>Ga0180437_10000062_pt1 | contig 234896 bp, 204 predicted proteins | sample SS_ome_4_FD_132410 | JGI IMG/M metagenome (GOLD analysis project Ga0180437, IMG submission 132410) | Hypersaline lake sediment archaeal communities from the Salton Sea, California, USA - SS_3_D_1 metaG | ecosystem: Environmental > Aquatic > Non-marine Saline and Alkaline > Hypersaline >...
AAGAAAAAGAGGTGAAAATGAATACTTTGTACCCAAAAAGTGGGGATAGCGGCAGCACTATTTACCGTCTATTCTCGATATGTCGTTGAGAATAATCGAATAATAGGGGATTATGTATCCATTATCATCGCTTGTTCTCCCTTCAAGATACTTTTTAAGTATCAAAAATGTTTAGATAATACATTGTCATGAAGCCATCTACAGTTTCCGTAGATGGCTTTTTTAACTTGGCATAGACCTTGCCTCACCGATATACAGATCGGGAGTTCTCAGACCCCTGGCCATTTCGACTTCTCAACCTGGAAAGGAGATCCCATGGCCGATTTCAGATTACCCAACCTTAACCGTGTCTACCTCATCGGTCGAATAACTCGTGATCCAGAGGTCAAACAGCTGAAAAGCGGGTTGTCGGTTTGCAATGCTCGAATGGCCGTCAACCAGCCGTATCGAGATAGCAATGGAGACTGGCAGCAAGAGGAGACCTTCGTGACCGTGGTGGCCTGGCGCCGATGGGCCGATCTCTGCGGTGAGTTTCTTCAAAAAGGTAGTCCCCTTCTGGTTGAGGGGCGGTTACGCAGCCGGTCCTGGGAAGGCCAGGACGGTCAGACTCGCCATGTTCTGGAAGTACAGGCGTTAAGAATACAATTTCTGGACAAATCAGGAGCTTCGGTAAAAGAAGATGAGCTCGAGACCGTCGAAGAGGAGGGATAGACGGAGGAGAGTTCGATGTAAAAGGGGGAGTATCTGACACGCCATCGGTTTGGTGGAGCACTCCTTCCACAACGCTCCGCTCGGGCTCCACCAAACTCCCCCTTTTTCCTAATGTGCGCCTTCTGGGTTTGGGAAGCCTCCCACAAACTGCAGAATGGTGCTGGAAACCACCCGGATTATCGGGTGGTTTTTTTTATCAAGCGCTATTTTGAGGTTGCCATGTACCCCTTTTTTGGGTATACTTTCCTGAAACTGTTACAAGGGCTTAGGGAGAGTTACATGGATATTTTAAGCCTGTTAAAGGATTTAGTCGTTCCAGCAAAGACGAAGATCGTACTCCTGGTGATGGACGGCCTGGGAGGGCTTCCGGGGAAAAAAGGCGGAAAAACTGAGCTGGAATCGGCCCACACCCCTCATCTGGATCAACTCGCCAGAGAATCATCCTGTGGTTTATTAGATCCGATTCTTATCGGCGTAACCCCCGGCAGCGGACCGGCGCACCTGGCTCTGTTCGGTTATGATCCCTTGAAATATCGGGTCGGGCGGGGGGTGCTGGCTGCTCTGGGGATCGGTTTTGATCTGCAGCCCAGCGATGTGGCCGCCCGGATCAATTTCGCCACCGTCGATGATCAGGGCAAGGTAAGCGATCGCCGGGCCGGCCGGATCTCCAATGAGGAAAATGCCAGATTGATCCGTCTTCTGGAGGATATTTACCTTCCCGACGTGGAGATCTTTTTCCGCACCGTGAAGGAACACCGGGCCATGCTCGTTCTTCGCGGAGAAGATCTTTCCGGTGATTTGGCCGATACGGACCCGCAGCAGGTGGGATTGCCGCCCAAGGAGGTCACTCCGCTCAATCAGGAGGCTGATGCGACGGCCGAGATAGTCCGGTCATTGCTGACTCAGGCCAGGGAACGGCTATCCGCTGAGCATCCTGCCAATATGATTCTCCTGCGGGGATTCGACCGCTATGAGCCGCTGCCATCGTTTCAGGAACTCTATGGGATCGCCTCGGCAGCCATCGCCACCTATCCCATGTATAAAGGAGTGGCCCGGTTGGCTGGCATGGAGGCCATCGACTCGCCCCGATCTCTTGCCGAGGAGTTTGATCTTCTGGAAAAACATTACCAGGACTATGACTACTTTTTCATCCATGTCAAGCAAACCGATAGCTCCGGGGAGGATGGGGATTTTGACCGCAAGGTTTCGGTCATTGAAGAAGTGGACCGTCTCTTGCCCAGATTGATCTCACTGAAACCTGACGTTCTGGCCATTACCGGCGACCACTCCACTCCTGCTCTTCTTCGTTCCCACAGCTGGCATGCCGTTCCGCTGCTTTTAAGCTCCCCCTATGCCCGGCCCGATGCCGCCTCGGCCTTCAGCGAGACCGAATGCGCCCGGGGTTGTCTGGGACGATTTCAAACCGTAAATCTTATGGGGCTGCTCCTGGCCAACGCCCTCAGGTTGACCAAATATGGCGCTTAGGAGGTTACAGTTTCTCCGCAAACGCACCTTTCTCCTCTGTGCGCTTGCCGGTGTGCTGATGACCCTGTCATTTCCGACCTATCACATGGGGTTTCTGGGTTTTGTCTGCCTGGTGCCCCTTTTGCATGCCCTGGTCGGGAATCGAACGGAGCCGTTCTTCAGCCTAGGTCTGATCATGGGGTTGGTCCTATACGCCAGCACCTTTTTCTGGGTGGCCTGGGCGACCCTGCCCGGTGCTCTGGCCGCCATTGGACTGCTCGCCGTTTTCCTGGCCATTTTCACTCTCATTTATGGATTCATGGTCCGGCGCGGAGGCGCTCTGGCCCTCTGGGCTTTTCCCTTTTTCTGGACGGCTCAGGAATATATCCGTTCTGTAGGTCAACTGGGTTTTCCCTGGACCTCACTGTGTTATTCACAGAGCCGGTATCTTCCTCTGATCCAATGGGCCAGTCTGGCAGGACCCTACGCGATCTCGTTCTGGCTGGTGTCAATCAATGTGCTCATCTACTGGGTCCTGCGCAATTTCACGCGCCGCTGGTTTCTTCTTTTCCTGATCGTGCCTTTGATCGTGGTACCGTATCTTCACGGCAAGAGCGTCATCCCGGAGAAGAAACTGGACGGTGATCTGAGGGTGGCATTGGTTCAACCCAACATGGGTCCCGACGTCAAGTGGGATTCTCGATTCATCGATCGCAATATTGAGGTGCTGCTCCGGATGACACGTCAGACAGTCCCGCAGCAGCCTGATCTAGTCATCTGGCCTGAAACGGCCACGCCCTGTTATCTTGTCCGACAGAGAAAGCATTTTATCAAGGTCAGAGATCTCGTCGATGAGACCGGTCTGTTCCTGTTGACCGGATCGCCTGATTATGCCTATATTGAAGAAAGGGATGAATATCAGTACTTCAACTCGGCCTTCTTTTTCGCACCCGATCGTCGGGAAATCCAGCGTTATTCCAAGATGCAGCTGGTTCCCTTCAGCGAGAAAATACCCTATGATGAGAAGATTTCTCTGCTTCGAAAGATCAATATGGGGGAGGCCGATTTTACTCCCGGCCAGGATTGGACCATTTTCCAGCACCCCAAAGCGGATTTTGCGGTGCTCATCTGTTTTGAGTCCATCTTTCCCCAGCTGGCCCGGGAATTTCAGGAGCGGGGCGCGGATATACTGGTGATCATCACCAATGACGGCTGGTTCGGACGAACACCGGCTCCTTTTCAGCATGCCGCGATCGCGATCTTCCGAGCCATCGAAAACCGCGTCAGTATCGCCCGATGTGCCAATACCGGTGTATCCCTGATCATCGATCCCTTCGGCCGGGTGGGTCATGAAACCCCCATTTTTGAGGAACAGACGGTCGTCGCCGATCTGCCCCTGTGGAACCAATCGACCTTTTATCAACGCCATGGGGAATGGGCCGGCCCGGCTTGCTGCCTGATCGCCGTCGCAATGCTGCTGATGGCCGTTTTAAGAAGAAAGGACCCTGATCGAAAGGGCCCGTGAGAGATTATGAAAATGATACCAGCCCATAATCGTCATCATGGTTGCCGTGAACGAGTATGCCTGTCTTGGTGTTTGATTATTGTTGTTCTTCTCTCGTCCCTGGCCGCTCTCCCCGGTCAGGCCGAGGTCGGCGATTGGGAAACATACACCAACGCCAATTTCATTCAACAGGTGTTGATCGTTCAAGATAATCTCTGGTGTGCCACATCGGGGGGCGTGCTGCGGCTGGACACCAGCAACTCCACTATCGACAAATTTACCAATGTGGATGGGCTGGGATGGATCGATGTGTTCTCGCTGAGCGTCGACCGTCTGGGAAAGCTCTGGTTCGGCACCAATGGGCGAGGGGTGTCCACCTATCGCCCTGCCGATGATCACTGGAATATCTATACCGAATTCGATGGTGTCGCCGGAAAGATCGCCTCCGCCGTTCTGGCCACGGAGGAACGCATCTGGGTCGGCACCGAGGAAGGCATCAGCCTGTTCGTGTGGAATGAGCAGCAGGAGGATTATTTCTGGAAGGAAAATTATCTCTCGGAACGGCGGGTACCGGTTCGAAAGGTGCGCGACCTTCTTGATTGGGAGGATCAGATCTGGGCGGCCACCGAGGAAGGGATTGCCAGAGCACGATACTGGCATCCGGAGTACGTCCCCAATCTGCAGGATTCAGCCAGCTGGATCACCTATACCATCAGCCATGGCCTGCTGGCCAATGAAGTCAATTGCCTGGCCCTGGTGGACACCACCATCTGGGCCGGGACATCGCGGGGCGTGAGCGTTTTCAATGGAACGGTTTGGACCACCAGGATGGAGGGTATGCCGGCGAATACGGAAGTGTACGATCTGACCGTATATCGGGACACCCTGTGGGCGGGAACTTCGCAAGGGCTGTATGTTTTTCAGGATGGATGGGTTCAGGAACTCGGGGACGAGGAAATCACTTCGGTGGACGTCGATGAACAGGGAAATCTGTGGCTCGGCACGGCGGATGATGGTCTCCTGACCGTTAAGGATGAGCAATGGGTCCGATACCTCACCGATGGCCCCAACGAGAATAATATCGAGCGCGTGATCATCGACCATCAGAAACACATCTGGGTGTCCACCCTGGCTCCGGTCGACCCATCGTACGTCACCAAGGTGTGCCGGTGGTCCGGGGAAGAATGGACCGTCTTTGATGAATCGGATGGTCTGCTGACCGGAAGCCGGCTTCTGGGTTTGCTGGCCGATGACGATGGCCGCAAATGGTTCGGTTCCTGGGGCAGCGGAGTCAGCGTTCTCGACGACCAGGGAACGCTGATCAAAGAGGATGATGTCTGGAGCTATTATCATCCGGACAACAGTGCCCTCAGGGGAATCGTGCAAAATCCACTCTACGTCGTCGTGACCGGTATCGAGCAGGATCGCCAGGGCAATATCTGGTTTCTCAACTATCTCGGGGTGGAATCCGGCCTGGTGGTCTGTGATCCCACCTGCACCGAATGGATGGCCTACTCCACCCGCGATGGCCTAGCCTATCCAGAGGTTCAAGCCCTGGCCATCGATCAGGAGGGAATCAAATGGGTGGGGACCACTCAGGAGGGCATGTCACGGTTTGATGATACCGGCACGCCTTTCGACAAAGAGGACGATGATCCCGAGTTCGCCTGGACGACATACAATGAGGCCAGCTCCGATCCCAGCCGGGTAATCAATAACGATAATGTCACCTCGATATGCGTGGATGGAAACGGTATTCAGTGGATCGGGACCTCAGCCGGGGTGATGCGCTATGATCGATTTTACTTCTCGACGGTTGACGGCCTGCTCAACGAATCGGTCAACGTGGTCGTTGCCGATGCTCGAAATAATGTCTGGGCAGGAACCGATGGCGGGCTTAGTTTCTATGATGTCGAAACGGAACAGTGGACCCATTATACCACCGAGAACAGCGGCCTGGTTTCCGATCGGGTACAGGACATTGCCGTCGATACCGAGACAGGGGAACTCTGGATCGCCACCGACAGTGGGCTGAACCGGTATGAATCGGGGATCATCTCACCGGTCACGAACATGGAATCGATCCACGTTTTTCCCCATCCGTTCTTCCTCGATGGATCAGAGGATCGGCTGACCATTGGCGGCCTGGCGGATGGATCCACGGTACTGATCTATACGGTGAACGGCGAACTCATCCGGGAGCTGGAGATGCCCCGCCACAACCTCAATCAGATCCAGTGGGATGGGACCAATGAGAACGGATCTATGGTGGCCAGCGGAGTCTATCTGTTCGTGGCCACCGATCAGGCCGGGTTGAGCAAGGCAGGAAAGATCGCCGTGATCCGATAGCAGGGAGATAGCGATGTGTGTCGATGTACAGCTCTATCAGCCGGATGATCGTTCGCGATGGGAGAGGTTCGTCGCCGCTGCGGAGAACGGCACCATCTTCCACCGCCAGCGATTTCTGTCCTACCATCCGGAGGATCGCTTCCAGTCCCGCCATCTCTTTTTCCGCAGGAAGAACCGCACGCTGGCCGTTCTTCCGGCCATCGTCCGCCAGCAGGATGGACAGAAAGTGCTGATCTCGCATGCTGGCGCTTCGTACGGCGGATTCGTCATGCGCCCTCGTCTGGGAATCAGGGAGTGCCATCTGCTGGTGGAGGCTTTTGTCCAATATCTGAAGGAACAGAGCTTCGATCGTACGGTGCTGACACCGCCGCCGATTTTCTATGGCGCCTCGCTGAGCAATGCCATCGACTTCAGTCTGATCAAGAATGGTTTCAGCTATCTGAAGAGAGAGTTGACCAGTGCGGTCCCCCTGCCGGCAAAAGGAGAGGAGGTTTTCACTTCCTTTAAAAGCGAGGCCAGAACAGCCACCCGGAAAGCGATGAAGCTGGGAGTGATCATTGAGGAATCGGATGATTTCGCCGCCTTCTATGAGATCCTGCGACAGAACCTCCGGATGCGTCACAATGTCGCCCCGACACATACGCTGGAGGAGCTGCTGCATCTGAAAAAGCTGTTTCCCGACGAGATACGGCTCTTCTGCGCTCTCCGAAAAAAACAGCCGCTGGCCGGCGTGGTCCTGTTCGTCTGTAATCCCCAGGTGATCCTGGCTTTCTATATCAGCCACCGGGAGCAATTCCAGAAATACCGACCGGTGAACCTGCTGTTCTATCATATCATGGATTGGGGACGTCAGCGGGGTTTCCGATATCTCGATTTTGGAACCTTTACACTGAACATGGAACCCAATTGGGGACTGGGTAAATTCAAGGAAACCTTTGGCGCCCGCGGAATGTTCCGGGACACCTACGTTCTCGATCTGGCCGCCTCGAGGCCGACATGAGTCTTTTTGAAGATTTGAAAAAGCTGACCAAACACTCCAGCATCTACGGGATCGGCCATATTCTGAGCCGCGGTATCGGATTTCTGCTGCTGCCCCTCTATACCAATTATCTGACCACCGCCGAGTATGGTCTGGTCGCTCTCATCTATACCTTCATCGCCTTCGTCAATATTCTATTCCTGTATGGTATGGACAGCGCCTTTCTTCGTTTCTATGCTCTGGAAGAGGACGACGCAGGCAGGAAAAAGGTGCTTTCGACTACCCTGACGATGACCCTGTGTACCTCCGGGGTTTTCTTTTTGGGACTGTATCTTTTTTCTTCTCCACTTTCCGGAACGGTCCTCGGCCGGCCCCAGGCATCGGGATTGCTGAAGATGGCCGCCGGGATCCTGTTCTTCGATACCCTGGCCACGATGCCCTATCTGCTGCTTCGACTGGAGGAACGGTCAAAACGTTTCATTACCTACCGGTTCGTGAACATCCTGATCAATCTGGGATTGAATATCTATCTGGTGGCTTATCTGCGCCGGGGCGTTTCCGCTGTCCTGCTGAGCAATCTGATCGCCTCGGGCTTCAGTTTGCTCATTCTGTTGCCGGTGCTGTGGAAGAAGATGAGCCTGCGGTTTTTTCCCGGAATGGCCGGGGAGCTGCTCAAATTCGGACTGCCCTTCATTCCCTCCGGTCTGGCCTCCATGACCATGGAACTGATCGACCGCTATATGCTTCGGGGAATGAAAGGTCTGGAGGTCGTTGGCATCTACAATGCCGGATATAAACTGGGCCTGTTCATGCTGCTGGTGGTGATGGCCTTCAAGTTCGCCTGGCAGCCTTTTTTTTTGAAACTGGGACGTGACCAGGAACGGGCCAGAAAAAGCTTCTCCGCCGTGCTGACCTATTTCATCCTGACCGGCGGATTTTTATTGCTCACCGTGTCCTTTTTTGTGGACGAGCTGGTCCGCTTTCAGCTGGGCGGCCTGACCGTCTTCGGTCCGGAGTTCTGGTCAGGCACCTGTATCGTGCCGGTGATCCTGCTGGCCTATGTGATGATGGGAGTCTACCTGATCTTCCTTCCGGGCATCTACCTGAAGAAGAAGACTCGATATGTGCCTCTCTTCACCGGTCTGGGGGCGGTGGTCAATGTGTTGGGCAATCTCCTTCTCATCCCTCGCTGGGGCATCATGGGTGCTGCCTGGGCCACCTTTGGCGGATATCTGATCATGACCCTGACGCTGTATGTCGTCGTACAGCGCATCTATCCGGTCCGATATCAATACGGCCGATTGGCCAAGCTGATCTTTGTCACCATCCTCATCTATCTTCTCCGGCAATGGTTCGGGGAACCGCCGATGCTGCGCCTGCTGCTGCTGCTGGTCTGTTATCCTCTGGGTCTTTTAGCCACCAGTTTTTTCACGACGGGGGAGAAGAACCGTCTTCGTCGCCTGTTCCATCTTCCATCGCGATCATAACCATGTCCACGAGCCGGATCTGTCATTTGACCCTGGGCCACGATGCCCGGGATGACCGTATCTTTTTTAAGGAGGCTTTCTCCCTGGCGAAGGTCTATGACCGGGTCACGGTGCTGGCCGTCGGATCAGGGGAGCGGATGATGGTCGATGGGATCAGGATCGTGACCGTTCCGGCCGGACGATCAATGGTTTCCACGATGTGGCGGCTGTGGCGGGCGGCTCGGGAGGAAAGGGCCTGCATCTATCATCTCCATGAGCCCCAATTGCTGCCCCTGGCGCTCCTGCTGAAGGTTGGTCACCGGGTCGGCATCATCTACGATATTCACGAACATCTGCCTGAAATGCTGGCCGATTTCTCAAGCAGGTCGGGATGTGTCCCGGCAGCCTGGTCTCGCCTGGTGATCCTGGCGGAGCGATGGCTGGTGGCCCTCTCGGATGCAGCGGTGGTGACCAGCGATCTTCTGCTGCGGCGATATGGTCGTGGCCGAGAACATGTGGTCGGTATCTATAATTATCCCCGTCCGGAGCTGTTTTCCAAAAACAGTCCGGTGCCGACGGAGCTAAAGAAGCGTTACCAGGGCCGGCGCATCGTGATCTATCATGGTCAGCTGGGCCGGGCTCGCGATATGGCTACCCTGATCCGGGCCGCCAGACAGGCTGCGGAACGGATCCCCGAGCTCACCCTGCTGTTGCTGGGACCGGTGTTTGGGGAGGGATATCGGGGGGAGCTCGTCCGGATGATCGAGCATGAGGGCGCCGAGCGCTCAGTGGAGCTGCTCGATTCGGTTTCCCATCCCGATGTGCCGGCCTATCTGAATCTGGCCGAGGCGGGCCTGGTGATTCTGCCTTCGCTCTCCGTCTTCCGATTCAGCCTGCCGATCAAACTGTTCGAGTACATGGCCTGCGGCCTGCCGGTGATCGGCAGCCGTCTTCCCGCCATCGAGGAGATCGTTCGTCGATCCGGCTGCGGGCTGCTGGTGGAACCGTCCGATCCTTCCTCTCTGGCCGAGGCCATCGTCGATCTGCTGACCCATCCCGGTAAGGCGGCCCGGATGGGGTCACGCGGCGCTCAGGCCGTCAGGGACCGCTACAATTGGAATCTGATGCAGCAGCGCCTGTATGACCTTTACTCCCGCCTGATCGCAATGCTATGCTGAAGATTCTCTATCTGGCTCCGGAACATTACACGGGCGCGCTGGGCCTGTTCGTCCAGGGTCACCGCCGGCGGGGCCATCAATGCCGGCTGGTGACCCTGTTTCGTTCCCACAGCCGCTACCGCGAAGACATCTGCCTGAACCTGCCCCTGGTCGGGCCGCGTTCCTCGCTGATGGCTCTTCGCCGTGCGGCCTATCGGACGCACGGACCGGAAGGAGAGCTGGCCGTCCGTGAGGGAACTCCCCCCCGATGGGAACCGGCCAACCGGGCCGAGCGCTGGTTCTTCACCCTTCGGGATGCCATCTGGGCGCCCTTTATTCAGCGGGCCATCTCCCGCTACGGGCTTCTTGATTACGACATCTATCACCTGGAGAGCGGTCTGGGATTCTTTCGCGACGCCCGGATCATCAGGCGTCTCAAGGCCAGGGGAAAGAGGATCGTCTGCGGGTATCACGGCACCGATATCCGTCAGCGGGGCGTTATTCCGGAGATCGATCGGCTCAGCGATCTCAATCTGACCTGTGAGCTGGACCTTCTCGACAGGCACCCGCGGATGAAGTATCTCTTTCTGCCCATCGACACCTCGCGGTTCGCCATCCGGGAACCGCAAAGCCGGGTGCGAACCATCGGCCATGCCCCCACCAGCCGCTATTTCAAAGGGTCGGACGAGATCATCGCGGTCTGCCGCCAGCTGGAGCGGGAACGGGACGTCCGCCTGATCCTTATCGAGAACAAACCGCATCAGGAAGCCCTGCGGCTGAAAGCCAGCTGCGATATCTTCATCGACCAGATCGCCAATCTGGGCGGTTGGGGCTATGGCATGAACTCCCTGGAATCGCTGTCCATGGGCATTCCCACCTGCACCAGCATGGTGCCGGAGTATGAATCCTTCTTGCCCGATCATCCTTTTATTAAAGTGGACCGAGACAATCTCAAGGAGCAGCTGATCCGGCTGATCGAGGATGACCGACTGCGCCGGCAGAAAGCCCGGCAGGGACGCGAGTGGGTCGAGCGCCATCATGATATCGCTGTGGTCATGGATCAGCTGTACCGTTATTACGATGAGATGGGCTGGCTCGAGGGACCGCCGGAATGAGTTCCGGCGGGCGAATGGGCTGAGAGATCGGAACGGTCGCCCGCGCAGGGCGATGATCTTGGCCCCGGCCAGAAGGGAAAGGAACCACGTGGTGGATGCCAGTATCATCATCCCGGCCTATAACCGGCGCCGGCGGCTGGAGGGAACGCTCCGGGCTCTGGAGGACCTCGACTATCCGCGAAATGCCTTCGAGGTAATCCTGGTGGACGATGGCTCGGAGGACGGGACCGGACGGTTCTTCCAGCAGCGCAGTTATTCATTCCAGTTTCACTGTCTGCGGCATAGTGTCAACCGGGGCCGTTCCGCGGCCCGAAATTCCGGAGTCCGGAAAGCCAGCGGCCGGATCGTTGTCTTCCTGGATGACGACATGCAGACGGTACCGGAGTTTTTACGGCAGCATCTGAACCATTACCGCGATGGGGAGCGGACCGTCGTCCTGGGGAATGTTCACCGCGCCCCTGAGGTTCCCGCCACGGCGCTGGTCCGTTACCTGGACTCCCGGGGCGTTCAGAAACTGGGGCCTGATGACCCCATTCCCTTTCGCTATTTCAGCGCCGGCAACGTTTCCATGACGCGTGCGTTTCTGGTCCAGGCCGGTCTGTTCGATGAGCGGTTCCGATCTTTCGGCGGAGAGGATCTGGAACTTGGCTTTCGTCTGGCGCACAACGGCGCCCGGTTCGTCTTCTCGCCGAATGCGCTGGCTCACCGTTTCGATTATCGCGACATTCCAGCAACCTGCCGGGCCATGGAAATCTTCGGCCGGGACTCTCTGCCGCTTCTTCTTCAGATCCATCCCGGGCTGGGGGAGATGTTCAAGCTCCACCGTATCGGGGCGACCGACTCTCGGCGCGAGGCAGGACCTTTTCTGGTGCGGTCGCCGTTTCTCCGGGCCTTGTTCTGGCAGCCATGGGGAGCCGTCGCCGGGGGGGCGGCCCGAGCTCTCAACTACCTCTGGGCTCCAGCGGTGCTGTTCGATTATCTGATTCTCTTCCATATCCTGAGAGGTTATCGCCGGCACCTCCGGGATCACTCGACCCCGGCCGCTGCCTCCGATCGGGTCGAACAGCCGGACCGTGATCATGCCGCCGACCGGAGCGGAGAGATCGACAGAAGCACCGCCTCCGATCCGAACCCACGTCGTTATTCACCCTGAGAGGCCCGAGATGGACCTGTCCGTCGTTATCGTCACCTGGAACAGCAGAGGATATCTTTCCGACTGCCTGGAGTCGATCCGGAGCCAGGAGGGTGATCTGGCAACCGAGATCATCGTGGTGGACAACGCCTCCTCCGACGGCACCCCAGAGTTGGTCCGGGAGAGATTCCCTCATGCCCACCTGATCATCAATTCCGATAATCTGGGCTATACCAGAGCCTGCAACCTCGGCCTGCAGAGAGCCTCCGGACGTCTGGTCTTGATCCTGAATCCCGACACCCGTCTGCAGCCCGGATCGCTCGGTCTGATGATCGACTATCTCGGAGACCATCCCGGGGTGGGGGTGCTGGGTCCCCAGCTGCTCAATCCCGACGGCAGCATCCAGCCTTCCTGCCGTCGATTTCCAAGCTACCGCCTGATGCTCTGGGAATTCACCGGATTGAGCAGGCTGTTTCCGGAACATCCGGTCTTCGGCGCCTGGCGAATGGGTGACTTCGATCACCGGGAGACCCGGCCGGTCGATCAGCCGATGGGCGCCTGCCTGCTGCTGCGCCGCGAAGCCCTCGATCGGGTCGGCCTCATGGATGAACGGTTCGAGATGTTCTTCAATGATGTCGATCTCTGCCGGCGGCTGACAGCAGCCGGCTGGAAGATCGTTTTCTTTCCCCTGGCCCGGGTGGTACACGATGCCGGATCTCACGTTCGCCGGGTCCGGTACCGGATGATCCTCACCTCCCACAAAGACTGCCTGCGGTACTTCCGAAAGGTCCGCCGCGGTCTCCTCGACGAGCTCGATTCGGTCCTGCTCGGATTGGGTCTTCTCATCTCTTTCGTTCCCCGCGTTCTGCTCAGTTTCCTGCGTCGCCTGCCGAGGGCTCAAACCTCCTCAGCCCCCCGTTTTTGAGCCTCCCTAATCGTTTTTAATATCTAATACTTACTCGACCCTAAAAAAAATGGCCGAGATATAAAATTTTCCTTGACACGGGGGAAATATTTTTATACTATGCGGTGGGTTAAAGTGGGTAGAAATGGGTAAAATAACCACGGCACCGAGGAACTCATCATGGCCTTCTTTTACGGGCGCTTCGATTACGTCATCGACGAAAAGGGAAGGATCAACGTTCCGGCCAAATTTCGCAAAGCGGCCGGGGCCGAATCGGACGAGCGCTATGTGATCACTCTCGGACTGGATCGCTGCATCTATGTTTATCCTCCTGAGCAATGGTTGCTCATCGAGAAGAAGCTTCGCCAGCTGTCCAATGACCTTCCCGAGGAACGCCGCTACATTCGCATCGTCGGCGCCAATGCCTCCGATTCCAAGGTCGACGCTCAGGGACGCATCGCCCTGCCCCGGAATCTCCTCAATGAGCTGAGCATCGAGAAGGGCGTTATCATCATCGGCGCTTTCGACCACATCGAGGTCTGGAAGCCGGAGGCTTATGAAGAGTTCATGGAAAAAGGACCCAGTTACGAGGAGGTGGCGGAACGGATCTTTCGTCCCCGGACCGATCAGAAGGAATAGCTCCAGTTTCCCTTTCCCGCCTTCCGCTTAATATGATAAACCGGACTCCCACTGCCGGAGCAGCTCAGCATGATGGCCACCAGTTGCGCGGCCCCTTCCTTTCAACAGAAGCAGTCAGATCTCATTCATCACCCCGTCATGGCCGAGGAAGCGGTGAGCTATCTGTTCACCGATCCCTCCGGTATTTACATTGACGCCACCTTCGGGGCCGGCGGTCATGCCGGCCGGCTGCTCCGATCTCTCGGGCCGCAGGGCCGGTTGATCGGCATCGACCGGGATGAATGGGCCGTCGATCATTTTTCCCGGCTCCCGATGAGCCGGGATCCAAGAGTGACCGTGGTCCGGTCCAACTTCTCACGATTAGAGGAAATTCTGTCTTCCAGAGATATCGATCAGATCTCTGGAATTCTCTTTGATCTCGGCCTGGCATCTTTCCAGATCGATGATCCCCGGCGGGGATTCAGTTATCTGCAGGACGGGCCCCTGGACATGCGCATGGACACATCGACCGGTCTGACGGCCGCACAGATCATCAACAGCTGCAGCGAGGACCGGCTGGCCGAGCTCATTCGGGAGTATGGCCAGGAACGGCGGTGGCGGCGTATCGCCGGTGCCCTCGCCGGGGAGCGTCAGAAAAGACCCATCGAGAGCACCATTCGCCTGGCCGATATCATTCGATCGGTCGTGCCTCCCAACATGGTCGTCAAGTCCCTGGCCCGGGTCTTTCAGTCCCTGCGCATCGTGGTCAATGATGAGCTGGAGGAACTGCGCCGGGGTCTGGACACAGCGGTCCGGGTTCTGACAGATGAGGGCCGGCTGGTGGTGCTCTGCTATCAATCCTTGGAGGACCGCATCGTCAAAGAGGCCTTTCAGTATTTCTCGGGCGTCTGCCGGTGTCCCAGGAATCTGCCGCGATGTGTCTGCGGTGCTCATCCGATCGTCGAGATCCTCACCCGCAGAGCGGTCAGACCCTCCGCAGAGGAGCTGACCGACAATCCCAGAGCGCGAAGCGCCCGCCTGCGGGCCGCCCGCAAACTTCCCCAGGCCGATACCGATGGCAGCAAAAAAAGATAGATATCTTCGCCGTCCTTCCCGGAGGCGTCACCGCACCCGGCGGATATCCCCGGCGCTCTCCTTTCTGCTGTTCGTTCTCGCCGTGGCCGGAACGCTCGGTCACATATGGATCCGTGTCTCCGTGGTCCGGCAGCAGATAAGGATCGTTGGGCTGCAGAGAGAGGTCGACAGACTGCGCACCGACAACGAATATTTGCGAGTGGAGTCGAGAGACCTCTCCGGTATCCAGCAGCTGGAGGCGGCTGCCAGGAATTTTGGATTTATCTACCCTCGCCCTGAAAATATCGTTCGCATCGTGGGGAGAAAACATCGCTAGAAAACCGGAGACCGAAGAAAGAGGTGATCATCGGTGGATCATAGAGGACGCCGGCGAATTATCGTTATCGTTGTGCTCGGGCTGCTGATGTGGGTGTTCCTGGTGACCAAGCTGTTCTCCATTCAGGTGCTTCATAACCATGAATACCGGCAGTACGGGGAGGACCAGCATCAGCGGAGGCGCATTCTTTTCGCCCAGCGCGGCGACATCTATGATCGGGACGGAACCAAGCTGGTTTTCAATCTGCCGGTCAAGTCCTACTATGTCCATCCCCCCGAGGTACAGGATCCCCAGCGGCTGTCGACCCTGTTCGGGCAGTTGCTCAATTGTTCCAGCCGTTCCATTCGCAAGGAGATTTCCAGACATCCTTCCTTTGCCTGGGTGGCCCGCAAATTGAGCCCGGTGGAGTGTCAGCTGGTCGAGTCGTGGAAGCTGTCCGGCGTCTATGAGCAGGATGAGATCCAGCGCTATTATCCAGGGCGCGCCCTGGCCTGTCAGGTGCTGGGGTTCACCAATATCGATAACAAAGGTCTAGAGGGTATCGAGCTTCAATACGACGAGGTTCTCTCCGGACTCGATGGCTGGGTGGTCGTGCAGATCGACGCCTGCGGACGCAGCATACCCCTGCTGGAATATCCCCGCCAGGAACCCTCCGACGGTCTCGGATTGGTCCTTCACCTGCATGCCGGTTATCAGGCCATTGCTGAGCAGGAGTTGGCCCGGGGGATATCTGACACCGGTGCCCGGGCCGGGTGCGTGATCCTGATGGATCCCGGGACCGGGCAGATTCTGGCGATGGCCAATGAACCCCGCTACGACCTCAATGACCCCGGGGGGGTGCCCGCAAACTGGCGCCGGAACCGGGCCATCACCGATATGTTCGAACCGGGCTCGACCCTCAAGATCGTCACCGCCGCCGCCGCTTTGGAGCAGGGCGCGAAAGAACCGGACGACCTGATCTATTGCGAGGGCGGACAGATGAAGGTGTGCCACAAGGTGATCCACGATGTCGAGGAGAACGGCTGGCTGACCTTCCAGCAGGTGATCGAGAAATCCAGCAATATCGGCACTATCAAGGTGGCCCGCGAGCTGGGGGAGCAGACGTTTTATCAATATGCCCGGGCCTTCGGGCTGGGCAATCTCACCGGCGTGGATCTGCCCGGAGAGGTCAAGGGGCTGATGGCTCATCCACGCACCTGGTCGAAGATGTCCCTGCCCTCCATGTCCATCGGTCATGAGGTGGCCGTGACGCCTCTGCAGCTGATCTGCGCCTATGCGGCAGTGGCGAACGACGGAATATTGATGAAACCGCAGATGGTCCAGTGCATCATCGACCCGCGCGGCAACGTCATCGAGCGCTTCGACGCTGTGCCCATCCGGCGGATCGTCTCCACGGAGACGGCTGCGGTCCTGCGCTCTTTTCTCACCCGGGTGGTGGAAAAAGGGACCGGGCAGATGGCCCGGATCGAGGGATTCAAGGTGGCCGGAAAGACCGGAACGGCCTACAAGCTCAAGGAGGATGGAAGCGGATTTTCCACCTCCCGCTTCGTGGCTTCCTTCTGCGGGTTCTTCCCGGCGGACCGCCCCAAACTGGTCGGCCTGGTGGTCCTGGACGAACCCAAGAGCCCTCATTCGGGCGGCCATGCCGCCGCGCCTGTGTTTCGCCGGATCATGGAGCATGTCCTTCATATTCCCAAAGGGCCCTGTATGGATCTGTGCATGGAAACGTCACCGGACGATGAGGCCGAACGGATGGTGGTGGTGCCCAATCTCGATGGTCTGGACACCGATCGGGCCATCGGATTGCTTGCCGAGAAAGGTCTTCAGGCCGAGACCGAGGGGCAGGGAGGCCGCATCTGTCACCAGCTGCCCCCGGCCGGCACTCTGATGGAAAGCGGGGCCACCGTCCTGGTCACCCTCTGTTCGGATTCCGACGTCACCGATGCCATCACAGAGGTTCCCTCGCTGCGGGGACTGACCATGAGAGAAGCCATCCGGGAACTGCAGCGCCGGGGCCTGACTCCGACCGTGACCGGCAGCGGATTGGTCGTGGAGCAGAATCCCAGGGCCGGTACCCGGCTGGGACCGGACAGCATCTGCCAGCTGATCTGTCAACCCGCCGGCGGAAGCGATGCGGCCGTGACCGTGGTCACCAGACATTCAGGAAACCGTTGAGATGGTGAAATTGACCGATCTGATAGGATCATTGCCAGAAAAGAAGATCTTCGGCCCCGCAGACAGGGAGATCTCCGGGATCGCCTACGACTCCCGAACGCTGCGCTCCGGGGATCTGTTCGTGGCCATCCGGGGACTGCAGACAGACGGCCATCAGTTCATCCCCCAGGCCATCGAGGGGGGGGCGGCGGCGGTGGTGGTGGACCGAGATGAGATCTATGGTTCGGTGCCCACCGTCCAGGTGGAGGATTCCCGAAAAGCGCTGGCCCTTCTCTCGGCCCGCTGGTTCGATCATCCGGCCCGCAAACTCCGCATGGTGGGTATCACCGGAACGGACGGGAAGACCACCACGGCCTATCTGATCCATGCCATCCTTCAACAAGCCGGTTTCGGAGCGGGGCTCATCGGCACGGTCGTCACCCGCATCGGTGAGGATGAGAAGCCCTCCTTTTTTACCACCCCGGAATCGCTGGAGCTGCACCAGGCTCTTGCCCAGATGGTCTGCCGGAAAGCGGACTTCGCCGTTATGGAGGTCTCCTCTCATGCTCTGGCGATGGACCGTGTCTTCGGTATCCCTTTCGAGCTGGCCATCTTCACCAATCTCTCCCGGGATCATCTGGATTTTCATGGAGACTTCGAGCACTACCGCGATGCCAAGGCGCTGCTCTTCGAGCGGCTGCAGGGCTCCAGGGCCAGAGCCGTCATCAATCTGGACGATCTCTCAGCATCCTTCTTCCAGGACAAGACGAATGTTCCGGTGATCACCTACTCGGCGGAGGATCGGGCGGACGTCTTTTTGAAAGATGCCCGACTGACCATGGAGGGAACCGATCTCGAGGTCCGGACGCCCTCCGGTCCGTTGCAGATGCAGACCCGTCTTCTGGGGCGCTATAACGTCTTCAACACTCTGGCCGCCATCGGTGCGGGGGTCGCTCTGGAACTGGACCGGGAGACGATCCGTCGTGGTCTGGAAGGGATCGAGGGGGTCGACGGACGGTTCGAGACCATCACCGTCTCCCAGGGATTCACCGTGATCGTCGACTATGCCCACACCCCCCAGGCGCTCCAGCGGCTGCTCTCGGCCGTCCGGGAGATGTCGCCCCGGCGGGTGCTGCTGATCTTCGGCTGCGGCGGCGACCGTGACCGGGGCAAGCGTCCGGAGATGGCCGATGTCGCCTCGCAGATGGCCGATATGGTGCTGCTGACCACCGACAATCCCCGGTCGGAGGATCCCCTGGCCATTCTTCGGGAGGTGCAGCGGGGTATCCTGCCGGGCACCGATCACGAGGTGATTCCTGACCGCCGGGAGGCCATTCGTCGCGGGCTTCAGCTGGCCGGACCCGGCGAGGTGCTGGTGGTGGCCGGGAGGGGACACGAGCGATACCAGGTGGTGGGCTCGGAGCGCAGACCTTTCCAGGACCGTCAGGTCATTGCCGAAGAGCTGGAGCAGCTGGAACGGTGAGCATCGGTACGGCGAAAAGAACCGATCGACGCGAGGTCCTTGTGAAAACGGATTTACTCTCTCTTGAGGACATCATCAGGGTCACCGGCGGACGAGCGCCGAGTCCGGAGACGGCCGTCGAATTGAGCCGGGCCGCCGTTACCGGATTCTCCATCGACTCGCGAACCCTGCAGCCGGGCGATGTTTTCTTCGCCATACGGGGAGAGCGGTTCGACGGTCATGACTTCGTCGACCAGGCCCTGACACAGGGGGCTTCAGCCGCCGTCGTTTCCCAACGATGGACGCGCCGGAAGCAGGAAGGCGGCCGGCTGAAGGGTGACCGGCCTGATAGCGGCCGGTCGGGCGATCAGCCGTCCGAATGGGAGCGCCTTCCCCTGATCGTGGTGGACGATCCGCTGATGGCCCTTCAGGAGGTGGCCGCCGAGCATCGCCGCCGTCTCGATCCGGTGCTTATCGGCGTGACCGGGACCAATGGGAAGACCACCACCAAGGATATGCTGGCGGCCATTCTCTCCGCCAGCGGGCCCACCCTCAAGACGGAGGGTAATTTCAACAATCAGATCGGGGTGCCTCTGACCCTGTTGCGGTTGAAGCCGGAACACCGTCTGGCGGTGGTCGAGATGGGCATGAGCGGTCCCGGGGAGATCCGCCGATCGGCCGCCATCAGCCGGCCGCAGCACGGTCTGATCACCAATATCGGACCGGCTCATCTGCTGCAGATGCACGACCTGGAGGCGATCGCCCGGGCCAAGTTCGAGCTGCTGGAGATGCTGCCTGATGACGGCCTGGCTTTTCTCAACGCCGACGACGAACGGCTCAGGTCCCAGGCGATCGTTCCCCACGGCAGAACGGTGACCTTCGGCATCAGTCCGCAGGCCGGTTATCGGGCCACGGGCATACGGTCTCTGGGGAATCGGGGGACCGAGTTCACCGTGCCCGGGCTGGGGCTTCTGCACCTTCATACCTGGGGGCAGCACAACGTCTACAATGCTCTGGCGGCCATCGCCGCCGGTCGGGAGCTGGGGGTGGGGGCGGATGAGCTGCGGGCCGCCCTGGAAGGATTTCGGCCCAGTCCGATGCGTATGGAGCGGCTGGAGATCGGGCCGATTACCGTGTTCAACGATGCCTACAATGCCAATCCGCCCTCCATGCGGGCGGCCCTGGAGGTGCTGATGGACGCTCCGGCCGCCGGCCGCCGAATCGCCGTTCTGGGAGATATGTGCGAGCTGGGCAGCGAGGAGATTTCGGCCCACCGCGAGATCGGCCGGATGGCGGCCTCCCTTTCTCCGGATCGGCTGATTACCGTGGGCCGGCTGGCCGCCGAGATCCGTCGGGAAGCCCTGGCCAAGGGATATCCCGCCGGGCATGCAGAGCACTGCGCCGATGCCGGACAAGCCGCCTCAACGCTCAAGGAGATGCTTGCTGACGGCGATGTCGTTCTGCTGAAGGCGTCGCGCGCCGTCCACCTGGAAGAGATCCTGGAGTTCCTGACCACCGGTTGATAAAGGATCGGACCAATGCTGTATCATCTGCTGGAACCGCTTCGAGAGACCATCTCGGGATTCAATCTGTTTCGCTACATCACCTTCCGGGCCGCTTACGCCACCCTGACCGCCCTGCTGATCAGCTTCCTGGTGGGGCCCTATCTGATCCGCCTCCTGCACCGGCATCAGATACGGGAGACAATCCGTCGGGACGGACCTAAAAGCCATCTGGTCAAGGAGGGCACGCCCACCATGGGAGGGGTGATCATACTGCTGGCCGTAGTGCTGCCCACGCTGCTGTGGGCCGATCTCGGCAACCGCTATATCGTGCTGATCCTCTTCTCGACCATCTGGATGGGAGCCATCGGATTCATCGACGATTATCTCAAGGCGGTCCGGCACCTATCCAAGGGCCTGGTGGCCCGGTGGAAACTGGCCGGCCAGATCACCTTCGGTCTGATCCTCGGAGCGATCTTGTATTTCTGGCCGTTGTCCAGCCAGTTCCACGCCCAGACCGCCATTCCCTTCTTCAAGAACTGGGTGATCGATTTCGGGATCTTCTATATCCCCTTCGTCGTGCTGGTCACCACCGGGGCCAGCAACGCCATCAACCTGACCGACGGGCTCGACGGCCTGGCCATCGGTATCGTGGCCACATGCGCAGTTGCCTTTGCCGGCATGAGCTATGTGTCCGGGCGGTCGGATTTCAGCGGGTACCTGAACATCATGTACCTTCCCGGCAGCGGGGAGCTGACCGTCTTTCTGGCCGCCGTGATCGGGGCGGCACTGGGGTTTCTGTGGTTCAATGCCCATCCGGCCAGGATCTTCATGGGGGATACCGGATCGCTGGCCCTGGGGGGAGCACTGGCGGCCGCGGCCATCCTCCTGAAAAAGGAGATCCAGCTGTGCATCGTCGGGGGCGTCTTCGCGGCCGAGGCCCTTTCGGTGATCATTCAGATCACCTCCTACAAGCTCCGCGGGGGCAAGCGGGTCTTCCTGATGGCCCCGCTGCATCATCACTTTGAATTAAAAGGATGGCCGGAATCTCTGGTAGTGGTACGGTTCTGGATCGCCTCGGCCATGCTGGCCCTGCTCAGTCTGAGCACCTTCAAGATTCGATAGGACCCTTCATGCCCACGGTCGATGGAAAAAACATACTGGTTCTGGGCCTGGCCCGCAGCGGGATAGCGGCCGCCCGGCTGCTGCGGGAGGAGGGGGCAGCCGTCCGGGGCAGCGACCAGAGGTCGGAAAAGGATCTGGGACCGCAGATAGAGAAATTGCGCCGGCTCGGCGTGGAGGTGGAGACCGGCGGACACAGCTCCGGGATATTGCGGGGAGCGGATCTGGTGGTGATCAGCCCGGGGATCCCCGGCGAGGCGCCCATTTTGAAACAGGCGCGCGCCTCGGGCATTCCTGTCTACAGCGAGCTGGAGGTGGCCTCCTGGTGGGCCCGGGCGCCCATGGTGGCCGTCACCGGATCGAACGGCAAGACCACCACCACCACGCTGCTGGGCAGGATCTTCCAGCGGGCCGGCCGGCCCTGCCGGGTGGCCGGCAATATCGGATTCCCCCTGTCCGCCGCCGTCCGGGACGTACCGCCGGAGGGAGTTCTGGTGGTCGAGGTGAGCAGTTTCCAGCTGGAGAACATCGAGACCTTTCGCCCCCGTGTCGGGGTGATCCTGAACATCACCCCCGACCACCTCGATCGTCACCGGACCATGGAAGCCTATGCCCATGCCAAAGCCCGTCTGCTGATGAACCAGACGGCGGGCGACACGGCCGTTCTCAATCATGACGATCCCCGAACGGCCGCCCTGGAACATCAGGTCAAAGGTGCTCTGGTCTCGTTCAGTATTCATCAGTGGATGGAAGGGGGCGTCTTCGTTCAGGACGGACAGATCGTGTCCGCTCTGTCCGGCGCCGAGCAGAAAGTCCTGGAAGTCGATCGGGTCGCTCTGCCCGGGCCGCACAATCTCTCCAATGCCCTGGCAGCCGTGGCCGCCGCCCGGGTCCTGGGGGTCGATCTCTCGGCCTGCGCCCGGGAGCTGACCGAATTCAAGGGATTGGCGCACCGTCTGGAGCAGGTTCGGATCCTGGACCAGGTTCGTTACGTGAACGATTCCAAAGCCACCAATGTGGAGGCGGTTGAACAGGCCCTGCTGTCCTACCCGGGAAAGATCCTGCTGATCGCCGGAGGCCGGGATAAGGATGCCGATTTCAGCCGCCTCAACCAGCATATCCGGCAGCGGGTCCGGGGCCTGATCCTGCTGGGTGAGGCCCGGGAGAAGATGGAACATGCCTGGGGAGCATTGACCGACACGAACCTGGTGGAGAATCTCCAGGAAGCCGTCCGGCTGGCACAGCAGAAGGCCCGGCCGGGTGATACCGTTCTGCTCTCACCAGCCTGCGCCAGCTTCGACATGTTCCGGGATTTCGAGGACAGAGGAGACACCTTCAAAAAGATCGTCGAACAACTGACCGCCGCCAATGAGAACGCCACCATCACCGAACGGGGGAGCTCGTGAACGGGCACACCGGTAAACCCGACCACCTGCTTCTGGTGTTGACCCTTCTGCTGGTCGCCGTGGGCATCGTCATGGTATACAGCTCCAGCGTCATCGTGGCCCAGGAGCGTTATCACACCAGCAGCTTCTTTCTCAAGCGCCACCTTTTCCGGGCTCTGCTGGGATTGCTGGCCCTGGCGGTGATGATGCGTATCGACTACCACCGCTGGGAAGGACTGGCCGGATTCGGGATGCTGCTCTCCCTGATGCTGCTGAGTCTGGTCCTGCTGCCCCGGATCGGTCTCAACGGCCATCAATCGGACTCCCAGGTTTCCCGGCATATCTCCCTGCCGATGCTGAGATTTCAACCCTCGGAGCTGGTCAAACTGGTCATGGTCTTCTATCTGGCCCGGCAGCTGACCCGCAAGGAGAAACTGATCGGTGATTTCAAACAGGGACTGCTGCCCAGTATCTGTGTCATCGGGATCAGTTTGCTGCTGATCGTTCTGGAGCCGGATCTGGGAACGGCCATCGTCATCGGGCTGCTGGCCATCACCATGTTCCTGGTGGCCGGAGTTCGCTGGCTCCATCTGCTGGCCCTGGGAACGGTGGGGCTGGCCGGTGCAGCGGCCTTTGTCCTCTCGGCGCCCTATCGTATGCGCCGGGTGTTGACCTTCCTCGATCCTACCTGGGATCCCGGCGGAGCCAGTTACCAGCTGCGGCAATCGCTGATCAGCCTGGGCAGCGGAGGCGTTATGGGGGTGGGCCTGGGCAACAGCCGTCAGAAACTGCTCTTCCTTCCTGAGCCGCATACCGATTTCGTTTTCTCCATCCTCGGCGAGGAGCTCGGCTTTATCGGCGTGGTGATTATTCTCAGCCTGTTCCTGCTGCTGGCCTGGAGAGGGATCCGGGCCGCCCGGCAGGCGGGCGATCGCTTCGGATTTCTGCTGGGCGTCGGCATCACCGCTTCCATCTTCATCAACATGGCCGTCAATGTGGCGGTGGTGGCCAGCCTCTGTCCGACCACCGGACTGCCTTTGCCGTTCATCAGTTACGGCGGCTCTTCGCTGCTGATGAATCTGATCGGCATGGGCGTGCTGATCAATATCTCCCGGGGCCATGCACGGAAAAAGCCACCCTGGGCCAGAAGGAGGACGGCATGCGCGTCCTGATCGCCGGCGGGGGAACCGGAGGCCATCTCTTTCCGGCCCTGGCCATCGCCGAGGAGCTTGGCCGGCAGGCGCCCGGGGTGGAGGTCCTGTTTATCGGCAGTGAGCATGGATTGGAAAGAGAGGTCGTCACCCGGGAGGGATTTCCGTTCGCCCCGGTTCATCTCCGGGGATGGAGCCGCCGGCTTGGCTGGAAGACGCTGCAATTTCCTTTGTCCCTGCTCCGCGGCCTGGTTCAGTCCTATCTCATCGTCCGCCGGTTTCGGCCCCATGTGGTGGTCGGGACGGGGGGCTATGTCAGCGGTCCGGCCCTGCTGTGGTCCGCGCTGATAGGGCTGCCCACGCTGATCCAGGAGCAGAACAGCCTGCCGGGCGCGACCACCCGGATCCTCAGCCGCCGTGTCGATGAGGTGCATCTCAGCTTTGCCGGTTCAAGGCGGTATTTCCGGCGCCGGGATCATCTCCGGATGAGCGGGAATCCGCTGCGCAGCGCCCTGGGCCGGACGGATCGCGACCAGGCCTGTCGGGCGTTATCCTTCGATCCCGATCGGCCCGTGGTCCTGATCACCGGGGGAAGCCAGGGTGCTCACAGCATCAATCTGGCCGTGGCCGAGGAATTCGAACGGCTGGCCGATCAGCGGGTGCAGGTGCTCTGGCAGACCGGTTCCCGGGACCTGGAGGAGATCCGCCGTCGATGCGAGGGAAAGGGCGATCGCACGGTGATCACCGATTTCATCAAGGACATGAGTCTGGCCTATGCGGCCGCCGATGTGGTGGTCTGCCGGGCGGGAGCCACGACGGTGGCCGAGGTGGCGGCCTGCGGGTTGCCGGCCGTCTTCATCCCTTTTCCCTTCGCCACGGCCGATCACCAGCGGTTCAACGCGCTGGCGATGGTCAACGCCGGCGCCGCCGAGATGGTTCTCAACGGGCAACTCAAAGAGGGACGGCTGATGCAGGTTCTGCTTCCGTTGCTGGCAGATGAATCCAAAAGGCAGGCCATGGCTGAAAAGAGCAAGCGGTTCGGCCGTCCTCAGGCCGCGGCCACCGTGGCCCGGGCCGTGTGCCGGCTGGCTGAGAGGGGCGGAAAGCATCGGAGCTAATTATGGGAACCCTGTTCGGGAAAGTAGGCAAGCTGCACTTCGTGGGTATCGGCGGTATCGGTATGAGCGGCATCGCCGAGATACTCCTCAATCTGGATTTTCAGATCTCCGGCTCCGATCTGCAGCTCAGCGAGGTGACCAAGCACCTGGAGCAGCTGGGAGCAAAGATCACCCAGGGCCACCGCGCCGATCTGGTGGGCGATGCCGATGTGGTGGTCATCTCCTCGGCCGTCAAAGCCGACAACCCGGAGGTGATCGAGGCCCGTCGCCGCAAGATTCCGGTGATCCGCCGGGCCGTGATGCTCGGCGAGCTGATGCGCATGAAATACAGCGTGGGTATCGCCGGGACTCACGGGAAGACCACCACGACCTCTATGACCGGTCTGGTGCTGGAACGCGGCGGTCTGGATCCAACCGTGATCGTGGGGGGGAAGGTAAAGAGCCTGCGCACCAGCGCCAAGCTGGGTCAGGGAAAGTATCTGGTGGCCGAAGCGGACGAATTCGACCGCTCCTTTCTGCGCATGATGCCCACCCTCGCCGTGGTCACCACTCTGGAGGCGGAGCATCTGGACTGCTATACCAATCTGGACGATATCAAGGGCGCTTTCATCGAATATGTCAACAAGGTGCCCTTTTACGGGGCGGTGATCCTCTGCCTGGACGAAGAGAGTCTGCAGAGCATCATTCCCCATATCGAGGGACGTCTGATCACCTACGGCCTCTCGCCGCAGGCTCATATTCGGGCCACCGACTTGACGTTCGAGGGCCTGAACAGCTCCTATACTGTCACCGTGGCGGGTGAGGAAATGGGCCGGGTGACGCTCAAGGTTCCCGGGGTGCATAATGTCAAGAACAGCCTGGCGGCCCTGGCCGTGGGACTGGAGCTGGGCATCGGATTTTCATCGATCAGGGATTCTCTGGAGACATTTTCCGGGGTTTACCGCCGCTTCGAGATCAAAGGGGAGGTGGACAGGGTGATGGTGGTGGATGACTACGCGCATCAGCCCACCGAGATCCAGGCCAGCCTGCTGGCTGCCAAGGAGGGTCTCGGCCGCCACACCATCGCCGTGTTCCAGCCCCATCTCTACAGCCGGACCCGGGATTTCTGCGAGGACTTCGGCAGATCCTTCTTCCACAGCGATGTGCTGGTGGTCACCGATATCTATCCGGCCCGGGAACGGCCCGTTGCGGGCGTCACCGGTGAACTGGTGGCCCGGGCGGCCCGCGAGCACGGGCACGGCAAGGTGGTCTATATCGAGGACAAGGACAAGGTGGCCACCTATCTGGCCGCTCAGGTCAAGCCTGATGATCTGGTCATCACTCTGGGCGCCGGCGATGTCTATCGTATCGGTGAGCGTCTTTTATCTCTTCTGAAAAAGAGGAAATGAGGCTGCAGTGAATCATCTTGACGGCGCGTTGTCGAAAGTGAGGCCGGTGTGAGCTTCGCGGACAGTATCTCCGGAGCCATCGAGGGCGCCCTGTTGACAGGCGAGCCGCTCAGCCGCCATACCTCCTTCGGCATCGGGGGCCCGGCCGATTATTTTATCCGTCCGGCCTCGGAGAAAGAACTGCTCGAGGTACTGAGGATCATACACGAGCACGGGCTGGACCTGATGATCATCGGCCGGGGAACCAATATTCTGGCCGGCGACGGCGGGTATCGCGGTGTGGTGGTGGATCTGCGCGGCGCCTGCCGCCGCCTGGAGCGTGACGGCGAGGTGGTCATCGCCGGGGCCGGCGTGATCGTCTCCGAGCTGCTGGACTATTGCCTGTCCCAGGATCTGGGAGGACTGGAGTTCATGGCCGGCATCCCCGGCTCGGTCGGCGGCGCCGTTCGGGTCAACGCCGGGGCCTGGGGACTGGCCATGGGCGATCGCGTCGAGGAGATACGGGGCTACGACCTTTCCGGCGGGGAGGTGACCCTGAGGCGAGACCAGCTCCGGTTCAGCTATCGCCAGGCCGGCCTTCCGGACGATCTGATCATTATCCAGGCCCGATTGTCCCTGAAGCCGGAACAGGCCGAATCGATCGCCGGGAGGATGGAAGACTACCGCCGCCGTCGCCGGCACCAGCCGGTCGATCAGAAGTGTGCCGGCAGCGTGTTCAAGAATCCTCCCTCGGCGCCGGCCGGACAGCTGATCGAGGAAGCCGGCTGCAAGGGGCTGCGAGTCGGTGACGCCCAGGTCTCAGCGCAGCACGCCAATTTCATCATCAACCTGGGAGAGGCCACGGCGGTGGCGGTCAGGGAATTGATCGATCAGGTGCGCCGGAGGGTCAGGGATCATTCCGGGATCGAGCTGGAGCTGGAGATCATTTGCGTGGGAGAGGACTGATGGTCAGGAGGATCCGCAAACGGTTGCCCGGACAGGGATACCGCTCGTCGGGACGCCGGTCACGCTCGATCATGGGAAGAACCCGTTCGTCAGGCCAACCGCGGCGTTCGGTCGTGACCCGGATCCGGTCGATTCTGGTGATCACCATCATCCTCTCGGCGCTGGCCACCGGGACGGTGGCCCTGACCGCCTGGACTCGTCATGCCGAACTGTTCGACCTGGAGGTCATCGAGTTTGGGGGGGCCTGCCGCCTGAGCGATCAAAATGCCCTGGAATTGATCTCGGTGGAGAAGGGGGTCAATATCTTTGCCGTCGATCTGAAGGCCATCGAGCATGACATGGAGCAGGATCCCCGCATTCAGAAGGTGAACATCCGCCGCCGACTTCCCTCCACCATCGCGGTGGCCATCACGGAACGGGAGCCGGTCATGCTCATCGGCGGGGAGCGGCTGCTTGCTCTTGACCGGGAGGGCATGGTCATGCCCATCGAGGGAGCCGCCGTGCCGCTGGATATTCCCGTGCTGACCGGTGTCCATCCGCCCCTCGAACCCGGAAACGGCGCGCAGTATCTCGGGGTTCAGAAAAGCCTCGAGATCAGGCGGGCCGTCGAGCAGGAGGCCCCGGTTCTGTGGGATGCCATCTCGGAGATCAATCTGAGTCAGCCCGAGTCGCCCCGTCTCTATCTGGCGCCGGGCGGCACCGAAGTTCGCCTGGGCGGTGGCGATCTCGGCACCCAGATTCGACGGCTGTGGATCGTTCTTCGCGATCTGGCCGCCAAAGGGACGGTCATTCAAACGATGGATTTACGATTCAAGGATCAGCTGGTCTGTCGATCAACCGGAAAAGGCTGGGATTGAAAGGAAGTGAGCGGTATGGCAAAGGATACTATTGTGGTGGGACTGGATATCGGAACGACCAAAATTGGCGCCATCATCGCCGAGATCGACGGAGACGAAGGGCCCAAGGTAATCGGTGTGGGGACCAGTCCCTCGGAGGGATTGCGCCGCGGTGTGGTGGTCAATCTGGAAAAGACGGTCCAGTCCATCTCCCGGGCTGTTGACGAGGCCGAGCTGATGGCCGGCATGGAGGTGCATTCGGTTCTGGCCGGCATCGCCGGAGATCATATTCGCAGCATCAACAGCCGCGGGGTAATCGCCATCTCCGGCGCCAATCGCGAGATCGGCAAGAGCGATATCGGCCGGGTGGTTGATGCCGCCAAGGCGGTGGCCATTCCCATGGACCGGGAAATCATTCACGTTCTGCCCCAGGAATACATCGTCGATGACCAGTCGGGGATCAAGGATCCGGTGGGCATGGCCGGCGTCCGTCTGGAGGCCGAGGTGCATATCGTCACCGGAGCAGTCACCTCGGCCCAGAATCTCTACAAGAGCATCCAGAAGAGCGGGCTGAACGTCCAGGATCTGGTCCTGGAGCCGCTGGCCTCCAGTTATGCGGTGCTTTCCCCGGAGGAGAAAGAACTGGGTGTGGCCCTGTTGGATATCGGCGGGGGGACCACCGATATCGCCGTCTTCTATGAGGGCAGTATCCGGCAGACAGCGGTGATCGGGCTGGGGGGCAACAATGTCACCAGCGATATCGCCATCGGACTGAGAACCTCTCTGTCGCAGGCCGAGAAGATCAAACTGGAGCAGGGCTCCGCGCTGGTGTCCCTGACCCGGGATGATGAGTTCATCGCCGTGCCAGGGATCGGCGGCCGGCCGGAGCGTCAGGTGCCGCGAGCGCTGCTGGCCTCGATCATTCAACCGCGCATGGAGGAGCTGATCGGCCTGGCCCAGAGAGAGATCCGGAGGACCGATTATGCCGACCTGCTGGCGGCCGGCGTGGTCCTGACCGGCGGTGCCTCCCTGCTGCCGGGGGCGGTCGAGCTGGCCGAGCAGATCTTCGATATGCCGGTGAAGCTGGGCGTCCCGGCGGGATTCGGAGGGCTGGTCGATCTGGCCCAGAGTCCCAAGCACTCCACCGGCATCGGGCTGATCATGTACGCCCTGCAGAATTCGGGAGAGAACGGGCTCGGCCGGGTGACCGAAGCCAACATGTTTGAGCGCATCTTCGACCGGATGAAAAAATGGTTCAGCGAGTTTTTCTAAAACCCGTGGGCAGTTGAAAATCGATCGAGCGAATTCGTCAGAACATCCACCAATCCACGTTTCTTTTCTCACAAAGGAGGGAGTAATGACCTTCGAATTGGACAAGGAGTTCGGCCGCGGCGCGATCATGAAGGTCGTGGGCGTCGGGGGAGCCGGTGGCAATGCCATCGATCGGATGATCTCGGCCAACCTGGCGGGCGTTGAATTCGTGGCCACCAATACCGATGCGCAGGCCCTGGAGAGAAGTCTGGCCCAGCAGAAAGTGCAGATCGGCAGCAGCATCACCCAGGGTCTGGGTGCCGGAGCCAATCCGGAGATCGGCCGCCGGGCCATCGAGGAGGACCGCGAGCTGATGGTCACCGCTCTGACCGGCGCGGACATGGTCTTCATCACCGCCGGGATGGGGGGCGGCACCGGGACGGGAGCCGCTCCGGTGATCGCCGAGATCGCCAAGGAGCAGGGCGCCCTGACCGTTGCCGTGGTCACCAAGCCGTTCGAGTTTGAGGGCCGCAAGCGGATGAACCAGGCCGACGACGGGCTGAAAGCACTCAAAGAACGGGTGGACACGCTGATCGTCATCCCCAACCAGCGGCTGCTGGATATCGTCGAGAAAGACACCCCCCTGCTGGATGCCTTCCGCATGGCTGATGAGGTTCTGCTGCACGCCACCCGGGGTATTTCCGACCTGGTCATCATCCCCGGACTGATCAATCTGGATTTTGCCGATGTCAAGACAATCATGTCCGAGATGGGCGATGCCCTGATGGGCACCGGGGCGGCCAGCGGTGAGGCCCGCGCCCGGGAGGCGGCCCAGACGGCTATCTCCAGTCCGCTGCTGGAGGAGATCTCCATCTCCGGCGCCCAGGGACTGCTGGTTAATATCACCGGAGGCAAGGACCTGTCGCTGTATGAAGTCAACGAGGCCGTCTCGGTGATCTACGAAGCCGCCGGGCAGGATGCCAACGTGATCTTCGGGGCCGTGATCGATGAGCGCAGCGACGATGATATCCGGGTCACGGTCATCGCCACAGGATTGAACGGCAAGCAGCAGCCCAGCCCCAGGCAGCCGGAAGCCCGGGTGGTGGATTTTCTCAATCCCAAGCTGTCCCGTCTGGAGCGCCCGGCCTTTCTGCGCCGGGAGCAGAAAGCGGCGGTTGAGGATACGTCGGGATCGCTGCAGGCAGATCCCAACGATCTGTCCATTCCCACCTTTCTCAGGAAATAGGCCGCTTGCCTTCCGCCAGAGCGTCCCGGGAACAGGTCGTCACCAGCTGGCAGGCCGAACGGGCCCGGTATCTTCAGCATGAGCGGCATCGGCCCGTTCGAACCGGCCCGGTCCAGGTGGAGGTGGCGCTGGGGTTTCCCAACCGGTACGCGGTGGGGATGTCGAATCTCGGGTTTCAGGCCGTCTATGGATTGCTCAACGATCTGGATGATGTCCGCTGTGAACGGACATTTCTCTGGGAGACAGAGGGTTCCGGTACGCTGGAGTCCGGCCGGCCGCTGAACCGTTTTTCCATGGTGGCCTTTTCGGTCCCGTTCGAGCTGGACTATGTCAATCTTCTGCATATGCTGGACCGGGCCGGCATCCCGCTGTTGTCTTCCGAGAGGAAAGAATCCGATCCCATCGTCGTCATGGGGGGACCCTGCGCTTTTTTGAATCCCGAGCCCATGGCTCCCTTCATGGACCTGGTGGCGGTCGGCGAAGCCGAGCACAGTCTGCCCCGCCTGGTGGATCTTCTCCGGGAAGGCGGCTCGCGCTCCGAGTTTTTCGAGAAGAGCGTCCGCCTTCCCGGCATCTATGTTCCCCGTTATTACCGCGTCGAATATCTCCCCGAGGGCCCCATCGGGTCGGTCATCTCCCGGCCGCCGGCCCCCGGCAGGATCGAACGCCAGCGGACCTCCGAACTGAACACCTTCGCTACCATCTCCTCGATCGTCACCCCGCTCAGCCATCTCAAAGACATGACCCTGCTGGAGGTGCAGCGCGGCTGCGGATATCACTGCCGCTTCTGCGCCATCGGACAGATCTACCGTCCACTGCGGCATCGCTCTGGTGCGATCCTCACCGATCAGATCAGGACGGCAGGCGGTCTGTCCGGGCGTCTGGGCCTGGTGGGTTCGGCGGTGGCCGATCTGCCCGGCCTGATGGACCTGTGCGATGAGATGTCGGCCCGGGGACTGGAGCTGGGACTTTCCTCGCTGCGGGCCGACCGGTTGAGCCGGGAGCTGATCGAGCGGCTGGCCGGGCTGGGTCTGAGGACCCTGACGGTGGCTCCGGAGGTGGGCACCGAGCGGATGCGGCAGGTGATCGATAAATCGGTCCGCCCCGAGGATATCCTGCGGGTCGCCCGATGGGCCTCCGAGGCGGGCATCGCCCGGCTGAAACTCTATTTTCTGGTGGGATTGCCCTGGGAGCGGGAGGAGGACATCGAGGCCATCGCGGCGCTGGCCGGGAGCATCCGGAAACGTTCACGGCTGCGGGGCGTGACGGTCAGCGTGAGCCCCTTCGTGCCCAAGGCGGCCACCCCGTTCCAGTGGGCACCGATGGAGAAGGAAGACCTTCTGCGAAAAAAGCTTCACTATCTGGCTGGGAGACTGCGGCCTCTCAAAGGGATCACTTTTTCGGCCGAGAGCCCGCGTCGTTCGATCTGGCAGGGCGTTCTGGCCGGGGGAGACCGCCGGGTGGGGATGGTCCTGTGGCATCACGTCCGGGAGGGATTGACCTGGGCCCGGGCCTGGCGTTGCGCCGGCGAGAAGGACGGTCCGGTGGGGAAATCTTTTTTCATCCACCGGGCGCGGAACCGGGAGGAGGTGCTTCCTTGGGATCTGATCGATCATGGCATCTCCCGGGAACATCTGTGGACCGAATTTCAGCGGGCCCGGGAGGCGGCCAGGTAGCCGGGGAATGATGATGGATGTAAAAAAGGGATGCGGCGCATCCCTTTTTTTTAACGACTCGATGGTCGTACATTCTACCCTTTGACATACCGTTCCACCCGCCCGGAACGCAGGCAGGTGGTGCACACGTAGATCTTTTTCGGCTTGCCCTCGATGACGACCCGTACCCGCTGTAAGTTGGGCATCCAGCGTCTCTTGGACACATTGTGCGCGTGACTGACGTTGCTTCCGGTAATGGGTCCTTTTCCACAGATCTCGCATCGCCTGGCCATCAAGCATCTCCCTTCGATCTCACACCATGCAGGTGTAAGTCTCATTCATCAGAATAGTTTGATATGACAACCGAAAAACATACGAAAACCTGGTTGGGAAAGCAAGATAATTTTTCATGCCGCTTCGGGAAAAAACTTGACCGGTGGTTCAAAAAGACGTAACATTAGAATTGATACCGAAAGAAGATCTCCCGGGAGATACCTCTTGAAAAAGACCTCCACCCCAGGCGGCAGGCCATCGAAAGAGACACAGCTTCGGCTGAAGACCCCGGTGCAGTATCTCAAGGGGGTTGGTCCGCGGCGGGCGGCTCTTTTTAAATCCGTTGGCGTGGAAACGGTTGAGGATCTTCTGCAGTATATTCCCCGGCGCTACCTGGACCGCAGCACGGTGACCCCCATCTCTCAGCTGCGGCCCCAGCAGAGCGCCACCGTGATCGGCCGGGTGGAGACTGCCGGTTTTCAGAGAGGCCGCAGGCGGCGGTTCACGGTGATTCTGTCCGATCGAACGGGTTTTCTCAACTGCACCTGGTTTCACGGCCTGGAGTATCTTCCCAAGCGTTTCCAGATCGGCGTCACTGTCGCCGTCAGCGGCACGGTAACCCTGTTTCAGGGCAAGCAGATGACCCATCCGGAGTTCGAGATCCTCTCAGGGGAGGATGACGAGCTCATCCATACCGGCCGGGTGGTGCCTTTGTATCCCTCCACCGCCGAGCTGAAGAAGGCCCATCTGGACAGCCGGGGCCTGCGCCGGATCATCAAGCCGGCCCTGGACCGTATCAAGGACGCCATCCCGGAGGTGCTCCCTTCCGCGGTGCGCTCAGCGAACCGGCTGATGGAACGCGGGGAGGCGCTGGAGAACATCCATTTTCCGGAACATCTCGATCGGGCCCGGGAAGCCCGCCGGCGTCTGGCTTTCGACGAACTCTTCTTCCTGGAACTGTCCCTGGCCCTGCGAAGAACTCAACGCCGGGAACGGACCGACGGAATCGTCTTTGCCGAGGCCAATGGTCTGATCCGCCGCCTCCTGGAGGTGCTCTCCTTCGAGCTGACCGCGGCCCAGAAACGGGTGCTCCATGAGATCCGGGCCGATATGAAGCGCAGCGAGCAGATGAACCGGCTGCTGCAGGGCGATGTCGGGTCCGGAAAAACGATGGTGGCGCTGATTACCATGCTCATCGCGGTGCAGAACGGGTATCAGGCCGCGCTCATGGCGCCCACCGAGATTCTTGCCGAGCAGCATTATCTGACGCTCAAAACTCTCCTGGATCAGCTTGATGTTCAAGCGGTTCTGCTGATCGGGGGGATGCGCAAACCGGTCCGCGAGAAAGCGCTGCAGGTGATCGACAGCGGAAAGGCCCAGGTGGTCATCGGCACCCATGCCCTCATTCAGGAAAGCGTCTCTTTTCACCGCCTGGGGCTGGTGGTGATCGACGAGCAGCACCGCTTCGGCGTCATCCAGCGGGCCGCCCTGCGGGAGAAGGGTCTCCAGCCCGATGTGCTGGTCATGACGGCCACCCCCATCCCCCGCAGCCTGTCGATGACCATCTATGGCGATCTGGACGTGTCCATTCTCGATGAGATGCCGCCCGGGAGGAAGCCGATCAAGACAGAGTGGTTCGACGACCGCCGGCGGGAGCGGGTCTACCGGTTTCTGGACGATCAGATGGAACAGGGACAGCAGGTCTATGTGGTCTGTCCCCTGGTGGAACAATCCGAGAAGCTCGACCTCAAAGCGGCCGAGGAGATGGCCGGGAAACTGGCCGGCAAGGTCTTCCCCCATCGCACCGTGGACCTGCTGCACGGAAGGCTGTCCAGCCGGGAGAAGGAGAAGAGGATGAAAGCCTTCGCCGGGGGCCGGACCGATCTGCTGGTTTGCACCACCGTGGTGGAGGTGGGGGTGGATGTGCCCAACGCCACCGTCATGCTGGTGGAGCATGCCGAGCGGTACGGGTTAGCTCAGCTGCACCAGCTGCGCGGCCGGGTGGGCCGCGGACGGGAGCAGTCCTACTGTCTGCTGATGGCTGACTATCCGCTCTCAGATGATGCCAAGCTTCGTCTGAAGACTCTCTGCCGGACCAATGACGGGTTCGAAATCGCCGAAGTCGATCTGCGCATGCGGGGTCCCGGCGAGATCTTCGGAACCCGACAGCATGGCCTTCCGGAACTGAAGGTGGCTGATCTGGTCGATGATGTCGATCTGCTGCTTCAGGCCCGGAAGGCGGCTTTTGAGATCGTCGAAGGAGATCCCCGGCTGAGCGATCCGCAGTATGCTCATCTCAGGGACATCCTGAGAAGCGGCTACGGATACCGTATGAAACTCGCCGAGGTGGGATGATCGGAAGGTGTGCCGGAGAAACTGTCACCACTGCCGGAGAGACCGATGAGACTGAAAAAAGATCTGTCAGCCGAGCCGTCCGTTTTCGACGGCGCTCAACTGCGGCCGGAATGGTCGGACGGGAGATTCGGGGAAGGTGCGGAGGGCATCGCTGCCTTTATCGGGCCCTTTCAGCCGAAGGCGGCCTCAACCATCTCCTCTCCCGATGGGGAGCTTTTTGAGCACCGCCGGCTGCTGCATCTGGTGGTTCGTCATGCCCACCAGGACGTTGAGAAGATCCGTCTGCAGCAGCGCCTGCTCCTTGATGTGGCCAAGGATAAGTTGAATCACCGGTTGCCGGAGGTTTCCGGCCGAGAGAAGAGCGCCGCGCAGGATGTCGTTCAGCGATGGGGCCAGGATCTGCGCCGGGGGTCCCAGCATCTATCCGTCTCGGTCATCCGGATGATCGGGTCGAATGCGATCATCTATCTGGGTATTCGAGAGCCGGGAACGGAAGCGGAGCCGGGAACGCCGGGGGAGGGGGGCATGGATCTCCGGGAGCTGGCCCGGGCTATCGCCGATCAATACGTTTTTGAGATCGACAGCGCCCGGCAGCCGGTCTCCTGAGGACCGGCCTCGACGCGGGCCCGGATGCGGGAGGCAGGGATGATGTACGACATCATCGTGGCCGGAGCCGGTCCGGCCGGCTGTACCGCCGGCCGCGAGCTGGCCCTGAAGGGCTATTCGGTCCTGATCATCGAAAAACAGGTCTTTCCCCGGGACAAGCTCTGTGCCGGCGGGCTGCCGCGCAAGGTCCTCAGATTCATCGATGTGGAACAGCGGGATGTTGTCGAGGACCGCATTCACCGGTTGGAATTTTCCCTGCGGCCCGACCGGCGGTTCATCCTGGAATCGAACCAGCCGCTGATTTATACGGTCCGGAGGGACCGTTTTGACCAGCTGCTGCTGCGAAAGGCCGGTGAGTCGGGCTGTATGATCCGGGAGGGTGAGAGCGTCCGCCGGCTCGTCCTGCGGCGCGACCGGGTGACCGTGAGGACCGACGCGGGCGAATATCACGGGCGGGTGCTGGTGGGGGCCGACGGGGTCACCGGAGCCGTCCGCCGGCTGGCGGGTTTTCGCGCCCGCCGGCGCCTGATCGCCACCCTGCAGGCGAATGTGGAGATGAATGGATCGTTGCGGAGACGATTTCAGGGCCGGATCTGGATCGGTTTCGGCTGGATCACTCACGGATATGCCTGGATATTCCCCCGGCGCGATCATCTGGCTGTGGGCATGGGAGTGGCCGCCCCCCGTCGCCGTGTGCCGCTGATGAAACGAGCTTTTCAGGACCTGCTGAAGCACTTGCACTGCCGGCCTGACGATGTGGATATTCTCTCTCATCCCATCCATATCTATGGACACAGGCAGCCCCTGGTGAAAGGGCCGGTGCTGCTAGCCGGTGAGGCCGGAGGTCTGGTGCATCCGATGACGGCCGAGGGGATCTATTACGCCATGAAATCGGCTCGCCAGGCCGCCGTGGCCATCCATCGATACCTGGCCAGAGAGAGTGCCGACCTGTCACCGTACCAACTGGCCATCGATCGGGGCATGGGCAGTTTCTTTTCCAGATCGCGGCTCTTTTCCGGTTTGTTTTACGGTTTGCCGCGGCTGTCCTTTCGTCTGTTCGTCAACGACAACCGCTATCTGCGCCGCTATCTGGGGATGGAGCAGGACGGACGTCCGGCCGTTTCGCGATGAGCGAGTCGTCTTGAAAATACGGATCATTTGGAGAACAAGGAGGATACCATGCCGGAGAGCTATTCCCAGGAAGAGCTGAACGAGGCTTATTTCATTCAGCTGGTCTATACCTTCCAGGCCGCTGCCATGCAGCAGATGGGCAAGATCGTCAATCCGATCACCAATGAGGTGGAGAAGAATATGGAGCAGGCCAAGCATTCCATCGATATGCTGGCCATGCTGGAGACGAAGACCAGCGGAAATCTGACCGAGCGGGAGAAAAAGATCCTGGAGAAGACCCTTTTCGAGCTGCGCATGAATTATGTGGACGAGATGAAGGTCACCGAGGAGGAGGCCGGAGAGAAGGAAGAGGCCGCGGCGGAGGAGAAAGACCGACAGCCGGGGAAATCATCCCCTGAGGAGCCATCGGAGGGGCCGAAGGCCGGCTCTAAAAAATGAAAATATGTCCGTTATATTTGTCTCTTCGACCGCAAGAAACACTTTAATTGAAAGGACATGGGCTGATTGAAAAAACCTTGACAAGCCAATTCGGAATCGCTATTTTAAAAACGGAGAGTTTCTCGCTGAGTTCCTTTTCCAGGGGGTTCTTAGAGACGTTCGTTTGCTAAAGGGTTCTTACGGGTTCAGTCCCGGATGCGGACTATTGGGGAAAGCGGGGCCGGGTCGGGACCATGGAGATTCCCCGTAGGTCGTCGATCTCGAAAAACGTCGTCTTGGAAAGCACAAGAGACCCTTTAGCGAGCAATCCAATCAACATCTCGAACGATCATCTTGCCGGGTTGGCAAAGGGGGTATGGATGTCCCTGTCACTCGGCTTTTTTCTTATACTCGCGGCGCGGATGAAGTCTGCCCGATACGGCCTGGCGCTGCTGGCGGCTGTTGGGCTGCTGCTGTCGAAAGTCCCCGAACCGGCGGCAGCCGCCACCGTGCAGCTGCTGGAATCGGGTCCGGACGGCCTGGTCATCGAGATCCGGACCGGGGATGTCTCCATCGTTGACGTCCCGGGGGAAAGCGGACAGCCGGGCCATCAGGCCATCGAGATCCCCGGGTGTGTCAGCGACATCCGTGAGGGAGTTCCTCTGCTGCCGGTGAAGACGGCCAGCGTTGGTGTGCCTCCGGAAGGACCGGTATCATTCGTTCTTCTGGAGGATGAGTTCTCCGATCAGGAGAATATCCGCCTGGCGCCTGGTCCGCGGCTGGTTGGCCGGCAGGAGGGGAGTTCTTTTTTCTATGAGGAGGTTTCCACCCCCGATCCCGAAATCTACCAGCGGGCTGCGTTCTATCCCCGGGAGATCTGCCGGTCATCGGGAGCTCTTTTTCTGCGGCATCAGAGAGTCCTGCCGCTGGAGATCTCTCCGGCACAATGGAATCCGGTCACCGGGACGCTTCGCCTTCATCAGCGGATCGTCATCGCCGTCTCGTTCTCCGGCGCAGAGAATCAAGCTCCGCCACCGGCCCCGGCCGATCCCTTCGAGCCGGTCTATCGCGCCGCTCTGATCAACGCCGAGCAATCACGCCGGTGGCGCCGGAGCGCGCCGTCGGCATTGAAATCCGCGGCCCGACAGGAGAATCCTTTCGCCACCTCGGATGACTGGTTTCGCATCTCCGTTCGTCAGGCAGGGATCTGCCGCCTGAACGGCGATCAGCTCAGTCAGGCAGGGCTGGATCTGGCGCAGCTGGACCCGGCAACCATCAAGATCTATCATATGGGCCGTAAAATCCTGCCGCGCCAGGTGGGTGAGGCCCCGGTCATGGAGCAGATTCCCATCCAGGTCTCTGACGGAGGCGACGGCCGTTTGGATGAGGGCGATGAGATCCTCTTCTACGTCACCGATCTGGCCGGGTGGGAGGAGATGTCCCAGGCGGGCATCTCCGAGTATTCCAATCCCTTCACCGACACCAATGTCTACTGGCTGACCTATGGCGGCGACTCCGGGCGAAGATGGATCAGTCGATCAGGAGCCCCTCAGTCAGCATCCTTTGTCCCGGCAGAGCAATTCCGCGCCCTGGCTCATCTGGAGAGGGATTTTCTCAATCCCGATTACACCGGTCTTTCCTGGTACTGGGACAGCATGACCGGCCATTACGCCGAGACCGAAGAGCATGACTTTGCCCTTCACGATATCCGCAGCCCGGAATGCCAGCTAACCATCCGTGCCAAGGGTATCTACTATCGGCCCAGCTCTCTGGTGCCGTCCTCCATCCCGCACCATCTGTACGTCTATCTTAATGATGCCGAGCAGCCGGCCGTGGAACGTTTCTGGTACGGCGCCCTGGTGATCACCGCCGAGGATCAGACCGCCGGTTTGCAGGAGGGCGACAACATCCTCAGGATCGTTCTGCCCCGGGCTGAATCGGAGTGGGACCATATCCTCTTCGATTGGTTCGAGATCGAATACTGGCGGGGTTACCGGGTCTGGGAGAATCGATTGGATTTCACCAGCCCGGAGGCTTTGGGCATCATCCAGTACGATGTGGAGGGATTAACTCAGCAGGCTGTCCGCCTGCTGGACATCACCGATCCCTGGAACCCGATGGTCATCTCCGGCGGTGAGATCCTCACCCAGGAACAGGAGTACACCCTGCGCTTTCAGGATCCTGTCGGATCCGCTCAGAAAAAGATCTATCACGTTGCCGGAGAAGATGTTGTAGTCAATCCGGTGTCGATCGAACGGCGCATCCCGGAGGACCTTCGTACACGGCAGGGCGACCTGATTATGATCACCCCGGAAGGTTTCCGGGACAACCTGGAGCCCCTGGCCCAGCTGCACCGTGACGAGGGATACACGGTGGTGGTGGCCGATATCGAGGACGTCTATGATCAATTCTCCTGGGGATTGACCGATCCCACCGCCATCCGGGACTATCTCTGGTTCTTATATAATTCCGGGGAGCAGCCCAGACCGGCATATGTTTTGCTATTTGGTGATGGGAACTTGGATTATAAGAATAATTCAGGCGCCGGCGGGGAGAACTGGATCCCGCCCTTCGAGACCGGGGATCTGTGCACCGATGACTGGTTCGTTCGCCTGGATGGCGATTATCTGGCCGATGCCATGATCGGGCGTCTTCCGGTCCGCTCGGACGAGGAGGCCGATGTGATAGTCGGGAAGATCCTGGATTACATCCAGGATCCTCTGCTGGGCCCGTGGCGCAACCGGGTGATGATCGCCTCAGACGATGAGACGGCCGATCAGGGGCAGGGAAATGAGCTGTTTCACACCCGCGACAGCGAGAATCTGGCCCGGCACTACGTTCCTGATTCCTACGAGCAGCGTAAGGTCTACCTGATGGAATATCCCATGGACTGGTCGCTCAAGAAACCCCAGGCCCAGCAGGCCATCATCGACGGTTTCAACCAGGGTATGCTGTGGATCAACTGGATCGGTCACGGGAATTTCGATGTCTGGGCCCATGAGGATGCCTTTCGCGGTTCCAACGATATCCCCCGGCTGTCCAACGGGCGGCGGCTGCCGCTGGTCTATTCGGCCTCCTGTGACGTGGGGCGGTTCGATCACACCCTCAATGAGTCTATGTCGGAGGAGTTTCTTCGCGCCCGGGACAAAGGCGCCGTGGCCACCATCGGGGCCACCCGGTCCTGTTTCGCCAGCCCGAATGCCGAGCTGAACAAAGAAGTTCTCCGTCTGGCCCTCGGCGAGGAAGGCCTGACATTGGGCCAGGCTCTCTTCGGGGCCAAGCTGAGCCGGCCGACCTCCTACAGCAATGACCAGAAATACGCCCTGTTCGGGGATCCCTGCATGAGTCTGGGCCGACCCCGGCTGGAGGGTCGTCTGGTCAGTCTGTCCAGCGATTCGCTGCGGGCCCTGGATCATTTTAACCTGGAGGGTGAATTGATCTCCGGCGGCCAGACCGACACCTCTTTTTCAGGATCGGTCTTCGTGCAGGTCTTCGACTCGGACCGGCCCACCGCCTATACCACCTCGGCCGGCGCCACGGTCAACTATACACTTCCGGGAGCATCCCTTTTTCGAGGCAGTTCCTCGGTGGACCGGGGACGTTTCCAGGCCACCTTCGTGGTGCCCAAGGACATCGGCTACGGTGGATATCAGGCTCGCATCAGCGCTTACGGCAGTGACGGGGTGCGCGACGGCCTGGCCTACCGGGATTCCCTTTTCGTCGGAGGCACCGCCACCACGGTGGCCGACACAGCCGGACCGGACATCACTCTGACCATTGCCGGACAGAGTTTTTTGTCCGGAGATTTTGCCCCCTCCGATCCCTTGATCGAGGTGCAGCTGGAGGATGAGAACGGCATTAACATCACCGGCGAAGTGGGACACTGGATCATCCTGCTGGTGGATGATGGACAGCAGCAGATCAACGTGACCGATCACTTTCAATATGACTCAGGCAGTTATCAGACCGGCCGGCTGTCCTATCAGCTGTCCGGGCTGTCGCCGGGCGCTCATCGGGTGACCGTCAAGGCCTGGGATAATTTCAATAATTTCTCCATTGCCTCGCTGGATTTCGAGGTCTCGGACGAGGACCGGCTGGTGCTGCGCAACGTGCTCAACTGCCCCAATCCCTTCGATCCGCGCTCCGAAGCAACCGAATTCACCTATGAGGTCAGCCGTCCGGCGGAGGTGACCATCAAGGTCTATACCGTGGCCGGCCGCCTGATCCGCACCCTCCGAGAGGGTCAGCGGCCCGGCGGGTATAACCTCAGCCGTCCCTGGAGAGGGGAGGATGAGGACGGAGACCAGATCGCCAATGGCGTCTATCTTTACAAGATCATCGCCCGGGCCGATGGTCAGCAGACCGAGGCCCATGGAAAGGTGGTGGTCATGCGCTGATCCGTTTTTCTGGGCCGCACCGGTCCGTGAAAAGCCCACAATCCAAGCAAAATCCAGAAATCAATGAGAATATAGATGAGAGATCGTTCACTTTCACCGGAGGATAGAAACATGAAGAAGTATGCGCCTCTCGGCCTGGCCGTCCTTCTGGTTCTGATGACCGCTACATCCAGTCTGGCGGTGAGCCGAGCGGGGGTTCTCTTCCTGATGATCGCCCCTGGGGCCAGAGCCAGCGGGATGGGGGAGTCCTTCGTGGCCGTGGCCGACGATGCCACCGCTTCCTACTGGAATCCCGCCGGGCTGGGATTCATGCGCGGCAAGGAACTGACCCTGATGCATAGCAAGTGGTTCCCCCAGTTCGCCGATGATATGTACTACGAATTCCTGAGCTATTCTCACTACGTCGAGGGATGGGGCGGTCTGGGGGGTCACATCATCTATCTGACCTACGGAAAGATCCCCTACACCACCGAGTTCGGCCCCGAAGTCCAATATCTATTTGAAAGTTACGAGATCGCCGGAACCCTCTCCTACGGCACCGACGTGGCCGACAACGCCTGCGTGGGGGTCAATATGAAGGGTATCTACAGCAACCTGGGACCCGGGCAGAACGTGGAGAAGGGCGACGGCAAGGCGATGAGTTACGCCGTCGATCTGGGTGTGCTGTACAAAGGTCTCCATCCCCGGGTGACGCTGGGAGCCATGGTCCAGAATCTGGGGCCGAACATCATGTACATCGACGCCGAGCAATCCAGCCCGCTGCCCAGAAACCTCAAGCTGGGCGTGGCCTACCAGTTGATTAAAAGCCAGTATAACAACATCATGGTCACCGCGGAGTTCAATTCCAGCCTGGTGGAGGAGGAATTTCGCGGCAACGCCGGACTGGAGTACTGGTACAGCAACATTCTGGCCCTCCGGGGCGGTTACATCTACGATGACTACGGCGAGATCAAGACGCCCACCTTCGGAGCCGGTCTGCAATACAGCAAGTACCGCTTCGACTTCGGCTACATTCCGGAGAAAGAGGGACATCCCCTGGCCGACACCATGCGGTTCTCTCTCACGGCCGGGTTCTAGGTACGACGATCAAGCGACCATGGTTCGCGGGTGATCCGTCGTATTCATCCGCACCACCCGGGGACGCGTATGCGAAGGGTTCTCCTGCTCAGCGGTCTCACCCTGACCATGCTTGTTCAGGCCACCACGGCTGTGGCCATCAGCCAGTCCGGGGTGCTCTTTCTGATGATCGCCCCGGGGGCCAGGGCCAGCGGAATGGGGGAGAGCTTTGTGGCCGTGGCCGACGACGCCACCGCCTCCTACTGGAATCCAGCCGGCCTGGCCAAGCAGCGGGGCACAGAGATCGCCCTGATGCATTCCAAGTGGTTCCCGGAGTTCACCACCGACATGTATTATGATTTCGCCTGCTTCTCTCACCATCTGGAGGGTGTGGGCACGGTCGGCGGTCACATCATCTATTTCTCCTACGGGGATCTTCCCTATACCTCCGAGTTCGGGCCGGAGATCCTCAGTTTGTATCACAGTTATGAGGTGGCCATCAGCGGATCCTTCGGAGCGGACCTGGCCCGGGATCTGCTGGCCGGCGTCAATCTGAAGGCCATCTACAGCGATCTGGGCCCCGGCCAGAACGTGGAGCGGGGGGACGGCAAGGCCATCAGCTATGCCGCCGATGTGGGCCTGCTCTATCACGGGCCGGTCCCGCGGCTGACCCTGGGGGCCATGATCCAGAACATCGGGCCGGACATGATGTACGTGGACGCCGAGCAGTCCAGTCCCCTGCCCAGAAATCTGAAAACCGGCGCCTCGCTGCAACTGTGGAAATCACTTTACAACAGCCTGCTGGTGACCGGGGATTTCAACCTCGGGCTGGTCAACGGCGAATGGTGGATCAACGGGGGCTCGGAATACTGGTACGCCGATCTGCTGGCCCTGAGGGCCGGTTATCTCTATGACAAGTACGGCGAGGTGAGCACGGCCACCTTCGGGGCCGGACTTCGCTACCACGTGTTTCGATTCGATATCGGGTATATCACCGCCCAGGAGGGTCATCCCCTGGCCGATACGATGCGCTTCTCCCTGGCCGCGGCCTTCTGAGGGTGCTTCGTGAATCCTTCATGATCGAGAGAGGTCTATGAACAGGACCATCGACCATCTGATTGTCCGGATCGCTCTGGCGGCTGCCCTGCTGATCATCTGTGGCGGCCTGAGCGGGGATAGCTGGGCCGAGCCGGCCCTGCGGATGCGCGCCTCCGGCCTGCATCGAGGCCGGATCCTGCAAAGCGGTTCGGACGGCGGCCTGAAACTGTCCGCATCGGAACCGATCCAGAATGTGGTGGCCATTCGGGTGGACTTTCCCCCGGACACCACCTCCACCACCAGCGGCACCGGGCAGTTCGATCTGTCATCCGGCTCCCAGGAGGAGATCAATCCCCCGCCGCATGACCGTTCCTATTTCCAGCGCCAGATGACGGCCCTGAACAACTATTACTGTACCGTTTCCCGGGGGGCCGTGGATTTCTCCTCGGTGGTCTACCCGGAAGGAGATCAAACAGCCTATACTCTTCCGCAGCAGATGAGCTATTACAGCCCCAATCTGACCGAGGAGGAGAACGATATCCGCCTGGCCGAGTTCTTCCGTGACGCCATCCAGGCGGCCGACGCGGCCGGGGATGTCGATTTCTCCCAGTTCGATGCGGTGGTCATCTTTCATGCCGGGGTGGGGGCCGATATCGCCTTCGATTTCGACGAGACGCCCAACGACATCCCCTCGGCCTTCATGGATGCCGAATGGCTGACCTGGGCCCTGGGCTCGCAGTACCAGCTGGGCGTCCCGGTCTCCGGCGGAACCCATTATGTCCCCGAGGGCCTGTGGATGCCCGAAACGCTCAACCAGCAGGAGATCGAGTTCGGGCTCACCGGCCTGATGGCCAAGCTGTTCGGCCACCAGCTGGGGTTGCCCAACCTGTACAGCAGCGAGGACGGGTCCTCCGGTATCGGTACCTGGGGACTGATGGATCAGGGCTCGGGCAACGAGCTGGGGCTTATCCCGGCGGTGCCCTGCGCCTGGTCGCGGGTCTTTCTGGGATGGGAGCAGCCGATCGTGGTCCGTCAGCAGCTCGATGTGGCCATCGACGCCCTGATGGCGGATGGAGCCGGCCCGCGGGTGGTCAAGGTGCCGATCAACGCCGACGAGTATTTCCTCTTGGAGAACCGCCAGCGGGACCTGTTCGCCGACGGGGCCGTGGCCATCGAGGATGGCGGCGTCATCATCGAGATCGACGAATACGACTGGGGACTTCCCGGGTCGGGACTGCTTATCTGGCATATCGATGACCGGGTGGTCAGGGAAACCTACGAATCCAACACGGTCAACGCCGATCCCCTGCATCGCGGGGTGGATCTGGAGGAAGCCGACGGCTTTCAGGATATCGGCTTCATCATCTACGGCTCCTACATCACTTACGGGCTGCCCGAGGACGCCTTCTATGAGGGGAACAATACCGCCTTTACTCCCCGGACCAGCCCCAACTCCAATTCCAACTCCGGCGCCGACAGCCACATCTTCATCACCGGGATCGGGCCCTCGGCAGCGACCATGACCTGTGACATTTCTATGGATCTTTACCAGCCCGGCTGGCCCGACTCAACGGGCGTCTCACTGGCTGAGAATCCACCCCTGGCAGGGGATATCGACGGGGACGGGGATTTGGAGGTGGTGGTCAACAGCACCGATGGCGCTATTCTCGCCTGGCATCACGACGGAGTGCCGTTTGCCGAGGGAGCCGGAGCGCCGGGCCTGTTCGTGCAGCTGACTGACTCTCTGACAGGATCCGTCACGTTGGGCGATATCAACGGCGATCCGGATCTGGAGATCATCGCCGGCGATGCGGCCGGATGGCTGCACTGCTACGATCAATCCGGCGAGGAGCTGCCCGGGTTTCCCTTTGATCTGGGTGCTCCCGTCTCGACCACCCCGCTGGTGATCCCGATGACGGCCGGGCACACCCTGGCCGAGATCGTGGCCGGAAACGAAAGAGGCGAGGTGCACGGCCTGACGCTGCACCGGGACGGCAAAGAGATCGATCACTGGATGGTCGATCTGGCGGGCGAGGCCGTGAAGAGATTGGCCCTTATCTGGACCGAGCCACCGGAACTCTCCTATCAGGTGGCCGCCGGCACCGTCGATGGGCGTCTCTCCTGGTTCGATCCCCTGAGACAGGAACCGATCGAGCCGTTCTCCGTCCAACTGGCATCACCGATCACCGGTCTGGCTGTCGGCAATCTTGACCGCGATGATGAAGCCGAGATCATCGCCGTTCGGGCTGAAGGCGTGATCGACGTGTATCATCTTGACGGTGAGCCGCTTCAGGGCTGGCCGGTGGAGACCGGCGGTGAGCTGGACAGCTCTCCCGCCCTGGGCGACCTGGACGGCGACGGCTATCTGGAGGTGGTCGTCTCGGGGAATAATGAGATCTGGGCCTGGAACTATAACGGCACCCCGGTGAACGACTTTCCGATCACCATCTCGCGGACCGATCCGGTGGGAATTCTGAGGTCATCGCCAGTCTTAGGCGATGTGGACGGTGACGGATCGATCGATATCGTGGTGGGAACGCCTCCGGGTCTGGTGGTGGCCTTCGACCGGTGGGGTCAGCCTTTGGAGGATTGGCCTCTGACCGGCTCCGGGGCTGTGAATGCTTCTCCTTCACTGGCCGATCTGGATGGCGATGACGATATAGAGATCCTGGCCGGCGATGGGATGGGCTGGATGAATGTCTGGGATCTGGCCGCCCGGCCGGATGCGGAGAAGGTACCCTGGCCCGCCTGGGGGTATGATGTCGGGCATACGGCCGCTTACCCGGGTGAGCATCTGCCTCCCCTGCCGGCGCCGGGCGATCTGATGCCGGCCGCCTCGGTCTATAACTATCCCAATCCCACCCGGGGGTCCTCCACCACCATTCGCTACACTCTGGGCCAGGAGGCCGAGGTCCAGATCCGCATCTACGATCTGGTCGGCGATCTGGTGGACGAGTTTTCCGGTCCCGGACTGACCCACACCGAGAACGAGGTGGAATGGGACCTGACCGGCGTGGCCAGCGGCGTGTACCTCTGCCGGGTGGAGGCCCGGGGGAGTGGGGGAACGCAGACGGCTTTCTGCAAGATCGCAGTGGTCAAGTAGGGCCAAATGTTTGAGATGAACGTGGGGACAGTCGCTGCTGAAACGTTTCACTGATGATGAGAAGAAATCATCGATTCGATCACAGTTGGTCAATCAAAGGAGGGAGCGATGAAGTTCAGAACCATTCTCTGTTCGTTCATGCTTATGGCTCTGATTCTGGCCGCGGGGACGGCCGCCTGGGCCGGAGCCAACTCCAGCATGGGCCTGATCCGGGGGCATTTTCTCCAGGCCCAGCCGACCGTCCGGGAGATCACCCGGGATCTGGGCCAGCAGCCCGAGTCTTCGGAAGGCATGACCATGGTCCCGGGGATGAAGAGGCCTGGAAGGGCCCTGATCTATTCGGCTTTTATTCCCGGCACCGGAGAGCTCTATGTCGGCGCTGAGAAGCGGGGCATCGCTTTTCTGGCCGTGGAAGCCGCTGCCTGGACATGGTACTTCACCCAGCACAGCTCCGGCAAGGACAAGGAAGATGAGTACATGAGCTTTGCCGATGACAACTGGAAGGAGATGGTCTACCTGGACTGGTACGGGCACTGGGAGGACTGGTACGACGCCCGCAAAGGCGATAACGATCCGGATTTCGAGAGGATCTTTACCCACCATCTGCCGGGCCAGAAGGATGATGACTACTACGAGATGATCGGCAAGTACGATCAGTTCTCCTACGGCTGGCTGGGCAATCCCAATGATTATCTGCCCGGCGATTACGCCCCCAACGACTCCCTGCTGGGGTACACCTTCGACAAGACCACCTACCACATCTGCAGGGGAGAGGATGCCGTGGCCACGACCAACCGCGACAAATACGCGAACATGCGCGACGACGCTAACAAGCTGCTCAAGCGGGCCACCTGGGGCATCAGCGCCGCCCTGTTCAATCACGTCATCAGTGCCGTGGATGCCGCCCTGGCAGCCAAATCCTACAACAAGGCTCTTCTCCAGGAGGCCAACTATCCACAGCTGCGCATGGAGATGGACCAGTACGCCGGGGAGGTCATTCCCAAGCTGACCCTGACCCAGAAATTCTAGCTTTTTTCCGATCACACCAGAAGCGGACGAACGAATGCGATTGCGCAGTCTTTCCATATGTCTCTGCCTGATGGCGGCACTGCTGCTGGCCGGTCCGGCCCGGGCTTATAACCGCCACGAGCTCGACTGGCGGACCATCGACCGAACACACTTCCGCATCCATTACCACCAGGGTGCCGAGCGGACCGCCCAGGCGGCCGCCCAGATCGTCGAAGAGATCTACGGACCGATCACCGGCCTGTATGACTATCCTCTCGACAAGACGGTGGATCTGATTATCCTGGACACCGACGACTACGCCAACGGGCTGACCTATTATTACCAGAACAAGATCGAGATTTATGCCACGCAGATGGACTGGGAGCTTCGCGGTACGCACAACTGGCTGCGCAACGTCATCACTCATGAATTCACCCACATGGTTACCCTGCAGCTGCTGCGCAAGTTTCCCGGATGGCTGCCGGCCTTCTATGTACAGCACATCGGCTACGAGGAGGAGAAACGTCCGGATGTCATCAGCGGGTATCCCAACACGATGATCTCCTATCCGCTGCCGGGAACGGTGGTGCCGCTGTGGTTCGCCGAGGGCGTGGCCCAGTTCCAGGCGCCGGGCCTGGAATTCGAGAGCTGGGACACCCATCGGGACATGCTCCTGCGCATGGCCGCGCTGGGGGACGGGCTGCTCAGCTACGATGAGATGGGCTCCCTGGTCAAGGGCGGTCTGGGCAGCGAGATGGTCTATAATCAGGGCTATTCCCTGATCACCTATATCGCTCAGCAGTACGGCGCCGACAAACTCGAGGAGCTCTGCCGGGCAACGCGAAGCCCGCTGCGATGGACCTTCAGTTCGTCGGTCAAGCGGGTCATCGGCAGGTCCGGCCCGCAGCTGTATGATGAATGGCATCAAAAGATCCTGGAACAATACCAGGACCAGCAAAGGGCCATTGAGGAAAACCCGGCCGAAGGACACAGGGTCACAGATGAAGGCTGGATGAATCACTATCCGGTCTGGTCGCCGGACGGCAGCCGATTGGCTTTTCTGTCGAACCGTGGCAGCGCCTATCAAATCATGAGTCTCTATCTCATGGATGCCGAGACCGAGGAGACCGAGATGGTCGCCGGGGGACTGCGCTCGGCGCCCTCCTGGTCGCCGGACGGTCAGCAGATCATCTATGCCAAGCGGATCAAGCCGAACAAGTATGGTTATCATCTCAATGATATCTACCGCTATGATGTGGAATCGAAGGAGGAGAAGCGGCTGACCCATGGACTGCGCGGTTTCGACCCGGTCTGGTCGCCCGACGGGCAGTCCATCCTGGTGGTCCTCAATGCCGACGGCAGCCATAATCTGGCCCTGCTGGACACCGAGGGCCAGCTGATCCGCACCCTGACCAGGAATGACGACGGCACCCAGTATTACCGGCCTCAATGGTCGCCGGACGGACAGCAGATCCTGGTCAGCCGGTTCGACGGCCGCCATCGTGATATCATCATCATCCCGGTCGACGGGGGAGAGCCCCGCGCGGTCGTCAGCGGACTGGAGGATGAGCGGGGTGCCTGCTGGCAGCCGGACGGCCAGGGGATCTATTACGCCTCCGACCGCAGCGGTATCTTCAACCTCTACCGCTGCGATCTTGAGGGCGATCGCATCGAGCAGCTCTCCAACGTGGTCGGGGGTGCTTTCAGCCCCTGTCCATCACCGGACGGCCAGACGCTGGCCTACGCCGGATACACTTCCGAGGGCTATCAGATCTTTTTCCTGCCGCTGGAGGAAACCTGGCACCAGCCGGTCTCGATTCCTCCCATCGTGGAGATGGGCCACAATCCCGGACATCATCTGGATGCGCCGGATTTCGAATCGCGCCCCTATCAATCGACATTCACGCCGACCTTCTTCCTGCCCCGGCTGATGATCGACGCCCGGAAGTTCAAAGGCGGTCTCTATATGGCTTCCTCGGAGCTGCTCGACAAGCAGAACATCTTCGCCACCATCGTGGCCGCCACCGACGGGGACTTCGATCTCTACGCCCAGTATGAGAACCGCATGTTCGCCCCGACGTTTCTTTTCGAGGCCTACCGGCTGCGCAAGAACGTCACCGATGAGGTCATCGACCGCATCGACGGCCATCCCACACGGGTGCGGCTGGACACCCGGTATGACCTCACCGAGTTCGATGTCGGTGTCAAGTACGCCTGGAGCGAACCCTATTCGATCCGCTACCAGAAGGAGCTCAGTCTGACCTATATTTTCAGCAAGTACGATGTCTTTCTGGAGGCGATCACCGAGGAGGCCGTTCCCAGCGGGCTGCCCGAGGGATATTATCTCGGCAAGGACAGCTGGACCTATTTCCGGGGCCACGACATCGCCCTGCGCTGGGATTACAAATCCGTCTCCCTGGCCCGGGATGCCGAGATCAATCCCCGGGGCGGCCGGGAGATCCATTTCCGGTACGACCGGATGTTCAACAAGCTGATCAATCCCAACACCCTGAAGAAGACGGAATACGGCTTCGTAACGGCCTATTATGAGAATTACTATGACCAGTTCCTGCTGGACTGGAAGGAATACCGGGCGCTTCCCTGGGGCCGCCACACCCTGGTACTGCGGCTCAAGGGGGGCGTGATCGATGAGGCGGTGGATGATTTCTTCTATTTTCAGGCCGGCAGTCAGGAAGGACTGCGGGGGTACTCCTACTACAGCATCGAAGGACGGCGCATGGCCCTGGCCACCCTGACCTACCGGTTGCCTCTGTGGCCGGACATGGGATTCAAACTTTTCCATCTGTACTTCGACAAGCTGTACGGCTCGGTCTTCTTCGACGCCGGGAAGGCCTGGAACGAGGACAGCTTCGATCTGGACAACCTGAAGCGCGATGTCGGCGCCGAGCTGCGTCTGGATGCGCTGTCCTATTACGCTTTTCCAACCAAGGTCAGTTTCACGGCAGCCTATGCCCTGGACGATATCCCGGCTGCCGATTACCGGCCTGCCCGGGAAGGCGACTGGCGATTCTATTTCAATCTGCTGTTTACCTTTGTCAACACCAACGGAGCACGAGGGACGCGATGAGTTCGAGACCGGTCAGATCCAACCGAACGGGGGGACTGTGATGAGACAGGTGACCATCCTTCTTCTGATAACTGCGTGTCTGGTCACGGTGCCCGGACATGGCCGGGCCGCTCCCACCCGGGATCTGTTTCTGGCCAGGGAGAAGACCCCCCATCCGGTGACCCCAGCCGGTGATTTCACGGGTACCTCCTTTTCCCAGCGGGCCGCTGAGCTGGTCCCTCCGGCGCCGTCCCGGAAGTCGGTGCCCAAGGCCTTTCTGCTGTCCCTGCTGCTGCCCGGAGCGGGGCAGTTCTATGCCCAGGCCCCCGGCCGGGGTGTGCTGTTCGCGGGTACCGAGACGGCTATCGTGTCCACCTACGTCGGGTTCCGGCTCTACAGCGACTGGAAGAAGGAGGATTATCAGCTCTATGCGACCGCTCATGCCGGGGTCGATCCCAGCGGGAAATCGGTGAATTATTATGAAGACGTCAGTCTGTACATGAGCATGGAGGATTACAATCGTCAACAGCTTTTAGACTTCCGGGAGGAAGCCGAGCTGTATTCAGGATCCGATTTCTGGGAGTGGGACGAGGACCGGTCCCGGCAGGAGTTCGACTCTCTTCTCAGGTCCAGCTCCAATGCCCGGGACAATGCCGTGATCATGACCGGACTGGGTCTTCTCAATCATCTTCTCAGCGCCGTCGACGCAGCCAGGACGGCCCGCAGCTACAATTCGCGCCAGGCCTCGGTCCCGGTCCCGGTAAAAGTCACCTTCGATGTGCGGCCGGTTCCAGGATCCTCACTGGTGATGGTCGGTCTGGAGAAAAGATTCTAATTCCAGGCAGCGACGGCCGCATGTGCATCGATAACCGCCTCGCCTGACTGTTTCGGGTTCCTGTGACTCCCCGACATCTCTTCCCGGTCTGCCATCTTCCGCCCGCCCCCGATTCAAGAAATACCCGGTATGTTTTTTTTATAGTTTTCGAGTTCTTATCTTGTGAACCTTCTCACCGGAGCGTTCCGCCATGTCCGGTCGACCAGTTCATCAGACGATCCGCAGATCGGTCTCATCACCTAGCGGGCTTATCGCCACGGGTGCGATTATGGTTCTGCTGCTTTCCTGCACGCCGCCGGGCGGTGAACGGATCTCCCGGTGGGGCAGGGCGCCGGCCGCGCCGCCGGGTGGTTTCAAATTTCTGCGTTCTTTCGGGAGCACCGGCAACGGCCCCGGTCAGCTGATGCATCCCCGGGGCATCTCGCTGGATCCCTCGGGGTTCATCTATATCGCTGACACGGGGAATCACCGCATACAGAAATATGATCCCGAAGGCCGTTTTCTGGGGGAAATCGGAGGATTCGGCTGGGAGCAGGGCCGGTTCAGCAGTCCCACCGGGCTGTCCGCCCGTGAGGGTTTGAATATCTATGTGGCCGATTCTCAGAATCGCCGCGTGCAGCAGTTGGACCGGGATCTTAACTATCTGGCCAGCGTTCCCGGCTCCGAGGAAGAAAAGCTGGAATTCGGTTTTCTCTGGGATGTGGAGGTGGCCTCCACCGGAGAGCTGTTCATCAGCGATGCGGAGAATGAACAAATCTGGAAGCTGACCCCCTTCGGCGAGCTGGACCGTGCCTTCGGCGGTTTCGGAGCGGCCCGGGAACGGCTGCGCTCCCCGGCCGCCCTGGTCCTGGGATCGGACAACCGGGTCTATGTCAGCGATCCCGGGAACGACCGGGTGGTCTGCTATGACACCTTTGGCGCCTATATCCGCAGTCTGGGAGAGGGACATCTGCACAGCCCCCAGGGCGTCGATCTGGATCGGGCCGGATACCTCTATGTGGCTGATACCGGCGGGGACCGGATGTGTGTGTTCGATCCCCGCGGAGAGCTTGTGACCACCCTGGGCGGCCCGGGAGAGGGACCGGCCTCGATGCGCTCGCCCATGGATGTGGCCGTCTCCGGTCAGGACCGGGTCTACCTGTTGGATTCGGGAAATGACCGGGTTCAGGTCTTCGCCATTCTGCGGCAGGACCAGCCGTAGCAGCAATAGATGATCGGCCGCTGATCACAGGCCGTGAGGGACGAGACGATGAAGTTTCCATCCATCGGCCGGCTTCCGGGAATCCCCCTGTTCTTTGGATGGCTGCTGATGACGGCGGCTGCCGGCGCCGAGCCTGATGGACCTGAAGCCGGGGCGGGGTTCGATGAACCGGCCGTCGGTGCCGGGTTGAGTGCCACGGCTGACAGCGCGACGATAAGCCGGCCGGTTGGTTTGAACGGACCGACCGGATCCTATTCGCTGCTCGACCGGGAGACGGTGGTGTCGGTGGATGGGACCGCCGGATCTTTCCAGCTGCCCGACCGTTTCCTGCTGGTGTCCAGCGAGACCGTCCGGGTGGACGGAGCTTTGCTGGTCAGAGATCGGGACTACCGGCTCGATTTCGATTCCGGCCAGATCACCTTCACCGAGCCGCCGGCCGCCGGCGCTATCGTCCGGATCACCTACCAACGCCTCCCCTTCGATCTTCAAGAGCGCTATTTCTACCGAGTTGTTCCCGGCCGCGAGGACTTTTTGCCGGTTCCCGGCGACACCCTTCCAGAGACCTCCACCATACCGCGTTCTCCGGCGCCCTCCATGCCGTCCGCGCTTCGCGTCGGCGGCAGCAAGACCTTTGCCATCTCCCTGGGGTCGCAGCGCGATCTCTCCCTGGAACAATCCCTGCGGGTTAATATCTCCGGGCAGGTCTCGCCGGACGTGGAGGTGGTGGCCCTGCTGTCTGACCAGAGCAGCCCTCTGCAGCCGGAAGGGGACACCCAGACGCTGGAAGAGATCGACAAGGTCCTGGTCGAGATCCGCGCAAAGAACGCCTCCGCCACACTGGGGGATTATGAGATCTTCAACCGTCAGGGGGAATTCGGCCGTTTCGAGCGCAAGCTCCAGGGCGCGAAAGGTACCGCCGGGGCTTCCTGGGGACAGCTGACCGCCGCCGGTGCCGTCTCCAAGGGAACCTTCCGGTCGATGAGCTTCACCGGTGTGGAGGGCAAGCAGGGTCCCTACCGGTTGACCGATCATGAGGGTAAGACCAACATCATCGTGGTCGCCGGGACCGAGCGAGTCTGGGTCGACGGGGAGCGGGTCACCCGTGGTCAGAACAACGACTATATCATCGAATACGGCAATGGCGAGGTAACCTTCACCCAGCGCCGGCTGATCACCGCCCAATCGCGTATCGTGGTCGATTATGAGTACTCCAGCCGCCAGTATCAGCGCAGTTTTTACGGCGGCCAGGGTGAGTTGACCCTGGCCGGTGACCGCCTGAAACTCCAGACTCTGCTGATCCGGGAGGCCGAGGACGGCGACAGCCCCATCGACGTGGCTCTGTCCGCAACTGACCGCCGGGTGCTGGCGGAGGCCGGGGACGACCCCGGACAGGCCTGGCGGGACGGCTGGGTCCTGGTGGACACGGCGGCCGGGGAAAAGGGAAACTACGTCTGGGTTGATTCGACCTATTTTCTTTATGTCGGGCCCGATTCCACCGGCCTTTATCAGGTCACCTTCAGCGACGTGGGCACCGCTGAGGGTCTGTACAGCCGCGAGTTCAGCCTGGAGGACAACCTCTATTACTACATCTATCAGGGCGAGGGCGAGCGCCGATATCTGCCGCGGATCTACCTGCCCCTGGCCGCCAGCCATACCCTGGCCGACATCCGTGCCCAGCTGGAACCCTGGACCGGCGCACAGTTGAGCGCCGAGCTGGGCCTCAGTCATCGCGACGAAAACACCTTTTCAGATCTGGACGATGAGGACAACACCGGCCGCGCCGTCGCATTCCAGGGTAAGCTGGACCGTCAGAATCTGCGTCTGGGCTCTCGCGATCTGGGTCAGGTCGATTTGACCGGCCGTTTTCGGCATACAAACGACCGTTTTCGGGCCATCGGGCGAACCGAGGATGCCGAGTATTACCGCCGCTGGGACCTGGACCGTGACCGGGTTCCGGGGGGCGAGGAGGTCAGGGAAATCTCGGGGACCTACCGGCCCCTGAAGGCTTTGAGTGTCGGCGGGGAATACGGATCTCTTCAGCGTGGCGACCGGTTCAGTTCCACCCGGCGACGTCTGGAATCGGAATGGATGACCCGAGCCTGGCCCCATCTGAAAGGATATTATGAGATCGTGGACAGTCAGAGAGAGACGAACGATTCGCTGGACACCCTGGCTGTGACCCAGGAGACCCGCTGGGAGCGGCAGGGCCTGACGGCCGACCGGATCTTCTGGAAGATACGGCCGGAGCTTTCCTGGGAGCGCGAGTCCCGTGAGATCAGCCTGGGGAAGAGTCTGGCGGACGGCGATCGATTCCAGGAATATCGCGGAGCCGTCTCCACCACCGGACTGGGCGTTCTGCTTCTATCGGCCGAATGGATCTACCGGCAGAACGAGCGCTACCAGGGCGGCTGGCTCAGGGAAAGCCTGGGACGGACCCTGAAGAGCCGGATGGAGATTCAGAACTGGCGCTCCCTGAGCTTCAGCGCAGAGCATACCCGCCGGACGCTCCGTTATCAGGAGGTGACCGGTGCCAACAGTCAGGTGGATCTAATCCGGTCCCGGACCAGCTACTCGCCGCTGAGGGGGGCCGTTCGGGCTCAGCTGGATTATCAGGTGGCCAACCGGCAGGCCAGCCAGCGCCGCCGCATCCCCGTCGAGGTCGGCGAGGGCCAGGGAGAGTATCGCCTGGAGAATGGCGAGTATATCCCCGATCCGGACGGCGACTGGATCTTTCGCATCGAGACGGTGGGCGATTCCATTCCGATCACCGATCTGGAGGCGGGCATCCGGCTGGGCCTGGTGCCGCACCGGGCAGTGGGTGAGGAAGACTCCGGGCTGATGGGATGGTTACGTAACCTGTCCACCGACACCTACCTGAAGATCGACGAGGAGACCACCGAGGAAGATAAGGTGGCCATCTACCTGCTGCGGCTGGATCGTTTCCAGCGGGATGAGACCACCGTCAGGGGCGAGATCACCTACCAGCAGGACGTCAATCTGTTTCCCCAGCGCCGGGACGTGGGATTGCGGCTGCGCTATCTGTCCAGCGACCGGGAGAACAACCAGTACGTTACCGGCGGCGAGGAGAACCTGCGCATCGAACGGTCCATCCGGGCGGACCTGGCGCCCGGAAACCGTCCCCTGCTGCGGATCGAGTATGCCCATCAGAATCGGTTCCGCAAGGTGGAGGGTGTTCCCAGAAGCCGTATCCGGGCCGATGATCTGTCCGCGAAAGGGACTGCCTATCCCTTCCGCGATATGGAGCTGTCGCTGGAATCGGAGTGGCGCAGCGACCGGGATGCGGTCGGTCAGACCTCCTCCCGGCTGATCGCCCTGATCCCCGGGTTCTCCTATTCCTTCCTCTCCCAGGGGCGCCTGAGGACCGAGTTCACCTGGGCCACGGTGACCTCCGATCCGGAGGGCTCCAGCATCTCCTGGGAGATGGCTCAGGGGAACCGGGTGGGTGACAACTATCGCTGGAACCTGACCGCCGATTATCAGATCAATCAGTACGTCTCGGCCACGGTGACCTATACGCTGCGTGCGCAGCCGGACCGTGACACCCGGCATACCGGCCGGGCCGAGATGCGGGCGTTCTTTTGAACACGGGGCGTTGAGCCGGCTGAATGGTTCGCCAGCCATTTGTGAAGGGCAAGATATTGCTATGAGATTCTACTTGAAGAAAACAACACAATTAACTATAATAATGTCGGTTGTGCTGTCCTTATACATGCAGGCACAGGGCCGGCCGGTGGTCCGGAAGGTGGATATCGAGGGATACCGGGCGGTGACCGGGAAAGCCCTGCTCAAGGTGATGCGAACCCGGCCGGGGGAAATGTATGACCCCGCACAACTGGCCTCGGATATGGCCGCTATCCTGGAATGGTATCGTGATCGGGGTTTTCTGAAAGCCAGCATCGATACCTCCCGGGTGGAGGTGGCTGCCGATTCGTCCGCCGCTGACGTGATCATCCGGATCAGGGAAGGGCCGCTGGTCCGCATCGGGCAGATCAGGATGGAGGGCCAGGAACACTTCGCCCACCGGTCCCTGGAGAACCTCATGGAGCTTCGGCCTGGAAAGATCTTCCGGGCGGACCACCTGGAATCCGACCTGGACCGTCTGCTGACGGCCTATGAGAATGAGGGCTATCCCTATACCCAGATCCGGGTCTCCGATCTTCGCCTGAATGATGAGGATCGCCTCGACTTTCAACTTCTCATTCAGGAGGGGCCCCGGGTTCATATCGCCGCCATCGAGCCGGTGGGCAACACCATCACCCGGGATGAGGTCATCGTCAGAGAGATGGGCATCGGTCAGGGGAATCTGTACAATGCCCGGGCCGTCCGGCGGGCCCGGACCCGTTTGCAGCGACTGGGTTATTTCCGCCGGGTGGACCAGATCGAGGTGCTTCCCGGGGATCGGCCCGGGTGGGTCGTCCTCAGGGTACCGGTGGAGGAAGGCCGGACCAACCGGATCGACGGGGTGGTCGGCTACCAGCCGTCCAGCGGCGCCGAGGAGGGCTACTTCACCGGTCTGGTGGATCTTTCTTTTCGTAACCTGATGGGCACCGGCCGCCGGGTAGAGGCCTCCTGGAACCGGCGCGATCCGCTTTCCTCCCGGTTGCGGTTCGGATATCAGGAGCCCTGGCTGCTGGGACTGCCGGTGACCGTGGGGGGCTCCATTCAACAGCTCAATCAGGATTCATCCTATGCCCAGACCAACCTGAATCTGGAGGCCAGCAGTTACCTGGGACAATCCCTGGTCGCCGGGGCGCTGTTCGGTTCCGAGCGGGTTATTCCCGATTCCCGGGGCGGTCAGGGATTACCCCGAAGCCAGACCTACTGGGCCGGCCTGCGTCTGGAGCTGGATGTGCGCGACGATCTGCTGGCTCCCCGGCAGGGCGGCCGGTACGCCACCACTGTGCGGCACCGGTTCAAAAAGAATCGCGCCACGGACACCTATCAGCCGATCCGCCAGGATGTTCAAAGCACCGAGTTCACGGCCGATCTGGAGCAGTACCGGGAGCTGCTGCGTCACCAGGTCCTGGCCCTGGCCGTCCATCTGGGAGAGATCCGCAGCGATGAGGACATCGTGCCCCTGAATGAGCAGTTCAAGATGGGCGGCGCCCGGACGCTGCGCGGCTACCGGGAGGAACAGTTCCACGGCTCCCGGATCCTGTGGGTCAATCTGGAATACCGCACCATGCTGGGACGGCGCTCGTGGGCTTTTCTGTTCCTGGATGCGGGGCATTATTTCTATCGCCGGGAAGATTCCCTCACCGGGGAGTTGATCGAGGTGAGCGACGAGAAAGCCGGGTACGGCCTGGGACTGCGGGTCGAGTCGCGGCTCGGCATTCTGGGAGTCGATTACGGGCTGGGGGAGGGCGACGGATTGACCGAGGGGAAGGTGCACTTCGGAGTGATCAATGAATTCTGACAGACAGGTCTCGGAGAACCAGCCGGCGGCGGGATTCATCGGATACCTATCCGCCTATCTTCAGCTGATCCGGCCGGCCAATGTGGTCATCACCGCCGGGGCGGTCCTGGTCGGGGCGCTCTCTTCGGGTCTCGGGCCCGGCGGATCGGTCTGGCTGGCCTGTCTGGTGGCCGGCCTGATCACCGCCGGGGGCAACGCCATCAACGATGTCTACGATCTGGAGATCGACCGGATCAACAAGCCCGGCCGGCCGCTGCCCTCGGGCCGGGCAAGCCGGAGGCCGGCGGCGGTCCTGGGAACGATCCTGCTGCTTTCCGGCGCGGGCATCAGCGCCTTGCTCGGCCGGTGGGGATTCCTGGTCGCTCTGCTGGTGGCGATGCTGCTGGTGGCCTACAGCGCCCGGCTGAAGGGAACCGTCCTGTGTGGCAATCTGGCGGTCTCGGTGGCCGCCGGGATGGCCATCATCTACGGCGGAATCGCCGCGGGGCGAGCGGGTCCGGCACTGATCCCGGCCGGCTTCGCCTTTCTGTTCCATCTCGGCCGGGAGATCCTCAAGGACGCCCAGGATGTGGCCGGCGACCGGGCCGGGGGCGCACGGACGCTGCCGGCGGTGGTTGGTGTGAAAGAGGCCCTGGGCTGGGCCGGGCTGTTCCTGGCGCTGCTGATCGTGGTCAGCCCGCTGCCCTATCTGGCCGGCCGGTATTCCATTCTTTACCTGATTGTGGTCGTGCTCGGTGTGGACCTGCCCCTGGTCGGGGTGATCCTCTCCTGGCGCCGGGACCAACGCATCGAGCATCTGAACAGACTCAGTCGAATTTTGAAGCTGATCATGTGCCTGGGGCTGGCGGCGATCCTGGCAGGGATCTGGCTGTAGAGGATCCGGCGTCGAGGGATGTGCCTGAATATCGAACGTCATACTACGGAAGGAGGGTCCATGAAAATCGTACTGCAGCGGGTCAGCGAGGCCGAGGTCACCGTCGAGGGCCGTTCGGTCGGCCGCATCGGTCCCGGGCTGGTCCTGCTGGTGGGGGTGGGGCACGGCGATACCGAGGAGCAGGCCCGCTACCTGGCCGAGAAATGCCTTCACCTGCGTATCTTCGAGGACGACCAGGGGAAGATGAACCGGTCCCTGCCGGACATCTCCGGCCGGGTCCTGGCCATCTCCCAGTTCACCCTCTACGGCGACACCCGCAAGGGCCGCCGCCCGGGCTTCACCGATGCGGCCCCGCCGGAGCAGGCCGAGCCGCTCTATGAGCGATTCGTCCAGTTTCTGCGGGACGGCGGCGTTACCGTGGAGACGGGTCGTTTCGGTCAGCACATGCTGGTGCGGATCCACAACGACGGCCCGGTGACCCTCATCCTGGAGGCCTCGGCGTGATCATCTGGCATCGAGACGATGAGCTCATTCTGGCCTCGGCCTCGCCCCGGCGGGCCGAGCTGCTCCGGCAGATCGGTATCCCCTTCCGCCGGGTGGTCAGCGGCGTGGACGAGGACCTTCAGGATCCGGCCGATCCGGAGAAGCATGTCCGGGAGCTGTCCCGGCGCAAGGCCGAGGACGTGGCCGGCCAACTCGACTCCGGCATCGTCCTGGGGGCCGACACGATCGTCGTCCTGGACGAGCATATCCTGGGCAAGCCGGCCGATGAGCGAGAGGCCGCCGAGATGCTGGCCATGCTCAGCGGCCGGACGCACAAGGTATACACCGGTCTGACGTTGATCGAAGCTGCTCGCAAGAAAACGGTCTCCCACGTCGAGGTCACCGAGGTGGCCTTTCGAGACCTGACCGCCGAGGAGATCTCCGCCTATGTGGCCACCGGCGAGCCGCTGGACAAGGCCGGGGCCTATGGCATCCAGGGAAAGGGCGCGCTGCTGGTCAGCGGGATCAGAGGGTGCTATTTCAACGTGGTGGGATTGCCGCTGGCAGGATTGATGCGGGCACTGGAGAGACTGGGGGAGATGGGCAGCGGTGAGATCTGAGGCGCCAGGAGTGGAGATGTCACCCTGCGATGAGCGGACAGCTGAACGCTGGTCATCTATTTCAGCAGGACCATCTTCCTGGTTTGTGTAAAATCGCCGGCCGTGAGACGGCAGAGATATATTCCGCTGGCCAGATCCTGTGGATCCCAGCGGATCGTTTTATATCCGGCCCTCTGATACTCGTCCACCAGGGTGGTCACCTTCTGCCCCAGGATGTTGTAAATCTCCAGGCTGACCCGGCCGTCTCGCGGTAAAGCGTAGCGCAGCTCGGTACTGGGATTGAACGGATTGGGGTAGTTCTGGGATAGGGCGTAGCGTTCTGGAAGCGGGCCTTCCGGGCTTGTTCCATCTTGGACGACCGTTGGATTCCGCAGCCATTCGATGACCCTGCCCATGATCGTGTTTCTGGTCTCCTGTTCTGCAATCGCTTCAAAGCCGAAGGAGAATGTGACGGCAGCAAAGTCGGCCGGGTAACTCATCAGGGCGGCAAACCCCTCTCCCGTATGATCAACATATTGAAAGATGGGATAGGTATGATAATAGAGTGATTTTGGCAGCATGGCCGATTGTACGAATTGATTATCTGCACCAGAGCCTCCGGAGAGCTGGGCAGAGAGATTCATCCCGATGGGATTGTCGGTCACCCCGGTCAGCTGATGGTTGTCGACGTCATACTCGAAACTTAAGATCCCTAAGAATGTCAGTATATACGGATAGGTATCCTCAAGATCGGCCAATCCCTGGCCCGAGAGAAACAGCTTTCCATCTTGAAACAGAAGATAATTCCACAAACTCTGTCCCTCGGATAGGGTCAGTGTCTCCGAATTGTAATACTCTTCGCCGTAATTCAGCCTGCCGCAGGTCTCACCTGTTTCCCAGACGATGACATCGTACCGGTTCAAGATTGAGTCAGGGGGACTTCCGTAGCAGAAGACATCCCACACGTCGTAAGAGTAGTGATTGGCCTCCAGGGCATCCATGTAATAGGTTTCGTACGACCGAGAGATTCCCCGGTAGGGACGATTATAATTATCATCATCGACCAGCAGGATCTCAGCGGTGGTCTCAAAGGGCCTGGTGGTGAATTCCATCAGATTGATATAATCCTTTTGGTTTCCCAGGGTGTCGACGACCTCGAGATTGACATTGTAGAATCTCTCTTGACCCTCCGGGGTCGTCCATTGGTTGCCGAACACCCTATCGCCGGCCAGATCGTCACCGTGCAGACCGTCGTTATACAGGGGCAGGTTATCGACGATGGCGGTGCCCACCGGGCTTTCGATATCGATACAAGCGGACTGCACGCCGGCGCCGTCCACCAATTCCGTCCTGATGGTCACCATCTGGCCGGCAGCGGCAAAGGTGGGAAGGCATTCGGGATAATGAACAATGGGAGCCACATCGTCCAGCACTTCGATGGCCAGACTGTCCAGCCATCGGCTGGTCACAAAAGCCGAATCGGTGATGCTCAAGTTCAGTCGTATGGCCTGGTCGGCAGACCAATCCTCGGCTATATAGAGCGCTATTTCTTCGATACTTTCCACCGTATCTCCGGATGCCACGTCACCAAATGTTAAGTTCCTTCCTTCCCCGGAGGTGGCCGAAACACTGGCCCTCACGCTGTGTGCCGTTCCCTGACCGGCATTTTCTATGAACACGGTCAAGCGTAAGGAATCCCCCGGGCTGGGGATGGTGTCCGCTCCGCAGACGCGATAGCCTGTCGCGCACAGCGGACCAAGCGTTGTGATGGTGGCGGCATTTTCGCAGACTCTGAGATTCGAAAGGCTGTCCCAGGCGGAAAGATTCACCATGTAGGCCATACCGGTCGGATCCGTTGTCCAGCGATTTCCATACAGATGGTCACCGTAGGCTCCGTCACCATGATCTCCGTCATCATAGAGAGAAAGTGTGTCGATCAGCGGCGGATTGGTAAATGCTGCCTGGACTTTTAAGATACCATCCGGATCCCACACGTGGGCGTTTATCTGGACGCTATCTCCCGGCGTCAACTCTCTCGGGCTCACCTGGACCCCGGAGATGAACGTCTCCCAGACAACATAGCCGCGGTCATAGAGGGCCTGGGCACTGTCGGCATTTTCCTGCAATTCCTGGAGACTATTTCCAGCGATCATGGCCAGGGTGACTTCGATTTCCTCTCCTGGAGCGAGTCGTGTATACGGCCCACTGGCCATCAAAGATCGCACATCACTTGGCACCTCAAAGATTTCGAAAACGGCCGAATCCGGATCATCAACAGTGGCATGGCCATATCCATCCATGTCTCCGACCAGTTCTCCATATTTTAATTCGTCCTGCATCTCGTCATCCACCAGGCCCTCAGGCCCCTGATCCGATCTCATCCAGGTGGAGAAAGCGGTCAATCCTGCATCTCCCGGCGTCTTCAGGAAGACGGTGCCGATATACCCCGCGGGGACCGTCCACTCGGGCTCCTGGCCGTTGGAATCGTAGGTATAGCCCAGATTGCGGGATGTGTCAAAGCCTATCAGATCGTCATTGGGGCCCACGCCCGATTCGCCGAGCGCTCCTGGCCCCACATCGGCATCCATGAAATAACCGATATACACGTCTTGCAGGGCAGCATCGTTCATGTTTTTGATCTTATAGCAGAAGAAGATGTAATTCATCTGGGGACCAGCGCCCCAGCAATAGCTTCGCTGCTCCACCCGAATGCCCAGGCCATCGGTATCATATCCGGAGGCGGGCCAAAGAAAATCGCCCTCATCCTCGGGAATCCAGTCTCCATAGATGCACCAGGAGTCCTGTTCCGAGACGATGTCTCCGTTTCCAGGATCGAGGTCATATTCATTTGTGCCATAATAGTCCCTGCGTAAGGCATTCAAGGATGCCGTATCGGCATATTCCCAGAGCCTTTGATGGGCCGAAGGTGTGCTGCCCGGAGGAACGAACAGAAGATCTCCAGCGCCCGTCTCTTCGGGGGGGATGATTTGTGTGCTCATGTACAGAGGACTCATCGGCGCCACATCGGGTGTGTATGCGCCGGTGATCACTCTGGGGACATTGGCGGTATCGGTTCCCGTGATCAGAGGATAGAGGGCGCCGATCCATAATCCGGCTGAGAAGAGATAGAACTGCCTCGAATCTCGGGGATACTCAGCGACGAATCCATTCCAGTTGGTGGCTTCTTCCGGCCAGGTTCCGTCATAGGTGCCATCCCAAAACTCAGGGGCTTCATACAGTCCAATCAGGCCCGCATTGTCCACGGTGACCCTGGCCAGATCTCCCAGGCCGGCCCAGGTTATCTGAGGGACGGCAGGCTCGTCACTTCTTTCCGCGGCACGTGTCCTGCGCTGATGAAGCTCCCCCAACCGCTCTTTTGTGTTCAGCTGCAGGGCCATGGAGTCTATCGTTCCCAGAGTCAGGACCACGGCGCTGATCAAAAAGAACAATACCCACCTCCGGAGATCTTTCTGACTGCGATCTTTACAAATAGTATCCTGCTCATTCACCGGGCACCTCCAGTTCTGCAACCATTCGATCGTGAAGAACTTAACCGAACCACTCGGTTCTCTCCTGTTGAAAATACTCGGAAGCCACAACCGCAGAGGGCAAAATACTGAACTCTGAAAATAATGTCAAGAATTAATGATAATTAATTTCTATATTATCATATTTCTCGCTTGGAGTTGAGTAAGACTCAATTGCCCAGCGACGATTCACCTGTGAGGCACCGCTTTGTCGATCGTCATTCTGTCCCTTCGTTGAAATCCCATTGACTCCCAGCGGCTCAGCCGCTATTTTTATGGATTACGATCCATTCGGGAGCATGGAGAATACTACCATGAGTCATTTTCAATTGGTCTCCGACTATCAACCCCGCGGCGATCAGCCCCAGGCCATCGACCAGCTCACCGAGGGACTCGAGCGGGGCGACCGGTTCCAGACCCTGCTGGGGGTGACCGGCTCAGGCAAGACTTTCACCATGGCCAACGTAATCGCCAACCTGGGCCTGCCCACGATCATCATCTCCCACAACAAGACCCTGGCCGCCCAGTTGTTCGGCGAGTTCAAGGGCTACTTTCCCGAGAATGCGGTGGAATACTTCATCAGCTACTACGATTACTACCAGCCGGAGGCCTATATCCCCAGCACCGACACCTATATCGAGAAGGACACCTCGGTCAACGAGGACATCGACCGCCTCCGGCTGCGGGCCACCAGCAGCCTGCTGGAGCGCGACGACGTCATCATCGTGGCCAGCGTCTCGTGCATCTACGGACTGGGATCGCCCAAGGATTACCGCGAGCTGCTGGTCCTTCTCGAGGAGGGCCAGCGCATCGAGCGGGACAAGATGCTCCGCATGCTCATCGACATCCATTACGCCCGCAACGACATCGCCTTCGAGCGGGGAACCTTCCGGGTCCGCGGCGATGTGGTCGAGATTCGCCCGGCCTATGAGGAGACGGCTCTGCGGGTAGAGTTCTGGGGCGACGAGGTGGACAAGATCTCGGTGGTCGAGCCGCTCACCGGCAAGCTGCTGGAGAAGAAGAAACGGGTGGCCATCTACCCGGCCAAGCACTTCGTCACCACCACCCCGCGCATCGAGGAGGCCATCAAGAGCATCCGCGCAGAGCTCAAGGAGCACCTGGCCTGGCTCAAGTCCGAGGGCAAGCTGCTTGAGGCCCAGCGGCTGGAATCCCGCACCCGCTACGACCTGGAGATGATGAAGGAGATCGGTTACTGCTCCGGGATCGAGAACTACTCCCGGCATATCTCCGGGAGAAAGCCGGGTGAACGGCCCTCCTGTCTGCTGGACTACTTCCCGGAGAAGTTCCTCATGTTCATCGACGAATCGCACGTCTCCGTGCCCCAGGTGCGGGGCATGTTCGCCGGGGACCGATCCCGCAAGGAGACCCTGGTGGAGCACGGATTCCGCCTGCCCTCGGCCCTGGACAACCGGCCGCTGTTCTTCGAGGAGTTCGAGTCGATGATCCACCAGGCCGTCTTCGTCTCGGCCACGCCGGCCGAGTACGAGTTGGAGAAATGCGGGGGTGTGGTGGTGGAGCAGATCATCCGGCCCACCGGCCTGATGGATCCGAAGATATCGGTGCGCCCCACCGAGGGGCAGATCGACGATCTGCTGGAGGAGATCCGCCGGCGGGTGGAGCGAAAGGAGCGTGTGCTGGTGACCACCCTGACCAAGCGCATGGCCGAGGATCTGGCCGATTACCTCGGCGGTCTGGACGTCCGGGTGCGTTACCTGCACTCGGAGATCGCCGCACTGGAGCGGGTCGACATCCTCCGGGATCTCCGTCTGGCCCAGTTCGATGTGCTGGTGGGCATCAATCTTCTGCGGGAGGGGCTGGATCTCCCGGAGGTTTCCCTGGTGGCCATCCTGGATGCCGACAAGGAGGGATTTCTGCGCTCCGAAAGGTCCCTGATTCAGACGGCCGGCCGGGCGGCCCGTAACGTCGGCGGCGAGGTGATCATGTACGCCGACCGGATCACCGATTCGATGCGCAAGGCGCTGGAGGAAACCGACCGCCGGCGCAAGATCCAGGCGGAGTACAACCGCAAGCACAACATCATCCCGACATCCATCTACAAAACCATTGACGAGATCATGCAGTCCACCCGGGTGGCCGATTCCCGCGGCCTGGCCGCGACGGCCAAGGAGGAGAGCGTTCCCTATCTGGCCCAGATGGACCGTGAGGAGCGTATCGAGGCCCTGGAGCGGGCCATGCATGAGGCCGCCGCCCGAATGGAGTTCGAGAAGGCGGCCCAGTACCGCGACGAGCTGCAGCGCCTTCGGACTCAGAAGTGAGGGGGTATGGAAGGTCTTAGACCAGGCCGCGGGTTTTACTCGCGGCTTTTTCACGCTCAAAATGAAGTTGACAAAACATAGGCTTTCTATTACCTTCTCCATGATCTGCGTTTCTTTTGTCTTCGCAAGGATATCCTTATGGCCATCTCCGCCCAGAGTGGCATGTTCATCAGCCTGATGAAGGCCTGGCAGAAGATCAAATATCCGCCCCAGCTCTTTTCGCCGATCGAGCTCTGGCACCGGACCCGGGTGGTGCTGGTCTGCTTTCCGGATGAATATCAGCACCGCGAGGCAGCCGAGGAGACGGTCCGGGACATCGCCGAGGCCTGTCCGCACAAACATTTTTTTGTTCTTACCACCCGGGCCCTTCCGGAGCGCTGGCTGAACGTAGAGCTGATTCGTCTGCGCAATGAGGACCTGGGATTGTTCTCCCTTCCGAATACCGAATTCCTGAAATATCTGCAGGATAAATCGATCGACACGGTCATCGACCTGTGGCCTACCTTCAATCTTACCAATGCTTATATCAGCCGGCGATGCGGCGCGGCGCTGCGCATCGGTTTCGGCTCGGATCACGCCTCCTCTTTTTACAATCTTCTCGTCGTGCCCGTTCTCTCCGAAGGTTTTCTGGCCAAACAGTATGACGCCATGACCGAGACCATTCTGAACCTGCAGGGCTACGAGGGACATCGTGGGCCGTGAAGCTCCCAGGATTCTGGTCATTCGATTGAGTTCCATGGGCGACATCATCCTGACCCTTCCGGTTCTGAAGGCTCTGAAAACCCATTTCCCGCAGGCCCGGGTGGATGTCCTGGTCAAGGCCCGATACCGGGATCTGCTGCAGGGGCATCCCCAGGTGGATGATCTGCTGGTCCTCGAGGAGGGGGAGGGGGTTCTGTCCCTGGGCGGACGTCTCCGCCGGCGGTCCTATGATGTCGCGGTCGATCTGCACGCCAACCTGCGCAGCCGACTGCTGTGCCTGCTGCTGTCTGCCGGAAAGACCCTGAGGGTCTCCAAACGGCCGCTGCACCGCCGCCTGATAGTCCTGTTCCATCGACGGTCGGCACCGCGGATTCATACCGTCGATCTTTACCTCGACACTCTCAAGCCTCTGGGGATCGAGGCTCGCCGGGAACCTCCCCGCCTGTCGGTGCGGTCCGATGAGCAGCAAGCGGCCCGGCAATTTCTTGCCGATCACGGCCTCGCCGGACGCCAGCCCCTGGTGGGCCTGCATCCCGGAGCCCGCTGGCCTGGAAAGCGATGGCCGGCGGAACGATTTATCGAGACCGGGCGGCGGCTGATTGGGGAGGGTAGAGGCGGTATCCTGGTCTTTGGCGGTCCGGGCGAGGAGGATCTGACCGAAGAGGTGGCCCGGGGGATCGGAGCTGATGCCGTGGCGGCACTGGGGCTCTCTCTCCGGCAGCTGATGGCGCTGATCGAATGCTGCGGCCCGTTCATCACCAACGATTCGGGACCGATGCATCTGGCCACCGCCCTGGGTGTACCGGTGGTGGCCATCTTCGGTCCGACCCATCCGGTCTTGGGCTTCTGGCCCCTGGGGGAGTGCGATATCGTCCTGACGGCCGGGGTGGAGTGCAGTCCCTGCAGTCTTCATGGCGGCCGGCGGTGTTCCCGGGATCGACTCTGCCTCCGGAAAGTGACGGTCGATCAGGCGGTTCAGGCAGCCGATACAATCCTGGAGGAAAGGAGCTGACCATCGCAAAGAAAGAAGCCGAACAGGGCTCTCCCGGACCGGAGTCATCGCGCCCGGCCGTTTTTCTGGACCGCGACGGAACCATCAACCGGGAGGTGCATTATCTCAAAAGGCCGGAAGAGCTGGAGCTGTTGCCCGGCGCCGGGGAGGCGATCCGAAGACTCAATGATCAGAGGCTGCCGGTGATCCTGGTGACCAATCAGTCCGGGGTGGGCCGGGGCTATCTCAGTGAAGAGACGCTGCAGTGCATCCATGATCTGCTGAAAAAGATGCTGGCCGAGCACGGCGCTCATCTGGATGCCATCTACTATTGTCCGGATCTGCCCGATTCGGGCAGCTCATGTCGCAAGCCTGAGATCGGCATGCTGGAACAGGCCGCCCGAGAACACCGCATCGATCTCCGGCGGTCCTATGTGGTCGGCGACATGGCCAAGGATATCGAGATGGGTCGGCGGGCCGGCGCCAAAACAATCCTGGTTCTGACCGGTTACGGACAGGAGGCGAGGGAGAAGGTGCAGCCGGATCATCTCGCCGAGGATCTGGCCGGGGCGGTCGCCTGGATCGAGCGGGACCGGAAGAGAACGTGATGGCCGGGCGATGGATCAAGCGGCTGCCCCTCAGCCGCGGCGATAAGGTCCTGATCGTTCTTCTCCTGCTTCTCGGTGTGGTCAGTCTGTTTCTGGTCCGGTCGATCGTTCCCTCGGGGGATGTCGCGGTCGTCGAGGTGGACGGCCGGCTGTGCTGCCGGCTGGATCTGTCGGTGGACGCCCAACGAGCAGTTCGGGGACCTTTGGGAGAGACGGTGGTCGAGGTCCGCGGTGGGCGCATCCGGATCGCTGAGTCTCCTTGCCCGCATAAGATATGCGTCCGCACCGGCTGGATCGGCCGTTCCGGCCGGATGATCGTCTGCCTGCCCAACCGGGTGGTCGTCAGGGTGGAGGGGGAGGCCGGGGTGGACGCGGTGAGCTGGTGATGTCAATACCCATGCCGACCTCGAATCGAAAACTGGTCCGTCTGGCCCTGCTCGTTTCGGTGGGGCTGATCCTCTACATCTTCGAGGCCCACATCCCCCAGCCCCTGCCCTGGGTGAGGATCGGGCTGGCCAACCTGGTCACCCTTCTGGCCCTTATTCTGTGGGGATTCTGGGAGGCGATGGCGGTTCTGCTGCTGCGTGTGCTGCTGGGCTCGGTGTTTACCGGAACGATCCTCAGCCCGATCTTTCCCTTCGCCCTGGCCGGCGGACTGGCCGGCGTGCTGATCATGGGGCTGGCCTGGAGTTACCTCTGTCCGCCGCTCAGCGTGGTCGGAGTCAGCATTCTGGGCGCCCTGGCACATAATGTGTCCCAGCTCATTCTGGCCTATGGACTCTATATTCGCAGAAACGAACTGTTCCTGCTGCTGCCGCCGATAGTGCTCAGCTCTCTGCTGACCGGATGTGTTATCGGCCTGATCGTCGCTCTGGTGACAGACAGAGGTGCGATCCGATCGTGGCAGACCTGAACGACGACCCGGATCGATGAAGCAGGCGGCGGTCAGATGATCTATCTGGCCGTTTTTCAAAACGAGGATTTTCTTCGGTGAGATCCCTGTGGCGAGGAAATTACCGGGAGGTCTGGATCCTGGCCTACCCGGCCATCCTGACGATGATGTCCCAGACGATGATGAGCCTGACCGACACCTGGATGGTGGGCCGCCTGGGGACCGCCGAGCTGGCCGCCGTGGGCCTGGCCGGGACACTGACCTGGTCCATCTTTTCCTTTTTTAACGGCACCATCAGCGCGGTGAACACCTTTACAGCCCAGTATTACGGGGCCGGTGAAAACCGCCGGGCCTCCGTGAACACCTGGCAGGGTCTCTATCTCTGCCTCCTGTTCTGGGCGGCCCTGGCGCTGCTTGGGTTGGGGAGCGGCTTCTTCTTCGACCTGATGAAGCCCTCGGCTCAGGTTCGTCAGCTGGGCACGGCCTATGCCCGCATCCGTCTGGCCGGCGGAGGTCTGTTCACTATCTACCTGTGTCTGTCCTGTTTCTTCCGCGGCATCGGCAACACCAAAACGCCCATGAAGGTGGTCGTTGCCGCCAACCTGATCAATATCGTCTTCGACTACCTGCTGATTTTCGGAAAGCTGGGCTTCCCCGCACTGGGGGTACGGGGCGCGGCCATCGCCACCGTCTTTGCCAACTTCGTGGCCGCCCTGTCGCTGCTGCTCATCTTCCTGTCCCGGCGTTACCACGATCATTTCTTTTCCCGGCAGACCATCGGCCTGAAGTGGTCGGAGATGAAACGCCTGCTGCGGGTCGGCTCGCCCATCGGGGTACAGTATTTTCTCGACATGGGCAGCTTTCTGGTCTTTGCGGCCATGATCGGCCGGATGGGCGATCAGCAGCTGGCTGCCCACAATATCGCCCTCCGGCTGCTGTCACTGTCCTTCATGCCCTGCTTTGGCATCTCCATCGCCGCCACCTCCCTGGTGGGTCAGTATCTGGGTCGCAAGGATCCCCAGCGGGCGCTGCTCAGCGGATACACGGCCATCAAGCTGGGATTATTGTATTCTTTTTCAGTGGCCGTTTTGTTCCTATTCTTTCGTCATCAGCTGATCGCCGTGTTTGACGACAGTGCCCAGGTGCTGCGATATGGAACCAGCATCCTGCTGCTGGCCGCCGCCTTTCAGCTCTTCGATGCTGTCGGTATCACCAGCTCCGGCGGTTTGCGCGGCGCCGGGGATACCCGCTGGACCATGGTGGTGGGGGTTTCCTACGCCTGGCTGCTCTTTGTCCCCCTGGCCCTGGGATTCGGGTACGCCCTGGGGATGGGTGTGGTGGGGGCCTGGATCGGGGCCACCATCTACATCATCATCTTCGGTCTCACCCTGTTCTGGCGATTCTGGTCCAAGAAATGGATGGCCATCAAGATATGATCGCGCCTCTGCAATATCCAGACGGATCCCGGGCCGTTTCTCAGCATCGGTCCGGCCTGCGTATCGTATTCCGGCCTTCGATCAGATCTCGTCCTGAGACCGTCCTGATTGCGGCCATTCTCCTGGCGGCCCTGACCCTTCGTCTTATCTTTCAATGGCAGATCCGGGACCATCCGCTCTCCCGGCAGCTCTTTCTGGATCCCGCCTTCTACGATCGCTGGGCCCGATCGATCGCCGCCGGTGACTGGCTCAGCCGATCCCAGGGACTGTTCTACGGGAATCCCCTATATCCGTACTTTCTGGCCCTGGTCTATTCTCTCTTCGGCCGCAGCCTGTTCGTTGTCCGCTTGATCCAGTCGCTGCTGGGCATGACCATCTGCCTGATGCTGATCCTCATCGGCCGGCGGGTCTTTGATCGCACCACCGGGCTGCTGGCCGGTTTGATGGCGGCCCTCTATGCGCCCTTCATCTTCTATGAAGGCACCATCACCATCGCCACGGTGGGCCTGTTCCTGTCGGTGCTGACGGTGCTGTGGCTGGTTTGGGCACATCCTCCCGGGTCTCGCTCTGCGCTGGCCGCCGGGCTGACCTGGGGCCTGCGGGCCCTGGCTCGATTCGACGCCACCATTCTGGCCGGCGTATTCTGGTTGCTGGGATTTCCCGGCGGTCTTTCCAGGCGCCGCCGGTGCGCCCTGGCCCTGGTTTTCCTGGCCGGGGTCACGGCCGTGATCCTTCCGGTGGCGGTTCGCAATCTGCTGATTGGCGGCCGTCCGGTGGCCATCACGGCCCATGGAGGGGAGACGTTTTACGGCGGCAACAATCCCCTGGCCACCGGAATCTATTCGCCGGCTCCCGGCGTCCGGCCGGGCACCGAATACGAACATGAGGACTTCCGCCGCCTGGCCGAGCGGCGGTTGGGCCGGGAGCTGACCCTGGCGGAATCCTCGGCTTACTGGTTTGGCCAGGCCATGGATTATATCGGCCGCCATCCCTGGCAATGGATCCGTTTGGAGCTGCGCAAGCTGTGGCTTTTCTGCCAGCCCCGGGAGATTCCCGACAACCGCAATTTTCATTATTTTCGTCAGCATTCGAGTATCCTCCGCCTGCCCCTGATAACTTTCGCTGTGCTCGGTCCCCTGGCCGTACTGGGACTGGCGGCGGCATTGAAGACCTGGCGCCGTTCTCTGCTGCTCTATCTGCAGGTCATTCTGTCGACCCTCTCGGTGCTGCTGTTCTTCATCTCATCGCGCTATCGGCTGCCCGTGGTGCCCTTCCTGATCCTGTTCGCCGCCTATGGATTGAGCTGGTCCTGGAGGATGTTTACCTCGCATAAATGGATCCGCCTGGCAGCGGCCTGGATTCCGGTGATTGCTCTGCTGATCCTGGCAGGACGTCAGGCCGCAGGTCTGAATGAGGGTCCCTTTCTGGCCCGCGAGGAGACGCTGGGCGTGGCCCTGATACGGGAGGGCCGGGTGGATGAGGGCATTGCCCGGCTGGAGAGGGTCAGGGACCTGGCTCCCGACCGGCTCACCGCCCGGTTTAACCTGGGAGTGGCCTATCTGGAGGAGAAGAACCGGCCTCGTCTGGCGGCGCGTGAGTTTCGTCACCTGCTCAGTGTTCAGAAGGGCTATCCCCAGGCCCATTATATGCTGGCGCAAGCATATTATGCGATGGGCTTCTTCGAGGAAGCTCTCGAGCAGATTCGCAGGGAGACACTTCCTGAAAAAGGGACGGAGACACGGTTTCTGGAATTTGAGGCCATGACTCTGGTGCATCTGGAGCGGTATCAGGAGGCTGAGGGACTGTTTCGCAGCATGATCGAGCGCGATCCCGCCCTGAGTAGCGCCTACCGATCGCTGGGGAATGTGCTCTATCTGCAGGGCAAACCGGCCCAGGCGGTGGAGATCTGGCAGCGCGCCCTGGAGCTGGATCCCTCGGATCAGCGGCTGAGAGAGAATATCGACCGGCTGCGTTCGGGGATGGATACGATCGGGCAGATGGAGCGGACGGAGAAATGAATCGATCCTGGGTCTGTTCCTGATGTTCGTCCTCGTTCTGCGCCCCGTCGGGACATACATAAGGGTTTTCTGATCAACACGAATCACCAGCTCGAACACGATTCTTTTTTTTCTTGACATTTGCACAAATGTGCAGTATCTTTGGCACCGCCAAGGATCAAAGGAACGATGGATCGATCAGGCTGATGAAGGATCATAGAGGGAGGAAGAACGATCATGCTGGAATCGTTGACCAAAAGGCAACAGCAGACCCTGGAGGCGATCCAGGAGACGATGATCAGGGATGGCCGGCCACCGACCATACGAGAGTTGGGAAGATCGCTGAACATCACCTCGACCAATGGTGTTAGATATCTCCTCGATGCCCTGGCTCAGAAAGGGTACATTCGCCGGCGGTCACGCACCTCCCGGGGGATAGAGCTGCTTCGCCGCCGACCGGAGAACCTCCGTGCGGTCCCTCTGGTGGGGCGGGTGGCCGCCGGAGAACCCATCCTGGCCGAGGAAAATATCGAGGATGTCTTCTTTATGGACAGCTCCTTTTTGACCTCGGGCGACCTCTTTGCCCTCCGGGTCCGGGGCGAGAGCATGACCGGGGCCGGTATTTTCAACGGCGATGTGGTCTTTGCCCGAAAGCAGCCCCTGGCCCAGCCGGGCGATATCGTCGTGGCCGTGATCGGCGATGAGGCCACCGTGAAGCGTTTTTATCCCGAGAATGGACGGATCCGTCTGGAGGCGGACAATCCGGATTACGGACCGATCATCGTTGACCGCGCCGTGCCCGGCTTTCGTTTGGCCGGCAAAGTGGTGGGTCTCATTCGAAAAATTTGAACGTAATAAAAAGTAATAAAGCAAGATAGAAATGTTGCTTAATAAAACACTTTAAGTATGCTCGCTTTCTGGACAGACATGGGGAAGTGGTGTGGATACTCTCCAGAAAATAAGAACCCTGAGTCAATCGGCCCAGTACGATCTGGCCTGCGCCTGCGGGGGCACCGGTCGAGTCCGGGGGATCGACGATCGCTGGATCTATCCGGCGGCCCTGCCGGGCGGCCAGAGCGTCTTTCTGCTCAAGGTCCTTCTCTCCAATGCATGCGCTCACGACTGCCGTTATTGTGTCAACCGCGCCTCCCACTCCTTCCGCCGGACCACTTTTTCAGCCGAGGAGCTGGCCGGGTCCTTCATCCAGCTGTGGGAGCGCGGCCGTGTGGGAGGGCTGTTCCTCAGTTCCGGGATCGTCGGCGGCAGCGACCGGACCATGGAGCGGATGATCAAGACGGTGGAGATCATCCGTCTGAAGCATCGTTTCCGGGGCTATATTCACCTGAAGATCCTGCCCGGCGCCAGCTACAGTCTGGTGGAGCGGTCCGTGCAGCTGGCCACCCGGGTGTCGGTCAATCTCGAGGCCCCCAGCGGTAAACGCCTCAACCGGATCGCCACCGGAAAGGATTTTCAAAGCGATCTGATGCTCCGCATGCAGTGGGCCCGTGACCTCATCGCCGGACGAGACGGCCGCGGATCAAAAAGCCAGACCACACAGTTCGTGGTCGGCGCGGCCGAGGAAACGGACCGAGAGATCCTGGAGCAGACCGAGCATTTGTATCGCGGTATGGATCTGGCCAGGGTCTATTTCAGCGCTTTCCAGCCTATCCAGGGCACTCCCCTGGAGGAGCGACCTCCGGCACCTCCGCTCAGGGAGCATCGTCTCTATCAGGCCGATTTTCTACTGCGAAAATACGGATTTCGTTTCACCGAGCTGATCTTCGATCGGAGCGGCAATCTCTTCGAGACAGCCGATCCCAAGACCGTCTGGGCCCGGAATCATCCGGATTTCTTTCCCCTGGAGGTCAACCGGGCCGGGAGCGAGGAGCTTTTGCGGGTTCCCGGCATCGGCCCGGCATCCGTTAAAAGGATCATCACCAGCCGGATGTCGAATCGCTTTCACCATCTGGAGGAACTGAAAGGGTCCGGGGTGTGGACCCGCAGGGCAGCCCCATACCTGTTGATCAACGGACGTTTGGGAGGATCCGCGCAAATGGATCTGTTCGCCGACTCGTGTTCTCATCCGGCGCCAGGCAGGAGGATCGTCCGGGCAAGCCCGGTCGGTTGAATACAGTGTCATTTTTTCTCGGTTGTTCAGGGAGGTCATCATGATGCAGGTCTCCGGCAGCGATCTGTGCGCCCGCGGCGCCCCGGCGATATTGATCGCCCTGGTGGTGCTGGCCTGGGGGTGTCGACCCAGCGACGATTATAACGCCCTTCGGGAGTCCATGGTCCGTCACCAGATCGCCGCCCGGGGCGTCGAGGATTCCCGGGTCCTGGCGGCCATGCGCCGGGTTCCCCGGCACGAGTTCGTCCCCGAGAATCTGCGACCGGCCGCTTACGACGACCGCCCGCTTCCTATCGGTGAGGGGCAGACCATCTCTCAGCCTTATATCGTGGCCCTGATGACCGAGGTTCTGAAGCTGGTCCCCGGTGACCGGGTCCTTGAGATCGGCACCGGTTCCGGTTATCAGGCCGCGGTCCTGGCAGAGTTGACCGATCAGGTCTATACCATCGAGATCATCGAATCCCTGGGCCGGCGGGCTGAACAGATCCTGAAGCGGCTGGGATACGATCAGATCCGGGTGAGGATCGGCGATGGCTATCTGGGGTGGGAGGAGCATGCTCCCTTCGATGCCATCATCGTCACCTGCGCCCCGGAACAAATTCCCCGCCCGCTGGTCGATCAGCTGGCCGAGGGCGGCCGGATGGTCATCCCGGTGGGACCGCGGCACGCCCAGGAGCTGGTTCTGGTGGTCAAGGAACAGGGCCGGATCAGGCAGCAGGACATCATTCCGGTGCTGTTCGTGCCCATGACCGGCGATCACACCTCGCCGCCATGATTTTACCGCCGATCCAGTGCCCGCTGCGGTTTTTTCTCTTGACAAACTCAGAGGAATATCTATATTGATTTCAAAGAATTATGCCACCCCGGCCCCAAGCCTGGATGCCCATGGAAAGGCCGATGACAGATCAGGAATTTGTCGACCTCTTCAAAGAAGAGTTGTACATCTCGAATCTGAATGCCCGGAACAAACAGGAGGTGCTGGAGGAATTTGCCGATCTGCTCGTCCACACCGGGAAGATCTCCAATCGTTCTATCGTCCTGGACATGCTCACCCGCCGTGAGCGACTGGGCAGTACCGCCATCGGCAAAGGATTGGCCATCCCTCATGGCCGGACCCTGATGGCCCGGGACCTGATCGTCGCTTTCGGCCGCAGCCCGGATGGATTGGATTACGACGCTCCTGATGATCAGCCTGTCCATCTTTTCTTCCTCATCGTCGCCCCCTATCGTGAACGGCAGCAGCGTTACCTTCCTGCTCTGGGCAAGATCGCCGAGTTTTTCCAGGGGGAAAAGCTGCGCGACAAGATTCTTCAAACTGAGCATTTTGAGGAATTCATCGATGCCCTCTGGTCAAAAGAAGGCGCCCGGTAAGATGTTGCAGCTGCTGGTGGAGCTTCAGGATCTTGATCTGATGATCCGGGAGGCCGCTGTACAGGAGGAAAAGAACCTGGGCTTCGAGATCAAGGATGTGTCCCGGCTCCAGGAGGCCCGGCGAAAACTGGCCGATGCGCTCAGCCCTGAAGTCCTGAAACGCTATGAGCGCCTCATGGAGCGTTTCGACCGGGCGGTGGTTCCGGTTCACAGGGGTGTCTGTCTGGGTTGTTTCATGAGTCTGCCCACAGCACAGGCACAGACCGTCAAAAGGCATGCGGGAATCAAGGTTTGCGAGAATTGCGGGAGGATCCTGTACTGGCTGGGCGAATGATCGACCTGTGACAGGGGGTGAACACAAGAGCCCACCGATCTTCGGATCGGTGGTTTTTTCATGCACTTTATGTAACTTATTTCTGAACGGAATCGTATAGAAATAGGTGCTCTCAATTGGATCCGTTTCCATGCTTCGATCGAACCATGATCGGGAAGAGGTAACCGAAAGGACGATGTGACATGGTTATTTCTAAAAAGAAGAAGATGATCGGTATCTCAGCGATCGTTCTCATCGTCATCCTCGTGTTGATCGGTGCGGTCAGAAAGAACGGTCAGCGCGAGGTGAGTGTGCAGGTCGAGTCTGCCGGACGGCAGGACATCATCGAGACGGTCACGGCTACGGGAAAAATCGAGCCCCGGACCCAGGTCAAGATCAGCGCCGATGTGGCCGCCAAGATCACCCATCTGGCAGTCAAAGAAGGTGATTGGGTGGAACAGGGAGATCTGCTGGTCCGATTGGACAGCGAACGGTACACCGCCTCCCTGGAGCAGGCCGAGGCCGCGCTGCGATCGGCCCAGGCCAACGCCAATCTGGCCAGGGAAACCCTGATCAAGACAGAGAAGGATTTCTACAGGACGGAACAGCTCTTTGAGCAGAAGCTGGAATCGCAGGCCATGTTCGATCAGGCCTACGCTGCTCTGCAGATCGAGAAAGCCCGCCATCAATCGGCCCTGGAGATGGTCGATCAGGCCCAGGCCTCGGTCAAACAGGCCCGGGATAATCTGTCCAAAACGACCATCTATGCGCCCATGTCAGGCACCGTCAGCGCTCTTCACAAAGAGGTCGGTGAGATCGCCCTGGGTTCTCAGTTCCAGGAAGATGTCATCATGATCGTGTCCGATCTATCGGTTATGGAGGCCCTGGTCGATGTCGACGAGAACGATGTCGTCAAGATCAGTCTCAATGACAGCGCCACGATCGATATTGACGCTCTTCCCGATACGACCTTCCATGGAGTGGTCAGAGAGATCGCCAGCAGCGCGAACATCAGCGGCCTGGGCACCACCCAGCAGAAGACCGAGTTCCAGATCAAATTGACCATCACCGATGCGATGAGTGTCTTGCGCCCCGGCATGACCGCCAGCGCCGATATCATCACCGAGACCCGCGACAGCACGTTATGCGTGCCGATCCAGTGCGTGACGGTGAGAACACCCGATCAGCTGAAATCCGGGCCTCCGGCCGACGGCCAGGGGGCCGAGGCCGACTCCGCCTCCGGGCCGAGGTACGTTCCCGATAAGGATGGATTCGTGCCCGTCATCTTCGTCATCGCCGATGATATCGCCAGAGCCGTTCAGGTAGAAACCGGCATCCAGAGTGATACCCATATCCAGATCGTGTCCGGCATCTCCGAGGGCGATCAGATCGTCACCGGGAATTACCGGGCCATCAGCCAGACACTGACCGATTCGATGCCGGTAACCGTGGCCAGCGGGCCGCAGCGGGAGGAATAGCCGGATCTCGAGATGAAAGCCTTTTTCTACAGTCTGATCGAATCTCTGACCATTGCGCTCAGAGCCCTGCGGGCCAATCTACGGCGGGCCATCCTGACCACCCTGGGGATCGTCATCGGTATCTCGGCCGTGGCCACCACGATGACCGCCTCCAATGGACTGGCCAACAACTTCAAAGAAAGCATCTCCGCCATTGGGTCCGACGTCCTCTATGTCTCCAGGATGCCCTGGATCATTACCGGAAATTTCTTCCGCTATCGCAACCGTCCTCAGATCAGTTATGAGCAGAGCGAGATGCTGGCCCGGAAGTTGAAGAACACCATGGCCGTCAATCCCTCGACGGGCACGGGAAGGAACGTCAAGTTCCGGTCCACCGTTCTGGAAGGGGTTCCGGTGATCGGCACCACCGAGAAACAGATCATGCTGGGCAATGCGGTTCCGGAGGCGGGCCGTTTTCTCAACGGGGTGGATGTGCATAACAGAAAGATGGTCTGTGTGATCGGCAAGGAGATCGGGGAGCAGCTTTTCGGCGGCCTGGATCCGCTGCAGAAGGAGATCAAGATCGGCCGGTACACCTTCCGTGTTATCGGCGTGATGGAAAAGCAGGGCGGCGGTGGTTTCTTCGGCGGCCCCAATCTCGACCGCCAGATCTTTATTCCCATCACCAGTTTTCTGAAGGTCTTCGGGAGCAGAAACAGAGAGTTCACCATCGCCGTCAAAGCGCCCAGTCATGAATCGATAGAGGAGTTCCGTTACGAGCTGATCGGTGAGATGAGAAAGATCCGTAAGCTGAGCCCCACCGATGAGGATAATTTCTCGATCAATACCATGGACAGCTTGCTCAATGCCTATAATAACGTCATGGGCGTCGTGGTTATCATCGGGCTGATCGTGACCGGTTTTTCGCTTTTCGTCGGCGGCGTCGGCGTGATGAATATCATGCTCGTCTCGGTCACCGAGCGGACCCGGGAGATCGGCATCCGGAAGGCGGTCGGTGCCCGGCGCAAGATGATCCTGGCGGCTTTTCTGCTGGAATCATGCTGCATCTGTCTGGCCGGCGGCCTGATCGGGCTGCTGCTGTCCTTTGCCATCGCCGCTGTGATCAACAGCATGGTCATGCCGGCGACCGTCTCCCTTCCGGTGGTGGTCGCCGCGATACTGATCTCCTGCACCGTAGGCATCGTCTCAGGCATCGCTCCGGCCATGCGGGCCTCACGGCTGGATCCGATTACCGCGCTGCAGTATGAGTGATGCCCATTTGGCCATCGGCCCGTTTTGCCGGTGAGTGACCGAAACACAGGATACTGATAAGGAGTCACCGGTGTTCATTCTTGAATCGCTCAGGATGGCTCTCTCGGCCGTGAGAGCCCATAAGCTGAGGTCGGCGCTGACCATGGTCGGCATCATCGCCGGGGTGGCCTCGATCATCGCCGTGATGACCGCCATCTCAGTCGTCCAGACGGCCATTGAGAAGGAGATCAGCGTCCTGGGGACGCGGACCTTTCAGGTACAGAAGTGGGCGGCCAGCGGCGATGGTCTGAGCGACGAGGAACGGCGCAAGATATGGCGCCGCCGGCCGACCACCGTCGCCCATGCCAATGCCATCCGGGAGCACTGTCCGAGCGTCGACCTGGTCGGACCCGAGTTCTGGGATTACAATCACGTGGTCAAGTATCGTGACCGATCGACCAATCCGGATGTTGTGCTGTGCGGCGGCTCTCCCGAGTACACCACCAACAACACCCACTATGTCGAGCTGGGGCGGAACATCAGCCAGGAGGACGTCAAGGTGGGGCGAAATGTTATCCTGCTGGGGTACCAGGTGGCCCAGGATCTCTTTCCCTGGACCGATCCGATCGGCCGGACGGTTCGGCTGGATGGCCGGAAGTTCCGGGTGGTCGGCGTGATGGAAGATAAAAGCTCGGCCGTCGGGATCCCCTTCAATCAGTACGCCATGATTCCCCATACCACCTTCGTCAAGATCTACAGCCTGTACAACGATGACGGCAGGGAGCGCTCGGTGAACATCACCGTGCGGGCTCGGTCGCAGGAGCTATTGCCACAGGCCATCGATGAGACCCGTATGGTCATGCGCCGGGAGAGGGGCTTGAAGCCCAATCAGGAGGACGATTTCACCATCTTCACCAACGACAGTCAGATCAAGACGTTCAATCAGACCACCGCCGGGGTCAAAGCCGGATCGTTCGTCATCGGGATCGTGGCCCTGATTGTGGCCGGCATCGGCATCATGAACATCATGCTCGTCTCGGTCACCGAACGGACCCGGGAGATCGGTATCCGCAAGGCTCTTGGGGCAAAGCCGCGGTCCATCCTGCTGCAGTTTCTGATGGAGGCCATCATCCTGTGCAACATCGGCGGTATCGTCGGCGTGGCCGCCGGGTTCGGGCTGGGCAACATTACCAGCCTGGTGACCCCATTCGCCGCCCATGTACCCCTGGAGTGGACCCTGGTAGGGTTAATGTTCTGCTCGGCCGTGGGGCTGAGCTTTGGATTCTGGCCGGCCTGGCAGGCGGCCAGGATGAATCCCATCGATGCTTTGCACTATGAGTGAGAAAGGAGAGGGGGATGGGGGGAGAATCCTGTGTGAGTTGCTGAAAAAATAGTCGACAAGAAAAACAGCCCGAAAAAGGACCCGCCGGTCGAAGTAAGCCGGCGGGCTTTTTGGTGCTTGTTCCCGGGAGAAGGTGACCGATGGTCCGGTTAAATCCGTAAGTATATGTAAAATTAGAATGATAATATTAATAAGAATAAATTTAAATATTTCTTGACAAAAGAGTGATGCTGTGATAGAATAGTCTTGCATGAATGGGCCTTAAGAAAGTAGTGCAGCAGAGAACTTTTCTGATCGTCTTCGATTGTACGACTTGCCGACAGGAAAAGAGCCCTTGCATCCGTGAGAAAGGAGGGAACGATCATGAAAGAGAAAATAATCCGTTCGCACTGTATCGCCGCGTTTCTGGGCGTGCTCATCTTCTTTCTGCTCGCTGGATCATCCCGGGCCGATGACCATTCGGGCACCATTTACAATGATACGACCTGGTATGCAATCGACAATCCCCACGTGATCATCGGCAACATCACCATTCCAGATACCGTAACACTGACCCTGCAGGATGGGGTTGAGGTGCAATTCAATAGCAACTTGTATATGAACATCTCTGGCACCTTGACGGCCGTTGGCACCCCCGGCACCGGGATCCTGTTCACCCGAAGCGGTGCATCCAACGGATACGCAATGCAATTCACATCTGGTGGCCGTGGAACGTTTGCTCATTGTACCATCGAACATCTCACCTATGGAATTTACGCCTATTCCGGCACAGACACCATCTCCGTTTCCCACTCCATGCTGCAGAATAACAACCGTGGTGTGTACGCGCTAGGGGGCACGGTGGAGTTGAGCAGCGACACGCTGGCGAACAACGCCGACTATGGATTCTATGGGGATGATATCACGCTCGCCCTTCTGGATGGCAACAACGTTTTTGAGAACAACCCCACGGGAATCTACATCAGGGATGTCTCGGGAGTGAATCTGATCACAGGGGGGAACGGTTCGCAACAACGCCAAAGCGGGGATCCATCTCTATAATTGCAGCGGCAATACCACCCTGGATAATCTGACCCTGCAGGGCAATGGCGGCACCTCACCTGATTATGGCGCCATTTTCATGCAGTCCTGCGGGGAGTTCACCATCGGGAGCGGCAACACCATCGGTGGTTCCGGACAGGAGAACAGCTGGCCGTTGACCATCAACATCGGCTCAGGCCCCAGCGCGGCCAGCAGCGGCAACATCCCCACCAGCGGTAATACCAACAACGCCATTCAGGTGTACGCTGGTTCCTCCACCGCCAGCGTCACCTGGCCGGATGTGAATCTCGATTACGTCGTCACCAGTAATCCGACCATCTCGGCGGGGGGGACATTGGACATCGAGGATGGAGTCAACGTGAAGTTCAATTCCGGCCAGAGTATGAACATCTTTGGAACCTTGACGGCAGTCGGCACTCCCGGCACGGGAATCCTGTTCACCAGGACTGCCGCCTCCGATTGGAATGGGTTATATTTCCAATCAGGCGGCCGTGGAACCTTTGATTATTGCACCATGGAATATGCCTCTTTTGGGATTCGCACTCATGCCGGTACAGACACCGTCTTCATTTCTCACTGCAGCGTTGAGAACAATGACAACGGTATTCACGCCGCAGGAGGCGTCTTGAGTTTTATCAACAACGAGATCATCAATAATATGGATTACGGTATCTATCTCGAGGGAGCCATACCGGCCAGCTTTGGCAGCAGCCTGAGCGAGTGGAACGACATCTACGGCAACGGCGATGGCAGCGAGGGGAGAGATCTGTGCAATGGCACCCTGGACACCTATGCGCCCTACGTCTATTGGGGAACCATCAACAGCCCGGAGATCAATACCAGGATTTGGGATATCCAGGATGATATCGCTCTTGGAGCGGTGTGCTACGCGCCGTGGTCCAACGCCGCACATGATCAAACCGCTGCGGTATGGCTCAACGTCGAGCTCGACAATGGAGCCAAGAGCAGCAGCGGTGATATGTATCTGGACTGGACCGACTACTGTGGTGCGGAAGGCGTGGATCATTACGTGGTGTACCGCAGCACGGTGCCGGAAGTCAAGGGCGATTCACTGGCCGGCACGACCGATGGGTGGTATGTCGATGTGGGCGCCGCCGGCACGGTGGGCACCAATTACTACTACACTGTTGAAGTGGTGGATGGTGTGGGCAGCCGGTTCGATTCCAACCAGATGGGAGAGTTTGATATCGAACTGACCAATGAGATGTGATCGGTGATTGCTCTTCACATGGGCGGATGCTGAATCTCTGAGGTGAAGTTCTTCACTCAGTTTTGGGAAGAACATTTTCGATACCTCTGGAACCGGGAACCTCAGCATCCGTCTTTTTTCTGTTCCGGATCTCAGGGAGAAAGATCACTGCAGACGAAGAAAGGGTGTCATCCTTGAACGGATGACACCCTTTCTGTATGGCTGATGAAACGGCTCCGCTGCGCCACGGATTTACGGATGCTTATTATTTCGCTTCATTACGGCCAGAATGTCTCCCACGATCTCGGCCGCGTCCCGCACGAAACCGGGGCACCGTTCGCCGAACACCCCCTCCGCTCTGGCCTTCTCCAATCCCTCCGAGGTGCTGATATCGTGGCCGAGCAGCTCGCAGCAGAGGATGGTCCCGTGCCGTTCCTGAAAGCGGGTCAGGAATTCTCTGATCTTCGCATATAGCTGCTCCCTGACATCCTCGTCATCTACGGAGTTGGGTCCCTCTTTCAATCCCAGGACCATCAGAGCACCGGTGACCGCGCCGCAAGTCCCGCCAAGCCGCCCCATGCCGGCGGCGAAGGGCGCGGCGATCCTGAAGGCCGCCGATGGATCAATCTCTGTATCGGATGTATAGGCCAGCAGCAGAGCCTGGGAACAGGCGTAGTCCTGATCGAAAAAAGCCACGGCTCTCTCGACGGGATCTTTACCGTTCATCTGGGCGATCCTCCTTTTTCGATCGTTCTTTCCCCTGCCTGTATTGTTATTCCCCGTTGGCCAGTTCCCGATCGAACTCGCCCACCTGGTCGGATGCAGCCGATGTGTTTCCGACCCAATCCGCTGCTTTGACAGTGTAATAGTGGTCGGTGCCGGCGACACCGACCACGCCGGTGTCCAGGTAAGCGGTGTCGGCAGTGACGGCCAGGGAGTCGCCCGGCGCGCCGGCTGAAGAGTCCCGATAGACCACATAATGGGTGACGGCCACATCGTCACTGGACGGATTCCAGGTCAGGTGCAGGTCGCCGGAGGCGCTCTTGGCGCCGCTCTCCAGTTCGACAGCCAGACCGGTGACGGCATCAGGAGCGGTGGTATCGCTGATCTGACTGACCGTCTTCTCACAGAGGATCCAATGGTCGGGGTCGAGGGCGACATCGGTGGGCTCGTCCGTGAGCGTGTATTGGAAAAGATCCAGATCCTCATCCAGAGTGACCGTGTCCACCATGGTGCCTGTCGTGGTGGTAATCTCCAGCTCCACCGGCATGGCGAAGACGGGAGCGTCCTCCTGGATCTGGCGAACGGCGATATTCAGAAGATGTCCCTTGGCGCCCTGATCGGTCGAGGACCACAGACATTCGTATTCCGGATATCCCTGGTCGTAAATCCACTGGCCGAAGAACCAGTCCAGATCCTGGGCGGTGACGGTCTCGCAGACATTCTGGAAGTCGGCGGTCACGGCGATATCATAGGCATAGGCCGTGCCGTAGGCGTCCAGGATGGCATAGAAAACCGAGTCGCCTTCCAGAAAACGCAGCATGTGCAGCACACTGGCGGCTTTCTCATAGGTGATCGGGCAGTAGATGAGCTCGAGCGGCGGATCGTACACAGGAAAGCGGTTGCCGGAGTTGGTCTCCCAGGTGATGTAGTAATCCTGGGTGTCCTCCATGTAGGTATACAGCCCGGTCTCTCCATACAGGTACTCCCACCACAGCGCCTCGCAGTAGGTGGCGAATCCCTCGTTGAGCCAGACATCGCAATAGTCGCCGTAAGTCACCCAGTCGCCCCACCACATGTGGGACAGCTCGTGAGCCACCACATGCTCGTAGGTCGAATCCCCGGTGATGGGGAATCCCCAGGAGACGCAGGTCTGGTGCTCCATGGCCCCGCCCCAGGGAAACCAGGCGATGGCGTATTTCTCGTCCAGGAACGGGTAGGGGCCGAACAGATCGGCGAAATGGGTGATCATATCCGGCAGCTTGGCGAAATCCACCGTGGCCTTGGCCGAATCGGACGGCCGCACCCAGATGGGGATCTCCATGGTGTCCGGTCCGTCCTCGTACCACAGGCTGAACGTGGCGTATGGATAGATGGTGATGCACATCAGATAGGTGGAGATGGGATAGCTCTCGCGCCACCGGTGGGTCTCGAAGCCGCCGCCGGAGGTCACCTCCAGCAGAGTGCCGTTGGAGGCCACGATGTAGCCGGTGGGCACGGTGACGTTGATATCGGCGGTGGCCTTGTCGGATGGATGATCCCAGCAGGGAAACCATTTGTAGGATCCGTCCGGGGCGCCGATGGTGAAGGTGATGGTGGGGGAGATGAACATTCCCGAGCCGCCCAGGCCCATGATCGGGCGGCCGTGGTAGGTTACGGCCACCTGGAAGGTATCTCCCTCGCTGACCGCCTCGTCCAGATACACCAGAAGGGTATCGTCGTTCCGGGTGTAGCCGACCGTGTCGCCGTCCACGGTGATGCTGTCGATGGTCATGCGGTAGAAATGCAGGTTGACCGTCGAGAGGGTGTCGGTCTCGCTGCGGCAGTCGATCAGCACGGTGGCCGTGCGGACGGTATCGCCGGGGATGTCGATGTCGATATCGATCTCATAGTGAAGAACATCGTAGGGATGGGGGGTATAGAATTTCCCCCTCAGCGGCTGCGGTTCCCGGGCTGCCTTGTTCTCCCACAGCAGATCACGCTGCTCGTCCCCGGGCAGGGGAATATCGGGATCGGTGTTCGTCCCTGCCGACGATCCGGCGACCAGGATGAGCAACAGCGCGGCTGCGATCGTGAGGCGTCTGATCATACTCGTGATCTCCTTTCGTTTTGCGGAATGGGAATCGCTGTGTCGATGGGGATAGAAGAAAATATTCAGCGGCAGATTGCATTCCTTCGGAAATGATATCACAAATCCCGATTTTTGTCAACTCAAAACATGGGACAATAAAAAGACCCTCCCCGGGTAACGAGGAGGGTCCTCCTGTCGTTTATCGTGATCGGTGGGCGCCGATCGCCGCATCGTCGCCGCCGAATCTATGATTCCCTCGGCAGGGCGATGCCCTTCTCCTTGAGGAAGGCTCCGAAGGGCAGGTCCACGCCCTTGATGTGTTTGATCAGCCAGTTGCCCAGCAGGGTGTTCAGCGAGTCGGCCAGTCCATAGGTGGCGCCTTCTTCCCGGAAATCCCGTTCCATATCCGCGAGAGTGCCCTTGAGCTCCTCGTGCCTGGCGTGGTGCTCATCCAGCCCGGGATAGTCATGCGCCTTCATATGCTGTTCCTCGGTGGAGAAGTGAAACCGGGTGTACTCCACCAGGAAGTCGAGGGTCTTGGCGATCTTCTCCACGCCGTGATGGGCTTCCACGGCCGCCGAAACGTCATTGATCCGCTCGATGAGCATCTGATGCTGCTGATCGATTAAATCGATCCCTACGGACAGGTCGTCGCTCCACTGGATCTTGGGCATATGGTGCTCCTGTTTGATGTATCAAAGGCACTATCGTGTCTCGATGGTCACCTTCTCCATAACGATCGGTTCCAGAGGATTGTCCCGGCTGTCGCGCTCGACATTGGCGATCTTGTCGACCACGTCGAGCCCGTGGACCACCTGGCCGAAGACGGTGTACTGCCCATCCAGTCCCGGCTGAGCCTGATGGCAGATGAAGAACTGGCTGCCGGCGCTGTTGGGATCGGGTTTGCGGGCCATCGAGACGGTGCCGCGCTTATGCGGCCGATCGTTGAATTCGGCATCGATGGTATACCCGGGGCCGCCCAGCCCGTCGTTGGAGCGGTCGCCATCTTTGGTGTTGGGATCGCCGGCCTGGATCATGAAACCGGGGATTACCCGGTGAAAGTAAATGCCGTCATAAAAGCTTTCACCGGCCAGCTTCTTGAAATTGGCCACATGGTTGGGGGCATCCTCGGGGAAGAATTCGAACATGATGGTGCCCAGGGTGGTCTGAATAACGGCCACCTCCTTGCCGCCCAGCGAGACCGGTTCTTCCTGACCGGCCTTTGCGCCCTCGGGCTGTTTCATCTCTTCCTGCTCGCTCTTGCAGCTCAGAAAAACCAGAGCGATCGAGAGGATGAGGATGAATCCCACGGCCAGATGGGACCTCAGCATTTCTGCCTCCCTTGGTGAAAGGTTAACGTGGTGAAATGAGCTCCGCGGTATTTTCGGGAATCCAGCCGCCCAGCCCGTTGGGCAGAGCAATCAGTCGCCAGCCTTCCCGCTGCTGCCGGACCCGGACCGTGGTGCCCTCGTGAGCGGTGAAGATCCTGGTGTAATCCTCGCCCGGTCCGCTGCGGGCGTCCACGGCTGGAGACAATATCACCGCCCGGTTCACCGACCTTTGCCAGATGATCTTCCCTGCCAGCGAGCCGCCCGCTAAGACCAATAATACGCCGGCGACCAGGGCCGAGACAAGGATTTTCTTTCTGACCCCTTCCGGTCGGACCCAGATGCCGATCACTGCCAGCGCGGCGGTGAGAAGGTAGAGGATGAAGCTGATCCAGGTGAGCTCATCGAAATTCATGTTTCTGGCCGGAGAGGTGATCCAGCGAATCAGCAGAGGAGGCTCCTCCCGGGCGATCTTATCCACGGTCAGCTCACGGGCCAGCTGAAGGTTGGCGGCGACATCCTCATCTCGGGGAATCAGCAGCCGGGTGCGCTCATAGGCCAGAATGGCCTTCCCCAGCCGATCGGTCTTGAAATAGGTGTTGCCCAGGTTGTACAGCACCGTCGGATGCAGTATCCCGGAGGCCAGAATATCCTCGTAGAACCGGCTGGCGTCCTGGTAACGGCCCTCCTCATAGGCCTGATTGGCCTGCTCCAGGAGACCGGCGGCCGCGCTCCGGGCCCGGCTCGTCCCCGGGGTTGAGCAGATCAGCACCCCGGCGGCCAACAGAGCGGTGGTGAAGAAAATGACTGTTGAGAAGGCGGTCCTCGACGAGGCCGTCATCGAAAAACCGGTCATCCGGATGTCTGTTTGAATTCGTCTCATGGCTATCTTACAGCCCCGCTTTCTCCAGCCGGGAGATCAGCTCTCTGGCCTGTGACAGCATCCTGCGGCGATCCTCTGTCCGCTCGCCGCCGGGCGCAAAACGGGCCAGATCGCAGGCGCTCATGGAATCGATGACCCGACGGATGAGATCCTGGTCGATCGTTCTCTGACTCAGTTCCTTGCGCAGATCCTGGCTGGTCAAGCCGGCGACAGTCAGATTCAGCTTGTCAGCCAGATATTGACACAATCCTTTGTACAGAGCTGCACAAAAAGGCGCCGAGGAGGTCTCCCCGATGAGTCTTTCCGCCTCCTTGAGATGTCTCCGGGCCGTCTTCATCGCCCGCCGCCTTCGGGCGTAGGGCACGTCGGCGCTGAGGCGGTCCCGGCGGCGTCGCGCCAGGATAACGCCCAGGACGGCCAGCAGGGGAAAGACCTGGATGACCTGGAAAGCAAGATGTGAGTAAAGCGGTTCGCCCTGGCGCCGGAGATCCCCGGGGGCCGGCTTGATGTAGCGGATATCCCTTCCTAAGATACGGATCTCCTCCTTGCTCAATCCCGTACCCGGAGAGTAGGTTTCCTCCTGGCCCGGGAGAACCTGGATGGTGATCGGCTCGCTGCCGGCCTGCTGATAACGTTCTCTGACCGGATCGAAGAAGGCCAGGGTGATGGCATCGATCAGGGAGGAACCTTCCTCCCTGGGGATGAGCACGTACCTGTAGGTCTTCCGGCCCTCGATGCGTCCGCCGGAGCGGGAGATGGATTCACTGATCTCCGGGTCAAAGGATTTGAAATCATCCAGGGGCGGCAGCCGGGGAGGGGGCAGAGTCTTGAGGTTGCCCTTTCCCCTGATCTCCACGGTCAGCTCGACCGGCTCGCCTGCCGCCGCCTGGGTCCGGTCGATCCTGGCGGTGAGCGTGTACTGGCCGACCGCCCCGGAGAAGTCCGCCGGTTGGCCCTCCGCCGGCAGAGGTTTGACCGTGATGTCGACCGGCTGCGTGGTGATCCGGACGCGGCGGGTGCGGCCGAAGAAATCGAACAGATCCCGGCTGGCCTGTCTCAGGTCGCAGACCAGCTGCAGCGGTTCGACCTCGATCTCACCGCTGGTGGTGGGGAACAGGGCCATCTTCTTCAGGACCGCCACCTGATAGCGCTTGCCGCCGATGACCTGCTGCTGGAAGTTCAGCCGCTCGGCATTGAAAATCTCCTCGGTCCAGAATCCGGTGAAGGCAGGGATCTGATCATACTGCACGTTGACCAGATTGGTCCGGTTATACAGGGCGTACGTGGCGGTGACCTGCTCGCCGACATAGACCGTCCGGCGGTCCAGTTCCACGCGGACGAACATATCGTCGGTGGCCAGCTCCTCGGGAACGGTCGGCGCCGAGGGGGTCTGTGTCTGTGCCCGGGGCGTGCTTTGAGGCGTCGCCGAGCCCTTGACTACCTCGATCTTGATCGGCTCAGTGCGGTAGGATGTTCCCCTGAAATCCAGACGGGCCGGCCCGATGGTCAGCTGGCCGATCTTCTTCGGCCGGAGGGTGTAGAGATGATCGATGGTCTTCGAGGAGGTCATCTTCCCGTTGACCAGGGTGTACTGGGATGAGCTCGACCGGTTGGTTCCGACCAGCTGGAAATCCTCCAGCTCGGGCAGTATCGGCTCGGGGATTCCCCCGATATCGGAACCGGACACCGAGACGGTCAGGACCAGATGGTCGTCCAGGCCCAGCCGGGTCCGGTCCACCGAGGCGATGAAGGTCAGCTCCTCATCCTGAGCCCGGGACTGTCCGGGAAGAGCCGCCAGAAGCAGGAGAGCGGCCAGCAGCGCCGATATGTGAGTGGCGCGAAATGACAAATGAACATTCCTCATATGAACAAGATACATAAACGAACACGAATCACCAACACGAATCACGGACACGAATCACTGGCGCCAACACGACGGTCTCACCAATCAAACTCTCCCCGGCGCCCTTCCCGAACCCGGGCCGCCCGTTGTTCCTCCTGGGCCTGCTCCTCCTGCTCGCGAATGGCATTGAGCAGACGGGCGGCCTCCTGGGGTGACATCTCCCCGGGCTGAGGCGGAGGAGATTCTTTCTCCTCCCGGGGCTGATCTTCCTGTTCCTGCTGTTCCTGCTGTTGCCCTTGCTGTTGTTCCTGTGATTGCTGTTCCTGCTCCTTTTTCGCCTGATCCTGATCTTGCTTCTGTTCCTGTTGCTGATCCTGTTCTTCTTGAGAGGATTCCTCCTGCTGCTCCTGCTGGGATTGCTCCTGCTGGGATTGATCCTGTTGTTGCTGCTGCTGTTGTTGCTGTTGCTGCTCGAGCATCTTCAGGACCAGCTCCAGATTGTACCTGGCATCCATGTCCGTGGGATCCAGCTCGATGGAACTCTTATAGGCCTCGGCCGCCGCCGGCAGGTCCTGCTGGCGGAACAGTGTGTTACCCATGTTATAGGTGGCCCGGGCCGAGAGAGCCGAATCCCCGCTGGACTGGGCCAGCTCGAACTCCCGCAGGGCCTCCGACCAGTTCTCCTGGCGGTAATGGACGTTCCCGATATTGAGGTGCAGCGGGGCCAGATCGGGCTCCTCCAGCTGGGCCCGACGATAGGCCTCCAGCGCCTGCTCATATTTCGCCTGGCCGTAAGCTTTGTTTCCCCGGCGCACCTCACCGGCCGCCGATCCCCGGCAGACCTCCGGGGCCAGCAGCAGGAGAGCGGCCGCCAGCGTGAGCATGGCTATCTGCCGCGGAAAACCATTGTCATGATACCTTGGGTGCATCCTTGCCTCTCCTCTTGCGATCGCCCAGGGCGGCTTCGGCGGCCAGCAGGATGACGGTGGCCAGGACAAAATACTGATAGCGGTCCTCCCGGAGATCATACTCACGGGAGGCCAGCTCCTTCTTTTCCATGCCCTCCAGCTCCTCCAGGATGCTTTCCAGCTCCATCTCGCCGGTGGTGGCCCGGTATGACCGTCCTCCGGTCTTCAGAGCGATCCGCTGCAGGGTGATCTCATCCAGACGGGAGAGGACCGTCTCACCATGGCGGTCCTTCTTGTATTCCACCAGATCACCGCGCTCGTCGCGGATGGGGATGGGCACCCCGCCGGGGGATCCCACGCCGATGGGATAGATACGCACGCCTTCCTGAGCGGCCTGTTCCGCCGCGGCCAGAGGGTCGGAGCGATGATCTTCGCCGTCGGTGATCAGAATGATGGCCTTGTATTTGCGCTCTTTGTCCTGGAAAATGGCGGTCGATGTGCGGATGGCCTGTCCGATAGCGGTGCCCGGTTCGATGCTCTGGTCGATGATGTCCAGGAACATCTTGGCGGCCCCGTAATCGCTGGTCAGGGGACATTGCACGAAGGCCTCTCCGGCAAAAGCCACCAGGGCCACCCGATCACCCCGCAGCCGGTCGATCAGGCTGGAGATCTCCTGTTTGGCCCGTTCCAGGCGGTTCGGCTTGATGTCCTCGGCCAGCATGCTGTCGGAGGTATCCAGGGCGATGACGATATCGATGCCCTTTCTCTGAACCATCCGCAATTTCCGTCCGTACTGCGGTCGGGCCAGAGCCAGCACGGTGGTGAGCAGGGCCAGCAGGAGATAGATGGTTTTCCAGGTGCGCCGCCGCCGGCTGACCGAGGCCGCCAGCCGGCCGGACAATTCCGGTCCGATCAAGCGATCCAGGTCCCGGCGCTGCCGCCGCGCTGTCCAGAGAAAAAACAGAACAGCGGCCGGGACCAGCCACAGCAGATGAAGCACGGGGGCGTAGGCGAAGATCATGATCCCATTCTCCCTCAGGGCAGCTTTCTCAAAATGGTCCGGGCCAGGGCCATCTCGGCAAGAAGCAGAAACAGGGCCGGCACCAGGGCGTAGTGGAACTTTTCCGAGTATTCCACGTACTGGCGTGTCTTCACCAGCGTCTTCTCCATCCGGTCGATGCGGCCGAAGATCTCCTTGAGGCCCTCGGCGTCGGTGGCTCGGAAATACTGCCCTCCGGTGATCTCGGCGATCTCGGTGAGCGTCTCCTCGTCGATCTCCACCGGCATCTGAACGTAGCGCTTGCCGAAGAAACGATCCTCGACCGGATAGGGGGCGGTTCCCTGCGTCCCTGCCCCGATGGTGTAGATGCGGATATCGAAGGCGGCTGCCATGCGGGCGGCGGTGATGGGATCGATCTGGCCGCGGTTATTGATCCCGTCGGTGAGCAGCACAACGACCTTGCTCTCGGCCTCCGAGTCCCGCAGCCGATTGATGCTCGTCCCGATGGCCAGGCCGATGGCCGTGCCGTCCTCGATCATGCCGATATCCACCCGATCCAGGAAATCGAGCAGGATGTCGCGATCCAGGGTCAGGGGGCACTGGGTCAGACTCTTGGCGGCGAAGACCACCATGCCGATGCGGTCGGTCTTCCGCCCGGAGATAAAGGCGGCGGCCGTCTCCTTGGCCACATGCAGCCGGTTCTTGGGCTGGAAATCTTCGGCCTTCATACTGCTGGAGATATCCAGGCAGAGGACGATGTCGATGCCCTCGGTGAGGATCTCCTCTCCGTGCCGCCCCGATTGCGGCCGGGCCAGGGCCAGGATGAACAGCAGCAGGGCCGCCCCCCGGAGGATCAGGGGCAGGGTGCGGCGCAGGATCTGTGCCGATTGCTGGGCCGGCCGGATCAGCCCCGTATCCGAGTAGATCAATCCGGCGGTAAGGGCCTTCCGCCGTCTCAGCCACCACCAGATCAGGGCCGGGATCAACAGCAGCAGCAGAAGATAAAAGGGATGGGCCAGGCGCATGGTCATTCCTCACGATTCGGGGACGCCGGCCGGCTGGGCGTCCGTCGCCACCGCCGGTGACTTCTCCGCCGTCTCGGGCCGGTCCGGGATACGGGTGGCCACCACCAGCCGGCGGGCCCGGTCCAGAAGGGTTTCGCGGATCCCGGCGGGGGGGATGTGTCTGGCGAACTTGACCAGATCGCATTCTTCCAGAAAGGATCGGAAGGACTCCCGCTCATCCTCCCGCACGGCGGTCCGTCTCATCTCGCTGATCAGCTCCCAGGTGGTCAGCTCCATGGCCCCGATGGCATAGCGTCCCTGGGCATAGCGGCGGATCGCATCGGAGACCTGAATGTAGTGCTCCTTGACCAGGCCCTTGTCCAGCAGATGCAGGGCCGCGATGCGGTCCAGCTCTTCCAGAGCGATCTGGTGGGCCGGGCGCGGCGGACCCTGATAGGGGATCTTCTCCAGATCCTCCTGCAGCCTCCGCCGGCGCAGACGGCGAAGCACCCACAGGCCGACGGCGAGCAGGACCAGGCCGCCGATCGACCATCCCAGCCAGGCCCATTCGCGGGGAAGCTCCTCCGGCGGCTTGATGTCGCGGATATCGCCCTGCAGATCAGGCTCCAGACTGATCACCTCGATGGGGACGACCCCGGTATGGAGCGTATCGGCGGCCCCCGCGGTGTCGGCCACCACGACCGGAAGCGCCGGGATCTCCAGCCGGCCGGTCTGATAGGGGACCAGGGTCCACCGGATCAGGGTCCGCCGCAGCATGGCGGCTTTCGCCCCGGGAGAGACTCCTTCTGGCTGTCCGGCATGCTCTCCGGACGTGTCCTCAGGCGGCTGAAACTCGATGTCCCGCACCTCGAAGGGACCCAGCTGCTGGGTGAATGATGGGGGCTCCACCAGAAGATCGGGCCGGGCCAGGATCTCGACGGTATAGACGATGGGATCGGCGATCAGGACGCTGTCCCGATCGACCGAGGTCTCCAGCGACACCTCGGACGCCACCGAGGATATCGCGACCGGCGGCCCGAACAGGCACAGAACCGGCAGCAGCACGAGACCTGTCAGAGCGGCCCATCGACAGGCCGGGGCTGTCCGACCATCGGCCGGAGCGGGCCATCTGCCATCAAAGGCTGCCCGTTGATCGGCAGGCGCTGTCATTGTATCGGCGAGAGGGGTTCTCACGGCGTCGCGGCCTCTTTCTTCCTCAGGTCCTCCACCCTCGGGGATAGACCGGTCAGGGTCGTCCGATTGACCAGGACGATCGGCGACCCGTCGGCATCGCAGGCATAGATCCCTCGATCGGTCTCTTTCCCCAGTCGCAGCCAGGCCAGGCGTTCTCCGGTCTGATCCCTGAGAATGGCCTCCAGGCGGGGCTGAGCCAATCCGTACCGGTCCAGATCGGAGGGGTCCGGATCGACAAACTCCTCGGCCTTGAGACCGGCCAGGGTGTTGATCACCGCCTCCACCTCCCAGCGGTCGGCGGCGGTCGATTCGGGCACGGCCAGGATCCACTGTCCGGAGGTGTCCTGGCGGCAGACGATGGTGGTCTGGTCGAAGCGCAGCTCCACCTCGGCAGCCCGGTCTTTCCGGAAATCCAGGACAGCCTTGTCTCTGAGATCGAACACCCCGGTATTCAGCTCCTCGAACAGATCCTCCGGGATGATGAAGACCGGCTTCCGGGAAACGTCCCGGGCGTATCGCCCGTCCTCATGCGCATCGCCGATCAGCAGAGTCTTCTGAGCCGCCTCCGGCCCCAGGGTCAGGATCACCGAGAGGACCGGCCGGTCCAGACCCCAGGGGGCCAGATCCTCCGGCGCTTCCTCTGCATAGGCGCTGACTTGGGCAGAGCTTAACCTTCTTAAAATATTATCTAATATGCTATTATCAGCTTTTACCTGAAGTGGTTCCTTAAGACTCCAATCCCCGGCCTCCTGAACCATCTCGATCGTCTCCCGTCCCCGCTGCAGCGTCAGGCCCCGCACCTCCGGCGGCTGGAACGTCAGCACGCGCCGGTCCCGCAGCTGGAACAGCTCCGTCTGCGCCTGGGTCAGCAGCATGATGCCGGTCAGATAGACGGCCGGCTGCCCGTCCTTTCGGGCATAGACGTGGGATCCGATGGGATTCTTTTGCCCCAGATGAATGATCCCGACCGGGCCCTCGAGGCCATTGATCTCCATCGTGACCCGGGGCGGATCCAGTCCGAAGGGAGACAGGTCGGTGGCTGAATCGGTGACCGTGCGGTGTTTCTCCGCCTGATCCAGGGTCTGGAGGATCCTTTCGATGGCCGTCCGGTCCCCGGCGGTATTCAGCGGCTCGGTGATCTGCCAGCCGTTGCCGGTGCGGCTGCAGACGACCGTCTCATCGGGCCGGCGCAGGGTCAGCTCGAGAACTTCCCCGGTGGTCACCGGCAGGAGTTTGCCGGCCTCCTCGGCGGCCTCCTGCCGCTGCCGGCCGCCCCTGATCTCGTAGAGATAGACGAAAGCGGCCAGAACGATGAGGACCAGCGCCCAGATCAGTGTTCCCTTGAACTTCATGGATTTCTTTCCCTCCCGTTGGCTTGATTACCGGCGCCGGAACCACACCGCCGTTCCCACCATCAGAGCGGCCAGGGGCATGAGGATGACCGAGATGAAGAAGACCGTCCGCGACTGCCGGGGCGTCAGGGTCACCCGGCGGTCGGCCAGATCCCTGGGGCGAATGGAGATCAGGTCTTCCTCCTGGGCCAGCCAGTTGAGGGCGTTGAGGAATAGATCGCCGTTCCCCGAGGTGGAAAAATAGGCGTTGCTGGCAAAATCGGAATCTCCGAAGACGACCAGACGGGTGATCGGCCGGTCCGCGGCCGTATCCGCCGGGGCGGTTTCCACAGTGGTTTCCCGGGCACTCTCCCGGCCGGCCTCGACCGCTGCCGCGATGGTCACCGGGCCCTGCAGATCGGTCCCGGGATCGAGCTGGGCCGTCTCGGTGCCCAGCTGGGTCTCTCCCCAGCTGTTGGGGCTGGTCCGGGCCAGCGGCTGCACCGTCAGATCGGGAGGTGGTGAGGGCGCCGGGGTCACCGATCGGGCGGTGGGGAAGAAGGTCATCAGGTCGAACTGGTCGGTGATGGCATGAGCCTCATACCGGGAGACCAGAGGCATGGCCGGTCCCATACCGAACAGACGGCCCACGCCGCTGGCATCCAGAACCAGATCCTGTCCCACCTGAAGGCCGTAGGTGGTGAGAAATCCACTCAATCCGGCGGCCGGGTGCGGTTCCAGAAGGACCATAAGCTTCCCGCCGCCGTCGAGATAGCGCGTGACGGCTTCCAGCTCTCCCTCCAGGGGAGACTTCTCCGGACCGGCCATCAGCAGCACGGAACAGTCCTCGGGGACCTCCCCCTCGGTGGCCAGGATCAGCCGCCGGACCTCGTAATTCTCGTCCTCCAGCGCCTCTCTGACCGTGCCGTAGCCGCCGGGTTCGTCCGAATCGATGTCCTTCTCGCCGTGGCCGGAGAGGACACAGACGACTTTTTTGCCCTCCTGGGTGACCGAAAGGATGGCGTTGGTCAGTTCCTCCTCCTGGCCTCCTTCGATCCGTTCCACCTTGTCGCCGCTCTCCACCACGATGGTCCCATAGCGGGTGATTTCATAGACTCTGGCCATATTCGGCTCCCGGTCCGGATCGATGAACCGGAAGCTGATCCGCCGGCTGGCATAAGCATATTCCGACAGCAGATCCTGCAGGCCGGTGTCCTCTCCCTGAATGAAAGCGGAGATGACCACCTCCCGGTCCACTCCCCGGAGCACCTTGACGGTGTGATCCGAGAGACTGAAGCGGTTTTCGGCAGTGGTGTCGAACCGGCGGTGATGCCGGGTGCCGAGAAAATTGATCAGGACGAGGATGCCCAGAACGATAATGATCATGGTCAGGGCGTTGGCCCCGAACCGGGTGGATCGTTTTCCCAGCCTGCCTTTCAGACTCTTCTGATCGTCGTTCATCTCGAATGTCTCCTCCATCGTTGGCTTCCCGGGAAATGCTACCTCCAGCGGGTCGATTCCAGCGAGCGGTAAGTCAGGTACAGACCGAAAAAGGTGAAACTGAGATAGAAGATCACATCCCGAGTGTCGATGACGCCTTTGGCGAAGTCATCGAAATGTTCGAAGATGGACAGATATGACAGGATTCCCCTGAGCCCCGGACCGGCGAAGTGGGCCAGCCAGCCGATGGCCCAGAGCAGCAGGAAGAGTCCGAAACCGACCACGGCGGCGATAATCTGATTTTCGGTCAGGGTGGAGATCAGCAGGCCCAGCGACAGAAAGGAAGCCCCCAGCAGAAAGATACCCAGATAGGCCGTCAGCACAGGTCCCAGCTCGGGATTTCCGAAGATGAAGAAGAAGGACTGATGGATCATGGTCAGCAGGATCATGACCGTGAACAGAGCCAGGGCGGCCAGATATTTGCCCAGGATGATCTGCGTGCGGGTGATCGGAGAGGTGTACAGCAGCTCGATGGTGCCGGACCGTTTCTCCTCGGCGAACAGCCGCATGGTGATCATCGGCAGCAGGAAGATGAAAATAACGCTGAGATTCTGGAACAGCGGCCGGATGGCCATCTCGTTGACGTTCAGCGTGGGAACGGGCATGCGGTAGTACTGCGCCTGGAAGGCGGCCCGCATGGCGAACTCGACGAAGCTGGACAGGATGCCGTAGAAAAAGTATCCCGAGAGCAGCAGGAAGACGACCATCACCGCATAGGCGATAGGGGAGGTGAAGTAGGTGCGCATCTCCTTGCGCCACAACGCCAGCGCATTGGTCATGACGGGATCACCTCCTCCTCGGTGGTCAGGTGGAGGAAGACTTCCTCCAGACTCATCCCCACCGGCCGCATCTCCAGCAGGCCCCATCCGGAGGTGACAATCAGATCGGCCAGCTCCCGGCGGACGTCACGCTTGAGCTGGCTCTCGATGTGAAAATCGTGCTCCCCTTCCGCGGAGCTGGCCGTCAGGGTGACGGCCGTGACCCCGTCCAGCCCCTCGATCTTTCGGGTCGCCTCGGGGGCCGGACCCGCCACCCGGAGGAACAGTCGCTCGGCTCCCTTGAGCTGTCCGGTCAGGTTCTCCGGCGTATCCTCGGCCACCACCCGGCCGCGGTTGATGATCACCACCCGCTCACAGGTCTGGCTGACCTCGGGCAGAATGTGGGAGCTGAGCACGACGGTATGCTCACCGCCCAGACTCTTGATCAGCTCCCGGACCTGGATGATCTGCTTGGGATCCAGCCCCATGGTGGGTTCGTCCAGGATGATCACCTGGGGGTCATGGATCAGGGCCTGGGCCAGTCCGACCCGCTGCCGGTAGCCCTTGGACAGCCGTCCGATCAGGGTGTCGCGGACCTCGGTCAGATAGCAGCGCTCCACGACCCGGTTGATCTGGCGGCGGCGGTCCAGACCGTTGATGCCTTTGATCCGGGAGACGAAATCGAGATACTGGACCGTGGACATGTCATTGTAAAGCGGCGGATTCTCCGGCAGATAACCGATCCGTTTGCGGACCTCCAGAGAATCCTCGAAGACGTCGTAGCCGGCCACCGCCGCAGTCCCGGAGGAAGAGGGCATGTAGCAGGTCAGGATCCGCATGGTGGTCGTCTTGCCGGCGGCGTTGGGCCCCAGCAGCCCGAGGATCTCTCCTTTTTCCACCCGGAAGGTGACTCCCTCGATGGCTTTGGTGGGCCCGTAGTATTTGGTCAGATCACGAACCTCGATCAAATCGGCACCCCCCTTGGTTGAAATTATTACACTCTCAGTTTCCTGGCCCGCAGGCGAAAGAATTTCATCAGCGGTTTGATGTAGGGATCTTCCGAATCATCCACCAGGATGTTGACCGAATCCATATTCATCGAAGCGAATTGCCGGGTTCTCTCATCCAGCCGGCGGGCGTTCCCTTCGGCGAAACGCCGCCGGAATCCATCGTCCGAGGTGTTGGCCAGGACCATCTGTCCCGTCTCGGCATCCTCCAGCTCCACCAGGCCGACCGGGGGAAGATCCTGCTCCCGGGGATCGGCGATGGCAACGGCCACCAGGTCATGCCGCCGGTTGGCCACCCGCAGGGCTCGCTGGTAGCCATCGTCCAGAAAGTCGGAGATCAGAAAGACGACCGCCTTGCGGCGGGTCAGCCGGTTGAGGTACTCCAGCGCGGCGGTGATGCTGGTGGAGCGGCCCCGGGGCTGGAAGTAGAGCAGCTCGCGGATGACCCGGAGGACATGTTTGGTGCCCTTCTTGGGGGGAACGAATTTTTCCACCTCGTCGGTGAAGATGATCAGCCCCACACGGTCGTTGTTCTTGATGGCCGAGAAGGCCAGCAGGGCGCTGATCTCCGCGGCGATCTCCCGCTTGGGTTTGCGCTGGCTGCCGAACCGGCCCGAGGAGCTGGCGTCGACCATCAGCATGACGGTCAGCTCGCGCTCCTCGACGAACTTCTTGACGAACAGGTGCCCCATTCGGGCAGTGACGTTCCAGTCGATGGTCTTGATGCTGTCGCCGCGCTGATACTCGCGCACCTCGGAGAACTTCATCCCCCGGCCCTTGAAGACGCTGTGATACTCGCCGCTGAAGACGTCGTTGACCAGGTGGCGGGTCTGGATCTCGATCCGGCGGACCTTCCTGATGATCTCCTTGGGCAGCATCAGGGAACCTCGATGGTGTCGAAGATCTGACCGACGATGTCCTCCGGGGTGATCTCCTCAGCCTCGGCTTCATAGGTGGTGATGATGCGGTGGCGGAGCACGTCCAGGCCGATGGTCTTGACGTCCTCGGGGGTGACATAACCGCGCCGGCGCAGAAAAGCGTGAGCCCGGGAGGCCACCGTCAGATAGATGGAGGCCCGTGGCGAGGCGCCGAAGGCAATCAGACCCTTGAGATCCTGAAGCCCGTAGTCCTCCGGCTGCCGTGAGGCGAAGACCAGATCGACGATATAGTCCTTGATCTTCTCATCGACATAAACCGAGTTGACCACCGACCGGGCGGCGACGATGGTTTCGGGTTTGATCACCGCTGTGGCCTGGGGCAGATGTCCGGACGTCATCCGATCGATAATGGCCCGCTCCTCCTGGCGATCCGGATAGCCGACCTTCAGCTTGAGCATGAAACGGTCCACCTGGGCCTCGGGCAGGGGATAGGTGCCCTCCTGTTCGATGGGATTCTGGGTAGCCATGACCAGGAAGGGATCATCCAGGGGATAGGAGTGATCGCCGATGGTCACCTGGCGTTCCTGCATGGCCTCCAGAAGCGCGCTTTGGACCTTGGCCGGGGCCCGGTTGATCTCGTCGGCCAGGACCAGATTGGTGAAGATGGGTCCCTTTTTGGGCACGAACTCACCGGTCTTCTGATTATAGATCATGGTGCCCAGCAGGTCGGCGGGCAGAAGATCGGGGGTGAACTGCAGGCGCTGGAACGAGGTCCGGATGGTATCGGCCAGCGTTTTTACGGCCATGGTCTTGGCCAGCCCGGGAACGCCCTCCAGCAGAATATGACCGTTGGCCAGGAGCCCGATGAGCAATCGCTCCACCATATCATCCTGTCCGACGATGACCTTATGGATCTCGGTCAATACCTGGTCCACGAAGGCGCTCTCGGCGCTGATCTTCTCATTGAGCGCGACGATGTCCTGGTGCATGTTTTTCTCCTCGCTGAAGTGTTGTGTTGGGATTACCGGCTGCCGATGGCGTCAGTTCAGACCGGCGAATCGAAAGATAACCAAAGAGTGAAGCATAAAAAAATGCAAAGTGAAAACGTCAAAATGGGAACAGTCAGGATCTTGATGCAGCGGCATCCATCATTTTGATATTCGCAGTTTGCATCTCACCGAAAGACTTCGATTCCGACGATGGCTTTGATCTATATCGCTCCCTTTTGATGGCCAGTTCGGTGAATTTTCCAGCGCAGCTTTTCGTTTTTCGACGATCTCACCGGCACAGGGGTTGCCTGGAAATCGAAGATTAATTAATAGAATGTGGAGGACAAAAAATCAAGCCATTTTTTTGCTTCCGGCGGAATTCTTCCGGAAATATCCGGAAAAGTCTTGACATTTGGGCAGAATTCTGTATAATAACCTAAAAAGTAGTAGGGTAATATACAGAGAAAGGGGGTTGTCATGCGTCTCTCAACCCGCGGACGGTATGCCACCCGAGCCATGTATGATCTGGCCCTGAATCAGGATCAGGGACCGGTTCCGCTCCGGGAGATATCGGCACGCCAGGATATCTCCGAGAAATACCTCGAGCAGCTCTTCCTCAAGCTTCGCCGGGCCGGTTTGATCCGCAGCGTTCGGGGACCCGGCGGGGGATATCTTTTAGCCAAGAATGCTTTCAAGATCAACATGTATGATATCCTCAAGGCTGTTGAGGGCCCCCTGACCCCTGTCTTCTGCACCGATAATCCTCCCGGCAAAAAGTGTAAGCGGTCTAAAACCTGCGATATGCGTAAGTTCTGGATGGAGTTGAGCCATCAGATCCTGAGTTGCCTGGAGCATCAGACGCTGGGCGAGCTGTGCCGCAAGGCCAATGGCAAATGCCCTGCATGAGTTTCCAGTTGCGGTGAGATCGACCCGGAAGGGATTTTTTTACAGGTTTTCACAGGAGCCGATCGGTTCGATGGTCGAGAAGAATATCCTGACCGATATATTGGAGTGGAAGGAAAAAAGAGGGGCCGTCATCCTGGCCCATAACTATCAGCCAAGCGAGATCCAGGACCTGGCCGATATCCTCGGCGATTCTTTGGATCTCAGCCGCAGGGCATCTCAGAGCGACGCGGAGATGATCGTTTTCTGCGGCGTCCGCTTCATGGCCGAGAGCGCCAAGATCCTTTCTCCCGATAAGACGGTCCTGCTGCCGCGTCTGGATGCCGGCTGTCCGCTGGCCGATATGATCACGGCTGAACAGCTCCGCTCGATGAAGGAAGAGCATCCCGGGGCCGCGGTGGTCTGCTATGTCAACTCCTCAGCCGAGGTCAAAGCCGAAAGCGATGTCTGCTGTACCTCAGCGAATGCGCTCCAGGTGGTCCGGGGGATGCCGGCCGATGAGATCATCTTCGTTCCGGATCAGAACCTGGGACAGTATGTATCTCGTTTCACCGAAAAGAAGATCATCCTGTGGAAGGGTTACTGCTCGGTCCACCACCGTATCCGGGCCGGGGATCTCAACAAGGTCCGACAGGCCCATCCTGAAGCGGTGGTCCTGGTGCACCCGGAGTGCCGGCCCGAGGTCGTCGATCTGGCCGATGAGGTCCTCAGCACCGGCGGCATGCTGCGCTTCGCCAGGAGCTCCGATGCCCGGAGCTTTATCATCGGGACCGAGATAGGACTGATCTACCGGCTGCAGAAGGAAAATCCGGAGAAAACGTTCTATTCCGTGGGCCATGTGATGGTCTGTGTGAACATGAAGAAGATCGGTCTTCAGGATGTGCTCCGGGCTTTGCAGGAAAACCAGTTCGATATTTCCATCCCGGAAGAGATCGCCCGGCGGGCTCGCGGGGCTCTGGACCGGATGCTGCAGTATGTTTGATCGATAAAGCCGTTGAAGAATGGAAAAAGAAGAACAGCGTTTGAACGACGTTCTCGGGGAACTGGATAGCGTGCTGGTGGCCTTTTCAGGCGGAGTCGACAGCACGTTTCTTGTATCCGCCGCTCATGAGCTGCTGGGTGACCGTGTTCTGGCCGTGACGGCTGCCTCGCCGGTGCACCCCCGGCGGGAGCTGTCGCAGGCCCGCCGGCTGGCCAGGCAGCTGGGCGTTCGTCATCGGATCATCCGCAGCCGGGAGCTGGAGGATCGCCGTTTTCTGCAGAACGATCCGCAACGGTGCTATCACTGTAAGCGGGGTCTTTTTACCCAGCTGCTGGCGATCGCCAAAGAGGAAGGTCTTTCGGTGGTTGTGGACGGCTCCAACCGGGATGATCTGGCCGATTACCGGCCGGGAGAGTCGGCCCTTCGGGAACTGGGTATCCGCAGCCCGCTGCAGGAAGCCGGAATGACCAAGGAACAGATCCGCCGGCTGAGCCGCCGGAGGGGATTGAGCACCTGGGATTATCCGGCCCAGGCCTGTCTGGCCTCCCGGATCCCTTATGGAACGGAGCTGACCCGGGAAGATCTCAGGATGGTGGAGCGAGCCGAGGAGGCGCTGCACGCCCTCGGCTATGCCCGGATTCGGGTGCGCCATCATGGCCGGCTGGCCCGTATCGAGGTCGAAGTGGAGGATCTCAAGAGGCTGCTGGCGGATCGCCTGAAGGTGGTGCCGGCCCTGAAAGAGTGCGGGTATCTTTACGTGGCCCTGGATCTTGAGGGGTATCGCCTGGGGAGCCTGAACGAGGCGCTTTCGTCCTGAGCGCCCGTCGTCTCCGCCGTGACCGGGAAGTCAGTGGCCTGACGTCTTCGGTTGTACAAAGTGGTTCAGCGGCCCATGACCGTGCCCCAGCCCCGGGGCCTCCCTGATGGCCCGGGTGATGAAGTCCTTGGCAGCGCTCACCGCCTCAGAAACCGGCTGCCCCGCAGCCAGCAGGGCGGCGATGGCCGCCGAGAGTGTACAGCCGGTTCCGTGTGTATGTCGGGTGGACACCCGGTCGGCCGGCAGTTCGGCAAAGGTCTCCCCGTCGAAAAGGATGTCTATCGCCCGACCCTCCAGATGTCCGCCCTTGATCAGAACGTGGGCCGGCCCCATCCTGCGGATCTTTTCCGCGGCCCGGCGCATCTGATCCGGACCCGAGATCTTTTGGCCGGTCAGTACCTCGGCCTCGGGCAGATTGGGGGTCAGCACGGTGGCCAGCGGCAGCAGCTCATCCCGCAGCGCCCTGAGGGCCTCCTCCTGGAGCAGACGGTGGCCGCTTTTGGCCACCATGACCGGATCCACGACCAGATTTTTGACCTCCCGCTGATGAAGCAGCGCAGCGACCGCCCGGATGATGCCGGCGTTGGAGAGCATCCCGGTCTTGGCCGCATCCACCGGCAGATCGCCGAGCACCGCTTCCAGCTGGAGGGAGACGAAGGCCGCCGGCAGATCATGAATCCCCAGCACGCCCTGCGTGTTTTGAGCCGTCACCGAGGTGATCACCGTCATCCCGTAGATGCCGAAGGCGGTGAAGGTCTTCAGATCGGCTTGAATGCCGGCGCCGCCACCGGAGTCGGATCCGGCGATGGTCAGCGCGGTCTTCAACCTGCCCATTGTGCTTCCCTTTCCCTTTGAGATCCCGGCCGGGCGTTCTGCATTCCCATCGATCGCCCTCTTGGTGGTTACCAAGCGGCCAGCATTGTGATAATAGGGTTCCCGGCAGCCGAAGGCAATAAAAATTCTCTTTTTTGAAAAAATCCTTGACAATAAGAGGCTTGGAAAGTACTTTACCGATACCTGAAGGAGGGCTCAGGTGATGGTCCGCGGATCCCGGGAGACCGGGATTCTGCGGCCGCAGGTATCCGGAAAGGAGGGAGGCATGAAACGAAGAGATTTCATCGTCAAATCGGGCATGATCCTGGGTGGTGCCGGGATGGCCTTTTGTCCCTTGTTCGGATGCGGAGGAAAGAAGGAGGAGCAAGCCGAACAGATGGTCGAAGAGACCGCTGAGATGGCCGAGGAGACCATGTCCCGGATGGACATGATCAAAAAGCAGATGATGGAGAAGATGGGTTTGTCCGAAGCCGAGGTGGCTGCCAGGTTGAAGGAGTTCCAGGAGAAGCTGCCCGAGGTCAAGGAAGGTTGTGTCTGCGCCAAGTGTCCGTCCTACGTGGAGGGCATGACCGAACTGGGATTCTGCCATCCAATGGTGGGCAAGACCGACAAGATCACCGAGCGGAGAGGCTGTATCTGTCCGGAATGCCCGGTCTATAAGATGATGGGCCTGAAGAACGGTTATTACTGTGTGCAGGGCTCCGAGCTGGAGCTGAATCTGGCCAAGATGTAAGACCGAACATTGCTTCTTCCAACGGGGCACCGCAGGGATCCTTTCAACCGAAGGGGATCTTGCGGTGCCCTGTCTTTTCAGCCGTGATCTTTTTCAACGGAGGCCGGGATGGAGGAAACGGGTACCGTGGTCGAGGTCAAAGACCGCACGGCGGTGGTCTCCACTGAGTCCAAGGGTATCTGTCACAGCTGTTCGGCCCGGGGCATCTGCCATATGAGCAGCCGCAAGGGCCACATGGAGGTGGAGACCTGGAACCATCTCGACGCCGCCGTCGGTGATCAGGTGGTCCTCCGGGTCAGCGGACGTTCCACGCTGACGGCCGCCCTGCTGCTCTACCTTGTTCCGCTGGCAGGTTTTCTCCTGGGCGTCTTTCTGGGACAGAAGCTCACCGGTAACCAGGTCTGGGCGGTGGTCATCGGACTGGTCTTCCTGGCGGGTATCTATGGCGGTATCCGGCTGTTGGACCGGCGTCTCGGGCGGGCGGCCGGGATGCGGCCGGAGATCGTCAAGATCCTGGTCCGCACAAGCTCTCCTTCCGGATCGGAGGACCCAGCCGGCACCGGCGGCACCACCGCCTCCGATCCACAGCCCCCTAAAATCGAAACCGTATAAACCCGTCGTTGCGCACCCCGGTCAACGGCTCTTTGGACAGCAGCAGTCCCGGACTCATGGGCGAACCGATCTGCTGGATCTCGATACGGTAGGCTTCCACCTCGGAACCGGGACCCAGCTCCACGTCCATCCTTCCCCGAAGACCGTTCCCCCGGGAATTCAGCACCGCCGCATGCAGGCCGATGGCGGTGTATTTTTTTCCCTCGCCGGACCACCGGCGAGACCATTCGCCTCCCCAGCCGGGTTCCCCCTGGTACCGGATTCCCGCACCCCAATCGATGCGCTCCTGCCGGCGGGGATCGCCGGCCAGCCTGATGCTCCAGCGCAGCCCGCCGGGAGGCCCGACCACGGCGGTCACCTGCCCCCGAAAGATATCCTCACCCGGACTCACCGGGCGATGCACCAGCTCCGCCCCGGCACTCAATGCCCGCTCCCAATCCCGCCAGAGGGATAGCCCCTCCTGAGTTACGAAAGGTCTGTGTCGCTGCCGGTAGTGTCCCCTCATGGTCCATCGGGTATCGGCCCGCCGGCCGTGAATCGCGATCCGGCCGGTCCAGTCCTCATCCCGGCGGTACTCACAGTTCCACTCTCCGCTCCAGACCGGTCCGGCCGCTGTGATCAGACTGGTCAGTTCGCCGGCCCGCCAGCGCCGGTCCTGCTCATCGAAACGGGCGTCCGTCTCCCAGGACCATCCGGCGGCCGGGAGGCAGTTCCAGCCGGCCGTCACTCTCCCGGAGGACGGTTCGTATTCCCGCACCCATTCCAGACGGGGGGAAAAACGCTGGCCCTGCCGGGTCCAGAACAGTCGTCTGGTTCGCCCGCCCTGCGGCGGGACATGTTCGGAGAGCTCCACGGTGAGGGCCGGGCCGCGATGCAGCAGGTCCAGCCCATAGCCATCCCAGCCCTCATCGGCCCGGCCCTGAACAACCCAGATCGCCTCCCGGACCCGGCGGGAGATAAACAGCCGGCCGCTGCGGCGATCCGGATTCCGTTCTCCGGCGGCGGTGACGGTCAGCCCCCTTCTTTGGTATTCCACCTGACCATGGGTCACACCGGTATAGGGGGCTTCGTAGCCGGCCGTCAGACTGGCCCCCCCGGGGGTGATCATGCCGCCCTGGAGGTGTTCCAGCCGCAGGCCCTGGTCGGTGATGGCCCCTTTCTGACAATAGAACAGCTCGCCCCATCCAGACCGGGTGTGGCCCTGGAGGCGCTCGGGAAGGTTGAGACGAGCCCAGTGATCCGGATCATAGGCTTTGTCGGCCAGCCCGGTAACCATGACGAAGGCCTGTTCCAGCCCCCGGGATCCCAGTCCCATGCGGCCGCTCAGATCTCTCAGGGCCGGCTGAAGCTGATCTGCGGTCATATCCAGGCCCTGCTGCCGGGCCAGGAGCCGCTGCTCGGGAGTCAGTTCCTCCCATCGGGCCGCCGGGTCCTCCTGGGCGGCCACCTGTTCCAGAAAGGGATAGCGGTCGCGGTGCTCCTCGGGGATGTCCATCAGCGGCGGGCCGGCGCCCAGCTCCAGGAGTCCGGATCCTTCCAGACGCAGGGTCACCTGACCGGCATGGTAGCGGTAGGGATGCGGAAACCGTCTGAAGCGGACCTCTCCGGGATCGAAGCCGGTTTCCAGCAGCAGGGCGACCGTGTCCTCGCCGGCATCCACATAACCGCTCCAGCGATGGTCAGGGGTGATGAAACCGACCGTCACCGGGCGGTCGCTGAGCAGGCAGGTGTCCCCGAGGTGCTCGTAAAAGGTGGCCTCCGCGGCCAGGAAGAACTCCCGCCGGCCCAGCGCGTCGATGGATGTCACGCTGATCCGGGCATCGCAGGCGATCCCCGCAACCATGGCGGTATCACCCTCGGTGGTCAGAATGGTGTGGCGGGCGCCTCCCAGCTCCTGTCCCCGGACCTCCCAGGCCCGCGAGCGTCCCCGGGCCGTGACCGGTACCTCGACCAGCGTCAATTCCGATGAACCGGAGCGCCGGGGCAGCAGCAGAGTGGTGAAACGGCCCTGCCGCCCTGGAGAGCGGCCGGCCCGCAGGTAGGTGTGATCCTCGATGGTGCCGAAGAGCGGCGCCTGCTGGCCGGTCCGCAGGGACAATTCCGGCGGTTCGGTCTGCGGGCCGAGCAGGTGAACCTGCAGCGAGGTCTCCGCAGAGCTCCAGGAGATCCGGTCGGGCGCCTCCTGCCGGACCCGGCCCAGCCCGTGGAGAACCAGCTCGTAGCGGTGCGGCTGAGGGGACCGCAGCTGGTCGAAGAGCAGATAGTAACGCCGGCCCAGGAAAAAGACGCTGCGCTGAATCCGGGTGCCGCTGTAGTGTGTCTGCACCGCTGCTCCGCTGAGCGAGGAGCTGGAGAAACAATGGGTCAGACGGCCGCCCAGACAGTCGTCGGAAAAGGGATGGTTGACGGGACCGCGGCCGTCCACCAGCAGCATGTTGTGGGCCTCGGCCGACAGGTACCAGTTGCGGTCCTCGCTTTCCCGGCCCTGCGGACCGGCCGCCGGATCGGCCAGCAGCTCCCGGCCGAAGGCATGGAGCACCAGGTGGCCGGGGTCGACCTGTTCATGTCCGCTGGCCAGGGCCTGCCGGTCTTCTCCCAGCAGCAGGAGGTACAGCCCGTCCGCAGACCAGCCGTCTCCCAGCACAGCCATGCCGCCCTGGGGAAAAAACGCGGTCCGTTCCCAGGAGGGGGGGCGGGCCGGCACACGGTCGTCGAAGGCGCAGATGAATTCGGCCTCGTAAAGCCGTCCGCTCGATCTGCGGGGCAGCCCTTCAAAGCGCCAGCGGGCCACCCCGCCCAGGGAGCTGTGACCGACCAGCAAAGGGAGAAACTGGTGCCGCTCCCGCCAGGCATCGTCGAACAGGGGAATGCTTCCATCGGGCTGGCCGATGCGCAAAAACCAGGCCGTCAGGTCCTCCACCCGGCGATGGGTGAACAGATCGATGCCGGTGGTCTGTTTCAGGTAGAAAAGGAACGGGAACAGGAGCTGGGATATGTATCCGGCATAGTAGACGCCCTCCCGATAGGAGCCGTCCCGGTCGATCTGAGACAGCCCGCTGCGCAGATGGGCCATGGCAGCATCCAGCCAGGCCTGCGATCTCTCCCGATCATGGTCCGCAATGGTCAGGGCGGCGGCGCCGACCGCCGTGGCCATGATGGTCTTATGATTATTCGGGGGAGCGAAGATGAGATGCCGGTACAGCTGGTCCGCCTCGGCAGCCAGACGGCCGGCGATGATCCGGTGATCCCGGGAGGAGAGATCCGCGGCTGTCAGATCGTAGGCCACGCAATACATGGGCATGATGAACGAGGCCCGGATCCAGTCGCTCCACCCGCGGCCGAACAGGCCGCCTTCCGGAGTGGTCACCGCCGGAGGATCGGAGATATGCAGCAGCCCCTGCCGGGCCTTCTGCAGATAGGCGCCCTGCCCGGTGATCCACCAGGCGAAGGCGCAGCTTTTCACGGCTCGGGCCCGATCCATCTCCGGCAGCCCGGGATCGGCCAGGTTCATCATCAGACTGGCCCGGGCTTGTTGCAGGATCGTCTCAGCCCAGCCGGCATAGGGATCGCGCCGGATCCGTTGCCGTATGCGGTCGGCCCCGGCGTTGGTGAACAGCAGAGAGGGGTGCCGCTCGATGGGCAGACTGACCTCGGGGAGATAAACCTGCTCCAGGGGAAAGATATCCCTCAGGCCATATCCCCGGTAATCGCCATGAGCGATGCCCTCGGCCAGAGTCGTTCCGGTCCGGCCGGCGACGCCGGCCAGGGCGGCCAGAGCGCTGACCGGTTCGCCGGAGCCGTCCTCGGCCGGTTGCCCGGCCCCGGTTGAACCGCTGGAATCGATACCGGCCGGCTGCCCGGCCCGGGTCGGCCCCGGCAGGGCCAGAAGAATGCAGAGGGCCAGGGCGCCCTGAAGGACGGCGCTTTGCCGGGAACGTAATCGATAGGCGGACCGTGTGATCAGCATGGCGGTTCTGTTGAGGCGGGGAATGGTCTGCGAATGGTCCTGAAAGATAGGTCCTGGCCGGTGGGGTGTCAACAACGAATCCGGGGAATAGAGGAAGCTTGGGAAGGATTGAAGAAAATGGTGCGGAATTGGACGGGGTACATGGCGGCCGGTGAACCTTCACCCGGGGATCAGGGCCGGCCGGGCGGGGAGATGGCCGGCTCTCACTGCAGGGTCAGATCCAGACGGGTCACACCTCCCAGGCTGAGTGTGACCGTATCGCTCATGGCGGTGTAGCCGGGCTTTGTGGCTGAGACGATAAAGCGGTTGGACAGGATCGTCTCGATATCTATATAGGGCCAGTTCTCCGGGTAGACCAGCTCTTCCTGCGGGGCGTAGGTGGTGGTCTGCATCAGCCGGATGTTCAGGGGAAGATCGTCGATGATGTACAGTCCGTCCGCACCGGTGCCGACCGAGTAGGAATCCAGACCGCCCTGATCGGAGATATTGATGCCCTTGGCCAGCGCGATGCGCAGGCTGTCGGTTCCGCCGGAATGCTGGCAGACGATCTCACAGGGCATCAGCCCAACGGGCAGGGACTCCTCCTGATCGTCGAGTCCGTCGAAATAGACCAGATGGGCGCCCTCCGTTCCCGTAGCTCCGTCGATCTGCCGGAGGAGGTTCTGGTGAAGATCGTACACCCTGATGCGGAGGGTGTGATCCTCCGTCCCGGTGAGATAGTAGGCGAAGTAGGTGTCGGTGGTGAAGGGATTGGGATAGTTGATGAAACTGGCCATCGAGGCGTGCGATGAAAGTCCCTCCAACCGTGCGACGGGAGCCGGGGAGATGGACACCCGGGCGTTGGGCAGGCCTTCGCCGGAGGTATTGACGATATATCCGGCCACCAGGCCGCAGTGAGCGTTCCCGTTGGTCACATCGAAGGTATCTTCCGGCTCGGTGGCGTTTTCATCGCAGGCGGCCATCAACAGAATGAGCACCACGAAGAGAAGACCACCGGCCGGCCGGAAGGTGGTTCGCATCGAATAGCTCCTTGCCATCGGACTGGCTGGGAATGAACCGGATTCGGTGAAACATCTCGATAAAAAGTATAGCACGGCGACGGATGTTTGTCAACCGGTATTTCTGCGTGTCCGTCGCAGGATCAGCAGCAGGGGATACCCCAGACCGTAACAGGCGATGGTCTGACCGACGCCCACGGCGATGAAGGTGGACACATAAGGGATCCCGCCCAGAAGGGGAACGCCTGTCATGGTGGGAAGATAGAACGAGAGCCCAACGGCGTTGACCAGGATGGGCGGCAGGGGAGCCATCCACGGGCGCGGCATCCGGGCGGTCAGCAGAGCTGCTATCAGGGTCAGCAGGCTGCCGACGATGACGTCCACCATCCCGAACGGGCCGAACAGGTTGGCCAGGGCGCAGCCGATCGTCAGCCCAGGAATGGCGGCCGGCCAGAGGAAGGGCAGCACGGTCAGGGCCTCGGAGATACGCACCTGAACAGGTCCGTAGGCAAAGCTTCCGAAGGCTACCGTCATGGCGAAGTAGAGACCGGCGATGATGCCCATCCGGGCCAGATACCGGCTGGTGAATCCTTTCGACATGAGACCGCCTGCCGTCAGATGGTCAAGCGCCCGTCCTTCATGATGGTCCGGCGGCCGATCATGAGGGTGGGCTTGAGGAGAATGGCATCCAGATGGCTGGCCACCGAGATCTTCCCGCCCATGGAGGCGTTATCCCCGATGGCGATATGCACCGTGCCCAGGACTTTCTCATCCTCCAGCGAGCTGCCCACCACCCGGGCCCTGTCATTGGTGCCGATGCCCAGCTCGGCGATGTTGCGGGCTTCTTTTCCCAATCCCTGGATGGCCCGTCTGAGAATTTTCACCTGGGCCCCGCCGGAGATGGCGGTGACGTATCCGTCCCGGACGGCCATGGTGATAGGCTTGCGTAACACGCCCGTCTCCCCGATACAGCCGTCGATGACGATGGTGCCCCGGGCGGTGCCCTCCACCGGAGCCAGATAGGCCTCTCCGGCGGGCAGGTTGCTGAAGTCCCCGCGCTTGTGTACCAGACCGGTATCCGGATGACCTTTGCGGCCCTTGATCGACATGGTGATATCGGTGCCCGCCGGGGTGGTCACCCGGGCGGTCGAGCCGCGGGTCAGGATCCGGGCCAGGCGGATGCTCAGTCTGGCGATCTTCTGGTAGTCGGCATTCAGCGTCCGGCGCATGGTATCGGGAGTGATCCCCGGCAGGGTGGCACATCGAGCCCCGGCACGGCAGGCGTCCCTCCGGGCCCTGGTGTGGGACAGGGATTTGCTGGTGGGGATGATCAGCACATCGGCCTTCTTCATGCAATCGGCCAGGGCTTTAGGGGGTTCCTCGCCAGAGGTCTTTCGGGGGATGATCTCCACGAGCATGGCTTCCGCCTCCACCTGCCGACAGGCGTCCCAGAGAAGGCGACCGATCTTTTTGAGAGGATTGTCGGTGATGACCAGAACCGTCTCGCCCCTTTTCACCGTCAGGCATTTCCGCACAGCCGTCCGTGCTGCCTTTTCCAGAGCGTTCATGATCAGCTCCTTCTCTCGAGGGTGATCCTGTGTGGGCATTCGATCACGGTCGATCGAACTTTGTGGTGATCTTTCTGCCCCGCAGAGAGAACCAGGCCAGCAGGAGGATCAGCAGCAGAAAGATGCCGATGGACAGCAGGTCGCTCTCCAGCACGTGATAGGGCAACTCGATCGTTCGCTGAAACCAGGCTCTCGAGATATAGACGAACGCCGCTACCCCGATGCCCACGACGGCCTCGCCGGCGATCAGACCGGAGCTGAGCAATGTGCCCCGATGCTGCGCTTCCCTGGCGGCCTCAGGGCCCTTTCGGGCAGCAAGCTTGCCCACCAGGAGGCTTACCAGACCGCCTGCCAGGATAGGCACCGACAGACTCAGGGGAAGATAAATACCCACCGCGACCGGCATCACGTGGGCACGGAACTGGGAGCCGCGTGTGCGGAGAAATTCATCGATGACGATCAGGGCGATCCCTACCACGGCCCCGATGCCGATCATCACCCAGGGCAGAGGCTGCCCGGAGAAGATGGGCCGGACGATGTTGGCGAACAGGGTCGCCTGGGCGGCCTGCAGGGCGCCCGGCTCCCCGGTGCCGATGCCGTAATGCTCGTTCAGCATGGTCAGCACCGGAGCCATGATGAAGGCGGCGGCGGCCACGCCGACCAGCTGGGCCAGCTGCTGCTTGCGGGGCGTGGCCCCGACCAGATGGCCGGTCTTGAGATCCTGGGAGACGTCCCCGGCGGTGCACAGGGCGCAGCAGACCACGCCGGCCACGCCCAGAGCGGCCAGGATGCCATTGCTTCCTGTCATACCGAACAGCAGCAGCAGCACCGAGGTGAACAGGATGGTGCAGATGGTCATCCCAGAGACGGGATTGTTGGAGCTGCCCACCAGCCCGACGATGTAGCTGGAGACGGCCACGAAGAAGAAGGCACTGATCACCATGGTAATGGTGGAGACCAGTCCGATGCCGGCCGATCCGATCAGGCTGGTATAGAGAAAGAAGATGGGGACGACGGCAACGATCAGCAGCACCAGGATGAGCCGGCGGGAAAGATTTTGCTCGGTACGCACCAGCAGTCCCCCTTTTTCGCTGCGGTAGCCGAACAGGGCCTCCCGAACGCCGGAACCGATCCCGTGACGGATTCTGATGATCGACCACAGACCGCCCACCACCATGGCCCCGATGCCCATGTAGCGGATCTCAGAGCCCCAGATGGTCCAGGCGCTGTCCAGAGCCAGGGCGCCCGGCTCGATGGCCCGGAAGGAACTCAGGATGGGCAGGCCGATCAGCCAGGACAGAGCCCCGCCGATGAAGACCAGCAGGGAGATATTGAATCCGACGATGAAGCCCACACCGATGAGGACCACGGCGATGTCGCTGCCGAAATAGAGAATGGTCCTTCCCGCCCGGACGGCTCCCTCCACCGTCTCCTTGATGATCGAGAGGCCGTTGACGAAGAACTTGAAGACGAGTCCGACGCCCATGGCCGACAGGATGTATCCGAACCCGGAGCCGCCTTCCTCGCCGACTTCCAGGACCTCGGCGCAGGCCACCCCCTCGGGGTAGATCAGCTGCTGCTCCTCCACGATCAGGCTGCGCCGCAGGGGGATCATGAAGACTACGCCGAGGATGCCGCCCAGCAGGGCGATCAGAAAGACCGGCCAGAACTTGAAACCGGACCACACCCCGGTAAGCACCAGGGCCGGGACGGTGAAGATGATACCAGCGGCCAGCGATTCGCCGGCCGAGGCGATGGTCTGGACGATATTGTTTTCCAGAATGGTGCCCCGGCGCAGCAGGCCCCTGAGGATGCCCATCGAGATGACGGCGGCCGGGATGCTGGCCGAGACGGTCATGCCGGCATACAGACCCACGTAAGCGTTGGCCGCGCTCATCACCAGGGTCAGGACCACGCCCAGGAGCACGGCCTTGAGGGTAAACTCGGCGATCGATTGTTCCGCCGGGATATAGGGTTTCAATTGAGCTTTCTGTGAGGATGTCGCTGGCGGTCCCTTTTCGGCCATGTTTTCCTCCTGTGATCGCGTCTCTATCTGGATAAGATAATACAAGACTAATCTTTTCTGGGTGCCGTGTCAAGAATAAAATCGAACCGGAGGCAGAAAAACCGCCCTATGGAAGCCCAGAAATCGCTCTCATCGGGAATGTAAATTTCTCTTCACATATTAAAAAAAGACTTGACAAAAAACGGCATTTCTGGTAAAATGGTTATGTAGGTGAATATTGGGGCTGAGGTCTATTCCGAAGCCATTTTGAAGGCATGTTCCCTGATGATGAGCTTTTCAGACCTCTTGAGATATAACTGAACTGTTTTTCTTTTACTACCTTAGAGGGGAATTCTAACCTTAAACGAGCGGAGGAGGTGATAGCGGTCGACAAAGGTCAACGTTTTCTGTTGTCCGTGCATCAATTGGAGAACTTGAGAGGAGGGATTTCTCGATGAGAAAAGCTTTCGGATGTATCGTTGTTCTGGCCTGTACGCTGGCTCTGGTCGGTGTGGCCATGGGGCAGAATCTGCTGGTTAATCCGGGATTTGAGACCTGGACCGCCGGTCCCGGCGGGCCCCCGGACAGCTGGTATTCGTCCCACGGTTCCCTGACCGGCACCCAGGAAGCCACCACGGTGTATGCGGGCACTTACAGCTGCAACATGACCTGGACGACCACCTCGACCTGCTATCTGATCCAGGATGTGCCGGTGACCGCGGGCACGAATTATGAATTCAGCTTCTATGCCTATGACATGGATACCGGCGGCCGGCTGCGCAATGCGGTGCGCTGGTTCGAGGCCGACAACACCACCTTCATCAGCGGCTATTATGGCGATTATACCGAGGATGTCGGCTGGCAGCAGCTGAGTTCCGGGCTCCAGACGGCTCCGACAGGAGCGGCCTATGCTCATGTGGAGATTCGCGCCTATGATATCTCCGGCTGGCCCGGCACGGCCACCTGTTATGTCGATGATGCCGTGTTCGAGGCGGGTGCGGCTCCCGAACCCGACACCGTGACCATCTATGACATTCAGTACACCACCGATGTCGGCGGCGCCTGCTACGACTCGCCCTATGACGGCCAGGTGGTCTGGACCAAGGGCATCGTCGGCTTCGTCTTCCCGGGAACCTATCCGGACTTCTATATGGCCGAAGGGGACGGCCCGTTCCAGGGTGTCCTGGTCTATGACACCTCTATCGTCCCCAACGTGGGCGACGAGGTTCTGCTCAAGGCCGAGGTGGATGAGTACTACGGCATGACCGAGCTGAAAAACGTCTCTGATTACACCATCCTGTCCACCGGCAACACCCCCTACGGCCCCACGGTCATCTCCAGCGGCGATCTGGCCGGCGGCTGCAACTACAACGGCGAGCAGTGGGAAGGCATGCTGGTGCGGATCGACAATCCGACCACCACGGTGGATGATAATACTTACGGCGAGTGGTATGTGTCCGACGGCAGCGGTGACGCTCAGCTCGACGATGATTTCTATACCTATGACACCTACGTCGGTGAGATGTTCGAATACGTCCAGGGCTTTGTGGATTTCAGCTATGACGAGTATGAGATCCTGCCCAGGGACGAGTTCGACATCCGTCCGCCGGTGGCTATCGAGCTGGCCAGCTTCGAGGCCGCGGCCGGCGACGGCTACGTGACCCTGACCTGGCGGACGGCCGCCGAGGTCGAGACCCACTCGTTCAACATCTACCGCAACGACGAAGTGGTCGCCACGGTGGACGCCTTTGGCGAGGCTCACGATTACATCTATGTGGATCGCCAGGTGACCAACGGCCATACGTATACCTACCAGATCAGCGACGTGGATCTGAGCGGTCATGAGACGGTGCACCCGGTGGTCTGCAGCGTGACCCCGACCAGCGTGCCCACCACCTATGCCCTGCATCAGAACTATCCCAACCCGTTCAACCCGACCACGCAGATCGCTTACGCCCTTCCGACCCAGGCTCACGTGACCCTCAAGGTCTACAACCTGCTGGGTCAGGAAGTGGCCTCTCTGGTGGACGAGGTCAGAGAAGCCGGGCGTCATACGGTCAGCTGGAACGCCGCCGATCAGGCCAGCGGAGTCTATTTCTACAGCCTGCAGACGGATGATTTCTCCGCCACCAAGAAGATGGTGTTCATGAAGTAAACTGGCTGTTTGAGTGATTCAAGAGACCGCCGGGATCCGTATCGGATCCCGGCGGTTTTTCTATCATCTGTATAAAAACGTTGACTTTATCGTGACTGGAGATTACAATGTATAGCCATGGATAACAACTTTCCGGAGACGCGGAATGTCGCGACATCTCGACCTCTGCAGCCCTTGACTCCGGAGCCAGTTGACGTCTTTCTTTCAGGGAGCCGCGATGTTCAAAGATACCAGGGCCGTTCTTGATTTCGTCAGGAAGAAGAATGTTCGCATGGTGGATCTCAAATTCACCGATCTGTTCGGACGGTGGCATCACGTCACCATCCCCCGGACCGGTTTTGGGGAGGAGATCTTCACCCAGGGAGTGGGTTTCGACGCCTCCCGCACGCCGGGATTCAAGACGCTGGAGAGTGGCGATATGGTTTTGGTCCCGGATATCCGGACCGGCTTTGTGGATCCTTTCTGGGAGGACCACACCCTGAGCTTTATCTGCAACGCCCATGAGGCCGATACCCTGGCTCCCTTCTCCCGGGATCCCCGGCACGTGGCTCAGAAGGCCGAGGAGTACCTGCGCCGGACTGGGATCGCCGACCGCAGTCTGTGGGGGCCGGAGTTCGAGTGGTACATCTTCGATCACGTCACCTATCAGAACGATATCAACCTGTCTTCCTATGTCATCGATTCCGAGGAGGCCGACTGGAACACCGGGCTTCAGGAGGGCGCCAATCTGGGGCACAAGATCCCCCGCCAGGGCGGCTATCATGCCATTCCGCCGCTGGACGTACTCTATGATGTCCGTTCCAAGATGGTCCGCAGCATCGAGGACTGCGGCATCGCCGTGCGCTATCACCATCACGAGGTCGGAGGGCCGGGACAGTCGGAGATCGAGATCCTCATGGACACACTGCTCAACGCCGGGGACAAGACCCAGATCATCAAGTATATGGTGAAGATGACCGCCCGTCAGAACCATCGCACGGTGACCTTCATGCCCAAGCCGCTGTACAATGAGGCCGGCAGCGGGATGCATTTTCACCAGCACCTGTTTCTGGGCAAGAAGCCGCTGTTTTACAGCGCCAAGGGCTATGGCGGTCTGAGCAAGCTGGCCCTGTACTATGTCGGCGGCCTGCTCAGTCACGGTCCGGCCCTGCTGGCCCTGACCAATCCCAGCACCAACTCCTTCAAGCGGCTGCTGCCCGGGTTCGAGGCCCCCACCAATCTGTTCTTTGCCATGGCCAACCGCAGCGCGGCCATCCGGGTGCCCAAGTACGCCACCAAGCCGCATCAAAAAAGGATCGAGTTCCGTCCACCGGATGCCACCTGCAATCCCTATCTGGCCATGGCCGCCATGCTCCTGGCCGGCGTCGACGGTATTCGGAAAAAGATCGATCCGGTGGAGGCCGGCTTCGGTCCCTTCGAGGTGGACATGTTCAAACTCGATCCGGCCGAGCAGGCCAAGATCCGCCGGCTGCCCACCTCTTTGAAGGAATCGCTGCAGGCCCTGGAGAAGGATCATGACTTTCTCCTCCAGGGGGACATTTTCTCCGAGGGTCTTCTGGAGGTCTGGATCGAAGAAAAGCTGAGAGAGGCCGACGAGGTCCGTCAGCGGCCGCATCCCTATGAGATGAGTCTGTATTACGATGTCTAGGGGAGCAGATGAGCTGATCGGTTGAGGAACATTCAAAAACACGTGTTCGTGTTGATCCTTCGTGCCGGTCAATGAAAAGAAATCATCGAGGACCAGAATTATGAAGGTCAGGGGAACGCCGCGGAAGATGCCGCGGCGTTTTTTTCTTCAGCACGGCCGACTGTATCCGGTGGACGCAGACCGGGATTCTTCAGGCGGCAGGGATATCCCTCGAACCGGGCGGTCTTTGAGAGCCCCGATCCGGGTGGCGGGAACAGGAGTTCCGGGCCGGAGGTGTAACCGGTATCAGGAATCGCGTCTTCTTGTTTTCTGAACCTCCCAGCGGAAAAGACGATAGGGGAATGGTCCGGCCGCCGGCCGGATTGGCATGGCTTTTGTATCCAGACGGCCCTTGACCGTCCTTCCGGGAGGTGACCGCCATGGCTTGGTGAACCCATCGGTTCATATCGTATCCATCAACAGGACAGGAATGACCTCCGGGATCATTCCATCACCTACAGAAGAGGAGTCAGGGCATGAAGACGACAACCGGCATCCTGATCGTCCTTGGCTTCGGACTGTGCGCGGGGATCGTTCATGCGGCCCATCCGGGAGATGTGATCATCAACGAAGTGATGCAGGATCCCGTGGCCGTGGGCGACAGTCAGGGGGAGTGGTTCGAGCTTTACAACAGCACCGGTCATGCGATCGACATCAACGGCTGGATCATTCGCGACGATGCCGCCAATCTGCACGCCATCGATCAGGGAGGTCCATTGGTTATCCCGGCCAAGGGCTATCTGGTTCTGGGCAACAACGCCGATCAGATGACCAACGGCGGCTATCAATGCGATTACGAATATTCCAGCTTCACCCTGTCCAACAGCGATGACGAGATCGTTCTGGAGGAGAACGGCATCGAGATCGACCGGATCAACTATGACGGCGGCCCCATCTGGCCCGATCCGGCCGGCGCCTCCATGGCCTGGCTGGGTCCGCCGGGAGAGAACAACGACGGCGGACGCTGGGTCATCGAGGGAGTGGTGAACTACGGCGACGGCGACTGGGGCACGCCCGGGATGAAGAACACCGATTCATCCCTGCCGGTGGAGCTGAGCTCCTTTGCCGGCGGGTATCATGATGGAGCCATCGAGCTGATCTGGCACACCGAGTCGGAGGTGGACAATCTGGGCTTCTACGTCCTGCGAGCCCTGCAGAGTGATGGGGAATACCGGGCCATATCGGAGCTTATCCCCGGCCAGGGTTCCAGCACCGAGCCGCACGATTACAGTTACCGGGATGCCGATATTGTTTCCGGGACGGCCTACTTCTATCAGCTGCGTCAGCTGGACATGGAGGGCTCGGAGACCTTTCATGGCCCCATCGAGGTCTTCGCCGGCGTCACCGCCGTCGACCAGGCGACCTGGGGAAGGATTAAATTGAAATATCGATAAGGGGCCGGCGGTGCCCCGCGGAAGGATGGTCAGTGAAACAAGCCCATCCGGCGTTGCAGCCGGATGGGCTTGTTGGTATCTTTTCCCTTGTTTTTCAGACCCTTCGTGATTAGTTTAGTTTTCCTGACGATCCTCTTTCAGGAAGCGACGATGCGCCGGTTTTCCCGATGTCATATGCTGTCCATCGGCCTGATCATCTGGCTGATCGGCGGCTGCGCTGCCGCGCTGCCGAAGGTCGATCCGGTTCCGGAGATCCCCTGGCAGGCTTACTGGTATTTCGCCCGAGGCGATCTTCTGGAGGCCCAGGGGCGTCCCCGGCAGGCTCTGGAGGAATACCTTCACGCCCTCAAGTACGATCCCTGGTCGCCTGATGTGCGCCTGGCCGCGGCCCGGGTGCTGGCCGGGTTGGGCGGCTGGAAGGAGGCGGCCGATATTCTGGAGCGGACGGTGGAGCAGAATCCTGCTTCGGTGGATGCCCAGCTGTTGCTGGGTGACTGTTATCTTCAGTTGCGCCGTCCCGAGGAGGCCGAAAACCGCTTCCGGCAGGTGCTCCGGCTGGATCCGGACCATGTCCAGGCCCGCAAGCGTCTGGCCGCTCTCTATGAATGGGAGGAGGACTACGAGCGAGCCAACGACCTCTACCGTCAGCTTCTGCCGCTGGTCAAGCGCCCCGAGAATATGCATCTGCGCCGGGCCGACAATTTCATCCGCATGGAGCGGTACCATCGGGCTCAGGAGGAGTATCTCCGAGCCCTGGAGATGCGCCCGGACCTGGTCGAAGCGCACGCGGGAATGGCGCGGGCTTACGAGTTCATGGGGCAGACGGAGCAGGCGGTGGAGTATTACCATCAGACCATCGATGCCTTCCCCCATCGTCCCGCACTGCGGCGGCAACTGGCGGATCTGCTGGTTCGCCTGGGCCGTTCCCAGGAGGCCGTGGATCATTATCGACGCCTGGCCGAAGCCGATTCCTCCGATCTGACGGCCCTGCGGCATCTCGGCCTGCTGCTCTATCACAGCGAGCAGTACGCCCAGGCCGAAGAAGTCTTCCGCTCACTGGCCCTGCGCTCGCCCGGCGATCCGGCCGTGCACCTCTATCTGGGCCGATTGCTGGCCGGTCAGGGCCAGCTGGATGCGGCCATGGAGAACTTCCGCCGAGCGGTCGCTCTGGACCAGGGGATGGTGGAAGGATGGGTCAGCCTGGCCATTGTCCACCTGCAGGGTGATGACCTTCAGCGTACCGAGGAGGTCCTGGAGCGGGCCGTGCTCCAGGTGGCCAATGATGCCCGGTTGTGGCATCTGCTGGGCGTGGCCCATCTGCGTCTGGAGAAATACCGGCTGGCCGTAGGCGATCTGGAGCGGGCCCGGTCCCTGGACGAAGAGAATATCGGCATCCTCCGCGATCTGGCCAACAGCTATGAACGGGCCGGGTATTTTCAGAAATCAGCTCGACTGTTTGAAGAGATCCTCAAGCGGCAGCCCGATGACCACTGGGCCCTGAATTATTTCGGGTACATGCTGGCCAACGCCGGTGTGCGCCTGGACCGGGCCCGGGAGCTGATCGAGAGAGCCGTCCAGCTCGAACCCGAGAATCCTTACTATCTGGACAGTCTGGGCTGGGTCTATTTCCGCCTGGGCTGGGCCGATCTGGCGGAGCGATACCTGCTTGAGGCGGCTCAGCGATCGCCGGACCAGGCCGTGATCCACGATCACCTGGGCGATCTATACGAGTGGATGGGGCACAGCGGGAAGGCCGGGGATTCCTGGCGCCGGGCCCTGGAGCTGGATCCTGACGATGCAGGGGTCCGGCGGAAACTGAAGCGGCTTGAGTCCGCTGAAGGGGAGGAGCGCCCGTGAAGCGGATCCTTCTTCTGCCGGCCGTCCTGATGCTGGCGGGCTGCGCCCAGATGGAACCGCCCCCCGGGGGCCCCCAGGATCTTACTCCTCCGGCCGTGGAGAAGCATCATCCTCCGGCCGGAGCCACCGGGGTCTCCATCGATGAAGAGCTGTTGGTTATCTTTACCGAGCATATGAACCGTTCCAGCGTGGAGGAGGCCCTGTTTCTCTCACCGGCGCTGGACCAACCGCCCCGGCTGAAATGGCGCGGACGGACCCTGCGGATCCAGCCGAAAGATCCCCTGCGGCCGGACCAGACCTATGTAATTACTTTAGGTGTGGGCTGTAGTGATTTACGTAACAATAAGATGGAAGAATCATATTCATTCGCTTTTTCCACCGGTCAGGCCATCGACCAGGGACAGATCTCCGGCACTGTGGTCCGCGCGGATCGTTCTCACGGGATCGGATTCTCGCACCGGGGAGGAGCGGACCTGTGGGCCTACCGGTTATCATCGCGCAAACGGCCTGATCCGGCGGTCGATCCTCCCGATTACATCACCCAGGCCGATGAGCGTGGACGGTACCGGCTGACCCATCTGGGGCCGGACCGCTACCGCATCTTCGCCGTGGAGGACCGCAACCGGGACCGGCGCTGGAACACGCCGGGAGAGCTGATCGGCGTGCCCTCCGGGGACCTGGATCTTTCCGGCGAGATCCTGGCGGCGGTCCTGGGTCCGCTGGGCCTGGACGTGGCCGATACGCTGGAGCCCTCTTTACAGAATGCCCGGGCAGTACACCGGTCGGCCGTGATGCTCTCCTTCGACGAAGATGTGGACAGCGCCCGGGCGGTCAGCCCCGGGGCCTATCGCATCGAGCGAATGGACCAGCCCGGCGACACGCTCGGCCTGCTGTCCGTCAGTCTTCCTCCGGGCCGCTCCCATGAGATCGTTCTGTCGACCGAGGAACAGACCGAGGATGCCGCCTACCAGGTGACCGTCCGGGGGATCATCGACCGGGCAGGTCATGCCGTCCGGACCGACGGAGGGCAGGCCCGCTTTACCGGTGCCGGATGGGCTGACAGCACCGGCCCGGCGCTGAGACTTGTCTGGCCGCCCGATTCCAGCGGCCAGGTCGCCCTGGAAGCCGAACCGATGCTCTTCTTTGACGAACCGGTCCGGCCGGCTTCGCTCCAGAAGGCCTTTTCACTGGCCGATACCGGCGGGACGGCGGTGGAGGGGGAGTTCATGTTTTTCCATGGCGCCGCAGCCGCCTTCGTTCCCCGGCAGCCGCTGGACCCGGACCACTGGTATCTCCTTCGGCTGGAGGGCTCGTCGGTCAGCGATCTATCCGGCAACGCCATGGCGGACACCTCCGTGGCTGTCCGATTCGAGACTCTGGACGCGGAGCGGATAGGATCCCTGTCCGGCGCCATTCAGAGGGGCGATCACGCCCCGGAGGCCCCGGCCGTTTTGATCGTCTCCGGCCCCGGCGAGAAAAGACCCCATCATCGCCATCAGGTTCTTGGGGATGATTACCTCCTGGACAGCCTGCTGCCCGGCGCCTATACCATGACCGCCTTTCTCGATCTCAACGGGGACGGCCTGTGGAATCCCGGCCGGCCGGTCCCGTTCCGGCCTGCCGAGCCCCTGTGGGCGGCCGATGATTCCCTGATGGTACGTTCCCGATGGGAGACGGCCGGGGTGAACGTCGTCTTTCAGCCCTGACAATCCGCAGGCGACAGAAGCAGTTTTGAAGAAGCCCCGGCCTCCAGTCAGTCTGAGCGGCAAAGGAGCCCGATATGTCCGGCTTTCGATACCACCAGGATCGGCTGTTCTGCGAAGGGGTGGATCTGGTCCGGGTGGCCGAGGCGGTCGGAACCCCCTGTTTCATATACAGCGGTGCGGTGCTCGGTCAGGCCTGCCGGGATTTCCAGGAGGCCCTGCAGCCGCGCGACGGCCTGGTCTGCTACGCCCTCAAAGCCAATCCCAGCCTGGCCCTGGGCACGATCCTGGCCTCCCTGGGATGCGGCGCCGATGTGGTCTCTGGCGGCGAGCTGTACCGCGCCCTGAAGGCCGGCTTTCCGCCTCAGCGGATCGTCTTCGCCGGGGTGGGGAAGACCGAGGAGGAGATCCGCTTTGCCCTCAATGCCGACATCCTTCAGCTGAACGTGGAATCGATCCCGGAGCTGGAACTGATCGACCGCACCGCCCGGGCCCTGGAGGTGTGCGCCCGGGCGGCCCTGCGGATCAATCCGGGCGTGCCGGTCGATACCCATCCCTATGTGACCACGGCCAATACCGGCAGCAAATTCGGGATCGGAATCGACCGGGTTCCCGAGGCGCTGGCCCGGGCGGCCGCTCTGCCGAACATCCGGCTGACCGGGCTGCATGTTCATCTGGGTTCTCAGATCGCCTCGGTGGAGCCGTATCGACAGGCGATCAAAAAGCTGCTGCTCCTGATCGAGCAGCTGCATCAGGCGGGCGGATCCCTGGAGACCCTGGATGTGGGCGGCGGACTGGCCGTCCCCTACGATGATGGAGCGGTGCCCTCCGCCCGGGAATGGCTCGATGCCATCAAAGAGGAGTTGGGCGATCTGAACTGCCGGCTGATCATCGAGCCGGGACGGGCCCTGGTCGGCCCGGCGGGGATCCTCATCGGCCGTGTTCTCTACATCAAAGAGTCGAGCGAAAAGACATTCGTGGTGACGGACGCCGGCATGAACGACCTGCTGCGGCCCAGTCTCTACGGCGCCTATCACCAGATCCAGGCGCTGGAGGGCCGCCAGGGCCCGAGCCGCAAGCTGGATGTGGTCGGGCCGGTCTGCGAGTCGGCCGATTTTCTGGCCCGGGACCGGGAAATGATCCTCCCCCGGTCCGGGGATCTGCTGGCGGTGATGAACGCCGGAGCATACGGGGCCGCCATGTCCTCGAATTATAACGGCCGCCCCCGGGCCGCCGAGGTGCTGGTATCCGGGGAGCGGTTCGGACTCATCGGCCGCCGGGAGACCTATGAGGATCTGCTGGCCCGGGATCTCTTTCCGGATCTGGCCGCAGGGCTCTGCGGCGATCAGGCCTGGTGGTGAGCCGGCCGTGTTCGTCAATCGTGTTCGATGAAAAAAGTATTTGACACGGTAACACATTTGTGTTAATTTGGTTTCGATTTCCTTTTCCTGTATCGGTGGAGAAGGTGTTCAGAAAGAGTGCACAGGCGTCTCCCCGAAGGAGATGATGAGGAGGTCGGGGTGCCGTTTTTTGGTTTTTTATCCAATGATATCGGCGTCGATCTGGGAACGGCCAATACCCTGGTCTGGGTGCGCGGCCGGGGGATCGTGGAGAACGAACCCTCGGTGGTCGCCCTGGACCGGGCCACCCGCCGGGTGCTGGCCATCGGCAATGAAGCCAAGCAGATGCTGGGCCGCACGCCCAGGGACATACTGGCCATCCGGCCGATGAAGGACGGGGTCATCGCCGATTTCGAGGTCACCGAGGAAATGCTCCGGGAATTCATCAAGCGGGTCCTCAAGTACCGTTTCCTGGTCCGTCCCCGGGCGGTGATCTGCGTTCCCTCCGGAATCACCGAGGTGGAGAAACGCGCTGTGCGTGACTCGGCCGAGCACGCCGGCGCCCGGGAGGTCTTTCTGATCGCCGAGCCGATGGCGGCGGCCATCGGGATCGGGTTGCCGGTGGAGGAGCCCTCCGGCAATATGGTCATCGATGTCGGCGGGGGAACCTCTGAGATCGCCGTCATCGCCCTGGGCGGCATCGTCAATAACACCTCCATCCGGGTGGGCGGCGACGAGATGGACGAGGCCATCGTCCAGCATCTGAAGAAGAACTACAATCTGCTGGTCGGCGATCAGACGGCTGAAGTGATCAAGATCAAGATCGGCTCCGCTTACCCCATGGATCAGGAAGAGGAGATGGAGATTAAGGGCCGCGATCTGGTGGCCGGCATCCCCCGGACGCTGAAGATCAGCTCGGTGGAAATCCGCGAGGCTCTCAACGAGGCCACCAATTCCATCGTCGAGGCGGTCAAACAGGCCCTGGAGCGAACTCCGCCGGAGCTGGCCTCGGATATTCTCGACCGGGGCATCGTTATGACCGGCGGCGGCGCGCTGCTCAAAGGGCTGGACACCCGTCTGCGGCAGGAGATCAACCTGCCTGTCAATATCGTGGATGATCCCCTCACCTGTGTGGTCAAAGGCGCCGGCAAGGTGCTGGAGAATCTGGGCCGCTATTCCAAGATGCTGCTCAAGAGCACCAGGGAGTAGGTCGATCGGCAGTGCGAAAAATGCAGAATTCTGAAGGGTAGTTCGCCTTTGGGGTGACTACCTTTTTATATGTCGCCTGAGGAAGAAGAAGATCAAGGGGGCATGATGATGAATCGCCAGGAAGCCCTGGAGCTGGTCCGGTCCCATGTCAAGAACAAGAACCTGGTCAAGCATATGCTGGCCACCGAGGCGGTCATGATCCGGCTGGCCAGGCATTTCGGCGAGGATGAAGAGATGTGGGCCCTGGCCGGATTGCTCCATGATCTGGACTACGATCAGACGGTCGATGATTTCCCCCGGCACGGCCTGGTGACGGCCGAGATCCTGGAGGGGCTGGATGTGGACAGCCGGATCATCGATGCCATCAAAGCGCACCCCGGCCATCAGGAGGCCAAAAGCCGCATGGACAAAGCGCTCTATGCCGTCGATCCGCTCACCGGGCTGATCGTGGCCGCCACCCTGATGCATCCCAGCAAGAAGCTCCGCCAGGTTGATGTGGACTTCGTCCTCCACCGGTACAAAGAAAAACGCTTCGCCGCCGGGGCCAACCGGGAGCAGATCGCTTCCTGTCAGGATCTGGATCTGGACCTGGAGACCTTTGTTGGTCTGGCCCTGGAGGGGATGCAGTCGATCGATGACCAGCTGGGATTGTAGCATCGGACTTGGGGGAACATGCAGCCAAACCATTCACCGCCCTCCACTCGACTGCGGGTCTTCTCCTGGGCCTTCTATGATTTCGCCAACACGATCTACTCCATGAACGTGGTCTCTCTGTATTTCTCCCTGTGGATCACGGTGGACAACGGGCGGGAGGATATCCTGGTCAGCGCGGCCAACTCCATCTCCATGGCGCTGGTCATGCTGAGCATGCCGCTGCTGGGCGCCATCTCCGATCAGATCCGTCGCCGGATGCCCTTTCTGATGGCTCTGACCGGCGGCTGTATCCTGTTCACCGCTCTGATCGGTCTGGTGGGCGGCAGCGGACTGGGCATCGATACCAGGATCTGGGCGGCTCTGTTTTTCTTCACCCTGGCCAATTATGCCTACCAGGGCGGGCTGGTCTTTTACAACGCTCTGCTGCCCGAGGTGAGCACGCCCGGGACCATGGGGCGGATCTCCGGTTATGGCGTGGCCCTGGGATATCTGGGAGCTATCGTCGGCCTGGTCCTGGTGATGCCTTTCAATCAGGGCAGCGTGCTGGGGCTGGAGATCCCCTTCATCGCCGCCGGGGGGCGGGTGGCCACCTTCGTGCCGACCGCTCTGTTCTTCCTGCTCTTTTCTCTGCCCATCTTCCTGTTCGTGCGGGAGAAGGCGCCTCCGATGAAAAGCCGCCTGCAGGCGGACTGGAAGGACGGCTTTCGCCGGGTGGGATCCTTCTTCCTCCACCACCGCCGTTACCCCGGCGTGGCCCGGTTCCTGGCGGCCAAATTCTTTTTCGAGAACGGAATCAGTGCCGTCATCATCTTCATGGCCGTCTACGCCGTCAAGGTGATGGGATTCACCGACGAGGTGGTCATGCTTTTCCTGCTGGTCTCGACCACCGCAGCAGTGGCCGGCTCCACCATCTGCGGTCTGCTGGTCGATCGCTGGGGGGCTCTCAGGGCTCTTCGGGCTGTTCTGCTGGGCTGGATCCTCTCACTGACTCTGGTATTGGCCACCGGCAGCCGGCCCCTCTTCTGGACCGCCGGAGCCCTGATCGGTATCTTCCTGGGGGGGACCTGGACGGCCAGCCGTCCCCTGATGGTTTCCCTGGTACCGGAGAAGATGCTCGGAGAGTTCTTCGGACTGTATGCCTTCTCCGGAAAAGCGGCCGCCATCGTCGGACCGCTGGTGTGGGGGCTGGTGGTGGTCGGCTTTTCGGGACGGGGGATTCTCAAGTATAAACTGGCCGTGGGATCACTGCTGCTGCTCATTCTGATCGGCCTGATCATCCTGTGGTCGGTGCCCGGGAAAAAGGTTACAGAGACGGCCGCCTGAAAGGGAAACAGGGCGGCATCACTCTGTCACAAGGAGTCTGTCATGTTTCACGGAACGACCATCATCGGCGTGCGGCACAGGGGACAGGTGGCCATGGCCGGAGACGGGCAGGTGACCTTCAACGAGACGGTCATGAAACATAACGCCAATAAGCTAAGGAAGCTTTACAACGATACCGTTCTGGCAGGCTTCGCCGGATCGGCCGCCGACGCCATCACGCTGTTTGAGCGTTTCGAGGGAAAGCTGGAGGAGTTCGCCGGCAACCTGCCCCGGGCGGCGGTCCAGCTGGCCAAGGACTGGCGCACCGACAAGTATCTGCGCAGACTGGAGGCCCTGCTGGCCGTCATGGACCAGAAGCATGGCCTGATTCTCTCCGGGACCGGGGAGGTCATCGAGCCCGACGACCGGATCGTGGCCATCGGATCCGGCGGGCCCTATGCGCTGGCTGCGGCCAGGGCATTGCTCAAGAATACCGACCTGGACGCTCGATCCGTGGTCAAAGATGCGATGAAGATCGCCGCCTCCATCTGCGTCTATACCAACGACAGGATCATCATCGAGACACTGTGAGCACTCACCGGAGGAATGTATGGCTGAACTGACCCCCAAACAGATCGTGGCGGCCCTGGATAAATACGTCGTCGGACAGGACAAGGCCAAGAAGGCGGTGGCCATCGCACTGCGAAACCGGTGGCGGCGCCAGCAGGTGCAGGGTCCCCTCCGGGACGAGATCATGCCCAATAACATCATCATGATCGGACCCACCGGGGTGGGCAAGACGGAGATTGCCCGCCGTCTTGCCTCTCTGGCCAATGCCCCGTTCATGAAGGTGGAGGCCTCCCGGTATACCGAGGTCGGTTATGTGGGCCGCGACGTGGAGTCGATGGTCCGGGAGCTGACCGATCTGGCGGTCAACATGGTCAAGCGGGAGAAGACCGAGACCGTCAGGGAGAAAGCTGCCCAGCTGGCCGAGGAACGGATCCTGGACCTGTTGCTCCCGGTGCCGGCCAGTCAGCGCCGCAAGGAGCCGGATGAACAGGCCCGGATCGAGGAGGAGGGCCGCCAGCGGACCCGGGAAAAACTCCGCCAGCGACTTCGCCAGGGCACCCTGGAGAAGCGGCTGGTCGAGCTGGAGACCAGCGAGGGCCGTTATCCCACCGTGGAGATCTTCTCGCCCATGGGCATGGAGGAGCTGGGTATCAATTTCCAGGAGATGTTCGGCGGCCTGATGCCCAAGCGCACCAAACAGCGCAAGATTACCGTGGCCGAGGCCCGGGAGGTCCTGGCCCAGCAGGAGGCTCAGAAACTGGTCGATATGGAGCAGGTGGTCCGGGAGGCCAGGGAGCGGGTGGAGAATTCAGGGATCGTCTTTCTCGATGAGATCGACAAGATCGCCGGGGAGCATTCCAAGGCCAGCGGTCCGGACGTCTCCCGGGAGGGCGTACAGCGGGACATCCTGCCCATCGTGGAGGGGACCAGCGTGCCCACCAAGTACGGCCTGGTCAGCACCGATCATATCTTGTTTATCGCCGCCGGGGCCTTTCACACCGCCAAGCCGGCCGATCTGATCCCCGAGCTGCAGGGCCGCTTCCCCATCCGGGTGGAGCTGGACAGCCTGGAGAAGGAGGATTTCATCCGCATCCTGACCGAGCCGGAGAACGCGCTGCTCAAGCAGTATACCGCCCTGCTGGATACCGAAGGAGTGAAGATATCCTTTACCAGGGGGGCCATCTCGGAGATCGCCGGCATCGCCGCCCTGGTCAATTCCCGGAGCGAGAACATCGGCGCCCGCCGGCTGCACACGGTCATGACCACCCTGCTGGAATCGGTCCTTTTCGAGGTGCCGGATGTCAAGAGAACAAAGGTCAGGATCAGTGCCGAGACGGTTCGCAAGACGCTCAAGGATATCGTCGAGAATGAGGATTTAAGCAGGTATATTCTGTAAAGGAGACATGATGACCAAACATCTGCTGGCCATCACCGATCTGTCAGCCGACCAGATCGGTGACCTGCTGCAGGATGCCTTGCGCATCAAGCAGATGACCAAGAAGGGAAAACCGTATCAGCCGCTCTCCGAGAAGACCCTTCTGCTGATATTTCAAAAACCCTCCTGCCGGACACGGGTCTCCTTCCAGGTCGGCATGTATCAGCTGGGCGGCCACGCCGTCTATCTCTCGCCGGATGACATTCAGCTGGGCAAACGGGAGCTGGTTTCCGACGTGGCCCGGACCCTGGCCCGGTACGGCGACGGGATCATGGCCCGCTTGTTCGGGCACGAGACGATCATCGAGCTGGCCAAGTATTCCACCGTGCCGGTGATCAACGGGCTCACCGATCTGCTCCATCCCTGCCAGGTCCTGGCCGATCTGCTGACCGTTCTGGAATGGCGAAAGAATCTGGAGGGTGCCCGGGTGGCCTTCGTCGGAGATGGCAACAACGTGGCCAACTCCTGGCTCAAGGCCGCCGCCCGAATTCCGCTCGATCTGAGAATGGCCACCCCTCCGGGATACGAACCCGATGAGGGCATCGTGCAGGAGGCCCGGGACGCAGGGATCAGCACCATCCGGCTGACCAATGACCCTGCCGATGCGGTCCAACAGGCCGATGTGATCTATGCCGATGTCTGGGCCAGCATGGGTCAGGAGGCGGAGGCCGAAAAGCGGATGCGGGATTTTCAGGGTTTTCAGGTGGACCAGACTCTGGTGGCCAGGGCCGACAAAGATGTCAGGGTGATGCACTGCCTTCCGGCCCACCGGGGGCAGGAGATCTCGGACGAGGTCATCGAGGGTCCTCATTCGGTGGTCTTCGACCAGGCCGAGAACCGTATGCACATCCAGAAGGCCATCCTGGTGAAGCTGATGGGCTAGCTGATGGTGAACCTGGTGAAAAAACTGACCCGCGAGATCGGCGGGCGGGGTGGTTCTCCGAAGGGAGCCGCGGCCGTGGACGGGGGCAGCGGCTGGCGGACCTGGAAGTGGTGGGCCAGCCGGGCGTACCGCCTGCTCTGTTTCGGTCTCGGACTGGTCATTCTGGAGTCCTACCTTCTGCGGTTGGAACCCGAGGCTGCCGGAGCGGCTTTTCCTTTTGCCGTTCTCAATCTGCTGGTCGCCCTGCACAGCGTGACCTTCCCTGCGTTCGGACGCATTTCCTTCCATTTTATCCTCACCTATGCCAATCTGCTGTTGTTCGGACCGGGGGTGGCCGCCCTCAGCGCGGGACTGGGTGTCTTCGGCCGCCATCTGTTTATTCGCCGCCACCCGCTGACGGTCTCCATGTTCCGGATGGCACGCGTGATCCTGGCCGTGGCCGCGGCGGGCTGGACGTTCACCATCCTCGGTGGCCGGTGGGGATGGCCGAATCTGGGATGGACCATGGTCATCTCCAGTACGGCGGCCTATCTCATCGTCGGTTTCATCCTGGATGTTCTGCCATCACTGTGGAGGTCCCCGGTCACTCTGGAGGAACGCGGCCGGAAGCTGACCCGGCATGCCCTGACCACGGCCATCTTCGTCCCGGCAGCCATCTCGATCTTCTATATCTACTTCCCCTATGGGACCGATGGCGTGCTCCTGTTTCTGGTCCCCGTGGCCGCCTTCATCCTGGCCCTGGAGCTGTATGCCCGCAGCGCGGCTCTGAGCCGCAGCCTGAGCACCATCCAGGAGATCAGCCGGAAGATCAGCACCATCCTGGATCCGGACCGGCTGGCCGGTGAGGCCCTGCGGTCCATAGGACAGATCATTCCCTACCGCTGGGGAGCGGTCTGGATGCGCGACCCGATCAGCGGACGGCTCACCCCGCGTCATTGCCTGGGTCCCGGCGGCGAGGACCGGCCCATTCCGGAAGACATTCCCGGCGTGATCACCATGGCGGCTCAGGGGAAGAGGATCCTGGACGACACCGTGCCGGGTGACCGGTACGGCGATCCGCAGGAGGGAACGACCTGGGCTCATCTGATGGCCGTGCCCATCGCATCGCGCGGAGAGGTCTTCGGCGTGCTGGGAATGATTTCTGATTCCACCAAAGGATTCAGCTCCCAGGAAAAGCGCTGGATGGACACGCTGGCCGGCAACATGGCGATCGCCATGCAGAATGCCATTCTGTATCAGCAGCGGGAGCGGGAGGCCGTGCGGGACGGGCTGACCCATCTGTTCAATCACCGTTTTCTCCAGGAAAGGCTTTCCCAGGAGGTCGAACGGTACCGGCGGCACGGCCGGGTGTTCAGCCTGATCATCCTGGACATCGATCATTTCAAACGGTATAACGACACCTTCGGGCATCCCGAGGGCGACAAGCTGCTGGTCGATCTGGCTGGAATTCTCATCCGGTCGGTCCGCCAGGTGGATTTCGTAGCCCGGTACGGCGGAGAGGAGTTTGCCATCGTGCTCCCGGAATGTCCCCCGGATCATGCCGTCCAGGTGGCCGAGCGGATCCGTCGCAACGTGGAGGAGTATCAGAACGACCACCAGGAACGCTACAACCTGACCATCAGCGCCGGGGTGGCCGCATTTCCCGCCGATGGGGAGGATAAGAAACAGATCTTCGAGAAGGCCGACCGGTCGCTCTATCGGGCCAAGGAGGAAGGGCGCAACCGGGTCTGTTCGTGAAACCAGGGAGAAGAAATTGAAAAGGTATCTTCGCCATCGCGTTCGAATATCATCGGTCATCCGGACGGTTCTGCTGTGCCTGCTGGTGACCGCCGCAGCGGTCCGGGCTCAGACCGAATCCTCCGATCTTGACTTCGCCCGCAAGCTCTATGATGATGGACTCTATCTGCTGGCCGCCGATCAGTACGAAGATTTTATCCGCAGCTATCCTGAGCATCCTCTGGTATCACGGGCCCGATTTATGGTCGCCGAATCCCATCTCTATCAGGGTGATATCGAAACAGCGGAGGAAGGGTATGGCGAGTTCCTGCGGCAGCATCCGGACGATTCTCTGGTCCCGGAGGCCTGGTTCCGCCTGGGAGGGTGCCTGCTGCAGATGGGCCGTCACCAGGAGGCCGTCGCCGCTTATGAGAAGAGCCTTCAGATCTCCCCGCAGGGTGAACGGGCCCCGGAAGCCCTTTTCGGCCTGGCCCGGGCCCTGCGCGAGGATGGTCAGCTTGTTGAGGCGCTGGAGAAGCTTGAGGTTTTCAACAGGCAGTATCCTCAGGATCCGAACATTCATTCCGTCCAGCTGGCCCGCGGCGAGATCCTGGTAGAACTTGGGCGGCTCAATCAAGCCGCGATCGCCTTTCAGAGCGCCGGCCGGACCGCACAAACGGCTGCCGAGCGTTCCCGGGCCGGGTATCGCCAGAGCCGGGTGCTCATCACCAGCGAGCGGGATAGCGCTGCCATCGTGGTTCTCGAGCGGGTGGTTCGGGCTGACAGCATCTCCATCCATGCCGATAGCGCCCTCATTCTTCTGGGTGATCTGTACATGGCCGCAGGTCTTCACAGACCCGCGGCTCGAGCGTTTGGTCGGCTCCACGAGCGGGGCAGGGATCCGGAGCTGGCCGAGCAGGGCGGGCTGAAACAGGCCCAGGCTCTGGAACGGTCCGGCCAGCCGGACAAGGCCATGGCCGTCTACAGGCAGTGGCTGGAAGAACATCCGGACAGCCCCATGCGGGCCCTGGCCGAGCTGGGGATGGCCGACCTGCTGGAACGAACCGGAGATGCGGACGCGGCCGCGACCCTGCTGGAGGATCTGATCCGCAGGACCGGAGACGAGCCCTGGGGGATCGACGCCTGGCTGAAATTGGCCGACCTTCAGCGTCGAAGGGGCCACAGCGAACGCGTTCTGACCACCTATCGAAGATTTCTGAATCGATATCCGGGAGCATCCCAGTCCGATTCGATCGCCTTTTTGATGGCTCGTATCCAGGAGCAGGATCTGGGGCGTCCGCTGGCCGCCCTGCGAACGTATCGGGATCTGTCGACCGAACATCCCGGCAGCCGCTGGGCCGAGCGGGCCGCATTTGCCGTCGGGCGCCTGCTGGAGGACGCTCAGGAATATGAACAGGCCCGCGAAACCTATCAGATTTTCTCCCAGGAACATCCCTATAGCTCGCTGTATCCCCGGGCGCAGGAACGGATCGAATACCTCAGCGCCTTCCGCATACCTGAAGAGCCGCTGGCCCTGGAGGCGATGGTCGATATCCAGGATCAGCTGGCCTCGGGGATACTGACCGAGGAGGAGGTTGATCTGCGCCTGGCGGATATCTACCTGCGGCACCTGCGAAATTTCGACCGGGCTGCCGCGACCCTGCAACGATTTCTGGACCGGCACGCCGGATCACTATTGACCGATCAGGCATTGCACCAATTGGGTCGTTGTCATGATATGAAAGCTGAGATGCTTTTGGCCGACGGGGACTCCTCCGGGGCAGAGCGAGAAAAGGAAATCGCTCTCCGCAGCTGCCGTCGGCTGCTGCGGGATTATCCCAGCAGTCAGTGGGCCGATGAATGCGCTCTGAGAGTGATCGCCGATATTGTCGAGGAGACGGACACGGACAGCCTCATGGTCTGGAAGGATCGCCGTGAGCTCTACGAGACATTTCTGCGGACCCATCCGGCCAGTGAGTGGCGTCCCCTGGCCCTGTTACAGGTGGCGGAAGCACTATGGAAATCCGGCGCGGGTGACAGCCTGATGCTCAGCCGGGCGGATTCGGTCCTCGTCCTGATCACCGATCACCATCGTCGGAGTGCCTGGGCCGATTCAGCGGCCTGGCACAGAGTGACCATCGCTCATCAACTGGGAGACGACCAGAGGGCTTTGGCGTCCAGCCAGGATTTTCTGTGGGACTTCCCGGAAAGCCCGTTGCGCAGCCGGGTTTTCTTCCTTCAAGCAGAGATCCATGAACAGAACGGGGATGACCTTCAGGCCGCCCGGCTGTATCGATCGGTGGCCGAGGATTTCGCCTACCATGATCTCACCGAGGAAGCCTGGCTGCGGGAGGCGCGCTCGTTCTGGACAGCCGGTGATCCGGGAGAAGCTCAGCAGGTTCTGGAAGGATTCACCCGGCGATACCCGGACAGCGAGCGATGGCCCGCCGCGGTCCTGCTCATGGCCCGGTATGCGGCCGCTCAGGGGCAGGGCGATCGGGCCCGGTCCCTGGTGGCAGGGGTCGAAAAAGTCAGCGGGGGGGATCGCCCGGATCCGGCGAAACAGTTAGCCATCGGCGATGTCTACCGGCAGCTGGGGGATTACGACAAAGCCCTGGCCCGGTACCGGACTGTTATCGAGTCCCATGGCAGCCGTCCGGAGGCCCAGGAAGCTGTCGAGAGGATGGCCGAGACCAGCTTCGAGGCCGGTCAGTATGCCCAGGCCGGCGATGACTATCAGCAGGCTCTGGCCGGCAGCCCGGATGAGGATTCCAGGGTCATTCTCAGCGCGGGATATGTCATCTGCCTGTATCGACAGGGTCTGTTCGAGGAAGCCGTCAGGGCCAGGAGAGAATTTCAAAAAGCCTACCAGGATGAAACCGAGCGGGTCGCCGGCCTGCTGCTGGAGGAGGCCGAGGCCCGCCTGAGGAACGAGGAACAGGAGCAGGCTGAAAAAACGTTGCGCACGATCATCACGGAATATCCCCAGACCCTCACGGCCCAGGAGGCCGAATACCGGCTGGGCATCATATCGCTGAGCACCGGCCGGTACCAGGAGGCCCTGGAACGGTTCACGGCTTTGCTGGACCGCTATCCGGAGACCGATCTGGAGGGATTGGTGCTGTTTAAGATGGGCAGCGCGCTGTATGGTATGGAACAGTATCCCGATGCCTCAGTACAGTATCGCCGGGCTGCCGACCGGATCTCCGACGATGATCTCAAAGCCGATGCCCTGTTCAACGCCGGCATCTGCCGGGCCCGGATGAATGACTGGGAGGGGGCCATCTCCGCATATCGGCAGCTTCTGGATGAGTTCCCCGGGCACCCCGACGGCCGGACCTGGAGCCTGAGATTGGGATTCGCCTATCTGGAGGCCGGCCAGGCCGGCAGGGCCCTGGAGACATTCGCCGGGATCGACCCGGGCACCGATGATGAGCTGGGCGCCGAGCTGCAGTTCTGGATCGGGGAGTGCTATTTCAAGATGGACCGTTACGAGCGGGCCGCCCAGGAATACCTGCGGGTGGGGTTTCTCTATCCGCAACAGGTCCAGTGGGCCGCCACGGCCGAATACAACGCCGGGGTGAGCTACGAGAAACTGGGCCGGGTGGAGGAAGCCCGAACCATCTACCGGAAATTGATCCTGACCCGGGGAACCGGTGACCAGTGGGGCCAGATGGCCGAGGAGAGGCTGCGGCAGTTAGGGGAGTGATGCCGCTCTGGCCGCTCACGCCGCAGCCTGAGCTTTGCGCTACCCGCCTGCGGCCACGCGGTGCGCGCCACGACCACGGGCAGGAAATTATCTCTTGACCGGCCCCGACGAATTTCCTATAGTAATTTCAGACCGACGGATACGAATATTCCCGCGCGATCTTTGAAACTCAAAGGAGTCATCTGCCGAGCGGAGCCGCATGGAGGAACGGCCATGTTGGCTCAGGTGATGAGCGCGACCAGTCTGGGCATCGATGCCTACCTGGTGCGGGTGGAGGTGGATATCCGGGGCGGCATGCCCCACTTCTCCACGGTGGGATTGCCCCAGGGAGCGGCCCGGGAGAGCAAGGACCGAGTCAGCGCCGCCATCCGCAACGCCGGCTTTCAGTTTCCCAGCAAGGTTATCACGGTCAATCTGGCGCCGGCCGACATCCGCAAGACCGGAGCGGCGTTCGATCTGCCCATGGCGGTGGGCATCCTGGCGGCCACCGACCAGGTCAGCCGCGAAAAGCTTGCCCGCCTGATCATGCTGGGCGAGCTGTCCATGGACGGCAGCCTGCAAACCGTCCGGGGAGTGCTCTCGGCCGCAGTCGAAGCCCGCCGGCTGGGCATCGATGGTCTCATCGTGCCGCAGGGAAATGCCCGGGAGGCGGCCATCGTGGAGGGCCTGCGGGTTCTTCCGGTCTCCTCTCTCAAGGAGACGGTCGAGCTGCTGGAGGACCATCGTGACGGCACGCCCTTTCGTCTTGATCCGGGCCAGGTCTTCTCCCGGCAGACCCGCCAGGAAAATGACTTTTCCGACGTCCGGGGCCAGGAACATGTCAAACGGGCCCTGGAGGTAGCGGCGGCCGGGGGGCACAACATCATCATGATCGGACCGCCGGGGTCGGGCAAGACCATGCTGGCCCGCCGCATTCCCGGCATTCTGCCGCCGCTGTCGCTGGATGAGGCGCTGGAGACCACCAAGATCCATTCCGTGGCCGGCCTGCTGCCGCCGGGCAGCGCCCTGGTGGCCAGGCGGCCGTTCCGGTCGCCGCACCATACCATCAGCGACGCCGGCCTGATCGGAGGGGGACAACATCCCCGGCCCGGCGAGGTCAGTCTGGCGCATCACGGCATTCTCTTCCTCGATGAGCTGCCCGAGTTCAAGAAGAACGTTCTGGAGGTTCTGCGCCAGCCGCTGGAGGGCGGCCGGGTAACCATCGCCCGGGCCCACGTCTCGGTGACCTATCCGGCCAGCTTTACCCTGGCGGCGGCCATGAATCCCTGTCCCTGCGGCTACTTCACCGATGCCCGGGGGGAATGCACCTGCACGCCGACGGAGATCCAGCGGTACATGTCGCGGATCTCCGGCCCTCTTCTGGATCGCATCGATATCCACATCGAGGTGCCGGTCGTTCCCTACCGGGAGCTGGCCGGCCAGGGATGCGGAGAACCATCGGAGCGGATCCGCCGCCGGGTGATGGCCGCCCGGCAGGTGCAACTTGAACGTTTCCATTCACGTAGAATATACAGCAACGCCCAGATGAGGTCCCGCGACATCCGGACCTTCTGCGCCATCGACCACGATTCAGCGAAGCTGCTTCAGGCAGCCATGAAGAAGCTGGGTCTCTCTGCCAGGGCTTATGATCGCATCCTCAAGGTCGCCCGCACCATCGCCGACCTGCAGGGATGCCGATCCATCGGCGCTGCCCACATCGCCGAGGCCATTCAATACCGCAGTCTGGACCGGCATCTGTGGCTGTAAAAAGGAGGGACAGGGTCATGCCCGATCGAACGGAACAGGACGATCAGCCGGCAGAAGAGCAGGAACGGGAAAGAGAACGATCAGACCGGGAAAACGAGGACCAGGCCGACAAGGTCGATCATCACATTCCGGCGCCGCCCAAAAAGAAGAAGCATCGTAAAAAGCACTGGGAACATCTGCCGGGGGTCAAACGCAAACCCATCCGCAGCTTTAAGTCGCCGGGACGTAAGTAAGCTTCTACCGAAGAACTCTTCGGAAAACCAAACCAGACCGAGGGGCCCTATGGCCAAAATAACCAAAAAGGATATCGACAAGATCGCCAAGACGTTGTCGGCGGAGGAAGTCCGCCAGGAGGACGATCACTTTCTGATCAGGCTGTGCAACACCGAGGAGAAGCGCACTCTGGTGCTGGAGATCTATCCCTCCATTGTTCTGGGCAAGCAGACCGGCGCCCTGGCGGTGGTCTATACGCCGACCAGTCATCTGCAGCTGCACCACTGTTCCGGATTCGTCTGCAGCCAGGAACTGGGCGAGGTCACCTTCGTGGGCGAGTTCGGCGGAAAGCTCTCCGGATTGGTGATCGAAAAAGGGGCCGCCTGCTCTCTCTATGCCAACGTCACCCAGGACCTGCTGTCCGGCGATTTCACCAAACTCGGCGTTGAGGTGATGATGTCCAGCGTGGCCCTCTCCCTGACCGAGGGGATCCTGGAGGAATGAATCTTCCCGCCCTAGATCGCGGTCAGGAAACAGCCCCGTACGATCTTCCTCCCGTTCAACCGGACCGCACCCTGCGCCGCAGACTCGGCCGCTGGTGGCGAGGTCTGGGACCCCGCAAGCATCTGATCCTCTTTCTACTGACCGTCCTGACCACCTTTCTGGTCGGAGGTCCGGTCTATTCCGCCACCCTGATGACCATCCTGCTGGCCCATGAATCGGGCCATTACCTGATGTCCCGCCGTCATGGCATCCCCGCCACCCTGCCGTATTTCATCCCCATGCCTCTGCCGCCCTTCGGTACACTGGGGGCGATCATCAAGATGCGCGGCCGGATGACCAGCCGGTGCGCCCTGCTCGATATCGGCGTGGCCGGCCCCCTGGCCGGTTTCTTCGTCACTCTCCCCGCTCTGATCATCGGCCTGAAGCTGTCCACCGTCATTCCGGCCGACCAGACCCCCGGATTCTCGCTGGAACTGGGCGAATCACTTCTGTTTTCGTTCGTCACCCGGGCAGTCCTGGGTCCTCTGGGAGAGCATCAGGATGTGCTCCTGCATCCCATGGCCTATGCGGCCTGGGCCGGGTTGTTCGTCACCGCGCTGAACCTTTTGCCCATCGGCCAGCTGGACGGGGGGCACGTGATCTATGCGCTTCTGGGGCGCCACAGCCGGAAAGTCTTCATCGCCGCCCTGCTCGGATTCGCCGTCATCTGCGCTGTATTCTATCCGGGCTGGATTCTGCTGATCCTGCTGATCCTGTTCTTCGGTTTCCGGCACGCACCGCCGGTGGATAATGTCACCCCCCTGGACCCGCGACGCAAGGTGATCGGCATCGCCGTCATGGTTCTGTTCATACTGGCATTTACCCCTGTTCCATTCAAGATCTGAAAGGATCGACCATATCGGTGACCCATGGACACCATTCCCCGGATCTTCATCACATCATTTCTGGTGGGCCTCTCCGGAGCCCTGATGCCCGGGCCGGTCCTGGTGGTGACGGTCAGCCATGCCGCCCGGCGGGGCTTCATCGTCGGTCCGCTGATCGTCCTGGGACACGCCATTCTGGAGATGGCCGTGGTCGTCGGAGTCAGCCTGGGACTGGGTGATTTTCTCGTTCTGGGAACGGTCACCGGCGTGCTGGGCATCGCCGGCGGCGGGGTGCTCATCTGGATGGGATGGGGTATGCTCGCTGGAAAGGGCGGTGGGGAGGAGGAGGGAACGGAGTTCGCCCGGATGGGCGCGCGATCGCCGGTGGTGGCCGGGATCCTGACCAGCCTGTCCAATCCCTACTGGTTTCTGTGGTGGGCCACCGTGGGACTGGCCTATATCTCACTCTCGCTGAAGAAAGGCCTGGGGGGCGTCTCGGCCTTTTACTCCGGCCATATCCTCTCCGACCTGCTCTGGTACAGCTTCATCGCCGGCCTGATCGCAATGGGACGGCGGTTCGTGGCCGGAAGGATCTACCGGGCCTTCTTCCTGTTCTGCGGGGCCTTTCTGGTCCTGTTCGGTTTCTATTTCCTCTATCGAGGCGTAAGGATCTTCATCTGAGCAGGTGAGACCTGAGGCTCGATAGTCATTCCCGTCCGTTCGTCAGCCGATCTTTACTCCTGAATATTATGAAAATCTATTGCGCCGGTCCGATTCGCGGCGACGTTCTTCACGTCGAATATTATTACCAGATCGTGGCCCTGGTCTGGCAGCTGGGCCATCTTCCCCTGACCGAGCTGGCCCTGTCGGAGACGGAGACCGCCGTGGCCGAAGATGCCGATATCTACCTTCGCGACCTGCGGTGGCTTCAGGAGGCCGACGCCATCATCGCTGAGGTCTCCGGGCCCAGCCTGGGCGTTGGATATGAGATCGCCTATGCCCTGCACGCCCTGGACATCCCGTTGCTGTGCGTGCGCAAACGCTCCGCGGGGAAGCTCTCGGCCATGATTGCAGGAAACCTTTCCGATCGTATAACGCTGAAGACCTATGATTCGGGGAAAGAGTTGGATCGGATCGTCAAGGAGTTTTTGGAAGGCGTGGAGTCCGGTCAGCGGTCAGCAGCAAAATAAAGACGCAGCCGTTCATCGCCGCCATCCACCAGCAGGTCCACAGCACCCCCAGAGCCGGAACCAGGATGGCTCCGACCAGCAAGGCCCCCAGGCAGGAGCCCAGCAGGTCCAGCCCGTAGATCATTCCCGCCGTCCGTCCCACCCGTTGCGCGCTTCCCAGACAGATTTTATTGGCCAAGGGAAACTGCAGTCCCCCGATGAATCCGGCCAAAACCGGAAAGAAGGCGAAGGCGCCGCTCAATCCCGCCGTCAGCAGCGGCCCGCTCTCCAGGGCCGCCAATCCCATCAGGACCAGGGAGAGCAGCAGGGGGTAGAGGACCACCAGGCCCTGGATCCGGAGATAGGACAACAGGTCGTTGCGTAAGGATCCCAGCCGGCGGTTGATCCACCAGGCCCCCAGGACCAGGCCGATCATGAAGGAGGTCAGGATCAGGCCCAACTGGTAATAGACATAGCCGTAGAGGACCTGGAAGCCGATGATGGTGACCACCTGAAATCCGATCTCTGAGAAACCGGTAGCGGCCACAGCCGTCAGGACCGGCAGCCGGGGTGATCGGCGCCGGCGCAGGACCAGGGGCAGCAGGACGAGCAGGCTCATCGCCGGCAGAAAGATCTGCCAGGTCTTCATCCCGGCCAGGATCCCGAGGAGGTTTCGAAAGCCGGATCGAAAACGGGTGCTCCACAGGATCACGTCGTAGAGATAGCCCACCGGACGGAAATCACGGTTGATGTGCATCCCCTCGGCGCGGTCGATGGATTCCTCCAGAAACGAGATCCGCCCGGGGCTGAGGCGGTCGAACAGATAGTAGTCCCGAACGAAGAGTGTGTGGATGCCTTGTTCGTTTAGCCGCCGGGTGAGCATCTCGGATTCCAGCCGGATGCCCTCCGGCCGGTCGGTGGCCAGAAAGTACGCCGTTTCCCCGGGGACGATGGCGACCCGGTCGAAAACCCGGCCCAGGGTCTTGTCCAGGCAGCCCAGGAACCGGCCCAGCTCCTCACTGATGTAGTTCTCGGCTGAGCCGACCGAGAGTGAGAGGATACCGCCGGGCGCCAGGATGCGCTCGACCTCGCGGAAAAACTCCACCGAGTAGAATCGGTTCAGCTGGGCCGTGGAGGGATCGGGCAGCTGAACGATGACCGCATCGTAGTGTTGGCCGGCTCTCTTGACAAACAGCCGTCCATCGAGATGATGGATTCTCACCCGGGGATCCTGCAGCCGGGACCACTCCTCGGGCGGCAGATACGGTCCGGCCACCTCGATCAGCAGCGGGTCCAGCTCGACGTAATCGATCGTTTCCACCTGATGTTTGAGGATCTCCCGGACCGTGCCGCCCGCGCCGCCGCCGATGAGCAGCACCCGGCGGGGCCGGCCGTGGGTCAGCAGGGGAAAGTGCGCCGCCTCCTCGGAGGCGGCCGCGTCTTCGGTGGAGAACATGATCAGGCCGTTCTGGAAGAAGCTGCGCTGATCTCCCAGGGCGGTAACGCTCAGGCGGCCGTAAAAGCTATCATCCTCCCGAACCAGATTCAACGGCCGCCAGGCCAGCCGGGATGAGATCCAGTCCAGCCGGCCGGCCCCGCCGAAGAACATCACGAACAGGGCGGTGGTCAGGAACAGGCCGACGAGAATCCGGTTCCCGTGCCGTGGACCGTCTTCCGCCTGACTCATACGGATGAGCAAAGCGGCCAGAAGGTTGAACGTTCCGATCAACAGGGCGATCTGGAAGGGATCGAGAATGCGGATGAGCAGAAAGTTGAGCAGCAGCCCGCCGATGCTGGCGCCCACCGCCTCCAGAATGTAGACGCTGCCGATCGCCCGGACCGATCCGCCGAAGCGGGTGGAGAAGATCCGGCAGCCCAGGGCGAAGAGAAATCCCAGCAGCAGGCACAGCGGGGCCAGCAGAACGAAAGCGGAGACGAGCATGGGCTCGAAGCCGACGATCTCCCCGGGCAGGAGACCCCAGACAGAGCGGGCATTGCGGGTCAGGAACAGGACGGCGGGGAGGAGGAAGAGGATGACAGCCTGAGCGATGTTCAGCAGGCGGATCTGATCTCTGGCCCGGTCGGCCAGCCGCCCCAGGACCCAGCTGCCCAGACCGGTCCAGAACAGCCAGGCGGCCAGCATGACCCCCAGAGTCAGCTCGTTACCGTAGAAGATGACCAGCAGCTCCCGCATCAGCAGGATCTGGCCCATCATGGCGGTCAGGCCGATCAGGGTGAGGGCGAATGTGAGGGATTTGCGCATGGGATTTCAGCTTTTTTTTCAGCGTCCGACGGCAACGTAACGAAAAAAGCAGGGACTGTCAAGCTGAAAAGTAGGGGAAAGAAGCTGTCATCCCGACAGGAGAGAGAGTATGGGATGCCCGGGTGCTATGATGGCAAAATACAATGATTATCTCAAGAATATTAATAAGACGCTTTCAATAAAGCGCTTATCTGACATAGAAATAGTGATATGAGTAAATATCCTACCATTATAGAAGAATATTCCCTTGACAAATGTTATGCATATATGTATATTTATTATACAGAAACGAATATTTATTCTTATCAAGGGCTGCCAAGATGACCCCTGGTCAAAAAATACGAAAACTGAGGGAAAATCGCGGGATAAACCAGCAGCAGCTGGCCGAGATCACAGGACTGAACCAGGCGACGATCTCTAGAATAGAGACCGGCCGGGTCAGGGACGTCAAGGCAGAGTGCCTGACCACGCTGGCAAAAGCTCTGGGAGTCACCGTGGGATACCTGGCCGGTGAAGTCCACAGCATGAAGGAGAACGATCTCTTCAGATCCGATGCCGATGCCCGGTATTTGATACGAAGATACGAACAATTTTCCGCCCTGGGAAAGCGGCTGCTCCTTGAATATACCCGGTTTCTCGAACGGCTGGAGAAAAAAAGGATGAAGGTCAAGGCTGAATAGACGAGGGAAACATTCAAAACGGACAGGTGTAGTTTCATGAGCTATTTCGAGTACATCAAGGGCATCACCTTTCGCTATATCAAGCCTCTGACGCCGCTGATCCCCATTCCCATCGGCAGGGTGGGGCGTTTCGGGTGGTCACGGTGGTCCCGGCTGAAAGGGCTTTTCGAGCTCCTCAACATGCGGCTGCCGCACAGGGAACGTCTGGTCAAGAGACATCTTCGGCAGATCAGCCAGGTCCCGCGGATGTCCAGTCTGGCCATCGGAGCCCTGATCAACGAAGGCGTTCGGCAGATGCCCCAGGAGCAAACTTTTGTGAATGTGGGCGTGTGGCACGGCTTCACCTTTTTCTCAGGTATCCTGAACAATGAGCAGAAACGGTGTATCGCCATCGACAACTTCTCCGAATTCGGCGGCCCCAAAAAGGCGTTCTTAAGAAGATTTCATGAATACAGCCATCAGCAGCATGAGTTTTTTGAGATGAATTACCAGCGGTATTTTTCCGACAAACATCACGGTTCCATCGGCTTCTATATCTATGATGGTCCTCATACCTACCAGGATCAAGTGAAGGCGTTGCAGATTGCCGAGCCGTTTTTCTCGGATGGATGTATCATTCTCGTGGATGATATCAATTATCGAGAAGTGCAACAGGCCACCCGGGATTTCATCGGTCAGAGCCGATATACCTATCAGGTTCTCCTTGATGAACCGACCTTCTGTAATTATCACCCCACCTTCTGGAATGGAATCAGAATTCTCAAGCGGATTTTCTGATCTCCGCAACCGTTTTGGCCGGGCTTTGAGAATATCCCTGCCCGCCTGTCGACCGGTTGTCCCACATCAACATTCGTGTCCACCGAGCTGAGATCGCAGTACAGAATGACCGCATCCAAGTTCTTTGTAACTTCGACAAGGAGGTGCTGTTTCGATGCTACCATTTAGGAAGATCGTCGCCCCCACCGATTTCAGCGACCCTTCCTATCAGGCCCTTCAACGGGCCGGGGAGCTGGCCGAGAGGTTTTCGGCGGAGCTTTTATTGGTCCACGTAGTGGCTCCCATGCCGGCCATGGCGCCGGTGGCTATTCCGACGGCCTTTGACCTGCCGATGTATCAGAAAGGGCTGAGGGAGTCGGCCGAGAAATCCCTGCAGGAAATCATCAATCAGCGCCTGCCCGGAGAACTGACCGTTCGCCCTGAGGTCCTCATGGGACAGGCAGCCGATGAGATCGTCAGGTTTGCTGGCGAGGAAGATGCCGATCTGATCGTGATCGCCACGCATGGCGCCACCGGCCTTGAGCATATCCTGTTCGGATCGGTGGCCGAGAAAGTGGTACGGACGGCCGGCTGTCCGGTACTAACCGTTCCGGCCGAAGAGGAGAACAAGTGACCGCGATATGCATGTGAAATTTTCGAACGAGATGCATGCCGAACTTTTCGAATCCGAGGATGAATCCAGATGAAGATATTGTCAGCGCATCAGCTCAAGACACTCATCGAAGTCCAACAGGACCACTGCGTCTCCCTGTACATGCCAGCCGCCAGAGGAGGCCCGGAGGTTCGCCAGAATCCCATTCGATTGAAGAACCTTCTCAAAGAGGCCGGAGGAAAACTGGACCAGAGTCTGCGCACATCCGAAGTGGAAAAATTGCTCAAGCCGGCCAGCGATCTTTTGGAGGATAGCGGTTTCTGGGCTGAACAGGGTGGTGGACTGGCCATCTTCCTGTCAGCAGAGATGTTCCGTTATTATCGTCTGCCCATGGCGATGCCCACACTGGTCACGGTGTCCACCCGGTTTCACATCAAGCCCCTGATTCCTCTGCTCAGCGGGGATGGAAGATACTATCTTCTGGCCCTCAGTCTGAACGAGGTGAATCTCTATCAGTGCGCCCGTCACAGCGTGCTGAGGGTTGATCTGGGCGAGGTTCCCGCGAGCCTGGAGGAGGCCCTTCGGTTTGATGATCCTGAGCGCCAGCTGCAGTATCACACCGGCACGCCCGGAAAGAGCGGCAGACGGGCCGCCGTCTATCACGGGCAGGGTGTCGGTGTGGACGAGTCCCGTCACAAGAAAGAGATCCTCAGATTCTTTCAGCAGCTTGATAGAGGTCTTCACAGTCTGCTTCCGGACGTGAACGCTCCGCTGGTGCTGGCCGGCGTCGATTATCTCATACCCATCTTCCATAAAGCCAGTGATCACCCGGCCATCGTCGAAGACCATCTCTCCGGAAATCCAGATGAGAAGCCCGTGGAGGAACTGCACCAGCGCGCCTGGTCACTGGTGGAGCCGATCTTTCTGAAGGCCCAGACTTCAGCCCTGGAACGGTACCAGCAGCTTCGGGAGACGCGGCAGGCGTCGTCCGAGATCGCCGAGATCGTCACCGCAGCCTACTATGACCGCGTGGAGACGCTGTTCGTGGCCCGCGGACGGCAGCGATGGGGATCCTTCGATCCGGAGTCCGGTTCCATCCGCCTGGGTGAAAAGGAGGATTCCGGGGAAGAGGATCTGCTGGACACCGCCGCAGCCTATGCCCTGATCAACGGCGGCACCGTCTATGCTCCGGAGCCGGAGAAGATGCCGCAACAGACTCCGGCGGCGGCCATCTTTCGCTTTCCGCTGAAGGCTTCGTCATGAGAGGGCCTGTCCCGATCAGGTAAGAGATCATTTTATGATACCATGGATACAAAACCCTTTCATCAGAAAAACTTCAGGAGGTGACCGGCGTAATATCCCGCAGAACAGGTGTGTTTGCTTTGATCCTTACAATGATCTGTCTGACCGTCACAGGTCTTTCTCGGGGTCCGGCTCAAGCTCAGGCTCCCGAAGATCTGAGTGATGGACAGATCACCCTGGCCGTCGAAAACGCCTTCGAGGGCGGAGCCCGAACCGTGGACAATGATCTGGACGTACGTTTCCAATATGACATGCCGCAACCGGGCTTTCATTATGAAGCGCCCTACTGGCCGGATCCCTGGTTGAACGGCATGGGACTGTACTGGTAAAGATCGAAAGGAGGTGACACCATGTCTGTCGGCAAGGTTATCGAGATCAGCGCTGCATCCGGGAAGAGTTTCGAGGATGCCATCCGTCAGGGCATCGCCCGGGCGTCCGACAGTGTTGAAAATATCCAGGGCGCCTGGATCAAGGAACAGCAGGTGATCGTCAAGGAGGGTGACATCAAGGAATACCGCGTCAACATGAAGGTGACCTTCCTCATTCATCAATAGGTTGCTTGCCGGATCGAGTCTCCGTGGAGCGAGAGGTCAGAGAGCGCCTTCCAGGTTTTCCCGACCAATCCGCTCCACGGCAGACCGTCCGCGGCGCCAGTTTGAAGGAGGCGAAGAGATGAAACCCGTCGCTATGCTGTGGATCGCGGCCCTGGTGCTGACGGTCGGGTGCCAGGACGGAGAACAGACATCCCAGCAGGCCGATCAACAGAAGGAGGACATCGTCATGAAATTGCAGAGCACGGCCTTTCAGCATGAATCCGCCATACCCAAACAGTATTCGCGAGAGGGCCAGGACGTCTCCCCGCCATTGTCCTGGAGCGGCGCTCCGGAGGAGACCCGGGAATTCGTCCTGATCTGCGATGATCCTGATGCCCCCCGGCCGGAGCCCTGGGTGCACTGGATCGTCTACAACATTCCGGCCAACACAACAGAGTTGCCCGAAGGAGACGGAAGTGATTTCAGCGAAGGCATGAACAGCTGGGACGAGTCCGGATACGGCGGACCGCTGCCGCCGGAGGGGCACGGCACCCATCACTATCATTTCAAGCTCTATGCCCTGGATACCGATCTGGACCTTGAGCCGGGAGCTACCAAGGACGAGGTCCTGGAGACCATGGAGGATCATATCCTGGCCCAGGCGGAGCTGATCGGCACCTATGAGAGATAAGAGGTAGAGCGGAATCCGATACCTTCGAAGAGGAACCGAAACCATGGAATTGACCGAAAAACGCATCGCCATACTGGCCGAGAATACCTACGAGGATCTGGAACTGTGGTATCCGCTGATGCGCATGCGGGAGGCCGGCGCCAAGGTGCACGTCATCGGCATGCCCGGAGTGGAGCAGTATCTCAGCAAGCACGACTATCCGGTGACGGTCGATGCGGTGGCCGACGCCGTCCGGGCCGATGATTTCCATGCCGTCATCATCCCGGGAGGCTATGCACCGGATCGGATCCGGCGGCACCAGCCGATGCTCGATCTGGTCAGAGGAATCTATGAGAACGGCGGGGTGGTGGCCATGATCTGTCACGCCGGCTGGGTCCCCGCTTCGGCCGGCATCCTGAAGGGTAAAAAGGTCACCTCCACCGGATCGATCCGGGATGATCTGGTCAATGCCGGCGCCGAATGGGTCGATCAGGAGGTAGTCGTTGACGATCGGTTGATCAGCTCCCGCAAGCCGGACGATCTGCCCGCCTTCTGCCGGGCGATCATCGAGGCGCTGCAGAGCGCTTCCGAACGGCTTTCATGATCAGAGGAGGGGATGATGCCGGAACTTCCCGATGTGGAGGTCTTTCGCCGCTACCTTGGCTCCACCGCCCTGCACCAGACCATCGATGAGGTGGGTGTGAGGAGCAAGCGGCTTCTCAAGGGCCTCTCCGAGAGGACCCTGCGGTCACATCTCAAGGGGAGATCGATACAGCAGACCGATCGGCACGGCAAGTACCTGCTGGCCGGGGTGAAGGCCAATGAATGGCTGGTCCTTCATTTCGGCATGACCGGCTTTTTAAAGTATTTTAAGAACGAAAACAAGGAACCGGAATACACACAAATGCTTATCAGTTTCAAGAACGGATTTCATCTGGCCTACGTTGCGCCCCGCAAGCTGGGCCAGATTTTCCTGATCGACTCGAAGAAGACGCTGATCGAGGAGAAGGAGCTGGGTCCTGATGTGTTGGACGGGGATTTCGATCTCCAGGCCTTTAAGGAGGCCCTGTTTCGAAGCCGGGGCATGATCAAGTCTACCCTGATGAGCCAGAAGATCATGGCGGGCATCGGCAACATCTATTCCGACGAGATCCTCTTTCAGGCCCGGATCCATCCCAAGGCGACAGTCGACCGGTTGGACCGGGATCAGCGGGGACGCCTCTTTCGGGCCCTGAAGAGGGTGCTGAGAAAGGCGATCGAGGTTCAAGCCGATCCTCAGCGTCTGCCGTCTTCCTACCTGATTTCACACCGCGACCCGGAAGAGAGGTGTCCCCGGTGTAAGGGAAAGGTCGAAAAGATAGAGGTCTCCGGGCGCAGCGGATATTATTGTCCCCGGTGCCAGTCGAGGTGAGAGAGAGTGAGAGGAGAGATACGGTGACCAGCGCTGCTGAGAAGAGCACATCCCGGAAGAACAGGGCTGCAGTGAACCGGCCCCAAAAGAGCGATCCGGATAGGCATAGGAATAAAGGGCGCAGAGACGACCACCCGGGAACGGTCACCGCCGTGCGCGGCAGCGTAGTGGAGGTTCATTTCCCCGGCGAGCTTCCCGAGATCAATAGCCGCCTGCTGACCGGACAGGAGAACCATGTCATCCTGGAGGTGATCGTTCACCTGGACGCCCACCGGGCCCGCTGCATCGCTCTCACTCCCACCCGGGGGCTGACGCGAGGAGCCAGTGTAACCGACACCGGCGAGCCGCTCACGGTGCCGGTAGGAGAAGAGTTGCTGGGCCGGGTGTTCAACGTCTTCGGCGAGACGATCGACGATGGCGATAAGCTTGATGCGGCCACCAGACGATCCATCCACCGCCGGCCGGTGCCGTTGGAAGATCGGACCACTCAGGAGGAGATCTTTCAGACCGGGATCAAGGCCATCGACGTCCTGGCCCCTTTGGAGCGGGGCGGCAAGGCCGGGCTGTTCGGCGGCGCCGGCGTGGGCAAAACGGTCCTGATCATGGAGATGATTCATAATGTGATCGGCCGCCACGGCGGCGTGAGCATCTTCTGCGGCATCGGAGAACGCTGCCGCGAGGGGGAGGAGCTCTACCGGGAGATCCAGGACGTCGGGGTGCTGGATAACACGGTGCTGGTCTTCGGCCAGATGAACGAGCAGCCCGGGGCCCGTTTCCGAGTGGGACATGCCGCCCTGACCATGGCCGAACACTTCCGGGATGAAGCCAGAAAGGATGTCCTGCTGCTGATGGATAATATCTTCCGTTTCGTGCAAGCCGGGGCCGAGGTCTCCGGACTGCTCGGGCGGCTGCCCTCGCGGGTGGGTTACCAGCCCACCCTGGCCACCGAACTGGCCGAGCTGGAGGAGCGCATCTGCAGCACCCGCGGCGGGGCCATCACCTCCATCCAGGCGGTCTACGTGCCGGCCGATGATTTCACCGATCCGGCCGCGGTGCACACCTTCAGTCACCTGTCCGCCTCGGTGGTCCTGTCACGGCAGCGGGCCAGCCAGGGGCTGTATCCAGCGATCGATCCCCTGCAGTCCGGATCCAAGATGCTGGCTCCGCACATCGTCGGAGAGAAGCATTATCAGGTGGCCCGGCGGATCCGCCAGACCCTAGCCGAATATGAGGATCTCAAGGACATCATCGCCATGCTGGGGCTGGAGGAGCTGTCCCAGGATGACCAGCGCACCGTCCACCGGGCCCGGCGGCTGGAGCGTTTCCTGACCCAGCCCTTCTTCACCACCGAGCAGTTCACCGGGCATGAGGGCCGGTCGGTGGAATTGGAGGCCGCCATTGAGGGATGCCGGCGAATTCTGGATGACGAGTTGAACAAGTATCCGGAGAAGGCCTTTTACATGATCGGCGGGATCGGCGAGGCGGAGAAGCAACATTGGGACGAGACCGGCTACGCAGAAGCCGATACGGACGGGAATGACGGGCAACCGGGCGATGGTGATAAGGACGAAGGAGAGCGCCGGGACGATGAAGGTTCGTCCGATCAGGAGGGTGAAGACGGAGAGGATTCGCATGCGGCTCACGGTGATGCTTCCTGAAAAGATTTTGCTGGAGAATGAGGTCAGCAAAGTTGTCGCCGAGGCGGCTGACGGCTCCTTCGGCATTCTTCCGCGGCATATCGACATGGTCGCCGCCCTGGTGCCCGGGCTGATGTCCTATGAAGATTCCGAAGGAGAAGAGGAGTTTCTGGCCGTGGACGGCGGGGTGCTGGTCAAGCAGGGCGAGCAGATCCTGGTCTCCACCCGCAACGCGGTCCGGGGGCCGGACCTGGGCACCCTGCGGCAGACGGTCCGGGAGCGTTTTCAGAATCTGGACGAGCTGGAGAAGAAGGCCCAGTCGGCCATGGCCCGGCTGGAGGCCGATGTGGCCCGCGGTTTCCTGGAGCTTCAGGAATAAGATGAGCTGCTCATGATCATGAGGAAGCAGTACGGGAGAGTGAATGGGTATGAAGCATGCTGGCGACGAGAAATTCGATGACGGCGGGGAGTTCGGCCGCCAGGTGGAGATCAAGGAGAGCCGCAAGATGAAAGCCCGGCGGGAGCGGTACAAGAACGTCTGGTATGGTCTGGGTCTTTTCGGCATCGTCGGCTGGTCGGTGGCCATTCCCACCATCGTCGGCGTGGCCCTGGGCCTGTGGCTGGATGCCCGCCGCCCGGGCGGCATCTCCTGGACCCTGACCGGACTGTTCGCCGGCGTGGTGGTCGGCTGCCTCAACGCCTGGTACTGGGTCAAGCGGGAAAGCCGGGAGGATTGAGCTGCATGGATCCTGTCTTGATGTCGATAAAAGGAGGCCAGCGATAAACCCGACCGTGATCTATCTGCTCGCCGCGATCGCCGGCGCCGCCCTGGGGCTGTTCTATTTCGGCGCCCTGTGGCTGACGGTGCGGTCGCTGGCCGGGAGTGATCATCCCATCCTGCTGGCCATGGGCAGCCTGTTCGGACGGCTGGCCGTGGTGGTCGGGGCATTCTATCTGGTGGCCACCTTCGGCGGCTGGATCGCGGTGCTCATTGCCCTGTCGGGATTCATTCTGGCCCGAATCATACTGGTCCGCCGCTGGCGTCCGCTGGAGCGGACGAAAACTCCGGTCTGAGAGAGGGAGAGTCATGAACGTCAGCCCTGATGCCGTGGTGTTGTGGAGATGGGGACCGGTGGTCCTCAACGCCACCATCGTCTATACCTGGGCGGTCATGGCCCTGCTGGTACTGCTGGCCTGGCTGGCTACCCGGCGGCTGACCGACGGGGCGCAGATGTCCCGCTGGCAGAACGTGCTGGAGACGGTGGTGGATACCATCAGAGGCCAGATCCGGGAGATCACCCATCAGCAGCCGGACCGCTATCTGCCGCTGCTGGGGACGCTGTTCCTGTTCATCTCCGTGGCCAATTTCCTGGCCATCGTGCCCGGATACCAGCCGCCCACCGGATCGATCACCACCACCGCAGCCCTGGCTCTGTGCGTCTTCTTCGCCGTGCCGATCTACGGCATCCTGCGCCGGGGAGCCGGCGGCTATTTCCGCCGCTATCTCCGTCCGACGCCGTTCATGCTGCCCTTTCACATCATCGGAGAGTTCTCCCGCACCCTCGCCCTGGCGGTCCGTCTGTTCGGAAACGTCATGAGCGGCACCCTGATCGTCGGCATACTCATCTCCGTGGTGCCCTTCTTTCTGCCGGTGGTGATGCAGGCTCTGGCGCTGCTCATCGGTCAGATTCAGGCCTATATCTTCGCCGTTCTGGCCGCCGTGTACATCGCCTCGGGCACTGGGGCCCGGGAGGAAAAACAGGTAGAGAGCGAACGATAAGACCGGAAGGAGGAACGACCCGTGGATCAACTCAGTATCATCGGCCTAGCCTCGATCGCCATCTCCGGGCTGACTATCGCCCTGGGCTCGATCGGGCCGGCCATCGGAGAAGGCATCGCCCTGGCCAGAGCCCTGAGCTCCATCGCCCAGCAGCCGGATGAGGCCAACACCATCACCCGGACCCTGTTCGTGGGGCTGGCCATGGTGGAGTCCACAGCCATCTACTGTTTCGTGGTGGCCATCATTCTCATCTTCGCCAATCCGTTCTGGAACCACGTCATCACCCAGGCGGGAGGATAATCCGTGGAGATCGACTGGTTTACCCTTGTCGCTCAAATCGTCAATTTTCTCATCCTGGTCCTGGTGCTCAAGTATCTGCTCTATGACCGCATCGTCGGCGCCATGGAGCGGCGGCGTGAGATGATCGCCGGCCGGCTGGAGAAGGCCGAGAAAAAGATACAGGAGGCAGAGAAGGAGGGCCGTTCCTACCGGCAGAAAACCAGCGATCTGGAGGACCGCCGGCAGGAGATTCTCGATCAGGCCCGGCAGGAGGCCCGGGAGCAGCGGGAGGAGCTACTCGAGGAGGCCCGCCAGGAGGCTCAGGAGGCCCGTCAGCGGTGGCGCCGGGATCTGCACCGGGAGAAGGAGAACTTCGTCGATCAGCTGCGGCGCCAGGCCGGACGGGGAGTCATCGAGGTGTCCCGCAAGGTCCTCTCGGATCTGGCCGAACTTGATGTGGAGGAGCAGCTGGTGAAAGGATTCCTCAAACGCTGGAAGGATCCGGATGAGGACCGTCAGGAGAAGATCGCCTCGGCGGCGGAGGAATCGAAGGGTGAGGTCGAGGTGCACAGCGCTTTCGAGATGTCCGAGAAGCTTCGTCAGGAGGTCGCCGGGGCCATCACCGAACGGATCGGCGAGGACGTCCGGGTGAGCTTCGAGACCTCGCCGAACCTGATCGCGGGCCTGGCGGTTCAGATCGCCGGCCGCACGGTGACCTGGAACCTGGCCGATTACCTCGATCATCTGGAGGAGGAGATTCTTCAGGATCTGGAGGAGAGAAGAGACCGCAGCCAATGGGATGAGAGCAGCGATTCCCGGCCCGGCGAGAAGGATGACAGGGATGAAAAAGAAGGGAGAGAGGAAGATGAAAGTGAAGATGGAGATGAAGATGAAGGTGAAAATGGAGATGAAGATGAAGATGAAAAGAATGAGGATGTAGAAGACGAAGATGATGAAGACCAGGAAGAGGAGGACAATGAGCGTGGCGGGAAGTAATGGCATCATGACGGGGGCACTGGAGGGAGCCCTGGAGTCGGTCCAGGGAGTTCTTGACAGGACCCGGGCCGATCTGCGCCCCCGGGAGACCGGCACGGTCCTCTCGGTCGGACAGGGCATTGCCCGGATCGAAGGGCTGCCCGGTGTCGGCTCCGAGGAGCTGGTCCTCTTTCAGGGGAACCGCATGGGCATGGTCTTCAACCTGGATTCGGATGAGATCGGCGTGATCCTGCTGGATGAGAGCGAACAGATCGAGGCCGGGGGCCGGGTCAGGATGGCTGGACGGGTGGTGGATACGCCGGTGGGCGAGGAGCTGCTGGGGCGGATCGTGGATCCGCTGGGCCGGCCGCTGGACGGACGCAGTTCCCTGCGGGGAATCCGGCGGAGAGCGGTGGAACGGGATGCTCCGGCGGTTCTGGATCGCTCGCCGGTCAGCGTTCCGCTGCAGACCGGACTCCAGGTGGTGGACGCCCTGATCCCCATCGGCCGGGGGCAGCGGGAACTGATCATCGGCGACCGCCAGACCGGAAAGACGGCGGTGGCGGTGGACTCCATCATCGCCCAGCGCGACACGGAGGTGATCTGCATTTATTGTTCCATCGGCCAGCGCAGCTCGGCGGTGGCCAAGGTGATCGCCGATCTGCGGCAGTACGGCGGGATGGACCGGGTGATCGCGGTGGTCACCACCGGGGAGAGCGAGCCGGCCCTGAAGTTCATCTGCCCGTATGCGGCCACGGCCATGGGGGAGTATTTTATGGAGCAGGGACGGGACGTCCTGGTGGTGTTCGATGATCTCACCCAGCACGCCCGGGCTTATCGGGAGCTGTCCCTGCTTCTGCGGCGGCCGCCGGCCAGGGAGGCCTATCCCGGGGACATCTTCTATATCCACTCCCGCCTGCTGGAGCGATCCACCCATCTGGACCAGAATCACGGCGGAGGCTCCCTGACCGCGCTGCCCATCGTGGAGACCCAGGCACAGAACATCTCGGCCTACATTCCCACCAATCTCATCTCGATTACCGACGGGCAGATCTACCTGTCGCCGGAGCTCTTTCAGAAGGGCATTCTCCCGGCCGTCGATGTCGGCCGGTCGGTCTCCCGGGTGGGGGGCAAAACCCAGCTGCCGGCCTACCGGGCAGTAGCCGGCGATCTGCGTCTGTCCTATTCCCAGTTCGAAGAGCTGGAGAAGTTCGCCCGATTCGGCACCCAGATGGACGAGCAGACCCGGCAGACCCTGCGCCGGGGACGCCGCGTCAGGGAGGTGCTCAAGCAGCCGACCTATCATCCCATGCCGGTGCCCGAGCAGATCGGCGTCCTGCTGGCCCTGACCGACGGCCTGTTCGATGAGCTGGCTTTGGACCGGGTCCAGCAGGCCGAGGAGGTTATCCGTCAGGCGGTCAGCGAGAAGCTGGAGGGTATCGCCGGGAAGATCCTCCAGGGGAAGAAGCTGGAAGATGACGATCGCCGGCAGATCGCGGAGACCTGCCGCCGGGCGGTCAAGGATCTGATGGAGTCCGGAGAAGATGGAAACGATTGAGTCCCTCAAGAAGAAGGTGGCCAGCGCCGAGGATCTCCAGTCGGTGGTCAAGACCATGAAGGCCCTGGCGGCGGCCAGCATCCGTCAGTACGAGCGGGCCGTCGAGTCCCTGGCCGAGTATGCCGGAACGATCGAGATGGGCCTGCAGATCGTCCTGCGGGAACAACCGCCTTTCGGCGAGATCAGTAGAAGGAAGACGCGGCCCGCGCTGGGCGCGGTCGTCTTCGGCTCCCAGCAGGGGCTGGCCGGACAGTTCAACGAGCAGATCGCCGGGTACACGGTCGAGCAGCTGCACCAGATGGGATCCAGGGAGACCGGCTGCCGGCTGCTGGCGGTCGGTCAGCAGGTGGTCCATCGCCTGGTGCGTGCGGGCCAGTCGATCGACCATCAGATGTCCCTGCCCAACTCGGTCTCCGGCATCACCCCGGCGGTCCAGAAGATCCTGCCGCGGATCGAGCGGTGGCGCCGGGAGGAACCGCTCCTGCGGATCCTGCTGTTCCATCATCGTCCCCGTTCAAGAGCAGCCTATCAGCCGCACATGATGACCCTGGTCCCGATCGATCAGGATTGGCTGGAGGATCTGCGGCACCGGCAATGGGCTTCCCCGTCGCTGCCGACCTACCGCATGGAACGGCCTGCTCTGCTGACCTCGCTGATCCGGCAGCATCTGTTCATCTCCCTCTACCGGGCCTTCGCCGAGTCGCTGGCCAGCGAGAATGCCAGCCGGCTGGCGGCCATGCAGGCCGCCGAGAAGAACATAGATGAGAGGATCGAGGCCCTCCGGAGCCGCTATCATCACCGCCGCCAGAGCGCCATCACCGCGGAGCTGCTGGATATCATCTCCGGATTCGAGGCCCTGACCGGGCCGGATATCCATCACAGCTGACCGTCATAGAAAGGAATCCGACCGATGCCGTCCATCGTCACCCTGACCATGAATCCGGCCATCGACATGAACACCCGCACCGACCAGGTGGTGGCCGAGCGCAAGCTGCGATGCCAGCCGCCCCGCTATGAGCCCGGCGGCGGAGGCATCAACGTCTCCCGGGCCATAGGGCGCCTGGGCGGAGATTCCCTGGCGATTTACACCGCCGGGGGGAATACCGGCGAGCTGCTGCAGTCGCTGCTGGAAGGGGAGGACCTTCACCACCGGGCGGTCGAGATCGAGCAGATGACCCGCCAGAGCGTCATGGTGCTGGAGGAATCCTCCGGCCGGCAGTTCCGCTTCAGCGTGCCGGGGCCGGCTCTTCGAGAAGAAGAGTGGCAGGAGGCTCTCGAGGTGCTGTCCGGCATTCGCCCCGCGCCTTCCTACATCGCGGCCAGCGGCAGCCTGCCGCCCGAGGTGCCCGAGGATCTCTATGCCCGGGTGGCTCGAATGGCCCGGGATCTCGACGCCCGGCTCATTCTGGACACCCATGGTCCGCCCCTGCGATCGGCCATCGAGGAGGGCTTCTTTCTCCTCAAGCCCAACATGCGGGAGCTGCGGGAGCTGGCCGGCGGCGATCTGGAGGACGAGACGCAGCAGGAGGCGGCCGCCCGGGAGCTGATTGAGAAGGATCAGGTCCGGGTGGTCATCGTCTCCCTGGGAGCGGCCGGCGCCCTGCTGGTCACCGAGGACGGCTGCCGGCGCCTGCGGGCGCCGACCGTGCCCATCCGCAGCAGGGTGGGGGCCGGCGACAGCATGGTGGCCGGCATCGTCCTGGCACTGGACAGGGGACGAACCATCTTCGAGGCCGCCCGGTTCGGCGTGGCCGCCGGATCCGCGGCGGTGCAGACGCCCGGCACCGAGCTGTGCCGGCGGGAGGACGCTGAAGCGCTGTATGAGCGGATGATCTCGGATGCGGAAACGGATCGCGGAGAAGAGGAAGAGCATGCCAGGCGAAAGGAGAACTGATGAAAGAACCGCAGCTGATGCGAGTCGAGGACTACCGGCAGTTCATCGGGGATCAGGCCGTGGACCGGATCCAGAAGAAGGCCGAGAAGCTAAGAGATCTGCACGTCGCCCACGTCAACTCCACCTATTACGGCGGCGGCGTGGCCGAACTGCTGTCCTCGCTGACCCTGCTGATGAACAGCGTCGGAATCAAGACCGGGTGGCGGGTGATCCAGGGCTCACCGGACTTCTTCAGCATCACCAAGAAGATGCACAACGCCCTGCAGGGCGGCACGATCAACCTCTCGGACCGCAAGATGGATATCTATCAGGAAGTGGTCTATCAGAACGTGGTCCGCAATCACCTGGATCATGATATCGTTCTGGTCCATGATCCCCAGCCGCTGGCCATGATCGAGCATTACAAGAAGAAGGGTCCCTGGATCTGGCGCTGCCATATTGATCTCACCGACCGCAACGCCGAGCTGTGGGAATATCTCACCCCTCACGTGGAACGTTACGATGCGGTGGTTCTCACCCTGGAGGACTACAAGCAGAAACTGCGGACGCCGCAGGCCTATTTCATGCCGGCCATCGATCCCTTCTCGATCAAGAACAAGGAGCTCAGCGAGGAGGAGAAGAACGACCGCCTGGAGCATTACGACATCCCCACCGATCTGCCGCTGGTGGTCCAGATCTCGCGGTTCGACCGCTGGAAGGATCCCGAGGGGGTCATCCAGGCCTTCAAGAAAGCCCGACAGGAGATGGATGCCACCCTGGTGCTGTTGGGCAACGTGGCCACCGACGATCCCGAGGGCAAGAAGGTCTACGAATCTCTGCTGGAGTCCCAGGAGGACCGCATCATCATCCTGTCGCAACAGGACACCGCTCTGGTCAACGCCCTGCAATGCCGGGCGGCGGTGGTGCTGCAGAAATCGATCCGTGAAGGATTCGGACTGACCGTGGCCGAGGCCATGTGGAAGGGGACGCCGGTCATTGGGGGAAAGGTCGGCGGGATCCGCTGCCAGATCGAGGACGGCGAGAACGGCTATCTGGTCTCCTCGGTGGATGAGGCCGCCGAGCGGATGGTGCAATTGCTCAAGGATCAAAATCTTCGGGATGAGATGGGCCGGCGGGCCCGGGAGACGGTCCGGGAGAAGTTTCTCCTGACCCGTCTGCTGGAGCAGTACCTGGATCTGTTCGCATCCTTCGAGACGGTCTATCGATTGACCGGAGAATTCGGGGAGTGACGTTCGCCGGCCTGATGACTGCCGGCCTGACTGAAACCGGACTGTGCGACTACTTGTTGAAAAAACGTTTCTCACGATCAGGAGTCAGACATGAAGATGGTCATCTTTGAGACCGAACCCTGGGAAAAAAAGGCGTTCGAAAAGATCGAAAACGAACACCCCATGGAATTCATCGAAGGGCCGTTGACGGCGGACAACGCCGAACAGTACGCCGATGCCGGGATCATCTCCACCTTCATCTATTCAGAGCTGACCGAGCGGGTCCTGAAACAGTTCGACGATCTCAAGCTGATCGCCACCCGCTCCACGGGATATGATCACATCGATGTGGCCTACTGCCAGGATCACCGGGTGGCCATCGCCAACGTGCCCACCTACGGAGACACCACCGTGGCCGAGCATGTCTTCGGCCTGCTGCTGACCATCAGCCACCGGCTGACCGAGGCCATCGACCGCACCCGAAGAGGCGATTTCTCCCTTCAGGGGCTGAGGGGTTTCGACCTGCGAGGCAAAGTCCTGGGGGTGGTCGGCACCGGTTCGATCGGCCGATGCGTCATCCGGATCGCCGGCGGATTCGGCATGGAGGTGCTGGCTTTCGATGTCCATCCAGATGAGGAGGCGGCCGGGCGGATGGGGTTCGAGTATGTCGAGATGGACCGTCTGTTGTCTGACTCCGACGTCATCACCCTGCACGTGCCGGCCACCAAGGCCACCCGTCACCTGCTGTCCCACGATGAGTTCAAGAAGATGAAAGAGGGCGTGGTGCTGATCAACACCTCCCGGGGAGAGGTGGTGGATGTGCATGCCCTGATGCACGCGCTGGCCGACGGCCGGATTCGGGCGGTGGGCCTGGACGTGCTGCCCGAGGAGCCGGCCATTCGGGAGGAGGCCGAGCTGCTGCGGACCGTCTTTCACAAGCGGCATGACCTGGAAACTCTGCTGGCTGATCATCTGCTGCTGCGGCTGCGCAACGTCTACATCACTCCGCATAGCGCCTTCAATACCTGCGAGGCGGTCGAACGGATCCTGAAGACCACCGCCGAGAACATCGCCGCCTTTCTGCGCGGTGAGCCGCAGAATCTGGTCGCCTCAGCGGACTGAGAATCGATCCCTAACCGAAGGAGGAGAACATGACCAAGGTAGCCATTAACGGACTGGGAAGGATCGGACGGGCGGCCCTCAAGATTATCCTGAAGACCCCGGAGCTGGATCTGGTCGCCGCCAACGACCTGGTGGACGCCGAGGATCTGGCCTACCTGATCACTCACGATACCGTCTACGGACGGTACCGCAGATCGGTCGAGGCCGTCGAGGGGGCTCTGATGATCAAGGCGGTCGATCCATCAGAAGCGGGCGAGGGATCTGCGGACGTCCTCAAGGAGAAGAAGATTCAGCTGTCCCACGAGAAGGATCCAGCCCGGCTGCCGTGGAGAGATCTGGATATCGATATCGTCCTGGAGTGCACCGGGGTATTCACTAAAAAAGAGGATCTGGAGAAACATCTTCAGGCCGGAGCCGGGACGGTGATCCTCTCGGCACCCTCCAAGAGCGAGGAGATCGTCACCGTGGTGCATGGCACCAACCAGCCGGAAGAAAACGCCAGGATTATCTCCTGCGCCAGCTGCACGACCAACTGCATCACCCCGGTGGTCGAGGTGATGGAGCGCCGTATCGGGATCAACAAGGCGATCATGACCACCATCCATGCCTACACCGCCAGCCAGGCCATCGTGGACGGTCCACACAAGAAGCGCCGCCGGGGCCGGGCCGGGGCGGCCAACTTCGTGCCCACCACCACCGGAGCGGCGGTGGCCACCACCAAGGTGATGCCCAAGATGAAGGGTAAATTCGATGGCGTCGCCGTCCGGGCGCCGATCCCGTCCGGATCCATCTCGGACATCATCTTCGTCACCGAGCGGAAGACCTCGGTGGAGGAGGTCAACGGCATCTTCCGGGAGGAGTCCCGAAGCGACCGTTACCGGGATGTCCTGGGCGCGGCCGATGATGATCTGGTTTCCTCCGATATCGTCGGGGATCCGCGGGCCTCGATCGTCGATCTGGGCATGACCCAGGTGGTGGACGGGGATCTGGTCAAGGTGATGGCCTGGTACGATAACGAGTGGGGCTATGCCTGCCAGATGATCCGGGAGACGGTCCGGCTGGCTCAGGCCTCGTCCGGGGCCTCGGAATGAGCGCCATTGAGTCGCAAAGGAACCTTTTTAAAGGTGTTTGATAACACAAAATATAATAGCGGATAACAACCGTGAATTGAAGTAGATTCACAACAAAGGGAGTGATTCTCATGATCGACTGCATCATCTGGAAAAGATTCGCTAGCGCCCGGCCTGTCCGGCAGCCGGTGACGTTGTGCCTCGCGGCCATCGCCCTGCTGGCGGCCCTTCACCTGGCGTCATTCAAGGCCATGGCTCAGGAGGACAGGGAGATCACCGATCAGAGTCTTCTGCTGGCCGTGGTGACGGAGCTGTTGCTGGACGAGGCCGTGCCGGCTCATTACCTCGATGTGGAAGCTCGGGACGGTATCATCACCCTCTCCGGAAAGGTCAGCAATATTCTGGCTCGGGACCGGGCGGTATATCTGGCCAGAAGCGTCAAGAGTGTGCGGTCGGTGATCGATCGCATCGCGGTGACCGCCGTAGAACGATCCGACGCGAACCTTCGGGAGGATGTGGCCAGATCCCTGGCCGAGGACCCGGCCACCGATTCCTTCGAGATCACGGTGGATGCCGCCGACGGTGTCATCACTCTGATCGGAACGGTCGATTCGCGGGCCGAGAAACAGCTGGCCGCCACGGTCGCCAAAGGCGTCCGGGGCGTCAGGGAAATCCGCAACGATGTGGCCATCGAATACCGCGAAGTGCGGCCCGATGATGAGATCGCCGCCGATATACGTCGGCGCATGGAGCTGGATGCCTATCTGGACCCCATGCATGTCGAGATGGAGGTGACCGGGGGGGAGGTCAAGCTCGCCGGAACGGTGGGCAGCGCGGTCGAAAAACAGCGCGCCTTTGAGAACGCCTCGGTGGCCGGCGTGACCGATGTCGACATCAGCGGTCTGGAGGTCAGGCTGTGGGCTGAGGAGACCTATGAAAAGAAGGATATCGTCACCAGTCCGGCCGATGCGCAGGTCCGCCAGGCGGTCGAGGACGCTCTGCGCTTCGATCCCCGGGTGACCGCGTTCGATATCGCCGTTGAGGCTGACGGCGGCACCGTCACTCTGACCGGACTGGTGGACAATCTCAAGGCCAAACGGGCCGCCGAGGAGGATGCCCGCAACACCGCCGGGGTCCGGCGGGTTCGCAACTATATCCGTGTCCGGATGCAGGAGCCTCCCGAAGATGAGGACATTCATGCCAGGGTGCAGGAAGCCCTTGCCCGGGATCCCATTCTTGCAGGCCATGATATCGACATTCAGGTTCACAATCAGGGAGTTATTTTAGACGGCACGGTGGACTCCTACTACCAGAAATATCATGCTCAGGATGTGGCCTTTCGAGTCGTCGGCGTGGCGGCCGTGGACAATAACCTTGATGTCACCGGCGAGTGGGAGTGGAAGAGCGACCGGGATCTGAAGGCCGACATCGAGGATCAGCTGTTCTGGAGCGCGTATGTCAACGACCAGAAGATCACCGTCGAGGTGGAGAACGGCGTAGTCACTAGAGAACGAAAGGTGAGGTAGGGAGAGCAATCGACATGCAGACGGAAATACTTAAACAACTGGCCGTCTCGCTGGGACTGGGTCTTTTAGTCGGTTTTCAGCGGGAATGGTCGCCCAACAAGGAAGCCGGTATCCGGACCTTCGCGCTGATCACCGTCTTTGGCACGGTCTGCGCCCAGCTGGCCGGCTCATACGGCGGATGGGTCATCGCCGCCGGGCTGATCGCGGTGGCGGCCACCGTGCTGATGGGTCAGTTCATGGGTCTCCGCACCGGCGAAGATGATATCGGCATCACCACCGAGATCGCCGCCCTGGTGATGTACGGCGTCGGAGCCATTCTGGTGATGGGCCAGGTGACCGTCGCGGTGATCGTGGGCGGTACCGTCGCGGTGCTGCTGCACTGGAAAACATCGCTGCATCGATTCGTCCGGCGCATCGAGAAGAAGGACATCAGCGCCATCATGCAGCTCATTCTCATCGGCCTGGTGATCCTGCCGATTCTGCCGAACAGGACCTACGGTCCCTACAACGTGCTCAATCCCCATGATATCTGGCTGATGGTGGTCCTCATCGTCGGAATCAGCCTGGGCAGCTACCTGGCTTACCGGTTTCTCAGCGCCAGGGCGGGCATGCTGCTGAGCGGACTGTTCGGAGGACTGATCTCCAGCACCGCCACCACGGTGACCCACTCGCGGCGAACCCGCGGCTCCAGTGAGACCGTCAACATGAGCACGGTCATCATCATGGTGGCCTCCACCATGGTCTTCGGCCGGGTGGCCTTCGAGGTCTTTCTGGTGGCCCCATCGGTGATGCCGCGGATCATCCTTCCGCTGCTGGTCCTGATGGGCTACATGGTGATCGTGTCCGGGGGATTCTATTTGTTCCTGGGACGGCGGCAGAAGAAGGTCCGTCTGGACGAGAACCCCTCGCAGCTGAAGACGGCCGTGGTCTTCGGATTGCTCTACGCCATCGTGATCCTGGCCGTAACAGCCGCCAAGGAGCATCTTGGACAGACAGGGCTCTATGCCGTCTCGGCGCTCTCCGGGCTGACCGACGCCGATGCCATCACCCTGTCCACCGCTCAGCTGATGAAGGCCGGAAAGGTGAACGCCGATACCGGATGGCGCATGATCATGATCGGCGCGCTGTCCAACGTCGTCTTCAAGGGCGGCATCGTCGCCCTGCTGGGCGCCCGGCGGCTGCTGAAGCACATCGCCGTCGCTTTCGGGCTGACTCTGGCCGGCGGCCTGGCGATCTTGTGGCTGTGGCCTGGCGTGTAATGATTCAGAATTTTCTGGTTGAAAGGGAGAACATTCCATGGGGAAGAAGGGCAAGATTCGCATCGGCACCTCCGGATGGCACTATGACCACTGGCGGGGGCCCTACTATCCCGAGGAGATGCACGCGGAGGATTTCCTGGAGTATTACTGCCGTGAATTTCATACCGTGGAGGTGAACAACACCTTCTATCAGCTTCCCGAGAAGAAGACCCTGCGCGGCTGGACCGGGACGGTCCCCAAGGATTTTCTCTTCTCCGTCAAGGCCAGCCGGTACATTACCCACATGAAGAAGCTCAAGGATCCGAAAGAATCGATCACCAGGTTTTTCCGGCGGATCGAGGCCTTCGGTTCACACCTGGGACCTGTCCTGTTCCAGCTGCCGCCCCGATGGAAGGTCAATCCGGAAGGGCTGAGCGAATTCATGGAACAGCTGCCCTCGGGACATCGGTACACCTTCGAGTTTCGCGATCAGAGCTGGTTTGACGACCGGGTGTACCGCCTTCTCTCGGAGCACGAGGCCGCCTGGTGCATCTATCACCTGGCCGGCCGACTGGCACCCAAGAAGGTCACCACCGATTTCATCTATATACGGCTGCATGGACCCGGCGGTGCCTATCAGGGGCAGTATGATGATGGGACCTTACCCGGCTGGGCCGGGGCCATCTCCGCCTGGTCCAGGGCGGGAAAAGACGTCTACTGCTATTTCGATAACGACCAGAAGGGCTACGCCGCTCATGATGCCGGCCGGCTGCAGCGAATGCTGGCCGGGTGAGGGGCCGGGAACCACGCTTTCGAAAGCTTAACCGCGAGGAGGAAATGATGATGGCCAAAGTCCTGCTGCATCTCGATCTGGAGGATGAGGGGCGGCTGCTTCACGCCTTCGGCAATATCCACAATCTGATGGAGGCCGAGACCATCGCCGAGGCCAACATCCGGATGGTGGTCAACGGTGCGGCGGTGCGTCTGTTTCGCAAGGAACGGGCCGGCAAGAACGCCGAACGGATCCGCAACTTCTCGGATCAGGGGGTGACCTTTCTGATCTGCCGCAATTCTCTGCAGCATCTGGACATCGACGAATCGGAGCTGCTCGAGCCCTGCCAGGTCATCCCGGCCGGCATCGTCGAGCTGTACAGTCTTCAGGAGAGCGGCTTTGCTTATGTCAAGCCGTGAGATGAAATGAGGTAGCCGATGTTTGGAAAAAAGATCAAGCTCTTTCGACTGTTCGGTTTTCAGGTCAGTCTGGACATCAGCTGGCTGATCATCGCCGTGCTGATCACCTGGTCGCTGGCGGTGGGGGTCTTTCCCGAATATTACCAGGACCTGTCCACAGCCGACTACTGGTGGATGGGCATCTTCGGGGCGCTGGGCCTGTTCGGCTCGATCATATTCCACGAGCTGACCCATTCTCTGGTGGCCCGGCGGCACGGCATGCCCATCGGGGGCATCACCCTGTTCCTGTTCGGCGGGGTGGCGCACATGACCGAGGAGCCGGCCAACCCTCGGACCGAATTCACCATGGCGATCGCCGGGCCGATCGCCAGTATCCTGCTGGCCGTCGGTTTTCTGTTCCTCCGGAGCATCTCTCTGTCCGGCGATTGGCCCCGATCGGTGCTGGGGGTGGTCACCTATCTGGCCATCATCAACTTCGCCCTGGCGGTCTTTAATCTGCTGCCGGCCTTTCCCCTGGACGGCGGACGGGCCTTTCGGGCCATGCTGTGGCGCTGGAAAAACGACCTCAAATGGGCTACCCGGATCGCCTCCCGAATCGGCTCGGCCTTCGGGGTGCTCCTGATCGTGTTGGGCGTGGTCTTCTTTCTGGCCGGCAACTTCGTCGGCGGCGTCTGGTGGTTCCTGCTGGGCATGTTCCTGCGCATGTCGGCCCGAATGTCCTACCGGCAGCTGATCCTGCGCCAGTCTCTGGAGGGCGAGCCGGTCAGCAAGTTCATGAGCGCCGATCCGGTCACCGTTCCGCCATCGCTGCCGATCGATCAACTGGTGGAGGACTATGTCTACCGGTACCATCACAAGTTCTATCCCGTGGTCGAGGATGAGAAGCTGGTCGGCTGCATCACCATGGATCAGATCAAGGAGGTACCCAGGGAAGAGCGCGGCCGCAGGACAGTCGGTGAGCTGGCCAGGGATTGCTCCGGCGACAACACCATCGCGGCCGGCACCGACGCGGTCCAGGCTCTCTCGACCATGCGGCGGACCCAAGCCAGCCGGCTGATGGTCACCGAGAACCATCGACTGGTGGGCATCATCACCCTGAAGGACCTGCTCAAGCTCCTGTCGATGAAGATCGACCTGGAGAGCTAGTTGGAACATCACAGACCCAATGGAGCGTGGAGATCATGTCGAAGAAAGAATCTCTGAAAAAGTACCAGCAGAAACGCGATTTCGACCGCACTCCGGAGCCTTCCGGAGGCCGGCGAAAGGGCTCCCGGGAGCCCATCTTCGTGATTCAGAAGCATGACGCCAGCAACCTGCATTACGATCTGAGGCTGGAGGTGGACGGCGTGCTCAAGTCCTGGGCGGTGCCCAAGGGACCATCCACTGATCCCCGGGAGAAACGGCTGGCCATGCCCACCGAGGATCATCCCCTGGAATACGCCGATTTCGAGGGGATCATTCCCGAGGGCCAGTACGGTGCCGGGACGGTGATGGTCTGGGACAGCGGCACCTACCGCAACCTCCGGCAGGACAAGGAAGGCGAGCGGGTCTCGATGGAGGACGCTCTTCAGGAGGGCAAGGTGGAGGTAATCCTGGAGGGCCAGAAGCTCCAGGGCGGCTATGCTTTGATCCGCACCGGCGGTGGCGAGAAACCCCGCTGGCTGCTGGTCAAGATGGCTGACGAGGAGGCCGACGCCCGGCGCAATCCGGTCAGCACCGAGCCCGAGTCGGTCATCTCCGGACGCATCCTGAAGGAGATCGCCGAGCAGGAGGGGGAGGAGGAAGAGTCGTGATTGCGGCGCTGCAGGACCTGCCACCGAAGGCCCGTGAGAAGCTGAAGAAGAGAAAGCACCCCGGATGGATGAGCCCCATGCTGGCCACCCTGACCAAGAAGCGCTTCTCCGACCCCGGTTGGATCTACGAGCGGAAGCTGGACGGGGAACGCTGCCTGGCCTTCCGGAAGGGCAAAGAGGTGCGGCTGATGTCGCGCAACAGGAAGACGATCAGCGCCCAGTACCCCGAGCTGGTCGAAGCGCTGGAGAAACAGAAGAACGATGATTTCATCGCCGACGGCGAGGTGGTGGCCTTCGAGGGCCCGGTGACCAGTTTCTCCCGGCTGCAGGCGCGGATGCATGTCGAGGATGAGAAGGAAGCCCGCGAGAGCGGAATCGCCGTCTACACCTACCTGTTCGATCTGCTTTATGTGGACGGCCACGATGTCACCGCCGTGGAGCTGCGGCACCGCAAGAGCCTGCTCAAGAAGATTTTCACCTATCGGGATCCGCTGCGTTTTCTACCCCATCGCAACGAACAGGGCGAGGCGTATTATAAGGAAGCCTGCCGCAAGGGGTGGGAGGGGATCATCGCCAAGGACGCTGCGGCCGGCTATGTCCACGACCGCTCCCGGAAATGGCTCAAGTTCAAATGCGTCCATCAGCAGGAGTTCGTCATTGGCGGCTACACCGAGCCCCACGGGGAGCGGATCGGTTTCGGCGCCCTGCTGATCGGCTATCGTGAAGGTGACCAGCTGGTCTATGCCGGCAAGGTGGGCACCGGCTACGATGATGAGACCCTCGAGAAGCTGGGCAAACGGCTCTCCTCCCGGGAGCGCAAGACGCCCCCCTTCGCCCGGGACGAGACATTGCCGTCGAAAGAGATTCACTGGGTGACCCCGGAGCTGGTCTGCGAGATCGGGTTCACCGAGTGGACCGATGAGGGCAAGCTGCGCCACCCCCGGTTTCTGGGGCTGCGGCGCGACAAGGATCCCGGGAAGGTAGTCAGGGAGGAGCCAGCCCGATGAGCGAGAAGACGACCAGCTACCGCCTGGGTTCGCACACTGTGGAGCTCTCCCGGCCCGACAAGGTGCTCTTTCCCGATGCCGGCCTGACCAAGTCGGACCTGGCCGATTATTACCGCCGGGCCGCCGAGACGATGCTTCCCTATCTTCGGGGCAGGCCGGTCTCGATGCACCGCTTTCCGGACGGCATCGACGGGGAGGATTTCTATCACAAGGAGGCCCCGGACTATTTTCCGGACTGGATCCGGCAGGTCCCGGTGAAGATCAAGGAGGGAGGCCGGCAGTCCCAGGTGGTCATCGGGAATGCCGCCACCCTGGTCTATCTGGCCGATCAGGCCTGCATCACCCCGCACGTCTGGCTCAGCCGGGCCGACCGGTTGAACCATCCGGACCGGATGATCTTCGATCTGGATCCTCCCGGGGACGATTTCGAGATCGTCCGGCGAGGCGCCCGGGCTCTGAGAGAGGTGCTCGAGGAAGAGAAGCTCTTCGCCCAGGTCATGACCACCGGCTCCCGGGGGCTGCACGTCACCGTGCCGCTGGACCGCAGCGCCGATTTCGAGACGGTCCGGGACTTCGCCCGGCAGATGGCCGAGCTGCTGGCCGCCCGTCAGCCGAAGGTCTTTACCGTGGAGACCCGCAAGGACAAGCGCCGCGGCCGGCTGTTCCTGGACTATCTACGCAACGCCTACGGCCAGACCGCGGTGCCGCCCTACGCAGTGCGCGCCCGTCCCGGCGCCCCGGTGGCCGCCCCGCTGGGCTGGGAAGAGCTGTCCGACGGCGATCTAACGGCCCGGAGCTATACCATCAAGAACATCTTCCGGCGCCTGGGTCAGAAAGGAGATCCCTGGAAAGGGCTGGGGCGTCATGCCCGGTCGTTGAACGAGCCCCGCCGGCGGCTGAAGGAGCTGCTGCGAAAGGAGGATTCCCCGGAGAGCTGAGCTTCCTCCCGGGATGGCGTCGAACCGGGGCAGGCTTGACAGTCCGAAGTTGATAGCCGTACCATACCGGGCAGAACGTCGGTCGCCGTGACATGCCGATCGATCATGCCGCACAGTGTTAACCGATTTAAGAAAGGAGGAACCATCATGCTGCCGCTCAAGAAGATTCTCTGTCCCACCGACTTCAGCGAGCCGTCCTTCAAGGCCCTGAGAACGGCGGGGGAGCTGGCCGAACAGTACGACGCCCAGCTCTATGTCCTGCACGTGGTCGATCCCATCCCGGCGGTGACCGCCTCCTCCGGAGTGGTGCCTCCCACGACCAATCCCACCGAATCGACCACCGCCGGCGCTTCCACTCAGATGACCGGCCCGACCACCTCCGAGGAGTTCAACCTCTCGCTGTATCAGGAGGAGCTGGAGAAACGGGCCGAGAAGATGCTCCAGGAAGCCGTCGATGAGCACGTGCCCGACGGCGTGACGGTCAATCCCATGGTCGTCCACGGCGACGCCGCCAAGCAGATTCTGGAGGCGGCCGAGAAACTGGACACCGACCTGACCGTCATCGCCACCCACGGCGCCTCCGGCTGGCAGCACATGATGTGCGGGGCGGTCCTGGAGAAGGTCGTCCGCCGGGCCAAGGGCAATGTTTTGACGGTCTATTCCGAACCGGAGAAGAAGTGATCGTGCCATATCCCGCGCGATCCATCATCGAAGGAACCATCGACGCCGAAGGAGGTGAAGAGAATGGCCAACAAACTAGGGGAGCATATTCAGACCGCCGACTGGAAGTCGGAGAAACACGTCCCGGTCATCGAATGTCCTGACCAGGTCAGCGCCGATGAGGTCTTCAAGGTGACCTGCGGTCTGGGCAAGGAGGTGGCCCATCCCAACACCACCGAGCATCACATCCGCTGGATCTCCTTGTTCTTTCATCCCGAGGACGAGAAATTCGCCTATCACATCGGTCACTTCGAGTTCAACGCCCACGGAGAATCGACCGAGGGAGCCAACGAGGGTCCCATCTATACCCATCACTCGGTCACCGCCGAGCTGAAGATCTCCAAGCCGGGTGTCATACACGCCCTGGCCCTGTGCAACATCCACGGCCTGTGGGAGAACTCCAAAGAGATCACGGTCGGTTAGGTCATCTCCAACGGGATCATCCCGCCTGATTCTGTCGGCTGTGCTGCCGGATCTGCCGTGGGCATGAGCACGCCTGAGCAGATCCGGCAGCCGGAATGGAACCCGCTGCTCTGAGAGCTCGCGGGACCGGCAGCCAGGTGAAAAACCGGCGTGGAAAGTCCGGCTGATCCGTTATTGAAGTGACCTGAGGGTACGCAGACATGCTGACCAAACGGAACGAATCGAAGCCTCGGCGTCCTACCATCGTCACGGTGCCCTGTTTCTCCGGAGCACCCTGGGACCTGGAAGGTCTCACCGCGCTCTCGGACCTGCCCCTGCGGACCATGCGGCTGCCCGAGGGGCTGGACGATGTCGAGGACTACGCCGATTTTGTCGAACGGCAGGTATCGGACCTGGACTGCTATGTTCTGGTGGGCGACTCCTTTGGCGCGGTCGTCTCGCTGGCCCTGGCCGTCCGTCGTCCGCCGGGCTGCAGGGCGCTGGTGATGTCCGGCGGTTTCGCGGCCAGTCCGGTGCGCAGCCGCCTGCTGCGGGCCCGCATCAAAGCCGCCCGATTCCTGCCGGGGCCGCTCTACCGGGCCATCACCCTTCGTCTGCATGCCGCCTCGCTGGCCTCGCCCTACGATATCGACGGGCAGGTTCCCTGGACGAAGAAGAAGAGCCGGCGGCTCTTCGCCGAGAACACCCCGTACCGCAGCTACGTCGCCCGGGCCAAGGCCGCCCTGAAGGTGGATCTGCGAGACCGGCTGGATCAGGTCGCCGTCCCCACTCTGATCATCACCCCGGAGCATGATACCCTGATCGGAGAGCAGGCCGCCGGGGAGATGCTCGAGGGCATCCCTGATGCCACCGAGGTGGTCCTGGAGCGAACCGGTCACATGCTGCGGTATTCGCATCCGGATACCTACGCGCGCACGGTGCGGGATTTTCTGGTGGGTCGTTTCCGAGACAGCGATCTGGAATTGGGCGGGCTCTGCCGGAGACCGGCTGTTGGGGAGAACAGGTAGGCTGCTTCAAAGCAAGAGAGCATCAAGCCATGAACAGGAATGTGCCACGAGCCGAGCAGAAAAGGAAGGATCATCCGGTGAAAGCCTCCAGCCGGATCATCATCAAGGCCCCGGCCGGGACGGTCTGGCGGATCCTGACCGATCTGGCCCACTGGGACCGCTGGAATCCGGACGTGAGCGACGTCTCCGTGGAAGGGCCGGTGGCCGCCGGGATGACCTTCCGCTGGCGGGCCGGGACGGCCCGGATCACCTCCACCATCCAGGAGGTGCAACCGGACCGGATGATCCGGTGGACCGGGCGGACCATGGGGATCCGGGCCGATCATCTGTGGCGCATCGAGCCGCAGGACGGCCGCACTGCGGTCGAGACCGTCGAATCCTGGCGGGGCGTCTTTGTGCGGCTGTTCCCCGGGAAGATGCGCCGGATATTGCAGCAGTCGCTTGACAAGGGGCTCCGGTCTCTGAAGATCGAGGCTGAGAAAAGGGCACAGGATGATCACGAGGCAGACCAGCGTCCATCATCGTAATTCAACCAAGGGAGGTATTCGTTGATATGACCGCTCGACATCTGCTATGGATCCCGGTCGGAGCTGTGGTGGGATTCGGAGCCGCCTACCTGTTCGGCGACCTGCTGACCCTGCCGGTCGATCTCTACTACCTGATCTACTTCGCGGCCGTGATCGGTTTCTTCGCCATCTATGTGAAAAAGACCGGTCTGGACCTCAGTGCCTGGATCTCCCGGCGCCTGATCCGGGGACTGGTGCTGGGTCTGATCGTGGGCCTGATGATGCTGCAGAATATTCTGTCCCGGCCGAAGACCGCGCCGCTAGGGGGTGCTGTGCTCATCTGGGCGCTCTTCTGGCGGGGGCTGATTTACGGTGGTGTGGACGGCCTGCTGCTCTTCGCCTTTCCCTGGATCGTCACCTGGCGGGCGCTGGGCGGCGAACGGGCCCGTGCCGGAAGGCAGATCATCATTGCAGTCATCGCCTGGCTGATGATCCTGATCACCACCACGGCCTATCATCTGGGCTATGAGGATTTCCGATCGCCCAAGATCGTCCAGCCGAATATCGGCAGCACCATCACCTCGCTGCCCACCATCCTGTCGGCCAACCCGGCGGCTTCGGTCTTCAGTCACCTGTTCCTGCACGTCGGCGCGGTGATCCACTGTCCCGATACCGAGCTGTTCCTGCCGCCCCACCGGGAAGAGCCGGTGGAGATATCCACCATTCATGATCAAGGAAAGCAGAAAGGAGAGTAACATGGAACAGAACAAAGATGCCTATCGTCAGAAAGTCGAGGCCGAGGTGAACGAGCTGAACGCCCGCATCGACCTGCTCAAATCCAAAGCCGAGAAAGCCGAGGCCGAGGCCAAGATCGGCTACAGCCAGCAAACATTCAAGCTGAAGGAAAAACGCGACGAGCTGAAGGAGAAGCTTGAGAATCTCAAGGAGGCCAGCGGCGATGCCTGGAAGGACATGAAGGCGGGTATCGATAAAGCGGTCACCGATCTGAAGACGGCTCTGGAAGTGGCCGAGACGCGGTTTAAGTAGTTCTTCGGCGAGGTGGAAAATGACAAATCGCGAACATATGGGGCACGGTGGTGACTCCGGACAGCAAGAGCATGGCGGCCGTGGAGAGCATGGCGATCATGGCGAGCACGGCGGCCATGATCAGCACGACGGCCATGCCGGCCACGCTGACAATGCCAAGCAGAGCGCGCATGGCCATCGCGGCAAACACGATGGCCATGGAGAGCATAGGGGCCACTCCGGCCACCACGATCACCAGCAGCACCACCGGATGATGATGGCCGATTTCCGGCAGCGGTTCTTCGTCTCCACCGCGCTGTCAATTCCGGTGCTGGTCCTCTCGCCGCTGATCCAGGGATTCCTGGGCTACACGCTGGATTTCGCCGGCCGCTCCTATGCCGTCTTCGGCCTGGCCACCCTGATTCTTGTCTATGGCGGCAAACCCTTCTACGCCGGACTGATCAGGGAGCTGAAAGACCGCTCGCCGGGGATGATGACCCTCATCGCCCTGGCCATCAGCGTGGCCTATGTTTACAGCAGCGCGGTCGTCTTTGGGCTCAGGGGCCAGGTCTTCTTCTGGGAGCTGGCCACCCTGATCGACATCATGCTCCTGGGCCACTGGATCGAGATGCGCTCGGTGATGTCGGCCTCCGGGGCGCTGGAGGAGCTGGCCAAACTGATGCCGGACACCGCCCATCTCAAGGAAGATCATCAGACCAGCGAAGTGAAGATCAGCGAGCTGAACACCAACGACGTCGTCCTGGTCAAGCCCGGGGAGAAGATCCCGGCCGACGGGATCATCGTCGAGGGCAGCAGCGCGGTGGACGAGTCGATGCTTACCGGCGAGTCGGAACCGGTGAAGAAGACGACCGACCAGCAGGTCATCGGCGGCTCGGTCAACGGCCAGGGGCTGCTGGAGGTCCGGGTGACCGGCACCGGTGAGGATTCCTATGTCTCCCAGATGATCCGCATGGTCAGGGAGGCCCAGGAAGCTAAGTCGAAGACTCAGACATTGGCCGACCGGGCGGCTCTGGTGCTGACCATCATCGCTCTCACCACCGGCACCGCCACCCTGATCGCCTGGATCCTGATCGGACAGAGCCTGGCCTTCTCGGTGGAGCGGATGGCCACGGTCATGGTGATCACCTGCCCGCATGCCCTGGGACTGGCCATTCCCCTGGTAGTGGCCGTCTCCACGGCTTTGTCGGCCCGCAACGGGCTGCTCATCCGCAACCGGACCGCCTTCGAGAACGCCCGCAAGCTGACCACGGTGGTCTTCGACAAGACCGGCACGTTGACCCGGGGAAAGTTCGGGGTCAGCGAGATCAAGGTTCTTTCTGAATCACTCAGCGAGGAGGATCTGGTCCGGCTGGCCGGTTCCGTAGAGCAGAACTCGGAGCATCCTATCGCCCGGGGGATCGTCGAGAAGGCCGGTGAGATGGAGATCGAGCTTCAGGAGGCCTCCGATTTCGAGGCCATGAAAGGCCGCGGCGTCAGAGCAAAGGTCGATGGAAAGATGGTCCTGGTGGTCGGTCCCGGATACCTCAAGGAGCACGAGATCACGGTCGCTGAGAAAGACCTGCCGGATGAGCCGGGCACGACCGTCTTCGTCCTGACCGGCGATCAGGTGGGCGGCCTGATCCATCTCTCCGATACCATCCGGCCGCAGTCGCAGGAGGCCGTCGACCGGCTGAAGAAGGACGGCATCAAGTGCTGGATGCTGACCGGCGATAACGAGGCCACCGCCAAACACGTCGCCGGGCAGCTCGGTCTGGACGGCTATTTCGCCGAGGTACTGCCGGACGAGAAACAGGACAAGATCAAGGAGCTGCAGGGGAGAGGGGAGTTCGTGGCCATGACCGGCGATGGGGTCAACGACGCCCCGGCCCTGGCCCAGGCCGACATCGGCATCGCCATCGGCTCGGGCACCGACGTGGCCGCGGCCACCGCCGACATCGTCCTGGTCAACGACGACCCGGCCGACGTCACTGCGTTGATCCTGTTCGGCAGAGCCACCTACAAGAAGATGGTTCAAAACCTCATCTGGGCCACCGGGTACAATGCGGTGGCCATCCCCCTGGCCGCCGGGGTGCTCTTCTCCTATGGGATCACCATCTCCCCGGCCATGGGCGCGGTGCTGATGTCGATGAGCACGGTGATCGTGGCGATTAATGCGCGGCTACTGAGGGTGGGGAAGGGGGAGTGAGTTACTTCAAAGGAACATGAGAAGGCGGAATGGAAAAAGACGATACGGTGATCTTCTATTCGCATCCATCGAAGAATATGGTAAGATACCAGAGACGGCGCTATAGTTAAAAGTGTGATAATAAAATATCTCTTGACACAGTCGACAATTGACGATATATTTATGACAATTGTCGTTATTTTATATAGGAGGATTATTATGCCGCCGGCAACGGTATTAAGCATTCTGGGAAGAAAGAAGACCCCGAAGAAGAGCATCAATCTCGTGGATCTCGACGAGCTCAGCAAGAAGGGCGTGAGCAAGAGCTCTCTCCTTCATCTGGCCAGATATCTCGGCCTCTCGGAAGGACAGATCGCCGAACTGCTGCCGATCTCTCTGCGGACCTTGCAGCGTTATTCCGGAAGAAAGCGGTTCGACCGTGTGGTGTCCGAGTATATTCTGCAGATCGCGGTGGTCGCCGCCAGAGGGGTTGATGTGTTTGATGATAAGAACAAGTTTCTGTCCTGGCTGAGATATCCCAATCGAGCCCTGGGAAACAGGACGCCCACCAGCTTGCTGGGCACGCGGTTCGGAACGGAGATGGTCCTCAACGAGCTCGGGCGCATCGAATACGGAGTCATCTCCTGATGCGTGTCTTCCGGATCGCCAAGACGGCCTTTGCCAGAGATCTCAGCGGCACCGGAGCCAGGCAATACGGCGGAAGGTGGAATCAGCCGGGTGTGGCGGTCATCTATACATCGGAGAGCCGAGCGCTGGCCTCTTTGGAATATCTGGTTCACATGTCGCAGGCGTACGCTCCGAGGGATCTCAGTATCGTCACGCTCGAGATCCCCGATGGGATCATTCCGGAGGTCATGGACGCCAAGGACCTGCCCAGGAACTGGCGGAGCTATCCGCCCTCCTCCGAATTGGCGGATATCGGGACGGCCTGGATCCTGTCGAGAAAGAGCCTGTTATTGCAGGTGTCGTCCGCGGTCGTCGAACAGGAGCATAATATACTCGTCAATCCAACTCATCCGGATATCTCCCGGGTGAAGATCGTCACGATCGAAAGATATGCTTTCGATGACAGGCTTACCGGTAAGAAAAAAGCATCAAGATGACAAGAAGGTTTTCGAAGCTGTGTGAAACCGGAAGAAAAAGTCGAAAAAAACTCTTGACACCGCCCCGGTTTTTGCTAATAATATGAATCAATGTATGCTTAAATCAGACGAAGCTGTATACCGTCGACCTGATCGTGAAACACATCGCACCCGTGAAAACGTAAGCCATTGGTGCCGGGGTAGCTCAGTCGGTAGAGCAACGGACTGAAAATCCGTGTGTCCGCAGTTCGATTCTGCGCCCCGGCACCATTATTATATTGGCGGCCGGGACCGCTGGAGAGCGGCAGGCCGTGTAATGGGTCGACCGCCGATCACGCGGTTCCTGTTGAATTCGGGCAAGCTTTTTGCTCCACTCCATTATAATAAGGTGGTGAGAATCTCATGGAAGGAACGTCGCGGTTCGTTCTCATCGCAGTCCTTATCCTGGCTCTGCTGACCATCGCCGGATGCGCCGCCGGGCCGACCCGGTTCGTCGATCATCCCGCCGGATTCTGGGCCGGTCTGTGGCACGGTTTCATCATCGTGATCACCTTCGTCATCGGCCTGTTCGCCGACTCGGTCCAGATCTATGCCCGCAACAACACCGGCGGCTGGTATGATTTCGGATTCGTCCTCGGGGCCATCATCATGCTGGGAGGATCGCGCTGCGGAAAGTGGAAGAAGAAGTACCAGCGGGAAAAGGAGAAGGAGTGGGACAGAATCGGCGATCAGGTGGAGGAGCGGGTCCGGCGGGGCATCAAGAACTGGCTGGAGGAATCAGGCGACAAGGAATGGGAGGAGATCGGCAAGAAGATCGAGGAGAAGATCAAGCGGGAGCTGCGCAACTGGGCCGAGTCGGAGTGATCGAGCGGCAGGATATAAAAGCACTTGACAATGCTCCCTTCGATCTGTAAATTTTATTATTCTCACCAGGCCTTCGATCTTTGATTAATTTTCCAAATAGGTACTTCGATAGAAGCAGTGCTTGACAAGATGCTGGTGTAGCTCAGCTGGTAGAGCAGCTCACTCGTAATGAGCAGGTCCGCGGTTCGAATCCGCGCACCAGCTCTGGTAAAAAATTTCAAATATTTGATAAAATTTTCTTGACAATTGCCGTCTTCGATGTTATAATACGGTGACAATGGAGAAGACGACATAAATATGTCTCTACATTGGTGTCTCAAGGCGAAAGTTGACTGCTCGCCGTGAGGCGGGCAGTTTTTGTATCTCTGCTCTTTGACAAAAAATATAGCGTGCACAGTTCGCAACTGATGAGTGTGGGCAATAGCCCAAACCCGTAAGACCTCAAAGTAGAGAATACATTTCTACGGAGAGTTTGATCCTGGCTCAGAACGAACGCTGGCGGCGTGCCTCATACATGCAAGTCGAACGAGAAAGTGATTTTCGGATCGCGAGTAAAGTGGCGAACGGGTGAGTAACGCGTGGGCAATCTGCCCTCGAGTGGGGGATAACATTCCTAACGGGATGCTAATACCGCATGATATCACGTGGTCGCATGGCCGTGTGATCAAAGGTGGCCTCTGCTTGCAAGCTATCGCTTGAGGATGAACCCGCGTACCATTAGCTTGTTGGTGGGGTAACGGCCTACCAAGGCAGCGATGGTTAGCCGGCCTGAGAGGGTGTCCGGCCACACTGGGACTGAGATACGGCCCAGACTCCTACGGGAGGCAGCAGTAGGGAATCTTGCGCAATGGGGGAAACCCTGACGCAGCAACGCCGCGTGGGTGATGAAGCTCTTCGGAGCGTAAAGCCCTGTCAGGAGGGAAGAACTGGTCACCGACCCAACACGTCGGAGACGTGACGGTACCTCCAGAGGAAGCTCCGGCTAACTCCGTGCCAGCAGCCGCGGTAACACGGGGGGAGCGAGCGTTGTTCGGAATTACTGGGCGTAAAGGGCGCGCAGGTGGATTCGAAAGTCAGGCGTGAAAACTCACGGCTTAACCGGGAGCCTGCGCCTGAAACTTCGGATCTTGAGTACAGAAGAGGAGAGTGGAATTCCTGGTGTAGCGGTGAAATGCGTAGATATCAGGAAGAACACCGGTGGCGAAGGCGGCTCTCTGGTCTGATACTGACGCTGAGGCGCGAAAGCGTGGGGAGCAAACAGGATTAGATACCCTGGTAGTCCACGCCGTAAACGATGGGCACTAGGTGTTGGGGGTGTCGATTCCCTCAGTGCCGAAGCTAACGCATTAAGTGCCCCGCCTGGGGAGTACGACCGCAAGGTTGAAACTCAAAGGAATTGACGGGGGCCCGCACAAGCGGTGGAGCATGTGGTTCAATTCGACGCAACGCGAAGAACCTTACCGGGGTTTGACATATACCCGCAAGCTGTAGAAATACAGCCCTCCTTTTGGACGGGTATACAGGTGCTGCATGGCTGTCGTCAGCTCGTGTCGTGAGATGTTGGGTTAAGTCCCGCAACGAGCGCAACCCTTGCCCTTAGTTGCCATCAGGTTATGCTGGGAACTCTAAGGGGACTGCCGGTGATAAACCGGAGGAAGGTGGGGATGACGTCAAGTCCTCATGGCCCTTATGTCCCGGGCTACACACGTGCTACAATGGCTGGTACAGAGGGTAGCAATGCCGCGAGGTGGAGCTAATCCCAGAAAGCCAGTCTCAGTTCGGATTGGAGTCTGCAACTCGACTCCATGAAGTTGGAATCGCTAGTAATCGCGGATCAGCATGCCGCGGTGAATACGTTCCCGGGCCTTGTACACACCGCCCGTCAAGCGATGAGAGTTGGGGGTGCCCGAAGTCGTGGTTCTAACCTTCGGGAGGAACGCGCCGAAGGTAAACCCAACGATTGGCGCTAAGTCGTAACAAGGTAGCCGTATCGGAAGGTGCGGCTGGATCACCTCCTTTCTAAGGAGCTTCGTTCCTCACTCGATGAGGGACCAGCTTCAAATCGACCCTCGTCCGTTCGTTCTGTGCACGCTGTATTTTTTTACACATCGAGTTCAGGTCATGTCCTCTGGGCCATGGCCCCTCTGGGCCTATAGCTCAGATGTGGTTAGAGCGCACGCCTGATAAGCGTGAGGTCACTGGTTCAACTCCAGTTAGGCCCACTGGAAGTATGGCTGAGGATCATATGGCATTCGGATGTGGATGAGGGGTGGTGAGGGGGGCCGTTTCCGAACTGCTCAGCATGGGGATATAGCTCAGTTGGGAGAGCGCCGCCCTTGCAAGGCGGAGGCCACCGGTTCGAATCCGGTTATCTCCACCAGACATCCAATTGCTGTTCGAAGTCTTTGAATTATAGAGAAGTACTTGTTCTTTGACAACTGCATAGAGAAGCGGGTACAAAATTAGGTCAAGCTACCAAGGGCGTATGGTGGATGCCTTGGCACGAGAAGCCGACGAAGGACGTGGTAAGCTGCGATAAGCCTCGGGGAGGTGCAAACAACCTTAGATCCGGGGATCTCCGAATGGGGCAACCCAGCACGGGTCATGCCGTGCTACGGCCAGATGAATCCATAGTCTGGCTCGAGTGAACGAGGGGAACTGAAACATCTTAGTACTCTCGGGAAAAGAAAGTAATAACGATTTCCTCAGTAGCGGCGAGCGAACGGGAAACAGCCCAAACCGTTTTGCACGTTAAAGCCCGAACGCGTTGTGCAAGCGGGGTTGTGGGGTTCATTCTGACGGGGGTTCGGACCTGTCGGGGAGTTAACAAGCAGACAGTTAGCCGAAGGGCCTGGAAAGGCCAACCAAAGAAGGTGATAGTCCTGTAGGTGAAAACTGATCTGCCTCCCTGGAATGAGTTCCCAAGTACCGCGGGACACGTGAAATCCTGTGGGAATCCGGGAGGACCACCTCCTAAGGCTAAATACTCTCTCGTGACCGATAGTGAACTAGTACCGTGAGGGAAAGGTGAAAAGAACTCCTGGCGGAGAGTGAAATAGAACCTGAAACCATATGCCTACAAGCGGTGGGAGGATGAAGAGTCATGCTTGCATGGCTTTAGTAGTCTGACCACGTGCCTTTTGCATAATGAACCGGCGAGTTACTTGTATGCAGCGAGGTTAAGCGTACACGACGCGGAGCCGTAGCGAAAGCGAGTCTGAAATGGGCGCTCAGTTGCATGCAGTAGACCCGAAGCTGAGTGATCTATCCATGGTCAGGATGAAGCGCAGGTAATACTACGTGGAGGTCCGAACCCACCAGCGTTGAAAAGCTGGGGGATGAACTGTGGATAGGGGTGAAAGGCCAATCAAACTCAGAGATAGCTGGTTCTCCCCGAAATAGTTTTAGGACTAGCCTCGCATAAAAGAGTGACGGCGGTAGAGCACTGGATGGGCTAGGGGCCCCACAAGGTTACCAACCCCAACCAAACTCCGAATTCCGTACACTTGTTCTGCGGGAGTCAGGCGGTGGGGGATAAGCTTCATCGCCGAGAGGGAAACAACCCAGACCACCAGCTAAGGTCCCTAAATGTAAGCTAAGTGCTTTAAGGAAGTGGGATTGCCCAAACAGCCAGGATGTTGGCTTAGAAGCAGCCATTCATTTAAAGAGTGCGTAACTGCTCACTGGTCGAGTGGTCCCGCGCCGATAATGTAGGGGACTCAAGCTTACTACCGACGCTGTGGACTGTACATCTCTTCGGAGATGTGCTTTGGTAGGGGAGCGTTCCATGCTAGGTTGAAGGTGATCCGTGAGGATTGCTGGACGATATGGAAGCGATTATGCCGGTATAAGTAGCGATAAAACAGGCGAGAAACCTGTTCACCGAAAGCCTAAGGTTTCCTGAGGAAGGTTAATCCGCTCAGGGTTAGTCGGACCCTAAGCCAAGGCCGAAAGGCGTAGGCGATGGAAAACAGGCTAAATATTCCTGTACCACTCAAACGGTGTTTGAGCTATGGGGTGACGCAGAAGTGAAGGCCAGCCCGCCATTGGACGTGCGGGTCTAAGCCGGTAGGAGGTCGTCATAGGCAAATCCGTGACGGCATCAACTCCGAGAGGCGATGGGGAGCCCGTCAGGGCACAAACTGGCCGTAATCAGGCTGCCAAGAAAAACCTCTATGTGAATCGTTTGGGTGACCGTACCGCAAACCGACGCAGGTAGGCGAGGAGAGAATCCTAAGGTGCTCGAGAGAACCCTGGTTAAGGAACTAGGCAAAATGACTCCGTAACTTCGGGATAAGGAGTGCCCTCATTAGGTGATTCGCTTCGCGCGAAGAGCCGAGGAGGGCCGCAGCGAAATGGCCTGGGCGACTGTTTACTAAAAACACAGGTCTCTGCGAAGTCGAAAAAGACGATGTATAGGGACTGACACCTGCCCGGTGCTGGAAGGTTAAGGGGAGGGGTTAGTGGGGCTGTGATGAAGAGACGAGGTTTCCTTGGATCGGAATCACGCCTGCCCCGCGAAGCTCTGAACCGAAGCCCCAGTAAACGGCGGCCGTAACTATAACGGTCCTAAGGTAGCGAAATTCCTTGTCGGGTAAGTTCCGACCTGCACGAATGGTGCAACGACTTGGGCGCTGTCTCAACCAGGGACTCGGCGAAATTGTAGTACCGGTGAAGATGCCGGTTACCCGCGACTGGACAGAAAGACCCCGTGAACCTTTACTGCAGCCTGATATTGGATTTTGGCAAGGCATGTGTAGGATAGGTGGGAGGCGTTGAAGTGGGGGCGCTAGTCCTCATGGAGCCAACCTTGAAATACCACCCTTGTTTTGTTGGAATTCTAACCCAGAACCGTGAATCCGGTTTGGGGACAGTGTCAGGTGGGCAGTTTGACTGGGGCGGTCGCCTCCTAAAATGTAACGGAGGCGCCCAATGGTTCCCTCAACGCGGTTGGTAATCGCGTGAAGAGCGTAAAGGCAGAAGGGAGCTTAACTGCGAGACCTACAAGTCGAGCAGGTGCGAAAGCAGGGCTTAGTGATCCGGCGGTTGAGAGTGGAATTGCCGTCGCTCAACGGATAAAAGGTACTCCGGGGATAACAGGCTTATCTCCCCCGAGAGTCCATATCGACGGGGAGGTTTGGCACCTCGATGTCGGCTCATCGCATCCTGGGGCTGGAGAAGGTCCCAAGGGTTGGGCTGTTCGCCCATTAAAGCGGTACGTGAGCTGGGTTTAGAACGTCGTGAGACAGTTCGGTCCTTATCCGTCGTGGGCGTTAGGATATCTGAGGGGATCTGTCCTTAGTACGAGAGGACCGGGATGGACGAACCTCTGGTGTACCAGTTGTCACGCCAGTGGCACCGCTGGGTAGCTATGTTCGGAAGGGATAAGCGCTGAAGGCATCTAAGCGCGAAGCCCACCCCAAGAAGAGATATCCCGCAGGGTAACCTGCCTAAAGGCTCCTTGGAGATGACGAGGTTGATAGGTCGCAGGTCTAAGTGCAGCAATGCATTCAGCCGAGCGATACTAATAAGCCGTGAGGCTTGACCTAATTATACACCCCTTTTCTATGCAGTTGTCAATTCGAAGTTGGCCTGGTTCGCCAAGGCGATAAATGGGGCCCCATGACCCACTCATCGAGCCCCGGCCAGGCACACTCTCTTTCCGGTGGCTTTAGCGGAGGGGAAACACCTCTTCCCATTCCGAACAGAGAAGTTAAGCCCTCCAGCGCCGATGGTACTGCTTGGGAGACCTTGTGGGAGAGTAGGTCGCCGCCGGGAGTAATCAAACCCGCTGAATACAGCGGGTTTTTTTTATTCTCGCAAAACAAACCTTGACTTAGCGAATAATAAATATTAAAATAGAGATTTGTAGAAAATCGGTAGATACAACTTGAGACCTTTCGGGTGAGACCTTTTTTCCCGAGAACATTTTCTCTTACAGATACGATCAATGATGATCGATCACCGATTTCCGAGATCAAGAAGGAGGACGGCTACGTGAAAGAATTCGCAACGGAAAACTACCGCAACATCGCCCTTATCGCCCATGGCGATGCCGGCAAGACCTCTCTGGCAGAGGCCATGTGCTATACCGCCGGAGCCACCAAACGGCTGGGCCGGGTCGACGACGGCAACACCGCATCCGACTACAACGAGGACGAAATCCAGCGCAACATCTCCATCAGCACGGCCCTGCTTCATGCCGACTGGTCCGGACACCGCATCCACCTGCTGGACACGCCCGGGTATACCGATTTCGTCGGCGAGGTCATCGGCGCCCTGCGGGTGGTGGATGGCGCTCTGGTGGTGATCAATGCCGTCTCCGGCCTGGAGGTAGGTACCGAGAACGTCTGGGGTTTCGCCGCCAAAAACGAGCTGGCCCGGATGATCGTGATCAATAAGATGGCCAAGGAGCATGCCGATTTCAACAAGGCCCTGACCGGCGCCCAATCGGCTTTCGGCAGCGGCGTAGTGGCCCTGCAGCTGCCCATCGGCTCGGCCGATAACTTCACCGGCGTGGTCGACCTGGTTCAGATGAAGGCCTGGCAGACGGATAAGGACGGCAAGGCCAAACCGGGTGAGATTCCCGCCGATATGGAAGAACAGGTCAAGACGCACCGGGAACGCCTGGTGGAGACGGTGGCCGAGTCCGACGATGCCCTGCTGGAAAAATATTTCGACCAGGGCGAACTGTCCACCGAGGAGATTCAGGCCGGACTGCGCACGGGCACCCTGAGCGGACAGATCTTTCCGGTGGTCTGCATTGATGCCTACGAGAACCAGGGCACTTCGCTGATCATGGACGCCGTGGTCAATTACCTGCCATCGCCGGTCGATCGCGGCGAGACCAAAGGGACCAAACCAGGAACCGGTCAGGAGGAGGTGCGTCCTCCATCCGATGATGCTCCGCTGTCCGCTTTCGTGTTCAAGACCATCTCCGAGCCGCATGTCGGAGAGCTATCCCTGTTCCGGGTCTATTCCGGCCGTCTGGAGTCGGGCATGGATGTTCAGAACAGCACCAAGGATCATTCCGAGCGGATCGGGCAGATCTTCGCCCTGCTGGGAAAGGAGCGCAAGGAAGTCGGAGCCATGCACGCCGGAGAGATGGGCGCTGCGGTCAAGCTGAAGGATACTCATACCGGCGACACGCTGTGTGATCCCCGGTCGCCGATTCTGTTTTCGCCGGCCGAGCCCCCCGGCGCCGTCATCCGGGTGGCCATCGAGCCCAAGACCAAGGGAGATGAGGAGAAGATCGGCACCGGGCTGACCAGACTTCATGACGAGGATCCTACCTTCCATGTGGAGATCGATCCGGAGCTCAAGCAGACGGTCATCTTCGGCCTGGGAGAGCTGCACCTGGACGTCATCGTGGACCGGCTGAAGAAAAAGTTCGGGGTCGAGGTCGAACTGGTCAAGCCCAAGATCCCCTATCGGGAAACCATTCTGGGAACGGCCGAGGTCCAGGGAAAATACAAGAAGCAGACCGGTGGACGGGGACAGTACGGAGACGCCTGGATCAAGATCGAGCCGCTGCCCCGGGGCGAGGGGTTCGAGTTCGTGGACGCCATCGTCGGCGGGGCCATCCCCAATAAATTCATCCCGGCCGTGGAGAAGGGTGTCCGGGAGACGATGGTCAATGGCGCGGTGGCCGGATATCCTATCGTCGATGTCAGGGTCACGCTGTATGACGGGTCATACCACACCGTGGATTCCTCGGAGCAGGCCTTCAAGGTGGCCGGTTCGATGGCCATGAAGAGCGCCGTCAACCAGGCCCGGCCTATTCTGCTGGAGCCGATCTATGACGTCGAGGTGACCGTACCCGACGACTTCATGGGTGATGTCATGGGCGACCTGTCCTCCCGGCGGGGCAAGATCGCCGGGTCCGAACCGCGGGGAAATTTTCAGGTGGTCCGGGCCAAGGTGCCTCTCGGTGAGCTGTATAAATATTCCACCACGCTGCGCTCGCTGACCCAGGGCCGGGGTCTCCATACCCGCCAGTTCTCTCACTACGAACAGGTCCCCCACGACGTGGCCGAGAAGATCATCGCCGAATCGCAGGAGGAGTAGTCGGCCTGCACCGAAGAGATCCGGAGTCGCACGGAGAAAGGCGGTGTTCTCGAGGGAGCACCGTCTTTTTTCAGTGAGTCACCGGTCCCGGCCGATCCCCGTCCGGCCGGTCCTGACCGCCACCGGGAGGCCATTTTTTTGTTTGCAATTACACCCCGCAAGTATTAAGTTAGAGACGGTTGCTTTGACCGCCCGGAAACGGGTATCTACCTGCATTCACAGGAGTTTTTCAAGGGGGTTCCGATGTCAGGCCACTCCAAATGGAGTACCATCAAGCGGAAAAAAGGAAAGGCGGATGCTCAGCGGGGGAAGATCTTCTCCAAGCTGATCAAGGAGATCACGGTAGCGGCCCGCGAGGGCGGCGGTGATCCGGAGTCCAATCCTCGTCTGCGACAGGTTGTGCAGACCGCCAAATCGGCCAACATGCCGGCCGATAATATCGATCGGGCCATTAAAAAGGGCACCGGCGAGCTGCCCGGCGTGACCTATGAAGAGGTCAATTACGAGGGCTATGGGCCCGGGGGGATCGCCCTGCTGGTGGAGGTGGCCACCGACAACAAGAACCGCACCGTGGCCGACATTCGCCATATTCTCACCCGGCGCAACGGACATCTGGGAGAGACCGGCAGCGTGGCCTGGATGTTCGAGCAGAAAGGTTACATCGCCGTCAGCAAGGACGCCTGCGAAGAAGATCAGCTGATGGCCGTGGTCCTGGATGCCGGGGCCGAGGACATGAAGCTGGAGGAGGATATCTACGAGATCTTCACCGCGCCGGCCGATTTCGAGAACGTCCGTGAGGCCCTCGATGAGAAGAAGATCCCTTATACCGAAGCGGAACTGACCAAGTTTCCTCAGAGCACCATCAAGCTGGACGGCAAGAACGCCGAGCAGGCGTTGATCCTGATGGAGGAACTGGAGGATCAGGAGGACGTCCAGCACGTCTATACCAATTTCGATATCGACGAGGAAATCATGAACAAGCTGAGCGACTGACCGGGTCGCTCTTGTATGGCGGGGAGATCGAGATGATCATCATGGGCATCGACCCGGGCAGTGCCGTGACCGGTTTCGGGCTCATTCAGCAGGAGAGGAACGGCTGGTCTCTGCTGCATCACGGTTGCGTCCGGGCCCGCCGCCACGAGCCGCTGGCTCAAAGGCTGGGTCATATCTACGCCGACCTGATGGCCCTTATTGAAAAGTACAGCCCGGATCTGGTGGCGGTGGAACGGGGCTTCTCCGGCCGCAATCCCCGAACAGCCATGGTTATGGGCCAGGTGCTGGGCATTTCCCTGCTGGTTGCCGCCAATGCCGGCCGGCCGGTTCTGGAGTATTCCCCCCGGGAGGTCAAGCTGGCCGTCACCGGATTCGGCTCGGCCTCCAAGGAACAGGTCCAGTACATGGTCAAGCAGCTGCTTCAGGCCGCCGGGATCGATCTGGCCCCGGACGCCGCTGACGCCCTGGCGGTGGCTCTGTGCCATGCCAATAAGCTGGATGTTCCGGTCTGAGCCGGCACCCGGCGTTTTGCCTCCGATGGAGTGAAGATGATCACCTACCTGGAAGGCAGGCTGATTGAGGAGGAACCGACCCATATCGTCGTGGAAATCGGCGGGATAGGGTATTTCATCCAGATTCCCGTATCCAGCTACAAAAAGTTTCCCAGCGCCTCGAACGGGATCAAGATCTTCACCCACCTGCATGTCCGCGAGGATATTCTGCAGCTGTATGGGTTCGCCACCCGGGAGGAACGGCATCTGTTCCGTCTGCTGATCTCCGTCTCCGGGGTCGGTCCCCGGCTGGCTCAGAGCGTGCTCTCGGGCATCTCCGTGGAGCAATTCCGGGCCTGCATGGCCCGGGGAGATCTGGTTCCCCTGACGGCCATCCCCGGCGTGGGCAAGAAGACGGCCCAGCGGCTGCTGGTCGATCTGCGGGAGAAGGTCGGCGTCGAGACAGGTGGCGCCGGCATCGACGGCCAGCCGGTCGGCGAGGTCGAGCCCGACCTCGAGCGGGATGCCGTCAAGGCCCTGATATCGCTGGGCTGCCGCCCGCAAGAGGCTCAGCGGCTGGTCCGGGCGGTGCACCAGAAGGAGGCCGCCGAGGAGCTGACCCTGGAGGATCTGATTTTGAAAGCTCTCCAACATGCCTGAGCAACGGCAGCAGGCACGAAACAATTATCCGGAAGACCGAGCCATGGAAGAGAAAATCACCGCACCCTATCGCCTGGACGGCGAGGTCGAGCTGGACCGCAGCCTGCGGCCGGCGCAGTTCGACGATTTCGTCGGGCAGTCCAAGGTGAAAGAGAACCTGCGGGTCTTCGTCGGCGCCGCCAAACAGCGCCAGGAGCCGCTCGACCATGTGCTCTTCTGCGGTCCACCGGGCCTGGGCAAGACCACCCTGGCTCATATCATCGCCAACGAACTGGGGGTTCCTGTTCGCCCCACCTCCGGCCCGACCCTGCAGAAGCCCTTCGATCTGGCCGGTATCCTGAGCAAGCTGCGTGAGGGTGAGGTCTTCTTTATCGACGAGATCCACCGGCTCAACCCGGCCGTGGAGGAATCTCTCTACTCGGCCATGGAGGACGGCGTCTGCCATGCCGTGCTGGACCGGGGGGTGGGGGCCAAGACGGTCGATCTGCACCTGAAGCACTTTACCCTCATCGGGGCCACCACCCGGGCCGGCCTGCTGACCTCGCCGCTGCGCTCCCGCTTCGGGGTTATCTCCCGGCTGGATTATTACGGCCCTAAAGATCTGGGAAAGATCGTCCGGCGATCGGCCCGCATCCTGGAGGTGGAGATCGATGACCGCGGAGCCATGGAGATCGCCCGCCGGGCACGGGGCACGCCCCGGGTGGCCAACCGGCTGCTGCGGAGGGTGCGCGACTATGCCCAGGTCAAGGCCGACGGCCGGATCACCAAAGAGGTGGCCGCCATGGCCCTGGGCATGCTGGAGGTGGATGAGCTGGGCCTGGACGAGATGGACAAGCGGATCATTACCACCATCCAGGAGAAATTCGGGGGCGGTCCGGTGGGGCTGAACACCCTGGCGGTCGCCGTGGGGGAGGCCAAGGACACCATCGAGGAGGTCTACGAGCCCTATCTGGTCCTGGAGGGGCTCATCCAGCGGACCCCGCGGGGCCGGGTGACCACCGACCGGGCCCGAAAGCATCTGCATTTAGAGCGAACCGCCGACGAACAGGGGAAACTATTCGATGCCTGATCCGATGATGAACCAGATACCGGACGAGCTGCAAAAGGCCAAGATGTTTCACTCCCATCTGGGCCCCTATCTGGTGGTCGGTCTGAAGATGGGCCAGGAGGTGGTCAGGAGATGGGGCGGGAAACCCTTCTCGATGACCATCGAGGTTTTCACCGGGCCACATCCGCCGCTCTCCTGCGTGGTGGACGGCCTGCAGCTGTCCACTCCCTGCACCGTGGGCAACGGCCAGATCCGCATTCGGGAAGGGGGCCGGGTGGCCATCCGGGCCCGGCGCGATGAACAGCAGTTGGAATATTCTCTCAAACCGGGGATCTGGGAGCGTATCCGGGCCGCCGAGGGGACCGATCGGCTGGAGGCCCTGGCCCTGGAGCTGTGGGATCTTGAGCCGATTGAACTGCTGAACGAGAGCGGGTCATGAGCCGACCATTCGACGCCCGATTTATCAGCCTGACGGGTCTGTTATTGGCTACCGGTGTGATCTTTCCCTTTATCTTTCACCAGTTCGGGATCGCCGGCCGGATCTTCCTGCCTATGCATATCCCTGTCTTCCTGGCCGGTCTCATTCTGGGGCCCTGGGCCGGTCTGCTGGTCGGAGCCCTCAGTCCCGGTCTGAGTGCGGTGATGACCGGTATGCCGCCGGCTGCCCTGGCCATCCCCATGACCCCGGAGCTGGCCGTCTATGGACTGATCTCCGGACTGCTTTTCCGGGGTACCCGGACCAGTCTCTATATCAGCCTGCTGGGAGCCATGATCCTGGGCCGGCTTGTCTGGATCCCGATGGCCATCTTCATCGCCCCGCTGCTGGGTTTCGAGGGCCGGACTCTGACCGTGGTCCTGGCCGCTCTGGCGGTCGGATGGCCGGGCATCGTCCTGCAGCTGCTGTTCGTGCCGCCGATCGTGATCAGGCTCAGAAAGGCCGTCCTCAACACCACACAAGATGAATGACCGTTGATGGATCTCAACGACTTCGACTATTCCCTGCCCGAGAAGCTGATCGCCCAGCGGCCTCGTCCCCGGCGAGGTCAATCCCGGCTGCTGGTGCTGTATCGCCGGGATGGCCGTATCGAACATCGACGGTTCACCGACCTGCACGAATATCTCCAGCCGGGCGATGCCCTGATCATCAACGAGACCCGGGTGATGCCGGCCCGGCTGCTGGGACATCGACGGGACACCGGGGGGAAGGTCGAGATCCTCCTGGTGCGGGACCGGGGAGAGGGCCGCTGGCAGTTTCTGGTCAAGCCCTCCCGGCGGGCTCGTCCGGGCATCGAGTTTTCCTTCGGCGACGGCCGGCTGATCTGTGAGGTGGAGGAACGGATCGGACCGGGCGAGTGGACCGGCCGGATGCGCAGCCGCGAGAATCTGGCCAAAGTTCTTGAGGAGTTAGGCCAGACCCCGCTGCCGCCCTATATCCGTCGGCCGCCCGATGAGAGCGACCGGCTTCGTTATCAGACCGTCTTTGCCCGGCAGGACGGGGCCGTGGCCGCTCCGACAGCCGGTCTGCATTTCACCCGGGACCTGCTGGACAGGATCTCCGGCCAGGGGATCGAGATCGTCCCTATCCTGCTACATGTCGGACCGGGGACGTTTCGGCCGGTCAAGGTCAGCGACATCACCCGGCATCGCATGGAGGCAGAGTTCTGCCGTATATCCCCGGAGGCGGCCGCCGCGATCAACCATGCCCGGGATCGGGGGGGACGGATCGTGGTGGTGGGTACCACCACGGTGCGGGCCCTGGAGTCACGCGCCGCCGGGAACCACGCGGCAGGACCGCATCTGGAGCCGGGAGAGGGATGGACCGACCTGTTCATCCATCCGCCCTTTTCATTTCGTCTGACCGATGCCCTGATCACCAACTTTCATCTGCCCCGCAGCACGTTGCTGATGCTGGTCTCGGCCATGGCCGGACGGGAGCTCATCCTGCAAGCATACCGGGAGGCCGTCGCCGAAGAGTATCTGTTTTACAGCTACGGCGACGCCATGCTCATCCTTTGATTGACGAAAGGGCAGAGAAGGAGACCACCGCATGGCCAAGGACCAGCCGGAAACAGCAACCGGCCTGATCGTCGCCGCCGGCCAGGGCTTGCGCATGGGCACCCGGACCCCCAAGGTGATGCTGCCGGTGGGCGGTCGGCCCCTGCTGGCCCATACCCTGCAGGCCTTTGAACAGGCCGAGACGATCGATCAGGTCGTGCTGGTGGCGTCCGAGGATCTGCTGGCTCTGATGGCCGCGGAGGTGGTCGATGCGCATAAGCTCCGCAAGGTGCGCCGGATCGTCCCCGGAGGCGCCCGGCGTCAGGACTCGGTTCGCCTGGGCCTGGAGGCTGTGGGACCCAATTGCCGTCTGGTGGCCATCCACGACGGAGCCCGTCCGCTGATCACTCCCGGGCTGATCGACCAGGCGGTCACGCAGGCGGTCCGGCACGGAGCCGCCGCTCTGGCCGTGCGGCCCAGCGATACGGTCCGCCGGGGGGAGGAGGACACCTTTCAGGTGACCCTGGACAGGGATAAGCTCTGGCTGATGCAGACGCCCCAGGTCTTTTCCTGCGAGCTGATCCTGGAGGCCCACCGGCAGGCCGCCGAACGGAGACTGGACGGCACCGATGATGTGGCCCTGGTTGAGGCCATGGGATATCCTGTCCGGGTCGTGGAGGGCTTTCGAGAAAACATCAAGGTGACCACACCGGAGGATCTGCTCTATGTCGAAGCGGTGCTGTCGAGGAGATCGGAGCGATGAGGGTCGGGCTGGGATATGATGTTCACCGGCTGGTCCCGGACCGTCCTCTGGTGCTGGGAGGGGTGACCGTTCCCTTCGAGAAAGGCCTGCTGGGTCATTCCGACGCCGACGTCATCTCTCATGCGCTGGGCGACGCCCTTCTGGGAGCCGCCGCGCTGGGAGATCTGGGCGCTCATTTTCCGGACACCGACCCCCGCTGGAAGGACATCTCCAGTCTCACCCTGCTGGAAGAGGTGGGCCGGCTGATCCGCAGCTACAGCTTCAGGATCGTCAACGTCGATGCCACCCTGGTGGCGGAAGAACCCAGAATCGGACCGCACGTGCCGGAGATGCGCCGGCGTCTGGCCGAGGCGCTTGGGGTCTCCCCGGAGCAGATCTCGATCAAGGCCACCACCACCGAGGGGCTGGGCCCGGTCGGTGCCGGCCAGGGCATGGCGGCTTACGCGGCAGCTGTGATCGAGGAAGCCGGACGCTGAATGAGCGACACCGGCTTCGTCCTCCAGGCGGTCCCTGAACGCTGACCGGGGGTTCCATGCCTTCACTGGAGAACTTTCTGCAGAACCTGTCCGGGGCTCAGGCTCAGTGGTTCTATCTCATCCTGTTTGCCAGCTGTCTGGTGGAGAACCTGTTCCCGCCCTATCCGGGTGATACGGTGATCCTTTTGGCCGGTTATCTGGCCGGCACCGGACAGATCTTGATCGGCGGCGGTCTGCTCTGTTCGGTGGCCGGCAGCCTGGCCGGCGGGCTGATCCTGTTCGCCTTGGGATCGTTCCGGGGCCGGAACCTGTTTCGAAAAGAACGATTCCGTTTCCTTTCACCGGAACGACTCAACCAGGTGACGGCCTGGTTCGGACGCCACGGCCGCAAGGTTATCCTGGCCAGCCGGTTTCTTCCCGGGGTCAGGTCTCTGGTGGCCGTAACGGCCGGTATCGGCGGAGTGCCGGTCTCGGTATTCGCTTTCTTCTCTCTGATCAGCATCCTGGTGTGGAACGGACTGCTGCTCTATGCCGGATTGAAATTGGGACAGAACTGGGCCGCCGTGGTCCGCTGGGTTCGGATCTATAACTGGATCGTGATCCTTGTTCTGCTGCTGGCCGCCCTGCTCTGGTATCTGAGGCGCCACGGTCCTCTGCGGCCCCGGCGCGAGCGCGACGATGAAAAGGAGACTCATTCGTGAACGTGGCCGTTCTTTTAGGCGGAGATTCTGCTGAGCGAGATGTCTCTTTAGAAACCGGTCGCTTCGTGGCCCGGGCGGTCCGGGAACTGGGACATCGGGTCCTGCCGCTGGATCCGGCTCGAGGCGCCGAGCCGTTGCCCGACGATCCTGAGACCTGGGGTCAGGGACCCCGCCCGGAGCCGCCCGCTTTGCTTTCTCATGGGGGACGATATCATAAAGCGCTGTTCGAGACGGTGGAGACCTGCCGGAAGGAGGAGGTCGAGGTCATTTTTCTCGCCCTCCATGGCGGTCTGGGTGAGGATGGCACCATCCAGGGGTATCTTGACCTGGTGGGCATTCCCTATACCGGATCGGGTATGCTGGCCAGCGCCCTGGCCATGGACAAGGCGGTGGCCAAAAGGATCATCAGCCAGGAAGGCGTTCGCGTGCCCCGGGATGTCACCGTCAGGTCGCGTCGGCAGGTGGATCTCCAGCATCTGATGAACGATCTTGAGCCCCCGTTGCAGCTGCCGGTGGTAGTCAAACCCAGCAATCAGGGCTCCACGGTGGGATTGCAGGTGGTCGAGAAGGCCGGTCGATTGGAGGAGGCCTTCCATGAGGCCCAGCGCTTCGGCGACCGGGTGATGATCGAACGATACATCCCGGGACGGGAATTGACCGTGGCCATCCTGGACGACCGGGCCCTGCCGATCGTGGAGATCATCCCCGAGGGCGGACTGTATGACTATGAGTCCAAGTACACCGATGGGAAAAGCCGCTACATCACCGAACCGGTGCTCCCCACGGACCTGGCCGGCGAGATCCAGGATCTGTCCCTGCGAGCCTTTCGGGCTTTGGGTTGCCAGGGCTATGCCCGGGTGGACGTTCGTCTGGATCCCCAGCAGATACCCTACGTGCTGGAGATCAATACCCTGCCGGGCATGACCGCGCACAGCCTGGTGCCCATGGCGGCCGGAGCGGCCGGTATCGATTTCAAACAGCTGATCGAGACCATCCTCTCTCTGGCATTGAAGAAAACGAACCCCTGATAACTCTCATACATGGCGGAGCCATCGCTCCTCATTCTCTCAGGAGGACTTCATGGACCAGACCGAAAAAATGTTGCAGGAGCTGACCGATGCTTACGGCGTCACCGGCCACGAGGGCGATGTGGCCCGGATCATGGCCCGGCATCTGTCGCCCATCGCCAAGATCTCCTATGACAAGCTGGGCAGCATCATCGCCCAGGAGAAGAGCGGGCAGAAGGGTCCCCGGATCATGCTGGCCGGCCATATGGATGAGGTCGGTTTCATGGTCAGGGAGATCACCAAAGAGGGTTTCCTCCGCTTTCTGCCGCTAGGCGGCTGGTGGCCTCACGTGATCCTCTCGCAGCGGGTGCTGATTCGGACGGCCAAGGGAGACGTGGTCGGCGTGGTCGGCTCCAAGGCGCCCCATATCCTCGAGCCCGAGGAGCGCAAGAAGATCCAGGATATCAAGGACATGTATATCGACGTCGGCTCCACCGAGAAGAACAACGTGGCCAAGAAGATGAACATCCGTCCGGGCGATCCGATCATCCCGATCAGTCCTTTCACCGTGCTCAGCAACCGCAAGGCTTATCTGGCCAAGGCCTGGGACGACCGGATCGGCTGCGCCCTGATCATCGACGTGATGAAAAAACTGTCCAGGATCAAACATCCCAACACCGTATTCGGGGTGGGTACCGTCCAGGAGGAGGTCGGGTTGCGGGGCGCCACCACCAGCGTGCGGGGCGTGGAGCCCGACGCGGCCTTCGTCCTGGAGGTGGGGCTGGCCATGGACACGCCGGGGATCAACGGTGACCAGAAGGAAAAGATGGGCGCCGGGCCGGCGCTGTATATCTACGATGCCACCATGATCCCCAACACCCGGCTGCGGGATCTGGTCATCGACACGGCCGAGAAGAAGAAGATCCCCTATCAGTTTTCCAGCATCGCCCGCGGGGGGACCGACGGCGGGCGGATCCACATCCACGGCCTGGGCGTGCCCACCCAGACCATCGGCGTGCCTACCCGGTACATCCACGGGCATACCGGAATTCTACACCGGGACGATTATGACCGCACCGTAACCCTGCTGGTCGAAGTGATCAAGCGGCTGGACGAGAAGACCGTCAAGAACCTGACGCCCCGCTGATGATCCGGGCTGGGTCCCGGAAAACGCGGATATCGGGAAGATAAGAATGGTCCAGAAGAACGAAGCGCTGAGCGATCTGTTCGTTGCCGGACGACCCATCATCGGGGTGGTGCATCTGCTGCCGCTGCCGGGCAGCCCCCGCTATAGCGGGTCCATGGCCGAGGTGACCGACCGGGCCAGGGCCGATGCCCGGGCTTATCTCGACGGCGGCCTGGACGGGCTGATCCTGGAGAATTACGGCGATCTGCCGTTCTTCCCGGGGACGGTCCCGGCCGAGACGGTGGCGGCCATGACCGCGGTGGCCGGGGAGATCGCCCGGATGACCGACCGGCCGCTGGGCATCAACGTGCTGCGCAACGACGCCCTCTCGGCTCTGGGGATCGCCGCGGCCACCGGAGCAGCCTTCCTGCGGGTCAATGTCCTGATGGGCGCCAGCGTCACCGATCAGGGCCTGATCCAGGGGCAGGCACACCGGCTGCTGCGCCGCCGGCGGGAGCTGGGCTGTGAGGTGAAGATCTTCGCCGATGTCCTGGTCAAGCATGCCCGGCCGCTGGTCCGGACCGACATCGGCGAATCAACTCAAGAGATGCTGGAGCGTGGACTGGCCGATGTGCTCATCGTCACCGGAACGGCCACCGGCCGCGAGCCGGCAGGAGAGGACCTCGCCCGGGTCAAAGAGGTGGCCGGGAACAGTCCCGTGCTGGCTGGCAGCGGTGTTGGTCCTGAGAATATTTCCCGAATTCTGAAGGTCGCCGACGGAGCCATCGTCGGGACCTCCTTGAAAACAGACGGACAGACCGAACGAGCGGTCGATATCGAACGGGTCAGAGCCCTGATGGCCGGCCTGGGGAGGTGATGTCTGTGGCTTTGATGCTATACAATACCATGACCCGTCGCAAGGAAGAGTTTCAACCCCTGGAGCAGGGGAAGGTGGGCATGTACACCTGCGGACCCACGGTATACGATTATGCCCACATCGGCAACTACCGGGCCTATATCTTTGAGGATATCCTGCGGCGGTATCTCAAATACAAAGGGTACCAGGTGATGCAGGTGATGAACATCACCGATGTGGACGACAAGAGCATCGCCGGCGTCCGCAAGACCGGCCAAACCCTGGAGGAATACACGGCCCCTTACAAGAGGGCATTCTTCGACGGCCTGGACGCCCTGCGTATCGAGCGGGCCGAGCAGTATCCGGAAGCCACCAGGCACATCGACGAGATGGTGGCTCTGATCCAGCGGCTCCAGGAGAAGGGGCTGGTCTACGAGGCGGACGGCCATCTGTATTACCGCATCTCCGGTTTTCGGGAATACGGCAAGCTGTCGCACATGCGGCTGGATGAGCTCAGGTGCGGAGTACGGGTCAAGGCCGATGAATACGAGAAGGAACAGGCCAGTGATTTCGCTCTGTGGAAGGCCTGGGAGGAATCCGACGGCGATGTCTACTGGGAGACGCCTCTGGGCAAGGGCCGTCCCGGCTGGCACATCGAGTGCTCGGCCATGAGCATGAAATATCTCGGGGAGACCTTCGATATTCACACCGGCGGGGTGGATAACATGTTCCCGCATCATGAGAACGAGATCGCCCAGAGCGAGGCCGCCACCGGCAAGCCCTTCGTGCGATACTGGCTGCACAACGAGCATCTGATCATCGAGGGCAAGAAGATGTCCAAGTCTCTGGGGAACTATTTCACCCTGGATGATCTGCTGAAACAGGGTCATGATCCGGTGGCCATCCGCTATCTGCTGATGAGCACGCACTATCGCCAGCAGCTCAACTTCACCATGAACGGCCTGGAAGGAGCGGTCAACGCCCTCAAACGGATCCGGGAGTTTCTCAACAACGTCTCCCTGGCCTCGGCGGATGAGGACCATCCCAAACTGGATGAGATTCTCTCCCAAGCCGAGAGCGAATTTGAGACCTTTATGGACGATGATCTGAACATCTCCGGGGCGCTGGGCAGCGTCTTTACCCTCATCGGGCGGATCAACAAGATCATGGCCGAAGAGGGTATCTCCCGGGCGGATGCCGGGAAAGTCCGGACGACCATGAACCGGTTCGACCAGGTGCTGGATATCGTGGAGCCGCCCGGTATAGAGAGCGGCGACCGCCTCGAGGAGATCAAGGAACTGGTCCGGCGCCGGCAGCAAGCCCGGGCGGAGAAGAACTGGGCCGAGGCTGACGGCTGCCGTGACCGGCTGCTGGAGGAATTCGGCATCATTCTGGAGGATCGGGCTGAGGGCACGGCGGTGGTCGATCAGGCCAGCGGGAAGATGGTCATGGATGTGATTCCAAAAGAGATGTAGGCCTATGATGAGCCCGCCAGCGGGATTCTGGTCGGCATGGCGAGACATGCCGGAAAGGAACCTTTGGCGGGCTTTCTCATTCCGGCAGGATGCCGCTTCGGCCCACCTGTGATCCGAGCGATCCGTTCCCGACGAACACACGGGAGACCTTGATGACCGAACTGAAGTTCGTTCCTCTGGAGCATAACCCGCACGATTCCCCCGGTGAGCTGAAAGAGCGGGCCCGCCAGTTCAACCTGGAGATGCAGCGGCGGCGCAGCGTGCGGCAGTTCTCCGACCGCCCGGTGGACCGGGAGATCATCGAGCTGTGCCTGCGAGCGGCCGGGAGCGCCCCCAGCGGGGCCAATCGTCAGCCGTGGCGCTTCGTGGTGGTGGAGAGCGAAAATCTCCGCAGGGCCATCCGCCAGGCGGCCGAGTCGGAGGAGGCGGAATTCTATCGCCGGCGGATCTCCCGGGACTGGCAGGAGGCGCTCGAGCCGCTGGCCACCGGTCCGAAGAAGCCGTTCCTGCAGCGGGCTCCCTGCCTGATCGCCATCTTCGTCCAGCGGCACCGGCGGCTGGAGGACGGTCGCCTGGTGAAGAATTACTATCCTCTGGAATCGGTCGGCATCGCCACCGGGATCCTGCTGACCGCCCTCCATCATGCCGGCCTGGCCTGTCTGACCTATACGCCGCCGCGGATGCGATTTCTCAACCGCATCCTGAACCGGCCGGCCGAGGAGAGGCCCTTTCTTCTGCTGGTCACCGGGTATCCGGCCGATGGTGTGACCGTGCCGGCCTTACGCCGCAAGGCGCTGGAGGAGATCGCCCAGTTTATCTGAGCACTGGGGGATACCCGCCAATCCCGGGAGAGACTGCCGATGAAAAGATCTCACTGGCTGATCATCCTCTATCTGCTGCTGATCATCTTCCCGGTCCTGGCGGCCGCCCTGTGGGGCGCCAGGGTAGGCCATACCTTGCTCTGGGAGATGGGCCGAAATTGCGCCCTGATGGGCTTCCTGCTGCTGGCTCTGCAGGCCGTCCTGGCTGCGCGGTTCCAGGTCCTGGAACGGTCCTTCGGGTTCGATGTTCTGATCCGCTTTCACAAACATATGGGTGTTGTAGCCGTCGTCCTGCTCGTCAGTCATCCGCTGCTGCTGGCGCTGGGTGGGGGAGGCGTGCGGCTGCTGATCAGACTGGGCGCGCCCTGGACTATCATGGTGGCCAGACTGGGCCTGCTGCTGTTGATCGTGAATGTGCTGTTCAGTGTTTTCTCGGAGCGGATGCGGTTGAAATTCGAGCGCTGGCGTCTGATGCACGATCTCCTGGCCCCGGCGATCCTCGTTCTGGGTTTTCTGCACAGCCGGCGGATAGGCGGCGATCTCAGGATCCCTGTTCTGCGATGGTACTGGACCATCATCTTCGTCCTGTTCCTGGCCGTCTTCGTCTACCACCGCTGGGTCCGCCCCTGGCGGCTGAGCCGGAGGCCCTGGAAGGTCAGCGAGGTGACAAAAGAGGTCGGTCGGGTCTGGTCGGTCAAGCTGGTGCCGCCGGAGGGGCAGCGGGTTTTCGATTATCTTCCCGGGCAGTTCCAGTTCATCACCTTTCACCGGGGACGAGGGCTGCCGGTCGAGGAGCATCACTGGACCATCTCCTCCAGCCCGGCCCGGAGGGAATCGGTTACCTCGACCATCAAGGAGCTGGGCGACTTCACAGCCACCATCGGACAGACCAAATCCGGAGACACGGCCACGGTCCATGCGCCCTTCGGACGGTTTTCCTATCTGCTTCGGCCGGGGGAGAAGGATCTGGTCTTCATCGCCGGGGGTATCGGCATCACACCGCTGATCGGGATGCTGCGGCACATGCGCGACACCCGGGCCGATCTCTCCGTGCTGCTGATCTACGCCAACCGCAGCGAGGGGGAGATCGCCTTCCGCCAGGAGATCGACCAAATGGCAGGCGGCGAGCGCCCCCGGCTCAGCGTGGTGCACCTGCTGAGCAAGCCCGGCGACGGGTGGAGCGGGGAGAAGGGTCGACTGGATAGGGAAAAGCTGCAGCGCTATTGCCAGGCCCGGTTCCAGGAGCGGACCTTCTATCTCTGCGGGCCGCCGCCGATGATCGCCGCCGTGGTGAGCGCTCTCAAGGAACTGGGGGTGGATGACGGCCGGATCGAGACCGAGATCTTCTCTCTTCTGGGATAAGGAACGCCGAATGCGCAAGACCGAACTGAAGCGCACCACCTGGCTGGTGGTCATCATCATCGTGCTGGCGATCGTTATTCCGGCTCTGCTGAGGACGGCTTGAGCCGGACGGGCTGTTCCACACCCGGAGGGATCGGATGCTGTGTAGCACCAGGAACGGTATTAATAAAGTACTTTATATATTCATTGTAATATCATTTATAATATATTCTTGCGGAAACAGACCTCTCCAGCCGGAGCACGCTACCGCAGATTCCTGGCGGACCTCCAGCCCGGAGCAGCAGGGGCTTGATTCGGCCATCCTCCAGGGAGCCTGGGAGGCGGCCGGGGACCTTGGCTACGTCAACAGCCTGCTGGTCTTTCGCAACGGGTACCTGGTGAGGGAATGGTATTTCAACGGCTACGATCGGCATGATCCTCATCTGGTCCAATCGGTCTCCAAGAGCTTTCTCTCGGCCCTGGTGGGTGTCGCCTTCTCAGAGGGCTATCTGGACAGTCTGGATCAGCCGGTCATCGAGTTCTTTCCCGAGATCGACACACCTGACCTGGATGAGAGAAAAAGAAGCATCACCATTGGCCATCTCCTGACCATGCGGGCCGGTTTCCAGAGTGACCATGCCGTCTTTTTCGATGTGTATGACAGCGATGACTGGGTCCGCCAGACCTGGGATCTGCCGCTGTTCTTTCCTCCGGGTCAGGGATTTATGTACAACACCTTCGAGCCCCATTTGCTGTCGGTCATCATCACTCGAACCACCGGCGTGAGCAGTTATGAGTACGCTCAATCAGCACTCTTCGAGCCTCTGGGCGTTCGGTGTCATGGCTGGGAACAGGACCCTCAGAACTACTTCTTCGGTGGCTCCGGGATGTGGTTCACACCCCGGGATATGGCCAGGCTGGGATATCTCTACCTGCGTGGAGGGAGTCTGAGAGATCAGATCGTTCCCCCGGACTGGGTGGAGCAGTCCCTGGTGGATTATCAGGGTGCGAACCATTGGGAGTGGGGCGAACTCAAGGAGCTGGGCTATGGATTTCTGTGGTGGCTGGGGCAGATCGACGGCTATGAGGTGTTCACCGCTTTAGGGCACGGCGGGCAATTTATCCTCTGCGTCCCGGAGCTGGAGATGATCGTGGTCACCATCTGTTTTTCCGACGTCGATTGGGAGGCGGCGGATAGGCAGGAGCGGTCCATTCTGAGCGTCGTCGCCCAGCATATCTTGCCGTCAGTGATCGAGGGCGAAATCTCCAGTCTGTCCGGAAAAGAGGGGATGGGAGAACTCGCCAAATAGGAGTATCGATATGATGAAAAAACTGATGTACTGTTTTCTGCTCATCAGTCTGCTGGCCTCTTCTGCCTGCCGGATCAAGAAGGTCGATATGGGCCGCGGCCGGGAACCGGTCACAGTCGTCATCCTGGGATCCTCAACGGCCGCCGGCACCGGTCCCCGGGAGATCGCCAACGCCTGGGTGAACCGCTATCTGGCCTACGCCGAGAGTCTCGATACGGATAACCGGGTGATCAACCTGGCCAAGGGCGGCTATACCACCTACCACCTGATGCCCCGGGACTATGATCCTCCTGAGGGACGTCCCCGGCCGGATCCCTGCCGCTGCATCACCATGGCCCTGCATCTCGATCCCGATGCCATCGTCATCAATCTGCCCAGCAATGACGCCGCCTACGGATACAGCGTGGAGGAGCAGCTGGCCAACTATGACAGTCTGCTGGTTCTGGCCGGCCGGCGGGACGTTCCAGTCTGGATCACCACCACCCAGCCGCGTAATCTGACCGTCGAAGGGAGGGCCAATCTGATGGCCGTTCGTGATTCGACCCATGTCCGGTTCGGCGAACGGGCCATCGACTTCTGGAGCGGCCTGGCCATGGAGGACGGCAGCGTCGATCCGGCATATGACAGCGGGGACGGCGTCCATCTCAACGACCGGGCGCACCGGGTTCTTTTCCAGCGGGCGGTCGCAGCGGGTCTCCTCAAACAGGGCGTTGGCGAATAGCAGTCGACATTCGCTCAAAGGGGGCCAATCTGGAGAGGCGATTTCGATGATCTCCCAAGAAACCGAACGAAAACGCTGTCCCTGGGCCAACAGTGATCCGCTGTACATCGCCTATCATGACACCGAATGGGGCGTGCCGGTGCATGACGACCGGACACTATTCGAGGGTCTTATCCTGGGCGGTGCGCAGGCCGGATTGAGCTGGAGCACCATTCTCAAAAAGAGAGCTCACTACCGCCGGGCTTTCAACCGTTTCGATCCCCGGCGTGTGGCCCGGTACGGCCCGCAGCAGGTCAACCGGCTGCTGGCGGATCCGGGTATCGTCCGCAATCGGCGGAAGATCGAGGCGGCTATCCACAATGCCGGGCTGTTTCTGGAGGTACAGAAAGAGTTCGGCACCTTCGACGCCTATCTGTGGCGGTTCGTCGGCGGGCGTCCGAAGCTCAACCGCTGGCGCCGCCTGAGCCAGATACCGGTCCATACGCCCGAGGCCGAAGCCCTCAGTGATGATCTGAAACAGCGGGGTTTCAAGTTCGTCGGGCCGACCATCTGCTATGCCCTGATGCAGGCGGTGGGCATGGTCAACGATCACCTGGTCGATTGTTTCCGTCATGCGGAGATCGCCAGTGGATATTAAAAGGAGAAAGCCGATGAAGAGCAGTATGAGGATTCTCCTGGGTATCGCCATCTGGCTGGTCATCTATCTGCTGGGCGTCTATCTTATCCCGCAGGTGGGTTTCATCGACCAGATCATCAGCGGCACCGACTGGCTGTCCAGAGGAGAGATCAGCCAGGTCAGTTTTCTGATCCTGTCCCTGATCCTTATCCTCAGGCTGCCCGGGGGGGACCGGCAGCGCTATGGTTTCCGGGGAGCCGGCATCAGCCAGCTGATTGTCCCGGTGGGCCTGGGTGTTCTGGTCTCGGTCGGTTTTTTCGTGCTCAATTTCGCGATCGTTCTGATCGCCGGTCTTCCCGGCGGACCGCAGGGCGGCTCCGTCGCCGACAAGAGCCTGCTGAATTTTATTCTCACAGTGGTGATCCTGGCCAGCATCTGCGAGGAGATCTTCAACCGGGGGCTGGTGCAGGGATTTCTCTCTCCGCTGAGAGAGCACTCGTTCAGGCTGTTTGGAATATTCAGCCTTCCGGTGACCATCACCGGACTGCTCTTCGGTCTGGGTCATCTCTGTCTGTTGCGGGCCATGGACCCCAGGACGGTCATCCTGATCGTTATCAGCGCCACGGCTCTGGGATTGATTGCCGGCCAGTATCGCGAGAAGACCGGCAGCCTGCTGCCGGCCATCGCCGTGCACATGACCTTCAACATCGTCTCCGGGGTCGTTCCCCAGCTGCTGATGATGATCGCCGCGGGTGCGGTAACGACCGGGTAGCGAAGAAAGCGGGGATGACGGATCAAGAAAAAGAGCGCCGGGTATGATCGGTTCATAAACAGGCTGATGCCGTGCATATCAAGGAGGTTCGTTCGATGCTGAAACGTTTGAGTGTATTTCTGTTGACCGCTGCCGTGCTTCTGGCCGCCTGCGCCACGGTGCCGGTCACCGGTCGGAGGCAGCTGTCGCTGATCTCGGCTCCGGAGATGGCCGCCATGGGGGCTGACGGCTACCAGCAGTTTCTCCAGGAGTCGGTCCTGTCCCGGGATGCGCAGCAGACCCGGATGGTCAACCAGGTGGGAGCCGATATCGCCGCCGCGGCTGAAGCCTTCATGCGCGAACAAGGCATGGCGGCGGAGATCGATCACTACGGGTGGGAATTCAGCCTGGTGGAGGCCGACACCGTGGTCAATGCCTTCTGCATGCCCGGAGGAAAGATCGGCGTGTACAGCGGTATTCTACCGGTGGCCCGGGATGCGACCGGGCTGGCCGTGGTCGTGGGACACGAGGTGGCCCACGCCATCGCCAATCACGGCGGCGAGCGGATGAGCCAGCTGTTGCTGGTCCAGATGGGCGGCATGGCCCTGTCCAAGGCCGTGGAGGAGCAGCCCGAGAAGACCCACCAGCTGCTCATGCTGGCTTTCGGCATCGGGGCCAACGTCGGGGTGTTGCTGCCCTACAGCCGGCAGCACGAGTCGGAAGCCGATCGTATCGGCCTGATCCTCATGGCCCGGGCCGGCTATGATCCCCGCGCCGCCGTGCCGTTCTGGGAGCGGATGAATCAGGAGGGAGGTCCCCGGCCTCCGGAGTTCCTGTCCACCCATCCGGCGCCGGAGCGACGCATCGAGGCCATCCGGGGCCATCTGGCAGAGGCGCTGGCATATTATCAGCCCTGATCAGACGGGGGGAGTCAACGGAACGATCGTCCTCGCCGGGATGGGCATCGGCGCACCGGCCGGGATTTGCATAGGAGGTTCATAGGGTGATGAAGTGTCTGCGCATCTTTTTGTCGATCCTCTTCCTGATGGGTTTCTGCAGTCTGGCCGCCTCTGGCCAGGATCGGATCGAACAGGGTCATCTTGTGCTGGAGGGCATTCCGGATATACCGCAGCGTATCTGGGATCGGCTCGATCCTTACCTCAGCATTCGGTCGGCCTCCCTGCAGGGATGGCTGCTCTCCGGTCAGGGGCTGCTGATCAAGACCCGTTTCGGCGAGACCGACCAGGTGCACCGGGTGGAACGACCGGGCGGGACCCGCCGGCAGGTGACCTTTTCCCGCGAGCCGGTGACCCATGTCTGGGTCAGTCCCGGCCCCCGGTTCAACGGCTTTCTTTTCGCCATGGACATGGGCGGCTCCGAGCGCTATCAGATCTTCTCTTTTGATCTGGACACCGGGCGGCGCCGGATGTTCACCGACGGACGCTCGAAGAACGATGACGCCGTCTGGTCGTCGAAAGGGGACCGCTTCGTCTATTCCTCGGTGCGCCGCAACGGCCGGGACTGGGATCTCTATCTGGCCGATATCGACGATCCGTCCAGCTCCCGGATGCTGCTGGAGACCGACGGCGCCTGGTGGGCGGTGGACTGGTCCCCGGATGACCGCCAGATCCTGGTGAAAAATTACATCTCTATCAACGAGACCCGTCCCTACATCCTCGACGTTGAGACGGCCAGGCTGTCTCCCTTTCATCCTTACGGAGAGCCTGGGGAAGACGACGAACCGGTGGCCTATGACGCCATCAGATTCTCCCGGGACGGCCGGGGGATCTATTTCGTCTCCGATAAATCCAGTGAGTATCGCCGGCTGTGCTATCACGACTTCTCCACCGGCCGGACCCGCATCCTCACCGGCGAAATTCCCTGGGACGTGGGCGAGCTGGCCCTCTCCGAGGACGGGTACACCCTGGCTTTTACGGTCAATCAGGACGGCATCGACCGGCTTCACGTCCGGGATCTGGGTAACGGGAAAGAGCTGGACCTGCCGGATCTTCCTTTCGGCCGGATCTACGGCCTGCGGTTTCATCCCGACGGGCGGCGGCTGGGTCTGGTGCTGAACACTCCACGGTCCCCGGGCGATGTCTACCATCTCGATCTGACCGACGGAGAGCTGGTCCGGTGGACCTACAGCGAGACCGGTGGACTGCCCGAGGAACGGTTCATCATCCCGGAGATCGTTCGCTTCGCCACCTTCGACAGCATCGGCGGCCGGCCACGGACCATTCCGGCCTTCTATTACCGGCCCCAGGGAGAAGGTCCCTTCCCGGTGGTGATCGATATTCACGGGGGCCCGGAATCACAGGCCCGACCGTATTTTCACTCCCGGAGGCAGTTCTGGGTCAACGAGATGGGGCTGGCGGTTCTGCAGCCCAATGTGCGCGGGTCGCGGGGATATGGGAAGAGCTATCTGCTGCTGGACAACGGATACCGGCGAAAGGACTCGGTTCGAGACATCGGTGAACTGCTGGACTGGATCGCCGAACAGCCCCAGCTGGATGCCGACCGGGTGGCTGTCTACGGAGGATCCTACGGCGGCTATATGGCTCTGGCCTCGATGATCGACTACGCTGACCGCCTGCGGGCTGGTCTGGATCTTTTCGGCATCAGCGACTTCGTCACCTTTTTGCAGAACACCGGGGATTACCGCCGTGATCTGCGGCGAGCCGAATACGGGGACGAGCGCGATTCCGAGATGCGGGCCTTCCTGGAAGAGATCGCTCCGGTCAACAACGCCGAGAAGATCACCAAGCCGATGTTCATCTTCCAGGGGCTCAACGATCCCCGTGTTCCGGTGACCGAGAGCGAGCAGATGGTGGAGATCATCCGAGAGGCCGGCGGGGAGGTCTGGTATCTGCTGGCCAAGGATGAGGGACATGGCACCGGGAAAAAGAGCAACCGGGAGTTTCTCTATGCCGCCACGGCGCTGTTTTTAGAGAAGCATCTGCTGGTCGAAACCCTTAAATTCCAGCCGGCTGAATGAGCGATTGTGAAATTCGACGATTGTCTTTTTCGCTTCCATATTTTCCAAAGGGAGGGTCTGGATGAAGACGGAAGAATTACTTCAGTTTATGTCTCAAGTCAGAGTGTATGACCTGACCCAGCCGCTGAGCATCCACACGCCGCCGTGGCCCAGCTATATGCCCCTGGGCATCCAGTATTTCAAACGCATCGCCGGAGCGCATATGGGACAGGGCGCCAACGGCCAGATCATCACCACCAGCAATCACGTTGGCACGCACATGGACGGCGAGATCCATTTCCATGCCAGCGGCCGGTCCATCGGCCAGGTCCCGCTGGAGGAGTGGATTGGTCCCGGCGTGGTGGTCGATATCTCCGATCAGGTGGAGGATTATAGTCTCTATACCCCCGAGATGATCACCGCCAGGGTGGAGGTGAAGAAGGGTGACATCCTGGTGATCAACACCGGCTATCATCGCTATGCCTGGGATCAGGAAGGCTCCGACGAGGTCCGTTATTTCGTCAAACATCCCGGACCGGGTCCCGGTTTTCACCAGTGGGCCCTGGATATGGAGATCAAGTGGATCGGAGTGGACTGCGGCAGCGCCGACCATCCGATGAATACCATCATTCGCGATTGGCACCCGAAGCTGTTCCTCAAGGCCGAGGAGAAGCTCCGGGAACAGTATGGTAAAGGCTGGGACGAGATGTTCCCTCCGGAGGAGTATTATCAGGTGATGCATCTGAAGCTGTTCCCCAAAGGGCTGGTTCATGCCGAGAATTTGGGCGGAGAAATCGACCAGGTCAACAACCGGCGGCTGTGGATCGGTTGCTTTCCGCTGAGGGGCCTGGAGCTGGAGTCATCCATGTGCCGCATCGTGGCCATGATGCCGGCGGAGTGAGGCAGACCAGGGAGTCGGACATGGCTTTGGCCCATCAGTTTGAATATCTCAAACCGGGGAGTCTCCAGGAGACCGTCGAGATTCTCTCGCAGGCCGGCCATCGGGCGCAGATCCTGGCCGGAGGGACCGATCTCATTCCCTGGATCGGAGAGGAACTTCTGTGCCCCGAAGTGCTGGTGGACATCAAGGAAATAGAGGAGCTTGCCGGGATCGCTCGGGGGGATCATCATATCCGCATCGGAGCCCGGGTGACCTTCAACGAGTTGATCGACTCGGAGCTCATTGGCCGGGGCTTCCCGTTGATCCTGGAGATGGCTATGGCCGTTGCCTCTCCCGGCGTCCGCAACAGAGCGACCCTGGTGGGCAACATCTGTTCGGCCGTGCCCTCCTGCGACAGCGGACCGGTCCTGCTCGTTCATCAGGCCGAGGTGCTGGTGCAGGGCGCCTCGGGTGAACGGAAAGTCCTTATGAAAGACTGGTTTTTAGGTCCCCGGGAGACGGCTCTGCAGGCCGGAGAACTGGTCACCGGAGTGCGTCTGCCCGTCCCGGAGGGGAAGGGGGATGGGTGCTATGTAAAACTGGGACGGTACCGGGGTGAGGATCTGGCTCAGGCCAGCGTGGCCGTTCTGACTCTGCCGGACGACTGTTGGCGGATCGCTTTCGGGGCGGTGGCGCCCACCCCCATGAGGGCGCCGGGCATCGAATCTCTCATCTCCGGCAAAAAGATCACCGATGAGGTCATCGTCGAGGCCCAGAAGCTGGTTCCCCGGGAGATCGCTCCCATCACCGACGTTCGAGCCACCCGGCGCTACCGGCTGCATATGGTGCAGGTGATGTTGGAGAGAAGTCTGAGGGCATCGCAAAGCCGTTGTGCGAACGGGAGCCCTCCCTATGGAATGAAGTTGATCTGAGGGGGCGATGTGAAGAGAACCATCAACCTGATTATCAATGAGGAGAGCTGGCCGGTGGATGTCGAGGCCGGTGATACGCTGCTGGACGTCCTGCGCACCAAGGTGGGTGTCAAGAGTCCCAAGGTCGGATGTGAGAGAGGTGATTGCGGAGCCTGCACCGTTCTGCTGGATGGAAAGACGGTGAGAAGCTGTCTCATTCTGGCAGTGGAGGCCGAGGGACACCGGATCACCACGGTGGAAGGATTAAGCAAAGAAGGGCTCACCCCGCTGCAGCAGGCTTTCATCAGGCATAACTCCTTCCAGTGCGGGTTCTGTGCCCCGGGCATCGTCCTGGCCGCTACCGAACTGCTGGCCCGAAATGAGCATCCCGACGAAGATCAGATCAAGGAAGCCCTAGCCGGAAATCTATGCCGCTGTACCGGCTATCAACCCATCATTGAGGCCATCCTGGAGGTCAGCCGGGGAGGTGGTGAGGATGATGGCTGACTATACCCATATCGGAAGGCCACATATCCGCATTGACGGCCTGGAGAAGGTTTCCGGAGCGGCCCGGTATGTGGATGACCTTGATTTCGGGCCGGACCTGCTGTATGCCGAGATCGTGGAGAGCCCTCATGCGCACGCTCTGATCACCGGCATCGATACGTCCGCCGCCCAGCGCGTCGATGGCGTGTTCCGGGTGGTCACCGGGAAGGACTTTCCTTACACGTTCGGCCTGTATATGAAGGATCGGCATATCTTCGCCCAGGACCGGGTTCGTTTCGCCGGAGAACAGGTGGCCGCCGTCATCGCCAGAGACCCAGGAGTGGCCAGTAGGGCGGCCAAGCTGGTCGAGATCGGATACCGAGAGCTGCTCCCGGTCCTGGATCCCGATGAAGCCATGGAGCCGGATGCAGAGTTGATCCACCCCGATCTGGGAGAGTATCCGCACGTCCCCTGGTTCTTCCCCCGGGGGGGAACCAATATCGCCCATTGGCGAAAGGTCCGCAGAGGGGATATGGAGAAGGGATTTGGCCAGGCCGACGTGATTCTTGAGGACACCTACCAGGTCCCCCGATACGCCCACTGCGCCATCGAACCCCATGTGATCGTCGGGCGGCATGATCGCTCGGGACAACTGACCCTCTGGTCGGCTTCTCAGTCTCCCTATACCCAGAGGAACCTGTTCGCCGAGGCCCTGGCCCCGCTGGGGCTGTCGCACAAGGACATCCGGGTGATCACCCCGTATGTCGGCGGCGGCTTCGGCGGCAAGGCCGGCGTGACCATGGAGATCATCGGGGCCGCATTGGCCACCGCCGTTCAGGGGCATCCGGTGAAGGTCCGCTGGACCAGGCGGCAGGAGTTCACCAATACCTATCAGCGGCAGGGGCTGAGGGCCCGGCTGAAGATGGGGATCAAGAGGGATGGAAGCATCACCGCCATGGAGCACCGACTCCATTGGGATGCCGGTGCCTATGTGGAGTATGGCGCCAACGTCGTCAACGCCACAGGCCTCTCGGCCACCGGACCCTACCGCATCCCCAATATCAAGATCGATTCCCTGTGCATCTATACCAATCTGCCCCCCGGGGGCCCCTACCGAGGTTTCGGATACTCGGAATTTCACTTCGGGTTGGAGTCGCACATCACCCGCCTGGCCAAGAAGATCGGCATGGATCCCGTGGAGTTCCGGAGGAAGAACGCCATCCGTGAAGGGGACACTCTGGCCTATGGCGCCCGGATGAATCCCAGCGGTCTGCAGGAAGCCATCGACCGCACGGCCCGGGAGATCGGCTGGGGCCGAGCGGAGAGATCCGCTGACCCGAATACAGTCATCGGGAAGGGATTCGCCCTCTTCTGGAAAGCCCCGGCTATGCCGCCTAACGCCTCCTCGGCGGCTTTTCTCAAATTCAACGAGGATGGCAGCATCAATGTGACCGTCTCGGGAATGGAGATCGGGCAGGGATATCTCACCGTCATGGCCCAGATCGCCGCCGAGATCCTGACAGTACCCGTCGAGAAGATCCGTGTTCAGCTGCCCGACACCGACCGAAATCCGTACGAGTGGCAGACGGTGGCCTCGCATGTCACCTGGAGCTGCGGCAACGCGGTCAGGATGGCGGCCATCGATGCCCGGGACAAGATCCTCGATCTGGTCAGCCGGACCAGCGGCCATGATCGGGACACGCTATTCCTCAGCGAGGAGGCGGTCCGATGCCGAACGGCGACGGATTTTCGGCTTCCATTAAAGGATTTCGTCATCCAGGGGATTCAGACCGAGGATGGAACCTATCGCGGCGGACCGATCATGGGCAGCGGAACGTTCATGCCCGAGTTCACATCGGCCCTGAGCGATCCAGAGACCGGGCAGGGAGGGCATCCGAATGTGCATTACACCGTGGGCGCCGGGGCGGGCACGGTGGAGATCGACAAACAGACAGGCAAGATGAAGATTCTCAAGATCGTTCTGGCCGTCGACGTCGGCCAGGCCATCAATCCCGATCTGATCCGCGGCCAGATCACCGGAGGACTGCTGCAGGGTCTCTCCACTGTTCTCTACGAGGACATCAGGTTCGACGAGAAGGGCCGAATGCTCAATCCCAATTTTGCCGACTACAAGATACCGACCTCGCTGGACATCCCCGAAGAGATGGTGCCCATTATCGTGGAGGTCCCCCAGCCCGACGGACCTTTCGGCGCCCGAGGGGTGGGGGAGCACACCATGATACCGGCCGCTCCCATCGTGGCCAATGCCGTGGAGGATGCTCTCGGTCGGCGCATCACCGTTATGCCCATCACGGCCGAAAAGGTGGCCCTGGCGATGCTGGACAAGCCGGGGGAGAAGTGAGCCGACCGGACTCATCGCCATGTACCGACTCCTTCCAGCCCTTCAAGGAGGAAGAATGGCACTCAGCTGTCGCTGGCTTTCGCTTTTTTTCGTCCTCACCGCTCTAGCCACTGCCGCTGCCGCCCATCCCGGGGCGGTGATCGACAGTTTGCAAACTCCATACTCCTGCCCCACGGGATTGACCTTCGATGGTAAAAATCTGTGGGTGGCCGATCACAAGGCCGACCGTATCGTATGCCTGGATCCGGAAAACGGATCGGTGCTGCGGGAGATTCCCTCGCCGGGCCACTGGCCCATGGGCCTGGCCTGGGACGGCAATTATCTGTGGAATGTGGATCTGCGGCAGAAGAAAATCTTTCGGATCGACCCGGCCGACGGGACCATTCTCAAAGCCCTCTACAGTCCTTTCGATTATCCCCAGGGGCTGACCTGGGACGGCAGCGCTCTATGGATCGGCGATCCTCGAGAGGACAAGATCGCCCGGATCGATAGGTGGGACGGGACGGCCGTCAAGATCTTCACGGCCCCGTCGAAAAATGTCCATGGCCTGACCTTCGACGGCAGCTACCTGTGGTCCAGCGATCGGATCGACGACGAAATCCACATGGTGGATCAGGAGAACGGACAGGTGATCCTCATCCTGGACGCACCGGGACCCTATCCAAGGGGGCTGGCCTGGGACGGAAAAAATCTCTGGAACGCCGATTATCAGAAGGATCATCTCTACCGGCTGGTGCATCGCGACGGGGAGCCGTTCAGATTGAAGGAAGCCCGTCGAGCCCGGGTAACCCTGACGCACGAGTTGAAGATCAGCGGAAAAGGAGATCTTCTGGAAGCCGACGCCTATCTGGCCGTTCCACAGAGTATGCCCCAGCAGCGCATCGACACCGTCGATTTCCAGCCCCCTGAGCGTGACATGGTGGCCGATCGCTGGGGCCAGAACTGCGTTCATTTCCACCATCAACAGGTCAGCTCGCCGGCCGTTCTATCGGCGGTCATGACGGTCGAGGCCGAGATCTCCGCCATAGACTATTATGTGTTTCCGGATCGGTGCGGCACCCTGAAGGACATCCCCCGTGAGATCGCCGAACGGTATACCGCCGACGGAAGCAAGTATCGGCTGGAGGATCCATACATTCAGGAGACCGTGAAAAAGATCGTCGGCGACGAGCGCAATCCTTACTGGATCGCCCGACGGATTTTCGACCATGTCCGTGAGCATCTCGAGTATGAGCTGGTAGGCGGATGGAATATTGCTCCGGTGGTTCTGCAGAGAGGAACCGGATCCTGCTCCGAGTATACTTTCAGCTTCATCGCTCTGTGCCGGGCTGCCGGGCTGCCGGCACGGTATGTGGGCAGTCTGGTGGTCCGCGGCGACGATGCCAGTCTGGATGAACACTTTCACCGCTGGCCGGAGGTCTATCTACCGAACTATGGCTGGATTCCCATGGACCCGCAGGGTGGCGACGACCCGCTGCCCAGGGACCAGGCCCGCGCCATCGGCCATCTCTCCAACCGGTTTCTGATCCTCTCACAGGGCGGTGGAGATTCGGAGTATCTGGGGTGGCATTACGTTAACCACGAGACGTATCGGACAGACCCTCAGGTCGAGGTGGAGATCGATGCCTTCGGGGAATGGGAGCCGCTGACGGATTGATAGACGAAAGACGGCGACACTATGGTAAAAGCCCTTCTCATCACCATCCTTATTCTGCTGCTGACCTGGTCCGTCCATCTGGTCGTCTCCCAGCGCCTCAGCGATCCGGTCCGGAACCGGGCCATGGAATTCTACCATGCCCATCGGGATACCATTGCCAACCAGAAGTATCTGACCGTCATCGATTTCACCCGTCCCTCGTACGCCCGTCGGATGCACATCCTCGATCTGGAGACCGGTCGGAGGGAACGCTTTCTGGTGGCCCACGGCGAGAACTCCGGCTATATTTATACCACCGAGCTGTCCAACCGGATCGGCTCGCATCAAAGCTGCCGGGGATTCTTCCTCACCGGGGAGGCGTATCAGGGGGATTTCGGACCGGCCCTGAGGCTGCACGGCCTGGAGGAAGGCATCAACGACAACGCCTTCCGCCGGGATATCGTCCTGCACGGGGCCACCTGGGCCGGCTATGGATCGGTCTTCGAGAACGGCGGTCGCCTGGGGCGAAGCTGGGGCTGTCCGGCGGTGCCGCTGCCGGAGGCCGGCCGGGTCGTGGATCGGCTCAAAGGCGGCAGCCTGATCTATATCCATGCCTTCGATGAGACCGGGAGGTGACCGGCTCCGTGATCGAGATCGACATTCCCGGATGGAAACGGCTGTGCCTGGAATCACTGGTTCTGGATTTTAACGGAACCCTGGCCGTTGATGGGAAGCTCCTGCCCGGGGTATGGCAGCGTCTCGGAGCGCTGGCCGATAAGGTTCACGTCTCCGTGCTGACCGCCGATACATTCGGCCGGGCCCGGGAGAAATTGGACGGCCTGAACTGCGAGCTGACCATTCTGCCTGCAAGCGGGCAGGATGCGGCCAAACGTGACGCCGTCCGCCGGCTGGGTCCGGAACGGACGGCGGCCATCGGCAACGGACGTAACGACCGGCTGATGCTCAAAGAGGCCGCTCTGGGCATAGCCGTGATCCTTTCCGAGGGCGCCGCAGTGGAAACGCTCCTGGCGGCCGATGCGGTCCTCACCGACATCAACGATGCCCTGGATCTGCTGGTTCATCCTCTTCGTCTGATGGCCACTTTAAGATCGTAGTCAGGACCAGGGCAGGCCTTCAGGGGTGAAAAAATCTTGAATGAACGCATCGAACTTCACATCAGCACTGTATGAAGAGCGACATCTCGGCAGACAGCAAAAATGAGGGAGGCATCGAGAACCGATGATGAGATCGAATATGAAAAATCTTGCGTGTATCGCTGCGATACTCTTGATAACCCTGGGCTCAGCATCAGCCCAGGTTCCCACCTTCACCATCGCCCCTCAACGGCCGGTCGAGGAAAGAGAATATCCACCCCATACGGGCTTTCAGCCACCGTCGATGGATCTCTCGCATATCACCGGGGAAGAACTCCCCCGGAGTCTTCAATATCTGCCGGCTCCTCCTGCCCGGTGGGATTGGCGTGAACATGGCGTGGTGACCGCCGTGCAGGATCAGGGGAATTGCCCTTCCTGCTATGCATTTGCCGCACTGGCCAACATCGAGTCCCGGCTCCTCGTCGAGGGAGCCGACTCCTATGACTTTTCTGAGAACAACGCCAAGGAATGCAACTGGTACGAGACCGACTGCACCTTCGGGAGCTATCTGAAAATGGCCAACTGGTTCTCCAAAAAGGGCCTGGTGCTGGAATCGTGCGATCCCTATGTGGATGTGGACGTGCCCTGCAATGCCAGTTGTCCGTATATCGTCAGCCTGCTGGATTGGAGATACATCTCTACCACCAGCGTCCCGTCGACAGAAGTCCTGAAGGCATATATCTACAATTACGGACCCGTGTTTGCAAATCTCTATGGCGGGGACAGCAACGATCTCACCTGGTGGATAGAGTTTGCCGGTTATGATGGTTCCTATACCCTCCATTACACCGGAAGCTGGGGGACGAATCACAGCATCCTCATCGTCGGCTGGGACGATGCCCTGACTCACGCCGGGGGCACGGGGGGCTGGATCGCAAAGAACAGTTACGGGACCAGCTGGGGAGGAGCGTGTGGCTATGGGACCGAGGATGGTTACTTCACCATCGCTTACGGCTCCGCAAATATCGGATGCTGGGCCTCCTACATGCACGATTGGCAGTATTATGACAACAACGGCGACGTGCTGTACTATGATGAAGGAGGATGGACAGGGGCGGGAGGATTCAATAATCCAACGGCTTGGGCGATGAGTAAATTCATCCCGGCGGAGGACGGACTGCTCACCAGGGTGGAGTTCTGGACGGTCGATGCCACCACCGATATAGATGTCTATGTGTACGATGATTTCGATGGGACATATCTGAGCAATCTGTTGGACAGCAGACTCAACCTCAGCTATGATGAGGCGGGATACCATTCCGTCGCCCTGGATACTCCGCTGCCGATTTCTCAGGGCAATGCTGTGTATGCGGCCGTGAAGGTTACCGATGAGAGCCATGAGTACCCCATCTCCGTGGACCAGTTGGGCCCATACGACAGCGGGGTCAGTTATGCCAGCACCGACGGCTCGGCCTGGACGGAACTGTCCAGCCTGGGCTGTAATCATGGAATTCGGGTGAGAACGAGCGGTGCGCAGACGCTGACGGTGACCTCCCCTGACGGGGGAGAGATCTGGCAGGCGCAGAGCGAACAGATGATCACCTGGGCATCGGGCGGCCTGATCTCCGAGGTGGATATCCAGTATTCCACGAATGGAGGCGGCAGCTGGACCACGATCGCCTCATCGGTCAGCAATGACGGCAGTCATCCGTGGACGATCCCAAACGTCTCATCCTCGAACTGTCTGGTGAAGGTCTCGGATTCGGCGGATGACGATCCCTGGGACCAGAGTGACGCAGCCTTCACCATCGAGCCCCTTCCGACCATCACAGTGATCTCCCCCAACGGCGGTGAGGATTGGCTGGCCGGAAGCGAGCATGACATCACCTGGAATTCGACCGGTAAAGAGAAGTTGATGATGACCATTTCAGACGTAAAGATCGAGTACTCCGCCGACGGCGGCGGCGGCTGGGAGACGGTGATCGGCTCGACACCAAACGACGGCAGTTTCCCCTGGACGATACCGGATACCGCCTCGGCAAACTGTCTGGTGAAGATCTCCGATGCCGTCGATGGGGATCCTTGGGACCAGAGCAACGGAACCTTTGCCATTCATCTTCCCTCCATCACCGTGATCTCGCCCAACGGCGGAGAAAGTCTGGAGGGGGGCGGTCTGCAGGATATATTTTGGAGTTCGGTGGGCGAATTCTCTGATGTTCTGGTCGAATATACGGTCAACGGCGGCGCCGGCTGGACCACCATCACGGCCTCGACGACCAATGACGGAAGCCATCCCTGGACGGTGCCGGATACACCATCGGATAGTTGTCTGGTACGCCTTTCCGATGCCGTCGACGGTGATCCAACCGATGTGAGCGATGATTATTTTGCCATCACGCCGCAGCCGACTCTGACCGTGACCTCTCCGAACGGCGGTGAGGAGTGGACTGGTGGTTTTGTTCAGACGATCACCTGGTCCTCAGTGGGCTCCGTGCCCGATGTTATGCTGGAATACTCGACCGATGGCGGTTCCAGCTGGACGACGATTCTATCCGGCACGCCCAATGACGGCACCCAGCTCTGGTCGGTGCCCGTCGTCGCCTCGACGAATTGTCTGATCAGGATCTCCGACATGACCGACGGTATTCCCGAGGATGTCAGTGACGCTCCTTTCACCATCACCGTCCTGCCGACTCTCACCGTCATCTCACCCAACGGGGGCGAGGATTGGTCGGCGGCAAGCAGTCAGACCATCACCTGGTCGTCCACCGGGAGCATCTCCGACCTGGAGATCGAATTCTCCGATGACGGAGGCACAGGTTGGACGGCCGTCGTCGCCTCCACGCCGAATGACGGCAGTCATCCCTGGGTGACGCCGGCGACGGCTTCGGACAGTTGTCTGGTCCGGATCTCGGATGCGTCCGATGGCGATCCCTGGGATCAGAGCGATGCCCTCTTTTCCATCAGCGTTCCATCGCTCACGGTGGTCTCACCTAACGGGGGAGAGGATTGGGCGGCCGGCGGTGACCGGGACATCACCTGGACGTCCGCCGGCTCCATCGATCAGGTGAAGATCGAATGCTCCACCGATGACGGCGCCGGCTGGACGAGTATCATCACGGTCACACCCAACGACGGGCATCATCCCTGGAGTGTGCCGCAACTGGTGTCCGATCTTTGTCTGGTGAAGATATCCGACGTTGCTGATGAAGGGACAGTGGATCAAAGCGATTCGGCCTTTGCCATCAGCGATCAAACGCCACCATCGGCCATCGGGAATCCCTGGACGGCGGCAACGGACTCGAGCATCCTGATCGGCTGGTCGCCGGCCACGGATAATATCGGGGTGGACCACTACACCATCAACTTCGGTCTGCGGGTGGATATGATCCACAATTTTCTGGCAGACACACCGGATACGTGTTATGAACACATCGTCACCGCAGGGATGTATTATTATGAGATGTTCGCTGTGGACAGCTCCGGCAATATCGGTCCGGGTACGGTGGTCGCCGATTCCATCTCCACGGCGGTCGAGAGCTCATCCCATCAGGATCTTCCCGAATCTTTTCGATTGTGTCAGAACTTTCCCAATCCTTTTAACCCGGTGACCGAGATCCGCTATGATCTGCCGCGGGATTCACGGGTGCGATTGGAGATCTATAACCTTCTGGGAGAAAAGGTGGTAACTCTGGTGGACCGGCAACAGGAGCGCGGCAGCCATTCGGTGCTCTGGAACGCTGGCTCACTTGCCTCGGGCATCTACCTGTGCCGTCTACAAGCCGGCGGATGGTCTCGGGTCAACAAGATGGTCCTGCTGAAATAGGGGAGAAAGGGCAACTCTGCTCAAGGGAGGGCTGGAATGAGCGACACAGGTCGTGATCGTGGCTGGATATCCATTCTCAGAGAATTTCGGCTGGCGACCTTTCTCCTGGGTCTCCTCGTTCTGTTCGCCTCGGGTTTTATTCTCCGGCAGCTGCAGACCATCCTCAAACCGCTGCTCATTGCCATCTTTTTGTCGCTCATCTTCGAGCCCATGGTGAAGTTCTTCACCCGATTGAAGATCCCCAAGTTTTTGGCCATCGTCATCAGTCTGATCATCGTCTTTGCCGTGCTGTGGTCCCTGGGCGTTCTCATCTTCGCCAGCGTGGCCTCGTTCACCGAAGGTTTTCCAAAGTACGCCGATCGATTTCGAGATCTGTATCTGAGCACCATCGAACGTTTGGAGATTCCCCACGAGCAGGTCCAGGCCTACCTTCGCCAGGTCAAATGGGCCGACGTGTGGAAGGACCTTTCCCTGACCTCGTTCATCAGCTCCCTGGTGGGTTCCTTCATCAATTTTCTGACCAACCTGTTCTTCGTTCTCATCCTGACCCTTTACATCGTTCTGGGCAAACAGCACATGGCCTCCAAGATCGAGAAGTCCTTTCCGGGGGACAGAGTCCATCGGATCGCCCAGGTCTTCGGCAATATCAACCGCGGCGTGCAGCGCTATCTGGTGACCAAGACCATCATCAGTCTGACGACCGGGATCATCGCCTATCTGATCCTATTGCTCTTCGGGGTCGATTTTGCCCTGGTCTGGGGGCTGCTCACCTTTCTGCTCAACTACATTCCCAACATCGGATCGGTCATCGCCACCCTTCCGCCCATCTTCGTGGCCTTCGTTCAGCACGGTTCGATCTTTCCCGCAGTCTGGGTGGCCCTGCTGCTGATCGGAACGCAGTCGACCATGGGCAACATTATCGAGCCCAGAGCCATGGGCAGGAGCATGAATCTCAGCCCGCTGGTGGTCATCCTCTCATTGGTCTTCTGGGGCTTCATCTGGGGGCCGGTGGGCATGGTTCTGGCCGTGCCGATCTCCTCCACCATCCAGATCGTCTGTATCAACATCGAATCCCTCAAACCGATCGGCATCCTCATGGAGGGGAAGTGACCGGTGAGCGCGCCCCAAGAGATGGAGACAGAGGATTATCTGCGCCGCAACCGGGATCAGTGGGATCGGATGACGCCGATCCATGCTCGGTCGGATTTCTACGATCTGGAGGGCTTCAAGGCCGGCCGATGCGCCCTGATGGAGATCGATCGCCGGGAGGTGGGGGAGGTGAGCGGCCGAAGCCTGCTGCACCTGCAGTGCCACTTCGGCATGGACACCCTGTCATGGGCCCGGCGGGGCGCCCGGGTGACCGGCGTGGATTTCTCCCCGCGGGCCATTGCCCTGGCCGGCGCCCTGGCCGCTGAGCTGGCTCTGGAGGCCGAGTTCTACTGCTGTGAACTGACCGAATTACCGAACATCCTGCACCGGACGTTCGACATCGTCTTCACCTCCGGCGGCGTGCTGCCCTGGCTGCCGGATCTGACCCGGTGGGCCGGGGTGGTGGCCCACTTTCTCGATCCAGGCGGATTCTTTTATATCCGTGACGATCACCCGCTGCGTTCTATTTTCGAGGACCAGGAAGGCACCGAGGAGCCACGGGTGAGATATCCTTACTTTCATTCCGACCGTCCGATGCGGTTTGCGGAGCAGGGCACCTACGCCGATCCGGAGGCGGACATCTCGACCGAGAGCTATGAGTGGTTCCACAGCCTGTCGGATGTGATCAACGCCCTCATCTCGGCCGGCCTGCGCATCGAATACCTGTATGAGTTCCCCTTCGCCACCTACCGGGCGCTGCCCTTTCTGGTTCAGGGCAAGGATGGTCTGTGGCGCTATCCGCGCCATCCCGAGAGCCTGCCGCTGAGCTTCTCGATCCGGGCGGTAAAAGGTTCCTGATCGGTACAACCGAACGGCTGAATCCACCGGCGATCATCGAAGGAACGAAACTGTTGGACAAGCTCGAGGATTCGGAAATTGTAGAGCGTGAACAGGGCAATGATCCCGGCGAGACTGTCTGCCCCTTCTGTCATCTGCCTGACGAGCGCATCATCGGCGAGAACGAGACGGCCGTGGCTGTCCGGGATCGTTTTCCGGTCACCCCGCTGCACACCCTGATCATCCCCCGTCGCCACGTGAGCAGTTATTTCGAGCTCACCGCCGAGGAGCTGTCGGACTGTCACCGGTTGCTGTTGAAGCTGCGCCAAAGCATCCGGTCTCAAGATGCGCGCGTCGCAGGTTTTAATGTCGGCATCAACGTCGGCACAGCAGCCGGGCAGACCATCCATCACTGTCATATCCATTGTATTCCCCGCCGCCGGAAAGATGTACCCAATGCCCGTGGAGGGGTGCGGCATGTTATTCCGGGCAAGGGTTTTTATCCAGTCGATCCGCCCGCCGGAGTCGAAGGATCTCTGAGGGGGTGAGTGTCGATCTGCGGCCGGCGATGATCCTGGAAGCCAGTGGAGGGGGTCGATGTCAGGACAGAGGAGAGTGTCGTTCCACTTGATCTGTCTTTCGGCGGGCCTGTTCCTGACCCTGACGGCCTGCGGATTCTCCCGTCAGGCGGTGGAGGATGAGATGAGAACTCCTCCCGATGATGCTGTGAGCCAGGCCACCTCCTCGGCCCCGATGCCCTGGCTGGAACAGCCGGCCGGACTATGGCAGCGGGATTTCTCCGGCTCCCCGCGGCCGGAGACCGCCCGTCCGGCGTCCGAGGTCTCCGAGGAACTCCCGGTGGGAACCAGGACGCGGGTGCATGATCTCTTCGACCGGTGGACCTTTCCCGAATCGATCACCGCCGGGCGGGGCCGGCACTGGGCCGAGATCAACGACGCATGCCGGGACCAGATCGAGCTGGACTATGTTCTCACCGCCGAGCAGTGGCGCCGGCCGCAGGTCCGGGAGCAGTATTACCAGAATGTGAGTGACCTCATCGAGCGCATCGGCGCCATCCTGCTGGCCGATTTCGGGGACCGGCTCGAGAACCGGGAGCGGGAGTATTTCCTGCGGGCTCTGAAGACCCTGGCCTGGCAGGAGAGCCGGTGGCAGCACTATCTGACCACCGGCGGACGGTTCTTCGTCATCGTCAGCGGGGGCTCGTACAACAAACTTGACGATTGGGGCATCACTCAGATCGCCCGGTCCTCGTTCGAGCCGCAGGATCTTCTCAATACCAATTTCTTCGACAGCCGGGGCTACTGCTCCATCTCCAGCAGCCTGTACTACGGCTTCATGGAGTACTACTTCTGCTACCTGGAGGCCAGGGAACACTCCGACAATGGCCCCGGCCTGTTCAACCGCATCCTGGGAGCGTATAACCGCTACAGCTCCGGGTACAGCGCCAGCTGTTTCCAGCTGGCCGACGATCCCGGTTATCGCAGCTACCAGATCCGGGCCCTGGGCGGCTTCAAGGACCGGTTCATCGAGCGTCCTTGGCTGGAGGCCATGGGCCAGAACCCCTGAAAGGAGGCCGATATGGAGAGATATCGAATCCGTCGGCGCGGCGCCGGCCGACAGATCAGCCGGGCGATGCTTCTGGGTTTTCTGGCAATTATTACCGCCCTTAATGTAACTTCTTACGGCGACGACTTCACAACCGACATGAAACCCCCAGGTCCGGCCACCTTCTCCATCGTGGCCCGTGATGGCGGCGCCGGAGAGCTGGGCGTAGCCGTGGCCTCGCGGTTTTTCGCCGTCGGCAGCGTGGTGCCCTGGGCCAAAGCCGGGGTGGGCGCCGTGGCCACTCAGGCTTTCGCCAACACTTCCTTCGGCTGGCGCGGGCTGGAGCTGCTGGAGAACGGCCTGACGCCCCCGGAGGCGGTGGACGTTCTGATTCGCGATGACGATGATCCCGGCCGGCGGCAGCTGGGCATCGTCTCGGCCGAAGGGCTCTCGGCCACCTACACCGGGAAGGGTTGCCTGGCCTGGGCCGGAGGACGCCGCGGTCCCGATTATGCCATCCAGGGAAACATCCTGGCCGGGCAGCAGGTGGTGGCGGACATGGAGAGGGTCTTTCTGGAGAGCCGAGGTTGTCTGGCCGAGCGGCTCTATACCGCCCTGGCGGCCGGAGAGGAGGCCGGCGGGGACGCCCGGGGCAAGCAATCGGCCGCCCTGCTGGTGGTCAGGGAGGAAGCCGGATACGGCGGCTATACCGACCGGGCCGTGGATATCCGGGTGGACGATCATGCCGAGCCGTTCAAGGAGCTGGGGCGCCTGCTGCGCCTGGCCCTGGTCAACGATAACTGGAACAAGGCCTGGACCCTGTTCACCCGCCGTGAGTTCGCTGAGGCCCTGCCCCACATGGAGCGGACCGCTGATCTGGCTCCGGAGCATGCCGAGGTGCTCTACGACCTGGCTGTCATCCGTCTGGCCGCCGGCCACAGGGAGAAAGCCCTGGAGGCCCTGAGCAGATCCCTCAGGATCAATCCGAAACTGAAGGAGCAGGCCGTGGTTGACGAGGATCTGGCCGGGCTGCGGGATGACCCGGAGTTCGAGAAACTGGTCCGGCCGTGAGTTTTGCCCCTGTATTTCAACCTCAACAGGAGGGAGTGGTCATGAGAAGTTATTCCTTCAACCGGTCGCTCATCGTGACGGCGTCGATCGTCTCCGCCGCGATACTGCTCACCTTTTCCGGCTGCGGGCAGAAGGAACCCACCCTGCTGGAGCAGGGTCTGGCCCTGTACCGGCAGAACCAGCTGGAACAGGCGCTGCCGCTGCTGCAGCAGGCCGTCCAGGAGACGGCCGAAGATCCCGATGCCTACGCCTGGCTGGCCGAGACTTACCGCCGGCTGGGGCAGAAAGAACAGGCCGTGGGAGCGGCACGAAAGGCCCTTGAGCTGGAGCCCTGCCATGCCTTTGCCCACGACGTGATGGCGGCCATCCATAATCCTACCTACGGGAAATGGCCCGGAGCCGATCCGGACAGCACCTGGCATCATCTGATGGCTGCCGCGGCCTGCGATTCCAACGACGGAAACATCTGGACCGGCATCTGGGTCGAGGCCATCCGCCGGGGCGACTCTCAGCTGGTCGATCGGGCCTCGCGCCGGATGTACGACAGCGGTTTCTTCGCCCCGGCTTTGCTGGCTTACAACCGCTGGATGCTGCGCCACCTTCCCCAGAATGCCATGTTGATTACCAATGGAGATATGGACACCTATCCGGCGGTCGCCCTGCAGGAGGTCGAGGGATTCCGCAGCGACGTGGTGGTGGTCAACCGCTCGCTGCTGAACACCACCTGGTATGCCCGTTATCTGCGAGATCATCGCGGTCTGTCCCTGCCGGTCGAGGACGCGCTGCTGGATGGCCTGCAGCCCTACCGGGATGAGGAAGGCCGGATGATGTTCGTCTCCGACCAGATCATCCGCGGCTGGATGCAGCAGCGTCGCGACGGCGATTTCGGAAGGCCGATCGCCATCTCGGTCACCGTGGGGGAGCGCCAGTTCGACCACGACACCAGGGATCATCTGTGCTTCTTCGGCCCCTTCCATTCCTGGTATCCGGTCCCGGCCTCCAGCCCGGCCGATACCTCCATGCTGAGAGCCTGTCTCTCCGGGATCGAGCCCGATGATTTTTCCGGCCCGCTGGTCAGCGAGACCGACCGAAGCCCGGTTCGCCGGGTCGGCACCGGTCAGCTGGTCAAGAACATCACCGCCGCTGCCCTGCGGTACAGCGAAGCGCTGCTGGATTCAGGACGCCGGGACGAGGCCAGGAAGATGCTGGAGTGGGCCCAGCGGTTTGAGAAGACCACCGAGCTCGGGCCGCAGTTCGGGGAAAGGATCGAGCAGCTCAGAGAAAAGATCGGGAGATAGGCGTCGATGAGCGAGCCTGTGGTCGAGGTCCGGGAGCTCAGCTACACCTATGCCGGCAGGGAGGCCCGGGCCGTGGATGGGATCGATTTTGCCATCGCTCCTGGAGAGATCTTCGGATTCTTGGGGCCCAACGGCGCCGGGAAGAGCACCACCCAGAATATCCTCACCGGGCTGCTGCGGGGATATTCCGGACAGGCCAGGGTGTGGGGAAAGCAGATGCCCGCCTGGGGCGGGGAGTATTACGAGCGGATCGGGGTCTGCTTCGAGCGGCCCAATTTCTATCGAAAGCTGACCGCCCGGGAGAATCTGGAGTTCTTCGGCTCCCTCTACAGCGGCCCTCTGTGGAATGTCGCTGAGCTGCTCGACCGGGTCGGCCTCGGTGCCGAGGCCGACCAGCGGGTGGGCCAGCTGTCCAAGGGTATGCAGGTGCGCCTGACCTTCGCCCGGTCTCTTCTGAACCGGCCGCAGCTGCTCTTCCTGGACGAGCCGACGGCCGGGCTGGATCCCGCCGGATCGGCCCGCATCCGGGAGCTCATCGAAGAGCAGCGAAACGCGGGCGTAACCATCTTTCTGACCACCCATGACATGGTCACGGTTGACGCTCTCTGTGACCGGGTGGCTTTTCTTCTCGATGGCCGCATCCTGCTGACCGACTCACCCAGGGATCTGAAGATCCGCCACGGCCGGCGGCGGATCACTGTCGAGTACCGCAGCGGCCGGGGGGTCGAGAAAAAGGAATTCGACCTCGAGGGCCTGGGCGAGAATGGCGAGTTCCTCGGGCTGCTCAGCGGCCATCCCATCGAGACCCTGCACACCCAGGAGGCCACCCTGGCAGATGTCTTTATCCAGCTGACCGGGAGGCGTCTGTCGTGAGACGGCTGTGGTCCTTCATGCGCCTGGACTGGAGACGCCAGCGGCGCTATGGCTTTTTCTATGCCGCCGGGTTCATGACCGTGGTCTGGATCGCGGTGCTGCGCTCGCTGCATCCCGGCGTTCTTCCGGCGGCCGTGCCGTTTCTGGTGTTCGTCGATCTGGCCGTGGTGGGTTTCTATTTTATGGCCGGCAGCCTGCTGTTCGAGAAGAACGAGGGCACTCTCCCGGCCCTGCTGATCTCGCCGCTGCGTTTCGGTGAGTTTCTGGCCGCCCGGCTGGCCACCATGACCCTGCTGGCCGTGCTGATCTCCTTCGCCGTGGCCCTGGCCAGCATCGGTCCGCGATTCAACGTGATCCTCTTCGGGGCCGGCGTCATCGGCAGCGCGGTGATCAACCTGCTGGTGGGCATTTTTGCCGTGGCCCCCTATGAATCCATCAGCCGTTTCATGATCCCATCGCAGGTCTACGTGGTCGGTCTGTATCTTCCGCTAATCCCCTTCTTCGGCTGGTGGCGCTCCCCGGTCTTTTACCTGATCCCCACGCATGGTTCGCTGATCCTGCTTCAGGGTGCCTTCACCACCATCCGGTCGCAGCAGATCGTCTGTGCCGTGGTCTGCCAGCTTCTGTGGCTATTCATTCTGACCGTCCTGGTCCGGCGGCGATTCGACCGCCATCTGGCCGGTCGGGGAGGGACAGCCTGATGCGATTGGCCCTCACGCTGGCCAGAAACGACCTGTTCAGTCTGCGCCGCGATCCACTGCTGATCTATCTGGCCCTGGTGCCCTGGCTGATGGTCCTGCTTGTCCGCCTGGCGGTCCCGGGCTTGACGGTCTGGCTGCGACAGACACAGGGCGTCGATCTGCAGCTTTATTATCCTCTGATCGTGAGCTTTTTTTTCGTCATGGAGATCCCCATGATCATCGGCGTGGTCATGGGACTGCTCCTGCTGGATGAGCGCGACGATGGCGTGCTCACCGCCCTGGGGGTCACACCGGTCTCCGGTCTCCGGTTTCTGCGCTACCGTCTGTGGCTGATGATCGGGCTGAGCGCGGTCCATGTGCTTGTTTGCGCTCCGCTGACCGGGATGGTCCCGCCGCCGGCCTGGCCCCGCCTGGTTCCTGTCGCCGTGCTGTCCAGCTTGTTCGCCCCGTTGCTGGCGCTGATCATGGCCGTCTTCGCCGGCAATAAGCTGGAAGGTCTGGCCCTGATGAAGGCCCTCGGTGTGCTTCTGGTGGGTCCGGTGGCGGCCTATTTTATCCGCTCCCCATGGCAACTGGCGCTGGGGGTGATGCCCAGCTACTGGTGGGCCAGGGCCTACTGGGCCCTCGGGAGAAGCGGAGAGATGTGGGCCTGCCTGGGCGTCGGGACGGTTTATCATGCGGCCCTGATCCTCTGGCTGGCGGGGCGGTTTCGAAGAAGGGCGCAGATCTGAGGCGGGGTGGGGACAAGAGAATTCTATGACTGGAAAAGATCATATCGCCGACAGGCGATGCGCATGAAACGGAGGATAATGGTATGGCAAGAAAGGAAAGACGGGGTTGGCTTCTGCTGTTGTTTCTTCTGATCGTTTTGCTCGTTCTGCCTTCCTGTCAGCCGTCCAGAGGGCATCACCCCGGTACGGCCCTCAACGGCCGGCCGGAGATCGAGGCACGACCGGTCAGCCAGGTGGTCCATCCCGAGTGGAGCCGCGATCTGGCTATTTACGAGGTCAACGTTCGCCAGTTCTCCCCGGAGGGCACTTTCCAGGGCTTGACCGCACATCTGGACCGGCTCAAAGAGATGGGCGTGGGCATCCTCTGGCTGATGCCTGTTCATCCCATCGGCCAGGAGAACCGCAAGGGCACCCTGGGCAGTTATTACTCGGTCCGGGATTACTACGGCATCAATCCGGAGTTCGGCACGCCAGAGGAGTTCCGCGCGCTGGTTGACCGGATCCACGAGATGGGGCTGTACGTCATCATCGACTGGGTGGCCAACCACTCCGCCTGGGACAATCCGCTGACGACGCGGTATCCGGACTGGTATATGCGCGATTCCCAGGGACAGTTCTTCCCCCCGGTACCCGACTGGTCAGATGTCATCGACCTGAACTACAACAGTCCCGGGCTGCGCGATTACATGGCCGGGGCCATGGCCTACTGGGTCCGGGAAATGGACATCGACGGCTTCCGCTGCGATGTGGCCGCCATGGTGCCGATGGATTTCTGGGACCGGGTCCGCCGTGAGCTGGAGCAGATCAAGCCGGTTTTCATGCTGGCCGAGGCCGAGGGACCGGAATATCACCACCGGGCTTTCGACATGACCTATGCCTGGGGACTCCATCACTTACTCAACGAGATTGCCGCAGGCGTGCGCACGGCGGGGGATCTGGGCCGGTATCTGGAGGCCGAGCGGCAGCGCTATCCGGCCGGCGCCTTCCGGATGAACTTCACTTCCAATCACGATGAGAATTCCTGGAACGGAACCGTCTTTGAGCGACTGGGGGAGAGCGCCGAGGTCATGGCCGTGCTGACCGCCGTCCTGGAGGGCATGCCCCTGATCTACAGCGGCCAGGAAGCCGGCCTGGACCATCGCCTGGAGTTCTTCGAGAAGGATCTCATCGAGTGGCGGGATCATCCCTTCGCCGAGCTCTACACCACGCTGCTGCATCTCAAACGAGAACACCGGGCGCTGTGGAACGGGGAGTGGGGAGGCAGGATCGAGCGGGTGGCCACCTCGGACGACGAAGCGGTCTTCGCCTTCCTCCGCCGCAGGGGAGACGACCGGATCCTGGCGGTCTTCAACCTGACCGCCGATCCCCGGACCATTTATTTATCGGAAGGGGAATGTGCCGGAGCTTACCGTGAGGTGTTCACCAGCCAGGAGATCGATCTTCGGGAGGGAACGTCCCTGATACTGAGGCCCTGGGGATATGGACTTTACAGCGGCCGATAGATGAGACCGACGCATCCGTCGGATACTCTCAGGAAAACCCCTCTGGAGAAAAAAGTTGCCTGTATATGAGAAAAGGCTTGCTTGATGTCAGGGCGATCGTTATATCATTTTCCATTCGGTGGTAGGGGCGGAACAGGCTGGACCGCTTATCGCGCTTCGCGGTTCTCCTGCCTCTCTCTCCAGGGGAGTTGCAGTGCAGGAGGTCTCTATGACGGAGTTCTTTGACGCCGAGCGCACCATCCGGGCCAGCGTCGTGGTCGAGGCCGGTCTCGATGAGATCTGGGAAGCCTGGACCACCGAACAGGGCATCCGCACCTTTTTCGCCCCGGACGCCCGGGTGGATCTGAAGGTGGGCGGCGCTTACGAGATCTATTTCGATCCCGATGCCGAGCCCGGAAGCAGGGGCGCCGAGGGCGTCCGCATCCTGGCTCTGCAGCCCAAAACGATGCTGGCTTTCACCTGGAACGCTCCGCCGCATCTGGACCGGGTCCGGGGGCAGTGGACCCACGTGATCGTTCGCCTGCGCCGGCTGGCAGCGAACCGGACAGAGGTGACCCTGTATCACGACGGTTGGGGAACAGGAGGGCAGTGGGACCGGGCCTTTGAATACTTTCAGCGAGCCTGGATCCAGATCGTGCTCCCCAGGCTACAGTACCGATTCTCGGTCGGCCCGGTGGATTGGAAGCATCCGCCGGATCTGATCCCAGCCGAGAAACATCGGCATGATTCAGAGGAAAAAGAAAACCATGGCAGAGCAGAATAACCGGGAGCAAACGCCCCCGACGGAAGAGGCGGTCTTCCAGCTGATGGATGGGGCCACCGGCCAGATCTCCGAGATCGCCAAAGAGGTCGAGGAGCTTCGCCGGATCGCCGCCGATACCTCCTTCCATATAGAGGAGAGACTGGAGGCCTATGAGGATATCATCGACTCCGAGGTTGGGGATACGACCCTGCTGCGGGCTCGAAATATCGAGCGGGAAGTGGGTTTTCGTCAGATCTACCTGAAGTTCGAGGGGGGCAATCCAACCGGCACGCAGAAAGACCGCATCGCCTTCGCACAGGCCCGAGATGCTCTGCGGCGCGGATTCGACGCCATGACCATGGCCACCTGCGGCAACTACGGTGTGGCCGTGGCTCTGGCGGCCTCGCTGGCCGGGTTGCGATGCATCATCTATCTACCGGAAAGCTACCACACCCAGCGGATCAAGGAGATGACCGATCTGGGCGCAGAGATCGTGCGCATTCCCGGCGATTATGAAAAGGCAGTGGATGAATCGCAACGCCTGGCCGAGAAGCAGGAGATCTATGACGCCAATCCCGGAGGAGCCAATACCATGTTGCAGCTGCGCTCTTACGGGGAGATTGCCTACGAGATCTATGATGAGCTGAGGGATGCGCCCTCAACGGTGGCCGTGCCGGTCTCCAACGGGACCACCCTGGCCGGCATCTTCAGGGGATTTCTCAGTCTGTACCGGCGGGGCAAGACCTCCCGGATTCCCCGGTTCGCGGCCGGGTCCACCTATCGCAAGAATCCCATCGTGCAGGCCTTTCTCAAGAACCTGCCCCGATGCGAGGAGCTCCCGCCGGAGCAGATCCGCGAGACCAGAGTCAACGAGCCCCTGATCAACTGGCGCTCCATCGATGGCGACGAGGCCCTGCAGGCCATTCGCCAGACCAGCGGATGGGCGACCGATGCCTCGGATAAGAACATGATGGCCTTCTCACGCCTGATCCGGGAGCGGGAGGGGCTCAATGTTCTGCCGGCCTCCACGGCCGGGCTAATCGCGCTCATCGAGCGGCACCGCAAGGAACCGCTGTCCAACGATCGCTACGTAGCCATCCTGACCGGGAGAAGGTGATGACCGATTTTCCGGAAGGCAATGCCATCATCTATTGCCAGGGAGCATTCCATACGCACAATGGCAAGACCGCCCATGGGCTGATCCGATTCACCCGTCGTTATCACGTGCTCTCGGTGATCGATGCCCGTTATGCCGGACAGGACGCCGGGATGGTCATTGATGGGAAGCCCAAGGATATTCCCATCTATGAGTCCGTGGAAGAAGCCGCGGCGGCGGCCAGGCAAACCGGTCAGGCGGCCACCCATCTGGTGGTCGGTCTGGCGCCCGACGGCGGTCGTCTCAGCGCGGAGGCCCGGGCCGATGTGAAAAAAGCCATCGAGCTGGGTCTGAACGTCGATTGCGGCCTTCACGATTATCTTTCCGAGGATGGGGAGATCGCCGCACTGGCCGCCCGGCAGAGGGTCCATCTTCGAGACGTCCGTAAACCGCCTCCGCCGTCCGAACTGCATTTCTTCTCCGGGAAGATCGAGCAGGTGAATTCGCTCAAGGTGGCCATTCTGGGCACCGATTCGGCCATCGGCAAACGAACCACCGCCTGGATCCTCCTGGAGGCCATCCGGCAGAGAGGCCGCAGCGCCGAACTGGTCGGCACCGGCCAGACGGCCTGGATGCAGGGGGTCCGCTACGGCATCATCCTCGATTCGCTGATCAACGATTTTCTCACCGGCGAGATCGAACATGCCGTGTGGACGGCCTGGCACGAGAGCCGGCCGGATGTGATTCTCATCGAGGGCCAGGGAGGGCTGCTGAATCCGGCCTATCCCGGGGGATTCGAGATCCTGGCCGCGGCCCGTCCGGATGTCATCATCGTGCAGCATGCCCCCGCCCGAAAGGAGTATGATGGCTTCCCGGGGTATCCCATCCAGCCGCTGGATCATCAGATCAGGGCTCTGGAGATCATCTCCGGCAAGCCGGTGGTGGCCGTCACCGTCAACCATGAGAACCTTTCCGCCGGGCAGATCCCCGCCGCCTGCTCCGAGATCACCCGCCTGACCGGACTGCCGGCTTTCGATGTGCTGGCCGACGGGGCTGACGGCCTGGCCGAAGTCCTGGAACCTTTTATCAACAGGAAGAGCGATGACGCCTCGCCGCGCTGATCATCATCAGGATCTCGATCTGCGGGTCTTCGAGAGCCTCCAGGTGGGACCGGTGAAGCTGGAGCCGCGGCGGCTGATCGCGCCCTACCGGCTGGTCTGGAAAGGGGGGGAAGACCAGACCCGGCTGATCTACCGTTTTCAGGAGGATGTATTCGATCCTCAGGATGAGGTGTCCTATAATCTGGCCAGCATGATGGCCGCCCAGGTGGCCATCAATTACGGTTTGTTCTGCCGGCGTATCGTTTTTCGGGGGAAATTCGATGAGATCGATCGCCGTTTCATCAGTGATATGAGCGAGAACACCGCCCGGGAGATCTACGTCAAGAAAATTCTGCAGCCCAACCCTTTTCTCACCGGCCGGGCCGCACACGCGCCGATCGTGAAAGGCGGACGATACCTGGCGGCGGATCTGGAGTTTCCTCAAGATCTCAAGGGCGCCAGACGATCGACCTGGCGGCTGTGGCACACCGATCGCCGGAAGCATGCCGTCCTGTCCAGCGGAGGCAAGGACAGCCTGCTGTCCTACGGCCTCATCGATGAGATCGGCCGGGACGCCCATCCCATCTTCATCAACGAATCCGGGCGTCACTGGTTCACGGCCCTCAACGCCTACCGGTATTTCCAGAAGCGCGCGCCGGAAACTACCCGGGTGTGGGTCAACTCCGACCGCGTCTTCAACTGGATGCTCCGGCACCTTCCGTTCGTACGCCAGGACTTCGCCTCCATCCGGTCCGATGAGTATCCCATTCGCCTGTGGACGGTAGCCGTCTTCCTGTTTGGAGCTCTGCCGCTGCTCCGCAAGCGGGGCCTGGGCCGTCTGCTCATCGGCGATGAATTCGATACCACCCGGCGGTTGTCCTACCGGGGCATCAGCCATTACGACGGCCTCTATGATCAGAGCCGCTATTTCGACAACGCCATGTCGCGTTATTATCTGCGCAAAGGTTGGGCGGTCAGCCAATTTTCCATTCTGCGGCCCCTCTCCGAGCTGCTCATCGAGAAGATCCTGGTGGAACGGTATCCGCGCTTGCAGCGTCAGCAGATGTCCTGTCACGCCACCCACATCGAAGGAGGCCGCGTCCGTCCCTGCGGACGGTGCGAGAAGTGCCGGCGGATCGTGGGGATGCTGACCGCTCTGGGAGCCGATCCCCGAAAGTGCGGTTACACCGGGCAGCAGATCAGGAATTGCCTTGCCGCCCTGACCCGTGGCCAGGTCCATCAGGAGTCGGCCGGAGCCGAGCAGATGATGTTCCTGCTGCAGAAACGGGGAGTCATCGAGATCCCCGGAACGTCCGGCCGAAGGTTCCGGGAGCGTCCCGACGTGCTCAAGCTGAGATTCGATCCGGAGCGATCCCCTCTCGATGGGATCCCGACCGATCTGCGCGAGCCGCTGGTGAATATCTGTCGTCAGCATGCCCGGGGAACGGTCCAGCGCAAGGGTCGAGAGTGGAGATCGTTCAATCCGCTGAAGGATCCGGCGCTCAGATCACCTTACGTTTTCGAGATGGAGAAATCGAAGATGCACACACAGCATTCTGATGAAAAGAGGACCTCGATCAACAGAAGCTACCGGTGGAATGAGCTCACCTGGCCGGAGGCGGAGCAGCGATTCCAGCAGGTCGATACCGCACTGCTGCCGGTGGGATCCATCGAGCAGCACGGTCCGCATCTGCCTCTGGGCACGGATGCCTTTGATGCCTCCTATCTGGCCGAGCGCATCGCCGAGGCCTGCAGCGATCCCAAACCGCTGGTGCTGCCCTTGATTCCGTACGGCGTCTCCTACGAGCACGACGAATTCAAGGGAACGGTCAGCATCGGCACCGAAGCGCTCTCCAGGCTGGTCTATGAGATCGGAATGAGTGTGGCGCGAAATGGCATCAAGAAACTGGTCATCATCAACGGGCACGGCGGGAACGCCCCGGCCCTGAATTTCGCCGCCCAGATGATCACCAGGGACGCCCGCATCTTTGCCTGCGTGGACACCGGAGAGACCAGCGATGTAGACATCTATGCCATCATCGAGACGCCCAACGACATTCATGCCGGGGAGATCGAAACCAGCACCAGTCTGGCTGTCCGTCCCTATCTGGTGAAAATGGATCAGGCCGCAAAAAAGATCCCCAAATTCTCCAACCGCTATCTCAACTTCACCTCCCGGAGGAACATTCCCTGGTATGTTTACACCAAGCGGCTTTCCCAGACCGGGGTCATCGGTGATCCCACCAGGGCGAGCGCCGAGAAGGGGGAGAAGATCTGGCAGATCATGATCGCTCATCTGGTGGCTCTGGTCGAGGATCTCAAGAGCCTGACCCTGGAAGAAATTTATCAGAAGAAGTACTGAGGCGAAGCCATGCGAGTGACCAAGGTGGAGGCCTGGCCGGTCGTTATGCCCCTGAGCGAACCATACACCATCGCCTATGAGACGGTCTCGGAAACGACCAACGTTTTTCTCCGTCTGGAGACCAATCAGGGAATCACCGGATATGGATGCGCGGCGCCGGACGAGGCCATTACCGGCGAGACGCCAAAGAGTGTTCTGGACCTCTGTGAATCCACCATCGCGCCAACCCTCTTGCGGACCGATCCGCTGCGCGGCGCTCTGCAGATGTCCCGGCTGAGGCCTCACCTGCAGGATCATCCGTCGGCCATGGCTATGGTCGATATGGCCCTGCATGACATCCTGGGCAAGTCCGCCGGGCTGCCGCTATATAAGATCCTGGGCGGCTTTCGGGACCGCATCAAGACCAGCATCACGGTGGGGATCCTGCCCGTCGAAGAGACGGTCTCCTCAGCGAAGGCATACGTGCGCCGGGGTTTTAAAGCGCTGAAGATCAAGGGCGGCAAGAACGTTGATGAAGACGTCGAGCGCATCCTGCGGGTTCGCCGGGCGGTGGGTGAAAAGATCGAGCTGCGCTTCGATGCCAATCAGGGCTATACGGTCGAGGAATCGCTGCGGTTCGTGGGGGCGATCCGCACGGCCAGGGTCGAGCTGATCGAACAGCCGACGCCCAGAGGACACCCCGATCTGCTGGGCCGCGTCACCGACGGGATCCCCCTGCCGGTGATGGCCGATGAAAGCCTGATGAGCCTGAGGGACGCCTTCCGTCTGGCCCGCCGGGATCTGGTGGATATGGTCAATATCAAGCTGATGAAGGTGGGGGGCATCGCCGAGGCCATCCAGATCAGTGCCGTGGCCCATGCAGCCAATCTCGAGGTCATGGTCGGCTGCATGGACGAAGCGGCCCTGGGCATCGCCGCAGGACTGCACTTTGCCCTGGCACGGCCCAGCGTGGTCTACGCAGACCTGGACGGTCATCTGGATCTGAAAGATGATCCCAGCGAAGGCGCCGTGATCCTGCGCGATGGAGTGCTCTATCCCACCGGTCACCCCGGATTGGGATTCGATCTGTAAAAAAACCGCCGATCTCTCCGCCGCATCGTATGTAATCTGGAGCGGAACATGAAAGCCTTCTGGCTGTCTTTCGTCCCTTTGTTTGTAGCCGTGGATGCCATCGGTGTGCTGCCCATGTTCATGAGCCTATCCCAGGGTATCGATCCGGGCCATGTACGCCGGGTGGTGATCCAGTCGGTGATTACGGCCCTGGCCGTAGCGCTGCTGTTCATGGCTGTCGGCACAGCCCTGCTTCATCTGCTGGGCATTACACTCTCCGATTTCATGATCGCCGGAGGAATCCTCCTGTTCGTCATATCGATGAGCGACCTGCTGTCTCACGAGAAATCGCAGCGGCGGGTCGATCCGGACAGTCTGGGGGCCGTCCCGCTGGGCGTTCCGCTGCTGGCCGGGCCCGCTCTGCTGACCACATCTATGCTGCTGACCAAGGTGCACGGGTACCCCGTGACCGTCATCGCCGTGGCGGTTAATATTCTCCTGGCCGGTGTGCTCTTTCGATTCGCCGGCTCTGTGCAGCGGATTCTGGGAAAGACGGGCGAAAAAATTGTCTCCAAGATCGCCAGCCTCCTGCTGGCCGCCTATGCCGTGATGATGGTTCGAAGAGGGGTTGAGCTTTTCTTCTCTTAAGATTTCTCGCTCTTCAGCTTCAGGCCGGGGGGAAGAACATGAAAATCCCGTGTTCCTTGCTGACAGTCCTCTTCGTTGTCGTGCTGAGCTGTTCACCGGAGTTCACCATGGACCAGGAACTGCAGTCATTGGTCGAGACCGAAAGAGCTTTCTCGGAGCATTCCGTCCGCAACGGGATGCGGTCAGCCTTTCTGACCTACCTGGCCGAGGAGAGCATCGTCTTCGAGCCCCGCCCGGTCGATGGCCGAGAGGTCCATGCCGGGCGGGAGGAGTCCCCCGGCACCCTCATCTGGTGGCCGGTCTGGGCCGAGATCTCCTCGGCCGGCGACATGGGATACACCACCGGTCCCTGGGAGTTTCGCCGGGCGGTCGAGGAGGATACGGCTGTCGGCTGCGGCCATTATGTCTCCGTGTGGCGCAAACAACCGGATGGCGTCTGGCGGGTGGCCATCGACGCGGGCAACGCCTACCCCAGGCCCGAGGTGATGCATCGGGAGCTGGCTGTCCCCGACTATCACCGCCCGGTGCTCGAGCCGCTGGACGAGGGGGCCGTGGCGACCTCCCGCGCCGCCCTCCTGCAGGCCGAAAGGGACCTCTCGGAACTGAGCGGCACTCGGGGAGCCGCCGCGGCTTTCTCCGAGCACGCCGCCGAGGACGTCCGCCTGTACCGGATGGGGACCTATCCCGCCGTGGGCAAAGAGGCTCTTCGCCGGGAGCTTTCCAGGATCGAGGGCCGGCTCTCCTGGGAACCCGTCGAGGCGATCATCTCGGCCACGGCCGACCTGGGTTATACCTACGGCATCTCCCGGATCGAGCCGACGGGGGAAGGAGGGACGGTCGCCGAGTTCAGCTATCTGCGGATCTGGAAGCGGCGCCCGGACGAGCCCTGGGAGGTAACCCTGGACCTGGCCAACCCGATAGGGAGCTGATCCGGGATATACGAACGTGGAGGTGCGGTGATTGCAGATGAACGCGGTCCCCGGGTGGGGACCGTTTCCGATATGAGCAGTGTTGAACAGGATGGACGTTTTCAGGCCGGCCGGGTGATCACCATGTCGGTCGGGCACGGCCTGCACGATACCTACACCGCTTTTCTACCCCCGCTGCTGCCCCGGTTCATCTCCGCTCTGACCCTGTCCAAGGCCGAGGCCGGTCTCCTGAACGCGTTTATACAGGCGCCGTCGCTGCTGCAGCCGGCCATCGGACATCTGGCCGACCGGTTGAACCTGCGGTTCGCCGTCATTCTGGCCCCGGCCGTCACCGCCACCGTCATGAGCCTGCTGGGAGTGGCGCCGGGGTTCGGTGTTCTGGCTCTGCTCCTGACGGTTGCCGGGTGCAGCTCGGCCGGCCTGCATGCCGTCGGACCGGTGATGACCGGGCGGTTGTCCGGTCGAAATCTGGGGCGGGGGATGAGCTTCTGGATGGTCGGCGGCGAGCTGGGCCGTACCCTGGGACCGGTGGTGGTGGTCACGGCCCTGGTGCATCTGACCGCCCGGGGATTGCCCTGGCTGATGATCGGAGGGTGGACAACCTCCCTGGTGCTTTTCTTCCGCGTCCGGGCCGTCTCCGGCCGTCCCGAGGAGATCCGGGCCCGGCTGCCCTGGCGTCCGGCGCTGCTGCGGATGCGATCCGTTCTGGTGCCTCTGGCAGCGTTCATCTTCCTGCGGGCTTTCATGCAGGCCTCGCTGACCTACTACCTGCCCACCTTCCTCACCGAGCAGGGGGCCAGTCTGTGGACCGCCGGGGCGTCTCTGACCGTGCTGCAGGCAGCCGGTGTGGCCGGGGCCATGCTGGGTGGGTCGATGAGCGACCGGCTGGGCCGGCGGACGATGCTGCTGATCTCCACCGCCGGGGCTCCGCTGCTTATGTTCGTCTTTCTGGCCGCCCACGGCTGGATGCAATTGATGGTGGTCATCTGTCTCGGGCTCCTGGTCATCTCCACCACGCCGGTGATGATGGCCCTGGTCCAGGAGAGTTTTCCCGAGAACCGCGCCCTGGCCAACGGGACCTACATGTCGATGAGCTTCCTGATCCGATCGGGGGTGGTCATCCTTCTGGGCGCGTTGAGCGACCGGTTCGGCCTGCGGCAGATGTATGCCGCCAGCGCCGTGATCATGGTGGCGGCCATTCCGCTGCTCTTCCTGCTGCCCAACCGCCGCACGGACGCCGGCGGAAAATAAACCAGAGAGATCGATTACGGAGGGAATGTCACATGGGAGCTTTTCTGGTCCGTCTGCTGATCGGAGCATTCAGCCTGTGGATCGCCGCGGCATTGATCCCGGGCATGGTGATCAGGGGGGCGATCACCCTGGTGGTGGCGGCTCTTCTGCTGGGACTGGTCAACGCACTGGTACGGCCGGTGCTGATCGTGTTGACCCTGCCTCTGACGATTGCCACCCTGGGATTGTTCCTGCTGGTGATCAATGCGGCCATGCTGGCACTGGTGGCCTGGTTGCTGCCCGGGTTCACACTCAGCGGATTTTTCTCTGCCCTGTTCGGTTCCATCGTCGTGAGTCTGATCGGCTGCTTTACCGGCCGGTATATCGGCCCACCAGCCAGGGTTTGAAGTATGCACGTGCTCAAGTATCAGGCGCTGGGCAACGACTATCTGGTCACCGAAGACCGTCCTTCGGCCCGGGATCCGGATCCGGAACTGATCCGCCGGCTGTGTGACTGGCACTTCGGGGTCGGCTCGGACGGTCTCATCGTGCGCCAGCCGTCCAAGCAGGAAGGAGCCTTTTCCATCCACATCTACAACCCAGACGGTTCCTGGGTGGAGAAAAGCGGCAACGGCCTGCGTATCTTCGCCCGCTATCTGTGGGACCGGGGAGAGGTGACCGAGCAGCCCTTCCGGGTGAGGACGCCTGGCGGCATGGTGACCTGCCGGATCCTGGAAGGGGGCGATCGGATCGCGGTCGAGATGGGGAAGGCCGTCTTCGACAGCCGGAGGATCCCGGTGGATGGCCCTCGACGCGAGGTGCTTCGGGAAAAACTGGAGGCGGCCGGAGAGATCCTGATCTTCTCGGCCGTCTCGATGGGCAACCCTCACTGCGTGGTCCATTGTGAGCAGGTCTCGGAACAGGAGGCCCGCCGGCTGGGGCCGCATATCGAGAACCATCCGTTCTTTCCCCAACGGACCAACGTGCAATTCATGCAGATCCTGGATCGCGGGAACATCCGTATCGAGATCTGGGAGCGGGGGGCCGCTTACACACTGGCCTCCGGGACCAGCAGCTGCGCGGTCTGCGCCGTGGCCAGGCGGCTGGATCTATGCGGTCCGAAGGTCGTTGTGCATATGCCCGGGGGAGAGCTGAGCATTGAGATCGGGGACCGGTTTCAGATGCACCTGACCGGTCCGGCGCAAAAGGTTTTCCAGACGGATTATGACTCATAATCGCAGGGGAAAGAAAGTGTAAAATTTAGCTTGACAATTTTTAAGAACTACTTATATTAGTAACTTTAGCTGGTGTAGCTCAGTTGGTAGAGCAGCTGATTTGTAATCAGCAGGTCGGGGGTTCGAATCCCTTCGCCAGCTCCATTTTTTTATTGAGCGAGATGAAGGCTTCTTGGGGAGGTTCCCGAGTGGTCAAAGGGAACAGACTGTAAATCTGTCGGCGAAGCCTTCGGAGGTTCGAATCCTCCCCTCCCCATCCCATTTGAATTGATTTCAAGAACAACATAACAACATAATAATGGAGGAGCTTGCAGGCGGGAATAGCTCAGTTGGCTAGAGCATCAGCCTTCCAAGCTGAGGGTCGCGGGTTCGAATCCCGTTTCCCGCTCCATGCTTTTATCAGACCGATTCCTCTCATGAAGGGCGGATCATTCATCTGAGGTTTCTTTTTCTGTCCGCCTCTTTGCCCACGTAGCTCAGTTGGTAGAGCACATCCTTGGTAAGGATGAGGTCACCGGTTCAACCCCGGTCGTGGGCTCTGGGTATTGGTATATTTTTATTCTAGACTCCTTGAAACATCCGGCTCCATCGATAGTGATTATTTGTATGGTAACAACGACCCTGGGTTCCTTTAAGGGGGAGAAGCGATGTCGAAGGCGAAGTTTGAGCGGACCAAGCCGCATGTGAATGTGGGGACGATTGGGCATGTGGATCATGGCAAGACGACGTTGACGGCGGCGATGACGTTGATATTGAAT
>Ga0180437_10000063_pt1 | contig 234413 bp, 182 predicted proteins | sample SS_ome_4_FD_132410 | JGI IMG/M metagenome (GOLD analysis project Ga0180437, IMG submission 132410) | Hypersaline lake sediment archaeal communities from the Salton Sea, California, USA - SS_3_D_1 metaG | ecosystem: Environmental > Aquatic > Non-marine Saline and Alkaline > Hypersaline >...
GGACCAGTTGCTCCTGTAGCGCCAGTAGCGCCAGTGGATCCAGTTGCTCCCGTAGCTCCTGTGGGTCCTGTGGGACCTGTTGTTCCGGTGGCACCAGTGGGACCAGTTGCTCCGGTGGCTCCTGTAGGACCAGTTGCTCCGGTGGCTCCAGTGGGTCCAGTCGCTCCAGTATCTCCTATGGGACCAGTTGCTCCCGTGGCTCCTGTAGGACCAGTTGCTCCCGTGGCTCCTGTAGGACCAGTTGCTCCGGTGGCTCCTGTAGGACCAGTTGCTCCGGTGGCTCCTGTAGCACCAGTAGCACCAGTAGCACCTGTAGGACCTGTTGGACCAGTTGCTCCTGTAGGACCAGTAGCACCAGTTGCTCCTGTAGCACCAGTAGCACCAGTTGCTCCGGTGGCTCCTGTAGGACCAGTTGCTCCAGTAGCTCCTGTAGGACCAGTTGCTCCAGTAGCTCCTGTAGGACCAGTTGCTCCGGTGACTCCTGTAGGACCAGTTGCTCCGGTGGCTCCTGTAGGACCAGTTGCTCCGGTGGCTCCTGTAGGACCAGTTGCTCCGGTGGCTCCTGTAGGACCAGTTGCTCCGGTAGCTCCGGTAGAACCTGTCGCTCCTGTACTTCCAGTGGAACCTGTTGCTCCGGTATCTCCGGTAGAACCTGTCGCTCCTGTACTTCCAGTGGAACCTGTCGCTCCTGTACTTCCAGTTGCTCCTGTAGCTCCCGTAGGACCAGTTGCTCCGTTGGCTCCTGTGGGACCGGTTACTCCAGTGGCTCCTGTGGGACCGGTTACTCCAGTGGCTCCTGTGGGACCGGTTACTCCAGTGGCTCCTGTGGGACCAGTTGCTCCGGTAGCTCCGGTAGAACCTGTCGCTCCTGTACTTCCAGTGGGACCAGTTGCTCCGGTAGCGCCAGTAGGACCGGTTGCTCCAGTTGCGCCAGTAGGACCGGTTGCTCCTGTTGCTCCGGTAGAACCTGTTTCTCCAGTAGCTCCTGTGGGACCTGTTGCTCCGGTAGCGCCAGTAGGACCGGTTGCTCCAGTAGCTCCTGTGGGACCTGTTGCTCCGGTAGCGCCAGTAGCACCAGTCGCACCAGTAGCGCCAGTAGGACCGGTTGCTCCAGTAGCTCCTGTGGGACCTGTTGCTCCTGTAGCGCCAGTGGGACCAGTTGCTCCCGTAGCTCCTGTGGGTCCGGTTACTCCGGTAGCTCCCGTAGAACCTGTTGCTCCGGTAGCTCCGGTAGAACCTGTCGCTCCTGTACTTCCAGTGGGACCTGTCGCTCCGGTACTTCCAGTGGAACCTGTCGCTCCGGTACTTCCAGTGGAACCTGTTGCTCCGGTGGCTCCCGTCGATCCAGTAGTGCCTGTGGGTCCGGTTGCTCCTGTGGGACCAGTAGCGCCGGTGGCTCCTGTAGCACCAGTAGCACCAGTAGCACCTGTTGGACCAGTTGCTCCGGTGGCTCCTGTACTTCCAGTAGTACCAGTACTTCCAGTGGGACCAGTAGCGCCGGTGGCTCCTGTAGCACCAGTAGCACCAGTACTTCCAGTAGCACCAGTAGCACCAGTAGCACCTGTCGCACCAGTTGCTCCGGTGGCTCCTGTACTTCCAGTAGTACCAGTACTTCCAGTGGGACCAGTTGCTCCGGTGGCTCCTGTACTTCCAGTAGTACCAGTACTTCCAGTGGGACCAGTTGCTCCGGTGGCTCCTGTACTTCCAGTAGTACCAGTACTTCCAGTGGGACCAGTAGCACCAGTAGCACCTGTCGCACCAGTTGCTCCGGTGGCTCCCGTCGATCCAGTAGTGCCTGTGGGTCCGGTTGCTCCTGTGGGACCAGTAGCGCCGGTGGCTCCTGTACTTCCAGTAGTACCAGTAGCACCTGTCGCACCAGTTGCTCCGGTGGCACCAGTAGGACCAGTTGCTCCTGTGGCACCAGTAGGACCAGTTGCTCCGGTGGCACCAGTAGGACCAGTTGCTCCAGTGGCTCCAGTGGCTCCCGTGGCTCCTGTGGGACCAGTAGCGCCTGTAGAACCTGTAGCTCCTGTCGCACCAGTGACTCCAGTGGGACCTGTAGCTCCACTACCTGCTGGACCTGTTGGACCTACAGGGCCGGTCATACCGTCAGGTCCAGTAGAGCCATCAGGTCCGGTCATACCGTCAGGTCCAGTAGAGCCGTCAGGTCCGGTCATACCATCAGGTCCAGTAGAGCCGTTAGGTCCAGTAGGACCTGTAGGTCCAGTTGTACCGTTAGGACCTGTTAATCCTACGGGACCAGATGCTCCAGCAGGACCTGTTGGTCCAGTCAATCCCATCGGACCTGTAGCTCCTGTTGGACCTGTGGCACCACCAGAAGGACCAGTAGGTCCAGTAGGTCCGGTTCCTCCACCTGGAGGCCCTGTAGGCCCGGTAGGACCAGTGCCCCCTCCACCTCCAGGGCAACACGGAATACCAAAGTTAGATTGTAAACCTTGCTGAGTAGTACATAATCCGAAATTAGAAGTTAGTCCAACTCCGCCAAATCCAGTCGGCATAATGAGGTCAACAATAAAAGACCGCTATATAAGAAAAAGTGATATTTAAAGAGAGCCAATTACATACTGTAGTAACTCCGTCAAGATGGACGAAAAAGACGATTTCTGTCCTAACTGTAAAAGTATCCTCAATCCGGTGGAGATGACACCGGAGGAGGCAGGGGATGAGAAAGTCACAGGGAATGCTGCACAACGTAAAGGACTCTACATGCGTTGTAACGAATGTAACTTTTCGAGACCAACACAGAGTTTCTCGACGATTCATTTCACGAAGCGTCTACGAAAAGGAAAGCAATCCACTTTGAACATGGACCCAATGAGAGTCTCGGATCTCATGTTTGACAAGACGTACCCCCGTACGAACGGTCTACAGTGTGTGAACCCGTCGTGCCCGTCTAGTAAGTCGAGTAAGAATCCTGAGGTTGTCCTACTAACGTCGGACAAACACCCAGAGTTGGGATACCTTTGTACGATCTGCAGACACATGTGGGGTAGGTATTAGACCCTCTACTTTTCTCGACGTCTCGGGGAAAAATCGATTAAGAGAAGGGCATAAAGATTGTCACCATAGTTATAAGACATCATGTCAGGTCAAGGCAGTGATACCGAGGAACATCCGAAAAATGGTGACGAGAAGGTAACTTCCCGTTCCGATACCGATACCGGCACCGACGAGGAGGATACCGATAGCACCACCACTGATTCAGAATCAGAACCTTCAGATACTGATTCATCTACCGAAGACAGTGATGGTACCACCACAGATTCTGATGAGGAGTCGGGCGATGATGGGGATAGCCCTGAAGAATCAGAGGACGATACCGAAAATCCCGGGAAAACCGGGCACGTCTCTATGGAGACGACTCGAGAGTCGGAGGTTTCTGTCGCTCTAAATCCACCGACGCCTACCGAACAACTTGGTGGACAGGATACAGATGAGGAGAATGACGGAACGGACGCCGATGATGAGGGTGAAGATGAAGGTGAGGGTGAGGATCTGGATGATGTCAACGAGGATGATGTTCTAGATCTACCGGTTCCTGATAAGGAACCAGTTAAGAAAGATGAAAAAGAGGAGACGTTACCGATTTACAAGTCTGGACCTCTCATATTGGGGCCACGTCGGCAGAAACTCTGGCTGACTAAGTACGAGAGAGCTCGTATTATCGGCACACGTGCCACGCAACTTGTGGGTGGTATGCCAGATCGACTAAAGCCAGAGGAACGGGAGCAGGTTCAAGGACCTATCGCTCGCGCAAAACTGGAGCTTTTACAACGGGAGACCCCTTTTATTATCAGGAGAACCCTCCCTAATGGAACCGAAGAGTTGGTACCGGTACAGGAAATGCTCTAAAAAAAAATTGATCATAGAGAAAAACAACTGTTGAAAAAAAATCATAACTAAGCTGAGAAAGTAGAACACAGATTTCACGCATTCTCAACTAAAACAACATGTCTGACAGTGAACACGACCCCGTTGAAACTAAGGTTCCAGAGGAGGTTCCTCAGGAGACTCCCAAGAAGTCCAAGAAGAAGAAGAAGGACAAGAAGGACAAGAAGAACAAGAAGGACAAGTCGTCTTCGAAGTCTTCGTCTAGTGACAAGAGTTCGAAGAAGAAGAAGAAGAAGAGCAAGTCCAAATCCAATGACGAGGTCAAGGAGGAGGATACTGATGTTGAGACAAAAGTAGTGAACGCTACTGATGCTGAGGACAACACAGAAGATGGTACCGATACCGGTTCCACTTCAGGAAGTTCCGAGAAGAAGTCAACGCGTGTCAAGCCTTCCGTTCTTCAAGCAGAGCTTTACGCTCGCTTCGAGGAATGGGACGCTAAAAACAGCGAACTTCCCAAGGAGGATCAGGAGAAAGCTTCTGATCACTTCACAGCGTACGATCTCGAGTTCTGCCATGCGCAGAGACTCGTGAACACTCTTGAGGCATCCCTAAGGGATGCTAAGGAGGGACGTCGCCGTGCAGGTACTCGTTGGAACGCGGCTCGTCGCAAGCAAGTAAAGAAGGATGAGCGTGGCAACACTGGAAAGCGCCGGCGTAACGGGTTCGACAAGTCGTACCCAGTATCACCAGAACTCTTCGCGGTCTTGACCTCTGATGAGTTCATGCCGTTTGTGGAGTCAGCGACACCCAAGTCTGTTGATGTGGTGTCTTTCGACCCCGAGGCAGGTGACAATGCTCGCATCACCGGCTCTCAGCTGGCTGATGCGTGTCTACACTACGGAGCGTCTCTCAACGAGGAAGGCAAGAAGCTTGTATCCATCGTGGACGAGGACACCCCGCCAGGAATGATCTTCCGAGATTTCCTGAGAAACCTGGAACTCCCTGAGTTCCCTGCCAAGTTCAAGCCGAGTGACAACTCGATCAAGGCGGACAGGACATCTCTGACTCGTAGTCAGATGATCTCCTACGCCAGCAAGTACCTGGCACGAGCAGAGGATATGGCAACTGCCTAAATCGCCTCAGCTCACACCATAGTTAACTTTTATCACATGTAATTACATACTCAGGATGACATCATCAGTACCTGACGAGTACGCACCTGTTGACCTGTCGGGAGTTCCCCGGCAAGCTAATGCTTTGGCTATTGAGTCTTTCGCTATGGATGAGGTTCCGACAACTGCTCAGCAGAACATAGATAGAGAGCGTGCGTTAGCACCTAACTTACTCCCGGATAACCCGCCTTGTGCGAGACAGCTTTATCCGGCAGGGGCTGTTTTACAACCCTTAAACTCTCCTTACACAGCTAATCTTATTAACCCTGCTGATGTGGCCAGGTTGTGGCCGCAGAGAGATCTACAACAAGGTCAAGGAACGTATATCACAGAAGGATTTCATGGTATGGGTCCAGGATGGGGGCCAAGATGGGGATCACGTAGAAGATTATGGGGTCGTCGTGGAGGTGGCTGTGCGGGTTACATGAGATGGGTATCCGTCCTTCTACTTATCCAGCTCGTCCTCCTGATTCTTATCTGGTCACGCAAATGCTAAAGACATTAACGTGATTCTCTGGTCACGCAAATGCTAAAGACATTAACGTGATTCTCTGGTCACGCAAATGTTAACGTTTCTTGCGAAACAAACGCGTCTTCGCTGACTTGCGAGACTTCTCACGCCTTGACATCTTCTCTGGCTTGTAAACGTAATGATCGGTGTGTGGCTCCGGTGTGAGCACATGAAGCTTAATCACCCTCTGGTTGATCTCATCATAGGAAACCTCTTTCTTCAAATGAAGTTGTTTCTTCTCGACCATCTCCAGCAACATATCAATGGTTGTCTTCGTGATGGTTTTCTCAGTTCCTTCGTGATTAAACTCACGTTCAAAGTACTCTTTCAGTTTTTGAACGCGAGTTTCCACATCCAGTTTTCCCCAAGGAATACGCTCGACATCTCCATCACCAACGTGGAACACGTCAGCAAGAAGCACGTCGACCTTTCCTGTCGTTTTTCTTTCTTCAGACTCGTCTCCGGAAGCAGGAGTGGTGTCAGTAGTCATTTTTTTCTCTTTCGTTTCGTTCGTCTCTTTATCAGAAGTAGACATGATGAAAACACTCGATTTTTTAGGTGTTTACTATGCTAGTATACGCTCTACCCTTTATGCCCCTACACCCCTTCTATCTCTTGTGAGTGGAAGGCGTAAAGTGCTTGGTAAACCGTCAGGACAGAACATTGTCCAACAGGGGTTCCTTCCTTCTCTAGAAAAACAGGAGTCTTGGAGAATAGATCTGAGATCCCCATAGAACGTTCGTTCAGAATCGCATGGAGTGTCCATGCTTTCATGGGGTCTCTGACCTTTTTGTCTAGGTACACGTTTCTCTGTCCGAGAGCGTGTGTCGCCATTGGTAGATGAAGGAGAACATTCTCGTTCTGCCAGTCATGTGTATCACGACGCTTCCTGAGTTCTTGAGAGTTCACAATGCGGAGCACAAGAGTCATCTCAGCAGAGAGTTTTATGAAAAGATCTGTTTTCTTGCTCTTGAACTCCAACCGAGGATCAGAAACAGTTTCACCAGCCTCAAAAACTGGTGATGTCAGAATCTTCTCTCGCTTATTTCTCCAGACAGGCTTGAACGAGATCATAGACGGGAAGATATCCCAATGTATACTCATTCTTTCTGAAGCCACTGATATCTGCATCTCCGAGAAGTACTCAGAGATATCCTTCTGCTTGAAATGTTCGTCCCAATGCTTACAAGCACATGGGCTTACTGACATGTAGAACGGCACGATCGTGTAAAACCTGGTTGTCAGGCCGTTCGTAGGAACGAAACAGTGAGGTGAGTTTTCAATGTACCCTTGTAAAGGTGAGTGCTCTTTTTGTAAAGGCCAATTCCTTCCACCGCATATATCATCCTCCACATAGATCTCCTTATCCTCCAGAGTATTTACTGTCTCGATCTTTGTCTTCTTTGCCAAAGGCTGAACATATTTCTCTACCTCATCCTCAATCTTCTCATTGGGGCGAGATCTCTTCGTACCAGATGATTCGGAACGAACTGTCTCGCCGTCAGACCTTGACTCTTCGGACTCATTGCTTTCCTCCTCTTCATCTGAGGAGCCTTCAGAAGATTCTTCAGAGCCACTTGAACTTGACTCCTCAGAGGAACTCTCGTTAACAGATTGATCATACTCACTGTCACCAGAATCGGAGATCTTCATGTCGCGAAGTTTACAAATAACCTTTGAGCCTTCATTGAGAGGCGGAATAGGAGCGGAACGCCCTCTTTTTCCACCGACACGTTGAGTGGTCATTTTCACGTTACCAGTTGGCTTACGCGAACGTCCCGACATTTTGTCTGTTACTAAGTGATCAGAATCGTCACTTTAACCCTTCACTTTTTAGGGAGCAGTTCCGGATTTAGGACGAGGTAGTTATAATGGGAGACGTCATCTCCATCCTCGTCAATATCGGAGAACCATACTAAATAAGCTGTTCTCATCAGTTCGTTCTGGGTTTTTGCTTTTAGAGAATCAGGTAGCGTCTCCCAGAAAAGAGAGACAGCCATGCTATCATCAGAATCCTCCGCCATCTGCAGAAAGTTGCCTAACTCAGAGGTGTGTCCGTCAGGTATGCAGTGACTCATAGGTGATAATCGAGTGACGTTCCGACGCACTACCTTGGCGATACGAGAACGAAACACTTTTCCTTGTAGGGAGAATGTCACCGGAGACAATATCATCACGTTAACCTTAAAGTGTTTCGCCAGTGCGTACTGCTCGCAGACAGACCCCCAGTTACTCTGAGAGAGAACATTCTTATCATCAATACTCGGAAGGTTCTTTATCTCCTCCTTGTACTCGTCCACAGAGTCTAACTCATGTGATGATAGTAGAAGGTCTTGTACGAGCTCTCCTGTCTGCTCATGTTTCGTGTTTAAATTACGAAGAATCCATTCGGAACCAAGAGTCTGTAACGCTCTGGCCATCTCTTTTCGAAACATAACTTCCTCCATCTTGCCCTCAAAAAACTGACGAAATCTGTCTCTCCTAAAAAAGACAAGAATAGGATCTGTGCTTTCCCTCCATCTTCTAGCCCTCTCTTCTAGTGGGTACTTACTCAACATTCTCTTCATCATACGTAACAGGGAGTACCCAAAAGAGTAGAAAAAGCACCAGCCATCCTCTGGCACAAGATACATATCAAAAAGAGCTGTGGAAAATGTCGTCTTTTTCCATTGCGCTTTAAGACTTTCAACAACACCTCTGTAAGTTCTGTTGTCAGGATAATGTCGTTTGCGATGGCACCATGAGGATCCGCTCAGAACCTTATCATGGCATCTCACACCTCTTTTGGAGACGAACTGACAAAACATAATGTCGTATTATCTAGAGTGTACATTTGTTTTAAGTAGAACTCGATGCGGATTTTTCTGTCTGACTATTGGTGCTCTCGTTCTTTTGAGGATCAGCTGACAAACGGCATACTGGGCATTTGTGGTTGTACTCTGTTAGCCACTTGCGAATACACTCCTCATGGAAAAGATGATGGCATGTTTTCAGATAAGCAACTTTATCTCCATCCTCGTAATCGCAATGACAGATTACACAGCTTTTCTGATCCTTCACCTTCAACTCCTCCGGCTCAACAACCTTGCCATCGTCAATCTTGTAATCAAAGTATATCAGGAAGTCACGCATACCTTCCTCTCCCACTGTCACCCGAACAGGTTCCATAAGCGCTGCCAAGTCAGAGTCAGGAATCATGTTCTCAGGAAGGTGATTTACGAAGCGCAGAAGGTTCAAAAGATTCCCAAAGATTCTGTTACCACGACCTGCTGGCACTATGTTATCTCCAATGAAGGAAGCCTCCACCATCTGCGGACGGTTAGACCCAGGCATCATCGCGTATGTCACCTCGAACTCATCAGGAAGTCCATCTCCAAAATCAGGAAAAGAAGGGACATTAGGAAAAGGACGCATCATCGCGTCGTTCCTGCCAAGAGATCGCCGAATGCTGTTCAGAGCGTCACTACGACGGTTATCATCCCTAGCGATACGGCGCATAAAATCAGAAGTGGAACCTGACGAGCCTGACGAGCCTTGTGAGCCTTGTGAGTTTATCTGACTTGGTGCTGCTGGACCTGGTTGATGAGGACCCGAGGAGCCAAATATGTTGGCCAGGCTATTCGTCGGAATAGCCCCAACAGATGAGCTGACAAACTGTGAGGCAGAAGGTTGAATTCTCTCTGAATTAGCAGAAGGTCTGAACATAGGCATGGACACAGAAGGGTTGCCACTTGCTGATTGCGAGACACGAACACCTGGTCTGAAAGGATTCGACATACCGATCGTCTCTGCTGAGTTACCCAAACCACCTAGTCCTAGGCCTCCCAGGAATCCAAAAGGTGAGAAAAGACGAGAGTTCCCGACCTCTTCCATGATCTGTTTACGTTCATACTCTCGATTCTCTATCTCCAGGTAGCGCTCTACGAGGTCAGAGAGAGCACGACGGTTCTCAGAGGAGGACATAAGCACGAATACTAAGAGTCTCTTATTTCCCTCTCTCAGGACTCTTTGACGGGTCAGACCCATCTCCACCATGATATGAAGGATCTTAGACTGAAAGTCCAAGAATAACCTTCCTTCAGCAGGATATCGGTGAATCTGAACTTGCGAGGATGAGTTATCTGCCTTCTCCTCAATGATTTGATTATCCTGATCACTATCACCTTGTTCCTCTGAAGCCTCAAACTCCTCAGACATTACGATCTCAATGTCGAGAACGTCCTTGTATGAGACATCAAACTGATTGTGGAGACGTCGCTGGATTGCCAGAAGTTTTTCTGTGATTTTCATCTCACCACCATCCACAGTCTGTACTAACTCGTCCGAGTCACGCATCCATGAACGTACGCACAATTCCTGAGTGTTTGACGTATCGTCTGCCGAATCTCTTGGTTCGATTAGCCGGTGAAAGCCGTCCGGGTTTGTCGGTTGCTCAAAGGTGAAATGACCGGGACGTTTAATGAAAACATAAGTAATCGGGACTGTTGGGACATGTCTTTGTTCGCTATCCATAAGGAAAATTGATGATTTCTTACGAGGCGTCTCCTTTATAGAGTATAGTCAAAAGTCTTTAAACCAAAAAGACGTGAGGCAAGCGACAATCATGGGTGTTTTCAAACTGAGCTCTCTGAAAAAAAAGATCAGTGAGAATGTAAGCTTAGGCTCAAACACCAAGGAGGTGAATCTTGCTGAACTCGCTACACAACTCTTATTCGTGAAAAACGGCAGAATAGCGAAAATCCCGATCAATGTCTCGCAGTTTAGACTGATGAGGAAAACTGCGTCTGTCTGCCTTGACCTGGACTGGGTCGTAGCGGAGTGTCGCACTAGAAACCGTGGTGTGAACATGCAGATGCTTCTCAACCGTTTCATCCGACCCTTTATCCGCAACAAGATCTTCGTGATCGCTGTGTGTGGTGGAGAGGAGCCTAAGCGTTTTGAGGACGTGAAAACTCTGAAACAGTACCACAAGCTTGTCAAGAATGTGAAGAAGGCTTTCTGGAATCTTGATCAAAAGGAGCGCGAAAGAAAGCTTGATGAGTTTGAAAAGTCCCGAACCTACGCTTTTCCAATGGAGGAGTGTGACACCGATTTTGATGAGAAATTGTCTGTGCGGAAAATCCTCAACTCGGTTGAGTACTATCATTGGAAAAACCATTCTGAACGCAGGCGCATTGACGCAAGCATGGTGAGGCGTGCCGCCGACTGGCTTAGCTCTGTGGGAGTGCCTGTTGTGTTCGCACCGGAAGAGGCGGATGAGTGGTGTGCGATGTTGTATCACGCTGGTCTGGCTGACTACATTGTTAGTGGAGACACTGACATGTTAGCCATGAAGTGTGACATCATTGATGACATCATTCCGGGACAAAATGGCACTACTGACAGAGTACGTATATGTCGCTACTCTGACATTCTTGAGTTCTTCGACGGCATTTACACAGAGGATCAGATCCAGGACGGGATGGCGTTAGCATCTGCTGACTTCAACTCGTTTCTTTATGACCAGTCCTTGGGGTTCCTTAAGGCTGTGCGTATCGTGAAGAACGTTGGGTTTCATCGCTACTTGGAGATGCGTTGTAAACAACTAGGTCGAGATGACAGTTGGACTATGGAGATGGCTGAGGCTGTGCGCACATGCTATCAGCTTCCTAACCCATCTGACCTCTCTGACACAAGAATGACAGAGATGTATCAATCTCTCATGCTCGCGTTGTGTAACGCTATGCAAGATGTGAGGATGAGCTCTCTACGTCAGATGCTGGCTATGCCAGACTGCAAAACCATGCTGAATGAACTCAGCTGGTTACGCACAAAGCTACAGATGAACTTACGTACTCTCATCGGGATTGCTACGGTGAAAGTGATGTGTGAGTATGTGTTTCAGATCTGGACATCCCCTCACCTTTTTCAAAATGTTGTCTTATCGCCCAAGACGGTACCGTCTAGAAAAGTCTTCAAGAAGCAGAAGCTGATTGACCTGAGATAACCTGAGATTGGGGATCATAATTATGAGATTTGAGACTTGAGAGAATCAAGATGGTATTTATCCCACTCTTCCCACTCTTCCCACAGTTGTTCTTGATAGAATCTGCTTGTACGAGCCACATAGTGATGACTCTATTTCAGTAACAAGGGATGTCATACTCTTCCGTACGGATGAGAATGTGGTCGGGATATTAGCATTCTGGTAGATGTAGTAACCTACCTCGATCGGGCACGCGCAGTCTTTCTCACACACTCTGACAAAGTCTGAGAGACGTGTCAGAAAGAAGCCTGGGATAAGATCCATGTAGTAGAAACTTCTACCTACACGTAGGCAGAAAAAGCCAGGGAGATCCCAGATTACCTTCTTGTCTCCCCTGCGTTTCTTCCTTCCGAAGAAAAAGGCGTAGTTGAGCAGTACTTTGTAAAGACTGTCATTAACGTCAAAAAGAATAGGTCGAGGATCCTCACACCACAACCACGGCGGTGGCGCGAACTTAACGAGGCATTTTTTTTGACACATCGTTAACGGATTTCTGTAATGTATCTAACCTCTCTCAATACGAGGATCAAATGATCAGTTTTTCTCACAATAACACAGACACGTGTTGTTAAAAATCAGGGTTTTAACATCTCGTTTCTGGAATGCGACAACATTTCAGAAGCGTTACAATTAGGGACAGTCAGTGTCTTAACAAGCATAGAAACCCGTACGGGTGTTTTCTGGTAGATTAGGTGATTGAGTGCTTACGCAGTCAGCTACAAGCGTAGTTTTCGCTGCCGCCAAAAAGCTTTGCTTTTTAGGCGGTCTGCTCAGGAGGAGCAAACGCCGCGATCTCACCGGTCTTGGCATCACGCTTCAAGAAGTGAATCTTCATGAAGCTCTGTAGGTTGAAGTAGGTCAACTCGTCATCATCGGAGAGGTACAGAAGACCCTTCAGCTTGGCGTCCGGAAGGATAATCTTCTTGTTCTCAGGGTTCTGTAAAGAGTGATCCTTCACGTACTGGTTAACACGACGAGTCACCTCAGTACGAGGAAGCTCAGTGCCTGACTCAACCTCAAGGAACTGGCACATAGGCTCAGACAGAGGAGTGGGCTTGGTAAATCCACCAGGAGCCTTGTTACCACCACGACGCTTCTTGCGCTGGGTCTTAGCCAGCTTCTTCAGCACCTTAGCGGTCTCCTTGCGCTCACGGTTAACCTGGCGCTGTAGATTGCGCACAACGGCAAGAATCTCCTTCACAACGTCACGTCGCTCAGTGATACTCTCCACAGCCTCCTTGAACATGGCGTTAGTCTCACCCTGCAAAGTCTCCAGCTCGCTGACATCATCAGCGGGTGTAGCCTTGGTCTCAGTGGCAGGAGCCTCGGAAGTGGTCTCGCTCTCGGCAGGAGCCGCCTCAGTGGCGTCGGTCTTGGACTTCTTGCTCTTCTTCGACTTCTTCGAGCTAGACTTGTCCTTCTTGGACTTAGACTTGCTCTTCTTTTCCTTCTTGGACTTGGAGCGCTTCGACTTCTTAGAAGGAGCTTCCTCAGCTTCGCTGGTCTGCTCTACTTCCTCATGCTCCTGAACGGGGTCTTCAACTTCTTGTTTCTTGCTTTTGCGTGCCATCTTATACTTTGGTAGGTAGTTTTGTGTTTAGAAAACAAACGCGGGTTATGACTGTCAGTAGTGGTTGGCTTTAAGTCGTTTGAAAAGAAAAATACTCCCTAGTCTCATAGGGCATAAAGATGTCTGAAGAAAGTGCGGGAACTTTAAAACCGTTCAAAGATTTGGCGGATACCGTCCAGCTCGGTAACGGCTCGAAGGATCCGGGAGTAAAAACCGAGCTGATTCATGGTCTGATTCTCTTGCTCATTTTCTTCGCAGTTGTCGCTGGTATTTATGAGCAGGTGAAGAACAACTGGTGGGAGAGGCATATCTTGTATGTAGTGGCAGCCCTGATCTTGGCTTGGCAGTTGGGTATGAGATCCAAAGGTGAAAAGTACGACAAGATAGTCACCATGGTTTTATGGCTTGTCATTTTCGCCGTTATGGGATCATCAATCTACTCTCTGATCTACTTTTTCGGATTTTCGGGGAGTAACCCTTTCATTCTTATGTATTTCGGACTACAGTTCATGTTTTTCGGCATGATTATGGTCTCAAGATACACCAGGATGAACATAGTCAAGGTCATCGCTTGGGCTCTAGGTCTTTTCACAGTTTTTCTCTTCTTTTTCACTTTCTCTATCTGGGGGTCTATAGAGTCATGTTTGTACGTGACAGATCAAGGAGGTGTTGAGGACAATCCTTGGATTACGATGGGTGTTTACGCAGGATGGGGTGTTGTTATCGGGTCTCTGTTAGCCTGGGAGATGACTCCTGGATTCGCCTCAACTACTCATCTCGTGCTTCTGGCTATCGGCGTAGGACTATCAATCTATCTTGTTGGATACGCTCTTCAACAATGTGCTCCGATCGAGAAGAAGATCCAGAATATCACAGGCACGAAAGAGGTGAAGGCAGGAGGTGTCGATGTAATAGAGGAGCCGGGAGACCCGTCTGCTGAGAAAGAGGCAGAGGCTGAAAAAGTCGCGAAAACAGAGGAGTACTCATGGATCAATAACTCGATTCATATCCTGACTATTGCTGGCTACTTCTCTTTCTTCACAGGTAATATCTTCACGGCTTTCTGGTACGGTTTCATGGCTTTCTACATGCTAGACGGATGTGCTCCCGTAGGAGACATGCGCAGAATTGCTGTGGGTGCCCTGCTCATTCTTCTTGTTCCCATCGGGGGATTCCTCAAATTACTAAGTAACGGGGTGTTCGGTAAAAAGTCTGATATGTCTGGCGGATACAGGGAACCAATCCTGACAACTCGTCCGTACTAGGGTGTACTTAAGCGATATTGTTTCTTCTGAATATCATAGTGGTCTCGATCACGAACTGAGATGAGTAAAGGTGCTGTTTTACAGTTAGCGGCTTACGGAGCTCAGGATCTGTACTTGACAGGTAACCCACAGGTCACCCATTTCAAGTCTGTTGTCAAACGACACACGAACTTCGCGATGGAGACAGTGGAGAACTTCTTTGACGGTAAGTTAGCACCTGGTAACCGTGTCTACTGTAACATTCAACGTGTAGGAGATCTTCTGTCACAACTTTTTCTGAGAATCGAGCTACCCGCTTTACAGAAGAGACAAGGTGAGAACAACGTTTATACAAGCTGGGTGAACGGCGTTGGATTCGTGCTTATCGACTACGTGGAGATCCAGATAGGTGAGCAGATTATCGACAGACAGTACGGGCAGTGGATGTTCATATGGGCGGAGCTGACAGAGGACTCTGCTACAAGAGGTGGGTTGGCATCAATGATTGGTGGACATGACGTCTTCACTCCTACAACACAGAACGGTCCTCTACAACTTTTCATCCCTCTTTACTTCTGGTTCTGTAGGAATCTTGGTTCATCTCTGCCTTTGGTATCTCTACAGTTACAGGACGTAAGAGTCTGGTTTCAGTTCAGAGAGTTTGACTCATTGTGGGTGAGTAACGACAGAGAGGCGGCGAAACTACAGATGTGTTGTACAAAAGACACGGAGTTCTCTCAGGCGACTCTGTTAGCTGATTACATCTTCCTGGACACAGACGAGAGAAGGTACTTCGCACAGAACAGGCACTTCTATCTGATCGAACAGGTACAGATGGAGACAGTTTCTATTGACACGTCAAAGGTTATTAATGTTATTGACATGCCTTTCAACCACCCTGTTAAAGAGGTTATCTGGCTTATTCAGGGTGATAATGTCAGAAGAGCTAACGAGTGGTTTAACTTCTCTGCTGATCTGGGACCTGACCCGGTAGCTCCTTTACGCAAAGCTGTTATTCGCTTCGAGGGGACGGAGCGTTTTGATGAGCGTGAGGAGAGGTACTTCAGGTTGGTCGTCCCATGGCAAAGACATACAGCGACTCCTAACTCTTTCATCTATGTGTACTCTTTCGCGACAGATCCAGAGAGTTTACAACCAACAGGCACGGCTAATTTCTCTCGTATTGATTCTGCAACTTTGCATATCAAAACGGGGCAAATATCAGACTCACAAATCGTCATCTACGCTACTAATTACAACATATTCAGGATCATCTCTGGTATATCAGGTGTCTTGTTCTCTAACTAGTTAGATATCTTCCATATCTGGGTTGTCTGGTTCATCCGGGTAATCAATACCCTCTACCTCACCATCTTCATTGTCATCATCATCATACTCCTCAGCAACTAATCTTCCGATATGTGGTGGGTTCTCCAGGTCTTCTAATCCAGGCATATCCATCGTGATCTGAGGATTAGCTCTGTGCCCAGGGGGAGCTACACCACCGTTATTCCCTGGTAACTGCTCATAAGCGATGTTATTCGCAACAGCTATGATAGGGATGATCTCTGGTGGAATAGGAATACCGACAATATGGTCATCATCATCACTTTCACTTTGTGACCCATCTTCAGTCTCGTCTTGAGTGTGAAGATGAGCGCATTCACAGAGCCCGTACTGCTTCACAATATCATGAGCTCTACGATTAATGGTCGCCAGAACCATCATGACATGGATACATCCGGAAGCTCTGTCACCAACAGACTCGGGGGAGACCGCGAACTTCGTGGCGGCATCAAGAAGTTGTATACGCAACTCAGTGATATTACCGCATGTGGGAATACGACGGATAAACTCGATCGGGAAGACTTGTCCTGTATTAGGGAACATACGCATCCTCTCTTCCTCAGGATGTAACTGCCAGCTCTCGATGATCTTAGCAGCAAGGGCTCTTAGCTCTCCTAAGCCGAAGTCCATGAAGACCTTAGCAGGGAAAACGAAGCCGTGCTCCTTGAAGCTCTCGAAAAGTCTCGTAGCTTTGACACGAATGAGGTACCTACGATAGTCGTAGCAAGGAGTAGGATCATGTTCATGTTCACCTGTATAAATCTCCTCGTTCTCGCTTTGCGACACTCTTTCAGCATCCGGCCTCTCAGCCCTCATCTCTCTTTCTTTTCTTTCTGTTTGAAGCTCAGTGGGTGTCTTCGCCAGTTGTGCTAAGTCAGGATATTTTGTCTTCAGACGTTGTAGTTTCTCATCCACCTCCAAGATAAACGGAGGCTCAAACTCTGCGCGATTATAAGGGTTTTCCCCAGCGTGGCTGCCGGGAGAACCCAAAAGTTGTACCGCAGAAGAGACGTCAAACCACCAACAGTTGTTGGTCGGTGTGTGATGACAGATTGCCCATCTTTCAGGAGGAACATTAACAAAAATCTCATGCGTAATGGGGTCGTGTACATTTACACAACCATGACTGTGCCAAACTCTGCCGTGTTTAACAAGCTTAGGCAACATTTTTCTCATCTTCTTTGCGCGAAAAGCGTTAGTGATCGTTGTGACGGCTCTTTTTCGCTTTCCCATCTTCGGCTTTACTCTCTCATAATAGAAACGTTCAATTCTTTTTACGACCATTCTGAAATTACCCAAAAAGTACATCAGGTTTGTGAACCAGAAGTATCGTTCAGGTGGTATGTAGAACTTCTTCAGAAACAGTTTATCAAAGTGACGGACGCCCATTCTCTTAAGCTCGGACTTCAAGTAATTATCCTTCACCTTCCTCACGTAACTAATATCAGAAGGCGTGAACTTAGAGTTGAGGCTACTCCAAGGGAACCCACCAGATATCATCCCCCAAAAAAGGATCGCCTCACGTTTCTTCACACATTCTGTTAGCTTGTTCGACTTGTCCCTGTTTCGCCAGAGAGAGCCGTCTGGAAGCATCACAAGGCGACAACGCTTGTGGGTTCCACAAAGGTCAGCCTCACCAGATACCATAGCGTAACAACGAACCATGCTCTTTGAGTTTTTTGTCGAGACGCACCTGGATTTAACTCGTGAGCATTCGACAGGCGTTGAGGACTTACGCCCTCCATCTCGACAACGTTTCTTTCTTACTTTCTTCACGCTACGACTCATAAGGCTCAAAATACGTAAACGTTAGAGGTTTCCTTATACCATATGGCCAGAGAAAATGGTTTAAAGCGACCCCTATATGTACAATATAAAAATTGATAACTCAACGCGCCCTTAGCGCACTCCAAAACACAACCAGACGTAAGCACTTGTAACTAAACAAAACAAAGCAGAAAAATGACTGACAACGTGACTCGTGTATCTATGTCCCAACCGGATTTCAATCCGGAGACCGCGCTCGCTATGAAGCAGACGCGCTCGGGTATGCTCTGGACGGATCCGTCTTCAGGGAAGGCTGTGGTTTTCCGCAGTCCTCTTCTGGAGGTCGTGTATCCTCCGCAACCCGCGCCGGGTAAGTCCCAGGCTCTGTCCATGTCTCTCCGTGTACACGTAAGTGACAAGAACAGAGCTGTGGGTACCCGCGACTCGGAACGCTTCGAGCAACTGGGCAGTACTGCTCAGCATAAGGCTCTCAACTTCCTTCTGGATAACCCGAAAGCGTGTACTCGCTTTTGTAAGAAGGTGTACCCGGACGCTTCCGCGTTCGACGAGGAGTGTAAGCACTCCAAGTTCTGGTACCCTTCCAAGAAGGACGGCGAGCCTGGCTCGTTCTACATGCGTTTCATGCCTTCGGTGACGGCTCACAAGTTCGACATCAAGGAAAGTGAGGAGAAGAAGAAGAAGGTCTACAAGCCTGTCAAGGACGACATTCGTAAGTACTTGGGCCCTGGATCTCTGATCACAGTGGACTTCAAGCCGAACGCGTTCTTCTACCAGACTAAGAAGACCCTTTACTCATTCTCCCCCGAGATCGAGACGATCATCATCTGGGCTTATCGAGAGAACTCGAACCCGGATGCGAAGCGTCCTTCCATGAAGAAACACAAGTGGATCGAGCGTGGCGAGGCCGGTTTCGCTCTCAAGGTTCCCCTGGGTTACCAGGGTCCTGAGATGCAGACGGCTGTGCCTGTTCATGACGTTGACTCGTTCAACGCTGAGAACCTGCGCATCTCGCAAGTGCTACCTGGCGAACGTGGTCCTATCATGTTCGCTAGCGCTGGGGACTCGCTGGGTCCCGTCTACTTCCGTGGCACCGGAGTCATCCGGTACGACGTCAAGAAAGATCCGACATACGGGTCTCGCAATCTGACGTTCGCTGAGGAGGAGGCAAACCAGCACATCCACCGCGTCACTCGTGGCGCGTGGGAGAAGGTGATGGAGGTGGTCACCGAGGATTCTGAGAAGATCTTCGGTGAGAAGTACGACCGGGACGTCATTGACGAACTGTGTCGCCCACCCCTTTACTCTCAGAACGACGCTGAGCGCTCTAATCCTCGTGTGAACATGAAGTTCCCACTTGAGGAGAAGTCCGACAAGCCTCTGTTCGATCTGTACGTTCTTTCCCATCCGTCTGAGGATGGCGAGGAGGGAACCGTACAGAAGGTTGACATGGGAGATTCCTGTGACGAGGCAGAGATGTTTCTGACCCCTGGCACGACTGTACAGTACGTGGCAATGGGACGACCTGTTATTGTCGGGACTAGTATTTACTGGTCTTACCGGGTCGCCCAGATTCTGGTTGACCCTGAGCAGGAGCGCGTTGTCGCTCCTCCACTGTCCGGATTCGCCTTCCCCGGTTTCGAGGAGGCAGAGGTGGAGAGCCGTTCATCCAAGATCGCTGTCGCGATTTCTGGAGACAACATCTCTTTCACCAACCCGGACAAGAACAAGGATGGTCGTGTCTTTTACCAGACATTGGCCAATTACGGAGAACACACATCTCCGTACCTTGTTCTTCCTGAGTGTACAGTGGCGTACGACATCGGTCTGGTGAATGATCCAGAGAACGATGAGTACGGCTACCGCACTCGCCACAACCTGGCAGACCAGGATCCGTCCGATGAGAAGCTGTTCGCAGCTCTCGAGGGTGGTCACCTGAAACACGCCACGGAGACATCCAAGGATTTATTCGGTGCTAAGAAGTCCGAGCCGGTCGTGAAGGCGTCCCTGGGCAAGCTGATCAAGTTCAGCAAGTCTGATGCCAAGAAGGAGTACCCGTACTGGACAACTCGTACACCTGTGTACGAGAACAACCATGGTGGAGTCGATATCGCTTTCGAGGCGTATCGTCTGATTCCTTCTGCGTCTGAGGACGGCAAGGCTGTGATTCAGAAGATTGATCTACACCAGCCTGAGGATCTTCTCAAGGTGTTCTACCAGGGCGCACGTGTGCGCCTTCTGGTGACACAGAAGACCTGGATGGTCGACGGCCGTCTGAAGCCGTCCTTCTCGGTCGCACAGGTTCTACTTGTGCCTCCGCCTATGGACACCAGCATTCCGTTCGTGGACTCTTCCACAGCGGATATGGTTGATCTTACATCTGCTGCCTACAATGCTTATCGTGAGGCTGAAGAGGCTGAGACCAAGGACACTGAGGCAACTGAGACCACAGAAAGTGGAGACGGTACTGCTGTTCTTGACACAACTGAGACAACTGAGAACATTGAAAACACTGAAGATGTTACAGAGGAAGTCCGTCCTACAGAGGATGTGGTTGCCAGCAAGTCTGGATCTGAAGATGAGAGATCAGAAGATGGTTCTGGATCTGAGGAGTCTGAGGAGGAAGAAGAGGAAGAGGAAGAGGAGGAGGGAGAAGATGACTAAATGTAGTCGCAAACCCAAATCCTAAATCATAATTATTAACAACTTAATCAGAAAACAAAACAAAGGAGATTTTGCCCAAATGCCTTTTGTTTTGTTCTGAACGTTTCGTGAAATAGCATAAAGCCGATAGCGTTCTCAACAAAAGATCTTGCTTTAAAACAAAGCACAAGCTACAAACATCGATGTCTCTATTTTCCGACAATTCCTTCTCGCCCCGTAACGCCAGTAATGGTGCCGCCTTCCGCGGCAACACTAATAATAATTTCGATATTGACCCAGTTTTGCGTGACATTCTTTTGTCCCACATTATGGTGAGAGAGCAACTGCCTCCTCCGCAGAACTTTGTTGGGCGTACCCTTGTTCGGGTACACCTGATTCCTTACACTCCGAACACACGACGATCCCTGTCATTTCCTCTGCGTAGTCGCCATGCTTCTGATATTCAAAGCGCTATTCATAGAGCGTTTCCCTCACGTGTTCTTTCAGGTAATGGATGTTCTGACAGCTGTGCAATGAGTGGTAAACAGCGCCGTAATCAACACGTAGCCCATTTACCCCACTATCAAAAGCTGAATGAGAACACCTTGAAAAAGTTTTCCGACGAGATATGCCCAATATGTCATGAGGGTTTCAAAATCGGAGAGTATTATAGGACACTACCGATATGTAATCACTCCTTCCACAAGAGATGTGTGGACAGGTGGCTGAGAAAGGACATTGTGAACATGAGATGTCCTTGTTGTAGAGAAAGCCATACTCCGGAAAGATGGAGAGAACATATCGAAAGAGGTCAACAAGTCGAACCCGCAGAGATCCACGACGAGAACACGAGAGCCAGACATAATGTCACAGTCCAGCCTATGGACTTTGTCGAGACTGGCGCTTAGTCGGAAGTTTTTTTCAAGGCGATACTCATAGAGGTCACAGAGACTATAAATGGCTATAATGTCTAAGAATCGTGTAGCTATTGCTCTGACAGCTCTGATCGTTTTTTCCCTACTCTTCTTAGCTGTACCTAACGGTAAGAGCAGAACCACTCATCTGCTTCCAGCACCTCAAGGTGATGAAGTCACAGAGACACGTGGCGCCTGCTCTGCTCTACCAATACCTTATGACTCAAAGGCTCGAGATGATCCGTGTGTTGAGAGACCGAAGCAGGACTCAATCGGCGCAGTCCTGGCATTCGCGTCCGAACCTGAAAACAAGATTAAGAAGCTTGAGTGCCCGTGTGAGGAGCGCGAGTACACCTGGGCGACACTTGATGAGGTGCGCCTACGTGTTCTGCGTATGTACACAGAGTTAGCTCTTGCTGAGCTTAATCGTAGATGCGAGCAGTTCGCTGCTAAAGTGGCAAAGGCAAGACCAAGAAGTGCCACTTGCGAACGTCGAGTCTTGAGACCGTTTCATTTCGGTTTCATTCAGATCATAAACGCGACTAGTTCTGTAGACAAACACGGAAACTCACGCTGGCGTGTTGATCTTATGGTAGAGGAGATGGTTCTTCATCTATCTCGTAGACTGATGTTGGACTTCACTGTTATGGTAGCTTATCCTACTCAAAAATCAAAAACTATTGCGACATGTGCGGAGTACACGTCGTTCCCCTTCCCCCGATACCCTTTCGGATACCCAGCAATGGAACAACTCGTTCCTCTGCCCACTCAGGTGATTAACACAGGACCTGGTGAGGTGTTATCCCACGCAGGTATCGACGCAGATTACCCTAGATTCAAGGCTATCTATCTTAATCGTGTCTGGCAAGAGAACTCTGATCTCGCCCTCGGAACAGAGCTTCCGGTAACACTGAACTCCTCAACAGCAGGTGCTCTCAACGACACGACTCTTGCGTCCTCCGCGTACCCTAAGAAACGTCTACAAAGGCATGACGTTCAGTTCCCTGAGAAGGACTACGCGGATTGTATCGAGAAAAAAGGAATGGCGAAAGACACTGATATTCATAATAATTACGCACTAAAACCATGTAACTGGAACTGTACTGGTGTACCTGAGAACGGGTACCACTATCAAGGAAGTACAGAGAGTTTCAAACAGTCCATGTTACCACCCACCTATCCGAACGGCTGGATTCAACCCGCTGTTATTCGGAATAAGTGGCCACGACTCTGGTCCGAGCCTCGGGACAGAAAAGCGTGGCCTTGCGCACAAGTAGGTCTCAACTGGGACAATAAGGGTATTATGTACCCTCAAGCTAAGTTTGATAGTTGTTGTACAGGCAACCGATGGTCAACGGCTCAGCAACCGCGTACCCCGCAGTACTGGCCGACAATCACCGGACTACCTCACAACGCGGGTCCCAACTACTGGTTATTCAACAACCTTCGTGGTGGAAACGCCACAGGTGGTGCCTCACACCCAACTCGTTAAACTTAGCACAGCTGTTCTTCGTCAGAAGAATTACCTGTACCAGGTATCGATTACTAAACCTATTACGATATGAAACTGAATATCGTAATCGGTTGATTGATATTAGAACTAAATTACTTCTTAGCCTTTTTGGACTTTGACATGTTGGTGCGACGCCTTGACCTGTTCACTTTCGGCTTCTTCTTCGGCTCTTTGTAACTCACACGAGATCTCTCGTAGTTTTTCAGCATCATCTGCCCAAGTTTTTTCAGGTTCTCATGAGATGTATGGATCTTGTTCTTCGTGTTATTCCTGACCTCTCTACCTCTCTTAACACTGTTCGCACCACCCAGCTGTTGTGTGATCGGTTGACCCTTCAACCAGTCAATAATAACAGGGTTGTGATCAGACATGATCTTGTCACCAAACTTGATCTTGAAACGATCGCCTCCCACGCTGTAATCTTTACCACTTGTTGACGCCTCGTTCAGACCGTAACCTTGGGGTAGAGCCTGTTCGGTGTACTCTTGTGGGATGAATCGAATCTGATCTCTAGGAACGTTCGTGATGATGTAATCCGTGTCTCTACTTGTTAGGTTCTGATACTGTGGTCTGCCTCCTACGGGGAACTTGTTCGGCTCAAGAACACCACCTGAACCGATAATAGTGAACCCTGGAAATACTGTCGATGTATCACGTTTGGACTGTGCAAACCATGCTGTGCGGATAGGGTTTGTTCCGGCAACTGGTGGAGCAGGTAATGCAGGTAATGCAGGAGCTACAGCGCCCCACACACTGTAGTTTCTGTTTGCACCAGGCCCGGCAGTTGTCTCAAGACCCTCACGACAATGATCGTAAACAGGACCACCGTTATTACTTGCAGGTCCTACTTGAAAGGGCGTTTGTGCATTGACGGCTGAAACACCAAGAGCTTGTAAAGCTTGACTCAACCTTGTCTCTTTAGCTCTTACCTGAGCTAACGCTGCACCCACAGGTCTAGCAACACCAGTTTCTACGAAAATATTAGGAGGTGCTGAAACATCCATAGGTTTCATAAGAAAGTCAGGATCATTTGACTGCAACCGCCAGTTGAAGAAAAATCCTCCTGCAAATCTTACTCCTGCACCTGCTCCTCCAATATTTGGATTGGGAAAATTAGGAATTAATGAGTAACCACGGTTGAAAATAACTTTGTCCATTCTCTTTATCGTTTCGATGTCACGCATACCCTCGATAAGTCTCTGAGGAGTTGTGTTCAGATCTCCCATTAGGAAGATAGAAGGTGCCATCGGAAATGTCGGAATAGCTGATCGTGAATATAAATTTCTGGAAAAATTGGATACAAACATGAATGCGAGAAGTGTTCCGAGAAGATCTGTGTTAATTGGTTGATTCTTGGCTTTGAATAGGTGAACATTCATAACGGTAAAGATCTGATCAGATGCATTACTACCTGGATCAACAACACGTGCTACATTAAGACCAGTATTTGCACCACTTGAGTATGTCACGCTGTTAAACGATGATAATTTAGGTGTTGGTAGAAGTGGGAAAACAACAGGTATTGAATCAAGCGGGATGAACTCTTGAACGGTTTCTGCATGATTGATATTATGAGCTCTGTTAGGAAGAGGATTAAGCGGGTTTTTCTTATCCATAACAACTGAGGCTATATTAGGACTAATTCTGTTATTCACAGCTGCAGCAGCACCAGGTGCGATTGCTCCAAGGGGAACTAATCTCGTAGCATCTGGAAGAGTAGTCATGTGACGAATATACGGTCTCAAGTTTTCACATACTTGCAAGATTGCCCATGACGCGGCGTGATTAACACGATACTGGAGTTGTGCTGGTACTCCGGCATCTTGGGCTAATGATCGCACACCAACTCCTGGATGAATAATTTTATGTCCGTTTGCAACACCACCACCAAGTAGACTACCTACTATTCTATCTGGTAATATATTCGCAGCAATAACAGCACCTCCTGTATATATCGTGTAAGCTTCTGCCAACGTACCTCTGTAGTGAGATGCAGGCGCGGCTACTGGTGCTCCTGCTGCAGGAACGTTAAACAAAGCAAATGATGTAGTATTAGCAAGAATAGCTCTGAGATTCTGTTTGGTGGCATTTACGTGCGCTCTTATGGCAACTGCATTATCTGCTGCTATAACTGCAGCATGAGCGTTAACGATACGAGAGAGATCTGTAATGACCGATGACATATTCCCGTTATGATGGTCATATAAATCCTGAATAATCGCATCATAGTTAGCACTTGTTAACGGGGCCATAGCTGCAGTTATGTTTCCTGCTATGTAGTTAATAGCTGCAGCGGCAACAGCGGATATTGCTGCACCTCCTGCCCCTCCGATAACTGCGTCTATTTGTACATCTGTACTTGTCGCCGCATCGTCCAAGTTGTTATTTCTGTAAAAGGGAGTGAATGCCGCGGCATTTGCTCCTGAAATAACGCCAGCATTAACACCAGCTAACGCCACATTGTTATTCTGAACTGCTCCCGATATCTGAGTGGCAAGATCGTTATAAAGATTAGCCATAGCTACTAATGTCGGGATAGTCATTGTTGCTGCAGAAAGATTAGGAACAGTTTGTGTTGCGAAAACACGCAAAGAACCTAGGGTAGCAATCACAGATCCTAATATCGATGTGTTAGGAGTCCTATTACCTACTGCACCAGCATCAACTAGACGAGCAACTCCAGCTACCTTGAACATTCCCCCTACAGAAGACTGAATGTAGTAAGCAAGTGCGAACAATATGGGGTACTGCATTGTCCAATACCACCTGTATCCAGCCCTAACAGCGTCATAATAATTTTGAGCTGCTGCGTTTTGTCCTGGTTGTGTAGGGTCTATTAACTGAGTCATTGTCTGCCAGTTCGGAGTAGAAGCTCCGCCGTCCAACGAACTGTTAATCGCAGTGTTCTCGTAGTTTGTTGGTACAAGATTGCTACTTTCGTAAAACTGGTTAATGTTTGCCCGAGTACCTAGTGTTAGAGACTCGATATACTGATCTTTAGAGATAGCCGGTGTAGCATTTGTCCCTCTGCTATCCTTAAAACCGCCAGCCTCTTGAATAGCGATAATTGTCGCATCGGTATTCTTAATATAATCACCAATAGCGGCTAGACGGTTAACTGTCCATGCACCTTCCTGTTCGGATGTACTTGTCAGAGCCTTTGATCTGTTGTAAAACGCTGTGGCGTCACCTGCCCAGGGCGACAAAGTGTTCCACGTCATCAGACGGTAAGCACCGCCAGCACCGTTCTGGTTCTGTGGCGGAAGTCTTGGTAGACGTTTCGCCGCTCCTGGTCTGGCGACCGGGACAACTGGCGCTGGTCTTGTAGCAGGTCCTGTTGCCGAGACAGTTGTAGTTGGTGGTGAGGATCCAACAGGTCCTGGTGCGCTAGGAACTTGCTGACCAAGGAACTGTGTGCTTGCCGTCCCTGTACGAGACGTCCTCGCGAGTTGACGCAGGGGAAGTTGACGTTGAGCACCAATTGCTCTAGAGATTCTTGATGTCGCTGTATCGTAATCACCAAGAGTTTCCTTCTTCATATTTCCAGGAAGATGTGACGGCTGTATGGGCGCCTCCCTCTCCAGGATGTTCATAAGAGAGTGAATTGTGCTCACCGCGGACGCACCAACTGTTGTCTCGAGTTGACGAATATTATCCTCAGGTGACACGAGTAACGCTCTCGTGATAAACGCGGAAGCTCCAGCGATACGTGCCAGAAAGTCCTCTTTTGTCATCTTGTACTCACGCATGAAGTCCACAAGTACGTCTAACTGCTGGTCAAACTGCTTGTAGTTCTTCAGCAAGTTGTTAACTTTTGATCTATCAGCAGCGGGACCTCTTCGAGGAACAGCGACAGGTGCGCCCATAACACCCGGTGGTGGGGCAGGTGCTCCAATTGCTCCCGGAACAGCGAAATTAGGGTGAAACGAACGATGTACTAAAGTACGGAAAGCACCTCTACGTGTTCCCGTAAGATCTACTGGTTGTAATACACCTCCAGATTGTGTAACAGAGCCCCCACCTCCTAGTTGTTTCGGGTCGTAACCGTAAAAGTCCTCCGCATCAGGTGACATACGAGCAGCCTCCACCTCGTTCAGGTCTACAACAGAGTAAGTTCTCTCGTTAGCTACAGCACCTACCTGCTCTTTCAGATCATTATCATCGTTAATCTGGTTAACAACCACACGAATAAGATAGAACCTAATAGCGATAGGTAACTGACCAAATCTCTGATCCATAAGATCGAACTCACTCTGTGACATCGTACTCATCTTATCAAAAGGCCCCTTTGCGGAGAGCTCGACAGGAACTCTGATCCCACCTGGTCCGGGTACTGTCGGCATCTTGTCCACCACGTCGCCCAGCTCGAGACCACCCTTCTGTAGACCAGCCGATACCTCTATCTTCTCAACCTCCTTCGGAGTAATATTTTCCTTAATTTCTCGTCTCTCTGTCTCGGGTCCAAAACCCATCTGAAGACGAAGGTAGTTCAACATCTTTCCCATGTCAGGAATACTCTCGATGTACTTGCGGAGTGAGTCAGGAAGTGCGGGGAGATTAGCAGGTGTGGCACGAGGAGCTGCCGGAATAGCTTGTGCGACAGCGGGATTAGGTTGATGAATGCTCCAAGCGTCCATGTACTTGATCATCTGAATACGTCTCTCCATAGCGTCCTCAGAGTCATCTAGGAAGAAGACACGTTTAGACGCTTTGTCCGCCAAGATACTGGAGCCTTGCTTGACAAGAGAGGATATAAATGTCATTGAGTCAAGATACACGTTCTCGTCCTTACTACCGATGTACTCAGCCCACTTCTTTAACTGAGACTCAGAGAGAAGATCTCTCCACAGAATGATAGGCACTGGAAGACCACCAAATAGCTCGGTGTTATGATACTTGATCCATCTTACTTGAAAGAACATCAGAAGTTGTTCCATCGAGAGAGATGCGTAGCGATCATTAGATATTCTATCTTGTGCCATCCTTCTCTACATACTAATCGGAAGGATATTTTCTGCTTTTTGAGACCGACTGAACTCAATCTCGTTATTTGTTAGAAACTGATAACGAGATTACTGTGTTACCTTAGTAATTAAACCCCTACTCAAACTCCCTCTCTTGATCCTCTCTCTTTCTCTGTTCTTGAACTTGTCTCTCATTTAACATCTCCATCATGATAGCAGACTTTGATCTCACTGGTGGTTTTATAAAGTCGAAGTACTCCTGGGGAGGTAGAGGAGGTAACATCGCACCAGGATTTTTTCTTTTGTACTCTATCTCCCATATCTCTTGTCTGTAATCTTTCTCCTCTTGACGTATGTCAGCCTTGTTAGCCTCCAACATAACAGGAAGATGAAACAACGAGACAGTGCTTTTTGATAATCGTGGTCTCTGTAAACGTGGAGCGTTCAGATTATCAGAAGGTTTTGCTCTTTTCGGTTGTACTTGCTGACGACCCCTTCCAGGTGGAGGTGAGAGAGAACGACGACGGGGACGTCCTAGATTACGTCTTTTCATCTGAGCTAGTAAACGTTGAGCGCTAGGATTTAGTTTATTCACATTTATGTTCTCCAGTGGTGGTGGCGATGGTGGTGGTGATGGTGGTGATGGTGGTGGTGATGGTATAGGGGAGCTATCCTCGTCAGAAGGTGGGGGAGGTGGGAGTGATTTATCTTGATATTTACGCTCAGCTGGTTTTTTTATAATATCTAATCGTTTTTGAAGATTTTCATTACTTGGTAAAACAGCATTCTTGTCCTCTCTCCCTGCTTTTATGAAAGATCTATCTTCAGTACGACCACGATATAATTCTGCCCATGATCTGAACTCGTCCTTAAAGTTTGTTTGCACACCTCTTTGTAAAAACGTTGTATCAAATCGTCCAGGAATAATCTGAAGTATTAATCTGATAGTTGCGAAAAACATCTCATCTGACAAACCACCGTTCCTAACCGGTACTCTTAACTGATTGATTGATGCTTTGTAAACAGTTTGTTCATCTGGCATTAGTCTTTTGTCAGTAAATACTTTTTGCTCAAAATCAAAAGGCTCGTAATTATTATTTACGTAAGCAGTTGGCCCTTTCTCAAATAATCTTTCCATTACTGCGAAACCACTTATTCTAGGTCTTAGTTGCTTATTTCTTCTGATATTCTCATTTGTATTTCCACTATCCGGAGTTTCAAAACCTAAACTTCCAATTAATTCGGCTTTGTCGATTTTGTATCCTGGCCTATTAAACATTTTTTTCCAACTCAGATTTTCATCAACAAGCGCTTGGCCTTTGTACATGTTTATAAGAAGACATAGTACAGCAAGCTCCCTGGTACTCACTGTGAAAACACCGCCCCTTTGCTCAATTAGAAAATTCACGTTTTTTTTTTCGCCACCAGACTGTCCGATTCTGGCTTTCGCCTTCTGTGCTGTCTCAACAGCTTTCTGAACTGCTTTTTGCTCAGTCTCCTTCGCCTTCTTCACGTTCTTGTGTTGTTGACGAATTAGTTTCAGATCTTTCTGATCTTGTTCGTACCAGATAATCGGTACGTCCGCAAGCTTAATACGACGATGGAACAACGCACGGAACATAAGTGCGACGGTCTTGATCTTGTTATCAATCAAAGTCTCCATATTTTTAATCTCCTTCGCCTCAGAAGTACTAACACCCGCGACACTTTGGTACACATCCTGTTTCTCCTGTGACAACATATTCGCGTTCTCCATAATCGCGTTCATCATAGTTTCCATCTGTTCCTCCTGGCGCAACAACTCGGCGACCAATCCTTTGGCGATAACAGGACCTTCCACCAATGGTGCCGGTTTCAGAGAGTTCGCCATGTATGAGAGATGCTCGCGTGCTCTTGTCGGGATGTCTGTGATATCGTTAATCGCTTGTACTCGAGACAGATCAAGCTCAGGATCGTAAGCAGGACCGATGTCTGTACGTACCCATTTCAGAGTCCCGTCAGAAAGTCTGGTAGGTCTCATCATCTTGTAAGAACCGTCTGGTTGTAGTACAGGTAGAGCGGTTGGTTGTGGTGTGTTCACAGTCGCAGGAGAAACAGCGTTAGTGGGTGCTGAGACCTCGGGTGTTGTAGAATGTGGTGGTTCTGTATTCTCTGTGTTCCCTGTAGTGTTCGTGTTCGCTGTAGTAGGGAGAACAGACTTTAGTTTCTTGTCAGGGAACTTCCTCGGCCATTCAAGTTTCATCGCGATCTCCAAAGTGTCCATAACATCCTTCGGAGAGACACGATCAAGTTGTTTAAAATTACCACCACCATTGATAATATGATTAATCTCTGCTGGAACAGCAGCAGTAGTATCTGTGATAGCCGCAGAGACAAGAGACGCCAACATGTTTCTAGCGTTCTCCTTCAACTTTCCTGTGAGAGGACCTGCTTGATTCGTGCCGGTTATAAAAGCGAGTTTCTTGAGAAGATTACGTACAAACAGTGAGAAACTAATGTTCGGAAGTTTCGTTCGAGAACGTTTCCAAAGCATTGTGATCGCTCTCATCATAACGGAAAGTCTTGAACTAGGATTACCGTACTGACCAGTACTAATACCTGTCAGGTCAACAGCGCCACCATTCTGTAAGAACCCACCAGTCTGCTTGATTCCAAGAACAGACCTCAGATCAGAGATGATGTTATCAAGAGGATCTCCACCCCTTTTCGGTTTTCTGGTCTTTCTACCCTTCTTACTTTTCTTACCACCAAACTGTTGTAAAGCCTTTCCTGCTTGTGCGGAGTCATACTGAATGGTGTACTGAGAGTTAAATTTTTGTTCAATAAGATTACCAGGTCGAACACCCTCCTCGAAAAACTGTCTGTAGAACTCAAGTTTCATAGGAACCTTCATCTCTTGTAAGTAACGGTTGTTCTCCAGAGGAGTATCGTTTCTTCCGCGCGGGTTAGCGGTGTATTCATAAATGAGTCCGAACAACAGGATTCTGAAGGTCAAAGGAATATTAGCGAAGTTTCTGAATGAGAAGGATATCACATATTGATTTTGAGGAACAGGAGTATTACGACCGACTAATTTCAGATAAGCAGTTCTGTCAAGTGCTACCGGCTGAAAATGCCCACCAGTACCACGACAGAGAAACACTTGTGAGTTCATCCGTCTCTCAGTAAGAACGTTGTAATGTACACCACCACCAACGTTATGAGCGATAATCGCTGGATAAACACCAGCCGCCCAGAAACGTCGATTATCCGCAGCAGCAGCAGTTGTTAGATTATTAATAACTGTAACAACATTGGCACGCAGATTAGGAAATCCTGCCTGACCAACGTACTGTGCGGACGTGGATCCTGTCATGATCATACTGACGAATCTGTCCGCTGGAGCTGGTGGAGGGACAGCTCCTGGCGCACCAGTTCTGCCAATTGTCGCCATTCTCGCATCTATTCTACTACCAAGGTAGTCAGACATGAACTTATGCATAAGATCAACGGGTGTGATCTGCATCTGTAATCTAAGGTTATCACCTCGTGTCTGAGTGTTAAACGGAAACACATTAATCATCCACTTCCATGAAAGATAAGTGTGGTTAAGAACACCGAACTCGATCTCGGATCCCCAGAACACCTTGTTTGGTCTCTGACGGAGATACAGAGAGAAGTTATTCGCAAGTACTGTCTGTGGTGCCAGAGCTGATGCTGTGTTAAAAGAGAGATTCACAACACCGGGAATCTCACGTACGTACTCATTCGCACGTGGTTTCACGTAAGCGTAATCACCACCAAGAATCATCTCCTTGATGACCCTCCCGAGGAAGATCACCTGGGCGCAGTATCGAAGAATGAAGTTATTCGCACCAGCGTTAGCATGAGCAGTGAAGAACCCGTCCATACCACCGGAGCCGTCAGCACCGTTCATGAAACAGTCACCCATTCCGTTAGGATCTCTGATAAGATCACGTAGGAACTCCGTAGGCTTCCACCCACCATTATTCCATCTTACTGGCGATGCATCCGACTCCAACTGCGCCACTTGATTAGGTGCAGCAATTACCCACTCAAGTGAGTTGTCCAAGGTCTCCACTCGACTAAAGAAGTTGTAAACGACCTCTCGCAGGAAGTAAGCGACGTAAATAAGTGTGAAGGACGCTGCTGAGAATCTACTAGGTCCGTTAACAGTATTAACAGCTCGGTTGTCATATCCGTGAGGGAAGATGTTTCTCCACAACGCGTTAACACCGTTCATAAGCCCGTTGCCTATACCAGCTACCCTTATCTGATCGTTCGCACCCCATGATGTTATGTACGTGTTGATATCAAGAGCGTTAGCGATAGCCTCTTTCACCATCACTGCCCATGGACCTAACTGTCCGTGAGCAACATTTGGTGATGGGAGAGCAGGATTGAACCCAAGTGGGTTAGCTGCTTGTGCCCCTCTTCTCCAGTAGTAGAAAGAGCCGAGTGTTCTGTAAAGACAGTGACCACCACCACCTGCGTCAATCCACGCTGTCAGCAAGTTCCATAACGGTGTGTTATGATTCACAGGGTCTTTCTGGAACTTATCACTACTGTTAACAACGAGAAAGACGTTTTGACCAGGGGTTCTGACCGTTAAGTTCTGTACGTCTTGAGAAAGAGCACCACCGCTCTGCTCGTAAGTGAGAGCACCGAAAGTACCACCCTGTTGCTGAACAGCGGACGGTAAAGGAAGCTTTGTCATCTCTTGTGTAAACTGAAGATCATTCTGAGTTTGCACATCGTACTGACTGTAACCAGCATTACCTGCCGCAACACCGCCAGCGAGACCGGCAGACTGTTTGGGATTGTTAAAATTTCCTCTGACCACCCACGCAGGAGCCCCACCGGGAACATGTACTGGAGCTCTTTGTGATGCCAACTGGTAAACAGCAGACTTCATGAGCTCCAAATCAGAGTGGAACTTACTGGGAACACTTTGCGGAAGAGGTGTTCCCGGTGCTGTGTCCGCGAGAACCGCGTCAAGATTACGAATATCGGTGAACTCCAGAACGTGTCCACCGGTGTTAAAGTATAGGTCGAACGTGGAGTAGTTACGTGGATAGAAATAGACGTTCTCCACCTGACCAAAAAGATAGCCAAAGATCTGATCAATAAGTTGACGTGTTAACTCCTGGTTCTCCTGAGGTGTGCACTTGCCTGCCTGAACACCTCCGACAGTGAACCCGATAGAGAAAGGTCTATTAATCTTACGAGCCAGAGGTCGTAGAAAGTAATTTTGTGTGTAAAGCTGAGCGTCATGACCACCTGTTCCACAAACAGGCTCGCGCACGTGTAGAACACCGATAGCGCCAGGGATTCTGCCGTAAGCAGACGTGAGATACCCGAGTTTGTTCTTGTTGTCGTCGTACTGTGACTGTAAAGCAGTGTGAATAGGACCAGGCACATTGTTAGGAGCGTCCAGAGGTTGTGATCCGTCAAGAAGACCAAGAGTCTGTAGAGTGTTACACTCTTGTTTCTCTCTTCTCTCTGGTGTACAAGCCTCAGCGCTACGTAGGGACTGATCACCGTTGGAGTAAACAAGGAAACCGTTCTCACCGTTAGAGGGCTGTCCTCCGAAAATACGAATGTACATGTAAGTGGTGAACGCCTCTGGGGGGACACCGAGCTGTGTAATACCACCAGCAACAGCAGGAGCGTCAACGTTTCCCAACGGATTAGGTACGAAAGACACTACTGTTCCGTAAGCGTAACGGATATCCTGTTCGTTGCTCCCTTGTAACATAGAGATGTAACGAAGGTTAGTCTCTCTCCACAAAGACAGTTTGTTCATCGCGTTAAAAATAGGTAGGATCGCAAGGGACTGGTTCTTCACCCACGAGAACGGGGTACCACCTGACGCCAGAACAAGTTGACGTGCGGGAATCTGTGGGAGACCGTTGATAGGTGGAACAGGAAACGCCGCCTCTCCTGGAACAGCCTGAATACCTGCTCCTGCTACCGGCTGAACAGGATCGGGAAGACCAACTTGATATCCAGGGAGAGCTGCAATAGCCACAGCACCAACAGGAGCGACAGCGTTTCGTTGTGCCGCGGAGAAAATAAGAATCTTCATCATAACAACTCTGTAATCGAGCTCTGGTTTTCCATGAACAGTCTGTCTCTCACCTAGTACAAATGCAGGATCAAATGTTACTGGTGGAAAAGCTCCAACACGATCAATCCAAGTCATAAGATCTCTGTAGGCGACACCGTTCGCGTTCACAATTGGCTCGATCTCCTCAAGAATCTTCTTGTCCTCCTTGATCTTACCCATGCGGATGTCGTACGCGATAGCCTCCAGAACAGTGAAACTGGCTGCTGTGACAGCAGCGTGTGAGGTCATCCACGCCTCGATAAACTCCCACATCGCCTTCAGAATAGGTCTTACCTCGGGAAGATTTAACATCGCCGCTGGTGATGTTGCACCAGCACCACCAGCACCTTGGTTAATCCAGTTAATTCCACCTGGACCATGCCAATCTTGATACGTATACTCCATCAGCCTTCCAGGTTGGTTTGCGAGAACTAAATGAGGAGCTGGACCGGCACGTGTGAACTTCTCATGAAGTAGATCGTACTGCGCTTTCAGCAACTGCCAGAAAGCGACCTCGATGCGACCCAGAAGAATGATATTCTCGTTAAGAATACGAAGTTTCTCCATAGCGGATCGATTCATCGCGGTGTTCTTGATGATTCTGTTGTTACGGTTAAGATGTGTGATCGCGATCTGAAACTCCTGAAAAACAACGTTGTTCGCCTGTGAGGAGAACTCGGTGAAAGGAACATTTGTCTCCTCACGTGAGTTCACGACTTGTAAGTTCTGCACAGCCTGAGGAACTCCTGGAAGTGGAGGAGGACGCAACGGAGGAAGTACTTGACGATGAGAGCGCATGTACTCTCTTCCTTGTTTCAGCTCGTACGCCACATCCTTCGGTTTCACAGGAAAGCAGGCCAACCAGTCTGCCCAAGGACAAGGAGATGTTCCGTACTTCAGAACACGTCTTCCCAGAGACTTCGCGACCTTACCTTCTGTGATCTCAGGATCGTGAAGAGGTACTAGTTCAAGGGGTCCAGAGATACCGGGATTTTCGGGACCGGTAGCACCAGTCGCACCAGTCGCACCAGTCGCACCACCTGCCTGAACCCCATACGGAAAGAGGAAGTTCGCCATTTTCTCTAACGGGTTTTCACCCTTGACACGAGACAGCGCAGATACTATGTCGCCTGAACCGACGGGACCGATCGTCTGAAGTGCCATTCTTTCAGCTCTTCGCTAGTTACTTTAGAGCAACATTTTTCACCTTTTCGTCACGCGCAATTCGTTACGAAAAGTTGAGAGAAATTGAGATTTGTATTATCTAACAAACTACCTGCATCCAAGGCCACCAATGAAATACTTATTCTGCTTTTTACATTTATCAATCTCCGCTTTCGGAGGTTTGTAACCAGGGTTACTCTGATAGAAAGCGATGACCTTTTCCTTGTCCTTCTTACTTAACTTGTTCCATTTATTCTTTTTAATATTGCCAGGGTTTCTCAATTTTCCTTGTTGTTGCTTTTGCTGTTGTTGCTGTCCTGTTTTCTGACTTTGCTGACCCTTCTGTGCCTGTTGTTGTTGCTTTCTAGCTTGCGATGGCTCCGAGTACCCGTGAGATGTTGTCAGAAGTCTAGATCCGACGAGAGAAGAGTGTCTCAATAACGGATCATACTCTCTATGAGAGTCAGCGTTACTCCACATTTTCTTTCTGTCCCACAACTCATCACCTGTCATAGGTCTTCCCTTTGTCGGAAGTGATCTTTGTGCTTTTGACATTCCCTGTGTCAATCTCTGCTGGAACTGTTTCTTCGCTCTCTCCTCCTCCTGATCTGGCTCCAGATTAGTCGTGTTACGAAGATACTTAGCAAGCTTAAGGACAGCCTCATCAACCTCCATCTTCTGTGTGAGACGAAGATGTTGACGAAGAACGTCCACGTTGTCCTCCATACCCAGCGCCAGAAGACGAGCGATATAGGAGAGCATTGCGGCCGCCATCATTCTCTTCTCGGTGACAGTCTCTAGGAATCTGTGAACTTGTGAGGAGAGACGATCACCCATTCTGATGGCAGCCTTAAGCGCACGAAGGTAGTTCTTCCAGAAGAAGACGTTCGCTTGGTTCGCTGGTCCTGCTCCAATAGGACCTACCGACATTTTCTCTGCCGTTGTGTTAAGATCTGCGATAAATCGATTGAACTGATCCACAGTCACTGTCTGTAACCCGAGATCACCGGGTTTACGAATAAGAGATGTCTGTTGACGAATGCCGTAGTTCGCCAGGACAGACGCCGCAACCGCTCCTAAACGTCGCAAGTTCTCACCAATAATAATACGATCTGCTTGTGGGAGGTTTGCCAGAGGTAGATTCTTCAGTTTGTTTAGTTTCGCCTCGTCTGCCATACTTTGTAATGTGAGACCGAAAGCGTTAAAAGCTCTACGAGTCTGTGCCTTGTTCTCTGCGGACACTCCCATTGATAAAGAAAGCTCTTCCGCGTTGTTATCATCATTGGAACCGCCCACATGCTCCTTTTTCCTCGAGTTCTTACGTCTTGTAAGTGTGTAACGGACATGCTTTCTCTTCTTTCCACCAGTCTGTCGTCTTCTGCTTCTAGAGGTTTTCGCAACCTCCTCCTCTGTCAGATAATTAGGCTTTCCTTTTCTCTTAGTAAGTCGAAGTCCCTGTGACTCTCGCTGGTAGTTTTTGGCACGACTATCACTCGCCTTTTTCTGAAGATCAGGTGAGATGAGATAGTCTATGATAGACTTTGCCATCCCGCTGTCAATACGGAAACACGGTAGGAAGTCAGCTTGTGGACACGGTGATGTACCGTCCACGATGATCTTGGAGTTCTTCAGCGCGGTCGCCATTCCTTTGAGACCAAGTGAGACAGTGTCGGTGACAGTGTCTAACGCCTTCTTTGTTTTAGCCTCTTGTGCTGTCATCTGTCTTTGTTGTTTCTGTATCTGTTGGGCTGTCTGTGGCATCATCCCCAGAGCTGTCAGGTCGTCAGAGACACCGGGTTGTAGTGGTTCCGAAGGGGATGTTGCTTTAGGCGTGGATGTTGTTGTCGCGTTCATTCTCTCTCTGTTAGCCTCGGAGGCAGGTTGTAGATTTTTGTCGATTAGTGGTGTCGCGTCTGTAGGCTCATCGTCTTTTAACGAGTCACTGTCCAAGATGTCCAGGATAAGAGCAAGATGATTAGACGCCGTGGAGTAGTAGAGATACGCGCCGAGAAGTTTGGAGGTTGCTGTGTCGAAGTTCTGAGAGATGTAGATGTTATCAGCAAGTCTCGGTGTAGTACCGTCAATAGTTGTCCATGTAGGCATCTTACCAGCGCCAACTTTGCGGAACATATTGACAACACTACCGTTAGCTGTCAGGGTGTCCTCTGGTTGGTTAGGTACGGTTCCCACCATCTCCGCGCTTACTCCGATAACGGCGTCACGCAACTGTACTTTGTTGAGTAGCTCCTTCGCCTCAGCCTTAATTGTTTGCTCGGTTGACTTAGTACCTACACCATTACCACCGTTAATGTAAGCTGTGAGAAGCTGAATCTTTCTTCCGGACGGTGTGTCTACAACCATGGAGACCCATCCTGGTCGGAAATTATTATTAACGTTGAAAGGTTCTGTCATCCGGGTGTATTGAGGATTCTCATTTTTGAGAAGATTACCACTCTCGGTCTTTGTCTTCTTTACGTTCTTCTTGACCAGAACAAGGTTCATTAGCTCCAGATTTTTCAGCTCTTGAGGATTCTGATTAGCATTAAACTTAAGCTCGGTTTGGAAATTCAGTTCACCACCACCAAGAAGATCATTAAGAATTGTTCCTGCTCTTCTGTTTTTAGAATTAACGACGTTCTGCAGAAGTAGAGCGTCAGGATTAAGGTTCTTGATCTCACTCTTGACCTGATCAAAATTGTCCTTCGATCCAGGGTCGAAACCCTTGTAATCACGCCAGAAGTTAACATTCCATGAGACAACTCTGAACACACCATTCTTCTTTTTAGGAATCTCCGAGTTCAGGCGTTTCTTCGACGCCTCCTCGATACTCATCCTGAAACTCTCCTCCTGGTCGGCACCGACAACAGAGTCCGTAAGAGTTGACTGCAGATGAGTATCACCACTTTTCTGTCCACCCTTACGAGATCCTTTTAAAGTTGATTTGAAGTCCATCACCAGAGGAAGATGATCTGACGCATCTGTGTAGTAAACGTAACATCCCTTGATCCTGTTCCGCCATTGTACGTTCGACGCCTTGTCGTACAAAATAAAATCGATTCTGTTATTAGGATTTTTTGATGACCATTTCGGTAAATCCTGATCGGATCCTTCCAGAGCTGTGTGAAAGACGTCCTGCCATCCCTGGCTCACGAAAGTCTGTACAGCCTGTGATTGGTAATCATCATTAAAGTCACCTGCGACGATCTTGGCGCAGTTATCAGAGAACCCAGAGCCTAGATCAGTGTTGGCACGGTCAAGACTTCTTAGTATTACCTTAGCCTCCTCCGCACGAATAGTCTTGTTAGTGGATGTGTCCTTGCCACGGAATCCACCTGGGCCTGTGTAAATTGCCAGATGTGTAGAAACCACTTGTAGACAGGCGTTCCCAAGAGCGTCGTTGAACTGAACAGTTGTGAAACACCTTTTCTTCGCAGGATATGACCCCATTTGGGCAAAGGGAAATCCTCTTTTTGTCGAGAAAGCGTAACGAGACAGAATGACGTTACTCAGACCCTCTGTGGTCTTACAATCCGCAGCGAAGAAGAACATCTGTTGGCCGTCTTTCGTGACTAACTGAGTAAGAAGCTGATCAGTAGGACGATTGTTCTCTTGTAAAAGAAGGATATCAGGGTGTAAATCTTGGATAACCTTCAGAAAGTTCGGGAAACTGTTTTTTGACTCACCAGGAGTTACCCATGAGTGTACGTTCCAGGTGACTAAACGAGAGATCCCACCACCAAGAATGTAACCTCCTCGCAATTTGGTGTTCGTGACAATCTGATTGGTACCGTCTCTGTTAGCTTCTTGAGCAGCGTAGGAAAACAGCTGGATATCCTCGTTCCCCTTCAGGCGTCCTGAGAGAACTCTACCTTGGTTATTCCTCGGAGGCTCGTAAGCACCTTGTACACGGATCCCTTCGTTACGAATAATGGGCTCTGTCATTTTTAGACTTAAGAAACACCGTGTAGGTATACACTTATAGTGGAAAAAACTCGTTAGTATCTTACGATGCCACGTAAAAAAGCAGAGAACGTATCGGCTAAGAAGAAAGCGACTACTCGCAAGAAGACAAAAACCAAAGATGAAAAACCAGCTAACGTTAGCAAGAAATCACCCTACTTTAAGGAAAAAACCGATTCTGATTCTGTCCCTAGCTTCATCCGCAAGAGATTAAGTAAGGCCAAGATGGAGAAAAAGGCCGAGACGAAGGCTGAAAAGCCTAAAAGCTTTAACACAGCTTTCGAGCCGAAGGAGGAGTGTATTGAGAACGATGACACTTTTCCTCAGACCCCGGTTCCGCCCTCTGAGGACGCGCTTCAGCTGAAGCGTTTACTCGCTCTGGAAAAAGTCGAGCAGAGAACAGAGGCTTGGTACGCCCTTCGTAAGACTATGATCACGGCGTCCGACTGGGCGAAAGCTATTGGAAAGGCTTGTTCTGGTAACAAGAACGACCTGATTCTGAAGAAGTGTAATATGGGACCCAAGTTCAAAGGGAACCAGTACACTCAGTGGGGTGTGAAGTACGAGCCTGTGGCTACTCGTCTTTACGAGTTACGCAACGGCACTATCATTCACGAGTTCGGTGTGCTTAGACACCCGAAATACCCCTTTCTAGGAGCATCTCCTGATGGCATCTCACCTCTGGGAATCATGCTTGAGATCAAGTGTCCTTTCACACGAAAGATCACAGGAATCGTCCCTCAGTACTACTGGGTTCAGATTCAAGGTCAGCTTGAGGTCTGTGACCTACAGTACTGTGACTTTCTGGAATGCCGGATCGAGGAGTACTGTGGTCTTGAGGACTATCTTCGTGACACATGTGAAGGCACCCCTGTTGTCAAGTACGACACCAAGATGATGGACTCTGAGCTCAAGGAGAAGTACCGTAGAAAACGTGTGTTTCAGTTCACTGAGGACGGCATGGAGAAAGGTGCTGTGGTTACGTATGTGACTAAGTCTGGTGACAAGGAGTACGTCTACTCTGAGATCGGCGTGGACGCTTACGAGTTTGATCGCTGGTACAAGGAGCAGAAAGCTGATATGAGGACTAGACATCCTCATTGGACTGAGGTTCGTGTCTCTTTCTGGCGCATGAAGCAGATCTCCTGTGTTCGTGTTCCTCGTGAGAGAGAATGGTTCGCCTCTGTTCTTCCTACACTGACACAGGTCTGGAAGGAGATCGAGCACTACCGTGATGTAGGATGCGAGTCTCTGATGAAGAAACAGAAGGATCATGGTGAGATGATAGAGGAGCCTGATCAACAGGACTTTAACAAAGTTCTTCATCACAAAGACCGTTTTGACGGTCTAGATGATCTAGCATCGTCTTTTCTCTCCGGTCATCTCGGAGACGGCGCAGAGTCTGTCACAGTGGAACCTATATCCATGGACGACGATCCGGAGATGGCCGAGGTCATGGAAGCCGTGCGCCTACACTCCGAGAGAGTAGGAGAGGTAAAAGAGGCAAGACCACCAGAACCTCCAAAGGAAGATCCGAGAATAAGCCTTTCTTTGGGACAGCTTGAGGCGATCTCTGACTTGGAGTTAGCCTCATGGCTCCTCCCTAGGTACATGCCTGTCTCACCTCGTGTGACAGATCAGCGTGCTATCGAGGAGCTACTGACTAAGCTTTCCGGGATGTGTAAGATGATCACTCGATGTAAGACAGCATTAGTTCGTCTTGTCAAGACACCGAAGGAGGTGCTAGAGTCATCTAGTTACCCTCTGAAGAACATCGTACACAACATTGATGTTTGGATGAACGGAATCCCTAATCTTCTGACAGACTTTCTGGAGAAGACTGATGTGGATCTTCCTGAAGACATGTTAGAGGCTGTTCGCAACGGCGCTCTTGTGGCTACTAAGTGGAACGAGTCATGGGTTCAGAAGTGGAACAAACTTTGGGATCAGGACAACATCATGGACATGTACGAGAAGTTAGTGAATGATGGTTCAAGTTCTGACCCTTCAACACCAACAAGCTCTAGATCTACTCCCTCCCCTGATGTTCCTGATCATCTACAGGACATCGATATTCCGTCAGTGATCACAGATGTGAGAACTCGAACATCGGCACCATCGTCACCGAGAGAAAACTCGAAGGCGGGTGCCGCCATAGTTAAGGAGAAACCTAAACCTAAACCTAAACCCCTCACTCTTGAAGACATGATGAAGAAATCTCTTCAGGAGCTTGTCCCGGATAAGTACCGGGAGGTGATGGAAGGGGATTACACAGAGGAGGAACGAGAGCAGAAGCTTGAGTTCTTGGAGTCAATGAAGAAGACATACGCACGTCTTGAGTTGTATCGATACAACGCGTGATCCCTTACATATTAGGAACAGGACCGACACTACCCGAGGTAGGTCCTGCGGCGAACTGACTGGAGAACTGTAGAGGAGGGCCACCATCACGTACGTTTTGAGGAACACCAGCACATCCTAGAGCTGCGCACATGATCGCGATCAGTTGGTTTCCACGGATAGTGAACTGGCAGAACTCAGGAGGAAGAGCTGGGAAGAGAGCTTGAGGCACTTTCACGTTCTTACAGTACAACTGTAGGTGATTACGGTGAGTCTCCGCTCTGTAAAACGCGCCTAGAAGGCAACGGAAAAACGCCTCGTTGAGAAGAACAAGTCCCGCGATTCTCTCCTCGTCAGAGCACCAGACAACGGTGCTGGGGCTGTCACAGATTTGGAGGATTCTGTCTCCTGTCAGAAGGGTCTTCGCCCCGCTGAGAGGGTTACAGAAGGTGATACAGTAAAACTTACCTTGCGCATGGTAGTTACGAGCACGATTGAGAGCTCTTATCATATCCCCGTACCTACCTTTGTACTTGTAAACATGATAGATAACGTCGCACGGTGTTGTGGCCGAAGAAACTCCACTCATCCTTGTTAGGCAAAGGAAATATATAGTACCCCGGAGAAAAAATGATCGCTCAAAGACATAAGCACTAGAATCAGGATTAGTTAGAACGGTACGATGGCCGAAACAAAACAGAATGCCGAGCTCTGGAAGCTCTTCAAGATTCGGGAGACGGTCTTACAAACCTTGAAAGATCGAAAATATCAGATTCCCCCAGGGACGGAACGTCTTCCGTTTTCTGACTTTGTGACGCTACACTCGAAGAACCGACATCACCTCTACTTTCCTACGATGGAGATCCCTCCTTCGGAAGGTTCGGTAGATGAAGACAGGGAGGGTGTTCTGGTGTATTTTGAGCCTTCTCAGGACTTCACTAAGAAGGTTCTAGAGGCTAGAGTCTCTAGGTTGGATGAGGAGTACCCTGATTTGGCGCGAATGTTCTTCGTTCTCAAGGTTGGTGGGAAGAAGACTAGGTCGAAGGTGAACGCTTTCGTGTCCAACGCTCTTAACAAGCCTGAGTACTCTCACGTACGCATTCTGGAGAATGTGTATCAGTTCGATTTCATGAAGAATATCGTTCTTCCCAGACATATCACTCTTCTGACAAATGAGCAGAAGGAGAAGGTGATGGAGATGTGGGAGACAGAGCTTCACCATTTCAAGAAGATCCTGAGTACCGACCCTGTCGCGAAGCGCTATGGTGCTCGAGTGGGCGATATGTTCTACATCGAGCGGGACGGTGGTAAGGAGATTGATTACAGAGTGGTCGTTCTTCCTGGTACATCCTAATTTTTACCTAGCACATAGTATCTTACGTCGAGGAAGTATGGCGCAAAACTCCTGTCCGTTCTCCACGAATACTCCCGGAAATATCCGGATTCCTCCTGTGCCGGTGACCACTACACAGGACGTTCCTAATGTTCCTCGTCCTTCCGGTGATATTACTCGTACAGCTTATGAGAATCGTCAGACTGATCCGATGGGTGGGACCACTCCTCCTGATGAGTCCACAAGAAGGGGAAGAGGGTGGTTAGCGAACCAGGTGTATCAGGTGAGACCACCTCATCCACAGAACACGTTAGAGCCTTGTACTATCGCTGGCAAGGCACCTCTTATGAGCGCTGACCAGTCAGACCATCCTTTCGAGAAGCATAACTTGTTAGCAGACCCGAACACAAGACGTCGTCGTTGCTACAATATCTACGATATTGGCCAGGGAATGGTCGGTCGTGTCTGTACAGCAATCGGCACCGACGGTGTTCTTGACTCACGTGAGAGTTATGACGGCATCGGTGTTAACGGTAACGCCGACTGGGTTCGTGGTAACCGCTTCGGGTGGAACTACAACGGTCGTATGATTAACGACCCGATTAACTACACTTACAAAACTCCTGCTATGTTGAAGACGAACAAGCAGTACTACACTCCTGACCCTTTCTACCCAACACCTGACAGATGTCTTGGCAAGAACTGTTGGTTTAAGACTTACCCTCATAACAAACTTTACACAGAAGGCGGGTATCCTTATTGGCGTTACCCGTACGACACCACACAGCCTGGATCTCGATCTCCTGTTTACAGGTTGAGCGAGCTTGAGTCTAACAAACGCCTCAAGCACCTGGTCGAGGGGTTCGGCATGTGGGGGTCAAAGACGCCTAGAAAGCGCGGTGGGTGTGAGGCCGCTTTCTGGTTAGGAGCGTTCGTGATACTCGCGTCACTCATGTATCAGCACAGAAAGTAAGGGAACATCGAGAGGTTTTATTTTTTCTGAACCATCTTATAGGACATTCTGTTCGCATTCTGACTGACATGTCTCTTCAAGATTCCTTCAAATCCTTGACAAGTGACCTTGACAAGCTGAACGCTCGTGTGAAGAGTATCGGGTCAAACCCTTCGACAGCAGAGGTGAAAGAGCTTAATCAGATAGTCTCTCTTCTCTCTGGACGTCTACAATCTCTTAACACAGAACAGGCGAACGTTCTTATGGAGAGGCGAGCAGGTGAGGCTGCTGCTAAACAGGCTGCCATCTCCGCTCATGGAAACGATATCATGCGAACCATTAACGGTATCACCACAACTCTTCGTGAGAAGAACCAGAGACTACGTGCCGAACAGGAACAATTGGTCAACTCCGTGGATCAGCAGAGGCAGATTCTGAGTTCTAACCAGGCGAACTTCAGGAACTACAGCAAGACTCTCCAGAACAAGATGGAGCTTCTGGCGACACGTGACCGTATGCTTCAGTTGAGTCAGGAACGTAATGTTTACAAGAAGAAGGTGATTTATGTTTTGTTCGCGGTTATTATCGCTCTTCTTGTGGCTATTATCGCTGCGTACTCGTTCTTTAACAAGAAAAAGTAAGGTCAGAATTATTAAAGTTTCTTAATAATCAGGTTTTCGAGATGTTTGATTCAAACTTGTCGAAACTCACTGACAAAAATCTCGTAAGGAGAATATAGAGTAGGCACAAGATGTCGAAATCGTGTAGACCTGGAGGATCAGTAGGAGATCCTAACGACACGCAGTTCTCCTGTCCGGGACCTTCTGAGTATTACAAAGAGCTTGAGCGCTACAAGATCGCATCAGGAGTTGAGAACTCTTTGGCTGAACAGGATCCGAATGTAGGAGAGACCATGTCAAAAGCTTCTGAGTTACAGATGAAAGCTCAGGGTCTTTTAGGTAAAAAGCAAGGTGATCTTGGAGTACAGACAGCTCCTTCCAAACTTTCTCACGATTTTGAGTTAGATCATAAACTCGCAGACGCGCAGAAGTACGCGAACGCAGCCGAGGAGGCTCTTCTCACGAACTACGCGACCCGTCAAGAGGAGAGAGCTCTGAAAGCTGCCATTGATCACAACCGTGATCTCGCCTCTATTATCTACTATGACAACCAGGAACGAGACCAGAGAGCAATTAAGGACAAAAGTAGAGTTATCCAGATTAACAACGACTCTTTTCATCAGAAGAAAACTCTGATTCATCGTCTTACCTACGTGATCTACTTTCTTATCTACGCGATTGGTCTAGGAATCGCTGTCGCAGCAGGGCTGATAACAATGCGTGTAGTCGCTGGTGCTCTCTTAGTTGGTATGATCGTTCTCACGATATACGCTCTTATGACAACAAGTGCGATTAAGACGTACGGTGAGATAAGCATGGATGTCGCTAAGGGTGCCACACGTGATTTCATCGATGCGGTCGCTCCTCAGAAGTCATGTCCTAAGCGTTGTATTCGTAAACCTGGATCTAAGGCAAAGGCGGATGCGTACAGTCGTTGGCTGGAGAAGTGTGATCATCGCACGGATCCTAACTGTCCGACTGTCACAGAGCCTGTCATGCCGTTCGACTGGAAGGTTGATAACCCATCAGAGGCATCTAAGTTCTTCTCTAAGGGAGAGTTCGGTAACAAAGCGACAGCAGGAGGAAAGGTTAGCTCGAAGCCTTTCGCTTGTAAATGGGACGGTGATTCTCTGACAAGACCCTCTTACGAGAAAGAGATTATTTACACGCATGTCCCTTGTCATTATATTGAGAACCGTGTGTACGCTTAAACTCAAACTTTATTTATTTCGTGATCTGCTTTAACTTCCAAGCATATTCCGAAATAATTCTTGACAGAAAGATATACTGCCCATCACAGTCTAAAATGGGAGGTGTTGAATCTGCAATTAGAGACGATGTCTCTTCTCTGGAAAGAGATCTTGGTGTTTCACACGGTGGGGGCACAAGTGGTGTCACTGAGCGTAAGAAGTTAGGAGCTATGTCACTAAATCAGTTAACCGCCCTACAAAAGTTCGAGAAAGATCATAAGAAGTTATGGGACACACGGTTTCAGACAAAAGCAGAAAGAGGAATACCTTATGATCCGAACGCTCCACAGAACAAGATGATCGCCAACGCTGTCACACCTGATGGCAGAAGACTAGCAGACAGTAGTTGTGGTGAACTTTACGGAATGGAGATGAGTTTAAATAGGTTAGAACAGTGTGCCTCACTCGCCCAAGCCCAGAGAGACGTCAATAAGGACATGGGAAAACTAAGTTCTGTTTACGCGCAGTTTAATCGTCTCATGGATCTTCCTGCTGTTATTAAGGCGAAAGACCCTTGGGACACCGCGAGCGCGAACTCTTTAGCGAGTAAGCAGAAAGCTGCCTATTATGGGGACGTAGCATCTGTTTACGGTGTGAAAGAGACAGGAGATGGTAAGTTCGTTCCTGACACGAAATCGGGTATCTCGAAACGTGCTGATGCGTTTCACAAGGCGCTCTCTCAGAGAAACTCGGATCTCCGTAACTCTGTGATCTCCCAGACACAGACCATGGACTCTCTGCGAGATACACAGCTTCTTAATCAGGATCTTGCCTACGCGCTTCAGGATAATATGTTGAAAGTAGAGCGTAACATAGCTACAAAAGCAAGACTCATTCAGATTAATAATGAGGCAGCTCGAAAAAAGTCGAAAGCGATTAAAGGCATACTCTCTGGTTTCATAGGTATCGCTGTTGTGGTCATGGCAGTAATTGGTAAAATGGCAGGATGGGTCTCTATGCGTGAGGCTATGATCGGAGTACTTGTTGGTGTGGTTATTGTCATTCTTACTGTTTACTTTCTTCAGGAGAATATCATCAAGGCGGAGCTGAAAAATATGGACAGTGCTCGTAAGTTTCTTATCAAGGAGGGTGATGAGTTGAACCAGGCTGCTTTGGAGTGGGTGGATGATAACTGTGACTGTCCTCCAGATAACAAGACTCATAAGGAGCAGGATCATGACAAGGAAGAGGCGAAGAAATACCAGAAGCTGGTTAATCACCTTGAGGGTGATACTGAAGATGGTATCTGGTACGATGACGGCTCTGGTCCACCACAGAATATATCTCTGTTCGCTTTTGAGCGTGGCATGAAGCGTTCGCTAAAGAGTGTTTCGGAGGGTGATAACCCTGATATTAACTTGTCTGCCTACCCAGATCTTAAGTCTGATCAAGCGGTTATTAAGAAGGACACACAAACTCTTCAGGGAATTCAACACAAGATTAGCATGTAGGTCATTGATTCAAAAGATTTTGTTTCTTGATCATATGTAAAGAGCCTTAACCTTCTCAAATGAATACAAAAGGTTCCAAAGGTGTTCGTGGCTGTGTCACGGCGAGTGATCCTGTTGCGGCGGGGTTCTTCAAGTACCCGTACACGACAAGATCAGAGAAAGACTGTTTAGAGAAGGCTCGTATATCTGGGGTTCTTTGCGGGCCTCAGAATAACGGTACTTGTTCGTACTTTATCTTCACAAATCGTTCTATTGACGACAAACTTCGTGAAGGTAATATTCAGCACGAGGCGGGTAACGATGAGGCTGCTCTTCAGTACTTCATGCAGGCTTGGAGATCCCTGACAAAAGCACAAAGACAACAAGAGGTTAACATCGTTGTTCGTAACAAGCAACCAGACAGGTTTATGAACGGGTTTGGTGGTTGGATCGCGAAGACTCGTGGTCAGAAAACCGATTATTTCAAGAGATTCACAGATTCTCTCGCTGAGAAAACAACTCCTCTTCCTCTAGAAGGTAACTGTTGGGTTGGAGGGTCAAGTATTCTTGACGATCCTGTTGATTCTAACAAACCAAACCCACATGTTCTTTTATCTGAAGAAGCAGCAGGAAATCCGGAGAAACAAGCTGCTTGTAAGTACAACTTGTACGAGGTTCCTCCTGATGTACCTGGTCTTAACTCTCAACAACAGATGATGCGAATGTACAAACGTCGTGTCTCCAAAGATAGAAGAGAGTTACAAAACTTACAAAAGCGACTAAGAGACAATCAGATAGCACTCAAGATCGCGGAGAAAAGCACAACTCCGTGGGAGATGATCGCGGAGGCTGTACAAGTCCAGAAAGACATGGAGCAAGAAGCACGTCTGAAACCTCATCGTGAGGCGGCAAAAGGACAGAAACAAGCGTTGGAGAAGAACCTGAAAACCGCGAAACTGTTTAATCTTGTCTCCAAGATGACAAATCACGCTGTTAGCTCCTCAAACAAACTCGTGAATCAACAAAAACAGGCCGCGCACAAGATTAAGGCCGATATCGCCAATATCAACTGGAGTTTAGAAGAGGCCAATCGCCAAGAGGCGTTACAGAACAAAATCACGACAACACTTGGTATTCTCATAGTGCTTTTCGTCATTTTGTGTGTTGGTTTACTTATTTATTACATGATGTACGAGAAACCTGGTGGTTCTAGTGCGGTCAGTACGAGCGCGAGAAACACACAATCAGGTGTTATCAGTAACATCTTCTCCAAGAAAGCACCGAAAGGTGGTGTTCCTGGAACAGGATCTAACAAATCCGCTATTAACAACATCTTCTCTTTTGGTAAGTAAGGAACTCAGTCAGCCACTGGCTCGACTGGCTCGACTGGCTCCTCAAAGATTGGTTGAGCTACACGAGTGTCTACCCGTTCGCTCGGATCAATGTATCGTAATTTCAGTACTGGTTTCAGTCTGTGATTGACGTATTCAAGAACGAAAAAATCACGGCGAAGTTCTCTCAACACTTCGCGGTGTATCTCATGATAGTCATTTTCTACCAGTGGCTCGTCTACATCAGAGTCAATCAACAGTTCGTCACGAACTCTCCAGATACTGTCTAGTTCTTTCTCAGTCGCGGACTTACGTCTTGTAAGGTTCAGAATTCCCATAACCAGAAACCCAAGAGAACCGGCGAACATCAAAGCGTTAACAATGTACATTGTAAATGTGGGATTAGGTGTTATGTGTTTATTAACTTTTTCTTTATATCTTGTTAGTTTGTTTACAACCAAGGCTTTCATAGCTTTGTAGGGTCGAACTTGATGTTCCTACCCTGTAGTGGCTGTACGTGTTGTGCGGTCTGCGGAAACTCCTGCGCGAACTCATCGGGTGTCATCCCAACACGCAGACCAATGTTGAAGTAGAAAGCACGTGTGTTCTTCTTGTCTGGATACCACTCTACAGGGTCACTCATCCTTCCCTTCGACTTGTACTTGTCACACAGTAGAGGAATGCCCCTGAACTGTCCTGTTAGAATCATCCGTAACTTCTCCTTCATCAACGGAACAACTGTCTTGGTCAGTGGCTTCCAGAACGGCTGAAGGTTCGCACCATGGTAACGTCCCTGTAGAAGAGCGACACACTCCGCCAGATCATCAGAACTTGCGAACATCTCACCCTCACGTCCGTCTGTCTGTTGCTTGAACCGGTTCAGAGCCTCTGAGACAGCCTCCTTACGCTCGCGCTCTAGGGCTCTCTCTGACTGCTCCTTCAACCACTCCTTGATCGCGAAATCAGGATCCCAGAACCATACGTACTCCCCGTTCTCCAGAGCACGACGTCTGGCCTGGTTCTCACGCTGAGAGACTGTCTGGTAAGAGAACGCCATGCGTGTGGCACCCTTTGACATCCCGGGCATTCCCTCCAGCTTCTCCGGTAGAGTCTCACTGAACAGTCCCCAGTCCTTCATGTCAGGTACCAGCACAAACTTCGCCCAGACAGCAGGAGCTGATGTCTTTGTGAACCACTCGTAAGCGTCCTCGGTGATCTTCAGGTACTTCTTGGCGACTCTCGGTGCCTGGTAACTCTCCTTCTCCCAAGGAAGGTCGAACTTGACCTCTGCGTCTCCCTTCTGCTCCTTGTTCTCACGGTTACAGAACGGGTTAGCCACGTTACTAAACACCTCTGGAAACGCCTGACGAATCTGTTGTGCCTTCGCACTTACGTTTGTGTAGCTATTCTTGGCGTCACGCATGGTGAGCTCAACGTAAGGACGAACAAACTCTGCCACATCAATGCCGAAGAACTCACAGAAAGAGACAGTGTCGTTGAGATTACGGTTCTTGAAGTTAACACCACGACGAATCGTCTCCTCCGCGAACGCGTACCAAAACTCGCGTGCGTGATCCTCGCTAGCGAAGCTAACATCTCCTGCGCGCATAGCACAGAAGAGCTGGCACATGAAAACGGACTGGTGAGGAACCTTGTCCACAGTACGCCAAGCCGGATCTGCGTAGTTACTCATGATCTCCTTAACAGACTCACCGATACCTCTCCAGTCCTGGTAGATACGCTGGCATGTGTCCGCGATCAGACGAAAGACCCGCTTACCGTTACTGGAAGTGTCCTGAGCAGCACGCGCCATCACCAAGAAAGGAACTGTCATGTACTGCGAGGCAGTGTAACCCATCGGATCCAGAGTGACCATCCAACCGAGAATTGCCTTCATCTGATGCCTGGCGACCTTCCAGTGCTCCTTGTTGTAGTACAGCGGAAGCATACCAGTGATGCTCTCACGGGCGACACCTGGAATCACATGACCCTGGTTACGACGGTCGAAACCACCGTGAACCTGCTTAGAGTCATGAGAGTTGTCCATGGCGTACTCAAGAGCGTCCATAAAGGAGTTTCCTGTGATGAAACTTGGGTGAATCGTCTTGATCGTGAACTGTGTGGGGTCGTGAATGGCCGCCTCGGTACGCCCGACATCCAGAGCGATACCAAGACAGTCTCCGTCCTTTAGAGCGTCCACCCAGTTTAGACAAGAGTAGATACAGGTGTCGGTTTCGCTTTGCGACACATCCTGCTCAGTGTCCAGAGAGTCGAACTCGATTGTCGCGACAGCCTCCTTCACCTTCGTCTCGATCTCGTTGAATAGGTTCGCGTTCTTGTCCTTACGCACGTTCATCTTACGCTGAGTGGCGGCCTTCCACTTACCACCTCGGTACGCCAGATCGGACAGACGAGCGATCTGCTCGTTGTTCAGGCGAGATCCGGAGCCCTTCGCGAAGTGCGCCAGAATCTCGTCCAGAGCCTGTCCGAGAACGTTCGCCTCCTGCATAATGCGACGACGGCGAGGACGATCACGCACCTTGAAAGCGTCCTCACGGGTCTGTCCTAGTTGCTTGGACAGACGACGAGCAAGCTCACCTGTCTCCTGTGAGAGAGCCAGCTTGAGTTGCTCAGAGAAGTAGACCAGACGAGCCTCCAGCACGTCAGCCTTCTCAGGCTCTACGCGCTCAACCTGAATAACGTCCTGCCACTTTCTCTCTCCGAGATTCAGCGAGAGACCGACAGTTCCCGGAATCTCACCGTTTAGATAAAGGTAACCCTCCATCGTCTTCTCGTCAGCACTCGGAATGAGTGTCAGCTTCTCAGTAGTGCTCACTCCTGAGACAGACGTGTGGAGAGTTCCGTCAATCGTTCTTACGCTCAGCACCTTCTCGATAAGACGCATGGTTCCGGTAAGATCCTTAGAGTCTTGTGCGTAAGCGAAGAACCCTGGGTGGGTACCCAGATTTGAGAGCTTGGTAAGGAAAGTAGCGTCATGTTGATTAGTGAAACCGAGTGTGACTATCTTACTGGCACCCCTGCGCGAAGCACAGAACGCCTTGAAGGACTCCATCGCACCGTTCACCTCAGACATGGGCGAGCACGTCTCCTGTCCGTCCGTAAGGACGAAGATGGTGATTGGTACAGATGGATGTACGCTCGCAAGATAGCTCTGGATAGTGGTCAGAAGAATCGCGAACCCTGTCTGCCCACCTGCCTGAATGTTCTTGATCGCGACAACCGCGTCCTGATAACTTTCAGGCTTGACCGTCACGAACTTGGTCTCGTAGTTGTAAGCCACGAAACCCACGTCGTTCTTCTTAGCGGAGAACAACGAACGAAGAATCTCAATGGATGCCTTACATACGTCACTCATGACGTAATGCATAGATCCTGATCTGTCCAGAGCGATGACTACCTTCTCCTTTACGCTATGCGATCCCTCCCCTGTAAGGGAGCCACCGTTAGGAAGCGTACACTTCACTGCGGTGACACCATCGAAAAGAGGGAAGGTGAAGATAGTCGGTCGCTCAGAAACTGGCTGCTTTGACTCAGTTACTCGTTGATAACTCGTCATGTGTAAATATAGAAATAGTAGACCGACTTGTCTTCCATTAATTCCCCACTCTCTTTAAGTATTATTTCATCGACGAACACTTAAAGACGGTGTTAACAGAACCTTTGTTGATTAAAGAAATAGTTCTTCACAGATAATCAACAGACGTTTTGGTAATAGTAAGAAATATTACGAAAATTGAAACGTGGAAATGCTTAAGATCTTGTAAATGGGGCGGAATACTCTCAGACAAGCATTCATCCTTGAAGAAACCAACAAACGTCCCGACGAAACAACATGGCAACAATTGGCTGTGTCGCGCTGGTGGGTGGTTTTAGTTACACGCTTTGCTGTGCGTTTACGGCAGTGTCTGAAGGCATTAAGAGTGAGGATCTATGTGTCTGTTGCTGTACCGGTCTATGTTGGCCATGCTACTGGGGAACTGCCATTGCGCAAACTTGTGAATGGTGTTGCTTCGCCGAGGAAGGGTGCTACGTAGGATGTTGCGCAACACAAGCTGTGTCGGATGATGACGCTCCGGGAAAGGAGGAGATGGATACCGGTAGCTGTAGTGAGGATGAGTATGAGGAGGAAGAATGAGACCCCTCCCCCTGCTCCACTTAGAGATAAGATCGGGGTGGATACCAGGTGTCGCCCTGTGTGACACCCGAAAAAGCACTGGCGATCCGGTTGGTCGGATGGTCAGTGTATAAAAGAAATAAAAACCATAAAAGCATTGGCGAGTCGATTCATCGACTGGTCAGTGTATAAAAGAAATAAAAATCAAAAAAAAGAATAGTTTTTAGGTAACAAGCCGTTAATTTTAATAATCTATGATTTACCAAGTAACAACTTAGTAAGTAGGAACCTCTGTTCCACCCATCTCCTGTACAGATCTCTCGCGATAACCGTACAGACGAGTCTCCTTGAGCAGACCAGGTTGTTTGATCTTCTTCTTGAGATACTTCCTGAAGTCTCGGAAGGACATCGGTTTCCTGCTGGAAACACCGTTGTCCTCCACCCATGCTTTGAACGAGCCGTACAGAGCCTGTAGAGAGATGAAACTCTCCTCGGCTTCCTCCTCCAACTCGACAAGCGTGTCGGAGATGAACTCATCGTAAGCATCACACTCACGCAGGAACTGCTGTGTGAACTTCGTGACAACCTCAGGTGGGTTCAGACCCTCCTCCTGGTAGATGTAGTAATACTCGACCAACATGGTCGCGTACACATCACACCACTTGCGAATCTTACGCGAGAGATGTAGATCACGCTTGAACTCGTTCGGTTTCGTGGGATTCTTCACGAAACGAGCATCATGTGGATCACATGTGAGACGTCTCCTCGTACCTTCATCATGAGGAGGCACTTTCGGAGGATCGTTACACAGAATCGTGATAGAGAACTGAGGAATGAACTCGAAGGTGTCACCGTAAAGCTTACGAACCTCCATCGGATCACCTCCAGATAACTTCTTCATGAGACCCATATTCAGTCTCTGGTTCTCCTCAGGCTCATCGACAAACGCCATGCGCCTGCCTTTCGCTCTTGCGACCTCTGGCATCGGTGTGCTCGACTGAGCACGGCGTCCAGTAAACAGAGTCACCGGGAAACCGAAAGCGTAATCTCCAAGAGCTCTCGTGTTCAACTCTCTGAACTTCGACTTACCGTTACCACCTCCTCCAATCCAGGAGAAGATACGCTCCTCGGTGTTGTCACCGTGAATCGTGTGAGCACGCTCCTTAAGAGCGTAATGAACCATCTCGTCAGACAGATAGATCTGCTTGAGAAACGCCATAATCTCTGCGTACTCTTTGGTTCTCTCATAGTTAGCCACGTAGCGTGTCTTGGTCGTGAACGTGATAAAGTCATCAGGTCGACCTTCTCTGAAGATTCTCTTCTCCAGATCGACAACACCGTTGGCGAACCTGAGAAGTTCGTGACGCTCATTCAGTTTCTCCTCGAACTCGCGGTCAAAGAAGAGCTCCTTAGCCTCTGCCAAAACAGAGTCTTTGTAGCCCTTGGTCTTCAACTTGACCAGAAGGTCTTCACAGCACTCGGCCATTCTCAGCCACTCCTCAGAAGGAATGGTACAGATGTCATCCCAGATATCCTCCCACTGTTCGTGAGGGATACTGTACTCAACAACATCAGGACATTCGTCCGACTCGGCGTTCTCAGCCAGGTGAATACAGTAGCGACGAAAGCGAGCGTACTCGCGTGCCAGCTCCTTAGAGATACGGCGACGCAGAGACGCGCCACCCTCGATCTCGTTCCATCCACCTTTGGTGAACTCGTACCAGACGTTGTTCTTGTACGACGCACATACGTACTGAGACTCGTACATGAGATACAGAGTCTGAGCGACGTCCACGTGTGTGGTGTTGAGGCACTTGGTAAGAAACTGTCTCACCTCGTTCCTCTTGAACTCCTTGTAAACCTTAGGTGAGTCCTTGGACGCCCAGAACTTGAGAGTCGGAAGATCCGCACCATCATAAGAGTTCAGAAGTGGCCACTCGCGACGACAGTCATCCTCGTCGAACGTGTCGTACTCCTCGCTAAAGTCGATCCAGAGTTGAAGAAACTCCTCCTCAAGATCACGCTTCATCAGATTCTTGACACACGCGCCGATCTCCAGCCAAAGGGACTTGACAGTCGCTCGGCGCTCACAAAGCATATCGATTAGTACACGTACTTTCTCCGTGGCTCCTCCTTCTGCGTTGTCAGGATTGACAGCCTCAATGACCTCAACGGTCTGAGTCTTCTTTTTCTTTTTCTTCTTCTTGCCTTTTTTCTCCTCGGTTACTTCCGCAGAGGGTTTCGCCTTACTTAACCTCTTCTTCATGTCCTTCAGATCACGCCTTTTCTCAGCACGATCATCTTTGGTCTCGGTGCGATTGAACGCATCAAGATCAGGAACCTCGAGATCATCAAGATCAAGATCAGGAATGAAGTCAGGTTCTGCTCCTGTAGGAGGTTCTGTTAGCTTGACAGTGACCTTCTCATCACCATCTCCATCGTCCTCAACATCAGATCCATCTTCAGCCTCAGACTCGTTCTCCACCTCGTGATGAAGTAGGCCTGTCTCTGTGACATCCTTGGAAAGCTTGGGCTTCGGAACGGCATGACGAGTCGTTACTCTCCAGTAAGAGAGATAACGAGGAAGCGATACCGCTCCCAGATCGTCTTTGGGGCGTTCACGAAGATCCATATCCAGGACGTACGCGAGCTCATAAGGCTCTCGACGAGGTTTTGTCGAACCGTACAGAAGCCATCCGTTACGGTTGATCACTGCTTCGTCCAGAACCTCCTCAACTGTGCCGTTCGTGCCGAGAGCGGCGATCACACGTGGTAATCGCTCGTCTTTCAGCACCTCTTGGCGCATGCGAAGATGAACGGCTGGGAAAGCACGAAGGGCTGGATTGACAGCATGCCAACCATCCTTCACGAACTTACGACCGTCTTGCTCCACAATGTAAGGTTCTGTCCTCTGAGTAACAACCCAGAAAGCGTGATTCTTGTCCTCTTCATGACGAAAGTAGAAGTTCTGATCATACACTCGTTTGTAAGCACCCAATACCTCCCGAATACTTTGGAAGTTGTGCTTTCGCAGATTGATGATATCTTGGGGTTCCACGTCTTCATCAAGTGGGTATTTCAGATCCACGTCAATCACAAGGGGAAGCTCCATATGAGGTAGAGGTTTCTCTACAATTCCCAAGGTGCTTCCGTTCTTGAGCTCACCTTCATACCTAACGAAAAACTCCTCCATCTGATCCTGAGGAATGGAGAACTTCCCGTACGGTGGACACATGCTCAGATGTGTCTCCGTACGGGAGGAAACTCTCTCGTTCAAAGATGAGAAGCGGAAACGCTGTAAGTACTCGATAAACTGTCGTGAAGGTGCGCGGTGATTACTCGCTTGTGGAAAAGACATCGTTCTGGCGGTCGCGCCCGTACCCTTATCCAAGATTTTTCTTCCAGATTTCTTTCTCAAGTTTGCCCTAGTGTGTTGACGATTCATCGATTTTTCTTTCTCATTACCGTTAACGCTCTGGGATAACTTTGGTTGTGACATGTTTTAACAGCTCGCTACCCCATATCTGGGATCCTTTTATGCCATATTTTTTATGACAACGTCATGGGATTTCTCGATATTTTTTCGGGAAATCCCATGTTCCTGATTCAAGACTGGCTTAAACGCACCTGTGTATATAGAGAGCGTTTGTGGATATTCTAAAGATTTTTTAAAATGGAGCCAATTCCTTTCGGAAAAAAGCGTGCCTTGCTTGTGAAGGACTCTTCAAGACGTATGTTGATTCTGAACTCCTTACGGAGGTTCGCCTCAGTTCGTCTTTGGGAGAAGTCCGTTACTGGCCTTAAAACTCGTGATGATGTCCAGCCTGTCTCTTACGAGACCTTCCAGCGCCTTCGTCAGACTCCTCATCTAGCTCGTTTTGTTCCTGAGAGCCGAAACAAGAGAGGTGTGAAGAGGGCGTGTCCTGAGTTTTTCCTTTTTCTGACTACTCTTCCTGATAGTTCCAGGAAGATCTGCTGTATGATTGAGAAGCGTTGCCCTTTGGACAGTTCTCGCATCTACCAACTTCGCTTCCGTTTTCGGGAGTCTCTTTTCTCAGGCTCTCTTCTTTCAGGTGTGTTTCTACAGACTACTGAGGATAGGGCACCTGAAAGAATGGAGGTGACAGAAGGGTTCGGCACTTTCTTCAAGAACTGTCGTCACTCTATCTCCGCCCCTCAGAGGCAGAAGAACTGGTTGTTTCTGGCTGATGATATCTGGATTCACAAGGGGAAAGACATACCTCTACCCCTGGCTCAGCGTCTGGTATGTCTCCAGGATCTTCTGGGTATGGATCTTTACCCCGACTCTCGTCTTGATGTCTGTGATTTTGCTGTGGCGCGTTACGCCGATTACAACACGATCGAGGACTTTCTGCGTAACGAGAGAAAGTACTTCCCTTTCGACATCTCTGATCACAAAGTGACTTTTGTCTCCACTCAAGGAACCCCGGGTCTGGAGGAGCACAAAGCATCACTGGCACAACCTGTTCCCACACCTAGCATGGATGACTCTGTTATCTTTCGTAATGGTGAGTGGAGTATGCAGGGTGGTACTGGCGCCCCTCTCTACAAGCCGTCATCAGATACTAAGTCAAACTCTACATCCACCTCACATACACAGTCTCTCTCCACAGGACAGAGGGAGACCATGAGGTTGGAGAAATCAGAGTTTCCTGACGTGTACTGGGTTGTTCAGCCTACCTCAGGAAAGAGATTGGGTGCGGCGCGTGTGCGTTCCCTTCAGGAGTCACAGTTGCTACGAGAGAGATTTCAGGAGGTCGAGCAGAGCGCTCAGGAGGACGGAAAGTCACACCTCATGATCACTTGTGTGTTCGAGGAGGAGTTCCTCAAGTGGCGTCCTCTCCTAATCACACATTAGGCTCCTTCATCGTGATAGATACCTCGGGACCGACGGGACCGTCAAGCCCGAGAATCTGAGGGTTAAGTTGTTGTTGAGGAGCGTTGTTCTGTTTGATCGCCTCCTGTAGTTTCTTCAGGTCTTGCGAGATCTTGTTGATCTTGGCAGCCTTAGCTGCGGTTAAGGGACCCTTGAGAGGATTCGACAAATTCTTCTTTTGAGGAGAGAGTTTAGCACTCTCACTAAGGTTTTCCTGGGATTGTGCTTGAACGGCTTTGATATCTCCACCGTTCTTATCATCCTTCTCATCTTTCTCATCTTTCTCATCCTTCTCCTCAATGATAGGGGGAAGAGAGGGCTTCGGGTCTTTAGGTGGTGAGACACGTTGAGTCACCATAGAAGGTGTAACCTGTTGTTGTTGCTGTGGTGTAGCGAAGCGAATACCTTGTGCGACATCGACAGCTGCCTTAAGGGTGGTTGCCTCTTGAAGGTTCCACGTGCCTCTTTGCTGTCCGACATGTACGGCGTTAATAAGAAACTGAATAGCTTGCTGAGGTGTAATTTGTTGTGCCATATCTGAGTCGACTACTATATGTTCGTCAGATAAGTTGTTATCGCAGTTTGAACGAGAAGACAATTTTCTACAAGATAGTATACTCCAAATCGGGGAAAGTGAGAGAATGTCCACACAAAGTCTGTGTTTTCCTGATGTGGCTCCGTATGTTGTAGACACTTGCCTAGCCTGTCCAACCGTCTCAGAGGTGGCATGGGGTCTTCGTTATAATTGTCCTGGCCCTTCATGTGGTCAGTCTGGTGGCAAAAGAGGGCGTAACAAACGTCCTGAAGTAACAAAGGAGTTTATGTTGAGACTTCTTAAACCCGTTGTCGCGAACAAGGATGACAACAGAGAGCAACGTATTCGTAAGTGCTCAAATCAGTTGAAATCTCTTGTCTCCCTCTCTGACTTCGTTTACAACAAGACGAAAGGTGAGGAAGGCCTTGATCTTATCTGCCGTCACATGGCGGATCTTCGAGACGCCTTTCCTAAAATGGATCTCTCTGTAACACATTTCAGAGACTTTGAGAAACATTCATCTGTCTCCATCCTAGTGGCACAAGGAATTATGAAAGGCCCCTGGTTGAATCGTCCAGCTAGTGGAGAGTACGAATATCTCGCCGTTGTTTTTCATCTTCTTCCTAACAAGGAAAAGTCTAAGGTGAACGAGGTTCACTTCCGATCAGAGTTTCTCTCTGAGGAGACCTACCGTAAGTTACGTGCTCTTGATCTTTTACACACTGCGTTCGCTGTTAACGCTAGTGCTAAGGAGATTATAAAGGAGAACGTGGAGAAAGTTGCCAAGAACAATCGTAATCGTAACATCGCACCTAGTGCTCTCCCTGTTGTCGGAGTTCCATTGCTTCTGGCTGCCTCCGTGGCGGAGAATCGAGAAAATCGTAACAACGCTCGTTTCCAGAGGGAGCTGGCAGAGGCGGAGAGGAATATCAAGAACCAAGATAAGGAGTTGAACGCCAACGTAAATCTTATTGAGAATAACCAAGCTCTTATCAACGACAACAATGAGGACAGTGAGACAGATCAAGACGAGGAGGACGATAATGAAGGAAACAAAGCGATTAAGATTGAGTTAGAGACAGAAAACAACAATAATAATAATGAGCCTGAGAACAACGCTTACTACAGAGCTAATGAGAATGATGATGACGACGATGATGATGGTGAGAATGGTGAGAATGGTGAGAATGGTGAGAATGGTGAGGATGAAAACCTTAATGTTGAGGGTAAGAAAACCGAGAATCTCGTTATGAATCCTCTTGTTAGAGCGGAGTTAGAACGTGCTGGCCTTGATCCTAACAAAGGTGCTCAACAGAACACCGAGTTACTTCTTAACGCGAAGAACAGACTGGAACAATCAGGTGGTGACGGCTACTACGCCGCTGTCGAACAGATTCCTGTTGGTGGTCAGCCTGTCTACCAAGGCTACAGTTCGTGTTGCCCACCTTACTTTACAACAGACGGGTCTCAGTGGGACGCTATGTGTTCCGGAATGCAAGGTGGTAGAGCCGTAGGCCAAGAGATCGCTTTCGGATCTAAAACTCTCAGCATGATGAAAGACGGTGTTGTCTACTCAATGACAGCAAGTGTTCTGGACTCTGCTGGTAACGATACCGCTGATGCCATGGGTATGACAGGTCCTATGAAGCGCCGAGTGAAGAATCACCTGTCAAAACACATGCATGATCACGCACGTGCGATCGTTCGAAAGAACGTGGATCAAGGAGTGGAGAAACTGTCCGACGCTATCCCTCATTCGAAGAATATGAGACTTATCGTTGTTCCTCAAACAGCTGGTGCTCGTAAAGCGAAGAAAGGTGGTAATCTTCTGGGAACTCTTGGTACTATTCTTTTCCCAGCTGGTACTGCTGTGGACAACGTCGTGCCTTGGTTGCTCACGATTGGCGCTCTTATGGGAAAGAGAATCGAGACTGATCTTTACGACATTACTGGGTCAGCCAGTAAATCTCGTAAGAGAAAGGGTACTCGTAAGGGTATGGTTCGTAAGACAGCTCGTCGTGCTTACGAGGGTCTTGGTAAGAAAAAGAGGAGAAGAGCACCTGCGAAATCTCGTAAGCGTTCGGCGTCGAAGACGCGAAAACGCACGGCGTCGAAGACGCGAAAACGCACGGCGTCGAAGACGCGAAAACGCACGGCGTCGAAGACGCGAAAACGCACGGCGTCGAAGACGCGAAAACGCACCACCTCTAAGTCCAAGACACGTAAGCGTTCAACATCAAAGGGGCGCAAACGTAAAGCTCCGAAGCGTAAGCCTCAGAAGAAGAAGAGTCTACCTCGTCGGGGACGACGCTGGCAACCTCTGACAAACTCAGACATTCGTAGAATTATGTCCCAGAGGGGTGGTATGAAAGGGGGTTTCTGCGGAGCCGGTATATGTGGTGACGCTGTTCTCTCACCTTTTGACGGATGTCGCCGTCCTGAATGGGGACCTCGTAACTGGGTGAAACCTAACGTGAAGGACCCGATCTGTATTTAATACAGGAGGATGTGACGTAAGGAACACCCGATTTGTATCTAATTTTTTACAAACTATGTAATGTGTATCACTAAATAGGAAAGGTTCCCCCGGTAGCCCCGGCGAGAATCATATCCATCACATGATCATCAACCTGCATCTCAGGTGGTGCTAACAAGTCAGGTACTTTATCACCTGTGTCGTTAGTCGCTACACTTTCATCCTTGGTAATACTTTCCAGATCCGCGTCCACCTCATCGGGAGTGACGAAGTTCTCCACGCATGCCTCTAGCATATCCTGAAGGACATCTGTCTTTTCATCGAAGCACACCTCCTGAATAGGGTAGTGAGCCTTGCGAAAGTAATCACGCCTTCGCCAAGCCTGCGAGGAGAAAGACGCGAAGTCGTCCACGATGTCGACCACAAGTGGGGGACGATCCTCGGGGTACTCCGGCTTTCTCTGAACACGCCCTACACACTGCTCAACGGTTCCCGCGTTTCCTTTCGAGGTTGCGAGCACAAGGGTGTCCAGAATAGGAATGTCCATAGCCTCTTTCGCCATCGCGTAAGTGGCCAGAATGAGATCACATGTCGCGGAGACCTTGCGTTCTTTCGAGGTCGTCTCTCCGATGTAGTACCCGATACGAAAAGGAAGGTCTCCCGGATCGGTGGATCCCACATCATGCTGAAGTTGCTTGTGAATGTCTCGAAGATACTGAATGCGTTCCGATAGCACCAGAATATGCCTCTTGTCCTCAACAATGAAGAAGCGAATCGCAGCAGCGATGAGAGCGACACGTTTCGGACACTCGATCAGCTTACTAATCATTTTCACAGTGTCAGGCTTACCCCGATAGTTGCGCCTCTCTCTGTAACACCCATTCGAGGGAAGTGTCTTGAACTGAAGACGAATTACCTGGGTATTTTTCGGGTTTTTCTTAGCCTTTCTTTTGTTAATCCTGTAAACAATCGGACCGATGAACATCTTAGTGACTTTCGTCATCCCGTCAGGACGATTCGGTGTCGCGGAGAGACCAAAGTGGTACTTGGTCTGAACACGCCTGAGAGCCTTAGAGAACACTCTTGAGGGCACACAGTGTACCTCGTCGTAGATGACCATCCCGAAGCTCTTATAAATGCTCAACGAATAGTCGCACATAGATATGCTCTGTAGCATTCCGATCACGATGTCCTTGTTCTCGATCTCCTGTTTCTTCTGTCGCAGAATACCGACACGAGCGGTGGGCAGGAACTGTGAGATGCGTTCCTCCCACTGCTCCATCAGAAACTCCTTCGCCACAACAATTAGAGTCTTGACGCCGAGTTTGTGTACGAGGTAAAGCCCTAAACAGGTGTTGTGAGTGACAGTGAAATCCCCGAGAAGGAATCTACGATTGCCATCAATCTCAAACCCGTAATAGTCATCAACCTCCAGTTTCTCAAGATGAATCCTTGTTACCAAAGCATCCTTGATCTGTTTGCGAGGTTCTGCTCTTTTACGGGCGATCAAAGTAGGAATATTCTGAAGACCTTCACCATGAATCTTAGTTCTGTAGTATGTTCCTGTTCTCTTCTTACCTTTGTACATACATGACTTCTCACACTTCTTCTTGTAAGCGGCGAATCCGAGGGAACGCGCCAAGTAGATGATGTCATCAAGTAAAGTCTCGTTCTTTTGGGTAATGTCAAAGGTACCATGAGTGTAATGTCCATCCGCATCAAGAATACCAGCAAGAACCTTTAAGCGTATATCACGTGAGTTACACTTGTAATCAGTAGGAATATGTTTGTTCATTATCATATCTTGTTTCCGTAATTCCTCCATTAGAGGATTCTTCGTAGGTACACTACACATATTGTAGTCATACTGAGATTGATATCGTAAGTACATATCGTACTCACTTAGTTTTCTCACGAGATATTGAATCACTACTGCATCCTGTGTGGAAATACCAGTTCCTCTTGACATTCCATCACCAAGCCAGAGTCCAATAATGTAAGGATCGAACCCGACCTTCTTCTCTGGAAACTCCACACCAACTCGATAGCCCAGAAGAGGACCACCGCGTCCGTGGTAACTTTTTGGGAGTTTTAAGTAGTCTTTCACCTCCATATCAACAATTGTACCTTTCCTCCATTTCTTACTTCGATCAACTGAACACTTCAAGGAGAGAATGTGAGACTCATTCACGATGTAAGGGTCACCCTTCTTCGGAACAACCTTGTACATCTGCTCTCTACCAGTACAGGTGGAGAGAACAGTACGAGGAGTTGAGTCATCGCCCATAAGAAGCTCTCCAGGCTTGATGTCTTGAACCATCTTGATAGATCCGTCATACATCATCACTGGAGTGTCCTTTCCGAGACATTTACCAAATCCACATGGAAGGCAGAGAATACCACCTCCTTGATCACGAGCCGCTTTCAGACATGCTCGCACAGGCGCGAGCTGTTTCTCTCTTAGCTCTCCGTTGAACTCGAGCTTCACTTCTTGGATATGCTTGTTATTCTTGTCCTTGTCCGGCTGTCCGTACTTGCGAATCCCGTAGAACTTCGGGATGAAGATCTTGGAGCCGTTTTTAGCCTTCCCGAAAACCGGGAAAGGTTCCGGAGGAGGCCCGTACCCCTCGACGTGATTCGGTCGAAAGGTGAGATCGTGTTCTAGCGTGGTTAACTGCTCAGTAGTGAGATCCTCGGTGTACAGTGTGTACCCTCTCTCTCCCATGTAAGTGCGAGGCTTTCCCTTTTTCGCGGGACGTGTAAGAGTTTTCTGCTCGGCCATTTTGAGAGTTTTCTACTTGGGAATGAGAAAAGCCGGGAACGAGCTATCAATTTTACTATACGTGGCTTTGTTTATCCCACCGCCAAACGAAAGAAAATCTTTTCTATTCTTATATTAGCTTTCTACTATGGCGAAACGTAGATCCAAATCTAAGAAAGTCATGGGCTGGAACGAGTACCAGGTTCTGAGGGCGATTGTCGCTCTCGCTATCGTTGTTTACATTGTCGGAATCGTGCCTTCTTACTCGAAGGTTGTCGGTGATCTCTTCCACGAGCCTGTGGTCAAGCTTATCTTCCTGGCTCTTATCGTCGCAGTAGGATACATGGACTCGATGCTGGGTGTTCTCCTGGCGGTCGCGTTCCTTGTCTCCATGCTCTCCTCGGCTCAGTACCAGGCAACACCTCTGGGACAAGCTGTGAGTGGTGTACAGGCAGGTGCTCGCCAGGTCGTGCGTCTTCCTGAGGAGGTCGTACAACATGTGACTCACCCGTCTGTTTCTGGAGCTCCTGCTAAGGAGTCTATGTCCAACCCTCTCGGTGGAGCAGGATACCAAACTCCTAACGCTCAACAGGCGTTCGAGATGAACGAGCAGGCTGGTCAGGCTCTTATGGGACAGGGTGCTGACTGTACCGTGATCCCTCCTCCTACTGGCGGATGTGATCCTATCGTAGGCTACAACGCTCCTTACGACTGCGTCTGTAACGAGAATTGCGCTGACGAATGTGACAAGGACAACCGTGGTTGTCTGTGTACAGGTGTCGCCACCTGGAATGATGAGCTGAACGCTCAAGGCCTTAACTACCCGATGGGTTACGCCGGGAGTCAAGAAGGCGCTACTTACAACTAAGATGTTTGCTGATTAGCGGGAGATATTGATGATTCTACTTGTACTGTTGGCTGGGATGGGACAGGAACATTTCTGGGAGATACAGAACTGCCAGAACTGTTACCAATAGCCCCCATCTCAACACTTGTATTTACCGGTGCTTTATCACCACCACTTTTACCTCTTTTTGTCCACCAATGTATTAAAAAGCCTAATACAATCACAATAACAATACCTATGAGAACGTACTTTCCCCATCTGGAGAACCAACCTTTCTTGGAGCTATCATCTTTTGGACAATCTGGCTCTGGACACTCTTTATCATCCTTCTCATCATCCTTCTTCTTCTGCTTCATGAATTGATGTACTGTTGCTTGTACCTCTGGAATAATCTCCGGAACCATCTTGTATCGAATATCGATAGGTTGCGGAGATATGTTCTCATTAAGCTCAATGTACGTGTTGCCAGGCATTTTGCGAGGAGGCGCCGATGTTGCTTTCACAAGTGCTGGAGCACCTCCGGAAAGTCTGGATGCGAAATTGTTGTAGAAAGTACGTGGAAATGTCAGAGCTGATTCTGGTGAGTAGAATACGATGTAGTTCACTGTCGGGTCGTTCCCATCTGTCCATCTTACAAACTTTCTCTTGTCCTCACGAGGCAGGAACATTCGTGGTGTCCACATCTCCACACCAGGGACAGCGTTGTTTCTTCCTTTCCTAGGAATAGCTCCTGCCAGGCTCATCATCGTTTTGTGTAATCCTTTCTCTGTCAAGTCCTCCGGTTCCTCGTCTCCTTGTGAGACCATGACAGGTGTAACGGTCACGATAGATCTAGATCCTGACTTACTGCGAAACACCATTCCTACCTCCATCGGATACCTGGATTTTGCTACAGAGAACTTTGATGGTGCCTGAATGAAGATGTCTTGTAAATAGTACTCCCGGTTGAGACCACCGGTGTACAAAGCGAGATCGGGATTAGGGTTGTTAAAGTCTCCGTTGTGAGAGAGCTGAAATAACTTCTTTCTTTTAACTGTCTTACCAGGACGCCCAGTCACAGCGGACAACGCTTTCTCCTTAAGATCTCCTGGTGGAATGGTAGTGTCAACCGTCGGATCAATCCGGATAACACTGTCAGATCCACTGACAGTCATGCCACGAATGTAATCCTTGAAATCCCACTTATCGACCTCCATCGCACACATCGCGCTACACAACGAGTAAGTAACTGTCTCGTTGTCCTCAGTGCCTAGTGAGAAGTCTCTTGAGTCGTTCGAGAACGTCTTCTGAAACACGGATTCCCAAGTAGTGTCCGTCATGGGATCTTACATACTTTCCGCCAGACATTTTTCAGCTTGAAAAATGTACATTATTTATATAGCCGACAGTACACTAAGATGGCTGGTCTTGTTCTTAGAGGTCACTGGGTATGGATCTTTCCCCTTTTTATCGCGTTCATCACTCTGATGATCTACCATGATTGGTGGAGACCAATGAAGGAGTACTTTTACGTTATGGAGAGGATGGAAAACCAGGAAAGTAACAGCGAATCTCCTAAAGATGGTAAGCAAAGGGAAAAGTCCAAGAAGCAAGAGAAAAAGATAGAGGAGGATGCTGACAAAGAAGAGAGGAAAATGGAGGATGATGAGGAACTGTTGGAGTCAGAGGACAAACAGATGGAAGCCACAGTAGAAGTACCAACAAAGGAGGACTTCACCAGTTTCGATCACACCGCAGAGGTTCTGAGAAAAGGATGGAGACATAAGCCTTTACCACAACCTCTGCAACCTTATTACGGGCCTATTCGTGGGTTTAACTGTGGTGAGTACTCAGAGTTTCAGTTCTCTAATTTCGTACCACCCTGTCTTGAGTACGGGAAGTGTAACTCGAAATGGATTGAACCACCAGACTGCCCTAGCGATTACATATTCCCTGGCAAGATCGCTTACAAGGGTGAGGTTCCCCTAACCCCATACTTTCTTAATCATGAGAAGGACGTTGTCAACAAGAGAATAGAGGCCGACCTGAAGAGACCAGATGGTCACCGTAGGCTAAAAGCGTTAGAAGCTGATTTCTTCGAAAGGCCACAGTACATGTATCACAGAGGTGACAGCACCTGGAGTCCCAGGCTGAATGCGGAGGACAGGTACCGTCAGAAGTCAGCCTTCTGAGCGGTAGGCGATAAATCTGTACCGTCAGAAGTCAGCTTTCTGAGCGCTTAATAGAGATTTTGTATTTTCCCACTTATTATAGTAAGGAATTGTTCGAAATAACCAACTTTTTGATAACAGTTAAAAGGTTTAAGCTGAGAAAATTATATTGGGTAAGAATAGCCAACCCCTGATTCCCGAAACATGTCATCAACCGACATTTTTAACAGTTTTTCACCCATGACGAAAAGACCGCACGAACTGGAGACTCTATCTCTAAAGGGCGCGAAGAAGATTTCGCAGGCTAGCCCTCCATCGAGTCCCGAGTTTGTCAAACTTTACGATGTGAACACATCCCGCGATGAGTTTATCGAACCCATCCTTCGTGAGAACCCGAATCGCTTCGTGATCTTCCCAATCAAGTACACAAAGTTGTGGAAACATTACAAAGACATGATGGCGTGCTTCTGGACACCGGAAGAGATCGATTTCTCAAAAGATGGACAAGACTGGGCTAGACTCAATGGGGATGAGAAGCATTTTATCAAGAATGTTCTGGCTTTTTTCGCAGGGTCAGATGGCATTGTCATGGAAAACTTGGCTCAACGTTTCTCTAATGAGGTACAAATTCCTGAGGCGCGTCACTGTTACGGTTATCAGATTATGATTGAGGCTGTTCACTCCGAGACATACTCTCTCATGATTGACACGTACGTGAAAGATCCTGTTGAGAAGAAGAGATTGTTCAACGCTATCGAGACTATCCCATGTGTTGGTAAGAAGGCGGATTGGGCGTTGAAGTGGATTGAGGACGACCATTCTACGTTCGCGATGCGCCTTGTCGCTTTCGCAGCGATTGAGGGTATCTTTTTCTCTGGTTCTTTCTGCGCTATTTACTGGCTGAAACAACGTGGACTCATGCCAGGACTCACGTTCTCGAACGAGCTGATCTCTCGTGATGAAGGGCAACACACTGATCTCGCGGTTCTTCTTCTTGAGGAGATGAAGAGGAAACCCGCAGAGGAACAGGTACACGCTCTCATCAAAGAGGCTGTCACTATCGAGAAAGAGTTCATCACTGAGTCTTTGCCTTGTTCTCTTATCGGTATGAACTCGCGTCTGATGAAACAGTACATCGAGTTTGTGGCGGATCGCCTTGTCGCGCAGATGGGATACAAGAAAATCTGGAATACAAAGAATCCTTTTGACTGGATGGAACTTATCTCACTCGCACCTAAATCGAACTTCTTTGAGAGACGTGTTGGGCAGTACGTGAAAGCCGGGGTTGGCAAGAGCGCTGAGGATAATCAAATATCCTTTGACGACGAAGATGATTTCTAGTTTATCACTTAACATCACTAAATTTAACTGATCTAAAGTAATTTTGGCCTCCTTGACCTAACCGAGTACTCGGAAAGATCAAGGAGGCCAAAATTATTTTTTTGTTTTTGTTTTTGTTTTATTTTTCAATATTTGTTACGTACGCAACAATGGTGTTCGGTAATATGTACTGACTACTTCTTACGACGTCTACGAGTCACGTTTCTCTGTGAACTCTTCACGATGTTCAGCTGGACATCCTGCTGGAACTTGACCGCTGGAAGAGCGTGCTCCTCAAAACCCTCGATATCATAACCGAATGTGAAGTCAGAGTCATCCACTTGTACAGGTCTTGTACCGATGTCTCGCATATAGTCCTCCAGACGGATATCCTTGGATTCAAGGTTGAAGTCCTCGTCAAACTCGAACGCCTCGGTGTCCTCCAGAGGTGCCATCGCTGGCGAGTGTGTCAGCTCAGCCATCTCGCTCACCTTGGGTTCTGGTGGCAGAAGCGTCTCTGACGAACGAGCCTCCACAGGATCCGGTAGCAGATCTTGGTTCAGGAGAACATCGAACGCGTTGGTACCTGTCTTCACCGCCTGACCAGCGATGATGTTAGCTGATGTACCGTTCATGTTGTCCTTCTCGGCGAAGATACCAGCAGAGATGAGAACCTTGTCCATAACCTCGTACGTGGCACGTCCAAGAGGACTGATGTACGGAGACTTGCCGAAGCCGTGACGTTGAATCTGCATCACGATTCCACGGTATGTCATCAGATCAGCCAGCACAGAGAAGTGTCTGTAGTCGATCTCAGAGGCACCACCGTTAGCGATGGTCGCCTCGATCTCACGAATGATCGCGTAACGAGCACCCTCAATGCCGAACAGGTTGTGAATCTCCGAGATGTCGTTCGTGGTAGTACGTACAGTGTCCACGTAGTCATTGGAAAGAACCTCAACCATGTTCGATCCGGTCGTACGCAGAATCCACTCCTTAACAATCTCAGGTGTTCCGTCCTCCTTGTAGTGTACCTGACTCTCCTTGTCAAGAACAACCTTCTTGATACCTGGCACACCACGCAGAGGTAGAGTCAGTAGACAGTCACCGAGAGAGCGGAAGAACGCGATGTAGTCCTCACCTTCATCAAAGTCCTGGTGTACACGAATGCGCATGGTCAGGTTACTGCTGTTCATGTCAGGGACAACACACTGAATATCAGTATCTACGTTACAGTTCTTCACGATCTCGTCGTATACATCCTGCATGTAGATACCACGTTGAAGCATCGCCTCGCGATCGAACTCCATCCAGAGAACCCAGTTACTCAATGAGTCAGGATCATCACACTCCATCTCCATCAGCTCCAGCATCTCCTCGAACACCTCGTACGCGCGCTCCTCCTCCTCATACTTGCCACCCTTCACGTTAGGCACGTACATGATCTCGGAGTGTGCGAGAATGTCCTGAATCTCTGTGTACTCAAGAGCGTTCTTCACCTCAATGGCTGCGTCACGGTTCTCTGCGTACTCAGGCTTCATGTAGATCACCATGGAAGGAGTCTTGATATCCTTTGACATGTTGATGATCTCTTGCGCACGAGGCACACCGGAGTTCGTGATCATCGCCTTAGCACCTACACCTGCAAAATGAAATGTATCACGCACATGAAGACCACCAAGAAGACAGAAGTTGCGCGTGTCAGCGACAGTGAGATCGAACACATGAGACTTTGTTGACTTAACCTCATCAATCGAGATAACCTTGTCAAAGTAAACCTCACTGTTAACAGCCTCTTCAATAATCAATCTGTCCTCCTCTGACAGATCTTCCTTTAGCATCTGTCTCAACTCATCCCTGCGATAATCACCATCCAGTTGAGATGTAACAACACTTGGAATAATGTCGTTACAGAAAGAGTTTCGCGCGTACTGGTGACTACAGATCTTCTCAAGTTTTTCCTGCTTACTGTTGTCAGTCAGTCTGATTGACCGGATGAATCTCTGTGCGAAACGGTTTCTCATACAGATAGACCAGTGAGGAAGAATGTTCTTTGATCCGACATTGTTCTTCTTAACAATTGTTGGTCCGTACTTTCTTCCGAATACTCCGAACACGGCCAGAAGATCCAACACACCGTCCAACAGAGTCTCCGAGACAGACGTTGCGTAAACAGCTTTCTCTTTTAGATTGACTGTTCCGTCACCGCTGAAATACCCGTCCAGAACTCCTCGAACAAACTCTTTGTTCGCTGTGAAAGCGAAAGGTGGCACGAACTTATTAGCAGATCCGTTTCCACACATTCTCTCCATCAGAGTCGCCAGAAGAACAGAGTGAATCTTCAGGTCAGTGCTTTTGGAGCCCTTGAATCTTTTGTTCGTTGAGACATCTGTATGGTATCCTACAGAGTACCTGTCCAGAAACTGCTTCAGACGAGTCTGGTACTTCTCGTCGTTATTTGAGATGTGTACATACGTCTTCGTGACACCACCCTCTGCCAGATAGGCACCCACAAAGAACCCGAACTCCTCATCAAGTGTCATACTCTCAGGAATCTTACTTGTTGTTCTGTTACATTTCTTGGGATAGATAACACCTTTCTCAATAACTTGTTTTCTCTTGAGAGCGTCCATACAACTGTCTGATCTCTTGTAAGGAACAACGAAGTCAACTCCTTGTGCTTTCGAGAACCAGTGTCTCTCACCGTTCGAGACAGAGATATCTCGTATCTTCTTGGCTTTGTACAGCTCAGATCCGTAAAGAAACTCTGTTCTCGGAAGATAGTGAGAGAGATCAATCTCCTTGCGTACGTTCTTACACTCTGGAAACTGAATCGTCACTGGTAGATAATCACCCACCTTCAACTCCTCACCTGTAACACCCACGATCAGATTATCACGTCTGGCCAAGAACGACTTAGCCTTTGTCGCGTGAACAACACGTCCTGCTTTAGTACGAACCTTCAGCAGTACTCCGTCCTTTCCAGGAAGATGCTTCGTGACTGCCTCCAGTTTCTTCCAGTGTGTCTTCCCGTTCTCATCAACACATACAACCTCGTAGTCCTTCTGTGACACATCCACATAGGTCGTGTCATTCTCCAGATACTGCGTCCTTGATTTCTCAGCCTCCTCAATCTCTCTCTCAATAAAATCACCAATCTGTCCTGAGAAACACTCTGTACCGTTAACCGTGATCTTATCGGTGTAATCGATACTGTTGAGAGTAAGCTGAGTGACGGGTTCACCGATAGACTGTGCTGCCACGATACCAACCATCTCACCAGGATTCACGTACGCGTACATGATCTTGTGACGAATCATCTGTATGGCGTGACGGAACACCGATCGAGGCATCCTGTACTTGAGAAGACACTGCTTGGAGGAGAGATGTGAGCGGATCATGATCTTCAGGATTGGGTATGATTTTTTGTTAGGAGTGTACTTCACCACGAACTCTGTTAGCTCACGAACACCCTCAATGATCTCCTTCGGAGTGATATCAGAGATATCACCCTTCTCGATGTGGAACTGATCTGTTATCTCCTGAAGCATCCTCTTGAAGTTCACCGGTGAGAGCACCGATCGCTCCATCGACTTCTGATTGGGGAAGAGCTCGTAGCGCAGACGACGGCGATCCTCCTGAATCTGCTCCCACTCCTCCTCCATCGCTTTCGTCTGTTCAGCCTTCTGCTTCTGCATGGTGGTGTAAGCCTCTGATGTGAGCACGTTCTCGCTCACATTATCAAAGCTCCACTGGTACTCCTTCGAAAGATCATTGTTGTCCATCGGCATGAGAATTAGAGGAACGTGCTCAAGCTTGACTGGGTCAAACCCGTCCAGACCGTATGTGTACTGAACAATATTGTTGGACGCGTCGCGAACAGTGTCGTCGTACGCCACTCGAAGATCCTCCATAGCCTTGATCAGACGACGCTGAATGTAACCGGTCTCTGCGGTACGAATGTGTGAGTTGATAGAACCGACACGAGAACCCATGGCGGCGTAAAAGAACTCATGAGGACGCATTCCGCTCATGTACGAGCTGTACACAAATCCACGAGACGCCAGTGACTGATCCCACTTAGTGAAGTGAGCCAGCGTTCTCCCGTTCCACCCGAAGTTCACACGCTTTCCGTCCACCATCTGCTGACCAACAGTTCCCATGATCTGGTTAAGGTTCGTGGAGTTACCCTTCGAACCGGACTTCACTGACTGAATAAAGTGGTTGTCCGCAGGAAGGTTATCCTGAACGATCTCCTCAACCTCCATAGTCGCCTCGTTAGCAATGTTCAGAATGTCGATCTCTAAGGCTGCCATGCGCAGAGACTCAGAGAGCTCGGGCTTGAACATACCAAGCTGAGACTTACGAATCAGCTCGTTCGCCTTCAGCATCTTGTTCTGAAGAACCTCCTGAATGTTGTCACGAGTCTCACGTGAGGGGATAGCATCACCGAATCCGATAGTGAACCCAGTCTCCTCCATCCATGCGACGACAAGACGTTGCAGATTATCCAGGAAGTCTCTGCAGACACGAGAGCCGAACTGGTTGAATATCGCCTGAATGATACCATTAGCACCACCACCCAGTGTCTTCTTGTCCATGAAACCATCCACGATCTCGCCGTTGTGAATAGAGATCTTCCCGTTCTCCAGAGAGACATTAGGAAGAATCACACTGAACAACTCCTTACCAGTCCAGAATCGCTTCTTGCGAGCCTCCATGTAGTTGAAGTTCGACTTCAGCTGAATCACTGGCATTAGGTAGTGAAACAACTGCTCACCAGTGATCGCGAGTGAGTCTTGTGTGAGTAAGTAAGAACCGATCATTGAGTCCTGTACGACGGAGATAATCGGCGTGGACTTAGCCGGGGAGATAATCTGCGTAGGCACCGCAGCGATCTCCTCCAGTTCCACACGAGTCTGTAGAGACTGGGGAATATGACAATTCATCTCATCCATTAGGATGAGCCCCGTCTTTCGAATCGGGGATTAGACTGTATCTTAAGCCGAATCTGGTTGACTAGACCGTCATTTTCGACCGACACCCGTTCAGTCGTTGAGAGCCTACCATAAGCTGTCAAAGCGCTCTTGTAAGCGATGCGCCCTTAGGTAGTAACCCTGCGGATTGCCCAATTCTTAGCGTTATTACCATTGGGAACGGCTATTAACCGTGTTCTCCTTAAACAGTTTCCTGTTCAGGGTGGTAGCTAAGACTCTAAGGGGTTTCCCGCATCAAGGTGTCTTGCGAGTAAGTGTTGCTGATATTCTTTCAGATATCCTTGTAAATCATCATTGATTTACTTGGATTTCTTTATTTCGAAATCTGCGTTTTACTTACTCACTAGGTGGTTATATTCGGTGACCCGAACCTGTTTTACAGCGTTTGTTCTTTCTAGGTATAACAGGTAACCTAGAAAGCGCCCACCTGTTGATGGCAATGAGATGAACGTTTACCATCGAAATCAGCGTTGTAAGGCTTACACACGAACACGTTCAGTCGGAAAGTGTTGTGCTCCACGATACGAGCCTTGTGCGCCATCATGCTCATTCTGTGTAGAGAAGGCTGACGGTTGAAAAGGCATATGTCACCGTCCTTGATGTGACGGTGTACGATGTCACCCACCTTCAGCTGAATCGAGTTAGGATCCACATGCTTCAGGTTGATGATACAAGGAGAAGGTGTGCCGTAACAGTCGTACTCAGTGCGCTCTATTTTTTTGGCACCTGGGTGGATGTTGGGTCCGTTACGCACCAGCGCTGACATCTCCTCCATGTTATCCTCTGTCACGACGTCTGGGAAGGTCAGCACCATCGCTATTTTTTTGGGCATACCGAACTCGTCGATCGAGATACCAGGATCGACGGAGATAACTGTACGGGCTGACCAGTCAACACGCTTACCCATGAGGTTACCACGGAGACGTGCGTCCTTACCAGTGATTCGCTCGCGGAGTGCCTTGATAAGCTTGCCAGAGCGTTGAACATTACGAAGGAATCCTGGGATCTTATTAGAGATCAGAGTCGCCACGTTGTACTGAAGGAAGTTGTACGCGGCGTCAATCTTGGTCTGATCCTCACCCTTCTCCAACTTCTTCTTGAGGGTGTTGTTCGCCTTCACTATCATGTGAAGGACGTACGTTAGATCATCCTCAGATCTCTGATTGTTCTCTCTCTGTACAGAGGGACGAACAGCCGGAGGAGGCACGGGAAGCGCTGTACAAATCATCCACTCAGGACGCGAGAAGACCGGGTCAAACCCGAGGAACACACAGTCCTCACGTGTGATGCGACGCAGAATCTCGTAAGCTTGCTGTGGGAAGATGCGTTGCTTACGAGAGATTGAGATGTCCCTGATAGCCTCCTCCTTGAACTCAGCAAGAATCGCGACCACAGTGTCCTTGTCCAGCCCTGGAATCTTCACCTGACCACGAAGCTTGTCCGATGTAAGAAGAGAGTACTTGGAAGGCTGAATAACACGGCATCCAGTGTTGTGGCAGCAACGAGGAGACTTCTGAGACTTTGTACTCGCCTCATAAATCACCTGAAAACGGTTCTCACCTGTCTTTCCCTGAAGGTTCTTCACCAGCTTCTTGTTATTCTTGCGAACAAGCAACGTTGAACAACGGAAGCAGACGCAAGGAAGAAGCTTCATCACGATGTGAACCAGATGCATGTGGTACACAGGGAGAGCAAGCTCGATATGTCCGAAGTGCCCCGGACACATCTCTGACTTGTTCTCACAGGTGGCACATTTGGGTCCACGATCGATCACACCCATGCGAGGATCGAACAATCCGTTGATAACGGGTTCGGATCCGTCATATGTATCAGGCTTCGTGATCTCACACACAGATCCCCGACGAATCATCTCGGGATCCATGAGTCCAAACTGGATCGCACCAATGCGACGAGTTGGTTGAAGATTTTTCAGTTCTCTGGCAAGGTCGTTCATCTTGACTTGATATAGCGAAGATAAGTGTCAGGGACTGCTACACAAGATACTCTGCTGGCTTTATGTATATGTTTTTTTCAGAAACGCAAAAGTTGTTATCGGAAGGTCTTCAGATATGTTTTTGTGTTTTTCTCAGAGCGCGCACTAGTATACCCGAGTGGCTTTAAGTCATGACATCAGTTTTTTTCTCTGCCCCTCAGATTTTTTGGGGTCCGCAAAAATATGAACTAACATAAAGATTTCAGAACTACGTGTTATCAGCTTCCGAAAAGATGTCGTGCCAAGGTATAGAGTACTTTCTTTCGACAGGTATGGGAAAGACAGAAGAGTCAAAACAAAGTGACAAAGATTCAGGACCTGTTACTCGTTCTAGAAGTAAAGCTCGTCAAGGACAAATTAAGAGAAAGCGGTCTTCTCATGGCGACAAGCCACCTGCCAAAAAGAAAAAGGAAGATGTTAACCAAGGGTCTTCCTTTTCCGAGAGCGATGCAGGCTCCGGAGACAACTCATCAAGCGATGAAGAGTATGACTATGATTACGTGCCACCCACCGAGTCCGAGGAGTCTGAAGAAGAAGGGTCGGATGACGGCGATGACGGCGATGACGGCGATGAGGAGTCTGGAGACAATGAGATGGAGACAGAGGATCTGAAAAAGGTTGAGCCTCGTGTGAAGCGACGCAAGATCGTACACCGAGAGCAAGATGAAGTAGAAGGGGAAGATGAAGAAGGCTCTGAGGAGGAGGGTGATGAGATGGAGGACGGTGAGATTGACATCGAGGAGGATGAGAAACTACAAGATTTCATCTCGCAACTCGCAGCCAAACTTGGACAAGAGGTGTACGAGAACGCGATGGCTCGTGCTGATCAGCATGACGCTGAGATGGACACCGCAGAAGCCATGGGGATGATGGGTCAAGGTAGTCAACCTCAACTTCTCATTGTCGGAGGGCAGATGCCTGGCATAGGAGGTCAACGGGACAGCATCGTTATCGAGATGAAAAAGTCAGGGATAGATGAGAAAAATAACAAGGAAGATGAGGATGAGGACAACTGTTGTAAGAAGGGAGGAAATCGTGAGTCTCGTTGGGACAAGAAAGGCAAGGATTACAATCTGCGCAAGCGTCCCACTGACTTTCGTGAGTCTCTTACTCCTGAACAGAAGGAGAAGTTAGAGGCGGTAGAGAAACAGATCTGGGAGATGAATCGTCACCAAGTCCCTCCACGTTACAAGATCCTTCTGTCTAATCTGACTATCGGATCCAAGCAGAAGATTCTGGCTAACATGGATCGTCTGGCTTACATGAACTCGTACAGCTCGGAGTACTCCAAGCTTACGCAGTGGCTAGACGGCGTTCTCTCCATTCCGTTCGACACCAAGATGGAACTTCCTATCTCTCTGTCCAGCACAAGTGAGGACATCTCCAAGTACTTGCAGTCTGTCCAAGGAACTATGAACGAGTGTATCTACGGACAGGATCAGGCGAAGCAGTCTATCCTTGAGTGTGTCGGAAAGTGGATCACTAATCCTGGCTCGTCCAATCGACCTCTCGCGTTCGTAGGCGAGAAAGGAACAGGTAAGACAACTCTGGCTAAGTACGGAATCGCCAAGGCTCTGGGTCGCCCGTTCTTCCTGATTTCATTGGGTGGTGAGTCTGACGCTGCGTCTTTCAAGGGACATGACTACACTTACGAAGGTGCTCGCTGGGGTCGTATCGCGGACGCGATCATCCAGGCGAAGTGTATGAATCCTGTTATTCTGTTCGATGAGTTAGACAAGGTATCCGAGACACGTCAAGGTGAGGAGATCATCGGTATGTTAATGCATCTGACAGACACAACACAGAACGACAAGTTCACGGACAAATACTTCGCTGGTATCGATATCGATCTGTCAAACTGCCTTTTCCTGTTCTCGTACAATCACGAACACCGTGTAAACCCGATTCTGCGTGATCGTCTTACTCCGATTGAGTTCAAGTCTTTCTCTAAGAAAGAGAAACTGATCATCGCGAAGAACTTTCTGATTCCGCACGCGTGCGAGAAAATCGGTATTCGCCCGGATAAGTTCCAGATATCTGACTCAACCATAGAAGAACTGATTAACCGTTTCGCACCTCACGAAGGTGGTGTGCGTGATCTGGAGAAAATTATCGAGAGACTCTTTCTCCGCATCAACCTGGTACAACTACCACAGTCGCTTGATCTGCAGTACAAGAACGCTAATCCCGAGTTCCGGGACGGTAAGTTTGTGATCACTAGCAAGATCGCTGACAAGATTCTGACTGGTGTGAAGGATAATCGTCTACCTGCACATGTACAGGCGATGTACACCTAAAAGGCTTCGCCTTTTAGTTGCTGCTAAAAAGAGCAAAGCTCTTTTTAGCGTACACTTGAAGAACTTCGTTCTTCAAATGCTGACTCGCAAACTTTGTTTGCGAGGCGTACACCTAATTAACACTTAACTCAATCCTCCACCCTGTCACGTACGTCTGACGCGTCCACATCACTGTTGTCATGTACACCCATAATCTCGTCCTCTGTTTCTGAAAAAGGTTCTGGTCTTGAGTCTGGCCATTCATCAAAGGAGAACCCTGTTGGTGAATAATCAGGCAATCCCTGCATAAACTGTGTGGATATGTGCGCAAACACCTCTTGATGAAGTTGAGGAGATTTCATCTGTAAAGTGTCCACAGCTAAGTAAACCTCTTTCAGTTTCTCGCGTAATCTCTCCAGTTCCTCCTCAAGATACTCGACATACATGCCTTTCTTACTTTGTAACACACGAATATTGGGGTCACCAACGTCCATTACAGTATGGCCCTCCTTGATAACAACTTTCTTTTTTTCATTAGGCTCTGAAACAGGTTCTAGGTTCTTGTTCTCGCATCGCGACACATCTTTCACATCATCCTGATCTTTCTTGGTCTCGAAGATGCGTCTACTCTCTTCCATGGCCTGCCGTAACTGTTCCTGATACTCTAACTCGCTTTGGCGCCCAGTCAGATCCTCCCATGATGCGGGGAGTGGAGGCGCGGAAGGCTTATGCTCGTGTTTCTGATCACTCATACCTCTTTTGACTTCTATTAAACACTCTCTTATACCTGCGAGGCATTTTTCTTAATGAAAGTATACGTGTTGGACATTTGTCACAATGAACACACAGTACACCGCGATGTCAAGACCATCGTACTGTCCACCTTGTCCAGAGGAGGAACACCCTTTAGAATGGGTTGGTGATGTGGCTCTACTTTTAAACGTCATGTCTGTGGTGCCACAGATCTATCACGTTTACAGCAAGAGAGACGCTAAATCTTTGTCATGGATGTGGATGTTGTCCTCATTCACGGCGAATATACTATGGTTCATCTTCGGATACGTGAAGAACGTCCCGTTACTGATGCGCACAGGCACTTTCTTCGCGGTAGTGTTCGTTATTCTTGGTTCTATGAAGTTTTGGTTTGAACGTAAGCACTAACCTGTCTTTTTATCAGATGATGACACAACGGCCATTGGTATCCAGCCTCCGATATCAGAAGATATCTGATCTCTTCGATTTGTCCGACCAGCTCTCTCCCCACCCATCGCCATCTTCTTCGGGTAGTACGCCCGAAACTTGTCCTTCTCAGTATGAGAAGTCTCTGGCGCGTACAGAAGAAGACGCGCGTAGCGAATCAACTCTTCCATTTTCAACGTGTTGTAGTAGAATACATACGGTGAGTCGTGAGGAATCCCATCAAGGGTGATAATAAGAGCGATGAAGTCCGGTTTGGAGAAGTTGGTACCTCTTTTGCGTAACTGCTCGGAAGCTATCCTGGCGAACATATGTAGAGGGTCATTGCCAGTGGCATCTCTTGCCTTGACGTCGGCGGATTGCTCGGCGACCTGAACAGACGCCTGATACTGTGCTCGTGACTGTCGTTTTCCCATTTTCTCTTGTTTTTCCAGAACGTTACCTGTTTAGTCTTTCTAAGGTAACCTCTGGGAAAGATCGATTTTTCCCATGCGTTAAAACTCGTAACGCTAAGCGGTTTTTCCCTCTCTTGAATTCATCTCGTATGCCGGTGGCGCAGACGGTTTTGGAGCTGATCGTTCCCTTAAAAGAGCTATCATCTCGTCCTTCATTCTCAACTGCTCCTTCAGCATTTCCACCTTCTGGCTATTCACACGAATAATAGCGTCCTGCTCTCCAATAAGTCTGTGTAAACCTGAGATGTACATGCGAGCGAATCCTTCAGCGTTCGCCTTGTGAGATCCTGGACAGACTCTGCTGAACAACTTCTTGTTAATACCGAAAACCTGACACGCGTTGTCTGACATTGTTAAGATATACTCTTGCTTGACACCTCTTAAATCTACTTTTCTCTCAGTCCGTTGTGACCACCTTGGCAAGATGAACAGGTTTGTCCGCGTCCAGACCACGCACAACGGACAAGTAATAAGAAAGCGCCTGGTAAGGTATGATGTTAAGCACTGGCGCGAACGTCTCGTTACGAGGCAGATGAATCACACGTTCAGCCTGCTTGTTCTCATACCCTTCAATATCCGTCGTGACGTAAACAACAGCGCCTCTAGCATGTACCTCCTCGATCGCAGACTCGGTACGCCTCAGAACCTCATGGTCGTTCTCTTGTAAGCTGAACAGAACCGGTGTTCCTCTCTCCAGCAGAGAGAAAGGCCCGTGTTTAAGAGCACCTGTGGGATACCCTTGTACCCAGATGCGACCAATCTCCTTGATTTTGAGCGATGCCTCGTAAGCGACAGCACGTAATCTACCTGTAGAAAGCACGAAACCGTGATTCTTAGAGTGTAGAGACTGTGCCATCTGTAGAATATCGTCAGGACAGTCAAAGGCGTGTGAACCGTTATCCGCGAATGTACGATACGGGAAAATACTCTTCAGAGTCTTGCGGATCTGCTCACCCAACTGAACGAAGTCCTGTGTCACCTTACCCTCACGACCTTCCTGTAGAGCCATCGCCAGTAACTTCAGACCGACAAGTTGAGAGACATACGCCTTTGTCGAGGCCACAGCGACCTCACGTCCTGCGTGTAGATAAACAGCGATGTCAGACTCACGAGCGATCAGAGAGTCTTGAACATTCACCAGAGCGATTGTAGGCACGTTCGCTCCTTTGATAATCTTCAGAGCACGATGTACGTCTTTAGTCTCACCAGACTGAGAGATCATGATAGCAAGCACGTTTGAAGGAGTTCCGTCAGATCCTTTCGGAAGATCCTGATCGGTAAACTCTGATGCGACCACAACACGAACAGTTCGAAAAGGAATATCTCTAAAGAACCATCTTCCTGCCAGACCAGCATGATACGACGTACCACACCCGACTAACAACACGTCGAAACTGTCATGATTCGCCATTTTCTCCTGTAACGGAAAAAGAGCACGAAGCTCAGGATAATGTCCGAAGATCTTATTACGATGTTTACCCCACTCGGCAGGTCCCTCCACAGCCTCGATCTGATCATAAATCTCCTTCGCCATCCAGTGAGGGAAAGGATCAGGGTTAATATGAATCACCTCTTTGGGCACAGGGGCGAACCTCAGATTACGAATGTTAGAACAAATCTCGTTCATCTGCTGTCCTCGTCTCACGCACAACACCTCGTCATCCTCAAGAATAGCGTAGCGGTCAACACGATTAACAAACCCGGCTATCTCAGAGGTCGCCATGATCATACCACTTGATCTCTGATATCCGACCAGCAAAGGCGAGCCGTTCTTCAGAAGAAAGATAGAGTCAGGAAATAACTTATGAGTCAGAGCAACACCCCATGAACCTTCTAAGGAGTTCTGTGCGTCTTGTAAACACTTCAGGATGTCGGACTCCGTAGGAGTCTTAGGCAACTTGTCCGCGATCCAGTTAGAGATAATCTCAGTGTCTGTCTCAGACCGAAACGTCACGCCCTTCTTCTGTAACTCCTCCTTCAGCTCCACGTAGTTCTCGATAATGCCATTATGAATCACAGCTAGTTGGTTATCCCAGCTCAAATGTGGGTGAGCGTTAGGAACTGTCTTCTTTCCGCTGGTCGCCCATCGAGTATGAGCGATACCACCGATAGCCTGTGAGGGAAACTGGTCTTTGCTCAGTTGAATCTGGTCAATAGCGTCATCAGGGAGTAACTCAGAGACATTATCAGTGACCTCCTCAAGTTCAGCTCTCTTGACAGCCTTGAGCAGACAAGAGAACTCGGAGTCAAGAATACCACATGAGTCATACCCACGGTTTTGTAGAGCACGGAGGGATTTCAGAAGAAGATTGAAGACGATATGTTTCTTGGATGAGTTGGTTGAGTTGGTTGAGTTGGTCTCGATGGATCCTAGTAATACAGCGACAATACCACACATTGTTGGTCAGATAAGGGATGAGAGAAAATTATTTATGTCAGGGTTTGATCTTGCCGAATGCTTTAGATGTTTTCAATAACATTTCAATGAAAGTTCAGAAACTTTCGTAGAAATGTGATTATGTGATTAATACGCTATTCAACTGGTTCTATCCCTAACGAGATAATAGCATCTCTTATAAATGTTTCAAGTTTCACTTTGTCATAACAGTTAAATTGATATGGGATAATAATAAGTTTAATATTGTTTTGTTTACATAATCTGTATTTTATCTGGTCACGCTCCTGTTGGTTCTTAAAATCTTGTTCAGACTTGTGAAAAAATGGTGTATACTCATAATGTTGTTTTCCGTTATACTCAAAAGCTAACGAAAGATCAACACAATAACCATCTAGCTCTAACCCATTGAGAAATTTTGGGCGTTTCTTAGGAAACTGTTTTCCAGTTAACTTTTTTATAATCTTGCGTGATAATCTCTCGGAACGATATGATGCACAGGTAGGACACCAATGTCCTTGTTGTATATTATTTGTTGTTGCATACCATTGATGTTTTTTCTCACACTCCCATAAATAACGAGTATGAGCATTTTTATATTCACATGTTAGTATTTTACCATTATATTTTTTTATCATTTTTTCAATATCATTTAAAGTAAGTTTAATATTAGGTTGAATTTTTTGAGAACATGTAGGGCACCAACTATTTTTTACACTTGCTACTGATGCAGACCACTCATGTCCTTTATCACATCTCCATTTATGATGTTGATGAACACCAAGAGGTTTATCAGATAATAACAAGCCTCCTTTTGTGATTGCTAATTTCCTTATTTCATCAATATTCTTTCTTGAGTTTATCCCTCTTTTTACGTATGAGCATTTTCTACACCATCTACCATTTTTAACATTATTAATGTTCATTTTAAACTCTGTGTTACATTCCCCACATCTCCATAATAAAGGAGATGATGCATTTTTATACTCTTTTGAAAGTAAAATTCCTCCTCTTTTTTCTCCTTCATTTTTACACTCTGTAATACTAAGTTTTTTTGTCATTTTATTTAAACAAAACCTATTTTAAGTTGTTAAAATAAGTTTATCGTCTCTTTACAGGTTGTTCAAGTTGTTCTCCGTCCCAAACACTCCATTCTCTACCAGGAAAGAAGGCAGCCAACGAGTCTTTCTTCAATGGTTTACATGCTGACGGATTCCTCTGGCATATTTCAGGATAAGGACATTCATAACCTTTTGGTTCTTCGACTGATCCTGGTGGTTTAATACCATAACACCATGCGCCTAATCTGACATGATCATTATATAGACCTCCGTTAACCCCAGGGGGTGCAGGAGATAATCCTTGTCTTCTCATTTTTACATACTCACAAGGTGCTACAACTTGATACGCATCGGCATAACCCGAACTATGTCTCCCTTGTATCCATCCAAGTTGTGGAGCATGACCACCCTCATTGTAATACTTAATAAGTTGTTGTTTTGTTGCTAGTTCTGCACCATATGCTCTACATTTATACGGAGCTTCTGCTCGGGTAAAGATCATATCTTTAATTAAATATGGCTCACGTTCGTCCTTCTCCTCGCGCTCCTCGTACTCAACCTCAGGTTCAGGCTCCGCACACGGTGATGCTTGAGGATCCATCCCTTGTACATACGTCCAGAAGTCCTTTTTACCGGGCGCTGGGCACGGTGTTCGTAGATACTGAATGAGGAAGACAAGTAAAAGGATAGTGAACAAAGCAATAAGAAGTAGAATGACCCATGAGATCATAGAGACAGTTCCACCACCAGCACTTGAGTTCATGTTTCTGACAGCACGTGCCACAGCGGCATGAGATCTGTTCATCGCTTTGTTAGCAGAACTTACTGCCTTGTTGGCGGATCTATTCACCTTGTTAACAGTGTTACGAGCAGCGTTCATCACGAATACGTACGCTCCTATATTCTACAAAACAAAAATACTATGTGTGTGATCTGATGACTTCCATCAAACTACTTCCGACGGTAAACTAAATAGTAAGCCGATGTGTTGATAACAGCCTTGGTTTCCACAGGAATAACCCGTGAATCGTCAAACAGCCACCAACTGCCCCCGATCTTCCGCGCGCAGACGTAATGTCCGCCACGAAGCGATCCCCCGTGAAGAGCGACCGCGCAGAGATCGTAGATCTCCCCGTCTCTGTGTGGATCCTCCACGTAAGGTGTCAGATCCAAGTTCTCTAACGGGTAGGTGACAGGGTGTGAGTCCTTAACAAGGGCGTACCCCATTGGTGTACGCACGTGTAGAAAACGCTTCAGATGAAGAACGACGAACTCCGCCGTCTTCCAGATACTAGTGTGTTTCGTCGCACACGTCTTCTGGCCACACTTGTCGCACAACCACTTGTTATCATCGTCCAATCTCTCAGGTGTCACCAAGTGTTGAAGACACTTGTACACACTTGGCATCTTGTCGATCGTCAAAGTGATAGAGAAGAATGAGTCGAAACGCTCAGAGCTGTTATCACACTCCGGGTTGCCACATGTGACAACCGTACGGAACTGACCACACATTGTCTCCGCAATTGTGGAGATCCTGTATTTCCAACTCCCGTCTTTCATGCGGACACGCCACTCCTTCTGCCACGCCTTGTAGGACGCGACACGAGATCTGTCCTTGGTAGAGAGCTTGCCCTCCTCCTCGTCGGTAAGTTTCTGGTCATCGCGACCGTTGATCTCGATGTTCACGTAGTAGGACATACAGTTGTGTAAAAGCTCCAGCATGAAGACCAGGAAGTCGTTCGAGTCATGCTGATCGCCGTCCAGGAAGAACTCCGACTTGTTGAAGTACGGCAACATCTCCCAGAAGATCTGGAGGAAGGCTCTTGTATGAGTCGATCGCCACTCCCCACTGGGGTTCTGAAGAGATGTGATCAAGTGAGAGAAGTTCTTACAGAACTCCTCCACGACCTTGTCATGGAGATCTGTCTTCGTTGTACTCACCTTAAGGCGCTGTCGCAGATAGGACTGAAGCCTTGGGAGCGTGTCCACGCGAAGGATATCCAGATCCACGATCGGAATGTTGTTCACATCAGACCAGTACTCGCCAGTGACAAAGTAGTCATCTCCAAGAATCTGGGCAATACACTGTAAAGCAGTGTTGAGAAAACAAGTATTGCCGAGATTTTTCAGACCGTTTGGCGAAACCACGGACATTTTACTAATGCTTTTAGATTCAGCCATCTTTTTTGTTACCTGGATTTCCCTTATGCCTACACAGAACGTTCAATTTTTAACTCCCTGTTTTGACGAATCGTAAAGCGATTATTGAGGACACATATAAGGATCCAAGCTTTTCCCCATGAAGTAATCAGTGAAATGAGGGTGTTCAAAGTCTTTAGCAGAGACGTTGCGGAAATAATCGATAACTCTGGGAAAAACACCTAGACGTTCCAGGATATCGATATTCTTACGGATTTTCATGATATACGGTTTAGCCTGGTCAAAAGTACAATGAAAAGGAACCTCGCGCATAACAATATCTGTCATCATCTTGTTGTTTCTCTTAAACTTTCCTTTTCGGTACCTCTTCCCTAGGAAGTCCTGTAGGAGTCGGTCAATGTCTTTTCTTGTCTCTGGTTTCTCTCTGTAGTTGTAATCGAGATACATCGAGAGAGTACGGAAGAAGGGGTTCACCAAAGGACGGTACCAGACCCTCCTCATCTTCACATTTTGCTTCTTGAGAAGCTTCGTGATGTAGTAATTAACGATAATCTCGTCCATCCCGTACTCGAAATCACGATATGACCGAATAGGCTTATCAGGGTTCAACTCCTGCCATCTCTCTTGTAAGCGTTTCAGTAGTTGGGAGAACGACTTGTGTTGACAGTTTTTCAGCTGGAACATGATGAAGTCCCACATCTCAGGATCAAACTTAGTTTTGCTCGCCAACATACCCACATGAAGGTAACAGTCGTACTTCTTCTCTCTCATGTAAGCGTTCACACTGTAAGGAGTACATATCGAGTTAAAACCAGCGTCGGACGCCTCAAACCCTTTGATATTATCTAAGTAAGTTCTGGTTATCACCTCATCGGCGTCACAAAGTACTATCATCTTCACTAATGGATCCTTCTCGAAAAGAGGCTTTAGTCTCATGATTGTGCCGAAAAGGCCTATGTGAAACCCTGTCTCTGTACGAAAGCCAGGACAGTCGTACTTCACAAGTTGTACCTTCGGGTGTCTCTTGTACTTCTGGAAGAATAACTGCCACGGCTTCTTCCCCTTATGCTCGAACTTAAGAAGGGAGTCGTCGTAGAAGATACGGAACTTCCAATGTGCTGGTATGAACCCCATGTCCGCGTTCTCGATATTAGTCGTGAGAGCGTACAGAAACCGTAACTGGCGCTTCTTCGCGATGTTCACGGTTGGTCTTCCGTGGTAATGGCGAAGATAGTTAGGGTTGTAGAACAGGGAGTAACAGAGAATAGCGTAAGGAGCTGTCGGTTCCTTCTCCCATCTCTTCTTGAACTCACAGAAGAACTCAGGGTCTATCTGGGTGACCCCTTTCTCACAAAGGCTTTCCTGTTGAGCCATTGTATATTCTTGCCGAGGTTTTTAGCAGTAGTAGGATGCGAAGTTCAGGGTAACAAAGAAGGATTTCTCCTTGGGAGCCTTTGAGAGCTCTACCCCGTCTCTATCTAAGATGACCTTAAGAAAGTTCGTGATAGACACCTCTGATGTCTTCCCTGTCTGCTTCAGGTAGTTCTGAATCGCTATCCATCCACTCGGCTTTAGGGTGATTTTACTCATGAGCTTTCCTAACTCAAGTTTTGACGAAAGAGTTCTCATCTTCTGATTCGAGTCTAGAAACTCTCTTAGCTCTTTCACGTAAGGCTCTGTCATCATCCTGTCTGGTTCTATGATCGCTATCAGATCGGCGCTACCAGTTGAGAAAAGAGGTCTGATTCTAGCCAGATTCGCCGCTGTCACTTTCTCTGTTCTGGCACAGTCGAACTCGACAAGTTGTACCTTAGGAGTTTTAGACTGAGAACGTACGAAGTCTCTCCACATTCTACCTGTAAGACCCTCCTGTTTCGGCAGGGAGGCGTCGTAGTAGATCCTGTAGTACCAGTCATCGGGGAGCATGCCTCGATTAAGATTATTTATGTTCTGTGTGATGTTGTACAAAGTCCGTTTCTGTTCCTTATGAGGAATGACAGCTGTGGAGATCACAGTGTGCCTTTTCTTGTACGGCTTGTACTTCTTGGTGAAACGACAAGATGTCATCGCTCATTATATTTTAACTATGTTGTTTTTTTGTCGAAGTTCTCTCCGGCTTTGGTCACCTGTTTTTGCTTCAGGTTGTGCCCTCTTTAGACCGCACGGGCGACGCACCATTGGCAGTACCACTGGTTGTCAGTGCACAGCACCATGTTCTCAAGGTACTCAGAGCGCCCGCACGGGCAGATGCTCCAGTAGACAACCGCTGGCATCAGCGGTGGCATCAGCGATGGCATCAGCGGTGGCATCAGCGATGGCATCAGCGATGGCGCGGTACACGTCATGTGCTCCACGGCCTCGGTGGCTTCCACCACAGACTCCTCCTCTTCCTTCACCTCGGTCAACTGAGCCGTCGGCTTCGTCGTGGGAACGAACTCCTTAGCAACGCGAACGCGCTTGAGTTCCTCCTCACCCAGTCGAATCAACTGCGAGTTCTGGCAGTACGTCTTGGTATCCTCATCGTAGTGGACACAGTGTGCGATCGGCGCACCCTTGGTGCTGTAACCACACAGGCAAGCCTGCTGGTTAGCACCAGGTGGGAACAACTTCACACACGAGCGCTCGGCGTCCGTGCAGTGCGAGTACACAATGTAATTCGTGCCGTGCTCTGGACACATCAACTCCCTGAGCGCACTGCATCGCAGTGTCTCTGAAAGCGTCTGCACCACAGTTTCACAGTTCATACAGTGCATCGCACAGTCACCCTTTTTGTGCGTGGCGCACAGGTCACCGTTGTTCAAAGCACCATGCAGTTGAGCACAGCGCGTGGTGCGCATGTGATCCTGAACGGACTTGCACTTAGCACAGTGAATGCGGTGAACATGTGGACACCTTGTGTTGGAACAGCCCTTGACGTCACACACCTTTGACTCGGGGTCAGGTGTGTGCGCCCGAAGCCACGCCTCGTGAGTCCCGTAGTCTACTTTACAAGACTGAGTGATCTTCTGGGCACATGCCTCCTCCCAAGTGAGATTCAGCGCGATGTTGCAACACGCCTTGTAACGGTTGCACCTCCGGGGTGCCCTCACCTTCTTCTTGCGGTAGCCGGAGCCACCACGCTTCTTGACACGGCCGAAGCCGGTGTCGCGTCGGGAATGCATTGAATGCGTTGAATGCTTTGAATCAGCCATCGTTGCTTGTTTGCTAACTGGTTGATTCTCAATTTCCTATCCTTACTTAACTTTGATTGATTTCTAGATGGTTTAGACAATCTGGTTTCAATTTTTTGTTTAACGTTACGTCTTCCGATTAAAGTTTTTTTATTTTACAAGAACGTTACCCGAACTTAAAACCAGCGTAACTACTCGAGAAGAACGTGTAAATGATAATAATCAGCAGATAGATGGCCGCTCCTAACCCTGCGACGTTACCGGTCTCGATCATGTTCACCACCTGATTGTCGGTACCCACGTTGTTCAGGGTGTTCGACAAATCGTCTACCGCTTCCACAATCTGACAGAAGAATGATGTGAAAAGACCAGCAGACCACCTGTTAAAAGATCCTGGTTTGTACTTCTCGTTCATTTTAGGGTTGTCAGACACTTTCGGAACCTCCTCATACGGAACTCCTTTGTCCTTCGCCTCGTCCTTGCGTAGTCTATCACAAAAGCCGACAGAGAGGAGCTCGATACCAGGCCCCAATCGGTAGTTCTTGATAGTCGGTCTAGCATCTGACAGGGACATCGCCAGAAGACCACTCGCCTCTGGTGTCTTCTCCACGTTCTCAGCTGTCTTCTGTGCGGACTTAGCTGTTCTCACAGCCTCTTCATGATTACTCTCTAACTTTTTTCTTAGTCTCTCTAGGTTGGAGAGCCCTTGTTTCTTGGTCTTACCTTTATCTCTTAACTTCTTCGGAGCCTTATTTTTGATACGTACACCACCCTCTTGGTCAGAGAACTCGAAATCTGATAAGTTATCATTCAGGTAGTCATAACCTCCTTTTTGTTGTCTCTCTCTTTTCATCGCCTCTTTCTTCACCTTGTTCGCCTCCTTAGAGAACTTATTTAGTGTCATGCCTTTGGGGCCTTTCGCGACCTTGTCCAATGTCTTGAAGAACTGGCAGAGAGTGCTTAACATCTCTGTGTCTTGACAGTCCATCTGACCAACAATACCACTCACATCGTACAAAGCGAAAATAACCTCTTCCACGATCATGTGATACGAGGCGACACCTGGAATGAGATCGAATATTAACTCCTTCAGCTGATCCCACACTTCCTTGAACCCTTGTAACGGTGGAGAGACAGATGCGTCGATGATTTGTGGTGACTCACCAGCTATCTCTTGTGCGATGTTAAAAACAAAGTCTCCGATATTCATGTAGACATAGATAATCGTGAAGATGAACATCGCCCACCATCCAACACGCTTCGCTGCCAGAGCTGACTCACAGTACTTGTTCGCCTTCCCGTAGAACCATGGGAAGATCATATACGCTGTCAGAATCCACACGAAAAACAACGTGGCAAAATGACGAAGCATCCATGTACAAAACCTGATAAACAGCTTCATAAACTTAGCGAACGTAGAGTTCGGATCAGACATGAAATAGGTGATCACACTAAAGATTGTATTGTTGAAAGTCACTGCGAAGATGTTGGCGAACAGAGTGATAAATCCACTAAAAAGAAAGATAACATACCCTGCGAGACACAAGTAGTAGATGATCCAAAGAAGCCAAGCTATAGTGTTAAACCCACCTTTGACACTCGGTGTAACAGTCACGTTGGAGTTATCCTCGAATCCTAACTTGGTGAGAGAGATGGTGTCAGACTCGTTTCCTAGCCTTTTCCCACTAAGGTACATATTCAGGGTTAAGTCATGATCAACATCGCTCCAAAGTTTCTCACGTACTGCTTGACGAAAGCTGTATAGTGACGTGAAAGGCGATGTCTCGATGAGATTACGCTTGTTGACAAAAACGCGGATATTGTGCCTACCCATTTTTTGTCCTAGGGGTAATAACTTCCCTGTCATACTATTCGCCTGAAAATGATTCCAAGCTTTACGGACACGAAAGTGTGGAGAAAGTCTGAGAGGTTGAAAGGGTTTGTCAAGGACGACACAATAAGAAAGTATCTACAAAAGTCAAGAAAAGCCAGAAGTGATGTCACACGAGTAGAACCACGTTATCTCATCTGGGCTTTCCTTCTGTTTTGTGGCGCTATTCTTCTGTATCATCTGTACACTCTCTGGCAAGATTACGAAGTTAAGAGAAACGAGAGTAAACGGACTGATTTTTTACCGTCCCAAGTTCATAGAGCCTCACATCATAATGTACAACCAGTGGCTACAAGTGTTCTTCTCCCCCCTCAAGGAGGTTCCAATCAAGGGAGGGCGAAAGAAGGAAACACAATCAATAGAGAGATCATGGGAGGACGACGGAATGATGCGTATCTCAGGCAAGAAGCCCAACGCATGGTCGGTTCTCCTTCGCCCCTCCAAAACAGTGGACATGAGAGCCTACCAGTACCAAATAGAAAGAGAGAAAGACCGCAGTATCCGTCTTATACAGAAGGCTTTTCTCGACCTCAACGAGAAGATGTTTCGGGAGGGCGAGCAGAGATACCAGGTGGAGGATCGCAAGGAGAAACAGGTTCAAGAGATCCTCGACGAGTTCCGCACTAAAGAGATCCAGATGGCTGAGAGACTGTTTCAGGCAAAACGATCGCTTTACTTACTGTCTCGTAAACGTCGTGAGCAGAGAGCTGACTTCTCGAACAAAGACAAAGTAGCGTTAGAACGTCTTAATCAAGAGGTACAGAGATTGACTAAGGAGGAGATTGAGCAGAAAAAGACTTTTCGTATGAGTATTCAACAGTACACACCAGAGTCATCATCTCTAAAACAACAAGGGCCTGTTCCACCACCTCCAGAGATAACATCTCTTCCGCTTGGTGTCTCTCGTCGTCGTATCATTGTCGGCAAGAACTCTGAGTCAAACACGAACACCAATAATGAGGATGGTGACGAAACCGAGACAGAGAATGAAGAGGTGTCGCGAAGCGAAAAGGAGAATGAGAACGAAAGCGAGGAGAACCAGGAAGGTGGTGATGTTAAGATAATTCATTTGTAATTGTATAAGGGCTTTGTGTAGCACAATGGGCTTTTGGAAAGATTACTTCGAACCTTGGTACTTCCTTGTCGCGTTCTGTGTGGGGATGTTCCTTGTTTACATCACCGTCCCGACACCAGAGGTTATCATTCGTTACCCCACACCACAAAACTCAGGCAAGCTGATGTACAAGGACTCTGCTGACATGTGTTACGTGTACGACGCCAAAAAGGTACAATGCTCTAAGGATGCCATAGAGACACCTTTACAGCACGTTAACAACAAGGTGAAAAATGAGAAGAGCTTCTGGGAGAAGATTGTCCCAGGTGTAGGAAATCAGGCTTAAGAAAAACCACGTATTAATACACTACTCGCTATTACGAGTGATAACAAGATGAGTGACAAAGAACGCCCCCAGCTACGTCCACAGTACGGTGACGCCTGGAAGAATCGTTCAAAAGTTGTTGTTCCCTTGAAACCAATAAAGCAAGTACACACACCACAACCACCTCGTACGATGGCACCTGAATACGTTCTGAATGAGATGGAGTTTCTTAACTACATCGCTGCGATCATGATACATGGTGATAGTTTCACAGAGGATCAGATTAAGAAGATGTGGGAGAATGACAAAATTTGCTCGTACAAATCAGTGTTTGGGAGTACTCCCATCTCCATACTACTTGCCTTTCGCGCGGGCATTAAGTTTGATAAGGAGTACCAGGTCTGGTACACAGGTCGTCATCATGAGAAGTTTCTCTACAGTATCTCCAAGACACACTGGGAGAACGAGAAAGAGTTCGGTAAGGACTATGATCGCCCATGGCTACATATTGATGACGAGTGGATATTTGACTAGGTATAAAAAGAGGACTGTTGTCTGTTATAACGATGTCCAAAACGTACCCACTTTACAATCTCACTCCTCATGACATTCATCTTTGTGATGATAACGGAGAGGTGTATATGACAGTTCCTGCGTCAGGACATGTCATTCGTGTAGGATCAAAGCCACAGACTCGGATTAACACACTGAGAACTCCGGACGGTGATATCCCAGTGGTCTCTCCACCGTCTTACACAAGATGCGAGGGTCTGCCAGTTGAGGCGAAAGGCAAAGATATTATCGTCTCTTGGCTTTGTGGTGACCAGTTGCTGAAGGAGCAACCAGACTATCCGCACCGTGTCTTGAACCCAGACACTGGTCCCGATAGTGTGGTTAGAGATGAGAAAGGAAGAATTGTAGGTGTGAAACGACTAGTTCTCATGAACCCTCCGTCCTCAGGTACGTCCACGACGTCCTGAGTTGAGAACACCTAGACCCATACGAAGATCATCATTCACGTTAGCTCCTCTTTCAGGAGGATCGCACCCGTTAACAGGTGATGCGTTACTGAACACTGAGTACTGATCGGCTAGTGAGTCGTATCCTGTCAGACCTGGTAGGATCTGACCACCGTTCATAGGAAGTTCGTTGTAGTAACGCCATGTGTTAGGTTGTAGAGAGTACGAGACACCCGTTTTCTCTAGAGCTACCTCCGCAGGTATTGTCTGACCTGTCGGAGACATTTGTGCGTTCACCTCTGGTCGTGGAGGCAACATAGACTTGCTGACTCTGTCACGATTTGTCGTGGCGATCTGGTTATCAGTTGGTTCAGAGTCCACATTCTTTCTGTAGAAGCGATTCAGGTTCATGACATCAGAGCCGAAGTTAGCGTCATTCTCGTTGAAAGGGTACAGGTTATATCCTTGAACCTTTGGCTCACGACAGTTAATATGGTCAACTAGCTCCTGCTTCTTTCTGTACTGAGTAGATTGGAAGCGATCACAGAAACCCTCCTTAGTAGGAACATTCTCGTCCATCATTCTGTCTTTCATCTCGTTAAGCTCACTCAGCTTCTGAGGGACATCATCATCATCAGCCTCGACTCCATCAAAACTGGCGATCGGTTTACCCTTTTTGCTTTTGGTGTTCTTAGAACCTTTCGGCTTAGTCTCATCACTTTCATCTTCTGGGTTATCAAACCCTTCTTTCGGAGAAAGGTCAAGATAACCACGAAAGCTCACACTTTCCAGAAGGAAATGGAGAGCTAGAATCAGTAAAAGGGCGGAAATTACGACACGCATAATCTCTCTCATACTCTTCGTAAGAAAAATGTGCGCGAATAACATACTGAGGCAACAGATGGCTCACAAAGAGAATAAAAGCGATAATGCGCCCGAGCCTAAAAAGGCCGATTCTCCCGAGAAAAAAGATGAGAATGTTAATCCTTTAACTTCTGCTAACAGCAACGCCGATCTCACAAAGAGTGTTGATGTGTGTCCTCCGGAAGATCATAAGAGTCTTGGCCCTCCACCTGGAAAAGAGAGTGACAAAAGTGATAAGAAAGATGACTGTTGTGATGGTAAATGCGATGACTGCGAGTGCGGTCCTGAGTGTGATAAACCATGTAGTGAGAAGGACGGTGCTCGCTGTGGCGATTACGGAGTACCGTTAGAGGAGATTAAGGTTGAAAATAAGGAGGTAAAGGAAAAAGAGCCTGATGATAAGTTCTGTCTTTTACGTGACAAGGTTCCTAGAAGCCTAAGACACACTCTTGAGCCACTCACCCGTGATCTAGAGGATGTTTGTGCGCAAGTGACATCTCTTGTTCATGCTTACTTCAACCAACCTGAGAACAGCCTTGAGTACGGCCTTCTTGTTGTGAAAGTTATGGAGTTTGTCGAGGACTACCGTGATCTAACAGCTGAAGAGAAGAAGTTGGTGGCTACTCGATGTATTCTGGAGCTTCTTGATGAGACTCCTAATGTGCCTGCGGTGGTGAAGGCCGATCTTATGGTGACTATTCCTGGCGCTATCGAGGCTGTCATTCGCATGTCTAAGGGTGAGCCTCTCAATCGTGAGGTGTCAGGAGCTGGTATTGTTGAGTCTGCTTACGTGGTCAAGAGAGCTTTCGAGAGAATTGTACAGTTTGTGCGTGATCACAAGTACGAGATCGCGGATATCGCCACAAATGTCTTTCTCATCGCAGCGGAGATTATGTTCGTGGTCGGAGGCTTCCCTGCTTTGGCAGGATCACAGAAGAAGGCTATCGTTATTGAGGTCTTTACCAAGTTACTCACCGAGTACGCTAAGTCTGACACAGGTGATAAACTAGAGGATCACTTCGTGGACGCTGTCTTGGCTAATCTACCCACTATTGTGGACACTCTGGTGTCTGTCGCTGAGGGGAAGTTCTCAATTAACACTCTTCTGGAGAAATGCGCGAAATGCCCCTGGTTTGTCTGCTGTGCTAAACAGTAGACGTAAGTGGTTTTCTTGGGTTAAGACAGTAAAAAATCGAAGAGTCGATTGATGTCTTAAATATACATAAGGCAGAGGAGGTATATCAGGTACAACGTCCAGGATGTCCAGCAAGGCGAAAACCCAGAAACGTACCGCCAAATCTGGCGGAAAGCGGAAGAAGAACACAAAAGTGAAGGCTGTTGAGCCAGAACCGGACGAGAAATGGCGAGACAATGTCCGCCAGAAACTATCTACGCTTGTGGATGACGAGAAACTCGGTTCTGAGATCGAGGCTGCGCTGTATCAGAAGACTCTGGACAAGTCGTCTCAGACAGATCTAGCGGTGCTTGAAATGTCTATTTTCAAGCATCGCTATCTCTACCATCTTCAGACCCTAGTTCTTAACCTGGATCCTGAAGAGTATGTGGGGAACAAGAATCTTATTATTCGCGTGAAGAACCACGAGGTGAGCCCTGTCGAGCTCGTCGTTATGACTCCAGAGGAGATGTTCCCTGAGAAATGGGAGGAGATCCGAAAGAAACAGAAGGAAGAGGAGAAGTTCTTGTACGAGAACCATCGCAAGGCGACAAGCAAGCGTATCAAGTGCTTCGCTTGTGGCGAGCGTCAGGTCTGTACCACAGAACAGCAGACGAGATCCGCGGATGAACCGATGACGGTGTTCTACGAGTGTCTCAACTGTAACAATCGTTGGCGCAGTTAGGTTGTTTTAGACCTTGTCGCTTTCGTTTTCATAGCTTTCTCAACAAACTTGACACATTCATGTACATCTTCGACTGAACATTCACAGCCTACTTTCACGTAAACCTCACACCACAACTTGTCCGACTCCCCGGTTTTCTCAGGTCTCCCCATGCCACGCACCGTACGGGCGTCTGTGCTCATGTTATCTGATGAGAACCTAGCGCTCATAACAACAGAGATACCATCTCCCCATGGAAAGACAATGTCTACATTATCAAACACATCATCGTAAGTGTACTCTGGAGGGAAGATGTCGTTCGATATCTTCACTCTCTCGTTCATCATCACAAGAACCTTGGGTCGCTTCAGATCAGAGATCGGAAGTCCTTCGTCCTCCAAAGGTTTACAACGAACTTGATGACAAAAGCTGGAACCGTCTGGTAGAACAGTCAGTTCCAGGTTTCTGTACTTGTAAGTTGAGTACTCTTTCAAACTCTCCACAATACCCAACCTATTGCGCAGAGCTGAGAAAAGTCGACGACATACCAGAGATGATATGTTCGTCTCCAAAAATGGCTTCGGTACTTTCACCGACTTTTCTGACTCTGAGATAAGTGATCTTAGAAAATGATACTCGATCGCGCAATCTTTACCAACGTCTTTTTGCGCCATCGTGAAAACCTATTTCAGTACCCTGTTAGCTTTATACCTACAGTTTTCTTAACTCAGTGATATCTCTTCTTTTTGTTGGTGGTACCCATTGAAGACCAAGTATCTTAAAGATCTCCTTCTCATTCTTGGCACTGATACGTCTTCGACCTTTATAGAGACCCGTGTCTGATAACTTGTAACCTTTGTTTTTCGCGTACTGACGAATCATACGTGAGAATCTCTCCCCTGATCCGAAGTACAGAAGATGGAAAGGCATGTCATCCCAACCAACAGCGTGTAGATCCACGTGTCTGGCCGTTCTACCTATCTTACCGACACCGATATACGTTGTTTGATGAGGACGGGGGATTCTTGAGCCTAACAAAGTGTCCTTAAGGAAACCTATGTCGAACAGTCTTGTCACCAGTGTCTCCAGAACAGGTGGAGATGCCTTACTTACATCTTTATCCGTCTTTAAAGTCTTGATAGAAAGAACTAAATCGATGTCTCCACTCATCTTCTTACCTGTTCGGTACGATCCTGCCAGAACGGTCTCGGTGTTCTTACCGAAGAGTTTGCGAAACTCTCTCTCCACTAACTTTCTAATTTTTTCTGACTCCGTGCGACTTATCTTCTTCTGTAAATCATCATAATACTTCAGACCCATTCTCTGTGCGTTAGTCGCCTTGATCTTCCCCGCTTTCACCTTCTTCTTTAGATCCGCCACTGAGGTGACACCTTGATCAATCAGAGTCTTTGCTCTCTTCGGTCCTATGTCAAACACATTTGTTAACTCTCGAAACGCCTTAACCTTCGGATCCTTCCCGAACTCCTTCAGTAGAGCTACATGACCAGTCTTGATCAACTCGTCAACCTTTCCTGCTATGCCCTTACCAACCCACGGCAAACTTAATAACTCCTTTCCAGATGTCACTATCTTGATGCCCGATGTTTTCAGGGACGCTGTAGCTTTCGCGTACTGTGCTGCCTCACGATGGTTACCCAGACTTTTGTGATAACGTTGTAACTCCTCCACCATATGAACCACGTCCTTTATGGGAACTGATCTCGAACCACCCTTCTTAGCTTTCTTCTTTCTCGCCTTCACAAACAGATCTCGAATCATCTTGATCTCTTTCTTGTAGTTCGCATGAGTCTCAAGACACATCGGGATACTATTCTTGACAGCGAATCCTATCAGATAAAGAAGAGCCTCCTTTCCTTCATCGGATGAGAAGATAAACCCCTCTCCAATACCAGCATGACGATCCTTGTGTGATCCGACAGGTGTTGCTGAATCATTCAGATGAATCAGTGTCATGAAAGATTTTGGTGTTCCGACATGTTTCGTGAAATCGGCTATAAGAGTCTGCATTCCCTTGACCGTGTTAATCGCGTACCCCGAGGCGAACGCGTGACATGTGTCGATACACGTACCGATGCGCTTCCCGTACTTACGCCTGAGAGGTCGCACGACCGCACCCAAAGATTTCATAGTTCCTCCTATATTGCTCCCTTCAGACGCTGAGTTCTCCAATAATAAAGGTACATGTGGGAACTTCTTGCCATACTCACGAAAGAAGTAGATGAGATGGTCTCTCATCTTCTTCTGTGTCTCCACATCAGTCATCATGAACGGTCTCCATTTCTCATCTACTGCCTTCCTTGAGCACATATGTATAACTACACCGTTAAGACCCATGTTCTCTGCCAGAACCATGTCTTCCGCCAAAATCTTGTAAGCCCACTGGATTCTGGCAAGACCAGGTGGAATCTTACAGAAGTTCAGAAGGTAACTCGCGTGTACGAACACCTTCAGATTCTCTTTTCTCTTATAGTCTTTCACCTTCTTCTGCTCCACCTCCGAGACAATCTTGCGTCCTTTCACGGATGTAGTACACATGTTTCGAAGGAATATCTGTACGACATTTCCACCATTCTTGCGAACAGCTTTGATCGAGTTCAGAAGTGAACCCGTGTCTCTATCATCAGGTGACTGTGATCCTATGAACAACTTGCCTTTTGAACCTGACATCTTCGTAAGGGGGGTCTTACACAAAGTATCCGCCTTACATATAGAGTCCCGGAAGAGAAAAACCGAGGATTGGCGATGGATACTCCTCCTAAAAATGTACCAACAACGCCAGAAGTGGTAACTAAACCCACTTCCTCTACATCAACACCAGAGGAAGCGGTAACTCCTCAAAACACTGGTGGGTCTAGGGAGATTCGCAAGCGATCTTCTAGCATCATGAGCAAGATCTTGTGGGGTGTGATGTCCTTCATCGGAATATTATTCATACTTGCCATTTTCACGATCATCTCGCAGTACAACAGTGTGAAAGCTAACGCGAAAAACATAGCTAAAAACTGGCCGAAGTACCGATGCCAACCACACGTGATGCCTTTCGCAGGATGGCTGGTCGGACCACCTGGCATCTCTGGTGTAGAGAACTTTGTCGAGTGTGGCCTTCTCATTTTCAAGAACTCGTTCTCTCGATTCATGGCTCCTTTCATCGACTTTCTGGACAGGTTACTCCAGGTTGTTCTTGATCTGTTCCGATCAGTGGAGAACATTCGTAAGATGATTAACTACTTACGTGACGCCATCAAGAACTTCCTGACGGATATCGGGAACATGCTGTACGGGTACGGCAAGAAGTTATCATACTTGTTCAACCGTCTTCTTCAGACATTCAAGCTCATGTTCGACACTTTTTATTATTTGTTCTACACTGTCGCCTTCTCCATCTACACAGTGGCCGCCGTTTGGAACTCCCCAATCGGTGGTGTTGGACGATACTTCTGCTTTCGTGCTAGCACGCCCATCAACATGGATAACGGCACCAAGAAGGCTATCTCTCAGTTACACGTAGGTGACAAGTTGCTGTTCGGTGGTCGTGTTCTCGCAACTATGAAGTTCCCGGGGAAGACCACTAGGCTGTACGCTTACCCTGCCAAAGATGACGAGTTCGTCTTTGTCTCAGGTGATCATCTGGTATGTGAGGGAGGTAGATGGATCCGCGTGTGCGACTCACAGAGAGCTTTGGAGACGAACGATAAGGAGGACGAGATCTACTGCTTGGTGACCGAGAGAGCCAGGATCTACAGTAACGGAGTTCTCTTCTCTGACTTCCAGGAGGCGGAGACAGACCAACAGTTCCGATGGATCCGCCAGAGAGTGCTAGACACTCTCAACGGTCTTCAGCCAGGAGAGACCCCTGAGATCAAACAGAAAGCTGATCATGTATGGGGTATCGAAGGCTCCCTCCAGCTCACGCTTAGAGACGGCTCCCAGAAGAGGTTGGACGAGCTTCAGCTAGGTGACCAGCTAGATATTGGCGGGACGGTAGAGGGTCTTATCGAGGTCTCAGGAATGGCCGTAGACCAGTACTTATACCGAGACGTGGTCTGTTCAGGAGATATGATTATCAAAGAGGATGGCAAGTGGGTTCCTATCAGAACGTCTATGGAAGCCGTTCAAATCCAACCACGTTTAGGAAAACTTTACCAGTTGCTCACTAGTGAAAATATCTTCAACGGGGGTACGATTATAGCGACTGATTTTGACCAGACGTTAAATGACGCGGTCAATTCAGAAATCGATTCCCACGTAGAGCGATATCTAAATAAAGGGATCACATTACCATCTTAGATTCACGAAAACTTTGTCGAGATGGCTTCAAAAACCTTTGATTTGAACCGACTTTTGGAGGAGGACTCTAAGAAGTATCAGTCGAAAGAGCTCAAGGAGCATATCCTTGATATTCCTGACACTTACATCGGAGATGCCGAGGAGAATCCTCTTGAGTCTGCCTGGGTGAACCAGGTAGATGATGAGGAGAGCGAGAGCAAGACTGCTCCTGTGGCACTCGTCCAAAAGACGATTCAAGCCGTCATGGGTCTGTACAAGATCTTTGACGAGGTACTTGTCAACGCTTCTGACAACGTTCCTAGGACTAGGGACGCTTACAAGAAGGACAAGACTGTTCAACTGACGAAGACGATCAAGGTCGAGATCAATCAGGAAGAAGGCTGGATCTCCGTGTACAATGATGGGGAGGGTATCCCCGTTGTTGAGCACAAGGAGCATAAAGTCATGATTCCTGAGTTGATCTTCGGTAAGTTGCTCACATCGGGCAACTACGACAAGACCGAGAAGCGTCGTGTTGGTGGTCGTAACGGTTACGGAGCGAAACTGACTAATATTTTCTCCACGAAGTTCGTGCTGGAGACAGTCGATCATCGCAGGAAGAAGAAGTTTAAGCAGGTCTGGGAGAGAAACATGTCCGAACCTGCGAAGAAGGCGTCTGTAACCTCGTACTCCTCTAAGGCGTACACTAAGGTGACCTTCTGGCCTGACTTCGAGAGATTCGGCATTGCCGGCATCTCGGATGACCTGTTGGGTCTTCTCCAGAAACGAGTCGTTGATATCGCAGGTACTACACCTCGTGATGTCACGGTTTACCTGGACAACAAGAAGGTCGGCATCAAGTCCTTTGAGGATTACGTGAACATGTACATCGGCACTAAGTCCGAGACGAAGCGTGTGTACGAGTCCCCGAACGAGTACTGGGAGGTGGTCGCGTGTGCGAGCCCCGATGGTGTGTTCCGACAGGTCACGTTTGTCAACAACATCTGTACAATGGATGGTGGCAAGCACGCTGATTACATCGGTAACCAGATCGCTCGGAATCTCGCCAAGCGAGTGAACGAGAAAGGAAAGAGATCTGCCTCTCGAGGCAAGAAATCGGACAAAGACATTGAGAACAAGCACATCAAGTCCAATCTCTGGATTTTTGTGAACTGTTCGATCGTCAATCCTGCTTTCTCGTCTCAGACCAAGGTTGTTCTGACAACACCTCAGGCGAAGTTCGGTTCAAAGTGCGATCTCTCTGACGACTTTCTGAAGAAGTTAGAGCGCACCGAGATCGTTGAGCGAGCTCGTCTTCTCAAGGGTTTCCACGTGAAGGCAGGTATGTCCAAGACAGACGGCAAGAAGACCGGAACCCTCAAGGGTATCGACAAGCTGGACGACGCGAACTGGGCTGGAAAAGCCAGAAGTGCCGAATGTACACTTATTCTGACCGAGGGAGATTCAGCCAAGGCTTTTGCCGTGGCAGGTCTCACTGTTCTGGGTCGTGACAAGTGGGGTGTCTACCCTCTTCGAGGAAAGCCTCTCAACGTTCGCGACGCGACGGATAAGCAGTTGTTGAGCAACGCAGAGTTGGAGAACCTGAAGAAGATCATCGGTCTTCAACAACGCAAGAAGTACACAGACTTGTCCCAACTGCGTTACGGAAAGATCATGATTCTAACGGATCAGGATCTGGACGGTTCGCACATTAAGGGGTTGATCATTAACATGATTGACTTCTTCTGGCCTGAGCTTCAGGAGCTGGGTTTCATCATCTCGATGTACACTCCGATCGTGAAGATCTTCAAGCAAGTACGCGGAAAGCGTCAAGCTGTGAAGACGTTCTACACTCTACAGGCGTATCAGCGCTGGAGAGAGAGTAACCCTTGGGTGACTGACAAGAACGTCAAGTACTATAAGGGATTAGGTACGTCCACGCGCCCGGAGGCTCTTGAGTACTTCAAGGCGCTACGTACGTACCAGTTCGATCCTACCGAGACATCTCGGGAGCGGATTGACATGGCGTTCAACAAGAAACGTGCCGATAACCGAAAGGCTTGGCTACGTAATTACGTTGAACACAACATTCTGGATGTTGAGGCGAAACACGTCAAGATTGATGAGTTCGTAGACAAGGATCTAATTCATTTCTCGAACTACGACAACTATCGATCTCTACCATCCATGATTGACGGTCTGAAACCGTCTCAACGCAAGGCGCTCTTCGGCATGTACAAGATGAACGTGCGCACAGAGAAAAAGGTCGCTGACATTCAAGGTCCGATCATGTCGATGTCGCGTTACCATCACGGTGACGCAAGTATGACAGGAACGATCACCGGGATGGCTGACACGTACGTCGGTTCGAACAACATCAACCTGTTCTATCCAGGTGGTATGTTCGGCACCCGTCTTCAAGGCGGAAAGGACTGTGCGTCAGCAAGGTACGTGTTCTCGTGCCTCTCCAAGATCACCGATCTGGTGATTCGCAAGGAAGACCTTCCTTTGTTGGAGATCTTAGAAGACGACGGAACACCTATCGAACCTCGATGGTACTTCCCGATTCTTCCGATGGTGCTGGTTAACGGCGCTCACGGTATCGGCACTGGGTTCTCAACTCATGTGCCGTGTTTCAACCCGAAAGATCTGATTCGCAACCTGCGACTGTTGATCGACGGGCACAAGGTACAGAAACTGAGACCTTGGTACCGTGGCTTCAAAGGCAACGTTGTCTCCAAGGGAGGCAAGTGGTTCACCGAGGGCAAGTTCGAGTTCAAAGGAACGACATCAGTTCTCATCACCGAGTTGCCTATTGGTGTCTGGACGGACGACTATCACAAGCACCTAGACAAGCTTCTGTACGACTCGAAAGAGTCTGACAAGAAGAAAAAGGCCGCACAGTGCCTGGTCTCTTACAAGAAGGAGAACGGACATAACGACGTGGCAGTGAAGCTCACTCTGAACTTTCGGCGTACTGACCTTGACAAGTTCAAGAAGGATCAGAAGTCGATGAAGAAGTTCAAGAAGACGTTCAAGTTAGAGGAGTCCAAGTCTTGTTCGGTCACGAATTTACACATGTTCGACCCTGTGGGTGGTATTGTGAAGTTCAAGACCGTGGAAGGGATTCTGAGATCTTTCTTCAAGGTTCGTCTACACTTCTACGTGAGACGTCGTGAGTACTCGATCAAGGCTCTGGAACGTGAGCTTCGATACTTGGATGAGAAGATCCGATTCATTCGTGGTATGGTTGCCGAGGTGATTCACATCACGAAGAAACCGGATCCGGCTGTTCTCGAAGAACTGCGAGACACTCACAACTTCCTACCTGATCCTTCCAAGAAGGCGATCGTGGTACGCAAGGTTCATGACTCTGTGTATCGCAACGCTCTTGAGGGCGAGATCTTCACTCCGGATGAGGATACTGACATCTCGTCAGCAGACTCTGACGCAGACACTGATGACTCCTCATCAGAGGAGGAAAGTAGCTCTGAAGAGAGTGGATCCGAGTCGGAAAGTGAGAATGAGTCCGAGGACGAGGTGGAGGCAGGAGTTGCCACTGAGTCCGAGGCCGAAGTGAAGGACGAGCGTGATCCCCGTAAGATTCTTAACGAGGATTACGGCTATCTGATCTCTATGCAGATTCGCACTCTGACCAAGGAGAAGGCTGAGGACTTACAGGCAGAGCGTGATCGCAAAGCTGCTGAGTTACAGCGTATGCGTGATATCACTCCGCGTCAACTCTGGAAAGATGAGTTGGATGAGCTTGAGGCTCAACTTGGTAATGCGTATGAGTAATTAGTCAAGTGTAAAAATCACTCATAGCAATCATAATTTCTAACTATTAACTCTAGCATGTTTCCTTAGTATCTCTTTGAGTTCTGGTATCTGAATGGGTTTTGAGAGAAAGTCTCTCATACCTACACGGCGACACTGCTCTTTCGCAGCAGGATAAACGTTCGCGGTTAATGCGACAATAACAGGGAACTCTCGATTTTCCTCAGATAATCTCTTAAGAATAGTCGCTGTAGCATCTGGGCCGTTCATACCAGGCATGCGCATATCCATGAGAATGATGTCATAGTCGTTAAGAGTAGCTTTCTCGACAGCTTCAAGACCGTCATAAGCCTTATCTGGTTTGTACCCTAGTTTTTTCAGTATTCGCACGATCACTTTCATGTTAATCTTGTTGTCCTCCACTAAGAGTATTCTAGCAGGATAGTCCTTCTCCATGTTAATATTTCTAGACACTGTCTTAGGTGCTGTCACACCTTTCTCCATGTTGATGATCTCTTCAATAATATCTTTTACTCTTGAGAAGGAGATAGGCTCACGAAGTTTACGATCTATTCGTCTTAGTCTTAACTCAGGTGTGGAAGTATTAGCGGGACATGAGACAATCATAGGTTTGTTATATTTTGGTAAGAACCTATCATGATTATCATGATGTGTTACTAAAATATCAGAAGCGAGAACATCCTTCTCATCTACTTTGGAGTCTACCACCTCTTTAGCTGGAAGAGAGTATTTCTGTAAAAATGGAGATATTGATTTGTAAATAGGTTCTTCCTCTTTATCAAGAATAAATACTGTCTTATCCGTCTGTATTCTTGGTGACATACGCTCTTTGTTCGGTGTTGGTGGTAAGGGCTGATCAGTCTCTAAATCTGCTAACGGTTTTGTTAGTGTTCCGTATTTTCTGTGCTTTCTCAACATCAACGTAAAAATAAAGTTGCAACCTTCATCTCTATCACTCTCAAGTCTTATAGATCCACCCATTAACTCAACAAGATTCTTTGTTATCATAAGACCAAGCCCAGTCCCGTTTACAGACTCACTTGTCTCACGGACACGATAAAACGCCTGAAAAAGACCACTCTGCCTACTTTTTGGTATTCCAATTCCGTCATCTTTCACGTAAAACTCAATAAGTAATTTGTCAGTAAGTTCTTTTATAACTGTTCCACCAAGAGTTATCCATCCGTCTTTACCCATATACTTAACGGCGTTACCGATAAGATTAATAAAGATTTGAGAGATTCTGTACACATCTCCGATTACGTAAAGAGGTAGTGTGTGAAAATCTCGGTGAATACGAATCTTGTAATTACAAGATTTGTTAAACGCGAGTGTTATAGAGTTGTCTATACAACGATACAAATTAAAGACTTTCTCTACTAAATCTACCTTTCCCTCTTCAAACTTAGCGATATCCAAAACATCGTTAATAACGTGTACGAGATGCTCACAGCTAACTTGTATATCTTTAAGATACTCTGACTGTTGAGCATCTAATGATGTCTCATCTAAAAAGCTAGCTGTAGAGACAATCCCGTTAAGCGGTGTACGAATCTCATGAGACATAATGTTAATGAAATTAGATCTCTCTTTAGCTTTCGCCTCTGCTACAATATGTTTACTGTGTAACTGCCCAAGTTTATCCTCGTTCTCTTTACTAATAATCACACTAGTAAGTGCTGTTAGTAAAGGTTGAACTAACTCAATCATATCCTGAGAAAACCCATTTTCCCTATTAGCTAATCCGACCTCTCCGATAACTCTCTCCGAAAAGATAAGTGGGATTGCCACGAAATTATACATTGGCTCTCCTCTTGGTTTAAAAGGACACTTACACTCTTTCTCATCATAATTTACGAATACAGGTCTTTTTTCATTATAGGCTTTCCACCAAGGAGCAGTCGGATTATCCTTACGAACAAAAGCTAGATCGGAGATTCTCTCTTTGCTAAACGCTTTCCAATAATCTCTTTTCACTTCATCTGATGAATCTTTCTCCACAGAAGGAGTTAACATCGTGAGAGCTAGTTTATCCTCATCTTTAGTAACACCTTCAATAAAATGATTAATGTACATATACTTTGTTTTAGTTGTGTTAAGAATCTGTACTGAGATAAACTGAAGTAGATCATAAAGAGTTTTGTTCTTACTCGTTATAAACGCCTTGATAATCTCATTCATAGCTCTTTTTGACATTAGTTCCATCATGTTCTTCTCCTCAATAAGTTTATCTTTCGTGATATCCCTAGCAATCGCGTAGATCATACCGTCATTGATACATGTTGTCCATGATAACCAGACTATATCACCGTTTTTGTGGTAATACCTATTCTGATAATCTGTTATCGCCTTACCAGATCCTTCATAAGTAGAGGCATCGGGAAGATCACTAGTATGAATAAACTCTGAGTAAGCCTTTCCCTCAAGTTCGGCAGGAGTATAACCAATAATTTTCTTACAAGAAGGAGAGGCTTTAAGGAACACTCCGTTTAGGTCAAAAATAGCGAATATGTCGAGAGCAAGATGATAAAATTGACGTACATCGAACTTTCCTCTTTCAAGTGTGACATCTCTAGCTATTGCGTAGTAATAGTTATCATACAAACTAGCGTTCCAAGAGAAAAGAACAAACCCTCCGTTTTTCTTCTTGTATCGGTTAACAAACCTATATATTCTCTGATTTCCTAGAACATGATCCGTGCTAGCGATATCAGTTTCATTCAAGACAAACTCCTTGTATGACTTACCTACCATCTCCTCCGGTTTGTACCCTAAAATATCCTCGGATGACGGTGATACTTTAAGAAAAACACCGTCAACTGTAGATATAACAGATAGGTCAACAGAGAGTTCTATCAAAGGAATCGCTGGAATAACGCTTGGTATTAAACTGGGTACAGATGATTTAATTAGAGATGACTCCTTTTTCTCATTAAGTGGTACTTTGTTATTATCACTCATTCTGATATACATCATTCGTTGAAAACATTTAAGAAATTATAGCGCCGAAAGGTAGAGGAAGGAAAGCAACATGCCTTCTGGTGGTCTCATGCAGTTAGTAAGTTACGGATCGGAGGATCTTTACCTTACAGGGAATCCTCAGATCACATTCTTCAAAGTTGTGTACCAAAGACACACTAATTTCGCGTACGAGTGGATCCCACAGTACTTCGACCCACAAGCGTCTTTCTCCACAACCCAACAAGTACAGATGGACGCCCCTATCAAGAGAGACGGTGATCTCATCCGTGATATGTCTTTAGTTCTTGATCTTCCTGCTATCTACTCCACCCCAGAGGAAAACTTCAAGTGGATAGAGAACATAGGTCATTTCGTCGTTCATTACGCAGATTTCGTGATCGGTGCCCAGAGAATATCCAGACAGTACGGGCAGTGGATGAATATATGGTCGGAACTTACAGTGGATGACGCGAGGCGCCCTGCCTTTAACGAACTTATCGGGAACGTGCCTGCTGTGAACGACCCAGCGTTCTACTACGGGTCAATCAACGAGACATCCACTCCGACTATCCCAAAAAGACGTCTACGAGTTCCCCTGCCTTTCTGGTTCACAGAACACCCAGGACTGGCCGTGCCACTTATCGGTATTCAGTACGTAGAGATCAGAATCGAGACAGAGTTCCGACCTCTTAACGAGTGGTTCACTATCGGATACCCCCCTGTCGCTCCTGACCAACTGTTTAACGATCCCGTGCCTCACTCCGGGTCGAACCATGTCGCTTTGCGCCAAGAGCTAATTAACGGTGGTTTCGCCTCTGATAACGTCTTCTGGAAGTTCGTGAACGGTCTGAACGTTCCGACAGGACAGTGGAACCAGAACGTCTTCCTGGATGTCAAGTACGTCTTCCTGGATAATCCAGAGAGACGATTGTTCGCCGCCGCTGTCTCCGAGTACCTCATCACACAACCAGAACGTCTTATCTTTAGAGGTCTTAACGGTGGGAACAACCGTGAACAGATTGACTTCTTTCATCCTGTGAAGGAGATGTTATGGGTGTTCCAGAGAGACGACGTGAACGTTCGTAATCAGTGGTCTAACTACACGACTCTGCCGAATAACAGAGACTATCCGAGGTTACTGGAGTGGGAGAAAGCGAGACAGATCGCGACAAACGTGCTGGAACTTCTTCCGGAGCCAGCACCCCAGGACTCGTTATTACCGATTCCTGTTATCGGAGATAAGATGTTACCTTCTGGTCTGACAGTTGATCAGTTCGTGGACTTTCTGAACTGTACGGACATTGACAAGCTGTACCGATCGAATATCGCGGCGTTTGATCAGTACTTTAACATATTCTACTTCGGTAAGTTCATCTTTAATCAGCATGACCGTCAAGAGTCCAAGCCTCACTATTATTACGCTTATGAGGAGCCGTACGACGCTCATACATCGGCACCAGGAGATCGCAAACAGATCTACAACATGAGTTTCGCGGACAAGCCGGAGATGGTTCAACCTTCTGGCACCGCGAACTTCGCACGGTTTAACAAGGCTGAATTCCAATTTACTTTAAAGGATCGTTCACCAAAACAATCTGCATGTTTTCCTACTCCAGAACTGTACAATCTTTACTTCTACGTTCGACAGATCAACGTTCTGCGTGTCATGAATGGACTAGCGGGTCTTGTTTTCGCCAATTGATGTCGATAAAAGTAATTTCCATCAAATCGGTGGACGTTCCAAAAAAGTAAAATAACTTAAAGGGAGGAAAATCTGGTAGCATAATCCACATCGCAACAGAAAGCAAGCAACGGTTACAATGTCGGTTATCGCACGGCCAACGTCAAGACAGCTAAGTCCATACTCCGTATTTCAAGACGGATTTACAGAGAGGTTCTTTGATGATTTTGTACGTGAGTTCGGTTCTATCGCGGAATCATTTGGTAGGAATCTCTCTGAGTCAACCCGTGGCTCCCGAAAAAATGAAAAGGTTGAGCCCTACCAAATGATACCTCGTACATCTGGATGGCCATCTATGAATGTCGTTGAGAAAGAGGACAGGTTCGAGGTCTCTACCGAGATACCAGGTATGAATCCTAACGAGATCAATTTGGAGCTTAGAGGTGATAATCTTGTCATCTCTGGCGAACGTTCTGAGGAGAAATCGGAGAAAACAGATCAGAGACATGTTTACGAACGAAGATACGGTTCGTTTCAGAGATTTATTCCGTTATGTGACGGTGTTACATCAGATGGTGTGACAGCACGATACGAGAATGGTGTTCTGTATGTGACAGTACAAAAGCCTGAGATTCAAGAAACTAACAGAATCCCGATAACCATTGACACAGGTCCTTCTATTCAGTCAGAGACATGATCACGAACCCCTGTAAAACGTGGTGTCCCATGATATCCACGGAGTCCACCCCTTAGGATGACCTTTCCCTGAGAACTGTCTTGTTCTCTCGTAATCTCTTCGTAGTCCCTTGTTCTTCAGCCAGGTTCTTCCGATATCAGTCACTATGTTCCTGCCGACAATCGGGTACTTGAACCTAACCTTGTTTTGAGAGTTCCACATCTTGTACAACTTCTTAACCTGAGCCTCAGGGTTGAGGTTAGGAGACATGTGTGGTAAGAACAGTTTAGTGTGCTCTGTCCGATGTAGAGATGGAACAAAAGTAGGCTCGTTCGGATGCTCTATCACTCTCTGCTCAAACACCATCTGGTGAATGGAGGGATCAGTCTCTGCCATTTTGATCATCTTAGGGACGTCCACCTTGACGTTCAGTAACCAGTCGTCCTCAAGGTGAAAGAAGAACTTATTTTTAGGTTGAGAGAAACACCAGATAACAGCCTTAGCGAAATTGGCCTCCTCAGGGTAGTTCGTTATTACCGTGCCGAAGTACTGGCGCGCCACCTTCTCCACTAGATCAATTCTGGTGTTGTTAGGAGCAGGGTCGATGTTTATGTACAGTGTTGACTGTTTCCAGTCGACTCCTTGTAGTCCATTTGTGAATGACCTATAAGTCCTGTGAAGGATCTCTGGTCTGTTACAGGCGGTTGTCGTGAACTCTAGGGGAACCATCTTACTATCGCCCGAAAAAAACCTCTATGAGAATATACGTGATAGAACGATGGCTCGTCCTACTTACTTCACGACAGAATACGTGGTCTCCCTTCTTCTTGCTCTGTTAGCAACCTACGGAGTCGCCAAGGCCTCACCTGATATGTCTGTGTGGGTCACTTACGTGATCGTGCCCTTGGCTGTGGCGTACGTCTCTCTACAAGTGATTAACGCGGTCATGCCAGGGCTGAACGCCTCAGGAGCGAGAATCTCTGCGTACGTGGATAATCGTACTCTTGGTGAGATTAACAACATGGGATACGTACAGGTGTTCCCTCCTCTTCTTGCCGTGACCATCCTAGTGTTCGTGCTTCTATTCACCAAAAATCTAGGGTAAAGAATAAGGGAGCCTGAAGAATGCTTTACGAAAGTTTGGCTTTGCTTGTTGTCGCGCTTGTCGCTTTCTTCGCTGGTAGGATGATGTCCTCAGGATCTTCCGGAATGTACACAGCACCATCTCCATCTGACCTAGTGCCATCAGAGATATCCGCAGATCCAGAACCGGTACCACCTGGACCGGATATTTCGGCACCAGGTGTACCTAACTTCTTCGATGACAGACTGAATCAGAACACACTGAGCCCACTTGGTGATAGCTACCCAGGTGGTGCCTGTCAGGTCGGTCTGCCAACATGTCAGAGACGTCCTTCGGGATGTATGCTCGGATGCTCACCCTGTTCGCCTCTCTGCTCTGGTGAGGGTAACCCTTGTATGATCACAGCACCGGTTCCGAGTGGTGTGTGGCAACCTCAATCTGCCTCTACAGTCCAGTACAGACTGAGAACAGGAAACTATGTACCGGCGTATTGCCCCCAAGGTTCTTTCGCACTCCAAAAGGCTCCAGCGTGTTCGAATCTCAGTGATATTCATGGGGATACATCCCCAAAACAGGTAACCTGTTACACCGCGAAACACCCGCTCGAGTCTGCAGAGTTAGTAGCTTCACAAGTCCCTCAGGGGCTCAACCAGATCGCTACTTGTCAGTGAAGTATATCTGGTAATCTTTCTTACCAGTCTCATTCTTAAAAACCTTGAAATGGGTCACCTTCTTCTTTTTAGGAGCTGATCTCTTTTTCAGTTTCGACTTAGTCACCCGAGTACCACCCCCGGCTGTCTGAGAATAGCTGTATTTTCCACCATCCTGGGAGAAGGAGATACCCGCCTTTTTCGCTGCCGCGAGAACAGCTTGACGAAAGACCAACTCCTTCTCCCGTTGTCTCTGTTGAGAACTCATATTTTATTCTCTGATACCTAAGAATCAGAAAATCGAAGTACTGAGAAATCAATTATTAACCCCTTTTTCCCGCTTCCTCAACGAGAACGTAAGACGAATCGTTTTTTACTCAGAGATGTTCGTCAGTTTACTGAGACGTTCCCGGGAAGTAAAGGCGGGAGAGTCCGGAGGGCAGAGGCGCAGAAGCTCGATAGTTCGACGGTTCGTTCCCGGTTTCCAACTTCTAGACGTCCCGGTTCCCTGATTTATCATCTGGAAGCTCAGATTCTGTAACTGATATGTGGTCAGAGAAGCCCGCAGAGTCTTGTTCATACAAGGAGTCTCTACAGAGGAATCCCCTTGACGTGTCCCCTTTTCCAGACCAACCCACCAGTAATCCCTCCCGTGGAACCTCACGTCTCCCGAGACGATATCCGATTTTTCCTCCTTGCTCTCAAGAGCTTCCTTAATCTTAACGCGAAATCCCCAACAAGAGATGATATTTCCTACCTCACGTATTCCCCAGAAGCCTGAGTTACGTTCCTTGTCCAGAATCATCCCGTAATCAGCGATCTGAGCAGAGATATCTCTCCAAAGCCGAGAGCAGACAGCCCTGGAACCGTTCTTTCTCGCCTTGAGAATACGCCAAGGGACGTAATGAAGATAAGCCCAGTGGAGACCGAACGGTATAGTCATCCCCTCTATCTCGATATCCTGAAGAACACCGTCAATATCCCTAGATTTGTCCACGTTCATGATCCTCCATAGGGCGTGTAGAGGTCCTCTCTTCTCGTGTATCTCCATCGGCACGTGTTGTACCATAGATTTATCATGAGCCATGGTCTCTAGATGTTTAAGAACACGTCTGACATCCCCTCCACACTCCTTCGCTAGTTTTAACTGCTCCTTCATGTTCTTCGATATCTTCTTGAGAGCAGGTGAGTCGGTCTTCTTGATAAGAACCTTGAGGAAATGACGAATCACGTCCAGGTTCTCCTTGTTTGAACGCGCCTTCAGATGGATGAAGACAGAGTGACCTGCCAAGGGTCTTTTCCCCTTGAAAACCTTGTTTCCCGTGAATATCACAGGCACACCGATCGTCTTCTTGCGTCTAAACAGGTCACGAATACCTCTGTACACCTCTTGTGTCGCCAGACCCATGTTCTCGAAGTCATCCACTAAAACAGCCTTGCGAAACTCCTTAGTATTCTTCTTGTCATCAGACGACTCCTCTTTCCTGGCGGCGATACAGTTTAACTTACCTAGTAACGCCAGAATATCACGAAAACCCATCGTCTGTATGAGCACGTCTCTTGTCGCCTTTGTGCGTAGCTCCACAGACTCGAACTCACGAAGAACGAACCCGTGTTCTTTTAGGAGTAGACGCGCTAGTGTCGACTTCCCTGATCCTACAGGACCGGTGAGGTAACAGACACGCTTAGGGGTCTTCGGGTCTTTCACTATTCCTTCCAGCCATTTTCGTAGAGAACTTACCGCAAGGCGGTTTCCTACGAAAGAGGATGAATTATCCGGTGCGACTAGTTTGTCCATGATTAGACTAAACACATATCTTGTTTATGTCTGATAATTCTCAACACTTCTCTGAGATACCAACCCAGGAAGCTGGAGGTGTTCCTGAGCAAGGAAGAGCACCTGGTGGGAGCGCGGCGTCCGCACCACGCACCTCGGAGGGAGGACCACATCGGTTGATCCAGTTACAACGATAATCGTCAGCGACATCACCGCTCAGATACTCGTCCCAGTTCTTAATACGGGGGAAGAGAGCGATTGGCTGACCTTCCACACTGTAACATCCTGGGACTTGTTTCCCGTTAATCTCTTTCTTTCCTGCCCAATCTCTACAGACAGGAACACCCATGGAGTTTTCACATACATCAAACTCGTCCCCAGTTTCTGACTTCATGCTACCGCGGTAGACCCATCCTGAAGGACAACGAGATCCTATCTTATTCATGTACTCGGCTGTGGGAAAATCAGGAGTCTTAGGTGGTTTGTACTTCTGTAAAGCCTTAGCGATAAGGTACAGTACCAGCGCGGTGATCGCGAGGACACCCACTGCTGTGAAAACACCGACAACAAGTTTTGTTCCGTCGACCATTTTACTCTCGAAGAACACAAGATACTATACGGAGCAAAAAAATCGGATCTACCTAGTTTTGAGGCATCACGTTAGGCGATTCCAGGAAAGAAAAATCGATAACTCATAATTACCACTTAAGCAACATCATTATATTATTCAACAGTACGTCAGGAGATAGAATGACAGAGACCGACGAACAACGATTCGAGAGAGTGAGAAAAGAGTGGGAGGAGAAAGGCAACAAGACTTTCACTCCTGAGTTCTACCGCCTTGTTATGGGGGAACGCCCCCCGAAAGACGCGGACAAGGGACCCTGTGTTCCTTTCGTACACAGAGGTCTAGATATCTGCTGGAAGACGAGCGGAAAGAAGAACAAAGCTGTTCTTTTTTACCACCTTCTGGACGACATGACACAACTAGAGGCGTTCGTCGCTAAGAACGAGAGGTTCCGAGTAGCTTTCAAGAACAAGATTGTGGATATGATGGAGGAAGGAAAGAGGGCTCGCAAGGCAGTTTCAGAATTACCTGGCGATGCCGAGTTTCTCGAGCAGAAAGAGGAGGAGCAGTTTATCGCTGACATGTTATCAGAGGACAAACTGATGACTCTGTACGACAGAGTCGCGCGCCTTGAGAAAAACAGTGCTGTTCCAGCTCCTAAACCGGACTTTAAGGATCTGCCAAGATTCAAGCGATGTCCTCTTTGTCGATGTAAGAAATAAGGCGAGTTAACATCTCGCCAATAACATAGTAAGATGCCGCCTGTTCTGAAAACAGAGAAATCTGAGAAGAAAGAAGTGGTCAACCCACCTGTCAAGAAAGTGAAGACACATAGTGATGATCTTAGAGATCATTTACCCAACGACTCTCCTGTTGTCAGAAAGCTTATACAGAAGAACTGGTGGGTAGGCTATTTTGACTAATTTAATAATCATTCAGAAGGTTACGTAAAGAGATCAGAACCAACATGTCGAGATACAGGCGCAGATGTTCGTCTCTCAGTTTTTCGCGAAGGATAAGGGCGTAGAAACTAATAGAACGATCGGATCCGCTATCTTCGTATTCGGAGTATATCTCATACTTCGAATGGAAGAAGTCCAGAAACTCCCATATGATGCTCTCCAACGGAAGCTCCGAAAAGATGTTTCTAACAGCCTGACATTTGATGTGTAACTCATCTTCTGTCGTTAAGCTCATATCCTTTAAAGACATATGTTAGGTATATCTAAAGGTGGGGTAAAAGGAAGTTTGTAAAACTTCCTTTTACCCACCGATTATATAAACCAGGTGATGTGGGAAATACCTCATACTCGAAAGACATTGTTTACCTTCCGGATTACTTTTGGGCAGATAATAGCTATCGCGATCGTTCTCGCTCTCGCGGTTTTCCTTTGGTTCCATTATTATCCTTTAAAGACCTATGTTAGGTATATTTAAAGGTTGGAGAAAGAAAGTTTTTTCAAACTTTCTTTCTCCAACCGATTATATAAACTAACTTATAGGTCTTTAAAGAAGTCCTCTTAAAAACTTTAGGTTTTTAAGGGATAGCATGAAATCACAGAAGGCGAACACAAAAGCTTTGGCGATCTTTTACGGTCCGAAAGTGAAAGGGATCGTAAGTTTCCATCAACCTAGAAAAAAGTCAGGATCTTACGTCACGTTCGACCTAAAAGGTCTTGGTAAGAACCGAGAGAGCGCAATTCATATTCATGAGTACGGCGACATGCGTGACGGATGTACGTCTTTGGGAGCTCACTGGAATCCTCGCAAGAAAGAGCACGGGAACATAGAGCTAAACGGTAATAATCGCCACTCTGGTGATCTCATTAACAACCTGAAAGCGAACGCGAGAGGGGTTTTCAAGTTTAAGTACTACGACCCCCTTGTAAAAGTTCGTGGAAACGAGTCGATTCTTGGTCGTTCTATCGTTATTCACGACGGAGTTGATGATCTTGGGCACGGGGGATTCCCCGACTCCAAGACAACCGGACACGCTGGTGGTCGTCGTGCTTGTGCTATTATTGTACACGCCAAAGCTTAATTAGCAAATAACAGTCTCTGCCATTCTCGCGGAGACAAGATACGGGCACGCGGAAGAGGCAGGACGTCTGTCCTCTAAGTAACCCTTCTGATCCTTCACCACATGACGAGGCACCCTAATGGACGCCCCGCGATGTGCGATTCCGAACGAGAACTCCGAGAGCGACGATGTCTCATGTGATCCTGTCAAACGTTCGTGATTTCCCTTTCCGTAAACCTTAATATGTTCCGCGTGTTTCTCCTCCAGTTTCGGCATCGCCGCCATGATCGCGGAATAACCATCATCCACACGCATGGACTCTGTTGAGAAGTTCGTGTGTAGTCCTGATCCGTTCCAGTCACCCTTGATAGGCTTAGGATGAAGAGAGACGATCGCGCCGAACATCTCCGCGACACGTTTCAGAATGTAACGAGCAAGCATCAGCTGATCACCTGCGTCAATCCCCTCGCACGGACCAACCTGAAACTCCCACTGTCCAGGCATCACCTCGGCGTTAATACCTGATATGTTCAGATGAGAGTACATACACGCTCGGTAATGAGCCTCGGCGATATCACGGCCAAACGCCTTCTCGCATCCGATGGAGCAGTAGTAAGGACCTTGTGGTGGTGGGAACGAACCGGGTGGCCAACCCAACGGAGTCTTCCCGTCATGCTGAAACAGAGTGTACTCCTGCTCGAAACCGTACCATGGATGCTCCTTTTTTACCTCCTTTCTCTCGAAGATTGCCTGCGCAGAAAAGCGATGGTTTCCTTTAGCGGGAAGTCCCTCGGGTGTTCTACACTCGCACAGAACAAGAACGTTATCACCACCCCTAAACGGATCACGCACAACCTTCACCGGATACAACTCGATCTCGGAGTCGGTACCTGGCGCCTGTCCTGTTGACGAACCGTCGAAGTTCCATACAGGATACTGCTTGTAATCCAGATGTACTTTGTGGTCTGAGCGCTTCAACGTCTTCGTCTTACATCGCAGATTGGAATCAGCGTCCACCCAGACGTACTCCGCCTGGAAGTAGTTCTGAGGCTCAGGCAGTTTCCAAAACCAGTTTAGCGCCGCCATGCGATTCGTGTCACGGGCGGATCCGTGGGTCGAGGATAGAATATCAGAGTCTGTCATGTAGAGGTGATGACAATCTACAAACATCTTCTTTATGTCTGAAAAGACTCTGGAAAATGAATCTTGACAGTAAGTATAGAAGATCTGATGAGCGGGTTTGACGTCACATCTGGTGTAAGAAAGGAAGTAACCTTTCAGTTCGACGGCAGTGGAGGTGTTTACCCGGATCTGTGTGTGGACGTTCTTTTCTTAGGAGAGAACGACGCCGCCACAGTTCCTATCCCTCCCAAGCCGGACAAACAGACTCTGTTCTTTGACTCTTCTAATGACGACCATCTGTCCCGCAAGGACATCATGGGGAATGTCGTGGATATTGAGGAGTCTGGAGATGTTATGACACTCACTCCGATAGAAGGGAATGGTGACACAGCAGATCCCCTTCGTATTCAGGGATCTTCCGGAGCACGTCAGTTATTATTCGCAGGTAGCACAGGTGACACCTGGCAACAAGGTCGTTCTTACGAGATGCCTGACGTGAACGGTAACACTTTCTGGGGATCTCAGTCCCAGTCAGGAACGTACGGTGGTACCGGCAATACTCTTCTCGGTACGGAGGCACAACTCGGGTCTCCTGGTGCTAATCTGTCAACGGTTGTTGGTGTCTCTGGTGTCGGCGAGGAGTGTACTGTCGCTATCGGAGCTAACGCGATCGCGAACATACCAGGCTCTGTTGTCATTGGTGCGGACTCGGTCGCCAACACAGGTGCGTCGGGATCTATCGTTATTGGTAAAGGTGTCACTGCCAGTACAGGTGGTGAGATCCGCCTACAACCAACCGCAGACACAACTATTGGTTCTCATAAGATGTTCGTTCCCGGACTGGGATCGTCCGGTGGGGCACTTCCACATTTTCTTCGTTACGATCCGATGAGCGGTGAGATTCAGTCTTCTGCCGGTGGCACAGGATCATCTATTACAGGAGCTGGTGTCGTTCCTGCCGCCACTGTCTGGACAAGTATGGACGAGATCGGCACTACCGATCCTACTAATATGAGACCTATTCTTCTACAGGATGATGTAGCGACACAGACCAGTGTCGGACTTGGTCAAGGACAAAGCGTCCCACCTGCTGGTGGTCAAGTCCTTGTTGGTTCTGATCAGACTGTCGCAGGATCTTCTGGTGGTGTAGCTATTGGTGCGGAAACGACATTATCAGGTATTTGCTCTATCGCTATCGGACATAATGCCATATCAACAAGTAACAGATCAACGGCGATAGGTTGCCAGGCACAAGCTACTAACACATCAGCCGTTTCCATCGGTAACGCTAACTCTGCATCTGGTAACCTCAGTACAGTCGTAGGAAACTCATCTTCAGCTAGTGGTACTAATTCTATCTCTCTGGGATCTGGAGTTGTCTCAACAGGTGATCGATCTGTCGCTCTTGGTGGTGGTATTCCTTCGCACGCAACGGATGACTCTGTTCTTATTGGTTTTAACGCAGGTGTGAACGGTGTCAGTGATGACTCTGTTGGTATTGGTACAAGTGTCGGTCCTTCTGGTACAAACTCTATCGCAGTTGGTAACCAAGCTATCACAAACGCTCTTAGCGCTGTTGCGATTGGTCAAGGTTCCGGAGCCACTGGTACAGAAGCTATCGCTGTTGGAGCACGTGCCACAGCTGGTAACTCTGGGGCTGTTGCTATTGGTAAGGACGCGTCCGCCTCAGGAATGGGAGCTGTCGCTCTTGGTGATCCTTGTGTCGCCTCTGGTGATCGCTCTTTCGCCGCGGGTAATGATGCCATTACTTTAGCACCGGCATCAGACTCTATAGCTCTTGGATCCACCGTACAGACAGATGATATACAGTCTCTCTCTATCGGATCACAACTTAGAAATCAAGGAAATAACACTGTTCTTATCGGTCATAGTGGTAGAGCTTTCGTATCTGCTGACGAATGTGTGATTATCGGAGAGAATACATTTTCCTCTACATCTCGTACAGTTATTATTGGTGCTGATACAAGAACACAGGCAACAAGGACTGTTACTATCGGAGAGAGCGGTAGTGCTAATAACACGGCTGCTACAGCGGTTGGATCACAATCACTTGCTGAAGGTGTGAGATCAACAGCTCTTGGTGTTAGTTCTAACGCAAGTGCGCAAGACTCTTTAGCAGTCGGATCAAGCGCCACTGCAAGCGGGAACAGATCAGTCGCCATCGGACTGAACACATCAGCTGTTGATGATGGTGGAGTAGCTATCGGATCTTCTGCCACATCACTAGCTCTAAGCTCTATCGCTTTTGGTGACTCTACAATGTCATCCGGAGTTGGTAGTGTTGCTATTGGTGTGAGCTCAGAATGCTCGAATAACAACACGATAGCTCTTGGTGTGGGTAATACCTCTGCTCATACAGGCTCTGTCCTCATAGGTTCTAATATATCCTCAACAGGACCTAACCAGATTGTGTTAGCACCAGAGAACAACACGGCATTTGGCACGAACCAGATGTTTGTTCCTGGATTGGGAGCAGGTGGTACAGGTGCGAACTTTGACGCTGTGATGATGTACGACACAACAACAGGTGAGATACAGTTCAACTCCAATCTGGACGGTGACACAGGAACTGTTGGTGGTACTGGTACTCCTAACGCTATTACTGTGTGGAAATCACCAACTATTATCGGACAAGAACAGGACACAGACCCTGTGTTAATGTTTGCTAGTAGCAGTGATGTACAACTTGTTATTGGTCAAGGACAAACATCTTATGGTGGTTTATTCGGATCTTTGATCATTGGTAACTCGACTGCTAATAATGATCCGGCAACAGTGCTTGGTATGAACAACTCTTTAAACGGTGGGGTCGTTGTTGGAGAAGGCAATACGGGTCTGAATGGTCCGGCATTTATGATGTCTCGTGGTGCCAGTGCTGACGGAAGACATTCCGTTCTTATAGGTACATCACCTACTGTAAATGGAGATGATGGAGTTGCGATTGGTAGAAACACAGTAAGTGTTACAGAATCTATATCGATTGGTGGAACAGCGGGTGCTACAGGTTTTCAGGCTATCGCTGTTGGCGCACGTGCCACAGCAGGTGGTACTGGTGCTGTAGCCATTGGTAAGGACTCTGTCGCATCGGGTCTTAACGCTGTAGCTATTGGTGATCCTACAATCGCAACAGGAGAACGTTCTGTAGCATTAGGTAACAACGTTTCTGCTACTGGTTCTAACTCTATCGCGATTGGGTCTAGAGTTGTTTTCGGCCCCTTTAACTTAGACACAAGTGCTGGGGCAAGTGGAAGTATCGCGATTGGTGCTTACTCACGTGTTTTTGATCAGGCTAATAACGGTATAGCGATTGGTAGCATCACATCAGTAACAGATGTAAGTGGTATCGCGATTGGTTTTACAGCTACAGCTAGTAGAGATGCTATAGCTATTGGTGATGAGGCTTTTGCTGGTGCTACAGGAGCTATCTCTATTGGTAAAGGTTCTACACACGGAGGAGGCTCTTACGGAGTAGCGATTGGTGATGGTTCTAACTCGACAAACCTGAGTGTAGCTATCGGAAGAAACGCTGTTAATATGAGTGGTTCTAATGGTGTTGCTATCGGAAATGAGACAGAAACAGGTAGTTTTGGTGATATTGCTATCGGGGAAAATGCAGAGACTATGGCATCTGGAGTTACTGGGACAATTGCGATTGGTGTTATTGCTAGATCTGATTTGGAGGGTATCGCGATAGGTACTTCATCTGGTGCGACAGGTAGTAACTCTATTTCTATCGGCACACGTGCCACAGCAGGTGGGTCTGGAGCGGTTGCAATTGGTAAAGATGCGTTCACTGACTCTTCTAGTGGCATCGCTATCGGAACGAACACATCGGCAACCAATTTAGAAGCTATCGCGATGGGTGAGAACACATCAGCTTTCGGTCCTAACTCTGTAGCTATAGGATCGAGCTCTGTTAACGGATTTGAGACATTTGCAGGAACAACTGGTGCTATCGCATTAGGTTTCTTCGCACGTGTTGCAGGTGATGCTGAACACGGTATCGCAATTGGTACTGCTTCTCGTGCTGGTACTGCAAATGCTGGTGATACAGGAAGACAGAACGCGATCGCGGTTGGTTACCAATCTGTTGCTGACAGAATTAACGCTCTTGCTGTTGGTGTTAATGCACAAGCTGGTGGATCAGGATGTGTTGCCATCGGAGCTTACAGTAACGCAAATGATCCAAGAAGTGTAGCTTTAGGTATCGGAGCACAAGGAGCTAACACACAAGCTTTAGCTATCGGTGCTGGTGATGATTTTACATCTGCGTCCGGACCTTACGCTGGAGCTTTACGTTCGATCGCTATTGGTAACACACCTGACACAACAGCGAACGCTGTTGACTCAATCGTGATAGGTTCGACAGCCACCTCAACAACAATTGCCGCTACACGTGGTATCGCTATTGGACAAGGTGCAAGAGTTGATCAAGTAAATTCGATTGCTATAGGAACTTCTGCCAGATCTTCTGCTGGTGGTGCGATCGCTCTTGGTTCAGGAACAATCGCAGGACATTCTGGTGCTATCACAATTGGTAATACTATTCAATCTGGATCTTCTGGTATCTGTATCGGATCAAATATCACAGGAACTGATAACTCGATTATTATTGGTCAGAACGCTTTTACAACTGGTCCTAACTGTGTCATCATCGGTAACGGTGCCACCGGATCTACCGGAAACATTGTTGTGATTGGTGCTGGTGCTACAGGATCACAGGACGGTGACATTATCTTCAATAACGCTTTCCGCGAGGGATCACAAAGACTAGTTATTCCTGATCTCAGTGTGACAAGTGGTATGATAGCAGGTATGACAGGTCTGTCTTACAACCCGAGCACAGGACAGATCGGTACATTAGACCTCAATCTTCTTGTGTCTGGTGCCTCTGCTAACGGTATCACAACAGCTACAGCAGGTGCTGGTGGTGATTTCGCTACTGTTCAGGCAGCTTTGGTGGCAGGTAACAGGAATATTAAAGTGATTGGATCTACATCAGAGTCATTAGATCTTACCGCGGGTGGTGTCCCTTCAGGGTCACTTCTCTTCTGGATAGAGAACAATGTGACGTTTGATGTTACTAACACTGCTGTTATTCCGGGAACAGCAGGTCGAGATATTATTCTGGCTGGAACTGTTAACTCTGTCTTTGAGTTCTCCGGACTTAGCTCGGTAAATGACACTTTGTTCGACTGTGTATCTCTCACTGTAAAGGGAATTACAGTGACAAACAGCTGTACTCCTGGGGACACGAATATCTGTACTGGTAGTACACGTCTACTTATTGAAGACTGTATTTACAACCTTCCGAACACATCTGGTGGTATCGTAGGGTCTAACGCAGTAGCAAATGTGGATCTTACAATGAGAGACGTTATCTTAGTAAATAGTGGCACATCTACACAGGAGACACTAAATCTATCTACTTCGTCAAGATCTCGTCTGTACAACGTCACATTTCAGGATAACGGAACTGCTTACTCAAACATAAATCCTCTTGTTACTACAAGAGGTGAGAACTGTATTGTAGAGGGGTTGTATCTTGATCTAGCTACAGGATCATCAACATATGATTTTACGTTTTCAGGTCAAGTTTCAAAAGTAAGAAATATATCAGCGTCAGCATCATTACAGATTAATATTACTAGTACTTCTAACCCGTCAACAACTGCTACCGATTTAGTTATTAACAACCTATTAGTAAACTCAGACAATAACAATATTGAGAACTGTACTGCAATAGGTTTTGTAACATTATCTGGTGATAATAACTCTGTATCTGGATTAAACGTCGGAGACGGTACTACAAGTACACCATTGTTAATATCTGGTATGGAAAACACGGTGACTAACGTGATCATTAATTCACAAGCAACAACAATTACTGTGACAAGTACTAATAATAACCTCTCTGACATAATCAGTCGTAATTCACAAAACATATCAATCTCTGCGACAGGAAATATTCTTAAAGGTTTTATCGGGCCAATTGGTGGAGGTGGAGTAAATCTTACGGCTAATGATTGTATTCTTGATAGTTGTAATTTTATAAACACTACAGCAACTCTTAATGTATCAGCACAAGACTGTAGAATATCAAACTGTAATTTTGATGGAACCTTTAATATCACAGGAGGATCCGAGTGTCATATCACAGGATGTAACTTCGATGGTAGTACTCAGGCAGTAATATCATTAGGTAATAACCATACTATCACAGGATCGTTTATAAGAGGAGGTATTGATATTAGTGGATCAGCCACACGAGCAACAATTTCTAACTGCTCAACAAATACAGGAGATTTAACAGTTGATCGAAGCTTTAATCGTATTACAGGATCATTCTTCCGTTCTTTCAGTATTACATCATCAAATAATGTTATGTCTAACTGTACATTTAACGGAGTTACGGGGTACATCAATAGTGGATCTTGTGTTATCTCGAACTGTAAAATGGAGAGTTCTAGTTCAATGTTTGTTATGGATACATCAGCAGATAACTGTACTGTTCAAGGATGTATATTTAACGGATCTTCGATAATGTTATCTGGATCAAACTGTAAGATTGGTGAGTGTGATTTTGCGAACACATCCGGTGTATTCACTGTGAATGCAAGTAATAACCTCATTGATAACTGTTTAATTCGTGGTCTTACTGGATACTTCTCAAATATTTCTTCAAGAACATTTGTTAATAATACACAGATGAATACAATTAACTCATTCTTTAGAACAGATGGAACTGAATCTAGTTTTACTAACTTTAGATTTGCTGGTACAACAGGATTTATCTCTGGATCACAAACAACAGTAAATTCTTGTCATTTTACAGGAGGAAGTACAAACTCGAATCTAATTATCAATAATGATGCTATTCGTGTTTCTGATTGTTATGTGAACGTAACAAAAACACTTGTTACTTCAGTAGCAGATACTGTACAACTTTCAAACTGTCTGTTCAATTCTGGAAATGCTGATAGTGAGTTTGGTATTTCTGGATCTGACTGTATTCTTACAGGGTGTAGATCTAACTGTCTTACATCGTATATCGGTGGCGATGGTAACCAAATTAGCAACTCCAGATTTACACCTGGTGTAATCAATAACAACGTTGATATTGATGTATTCGGAGCAAATCACAGTTTCTCCAACGTTGTCGTCGGAACTGGTTCTGGAACAGGAGTTCTTAATGGTAACGGAACTACATCATCTGTAGCGATTGGATGTAGAGCACCAGATGGTGTGTCTGGATTCGCAGTAACCGCCGCGAATACTAATTTCTAACTAATTTCTAACTAATTTCTAACTAATTATTTTATTCTCAGTCTTCTCAACAAATATTTAGAAAACATTTACGAAAACATTATTTTTCGTAAAGGTTTAAGAAGATGTTAGTTAACTACTATCAAACTCAGTATGTCAACATCAGAAAATAAGACAGACACCGTTGATATGTTCGGGGACTGCCTACAGTTCGCCACGTTGTACAACGAGCGCACAGGTTCTCATTTCAAAGGCAAGATTGACCGAAAGTTCATTCGTGAGATGGTGATGGACGAGTTAGACGAACTTGATGAGGCGAAAGACGAGGCTGAGGAGGTGGACGCGCTTCTTGACGCGACTTACTACATTCTTAACCATCTGGCAGGTACAGGGCTGGACATTCGTCCTATCTGGTCTCGTATTCATAGAGCAAACATGGAGAAGTTCGGCCCAGGTGGACGAAAACGTGAGAGAGACGGAAAATGGCTAAAACCACCTGATTTTCAGCACCCTGACGACGATATTCGCGAGGAGATCAGAAGACAGAGAGCAGAGCAGAAGGGTGAGAAAGGTGAGATGGGTGAGATAGATCCGTGTCCTTGTGGTGGAGGTCAGTCATGTATTGTTGATCGTCGCTCTTTTGGAGACTTGGTACATGAGGACATCGTGTTTAAGAAAGCAGGTGTTCCTCTGCGTAAGAACTGTGTTCAGGAGCCAACAACGGATCAACAGAAGGCTATGACGGACGCGATGCTAGGGCACGACTCTGTCATGATCTCAAAATCCGAATGATCTGCATAGCGACAGGCATCCACTCGTTCTCGTTGCGTCTGAGATAATCTGTGATAGGTGATCCTGCTTCGTCAAGAAGAGGTTCGTTCGTATTGCGTAAAGCGACCTCCAAAAGTCTCCCTAAAAAAGGGATTGAGAAGCGTGCTAACATGTAGTCCATCATCATGTCCTCCGCCTGTAACAAAGGAACTCTCTCCTCGATCATCGCCACCAACTGCTCATTCTCGTCACCAATCTCATTGCGTAATCTAAGATAACCGACACTACTCAAACTTCTGTCCCGTTCGTCGAAGCCAGGTTGAGGCCTTCGGCAAAGAGGACAGTTAGGTTTTGTGGCTAGCCAGCGATCAACACATAACTGATGAAACTTATGATGACAACTCAGAGTTTGAAGTCGTTGCTCAGAAAGCAACGACTCGAAACAGATCGAGCATGTAGAATCGGAATCTTCCATGGCTTTCGTTAGTTACTATACAGAAGATTTTAGGAGAACCATTCGGTAGGAATGGACTTTTTCTCCCAATCTTCTTGACCATGAAAGAACACTAATAGAGATTTGCCACTCTCTGAGCGCTTGAACGCGATAGCGGAATGAGACTCAAAGTCAAAACTCCATGGTGTGCCAGAAAGAGTCATGACACCTGTCTCTGTGTCAAGAAGAAACGGCATCACGTTCGTCCCGAATCTTTCATGAAAAAGTAGTACAGCAAGAACGGTATCGCTCTTGTTGAACTCAGGGAGCCTGATGATCTTATCAGACGGAAGAATGTCATATCTAAGCTCATTGTCATCTACTTTCGGGTACTCTAAGCGAACATTCGTTCTTGTCTGAGTCTCCTGATCAAAAAGGTAAACATCGTTCTCAGTGTCTGAGAGGAGCAAGGTCTCGTAAGTGACTGATGCTGGAAACGGCACTCTTTCGTCCCAGGAACGAATCTCGTCGTAAGACGGAGTTGTCATAGTGTGTGGAGCTTTTTAGATTCTCTTAACTTAGTTTGTCCGAACTTCTTAAGTCTTGTGCTTTTCATTATTCCCATTATGAGGAGTAAAACTTATTAAGGAATTACGAAATATTTTAAGATTTCGTAATAGTTTTTAATGAATACTAAATAAAATTATCATTATTTACTCATTTAAAAAACAACTGTTTGTAACCATTCTCCGACTGCTGATGACCAAACAAGAGTTGTTGTATTAATTAATGCTAAGTCAATAAAGCCAACACTAGTATTTGTTATATCTCGAATGTTATTACTTATTCCAAGAATACTGTTAGAACCAGTTGATATCTGAATAACTTTAATCACATACTCCTGACCTTCTACAGGAGAAGCTGGTAAAATAATATTAAATGGTAAAGTACCTGATGTATTCCAAACAACTAGATAATCATCTGATGTAAGTGTCGTATTTGTTGTGTAAACTGAAATAGCACGTTGTACACCAGCTAGATGTCTGAAGTTATTCACTGTTGTTGTGAAAGCTTGAGACTCTGTGGCTCCAGAACATCCGATAATAACAGAGCCAAATCCAGCATTTATTGTATTTCCATCACCACCAATAATAGCTGAACGAGCAGAATTTGTTAACGTGTTTCCTGTACCACCCGCAATACAAGACTCAGATGAGGCTCCATTGATAGTATTATAACTACCAGAGACAATAGCAGAGTTCGCTGAAGCTACATTACCTGACGCACCACACAAAATAGCACCACCTACACTAACAAGATTGTCTTGTCCAGTAAGAATAGCTGCATAATTGCCACCAGCTCCACCAGTTGTTCGGTTTTGAGATCCAGCACCAATAAAAGAGTTGTTTGCACTAACATTATTAATAGCTCCACCTACAATAGCAGAGTTTGTACTAGATACTGTATTTGAAGTACCAGCACCGATAAAGGACTGGATTCCAGAGACAGTGTTTCTGTCACCAGCAACAATAGCGGCTTCTACACTACTTACAGTATTACCAGTACCACCACCAATAAATGAGTTCTCCTGAGAGACAGTGTTAAACTTACCAGCGCCAATGAATCCGTCATCATGTGTCACTACGTTTCCTTGACCAGCACCAATAAATGATCTTCCGAAAGATCCACCACCGGTAATATTAATATCGTTACCATCACCTGATGAGATAGACGAGTCAACAGCACTAACACTATTATTTCTACCAGCACCAATAAAAGTGTTACCCACACTACCAGCTGAAACTTGATTAGATGTTCCAGCAGCAACAGCAGAAGCAAGACTAGCGCCAGTATTTCCACGACCAGCTCCGATGAAAGAGTCATTTGATGAACAGGTATTTCCTGTTCCACCTACAATAGCTGAGTTAGCAGCATTAAGGTTTGTGTTATTACTTCCACATAGAATACCTCCTGCGATACCCGTTGATTGAACAATGTTATTTCTACCTCCTCCGATAATCGAGTCATTAGCATTTGTTCTGTTACTATCACCAGCTCCGACAATGGATCTATCACCAAAAGTGATATTTCTTGTACCTGATACAATTGCTGCGTTAGGCCCCTGAAGCTGAGCATCATTTCCGGTACCACCACCAATAAAGGACTGTGCAGCAGCAGCAGTATTTCCAGAACCAGCACCAATAAAAGCTCTAGTTCCAGTAACTCTATTATCAGAACCAGCCATTAGAGCGGACTGATCACCAGTTACAAGATTACGTCTTCCCGCTCCAAGAATACTGTATCCAGCAGCGGACTGAATATCATTACCTTCGCCAGCACCCACAATACAAGACTGTGCAGCCGCGGTGTTACCAGCATCTACAGCCAGTGAGTCTTCACCACCTGCCACAACCACGGAGTTCTCGCCACTAGCTGTGTTTGAACCACCTCCTACAATAACAGCGTTACTGTCAGAGACAGTATTACTATTTCCTGCGAGAACACCAGCTTGGAATGTTGAAGCTCCACTGACACTGTTTCCTGAACCTGTAAAGACACCAGATATAGGTCCAGCCACTGAGTTAGAGCTACCACCACCGATAACACTATCACTTATTGTGACAGAGTTACTCTGTCCAGCGCCGATAAAAGAGTATTGACCAGATATATTATTTTGTGAACCAGCAACAATACCAGCTCCTGTTCCACCAACTGATATTCCGCTGTTGATACCAGAACCAATGAAGGAATGAGTTGATTGAACACTATGACTAAATCCTGAAACAACACCAGAATTATTACCATCTACATTATTTAGTGATCCAGATCCTACAAATCCGTCTCTACTAGACACTGTATTTCCTGCGCCTGAAACAACACCGGATCGTGAACCAGATACTGCGTTAGAACTACCAGCACCGATAACACTAAAAGTGTTTGTAACAGAGTTAATCTGTCCTGAAACGACACCAGAATTAGACATCGTCACAGTATTACCAGCACCTCCCACGATACACGAGAAATCAGACGATGTAACATTGCCAGTACCGCCTCCGATAAAATCAGAGTCGGAACCTGTAATGTTACCCACACCACAGACGATACCTGAGTTCGCACCTGTGGCGGAGTTATTAGTACCAGCACCAATAAATACACGACCTGTAGTACCACCATCTGCTAAGTTATCCATTCCAGAAACAACACCTGAATCTGACCCAGTAGCAGCGTTGTTCTGACCAGCTCCGATAAAAGAAGATGATCCGTTAACACGGTTATCACTTCCTGCCACAATACCACCAGACTGTTGAGTTACACCATTATTACCACCTGCTCCGACAAAAGAGTCGTTACCATTAGCAAAGTTAGCTACACCAGATACGGTCGTAGATCTCTCACCACGTGTAACATTATCCTCACCAGCACCAATAAAAGAGTAATTACCAGAAGCTCCGTTATTTTCACCTGCTCCGATAAAAGAAGACACTAAATACGCGATATTACCCTGTCCAGCTCCGACAAAAGATGCTGTTGCACCAGCTGTGTTGCCTTCACCTGCTCCGATAAAAGAAGACCTTGCGGCTCCAGTTATAATGTTACTCTGACCACCAACAACAGAAGAGTTATCACTAGATACTGTGTTGCCAGAACCACAGACTATACCTGATCTCGACATTGTCACAGTGTTAGAATTACCACCGCAAATAGCAGAATCTGTGATAGATGTACCATTAATATCATTAGAACCACCACCACCGATAAAGTGTCTAAATCCGAATACAGAAGAGATACTATTAGATCCACCACAAACAATACCCATATCCGTACCACTAACATTGTTACTTGCACCAGCACCAATAAACGCACGAGATCCTGATGTGGTTATATTATTAAGGCGACCAGACCCAATAAATGAATCACCACCTGATATGCTGTTAATTGTACCAGAAACAATACCAGAAGCAGAACCAGATACTGTGTTCGCATTACCAGATCCGATAATAGATCGAGATGTAGTTACTCTGTTTCCAGATCCTGTAACAATTCCAGAGAAATCAGACGATGTAACATTGCCAGTACCGCCTCCGATAAAATCAGAGTCGGAACCTGTAATGTTACCCACACCACAGACGATACCTGAGTTCGCACCTGTGGCGGAGTTGTTGCGACCGGCTCCTACAAAACAAGCACCGGAGTTACCCGGAGCGGATGTTGTGACGAAGTTGCCGGATCCAGCACCGATAAAGGATGCTGTTGCGCCGACTGTGTTGCCGGTACCACCTACAACAACAGAACCGTTCTCTGAGACGGTGTTACCAGCACCAGCACCAACAAAGGCACGAACACCTGATGCATTGTTACCAAAACCAGCACCGATAAATGAGTCCGTTCCAGTTGCTTGATTGCCAAGACCAGCAACAACTGCAGAACCAAGATTAAATGCTGTATTAGAACGACCAGCACCAACAAAAGCATTAGCACCTCCACCAGCTGTGTTACCAGTCCCTCCAACAACAACAGAGTTAGTACCAGATGCTGTGTTGAATGACCCAGCAACAATACCTGCGTTAGTAGCGGAATCAATAATATTAGAAGTACCAGCACCAACAAAGGATGCAGTGTTTCCTGATCCTTGTATTTCATTACTACTACCAGCAACAATACCAGATAGAACTTGTTCAACAGTATTAATTTGTCCAGCACCAATGATAGAGCTATTTCCTGAAACAGTATTCTGGAAACCACTTACGATAGACCTTGCGAATCCTGTACCAGAGATAGTATTGTTTATACCTGATCCAATAATTGAAGTATCTGTAGAAACTGTGTTTCCGCTACCAGCACCAACAAAGGAGTTTTGTCCAGATCCCGTGTTTCCATTACCTGCACCAATAAAGGAGTTTTGTCCAGATGCCGTGTTTCCATTACCCGCACCAACAAATGAGTTTTGTCCAGATGCATTATTTCCATCACCAGCAACAACAGCAGAACCCTGACTACCCGCTGTGTTACCAGATCCAGATCCAATAAAAGAGAAATTACCACTTGATTCGTTGAAGTTACCTCCACAAAGAACAGAATATTGAGCATTAGCAGTGTTTGCTCTGCCTCCACCAATAAATACACTATCACTCGAAGACGCAACAGTATTACCTGTACCACCAACAATCACAGATGAGGTGACAACACCTGGCTGAACAGTATTACCCAGACCAGAAAGAATTGCAGATCCCGTAGAACCTGAGGTAGGAAGTGAGTTGCTTGAATCTCCCATGACGATACCATGTCCAGCTCCACATATCTCAACAATAAAGTTTGATTCTGCATTACTTTCTGTGAAATCCGCGACAAGAATCTTGTTACGAACAACAGCGTTAGTTAGTGTGGATGTTCCTGAAGTACTACATGCTGTCACAGTGTTAAGTCGAACAGGATCACCACCAGAACCGTCCCCAGTGACACCAAGGTCAGTGGTGACAGTGGCAGCTCCACCAGCTGTCACCAACTCGTCCAGCGCCTCCTGAATGGTACATACAGGGATCGGCCAAGCGGAAGGATCACCTGGGTAGTAAGCCCATGTTGGGTGTCCATCACCAGTGGTACCAGATGGACCCAGAGCAGCGGTCAGTTTAGTAGTACCGGTAGAACCGATATTAAACCAAATACCACGAGCACCAGTACATCCTCCTGGAAGATTCTCAAGATTACCTGTAGCTCCAACGTTGAAAGTGTCCGCGGAGACAGCTGTAAGACCGTTCAGACCGCCCCAGACGAAAACGTTATTATTACTACCGTCGTTACCAGATGATCCACAGACCATAGAGTCTTGTCCTCCTGCGGTGTTACTAAGACCACCGGGTACAACAGAGCGAGAACCAGATGCTGTGTTTCTTTCACCTGAAAGAATACCACTAAGGTTACCGTTAGCTGTGTTGCCAAATCCAGCTCCAACTATACTACGTTCTGATGATACCACATTCCCTTGTCCTGAAACAACACATGAGGACTGTGAGCTAGCTGTATTACCTTGTCCACCGCCGATAAATGATTCTCCTCCAGTTGCATTGTTAAATTGACCAGCAACAACAGCCGAGTTTATACTAGTTGCTGTGTTACTTTCACCAGATCCAATAAAAGCGTTCTCACCGGATGCTGTGTTATTAATACCAGCACCAACAATAGCACCTGTTGTACCAGCAGTGTTACTTCTACCAGCGACAACACCCGAGTAAGCACCATTCGCGTTATTAGCAGTACCACCTACAATAACAGCGTCTGCATTAGTGGCGTTATTGCCGTCACCTGCTAACACACCAGAGTTAACGCCACTTGCTGTATTAGAAACACCACATCCTACGATAGAGTTCAAAGCAGAAGCTGCATTAGCGTTACCACAAACAACAGCAGACTGCGTTTGAGATGCAGTGTTATCATTACCACCACCGACAAAAGACTGTACACCTGATGCTTCGTTGATAGTACCAGCACCGACAAAAGCGTTAGTGTTCGAGGCTGTGTTACCGTTACCAGCACCAACAAATGAGTTAGTACCACCAGCACGGTTGCCCATTCCAGCTCCGACACCACCTTCAAGACCAGAAACATTGTTGTTCTGACCAGCCAAAATACCACCACCACGTTGACTTACAGTATTACTTGCACCACCAGCAATAGCACCTAATGATTGTGAAATAACGTTACCTGAACCAGATCCTATAAAAGATGAAAACTGTCCAGCAGTTGTAAGCTGGTTACTAGAACCTGAGACAATACCAGATGTACTCTGTACAACATTGTTACTTTGTCCAGCTCCAACAAAAGAACTAATTCCTGTAGATTGAATACGATTACCCGTACCAGAGACGATACCAGACTGAGATCCACCAAGAATATCGTTATTAGCACCACCAACAACTACCTGGCGGTTACCGACTGTTGTACACCCGTTACCACCTCCGACGAAGGAGTCTGTACCCGAAGCTCCGTTAGAAGATCCTCCGACAACAACGGAGTTCAGACCAGATGCTGTGTTACCGTTACCAGCACCAACAAAAGTACCTGTTGTACCAGCAGTGTTACTTCTACCAGCGACAACACCAGAGTAAAACCCAGTTGCATTATTATTAGATCCAGCGCCAACAAAAGCATTTAGCCCAGATGATACGTTTCCATCACCAGCACCCACAAAAGCGTTAGTGTTAGATGATGTGTTAAAAGCACCAGCACCGATAATACTTCTAGTACCAGATGCTGTGTTATCCTCACCAGCACCCACAAAAGCACTAGTATTAGATGCTGTGTTTGAACCACCTCCTACAATAACAGCGTTAGTCTGAGAGACAGTATTGCCGTTTCCTGCGAGAATACCTGATCTAGACATCGTCACAGTGTTACCTGCGCCCGCAACAATGGCAGAATTATCAGCTGATGTCGCGTTACCTGTACCACCTCCGATGAAATCAGAGTCAGAACCAGTCGAGTTACCACGACCACAGACAATACCAGAGTAAGAACCGGTAGCAGAGTTGTTATGACCAGCACCAACAAAAGCGCCAACACCTCCATTACCAAATCCTCCACCAGCAATGTTGTTAGCACCAGCGCCAATAAAAGCTGTTGGTGCATTAAAATCAACAATATTACCAGTACCTCCAACAATTACAGCATCGTCACTTCTTCCAGTATTACCACGTCCAGCACCAATAAAGGCTCTTTGTCCGAAAGTGAAGTTTTGATCACCAGCAACGATAGCAGCATCAAAGCTCTGTACATCGTTAATCTGACCACCACCAATAAAAGCATTATTACCACGAGTGCGATTATCAGTTCCAGCAACACAAGCGCCGTTGGTAGCAGAATCTAGAAGATTACCTGTACCACCTCCGATAAAACCTTGATCAGAAGCGATAAGGCGGTTACCAAGACCGGCGAAAATACCACCCTGGGCGGCAGAAACAACAAAGTTGTTCTGACCTCCTCCAACAATAGAGGAGCCTGATTGAGCAGTGTTATTGACACCTGCAACAACAGCAGCTCCTTGTCCTCCGGAAGCAGTGTTTCTAGATCCTGACCCGATAAAAGCTTGTATACCGCTAGCAGTATTAGCAATACCAGAACCTATAAAAGCGTTCGATGATGATACATTGTTACCAGAACCACCTGCGATTACAGAAGACTCTGAGCCAGCAGTCATAGAGTTACCACGACCTGAAAGAATGGCTGCGGAGCCAAGAGATGTGGCTATGGGCATCGAGTTTGTGGCTGAGCCCATCACAATACCACGACGATCGTCACACATCTCGACAACAAAGTTAGAAGAGACATTACTCTCAGTGAAGTCGGCGACGAAGATCTTGTTACGAACAACACCGTTAGTTAGAGAGGAGGAACCAGTAGGCCCACATGAGGAGACAGTGCTCAACCTGACAGCGTCACCAGTCATACCGTTTCCGGTGACACCAAGATCAGTGATAACACCTCCAGGAACACCAGTGGGACCGGTAGCACCCGTGGCTCCTGTCGCACCAGTAGGTCCTGTCACACCAACACCTGTAGCTCCTGTAGCTCCTGTAGCTCCTGTAGCTCCTGTAGCTCCTGTGGCTCCTGTGGCTCCTGTGGCACCTGTAGCACCGGTAGGTCCTGTTACACCAACACCTGTAGCTCCTGTAGAACCTGTAGCTCCTGTGGCTCCTGTGGCACCTGTAGCACCAGTAGGTCCTGTCACACCAACGCCGGTAGCTCCCGTAGCTCCTGTAGCTCCTGTAGAACCTGTAGCTCCTGTGGCACCTGTAGCACCGGTAGGTCCTGTTACACCAACACCTGTAGCTCCTGTAGCTCCTGTAGAACCTGTAGCTCCTGTGGCACCTGTCGCACCAGTAGGTCCTGTCACACCAACGCCGGTAGCTCCCGTAGCTCCTGTGGCACCTGTAGCACCAGTAGAACCTGTAGCTCCCGTGGCACCTGTCACACCAACACCGGTAGCTCCCGTGGCTCCTGTAGCTCCTGTAGCTCCCGTGGCTCCCGTGGCTCCTGTAGAACCTGTAGCTCCCGTGGCACCTGTCACACCAACACCGGTAGCTCCCGTGGCTCCTGTAGAACCTGTAGCTCCCATGGCACCTGTAGCACCAGTAGGTCCTGTCACACCAACGCCGGTAGCTCCTGTAGCCCCCGTAGCTCCCGTAGCTCCCGTGGCACCTGTAGCTCCCGTGGCACCTGTCACACCAACACCGGTAGCTCCTGTAGCTCCCGTGGCTCCCGTAGAACCGGTAGCTCCTGTATTGCCAGTGGTACCTGTAGCGCCGGTAGGACCTGTGTTGCCCATAGGACCCGTGTTACCCATAGGACCAGTAGCGCCCATAGGACCAGTGGTGCCCATAGGACCGGTAGCTCCCATAGGACCAGTGGCACCCATGGAACCGGTAGGACCCGTAGCTCCAGCAAGACCAGTCGCACCAGTAGGACCTGTCGAGCCACCAGGAGGCCCAGTCACACCGGTTGCACCAGTTACACCTTGATCACCAGTAGCACCAGTAGCACCAGTAGATCCGGTAGGACCAGTCGGACCTGTGGGTCCACCAAAGGGTCCGGTTGGTCCAATAGGTCCAGCAGGTCCGGTGGGACCTGTGCCACCACCAGGGCCGAAAGGAATAACTTCAAATGTCTCTAGTCCTCCTGTTAGATTTCCAGGATACGCAGAAACAGTAAAATCTGTCATTCCGAAAGATGCGTTACCTATATCTTTCGGAATGATTATTTCTAGAATTATGATTTGGACATTCACTGTTTACGCTTGTCCCAGAGGAATACTCTCGTCAAGAATGCGAACAGCCTGATCTGGTGACTTGCGTCGTACCATTGAGGCGACCTTGCCACATGCCAGCCACAGAAGTGACTGGATATCCAAGTAGTTCGCCGCCTTGACCATCTCGAACAGTCGAGGCTTACCCCATGTGTTCTCCTTTCTCTCTACAGAAGAAGAAGAGGCCTTCGTCTCAGACTGAGCCTTCGTCTCAGGCTCAGAAGTACCGACCTCGCTTGTCAGATCAATCACCTCTTTGGTATCAGCGTCGGTGTTAGGTTGATCCAGAACAAGTGTTCCTGGAAGATCAGTCATGACACGCTCAATAAACTGAGCGTCCCACGGATCAGCCACGTTGTCCGCGAAACGGTCGTGTTTGAGTGGCTTCAGAATGTTAGCCGGCTCCTTGTTCTCCTTCGTCTTGTAACCAAGACGCTGATGCTCGATCAGATAATGAAGAATGTACCGAAGAACCTCGTCAGAGGCTCCCGGACAAGGCATCTCGTCGGCAGACTCATCCTCCAACATGGTCATGAAGACCTTAGAGCCCTCCAGAGCCTTGGCGTCCACATGGTAGCGTGGGCGCTGATTCCACAGTTCACGGATCTCCTTCTCCTCCTGAGGCGTCTGCGCTTTGGAGACATCAGGAAGACCCTTCGTGCTGAAAACAGCGATGATGCGAGGTTCGGGCTCGTCGAGCCCCATAACCTCCTCGTCATCAACATCCTCTTGACCATCCTGACCCTTCTGACCCTTCTTCTCCTCCATCTCCTCGTTCTCAGAGTCTGAGTCCAGAGGATTAACGTCCTCCGTCGGTGGTTCAGCGGATGCCACCGCAGTGGTGCTGTCAGTCATCTTAATATCTTCGGTATCGCTCATGGTTGTGAGTTGTGTCCAAAGTTCTTCTTGCTGTCAATCTACTTTAATTATCCTTAAGTCAAGTTCCCTTTATCAATTTTCTATTTATTAGACGTTGGTGGGTTGTTTTTTATCTCAGTTTTTCTCTGATAAAGTCTGGCCGGGGAGCTCACACTGTTTCACGGTTCTAGGGTAGAAGAATCGGAAAGCGTGGTATACAAGCGTGAGAAGCGCGATCGCTAAGAGCGCAGAGAACGCTCTCTCACCAGAGTCCTTACCTTTCCAGGCGACGTAGGCGAGTAACGGGAAAATCACAATAATATGAAGTAAATACACACTCACCAGAGTCTCTCTCTCGGTCTTCGCCTCCTCTGGACAGTTAGTGGTCTCACGGGGGTACATGATTCGCCCACCGTGGTACAAAAGCGCCATAACGGCCAGAGCTCCTACAACAGCGAACATATGGGGATTGGTGTTTTTACCAGCCCACCCCACGTACCCTAAAATAGGGGCTACCACAAGCACGTGAAAGGCGTACATCTTGCTTTTGTAAACAGCCTCCTGGTCATCTACCAGATCAGACGTCACCTCTTTCCTTCTCTGAGGCTTCCCCCAGGAACCTCCCAGAAAATCAACAGGATTTGTCCCACTGTACATCTTGTCCTTACACTCATACATAAAATCGTACCAGGCCATGGCGATATAACCGACGATGAAAATCACCGGAAGCATGAAAGGGTTCTTATGGGGTAACCACCAGTACCCTGCCATGAGAGCTACTCCGAAAACGATACATTTCCAGTTCGGATGAAACGGCCGATCCTTGAAAATACCACCTGCCATCACAAAAGGTAATAACACTTATACTTTTCGTGATAGTTTTTTGAGAATTCATCTTTAAGGAATACTGGTTCTTCCACCAGGTGCGATCGCACCTGTGAGAAGACCGTTGACAGCTCGTGAGAGACGAACGAGACATTCCAGAACGTTCTGAGGTAAGTTTCCATCCCAAACAGCTGGTAAAGATATACCTCCGGCGGCACCAGTTGTTCCCATAAGATTCAAAGGAAGAGACCAATGTGGATCTCCTCCTAAAAACCCAGCATATGATGAGGTGACAGTGTAAAGACCGGTGTTACCGGCTATGTTCGGTGTCTGACCTCCGACATCAAAGAGAACACCACCTGTAGGGAAAGCTCCACCAACTCTCGCTCTCACGTTGAAGGAGTTGGGTCCGACAGATGTGAAAGCAGATCCTGATGTGCTGGGGTTAAAGACGATTGATTCGGTGTGTGATACTGATGTGTTCACATCACCGAAAGCCATACAGTTTCGCAGAAGACCTCTTCCGGTAGAATCAATTAAACATCCTTCACCTCCCAGAATCACACTGTGTTGAACAGCATCACCCATAGCGACATTACCGATCATCTGATGATTCTGTCCAGAGAGAATACCGTTAAAACCTCCCGAAAAATCTAGAGTGTCGATACTATTGTTCAGTCCTCCAGTGATGACAGAGTGCGCTGTGGTGATGAAGTTTTGAGAACCACCTCCGATAAAAGAGCGAAAGCCTGTAGACCCGTTAGTTCCGAAAGGAATCTCGTTCTGAGTACCTCCACAGACAACACTTTGATAACCACCTGCGATGTTCTGATTGCCGTCGTTGTCACCACCTCCTCCTCCGAGGAAACTATAATCTCCTGAAGCGACGTTCGCGTTAGGTGAGGCTCCCAGATTGAGAACTCCACCACCACCAATAGTACTGAAAGCACCAGATGCCAGATTACCGTTAAGAGCAGGGTTAACAGTGTTCGTACCACCTCCTCCGACAAACGCGAAGTTCCCAGAGACCTGGTTTCTACGTCCACCGACGATAGCACCGTGTGAGGCTGACGCCATAACATCGTTGGACTCACCAGCTCCGACGAACGCGTTAGACGAACCAGCATTATTGGAAGTTCCTGAGACGACAGAGGAGTCTGTTCCTGTCGCGGAGTTGTTACTACCAGCTCCGATAAATGACTGATTAGCAGATACAAAATTACCAGAGCCTGCGACAATACCAGAGTTGTCAGCTCCTGTCGTGTTACTGGATCCACCTCCGATGAAATCAGAGTCGGATCCTGTGGTGTTGCCACGTCCACACACAATACCAGAGTTAGGACCTGTGGCCGCGTTTCCAGTTCCTGCGCCGATAAACGCTCTTCCTGTGGTTCCACCTGTCGCATAGTTGTCCTCACCAGCACCAAGGAAGCATAACGGACCTTCAGCTACATTTCCTAATCCAGCACCTATAGCGCACCCGGAAGATCCGGCACGAATCTCATTAGTGATACCGGCTCCGATAAAGGAGTTATTATCAGAGATTGAGTTATTGTCACCACCTACAATACTTGCATTTGTCGTACCAGCAGTAACAGTGTTAGAAGAACCACCAAGAATAGATGATCCTGTAACAGCAGGACCGTTAGGAATTGTGTTGGAGGATTGACCAAGCACAGTAGCGTACCCACTAGGAACTTGAACACGGAAATTAGACTGCTCACGAGTACAAGGATCGGCAGAGTAAAAGCTGTTGCGATAAAGACCTTCTGTAGGTCCTGTAGCACCGCCAGCAGGTCCTGTGACAGTACCAGACAAGTCAGAGAATCTTTCTAACTGTACAGGAAGAACAAGCCCATCTCCTGTGACACCACAGTCTGTCATAACCATGACAGGACCTGTTGTTCCCATCGGACCAGTGCTTCCCGTAGGACCAGTGTTCCCCATAGGACCAGTGATCCCCATAGGTCCTGTCACACCCATGGCACCAGTGGGTCCTGTCGCACCCCCAGGAGGACCTGTGGGTCCTGTTGGTCCTGTTGGACCTGAACCTGTCGCACCTGTAGCGCCAGCTGCTCCAGGAGGACCTGTGGGTCCAGTTGCTCCCAATGCTCCAAGATCAAAAAGCTCACTGTCATAAGGAAATGCGAAGACCTCAATAGACATCACGAATTGTCTTATACTTTATAAATGAATTTATCTGTTAGTTGTCTGTTAGGATGATTTAACAAACTTAACTAATATCTTCTGTTGTAGAAGTAAGAGTAGTGTCTAAATCTGTAAATAACAGAGTACAACTGAACGTACGTTGTGTCAATATCCATCTCTTCCGGACTGTTCTCTCCATGAGTCAGTCTTCGCACAACAGACTCAGGAGACCTAGAAACTCTAGCTCTCGGAATATCCTCCTCTAAGACCTTGTTAATAAAACCTTGAAGATATGAGGTTGGTGGATAAAAAGGCAGAGGAGGTTTGTTTACTCCGAGGGGGAACGAGTATATTTGTTGTTTTTCGTAAGACATCGTTCCTATATATTACTCTTTCTTTCTTAGAAATGATTCTGTGCGAGACTCGAACGTTCTTTTACGTATATCTTGTAACCCAATCACCTGATCTCTAAGCTTATCAGTGATAGGAAAGTTTTTAAAAGTAATATCCTTTTTCACCTTCTTTTTCTCAATATATACCTTCTTTTTGTTTGAGCTAAATCCTGATTCTTTATTTTTAGCTTTCTCTATTCTCTGTTTTCTAACTCGATCCCTTTCTTGATCCTTACGTAATCTCTCCTGTAGTTTTCTCTCCTCCGCTTTCTGCGCCATGTTTCTGTGCGCTTCTGGTAGACCTAATCCGTAAGAGTGTTCTGATAACGGAACATCAACAGATGTCTGTGTCATCTGCTCTGAAGAGACTATCGCTGGCTTAATCTTTCTGTAGTTCTTTGAGAGTTTTCTGTACCCTACCTTTCCTATACTTGGAGGTGGTTGTTGCTCTGGTGCTTCACCTGCTTGATACAATGTCTTAGACCGACGACCACGTGTTGATAAAGACTTCTTGTCTAAAGACTTCTTGTCTGTAACTGACATCTGTTACCTTTGATAATAACCAGAGAATATGTTGCTCATATTAACGAAAAGGGATTAAAGAACTTAAAGTTAACTCGTAATCATGGTTGATACTGTTAAAAACGCCGAGGAAGATACGAAACGTCTTTTATCAATCGTGGAAAGATCTCTGAACACACTCGTCCTGGAAACGAGAAAAATCCCATCCCCTCCGAAAATTGACCAACGGCGTAGCGTTGGCAACGAAGACTGTTGGTCTGTAGTTGACCCCAAAAAGAGAAAAGCTTTCAAGCTTCTCCTGGGGAAGCCACAAGAAGTAAGAACCGTACCACCTGTTTTCGTAAGAAAACGATCACATTCTGTATGAGATTTTCAAGTTTAGCTTGGTAAAGAACGATTTAAAGGAACGAGGGTAAAATAAAACAGATAAATCTTTACTTAAAATACACACTATGACTGACTGTTTTGTCTGTATAGAGAAGTACAACAAGTCAACAAGAAAGGAGGTCACATGTCCTTACTGCGATTACTCGTCATGTCGGGACTGTTGGCGAACCTACTTGTTGGGTACAGTGAGAGATCCTCATTGTATGAACTGTAAGAAGGCGCTTTCGCGTGAGATTCTTCAAGAGGGGCTCACGAGAACGTGGGTGAACAAACAGTTGAAAGAGCATCGCGAGAACATCCTTATGGATCGCGAGAAGGCTCTTCTTCCTGCCACTCAACCACACGTGGACAAAGCGATGAAGATTCAGAAGATTGATGACAAGATCGAGGAGAAACGAGCGAAGATTCGCGAGATACAGAGACAGGTTTACGCGATCGAGTCAGAGATTTACACGTTGGACAGACGCAAGTACCGTTACCGGAACATGGCTCCTGAGAACATTCCTGACTCTGATGACGAGGAGGGGGATGAGAAAACTGATGGTAAAGAGGAGAAGAAAGAACGTGTGCGTCGATACGTGAGACCTTGTCCGAAGGAGGACTGTCGTGGGTTCTTGTCAGCACAGTCTCGATGTGCGATCTGTGACACTTGGGTGTGCGCTCAATGTAACAAGGTCAAGACGTCTCGTAATGATGAGGCACATACGTGTGACCCGAACGATGTAGAGACAATGAATTATCTAAAGTCTCAGACAAAGCCTTGTCCAAAGTGTGGGATGTCCATCTCGAAAGTCTCAGGGTGTTTCGCTCCTAACACATCTATTCTGAAATGGAATGGTGAGACTGTACCAGCGAAGAACGTGATGGTTGGTGATATTCTAGTTGGAGATGATGGTAATCCCCGAGAAGTAACGGAATTAGTTTCAGGAGAGGATGAGATGTACGAGATTCTTCAGAACAACGCCGACTCTTACACTGTGAATCAGTTTCATGAACTGTCTTTCAAGATTAGTGGGAATAAGTCTGTGAATTATTTCAAGGCTATTGATCGATGGAAAGTCACTTGGCTCGATCACGAGAATCTTGTAAGAAAAACAAAGAACTTTCAGAATGAGGAGGAAGCTCAAGATTTCGCATCAGAACTTAACTCGCCAGATGAGATAGATATACCAGTCTTTCGGTATGTAGAACTTCCTCGATCAGCAAAATCAATGCTGGTCGGATATCGATCCAATGGGATTAACTGGGAGAAAAAGGATGTTCGTATCAATCCTTACATACTTGGTCTCTGGTTGGGAGATGGGTACTCTAACGGATCATCGTTCGCTATGAACGATCCTGAAGTTATTGAGCGCGTTGTACAATGGGCTCAGACTAACGATACAGAGATAGTACATGAAGCTCCTTACCGATTTCATGTTCGTAGGGCAGGAATGGGAAAGAGAGTAGCTTTAGGACAGCCAGGATGTTCCGACTGTAATGGTTGTAAGAAGCTGGAATCGAAAGCATGTACTCTTCTTGACGGCAAGTACCCTACAGATACAGTCACCCACAAGAAGTCTCATACATGGATGAATAAGCTTCGTTCTTACAACCTTCTGAACAATAAGCATATTCCTACAGATTTTCTGGTAAATGATCGTGATACTCGTTTATCTGTGCTTGCTGGTCTGATTGACTCGGACGGACATGTGACTAATAACGGGAAACGAGTTGTTATCACTCAAAAAGACGAAAAGCTTTCTGAACAGATTGTTCTTCTATCCAGATCTCTCGGATTTGTCACATCAATTCGTGAAAGAAAGATCAAGAACCATCAGTGTCCGAACACGGTTAAGAAAGACTATGATTCTCAGTTTCAGATCAACATATCCGGAAAACTTTCGGAAGTCCCAACACTTATTCCGAGAAAGAGATGTGCTGATGCTACTCCGAATAAGGATTATCTCAGAACCTCTATCAAGGTCAATCACGAAGGAAGAGGAAAGTATTTCGGATGGAAGGTTTCTGGTAAGACAGAAAGGTTCCTCTTGAACGACTGTACTGTCGCACATAACTGCTCCCAGATGTGGTGTACAGCGTGTAAGGTCGCTTTCGACTGGAACACGTTACAGATCGTTCACGGTCGTATTCACAACCCTCATTACTACGAGTGGCAGAGATCTCAGGGGAATAACAGACGTGAACCTGGAGACATTCCTTGTGGTGGTCTTCCGTACGTGACAGAGGTGAGAGACGCTATTATGCAGGCGTTCGGTCTACGGATGGTACAGCAACAGCCTGACCGCTGGGGTTACCGTCGTGCGCCGAGACCACCTGAGCATCCGACACTGAACAAACTGCTTAGTATTCATCAGACTGTTTCACACGTACAGAACGTGGAGTTACCGAGATACAGGGTCATTGATGATATCGAGGCGGAGAATCTTGATCTTCGTATTCGTTACATGATGTCCAGGGTGGACGAGAAGTACTGGAAGAAGGAGTTACAGAAACGGGAGAAGGCGAGGGACAAGAAGCTGGCAGTGTTTCAGGTACTGGATATGTACTCTCAAACAATGTCAGATATGTTTAGAGGAATAATCCGTCAGGACAAAGAGACGGTTATCAGAATTGAGAAGGAGATGGACACTCTTATCACGTACGTGAACGAGCAGTGTCAGGTTCTTCGAAAGCGTTACAACAACGTGATTCCGTTTATCACTGAGGATTACAGATTTAGTACTAAGTAGTTAATTACTCTCAAAGTACGTGTATTAATGCAATTCTCTCCATTTTTTTTGAAGTAGCATAACTGCCTTTACAGCACGATCCCAATCTGACTCCCATACACATTTATATTTATACCCTAGTCGTTGAAGAATAAGCTCTTTTCTAAGAGTATTCTTGAATAATTGACCAAAAGATTTGTTATTTACTCTATTAACATCTTTATGATAATGAACATTAGGATTTCCGTGCCAGAAATCTCCGTGAAACTCGTAAATAGTTTTAGTTTCTGGATCATAACCATCGACAGAATAACAAGTGTTAGGTATTACAAATTCACCTTTATTCTCCATGTGCTGAATAGGAAGAGTAACAGAAAGATAGTGTAACCATTTCATTTGTTTCTTTGAATAGTTTTTGAAACAACGAGGGCATCCTCTACCATTAAGGTGTGAATGTGGTGCTTGAAGGAAAATACCATGTGTGTGGCATATTATTTTTACTTTTGTATCTGTTTTTTTGTATTCAACTTGTGAATAGTCATACATATCTCCATGAACTCTGATAGCTCGTTGAATAAAATCAGAGGTTGTAATACATTTTCCTGCACATTTTGGACAGCCAAATCCTTGTAAATGATCAGTTGGTGTTTGCCTAAATTGATGTTTACACTTATTACATACAATTTTAACTTTATGATTACTTTGTTTGTAATTAACTAAATAATAATCATATTTATCTTGATGTATGAGAATTGCTTTTTCAACAAATTCTTCTGTGTTTGATCTTCTTTTTATTGCTCTCTCAATATCACCACATTTTGGACAACCTTGTTTACCCGAAATATGATCATTAGGTTTTTGATAAAATTTTCCATGGTCTGGGCAAATGATAATAACCTTTTGATTATTTCTTTTATATTCAACTAAAGAATAATCATATTTATCTTTATGTATTTCTTTAGCTTTTACTTTAAAAAAAACTGTATCCATAAAGCGTCCTGCACATTTAGGACATTGTTGTCCTGAAAGATGTTTACTTGGCATCTGTTTAAACTCACCATGATATTCAAGAGGGCAAATAATTATAATATTTGTCATAGCATTTTTATACTTTACTTTTGAGTAATCAAACCTATTATTATGAATTTCGTTAGCTCTTTTGATAAATTCAACTTGACTCATTCTATTTTTATCTCCACCACTCTCATTTCCACAAAAAGTACATCCTTGTTTTTTTACTAAATGAGCATTTGGTGTTTTGAAAAAATCTCCATGTTTCTTACATTTTATACGGATTTTCGTTTTTGAATTTACATATTTACACTCAGAGTAGTCATAAAGCTCACCAAATATATCTTTTGCTTTTCTTATAAACTCTTCAGTTGTTAAAGAAAGTTTTTTAGAACAAGCTTTTTTACTACACAGTGAACATCCTGATTTCTTATTAATATGATTATACGGACTTTGTAAAAAGTCGCCATGTTCTTTACATTCTAAAATAACTTTAGTTTTACTATTCACATATTTAACTTTAGAATATCCATATTTATCTCCATGTATTTTACGTGATCGTGAAACAAACTCTTCTTGTGTTTGTTTTTTAGGCATATTATATTGAAATATATCCTCGATCCCTTTAAATAACCTTGGTATAATATCTAGAACAGTATCATGGGTAGATTCCTAATATTTATTTTAATAAAAATGTATCGACTTTTAGAAAGTAGTTGTCACTGATCTTAATGTACGTGTACCCTTGGAGCTATTATTCACAGGCAGAGGAATTAATTGTGGTAAATACTCCAAATTCTTCACGTACCCTATATACTGCTCCACCTCTGACAGCACTTTAGGCCACGCGAACTCCACCACAAGTCTGTTCAGCTCGTTAACCTGCTCAGCCAGTTGATTAGGGAGATTCTTCGCGTGTTGTAGATACATAGCCCGCATGATCACCTGAAGCTCTGTGTCATCCTGAGGTCCAATCTTATACTTTCCACCAGAAGCGACGTACACACGATAACGCAAGTTATCTTGTACACGTTTCATGTTGTATTTAGAGAAGAACAACTCTGATAACGGAGATCTTGTCTGAATACCATAAAGAGCGTTCTCCTTAAAAGTATCATCTTTGTTATTGTTCTCTGTGAACATATCGAACTGGTTGCCAGACACACCTGCCACACCAATCACACGTCCGTTCTGAAACTGTGGTATAGGACCAGCTTTATACTCAGAGCCGGTTCCTCTCATCGCGTCATCTGATGCGTCAAAAGGGAGAAGCTTACCATCAGCGTCCCACATAGGAGCCATGTAAGGCACATGGCGTGCGCGATCAGGCTTGTCAACGTTGTAAATCGAGTTGTTCTGCATTATCGCCTATATACTTACATCATATTTTCTCGTAATCAGTCAAGCGGGTTTGTTGTTGCGATACCAGCACCAATATCAGCGATGTTACCTGTGCGAGAGTCGATAAGAGTGTCTCGCAGAACCTCCTGTAACTCAACCATCTGTAAAACGAAACTATGATTCTGCTTTAACTCCAGAAGGTTACCGGCAGCGTCGTAAAAAGAGATGTCTAGATCGGTCAGCTTCACCAGAGGCGCGTCGTAGAATAACCTGTCGCCTCCCACAGATGTTGTCACGACATCACCGGGTGGTGTTCCCGCGAAAATGATCTTGGCGAAGTACCCGTTCTCCTTGGAGTTTCTCTCGATCTCTGCGTAATTCACTGAGCCGATCGCACATGTCAGGTTCGAGGAGATAGTTCCGTTCGGCTTGTCCGACGGCTCAATACGCATCAGAATGTAGTCAGGCGTGTCCAACAAGAGTTGGCCAGGCCCGACCACACACCATGGGATCACGTTCTCAACTTGTTGTGTACTTGTGTTAAAGTTCGTGTGAATAAGAATGTCCGCAGATCCGTCCTGTAAACCGATGTACTTCCCGAAACTAGACTCACACTGATCCGTGTCCACAGTGAAGCTTATCGCTCTCCCAGCTGTTACCTCGATCGGGTGACCAGCGGGAAAGTTAGGAAGATTAGTCATCGTCAGATCATAAGTTCTTGTCTGATTCGCGTTGGCGACAGCTCCTGAACTTGTCAGAATTGTCAGATCTATCTCCGTAGGAGATATGATCGTGTAAGTACTCTGACCTGGCGAGGACGTACCAACGTCGTAGAAAGGTACCTGCTCGATCAAAGTGACCGGAATACCCCCAAAATTAGTCGCGAAAAACTCTAGACCAGCAAGGATGACAGGAAGTCCTGCTGTGATTCCGTGTGGGATCGGAAAGGTTAATCTTACTGTGTTATTTCCCGCTGTTGTGTCTAACGTGTTAGCGACAGACTCCTCTAGTCTCTGGATAAACCTGATAGAACGGTTGAAAGGATCTATGGTCAGTCGGAAGAGAGGGAAGTTACCGTTAGGGAAGACAGCACCTGGGACGACATGTTGTACAGCGTTCAGAGTGGTCTCTACTACTTGTACGAACTCACCTAATGAGTAAAAAGCACCAGGAATAATCGCGGAATACTCCACAGTTGTGCCGTCAGCAACACCAGGGAGACCTGTGTAGTTGGTTGTCCACACTAACTGGTTGTTACTCGAGTTAATAGGTGTAGGAGGCTCACGAAAGATGATGTTCTCCATACGGATCGAGTACAGGTTACGAAACTCCTTGTTCAGGAAGATCCTGTACTTGCCAGGATTGGGGAACTTAACTGTGTTTCTACGCCTGGAGTCGATGTTAATGTAGGAAACGATCTGTTTTCGGTATCTCACTCGAGTAGTGTCGTTAAGAGACTTGGAAAGAATTGGTAAAACACCCTGTGAAAGCGCCAAAGGCTCCTCTGAGTGGATCCATTGGGGTCTGTTCAGAACAGATGTTAGCTGAGGACGATTAATAGGAGGCTCTAACAAGTCGTAATCTCCCTCCTCGTCAGACTCAAAATCGTCCTGTTCCTGCTGAAGCTCTGTCACCTCTTGATCGGCAAACGTAGCGCGAATAAAGTCTTTTAGCTCTGCGTACTCTCTGCGCTCTTTCTGCTCACGTGGACGCCCTCCTCTAGTGAAACGTGGGGCGGTATTGGGGGCTATAAACTGATTGGTCAGAAGGAGATCTTTCGGATCCATTATAGAAAGGAGCCACGTCTTGCATAAAGAGAGAAAAACATCCTATTAAGTAAACCAATGGCTTGTCTTCCAGAATTCAAAATCTCATACGCCACCAACCAGGACTGGTTGAAGGGCGATGCGCGAGTCAACTCAAGCTTCCCCTCCACCTCTGTGGTCATACGACCTCGATTCGCGGAGGCGGTCATTATACCGTTGACGATTCTGATCGATCTGGGCTCTCGTGTTCCGGACTACACAGAAGAGTTAGAGGTTAAAGAACCTCTCTTTTTCAAGGTGAGAGAACAAGTGGAGAGTACATGTACACATCCCCCGTTCTCTCTTCAGCAGATGTCCTTGACACCACCTAGACTGCGACGTCAGATCGCTAAGTGTGTGATGGAACCTCTCTTTCTTCTACGAGAAGAGTCAGAGGCAAAATCCAGGAACTACCTGGACTCTGTCTCAGAAGCTCTGAAGAACCTGACGATGTTTCTTCGCACGTGCTACTCCGCTGGAGTTCACATCAATCTCACCCTCATTTTCATGAAACAGAAAGATGATAAGATCTATCGGTGGACTCCGATGGAGAACCAGGTTCTACACCCTCGAGGTGATACAGACTATCTGACCTCGTTCATGCAGTCTATGCTGTTCTACGAGAAGGGTGAGGTAGTTGAAGCAAAATCAACAACTATCCTGGCATCTGAGATTGCGAGAGAGACAAAGGATTCGACCATGGTGATCTCACAGAGTTCATCGCCTAAGGGATACACAGGAAAGTGGTGGTATCACCATCATTACTTGTTCCCTCTCTCGACATTACAAATGTCGAAGGACTTGCGGTCTTTGCTCCCGAAGGTGAAGAACGTTATGATCGTGCTTCGCATCATTACACCTTACTCTTTCACCATGAAGGCGTCATCACCATTTGTTCTGACGGAGACATCGAAAAACAGGCACGCGATCATCCTGAAGAAGGACGTGATGTACCCGACAGACTGTGTTTACCTGAGTATGACACATGTTTGTGTAAGTAACTGGTATCTTCTGCGGAAGATGTTCGCGATGTCTACCTCTGTCATTGTTGACGGAAAGCTCCGTCATCAAGATGAGGTGGTACCGTCACAGATTCGTCGTGACATCTGGTTGGACACCATGGTGAACTATTATGTGGAGAACTGCGAAGAAGTGAAGAATCTGCGCTTTCAGGATACCCGTCATAAGGCTTACACCGCCTCAATTCTTCACTGTTCTATTGGTGGTACGGATCTCTCGCTCATCGGATCAGGTAAGAGAAATCGTATGGGCATCGATACGGCGCTCATCTGGAACATTCTCAATGTGAAAGGTTTCGTTCGTAACGCACTAGCGGACACAGCGAGAAAAATGGCGTATGTCCATCACTAGTTGTGAATAACAACATCATAATTTAACTGTTTTAATTACTATGGTGCCACTTCAGTGGCTTTGGTGGTTTAGATGTAGCCACGGTTGTACACAGCGCACAGGTAGTCGTTGATAGACTTCCAGTTACGGGGCTGGTCTTGATGGCGGTCGTACATCATGCCACGGCGAGTGTGGTAGGACTGTGTGCCCTCCACCGCCTTCATCGCCGAGAAGTAAGCCTCCTCGAAGTGAAGGAACTTGCCGATGCGATTCAGTGTGGATCGCCAGATGTTGATGCGCCTACGCCGACGACAGCGCAGGTTCACCAACTTCTGGTACTCTCGCAGGAGCGACCGCATGTACCGGATCCATCCTCGGCGGGAGGTATCCCAGACACTCCGTTGGTTTCTCCCCTCAACGATGAGGGTCGGATCATGGGTGTGGGAATCGTGTACCACCACGGTGAACACAGTTGTCGTCGGCATCTTCGCCTCGCGCATGTTGACCTTGAACTCACGTCGGGATTTGCTCATGTTGAACAGTCTGAGATCTGAGGTCAGTTGTATTTGTGTTTTTCCTTTGTGTTTGTTGCTTGTATTGACTCGAGACACGTTTATTTCGTTTCTCCAGTGAATGTGAACAGTAATACTCATATTAAAGATGATTAGTAAGGAGTACATCAATTTTTTTCGTGATAAATCGCTACACGTTATCGAGTTATTTGATTATGCTGTTTTAGTTTAACGACCTCCGATTATCCGGGAAGACCCGATAGTTCCTGGCCACGTCTGGCCATCCAGGCGTTTCCTGCCATCGGTACGTCAGGGGATATAAACCCTGAGTTAGAGTCGGAGAGCTTGGGTCTCCAGATAGCTCCTGACTGAGGGTAGTTCTCCCCCAGAGATTGAGGCAGATAACGAGGAACAGGTGGGAAGTAACGGTCAATTGGACCACCCCTCTGTCCAGGGGCGGGAGGCCCACGGCGTGGACGGTCACGATAGACCACCTTCTCCACGATTTTCACCTTAGGTTCACAAGGGGGGCAGGTCGGGCATTTCGGGCACTCTGGGCACTTCGGACAGATCTTGTCCGCGTCACAAGGTGGAACCTCGGAACGCAGAACATAATTCCTCAGATCAGGACAGGTAGGGCAAGGAGGAATCTCTGACTTGCGGATCCACTCCTCGGGGTTGAACCCTGCTGGTGGTAACTGGTTCTTGAGAGCGAACTGAGACATATCTGGACAGGGAGGGATACTGGACTTGAGAACGTACTTGTCGATATCCTTGTTCTTCGTGATGTCACAGTTCCTACAGATGTTACGTGTGGCAGGCATCACGACATCAACCTTGTCCACGTAAATATTGTCACAACTGGGACAACGGCGACGTCTCTTTGGTTCCAGAGGAACCACCTCACCACCGCTGTCGTCATCATCAGATGATTTCAGAGGGTTGTACCCCCATCCGTACAAAGAGGACGCTCCCGCAGCCACGCTCTCGTTGGAGGAGACAGAAGGAACCTCAAAGGATTCTGTAAAGTTCTCCACTGCGTAAGGGTTATCGTCTGATCTCACCGGTTTGTACTTCGCTCCCGCCATACCAAGAATAAGAAGAAGAAGTGCAATTCCGGCGACGTAAATCGCCATATGTGTAGCAGTCATACGAGCCATTGGTCAGACGTACACTATAAAAATGATGAGAAAATTATACAGTGGAGCTGTGGCTCAATGTCGGCTATTAACAAGTCTGCTGTCGCTCAGTATTTCGGATTTGACGATAAACCAGTCCAGATTCGTGATAACTGTAAGACCCAGTTTTACACGAAGAAGGACGGCGCCACTCTTTTTAAGGAAGGTGGGTTCGGGTCTATCTCCGAGGTGTGTTCGAAGACAGACTGCCGTTACGTCGCTAAGGTAATCCCTTTGGCTATTCCGAGTGTAAAAAAGTCTTTCATGCGTGAGGCTGTGATCGCCCCTGTGATGGGTGAGGTTGGTATCGGGCCGAAGATTCATGATGTCTTCACATGTCTCAACGCAGGATTCATCATCATGGACACATGGGAAGGATCCTTGGGTAAACTCCTGGAGAAGGAGAAGAGATTGAAGCAGAAAGACTTGGAACAAATCGGTGTTCTGATAGATAAGATGCATAGACTTGGTGTTATTCATAACGATATGCACAGTGGTAACATCCTTTACCGTATTAATGAGAAGACAAACGAGAGAGAGTTTGTTATCACTGATTTTGGTTTAGCACTTCGTTTTAACGACGCGAACCAGGTTCTTCCCAACTCAGAGATCCCGAACACCGTCTCTCCGAATATCTTCTTCCCTGCGTTCGACTACCATCGTATCTCTAGCGCTATTGAGTCTCGTTCACATGACATCTTCATGTCATACTACATTGATAAGGGGTATCTCACGTTACTAGAGTACGTTCTTGTGGATAAGTACTGGTGGAGAGATAACAAGTATGACGGTGTCACTTTCTTAGACTTTCTACAGGGTCAGAAGATCGCAAAGAACATGATTCGTACTCTGCCTAGAAATCCTGAGGAGATGTTCCTACCGTTGTCAGAGAGCAAGAAGAGCATCACTCATCTGAAAAGAAAGACGACTAAGAAGTCCAAGTTTACGAAGTCCAAGTTTACGACGAGGAAGAAGTCAAAGACGAAGACTCGTAAGAAGTCAAAGTCGAAAACCAAACCTAAGACCAAATCACGTTCGATGTCCAAATCTAAGTCAGAAAAGTAAAGAAAATCTTTTCATTAGTAAGTTATTGTGTACGAGATGAGTCGTAATAACCGCAAGACTCGTAAGCGCCGTGATGTTGAGGTCTCAGAGGAGTACCGTGTTCTGGAGAAACCTGAGTCTATGTCTATCAGTATGTCCAGTATTCTGGATATGATGTACTCCTCTTTCGCTTTTCAGGTTATTCAGAGATTCGTTCTACCTATCGCCCAGACCGAGTTGTACAAGAAGTTTGCCAAGAGAAAACTTGATGTAGGTCTACAGAAACAGGCGTTTCTTGTTTTCGATGAGGAGGTGAACGAGCAGTTTATTCATCAGGAGTTCGCCTCTTGGATTCTTTTACAGAACAAAGAGAAAGCGAACTCTGCGACAAATAACCCTTTCCTGCCACGTAAGATTGTCGATCTCGTTTTCATACAAGAGGCTCTTAAGATGTACTTCCTTCACCGATCACGTGTGATTGGGAAGAAGTCAAGTGAGAAAGAGGCGACAGCTGACGCGAAAGCAGTTCTGAAAAAGCTCGGACTTTCCACGCTTATGCCCGCCCTGAACAAGAAGCACACGCCTCCTCTGATGACAAAAGAGGCACATCGTTCTTACAAGGCGGAGATCGTTAAAACGAAAGATAAGTTACGTGTTCTTAATTCCAAGGGAAGAACAACAGAAGAGGATCAAGTTATCGTGAAGATCAGCAAGAAAGAGCAGAAGGAGCCTTTAACAGCTGTCGGCATGGACGAGATGTACGTTGGTTTCCGCATTCAGTCCACCAACGATGTTGTTATCATGAACTTCCAGAACCCTTTGTTGGACGTAGAGATGGAAAAACTGAAGAAGATGTTTGTTCCGAAATCCCGCATAGACTTGGCAGAGGCGACATTCCTACTTCTGACTCTGTACGCGGGGTTCGGTCTTTTGTACCGTACACCTTTCGCTCGTGGTCTTCTGGAGCTTGCTGATCCAAGACTGAAGAAAATCCAAGACACAGCCACTATTCTGATCGGTACACCTTTCACGGTGCCAAAAGGTCGCCCTTACTTCTCTCTGTTCCCTGGTGTGGAACAGCATTTCGGATCGATGGGTTCGTTCTTTGACGCGCAACCCCTAACAGGAACCTACTCTCTGTTACCACCTCCTACCTTCGTCTTCATCTCTTACTGTCTGGATCGTGTGGAGAAGTGGTTAAACGACGCGAAGAAGGACAATCGCTCTCTAAAGATCGCGTTCTGGTACCCGTATCTGTACACCGCCTCCTACGTGGAACCACCCAATGTGGAGTTCGAGTCAAACGAGAACATGGAGGAGATGTTGATCTACGAGGAGGTGAACAGACATCTACTGAGGCGTTTGGAGGGTGTAAAGCACAAGAAACAGGTTATTAACTACGCGCCTGGTAAGAAGCTAAGTAACAGCGCGAAGAACTACGTGTTCAGAGTGTTCGTATTTGAGACATAAACGGAGTAGTGTTTAGAAACACAGAAGTGTTATGAAACGTACTAAGATTTCAGAGATCTTGGCAGATGAGACAAAGTTCATCGGTCAGGATGTCATTGTTCAAGGATGGGTGAAGACAGCAAGAATCCAGAAGAAAATCGCGTTTGCGAAGATTACTGACGGTTCCTGTCTTCAAGCATTACAGATTGTTGCCCCAGGGTTACCCTCAGAAGTTATGACAGGGGCATCAGTCTTTATCACTGGCAGAATCATATCGTCTCCTGCCAAAGGACAAAGTGTCGAGCTGAAGGTCACCTCATGTGACGTTTTAGGTAAGTGTACAGATCCAGAGACTTACCCCATGTCCAAGAAGAAGCACACTCTAGAGCATTACAGAGCTCACCCGCATCTACGACCGAGAGCCGATCTGTTTCAGACCGTCTTTCGTCTGCGCAACGCCATGATCAAGGCGACACACGACTTCTTTCAAGAACGTGGGTTCCTCAACATTCACACACCGCTTATCACCAGCTCAGACTGTGAGGGAGCGGGAGAGGCGTTCTCTGTTATCTCGGACACGAAACAACCAGACGCCTTCTTCGGAAAGCGTGGGTATCTCACTGTGTCAGGGCAGTTACAAGTCGAGGCTTTCGCGTGTTCCATGGGTGATGTGTACACGTTCGGCCCGACCTTTCGTGCCGAGAAGTCACAGACATCCAGGCACTTGGCGGAGTTCTGGATGATTGAGCCTGAGCTTGTCTTCATCGAGTTCGATCAGTTGCTCGAGTGCGCAGAGCATTACGTCACCTACTGTGTAAGTAAAGCTCTGGAGATGAAGGACGAGATGTTGGTGATTGAGGCTCACTCACCTGGAATTGTCAAGATGTTGCGCGAGTCGTTCTCGGAGCCGTTCTCACGTATCACTTACACAGACGCTATCGCGAGACTTACGAAGGAGTTCGGAGAGTTCGAGCATATTCAATGGGGAATGGATCTCTCGTCAGATCACGAAAAATGGCTAGTGAAAGAGGCGGGTGGTCCGTTGATCGTCACCAAGTACCCGAAGTCGCTGAAACCTTTCTATATGTTAGAATCTCCCGACTCGAAGAGTTCTGATGATTCCAAGGAGATATCCACAGTTGACTGCTTCGACCTCCTGGTACCAGGAGTGGGAGAGCTAATCGGTGGATCGATGCGTGAGCATGATCATGACAAGTTGTTGGCATCAATGACTGAGGCAGGAATGGACATTCCTACGTATCAGTGGTATCTGGATCTGCGTAAGTACGGCACTGTGCCACATGGGGGTTTCGGTCTCGGATTTGAGAGATTACTCATGTTAATAACCGGACAGCAGGTTCGTGACTGTGTTCCGTTTCCTGTGGCTTACAAAAGGCTAGACTAACATTATGATGGAGAACGTGGTTATTAGAAAGTACGTCGACGAGACAGACCGTCATGAGTTAGAAGGTCTTGTAACCAAGATCTTTCCGAACGGTTGTTTCATCGCACCTCCTGAGAACTTCGAGGACGAGTACGTGATTGCCGTTAGGAAAAACAGAATTATCGGGTTGGCGGGATGGATACAACAAGAGAGTAACTCTGTCTGGATGCACTCTGTCGGAGTTCTCAAAAAGTACAGAAAACGTGGTATAGCCACAAGACTTGTTCTCACGTTGTTCAGACACGTTCACCTAAGATACAGCCATAACGGAGATTACTGCGTGGAGTGGGACTCAGAGAGAGACAAACTGCCCTTTTGGAAGAAGGTTATAGCAAAGCTTCCGAAAGAGAGTGCTGTTACCAGTATTAATGATAACGGTGATATTATCAGTTACTTTTACGGGTACATGATGGAGGATCCTAATGATGTCTGTGTCGTTTCTTAGGTTTAAAGCACTAATAAAACTTCAAAAAGATGGAAAAACAGATGTAATTGATTAAGCATATGGTACATATAGAGGCATATCCCTGTCGTACACAGTAACTCTGAACTTAGCGGTATTACCGTCTATTTGAACCACGTCGTTGGTTCCTAGCATCTCATTCTTACGGCGAGTGATCACTTTAGCCTTGACACGGTTTCCATCTTGTCCGATGAGTGTGTAATAATCCCACTGATCAGAATTAGGAAACTTCTTTCGACCGTACAAAGGATACACCTCATTCAGAGACCCGAAGATCTTGTACAGAACACCGACCTGTTGAGGAATACCTTGTGGGCCACGAGTCATGATGTTCACAGGTGCGATGTTACGTTCAGATATCTCGATAGGTGGAGGTACTGTCGGCACAGCGCTCTCGGTACCACCGATACATCCTTGGCGTCTTCCACCACACCCGATAACCTGAGGCGGGATGTTCATGTTAGGGTACCATCCTTGTTCGTAGAACGCCTGCGAGCGGTAAGGGTAACGAAGAGGGTTGTAGATACGATCAAGAGCGTTCTGGTAGGCTAGCCCGGAGTACGCGTAGTTAGCGCCCATTGGCAGGTAACCGCCACCATTAACCCACCAGTTAGGAGTGAAACCGTTCTCAACAGGTGGGTTGTACAAAGACCAGTCCAGGAACTCCTCTTTCTCCTCTTTCTCCTCTTTCTTCGATCCTTTTTTGTTATCAAATCTCTCAGAAACCTTCCATCTGTTCAGAGCCTTGCGGTACTGAGGAGGGCATGGATGGTAACTCATCGGAAGATCTCTCTCCATTCTCGCCTCTTTCTGGCATTTCTCTGAGTAAGGAGTGACACACCCTGGGCCACCAATGTCGTACGCAGGGAACGGAGGTGTAGGTCCGTTGTTCACGTAACATGAGTTCTTGTCACGAATACAGAACTGTTTCTCCCACGGACGTAACGGAGCGTCGCCGTTGAGACAGTTTCCAGACTTATCATTGGCTCTCATCTCGTCCAACTCCTTGAACACACCAGGTGAGTAGTTAACGATGTTCTCACGAACAGATCGATTTGTCACCATTGAGTAGCAACCACTCAAGATAAGAACGGCGATAACAACCAAGATTACTAACCAAATTCTCTTATCTCTTTTCATGATCCTAATGACCTATACTTTCTCCATGACTATTTTTCAATCCTCGATATTCAACCAGAAGAGATTAGGTTTCTCTCGAAAGTTTCTGGACTCCTGAACAAGAAACATAGATTCGTTCTCAAGAATCTCGTCAATCTCCTTCTCATGCTCCACCTGATTGCCCCACAACATATCACCCTTTTCTCTCGTGAACCATGAGTTCACAATGATACGGAAGGAGACAGGGATGTCGTCCCATCTGCGCATGAGAAGAAAGATAGGAGAAAGAAATTTTCCACCATGAAACGATATACCTTGTAAGGAGCAGAACTGAAGAAACTCCTTAGGTGGATGATCCATGATTACGACGTATCTCTCCCTACTTCTAGGAGTTATCATGAATGATAATTGCGCTTTCTCGATGAACTCTGTCCATTCGATCATGGAGAAAGCGAAAACCTTCTCTATATCCGCGTAGTAAGAAGGTCTTCTGGTGAAGACAATAGGCACGACACCTTGCTGTTGGTACGATTTAGCTATCTTCTTGGATAGATCCGTGCTTGACTTCTGACACCATGATGTGATCGCGTGTAACCCTGATGATGTTAGTTCATGATCATACTGAGGGAAAGAGAAAGGCAGAAACTCTGTGATAAACTCTGTAACCTCCTCTGGAAACAAGTTCGTTTTTCGAGAGTTGGTTCTGACAGCTTCAGATAACCTCTGTCTTTCGCTCATCCTCAATACAGTTAGCAGGTAAAAAGTAGAAATCATTCAAGAATCTTTCGACAAGAAAGAAGTCATCGGGGTCACCAGCACGTTTGAGTATCTCTCGCTTCAGATATCCACCGTACAACACTCTGATGTCGTCTTGGTTCTTCACGATTCTGATCTTGGAGTAGGGTGGTCTCCAGAATAAATGACACTTTATCGTATTCGTGACGATGAACACAGGCATCTTGTGCTTGATAAGATCAACGAAGGTCTTCACCATCGGTTCTGTGCGGTAATCAGGTGGTGGGTTATCAAAAATAAGAATATGATAAGGGGTGATTGTCGTACAAGTGCGTACATGATGTGACCATCGTAACGCCTCGTTGATGAAATGGTTACGTCGAAGACCAAAAACGATGTTCTCGTAAGGAACACCGGCTTTGGATATCCCATTCAGATCCTCAGTGATGACGTACGTGATAGATCTCGGATAATCCCTTTTGGCGATGCGCAGAAGATACTTGATCATTCCGATCTGTTTCTCTCTGGACTCGATCGCGATATTGGTCAGAGCAGGTTCCATCATCACACGAAACTCTCTGAGAGGCGGAGGAAGGAACTCCTCGACAAGATTCACTAACTCGCATGGTAGTTTATTCATAATTATGATTCTTATTAGAGAGTTTTAAGTCCCTAACAAGAGTAAACCGTACAAGTGTCACGGTGTAACGCGTAGAACATGTCACTGTGACCGATGATATCGGAGCCTAATACAGAGTGTCTCTCTTGGTGTCCTGTGATGAACGGAAGATCCGTTATCACTCTGGTCATGAACAGATTGATTCTCGGGCTTCCTGCCTTCGTGTCGCGCAGGAAGTTGTACCCCTGGCAACAGTTGTTGACCACTAGCACTGTGTGTAGACCGAGTCTGTCCATGTTGTCGTTACAGAAGAAACCGAGAAAGTCGGAGTCTGTACGAAGGTCGCTCATGACCGCTTTGCTCAACTCCATGTAGAGGAGCTGAGGACCTTTTCTGCTTTTCACCTCCTCAAGATGTCGCATCAGGACGTGTTTCGCGTTGTAAACCTCGTCTTTGTAAACGGGGTCATGCGCCAGGAAGTTGTGGTACTCCGCTGACGCAGGAAACAGCTGAGGGTATCTCGAAAGAATCTTGACATTCCTCATCTTCTGCTCCTTGAGAATGTAACTGACAGTCTCCACTCCTTTAAGAATACCTTCCATACTAGGAGCGTCCTTTGTCTCCACTAGCTTTCTCTCCGGACAGGCGATCATCGTGATCCCTCCTTGAGCGTAAAGCCTCGGAGGGACTGAAGATGGCAGGCAGACATCGAACTGAATAACGATGTCAGCCACGTCGGGAGAACATTGTATTTTCTCCTCTATCGCCTCTTTGAGGAACATGAAGGAGTTCTTGAATGAGTGGTTTCTGATGGGTTTGTCATACTTTTCAGACATACTCTTGGTACTGTAATGACTAAGTCCTCCTTGTACTCGTGTCCTTTCTTGTACTTCTCCGCGAAAAACCCGGATGTGTATCCTTTTGCGTTGCTGATCACTCTTGTTCCCTTCTCGTTGTTATCACAACACCAATGTGTATGACCAAAAACCCAGGTAGATACGTGGGATCCGAAAAGATGTGTCAAGTCTGTGGCGAAACCGAGTGTTCCGATCTTGCCTTGGTACTGTTGCGCCGATGTGTTTCTGAACGAAGGCGCGTGATGTGTTAGGACTAAAACTGGCTCCTTGTTGCGGTATGCTTGAAAAAGCTGTTGTGTCAGATACTGTACGGCCTGCTTGTGATACTGTACAGTGTCCTCACACGTGATCAATTTTTGCTGTCCCTCCTCCGTAGCCCGATAAATAGAACGATAATCATTAAGGTAGTTCTCGATAAAATTATAATGAATACGGGGGACGTTAGACCATAACGTAGAGCCGATCACACGAACTCCGTCCAGAACTACAGACTCATTATCTAGGATAGTGACATTTGTTCCTTTAGCGAGCTCACGGGCGCGTGCTAACAACTTCTCTTTAGTCTTCCAAGGCTTTCCCTTGGATACGTAGTACTCGTGGTTTCCAGGGACGTACAGGACTTTCTCGAACGCCATCGAGACCGCCTCAAACAGAGCCTTGAGGGTGTAAGGGTCGTTGAACGAACAGATGTCGCCTACAAGGGCGAGATAGGGAGCACTCGGGTTAACAAACTCGAAAAAGCGCTCAACCTTCTTACCGTTTAACATCTCCAGATGAAGGTCTGATGCGATCTGGATCTGCAATCCACCAAGAGACTTCTCTCTGAGTAATCTGGTTAGATTGGACATCTGGATAACACATCTATTAGCAATGATAACTATACAATACTCGAGGTTTTAAGTAACTAAGAAAATCACTTTACCTTAATTACCTCCACTCCATCCTTCTTTAGAGCCTCTATCACAGCCTTGACAGGAACTAACCCTAAAAAGAACCTTCGATACTTCATGAACTTGTCGTCTGAAAAGCAGAAAGCATCAATAATTTTCTCTCGCTCGTCTCCCTCCACCATCTTCATTCCCTTAGTGAGAAAGTTGACAAGCTCTGTGTGAATCAGGGAACGTTCCCTGATATACTGCTTGGCATCCTCCTCGGTGGAGAACGCCTTGTCCTTGCGAGCCACCCAGGACTCAGATCTGTCGACGTGGTGGGAGTTCTTGGAGGCTGAGTAGGTGTCAATACGGTACACTTGGTATGGCATGCTTTTAGACTCCATTGTAATCAGAACGTCTGCTTGTTTTAAGTGGTGTTGTAAAAATTGATCTCGTAGCGATCAATTTGTAGGGTAAGAATCACAATAACGAGTACTTAAGCATTTTCCCGAAGTTAGACAATAAGGAACAATGGGAAACTGCATTCAGAAAAACCATGTGGATGAGATGGGTCGCCGTGCGGAAAAACAGTTCAAATTGATCGCTGATCAGTACGAGAACTGGGATCAACTGACCGACGCCCTCTACGTAGAGCAGAAGTTGGAGGTGGCACAACTGTCCATCTTTGTTGACTTCACACAGTCTAACAAGTGGACAGGCAAGCGCACCAATGGCGGTCTAAACCTTCATCATCCGTATATCAGTGCGGATGAGGTGGGTGACCAGAAGGTTCCGATCTACCAAGCGAGCGCACCGACAGTGCCACCGCCCCAGTACTCTAGCTACCAGACAGGAGAGCAAGATGGCATACAGCCAGGAACAGGGTCAACTCAGTATGACGCCTACACCCCAGTCAAGACTGCACCTCTGCATCGCATGGGTACCATGACGGACTACACTCAGCTGAACCAGTACGAGTACGTCTTTCACGTGGCTAGCAAGCCTCTGCGAAAGATGGACAAAGACGGGTTCATCCCTCTGTACGCTTTTGGTGACGAGATAAGCAATGACCGTGCGGTCCGCTCCATGTTCGGAGTGGAGACAGACATGGATCACCAGTCTGTACAGTCTGGTTTGATTAACCCTGAAGAGGGATGCGTTGGCTTGGAGGCTGTCATCGGCATGTACCGTCAGCGAGCACCTCGAATGGTGCTCTCAGGAGGTACTTCCTTTGCGCCTGCTGTGCGACAACTGATCGCACAGGCGCAGGAGTCCAAGGAGTACCAGATCGGTATCATCATCACTGATGGGCAGATCTCCGAGGGTAAGTGCTGGCGGGAGACCCTGCGAGCTATCTCGGACGCGTCTCATCATCCCATCTCGATCATTATCGTAGGTGTGGGTGACGGCGACTCTCCGAAGGATAAGCAGGGGAAGTACTGGCGCATCATGGAGGACTTTGATGACAACTTTGATGAGTTGGCAGAGAAAGAAGGAGTTCCGAAGCGCAAGTTCGACAACATCCAGTTCGTTGACTCAGTAAAACTTCGTCAGGAGTGTGCTCGTTCGAGGAACCCCGAGGTTCGTTTCGCGACACACATGCTGATGGAGATTCCTGATCAGTGGGAGTACATCAAACGCTTTATCCTGCCCAATTACGGGCGCTAAGAACGCAAAGCGTTACATAATTCATAACTATGAGACCATCTCATTTGGCTCCGCCACTTTCGTTCTCTGTAAAGAGAACGAAAGAAGTGAAACTTATCCTGGTCACCTCGGGCCTTCCTTTGAGGATTTTTATTTACAGCGCCCAGTCAAGTGCCTTGATTTATTTACCATAACCACCTCCCTGCGTGTGGGGTATGTTCTCATACTCCTTCTCCGCATTCATTTTCGACCTTTCCCATCCAGATTGATCCGCGTTAAATCCGCCTGCGCGCCTCGCACGTCGGTTGGCTTGCGCCTGTACGATTCTTTGCTGATACTCCAGACGTTCTCTTGCGAGATCCTCATCAGAGGGCGACGGTGTAAAAATAGTACGACGTCCAGACATGATGCTTCGGGAAGTTGGTAAACTTGGTTGCTTTTCGATTGTTGTTGAGATCAAATGGCACTTGACGCTCATTTTAGAGGCAAACACCAAAAGTCGTTTCTATTTTTCACAGGGGGGCACGTACTCGTGTGAAAAATCATTACTATGTGTGTTCCTTTTTATTTTGTTTTTTGTTTTTTTTTGACATTCGGTAGGAGGGAACACGTTCTCCATCTCATGTCTTGTCATAACTACTCAATTAGTGTCTGTAAAGTTCAGGCGACGCACGTACGACTCGAACAACTGGTGTTGTCTACGTCCGCGTCTCAACCGTCGCCCAGCATGTTGCTGTTGCTTCACACTTCGGTTGGGGTCAAGCCTTCTGAGTGCATCGGGGTTGCCACGAACGCGCGTAGCTTGGTTACGCCGGTGCCTGCGACGGCGCGGTGGTGCGTCTACACCTGGATTTCCATGTGTTCGGAACCACTCCTCAGAGTTCATCTCGTCGGGGTTTTTGGCCTCAACAAGCTCAGGATCTTGGTAGACAGTAATAGTAGCCATGTTGTAACTTTGGTTGTTTTGTGTTCAAAGAATGCTCGAAAACTCGGAAATTCGTATTTTCGTTGTTGACACAAAGACTGATCGTTTTCGATAGATTCCTTGATAGATTTGTTTCAATTTTATCTCTTTGATTGAGAAATTACTACACGTGTGTGGATACGTACGTAATTCCAGGGCAACTACTTCTTAGTACATTAATCGTCTTACGTTATGAGTATTTAATATCCTGAGCTTGAGAACCAGCGCATTCCCACCACATCTCCGTACATGAACACACGGTGATTCCTGCTTTTCACTACTTCGCAACCGACCTCTTTCGCCTTCTCCAGCAACTTAGCGGAAGGCTTTCTACGGACGATAATCACCTCCAACATCGCATCACGTAACCCCTTTTTTATCTCCTCTGAACCGTAAACAGCTTTCAGACCATCTGTCGCCAGATCATCAAGAAAGCGTTTCACCCAAGGAGACTCCTCTTTGCTCTCACACGCAGAACTAACAAGTTCTACTAGCTCCTCGGGTGACTCCTTTCCTGTTCCTGTGAGGACTGCTCTGACAAGTTTCCTGATCTCGGAGTACAACCTGTCATGAACCAGGTTCTTCTTGTTGGCAGGGCCGATGAGCACAAGATCAGTCACCTTGTTCTCGAAAATAGCTCTCGCCTCCTCGGCGACTGTGCCTATGTAACGACCTTCCGCCTCATCTCGTAAACGCTGAATACGGTTCTGCGACTGCCCTCCTCTAGAAGTCCTTCCAGGGATTCTCGCACGAACACGTTTTACCAACTGAACGTCGTCATCACGTAGATACAGGTACTCTGTCTGCTCTCCTGTGATCACCATAACGCCTTGTCTGTCCTTCGTCTCGAACAAAGGCTCCAGTAACTCCACATGAAATGATCGGTCACAGAGATACAGATAGCGCCGAAGAGGTCGCGGTGGTACGACGATCTCACACCCGTCGTGTTTCTCACCTTTTTCGTCAAACCCACGACCCGGCCATCAGCGCCATCCCTGTATCGGGGATCCCGTTCATCGCCTTCAGAGTCTGAGTGAGCGATCGTAACGCTCTTTGAACAGAAAGTCTGTTGACACGGGATTTGATGTTACTCGCGGTGCTATACTCGTTTTTCATCGTCTGTCGAGCTATCGCGATCTGATAGCCAGCAGGAAGCAGAAGTGTGACCAGCGATGTGCCATCACCTCGGGCGTTCTGATATGTTTGTAGTTTTGCCATGGAAGTGTGCTTAGTTGTTGTTATAAAATACGCAGGACTTTTTAAGTCTGTTTTTCACGGAAGATGTATCTTGTACTTCTGACTTACGTTTTGACGACAGATATGACATCGGTTTCTCTGTAACCGACCACAACAACTCTGACAGAAACAGTGACCACACGGAATGAGAACATGGGTGATATCCTCTGTAAAACAAACATTACACTTTCTCTTCTTAGTGAAAAAGCGATCACAACGAGATATTAAAGAGAGAAAATCAAGCTTGATTTGTTTGTACTCTTCTAACCTATCATGAATCTTCATAGAATCCATGTGTTCGTTAAGCTGTAACATGATCATCTCCTCTATAGAGAGTGTATCAGCATCTCTACGAAGAAAAGAAGGTGCTTTTTTAACCCATCCACGAATCTCGTCCAGAACAGATATGTCCTTACTTAGCTCCTGATGTTTCTCTTTCATCTTCTTGATAATCTCCGTGACAGCCTTCTCGAACAAAGCGTTCTGTTTGTCTAACTCGGAGATATCAAGACCGTAATCTTTCAACATTCTCATCTCTACATCATCATTCTTTGTCTCGACAACCTTCTGATCATCCACCTTTTTAGGCGATGATGTACGCGAGGGTGGGTCACATCCAAGTGAGATGGCTTGTTGAAAAGCGTCGCGTTCATGAATGAGAATAGACAGTTTGTTCTCAAAATCAGCTTTGTTCTCGGCACTATCGTCTGTCTCTTGAACAAGACCACCAATCTCGTCTATCACGTCTTGACCGAAGAACTCGGAGAACTTAGAGCACAAGTAAGTCTCCAACTTGGACTCGAGATCATCCCATCCTTTCTTTCGAACTTTGGTACTGTCTTTCTCTAACGCTATTTTTTGAGAGAACTCCTCGAACTTATTCAGAAATAACCTCTCAATATCATTCGCATCAGAACCACTGCGTGTTCCTATAGGAGGAGTTATCTCAGAAAAGCCCAACTCATCTGGAAATGTCTCTTGTGATGGGTTTATCTCATAGAAAGACATGGGTAGGTTAGCGTGGGTTATTCTCTTGAAAGGAGAATCTTTATGTGTGCTAGACACCTGATCACAATGTTTTGCTTACATTCTGATCAGGTCGATCAGAACCCCGAAAGGGGCTCCAATTATCCTAACCCCCCGACTACACAGCCTGGGTGGCTCCACAAGGTTGTTTGCCGTCCTTAGTCCGAAGACTGCCATTTACCCCTGGATTTTTCTACCTCTTTAAAAACTATTAGGCATAAAAATGCCGATAGTTTCTGAGCGTTGAAATGTTACTCCGTCTCCAATCTTGAATCATTCCAAGGCTGAAATACCTGCGGAACAGGAGTAACGATAAGGGTTGATCTCTAAGCTTTACGTGGAGGTCCCTTCCTGAAAAGGATAGACCCGCCCATAAGTTTTAAGCTATGAGGAAATGAAGTTTATGCTATCTTGAAAGCATTATCTGATTATCAGACAGATATGTCTTAATTCAAGATTTATAATCATTTGTTGGCAAACTTTAGCGAGATTCGTGTAGCCGGGGAAATAGCGATTCACTTAGAGGTAAAGCTTGGTAATCGCGTTGGACTCGGAGAGAACGAAGTCAACCTCCTTCTCGAACTCGGAGATCTCCTCTTCTAGCTCGGTGACTCGCTGGTCAAGACCCAGTGGGTCAACCGTCTCGATCCTGTTGTTCTTCAGGTACGCGTCCGTCATCGCCTTGACATCAGTCTCGTCAGCCTTGCGGTTCTGACCGAAACTAGTCTTCAGCAGATCGTCCAGCTTCTGTTGAGTCCTGTAATTGTGTTGCTCGACCTCGTTCTTCACGTTTGTACGGAAGCGCTTCAGGCGAGCCAGAAGCTCCTTCTGCTGACGGATAGACTCCTTCTTCGCGATAGCCTCAGCGACAGTGTACTCAGTTCCGGAGATCACGACCGTTGTGGTCGCGTTGCTACGGATGACAGCGTACTTGATCGCACTGTATCGGTTCATCAGATCCTGAAGAGCTTGGTAGTTGGCGCGCGTAGAGTCCGAATGATCATGCCAAGGTCTCCCTGCGACATGAGTAGATGCGAACGTGGTCTCGTTCGTCAGCTTCGCGATACGCTTGTTCAGAGTCTTCAACTCAGCAAGAGCGCGGGTCACGCTGATGCGATTGTCAGTTTTCTCTTCACCACTCATGATGTATGTGATGTCTGTACTCATGATGTCATCATCCCTTTAAACCGTTTACACTCATTACTGCATATTAGGAGTGGGGTACCAACGTCCACCAGGAAGTCCTGGGAACTGTTCCTGTTGATTCCAGAAACGAGCGTTCAACCATCGAGGATCCTGGTAGTTTTGTCCGTAAGGATTCTGCGCGCACAACGGATCAGATGTCTCACATGAGGGAGAGCAGGAGACAGAGTCACGGGGGAAATTGGAGTAACCCTCGAACTTTCCGCACTGATACTTCTGAGGGCCACCAGGAGTCTCTGGTGCTACGTAGCTCTGAGTCTGGCAGTCAAGATCGGAACCTGCTCCACAAGGTGTACAGACAGGCCATGATCTCCTATAATACGGACAACTGGCGTCATCCGCCGGTTCACCTCTCACCTCACTACCAGGTGCGCCACACGCCCACTTGTGTAGAGTGGGTAGAGGGAACTTCTGACTGTACGGACATCTCTGACAGGTACAGATACCGGAGCAGTTACACCCACAGGGACATTTGCCACGAGAATCTATTACTCCGTGACCCATGCTGGGATCTTGCGCGTTATTATGGAACATCTCACGAACATCCACACCGCATGGACAGAACATCTCCTCAACTTTCACTCTGGGGTGACCGCGAAGCCATAACAGAGAGAACAGCAGAAGGATAACGAGAACACAGACGGTTGTCTCTCTCCACATAATGTGTTATAATCTATTAAAGGAAAAAGTGGCGTGATCAGCTTACTGGAAGGCTTTCATCATATCCTTCCCACCTAGTTTCTGATAAAGATCCATGACCTGAGTGCTTTGTTTCATAACTGGTAACATCTCAGACATAGTCTCCTTCAACATCTTCATCGTGTTGATCATCTGATGTGTCTTGCGTTGAGCCTCTGCGGGAGTGTGATCATCGGCGCTCTTTGCTTTCCCGTCGATAGACTCATCACGAGCCTCTTTGAGTAACTTAGAGAGTCCTTCCAGACCACCACCGGCCTCTTGGTACAACTTCTGTTGTGCGGAGTCTCCACGAGCCTCATTCGCGTCGTCCGCTGCTAACATGGCATCAAGATCCTCGAGCATGAGCCCTGTGTCGTCCTTCTCCAGGGTGCTGGCAGGTGGAATCTTCCCTGGATCTTCTCCTTCGCCTGCTGGCATGATATCCTCAGAGACCATACCTTTCAACTTGTCAGTGACCTGCTCTTTGCGTGTCTGCGCCTTCTTCATGTCCGCTCTCTCATCTTTGTTCTCAAAAGACTCGTGATTGTTAAAAATATTTCTCCAGTCAGAGTAAACACCGTTCTGATCAAGAAGTCCAAGTAAGAGAACAAAGACTAAGGCTACAGTAGCACTTTGGTTCCAGTTTAGTGTGATTCCGTAAGATAAGAGTAGAACCATTAGATAAGTCGCTGCTATTCTCTCAAGGCCTACCAAGGTCTCGTTCGGTAGGATTGAGAGAAAAAGCACGAACAGAACAACATGCCCGAAAACGAGATAACGTGGATCGTAAACCTTTCCTCTACCGCGAGCCATCTCAGTACCGATAACTGGCCGTGTATATTTTATCCCAGGTTCTTTTTCACGAGGAAGAAGACAAGAGTGGCGACAACCGCCCCGATAACCTTAGCACCTGTGAACACCATCCCGTCAGGGACGCGTGCAGCGCGTGCCAACTTACGAAACACCTGTTGAACACCTTCCATCTGTACAAAGAACAAGAGAACCGCTAGCAAAAACAAAGTCTTCGCGTTACCCATGAGTGCTCCCAGGTAACCACCTGTCCAACTCGAGGCAGGTACTACAGCACCGCCCTGCTGTTGTGCTTGTAACATCGCCAAAGCCTCCATCTGTGAGGCCATCATGGGGTGCATCTGCTGTGGGTTCGTGAACTGAGGCTGAGGTGGTAAATTAACAGGCTGTGGAGGCATCTGCTGTCCGGAGAACGGGTCATGCGATGGAGGATACTGTGGAACAAACTGTCTTTGTCTGAACTGTTCTTGGTTCGCCATCTGTTCCGCTTGTTGTTGGGCAGCAATCTGCTCGGCCATCTGCGTGGTCGCTCCTTGAGGCGCACCACCTTGGGGGCCACCACCAGGGTTATTCATGGGCTGTGGAGGCTGTGGAGGCATCGGGGCGTTCCCGAAGTTCTCACGCTGAGTCTCCATCTGCACGTTCGGCAACTGCTCGATAGGTGTAGCTTTAGATCCCATGGATTATTAAGCGCAGTATACCCCTGATGATTTTTTTCAAGGTTAAACGGGACGCATTCTAGCTCGAGGTAGCCGGAGTAACACTCTTCTTCTTTTTCTTACGACGTCTCCGCTTTTTCTTAGACTTTGTGTTAACGTTCTCCGGTTTAGGCTCTTCTGGCTTGGAGAAGGTGAATGTTGTGCTAGCGGTCATCTTAATAGTCTGTACGGGGTTAGATTTTGCGACAAGGGGTAGTTTGACCACATTCTGACGTTTCTCGGTTGGCTCTCTGTGTTCCTCCATCGTTTCGTTAAATCTATGTACTTTTAAGGATTTTCGCTCAGGCACGTTGACGCGAAAACTCTCAAAAATTGAAACAAAGCCCCTAAAGCTCTCATATTGATTAGAATTGCGACTGACACTCAACAAACGAATTTTCACTCGCAAATCTTTTTTATCCCGACGAAATGAGTTCTGAACAAAAGAGAGATACTGGTGACATCACGGAGACTCCTCTGGATGTTTCTGGGTTCTCGCAATTGCATAAAGAACTGCTGGTTCAGGCCAATTCTGTTGACAATTGTGTTGACACCAAGGGTGTGGACGCCAAGACGAAGGTGGATACTCTGCTACAAGTGTGTACCGACATGTTGAAGGCCTTTTCTCTTCCACATGACGGTCTCAAGGCTATGCACGGGAAGTTGCTCGAGTACGGTGCGAACCAGGCTCGTATCAATCAGGAGGCAAAGAATGCTTCGGCAACTTCTGGTGGTAAGAAGAGGAAGAGGAAGAAGAAGGCACCGAAGAAGGGCGATAACCGTCGCCAGATCGAGCGTGACTACGCGTTGCGTGACGTTCTTCGCGGAACGACTCTTCTCAAGGCTCTTAGCCGGGCATCTCCCAAGGTGTCTTTGGCTCACCGCATTACGCCCTTTGTGGAAAATGTTGGTGATGCCAAGGTGGCTGTCGATGACAGCGATGCTGCTGTGGAGGCGGCTCGTCTGTTGATGTGGTACGTTGTGCATGTCGCTTTCAGCTTCATGCCTCGTATTGATAAGGTAAGGGGATCGCAGGCTCGCAAGGCTGCCGCAATCCCGGTTCACATCATGTTCGAATCGAACATCACCATGACCGAGCTTGTGGAAGCACTCATCGTGGCTACCAAGGATCTGATCCAGAAGGGGCTGACGGAGCTTTCGCAACGCCGTCAACACGAGATGTTGGTGCTGTTTCACACAGTGCTCAACGGAAGTCAGGTGAATTTCGAGTTCAAGTCCACTGGCGACATGCTGAATAAGTCTACTGTTATATGTGCACAGGAGCTCAAGGAGGCGCAGGATGAGGTACATCGGCTGACTCAAGAGAACCAGGCTCTGATGAGAAGTGCTCAGCAGATGTACAAACTGCTGCAGTCCAAGGGCTACATCCAAGCAGGTGACATGCAGGCACTGAAACCAAAAGACTTACAAACGATGATGGCAGTGATACAGGGGCTCCCGGATCACAGCACCTGAACCGAGGACAAGGTCGAACATGTCAAGATGCCTGTACCCCGAGACAAACCGAAAGAGGCGTCAATGAAGGAGAAAGGCTCTGGCTGGTTCTGGCCTACCGTCGGTGCTGGTGCCGTAACTGGTGTTGGAGTGTTGTTGTGGTGGCTAAAAAGACGAAAGTGACGGCTTAGGGCGTAAACCTTCGGGTGTTCTAAGCTTGATTCGTCTATCGGTCATCACCATTAATCGAAAAAAACAAAAAAAACAAAAACAAAAAACCACTCACGTGCACGGGCATATGAGTAGAGAGCTCTCTAGGTAATGAGGGTGCGAAAAAAGAAGAAAAAACAAAAAAACAAAAAAAGAAAAAAAACAATAGTTAAGATTGATCATCCACTGTAAAGAACCCCGATGTCGTCTCGTTTAAAACCAGATATTAAGCAAAAAACAAAAAATTGAAACAAAAGTACCTAGACCCATTAATAGATCTATTGTCTCACACAAAGGCATCGATAATTCGAATCTGCCGTGGTTCGAAGATAAAAATTGTGTGTGAGGACTCCTTCGGGAGTTGTCGAATGCCGAAACGCCAAACCCTCCGCATGGTGGGTTTTCCATTAGTAGCCGTAACAGGTGTCCTGGTGGATCTTCGCAGTCCGATAAGGGGACCCCTTCAAGGATGACTGGTATGTCTAGTTAACTCGTTGGGGATCTTACTCGCGCTCTTGTAGTGTGAGTTCCACGGAAGCGATTGGGGTTTTGAGGTTGTAAGGACGTTTTCTCTCAGCTAAGCTGGGTTCGTTCTGTGTGTAAGGTTACGGTTTCGTGTTGGACCGAGTAGTTTACCTACCCGGGAGGGTTTGGCGACCGCTAACTGTTCTGTTTCTTTGCGCACTCTTGGTGGATATGTGAGTCAACATGACTTGCGATCGCACTACAACACTCGTGAAAGTGGACGCGTGGCGGAAGCTCTCCCCGAGGAGACTCGTTTTCTCTTATGGTTAGTCTTTCCATGTGTCCAACACGGCCTTCAAGTAACAACACTGTCACTCCGGTGAATCACAAACAGAAGTTGCTTGTCGTATAGTTTTAACTTAAAGTAATGTTCACAGTAACATATGAGATAATGTTCAACACAACGCCGATCTTTTTACTACATGGACTGGGTGCTCACGCAGTCACGCTTCTGCCGTTAGAGCTCTACCTGAACTACATGGGTTACAAGAACACTCATAAACTCTCTTACCCTGTCGACACCATGCCTTTTGAGGAGTGTATGGACTACGTCGATAAGGAGATGGGGAAACTGGCTGATAAGAAAGAAGAAATTATTCTGATCGGTCAGTCCATGGGTGGTGTTGTCTCTAATAACTTGCATAAGAAGGGGTGGCGCGTTAAGAACGCTGTGTATATTGGGTCGCCGTTACACGGAGCTAACCTGCTGAACCAGTTAGAGGCTATTCTCCCGACAAAGATCAGAGATATGTTCTACAAACTGCCGTATGACTACCTGAAAGCGAAAGAGAGAGAAGACCCACCACCACATCCGTACAAAACGATCTCGATGGGTTGGGCTTGTAGCCATTTCGACGGGTGTGTGTACCAGAAAGAGGCTATGCTCGAGGAGGAGAACCACGTCCATTTGGCGTGGGCGGATCACCGTACTATTTTCGCGAATCCACGTCTGTGGATTCTAGTAGAGCGCTTGATAAGGTAAAACCCAGTGACGTTTACGATAAAACGCAGTAGGTTTTTAGGATTTAAAGAAAAAGTGATAGTTAGTATATGTCAGTTCCGGAGCAAAGTAACTCTAACATTATGAGCCAACGTTACCGGTTATGTGACCTGTTCTGTGGGGTAGGAGGCATCTCCAGAGCTTTTGAGCTCACAAAGAGGGCTGAGTTGGTTTACGCGAACGATGTGGAACCTAAATGCAAGGAGACTTACGATCTGAATCACAAGGTTCCGTTGACAGTGAAGGACATCACGAAGGTGAAAGCGACGGATATCCCCGATCATGACATACTTCTTGGTGGATTTCCCTGTCAGTCTTTCTCTGTCTCAGGGAACCGGAAAGGTTTCAAGGACAAGCGTGGCAATCTCTTCTTCGAGATCGTCCGTATTCTTCGTCATCATCGCCCTAGATTCGTTCTCTTGGAGAACGTGAAGAATCTGGAGTCTCATGACAAAGGGAAAACTCTGAAGGTTATCCTAAAAGAGTTGAAAGCACTCAACTACATCGTGAGATACAAAGTCCTGAACGCGTGTGTTCATGGAAACCTCCCTCAGAATCGTGAGAGGATCTTCCTCTGCTGTTTTCAGAGAGAGGATGACGCGAAGCAGTTCGAGTTTCCTGATCCTATCCCTCTGACGACAGGATTCCGAGACATTCTCGAGGATACTGATGATGTGGACGACTGTCACTTCTACGAGACCAAGGGCATCTACGACAAGATCAAGGATGATATCACCTCAGAGGAGACGGTTTATCAGTATCGCAGATACTACGTTCGCGAGAACAAGTCAGGAGTCTGTCCGACTCTAACCGCGAACATGGGAACAGGTGGTCATAACGTGCCTCTCATTCTCGACAGTGGTCGCATTCGTAGGTTAACACCTCGTGAGTGTTTCTCTCTACAAGGCTTTCCGAAAGAGTTCAAGCTGGGGAAACTAGCGAACTCTCATCTGTACAAACAGGCTGGTAACTCCGTGCCTGTGAAGGTGATTGAGAGGATAGCTATGAAAATTGTCGCGATCTTGGACAAAAACTCTGATCAGGGCACAGATATCTCAAGTGATGAGATATCCGGGAGTGAGTCAGAGTCTGATTCGGAGTCTGATTCGGATTCCTCATCTGAGGATTCTGAGTCTGATTCTGAGGAGGATGAGTCATTAGAGTCTGATGAGTCCGAGTCCGAGGAGGAGTCCTCCTGAGTTGGTACAACATAGTTTCTATCTGTTTTCGCCTCAGTATTCACTCTTGCTCCCTCCTCCACCTTCGGTTGTGCGACAGGATTAAACTCGAACTTGAGTTTTGACGTCGGGGTGAGAGAGTGGATATTACCTTCAAACATCAGTCTTGCAATACCTGTCTTCACAAACTCCTTGTGAAGAGAGAATCTTGGTCTTCGTTTCTCTTTCGCCTGATCCTTCATCGTCTGTGTCTTGTTCACACTGATATCCTCAATTAGTTGTGGGATGTGATGAACAGTGAAATCACCATTATCATTGGTGAAGTTCATGAAAACGAGATTGTCCCACGTAGATGTGGGACCGAAACTCGTACAGTCTGGTGTCACACTACACGCTTTCACCTGTATTCGTAACTTTGTGTCGCGATGGAAACAGTCAAAAGAGCCGTGTTTCCCACCCCATGATTTCTTGCGTACAGCCTGAAAAAGAAAGGCGTAAAGCCCCTCCGAAAGAACGGCTGGAACATTGATTTTTCGGCCTCCCAGATCACTTGTTAACCTGGAGAGCTCCTTCCACCCGCTGTAGATCCTTTTCAGGTCTTGCAGGTACTTGGTCTCGTCGGACCAGTGATAGTACGAGAGGAGAGCTCTCTCCTTCCCTATCGTCACCATCTCTTTTCTCAAAAGCAACTTCATCTTGAAGATTGTGATACTAATACGGCGATATTGGTTCTGACCGAGAAACGATTTTTGCTTTGAAATACCCGAGAAGTTAGAGGATAAAAGGATCCGTCTGTGGAAAATTGATGGTTTAGGAGGGGTTGAGGCTGTAGAAGCATCAACAGGCGTTCCCGATAATGTCCAAGGACGTGACCCGACAGGTGAGCAAAAACTATTATGTGTCGGGTCTGCCTGACTACGTGCTGGTGGATATCGACAAGACCAAAGTATGGTTACACCCCAATGACAAACAGGTGTGCCTCTGCTGGGTGGATCTGAACGATCTACGAGATTACGGGTTCGACGAGGAGTACGAGACATCTCTCAACCTGGAGAAGGCTCTGAAAGAAAAGCTAGTTGAGGACTTCTGTGATGATGTCACAGCACTTGTCATTGACATGGCAGATGTGTATTGGATAATGCAAGAGGATCCCAGGCGTGGGCGGATCACCGTACTATTTTCGCGAATCCACGTCTGTGGATTCTCGTTGAGAGCCTCTTAAAAACTGATGATTCCGAGGAGAGTGGCGCGAAAGAGGGTGATCTACTAACGTCTCGTTAATTATGGCAGAGACTGAGGGGAAAACAAGGCGCAAATCTCCTCAGGATGTTCGGGAGCACTCTGCTAAAGACTATTACTTCACAGCGTTCCCTGAACATATTCTGATCGATATCGATGAGAGCAAAGTGTGGTTACACCCGAATGACAAGCAGACATGTCTCTGCTGGGTGGATTTAGATGACCTACAAGAGTACGGGTTCGAGGCGGAGTACGAGACCGCGATAGAAAAAGAGGAGGTTCTCCAAGAGAGTCTGTGCCAGACTTTCTCCGAGGGGCCTGTCTCGATCATTCTGGAAATGGTGAATATCTACATGATCATCTCGAATGACAAGAGATATTGGCCACCAAATGACGAGATAATCTCCTCGAGGTCTTTCGAGTTGGAGTACAAGAATGATACTCAGTGGTCAGAGAGACGATTGCCAGAAAAATCACATCTAAGTAACCAACCTTGGGTGAATAAGGTGTATCGGAAACTACCAAAATCAGAGAGGAGAAAGATCGAGAGAGATCGAGAAAGTAGATACCCGGATTACAAATGCGATGTTGAAACCTCTTGGGCAGTGAAAGTACCTATTAAGTGTTATCGGTATCGCCATCAGGTCACTAAGTACAAGTTCGATCACTACACTCTGAAAAGATGGGGATACTCTCTTTTCACAGTGGAGAAGAACGGCGAGTTGAACTCTTGGTACTACGACAGTTCTGGGTCTCTACAACACGGGGACGCCTACACCTCGATTCACCTGATTGATGACAAGCATATTGTCATTCGAAACTATGGTGATGTCAGCTCTACAATCTTTCTAGAGCTACAGAATCATCCTGATGAGGTGGATGACTCTGAGTTAGATGACTCAGATGGTTTTCAACCCTTTTGTTCCCTCTTAGGGAACAAAAGTAGCGGAAGCTAGATATCCTCGAAGACGAAAGCTGACTCCTCATCTTCAGGATCTTCCTCAATCTCGTCCTTCGTTTTCATAGTATCGGCGATCTCGCCCATTTTCTTGAGCTTTCTCACCTCGTCATCGTTGTACTTGTGAATGACATCTGCCTTGTTGTCCTGAAATCCTCGTAGTCCTACGAGAACAAGGTTTCCTTGTTGAATCCAGACTCTTTTGCGCATAGTACCACGAATGATCGCGATCCGCTCCTTCCCGTCAGCACAAGTGGCTTTGATACGACCACTGCCTAACATCTTCTCCGCCACAGCGTACTCCTGTCCATCCTCCTTGAGAAGCAGTAATCTCGCCTCTGTGGGACCCTTCTTCCCTCTCTTATGTTTCTTTCCGCCTTTTCCTTTGTTTTTCGGCATAATTACGACAGTACGATTACTTCTTTAAGTATATGAAATTATCACGATTACTTCTTTAAGTATATGAAATTATCACGATACGTTTGCTTGTTTTTTGATGGTGGTAAATAAGATTAGGGGGGTTTGATAGATCGTTTTTTTGAGGAAAATTGATCAAAGTATCTTAGATTGGTTAGTAATTTCAAAAACTCCCAATGTCTCGGGAAATTGCGTTGCGTATTCTTAATCAGTACTATCCAGACTACCGACAATGCGCTGTTCTTCCTCCCGACGTTCTCCTGATTGTGATGGAGTATCTCCAACTGGAGAGAAATACCTACTACACCAACGGTGATCTCAAGTCTCGTGGTGTTTACGTGAACAACCAACTACACGGCTTACATCTGAGTTGGTATCCTAGATGTAAGCTCAGATTAAAAGAGACTTATCACTACGGAAAGTTACATGGAATGAGACTGAAGTTCTACCCGAACGGTAGATTAGAGTCTTCAGGATCATACCATTATGGTGAATCTGTCGGAAAACACGTATCATGGTCTCTTTACGGAGATACTCGTTTTACAGAGATCGACGGTGAGAAGTATCGTGTTGGTGATATCCACCATCAAGTAATCCCTGTGGGATCAAAAAGATACGTGAAATCAGGAGGGTAGAAAAAGAGGAAAATTGATCAGAAGCTTTCAACATAGTTTTTTTAGAAATTGTATTAGACTGTTGTTGCTGGAACAAGACTCACTGTTCCTGCTATTGTTGACGTTCCAGAACGAACAATATTAGAGGATGACGGAAGTGTATAATAGGTACCGTTGCCAGTGATGAGACTAGTTCTATCACTTTCGAACACACATCCTGTAATATACAGGGAATCACCTGTATTTCCGATATCTATTACAGAGTTTACTGGTAGTAAACCTCTTGCAGATATGTAACTACCTATTAGCTCGGCAGAACATCCTGTTGTTCCTGTAAGTCCAATAGTGAACTGTCCTGTGTTTGTGCTAATTTGTGAGCCAACTAAACGAAATGTTGAACCTGTTCCGCTAACAAGAACATCATATCTCTCCAACTCAGACCCAATAATAGATAGTTGACCACCGTATACTTGATGATAATAAGCAGGTCCTGCTAAAGGGAAAGTGTCCGGATCTCTTTCTAACCTTGCGTTAAGAAAGTAGCTCCTTTTTCCAAAAGGATCACCTGGTCCTTGAATATATCCAAGACCACCAAATGGTGCGTTAAAGTAAAGTTCACCTGATGTATGCTGATTAGATGCTACGTAGTCATTAAAATTTCCGTTATTAATGTTCACAACTGATAAAGGATTACTACCTGTGTATAACATATGAGGACCCGTTGATCCTCCAGTAAAACTACACAGACTTAAAGTAAGACTATGTGTTCCACCGTTTGGTTCTGATATTTGAACAGCAGGTGTGGTCATATCAGTTGAGACGAAAACACAGTTGTTAATAGTTAAATTTAAAACTCCTGATCCTGTTGATCCATTCGCCTCGAAAGATGCAGCAGGAGCACCAGCACCAAATGGTTGTACAAAAGATATTCCTCTAACAGTTGCTGGAACAGGTAAAGATGGTGGTTGAAATGTCACTGTTCCTACAACACCACAGTTATTCTCTCCGTATAGATAAACACTATCGGGCATAGTGAAACTCTCAACATACAAACCTTGTTTTACGTAAACTAACGGGAAGGTTACTCCTGGAATGACTGAAGCTGCAGCGTCTGCTAATGCCGCGGATATACTGGAGTACTCACCTGGATCATCTGCCAAAGTACCACTTGAGACAACAAAAGGTGTTGTGTTTCTCAGATCAGTTATAGCTAGAGTGTTACCAGACGCTCCTGTACCTGATGTGAAAACTCCTCCAAATCCAGGTACAAACAACTCATCATTTACAAACTGTGCGGTTCCTGTATCCCCGAATATCACACCTTGTGGCCCTGTCGCTCCTTGCGCACCTGTAGCACCAGTCGCTCCGGTCGCACCAGTAGCACCTGTGGGACCATTGTTTACAGAATTAAAAGTAAATAGAGTATTATCGGATGGTAAAGAAGTTATGCTAAACATCTTTATCTCTATATTTTAAACTAAGTTTTTGTTAAATAGTCTTTAACAGCGCTTTTGATTGCGTCCTCACTGAGCATTGAGCAGTGAAGTTTTATTGGTGGTAACTTGAGATGAGTAGCAATCTCTTTGTTTGTTATCTTACCAGCTTCTTCAACAGTCTTACCAATAATTCTCTCTGCCGCGTACTCCGAGGAGGCGATAGCACTACCGCATCCGAAGGTTTTAAACTTCGCGTCCTCAATAATGTTATTTTTCACACGAATTTGTAATTTCATAACATCACCACAAGCAGGAGCGCCGACAAGTCCGGTTCCAACATCAGGTGATTTAGAGTTCATAGATCCAATATGCTTTGGATTGTTAAAGTAATCAATAATCTTCTTACTGTAAGCCATTCCACGGCGTCCCAATGATGCTGTGGATGATCTCTGACTCAACAACCGTTTAGTGGCAAAAGTGAACATTTTGATATCCCTTAAAAACCTAAAGTCTTTAAGAGGACTTCTTTAAAGACCTATAAGTTGGTTTATATAATCGGTTGGAGAAAGAAAGTTCGCAGAACTTCCTTTCTCTCCACCTTTAAATATACCTAACATAGGTCTTTAAAGGATAATATTCTTGTAGATTTCTTCAAGTAACTTCGGAGTAAAATGGCTGTGATTAGACATAAAAGTGCTTATTACTAATGACATGACATGACATGAAATGATATGACAGCTCTGTCACCTTTTGTACTTTTCGGAAAAGATGTTTTTTCTGTTATTGACAGCTTTACTAACTGGGTTGAGGAGGAGTTTTTAAAAGCAAGTACTTTGTCAGATACAAGGTACTTTGTAGAGAACTTCGATATCTCTCGTGATACCAAGGGGAAAGCTCTTTATCGCGCGATTGAGCTTGGATATTCCGATATTGTTCGTTATCTGGGTGATTATGGTGCTAATCTAAAAATGATAAAAAATTACAACGGGTTTACAATAAATCATAGTTATTGGCGTTATGGGCTAATGTCTATGATCGGAAGATCAGGAAACATCGAGATTGCGCAGTACTTTCTCGATCGAGGGTTTAATACTTGGTCGGATAAGCTTAACATGTTCACCACTGGATGTCTCAAAGGAAACCTAGACTTTATCACCTTTCTGACAAACTCTGGGTTTAATCTGACATCGAATCCTCAACCTCTTATAGAGCATATATCCTGGAGAGGTGACAAGAAGATGTTCGACTATCTGACAAAATTATACAATCATCTGATACCTAACGCGAAACATACATGGAAGTGGTATAATCGAGACAATTTTCATTGAAAATTAGGGTAAGTCTTATTCATAATGTCGATCATCCACAGGGGTTAAAGGAATTGTTGAGGGGTTGTACATATTCTGCGCTCTTGATCGAGGGGGATACTTAAAGTACCTGGCATAAACAACCAAATGGGTAGACATCCGTGTGATCGTTGTGAAAAAGTTTTCAAGTTTCCATCGGAACTAAAGAGGCATATTCTATGTGTTCATGACAAGGTGAAGAACTTCACCTGTGATGAATGCGGTAAAAAGTTTTGCCTCAAAAAGCAGTTGAACCAGCATATCAAAACTTCTCATTCTGAGAGAAAATTTACGTGCGACCAGTGCGATCAAGCATTTTCCTATTCATCTCGCCTTCATTCACATATCATGAGAGTACATGAAAAAGTGAAAAGGTATGACTGTGATCAGTGTGAATTAAAGTTTTACTACAAAGCTAAACTATTAATTCACAAAAAGCATGTTCATGACAGAATAATGGACTTTTCATGCGATCAATGTGAGTTCAAAACAACTAAGCGGTATAACCTTAATCTTCATATCAAGGCGGTTCACGAAAAAACACGAGACCATATCTGCGAGGAATGTGGAGAAGGATTCACAACAAAAGAAAATCTCTATCAACATGTTCTTCATGTACATGAAAAACCCATTAGATTTACATGTTCTCATTGTGAATATACATCCTCAAGAAAGTCAGATATGAGGGACCACATAGCTCGTGTTCATGAAAAACAGCTTAATTTTGAGTGCGAGAAGTGCGAGTATAAATGTTTTAATCGGTTCGATCTTCTTCGTCATGAAAAACAGGTTCATAAACGAAAACGGAGTTACAAATGTCAAGAATGTGGCTACAATTTTTTCAGCTCTTCTCACCTAAGACGCCATCAAGAATGTTGTACTGGTGATAGAAACTGTTCTGCTGGAGAGTACAAAATAATGTGTTGTTTAGAGGAAATGGGTCTTCTTTACGAGTATGATGAAGGGCATAACGCATTAAAAGGAGACACACATCGTTACTTACGATACGACTTTATTGTGTATCTTGATGAGGATAGACTTCTTTTTATTGAGTTCGATGGAAGGCAACATTTCGAACCTGTAGCATTCGGAAGTATGACAGAGGAAGAAGCTCAACATGAGTTCGAAAGAAGGAAAAAGTATGATCAGATAAAGAACGAATATTGTGAAAGAAACGAGTACCCTCTTCTTCGCATTCCGTATAAAAAGCTTAGACAAACCAAGAAAATTACTCGTAAGTTTCTCGAAGAATATATTACTGGTAATATCAGTAGTGATTAGAAGCTATAATTTGACATTGTTTTGTTCCCACCACGATACATACCAACGAGAGCCTGTTGAGCTTTAGTCGTACAAACGCAACCTCCACTGGAGCTATATGTGCTTGGACAGCATAGAGGGCTTACAACGTTACGAGCGAAGTAGAACATACTGTTCTGTGGAAATGACATATATTGAGACTCACATCTCAAGGGTACTGGGGTACCTTGAGGGACGAACATCTTTCCCTTTAGGAGGGGTACATTGTTTGGTTGTTTTCTCCACTGGAATCCAGAACCACCAGTGTACAGATAGAGCCCGTCCAGGGAGCCCGGGACACCCTGTCCCATAGACCACTGAGTGGGGGCTGGGTTATTGACAGAGAGAATCGCGGCGTTGTTGTCGTTACAAAGAGCCATCTTACCTGATTCCTATATATCCGACATAGATTTTTTATCGGTACGTAGGTGCCCGGCAACGACGCCTGCTTCGCAACGACGCCAAGTCTCGTTAGAGACGACGCTCTGCTTGACACTTGAAGTCCTCAGGTGGCACCGCTTCTTTCTCATGTCCGTTACAATCAACGGGACGTGGGGTGTATTGGTAACAGTTCCCGTCAAACTTGAAGGTCTTTCCTTTCACCTCAGAGGGAGGAGGTGCTCGATAGATGATACAGTCTCTGCCTTTACAGACGCGCCTAAAGAGAGAGGCTAGACCGAAGCCCCAGATAATCGAGAAGATGATACGACCGTTCTTTGATCGGAGAACGTTGCGTAAAGCTCCTAACATGTTCCCTATACATAAACGCTAAAAAATGATCTACTAGAAGAGCTAAAACCATGTTTCGACCAACGATCACCATGGCGTTTAATTACTCCGGAAACGTCTCGGCGAAAAACCCGCAGTCTGCTGGATTCATGAATCCATCAGACGCCCGTCAGAGATGTCTGATCGAGGTAGCTCGTCAGATCGTGGATCCAGAATCCGGGATAACGAAAGACATGGTACCACCCCCAGTAACCCTGGGAGACTGGCGACAATGTTTACAAGCCACCCGTACAGAAGGATGGGTCTCTGCCGGTATCGAGGAGGATATCGCCGAGATGATCCAGCCGTTAGGCATCGGTCAGGTGGTAGCCTCGGTAAACCCTGACCTGAGTATCTACTCCAACAACTTAGCTCCGCATTTCATCCATAACGTTATCACAGGTGACAAGTCAGTGGAAAGGAACGGAGTGAGCGCGGAGCCAAAAAACTACAGATTAATCGCAAACTACAACTCGTTCGTCTGTCTCGCTCAGAAGGTGAAAGATATGATCCCTAAAGAGGTCGTCCCTGCCTTTTGTAAGGACATGGACAGATGGACAAAAGAGATCTGTCCCCGAGTTTTCTGGATCAACGTGCTCATTCCTGAGAGAATCGCGACACATCTACGTCATGCCAACATTGGCGAGGTGATCACATCAGGAGGCAACTCCGACTTCATGAATCTTCACGAGAAGCCCAAAGATGATTTCCCGGCGTTCGAGTGGAAGAAAGCTCTCGAGGATATTGAGAACGAAGGAACCGACGGGGATGATGAAGGTGAGTCTGAGGATGAGGAAGGTAATGACTGGGACGAGAAACTAGACCGCACATGTGGCGGGTGGGATCCACCTGAAGATCAAGAGATGTTCGGCTGGAAAGACCTTCCTGGGCAGAACCAGGCAACTAACTGGAATATGACCAAGACTGAGTCCAAGGATAACTCGGCCACTCAGTACCCTTTCACGAAGGACGCACCTTTTCGTCTTATCATGAACCAGAGCACGATACTCGCTCTGATTACGCTTGCTCTGCAGAAAAACGGGGTACAGTTACATGATAATGTGAGAGTGTTCGACTCACTTGGTGGGAGAGACGCGGATCTGGTATCACTCTTCTCACGCATGGCTATCTAATCATGACGACAACCATAATTTTTCTACCGTAAGGTATGCTGGATAAGCTTAGTTCTAATATGAAGCTTTCCGATTTGACCCGTTGGGCTGGACCTATTGTTGTCGTTGTTATCGCAGCGATTTTGATCAGTATGGTCATCTCGTACGTGCGTAATGATCGTCGTGAGACCCGAGAGCATATGACACAGAAGGAGTCAAGACCTCCTGCTAGAAACATGTCTCTGGAGAAAGCGAAAAACCTACTTCCTCATCTACAAGCGTTCCTTCTGGCAAGCTTGCCTCGTAGAGCAGATCTCTCCAGTAACGAGGTTCGTGAGAAGGATAAGAAAGAACACCATAAGAGAAACCAGTGGCAAGATCTGACAGAGAATGAGAATGATTTCAGATGGACATCTCATCCTTCATCTCATCATGGTGGGTTCCGTACAGCAGGACACACTCTTGTCGGACCCTCTGCTAAGTCCTTTAACTTTGAGGAGACGAATGAGCTTACTGTGATCATTCGCTCACGGTCTCTACAAACAGGTGAGACGAACAAACCGGATGGTTCTCAGGTTGATCTATCTGAGATCGTGAATGCAGCAGAGGACGCTAACGCAGGAAAGCCCATGGAACTCCAGATTCCTGCTGGTGCTAAGGCTGATTTTGAGGCGTTGCGTGCTCATCTGAATAGTAAGAATCAGAGTCAAGGAACAGTGGAGAAAACTCTACAACTCGCACAGAACGTTCTGACCGTTATGGAGAAACACCCTGGTGTGAAGAAGCAGAAGAATCCCGTGGCGATTCGTTTCCGTGGAAACCAGGGTATCGCCCTTGAGATAGGTATTCCTGATGGTGCTACACCAGACGGATCTCTACAAGTGAATGTCGCAGGCAAACATGTTCCTACTCAGTTCAAGGTGATGGCCTCTAATGATAACTACTACGTCGTTACCTATCGCAGATCATCCAAGGGTGGTCATGTTAAGGTGTACGTGAACCGTACACAGATCATCAGTAGCCATCATCATGAAGTTCCTTTCATGCACTTCACGGATAACTCCGTGGAGGTGAACCCTTCAGGATCATGGAACGCCTCTCTCAAGGAGATAGCCGTTTTGAACCGTGCTCTTGATCCTGCTGAGATCGCGCTCTTCAGGTCGGATAACGGTAAGTCCCCTATTCTGGCAGCTTTAACACGTCAGTATGACAGGCACAATCTGGTTCCTGGTATCAAACCACCTAAAGGTTACCAGTGTGCCGGAGAGTGTAAAGTTCCTGGAATGAAACCCTTCAATCCTTACGAATCTCACCTCGCGATCCCCGAAGGTGAGGAGGCAGATTGTAAGGCTGTCTGTGTCGGCAAGGGCAAGAGACCGTATGACCCTTACAACCCTAGTCGTGTTCCTGATCCGTCCGAGTACCCGGTGCCTTTGGGACCAGGTGGTGAGTGGATTGATCCATCAGTCTGCCCACCTGTCACAAAAGACTGTGATGGAAACTACACATGGAACGGTGTCTCTTACGGTAAGTCAAGAAGTCGTGCTCGTGAGATCTACAGGATTAACAACCCGTACTGCCGTCGCATTCCTGACGTTCTGGACGACTGGTGGAACTCTCAACAGCCGTTACCAGAGAAGTGTCCGTTTGTTGTAGACACTTACATGAACCCTTGTCGTCGTGAGGCTTGTGAGAACGTGAACTGGAAAGAACACTCACCGAAGAATCTGAATGCTCGTTGTAAGAGACATGTCGCGGAGTACTGTCGTTCTGAGGCTGGTAAGCATGACGACTTCTGTACGTGCTGGCAACCCGGTTTTGAGAATGTGGGTATGTGTGAGAAGTACCGCGCAAAGTTTGAGAATCCTCGAGAGTATGGTATTAGTCCTGGATCTTTCGCTATCGAGGAACACCCCGATTACGACAAATACATCAAAAAGGACAGAGTCCCCTGCTGGGGATGTGACCTGGAACAAGCATCAGGTCGTGAGGTATGCGAGCCCACAATGGACGGTGGGGAAGTGTGTGTACCGGCTAACGAGTAGCCTGTGTATTTCGAATAATTAATCATTCTTTTTGCTAACATCATCCTTCAAATCTGCTTTAGACAAATCAGGCATATCGAGAATTGACGCCGTCATGGGGTCACTGTCGAGATGCGTCTTATCATCATAATCAGAGTCGTAACGACCATCATCAAGAGTGTCTGAGTCAGAGTTGTTGTTATCAGGAGTCACTGTGAGCTCCTCGCGGGCAGTGAAAAATGAAGCGTTTGTGAAATTGGTCTTCTCCGTCACAGTTCTCTGAATGGGAGGTTGTTGTGAATCAGGGTACTCCAAGTCATTATTATCTCCATCTTCATTTTTCTTCTCTTCTAGTTCCTGAAGTGGTGACACTGATGAGACAGGCTTCTGTTCTTGCTCTTTCTCTTTCTCTTTCTCACCACCTTCCCTGTGATCTTTGATCTCAAGTTCTTTCTCCTCTGTCTTTTCGTCAGAGATAGATTGAAGATCAATTCCCCAAGTGAGTACCTGATCACCCTCAAACTTAAAATCCTCAGCGTCCGTGTTCGTGATCGTGAGAGATCCCTCACCAGATCCGACAACAAGCTTGCGTGTCACCTGGTTGCCCTCACGGAAAGGCTTGTCTCCGTAGAAGTTATCAAGAGGACCGACCCATCGCTCCAGCTCGTTCGTCATGTCACGGTGTCCCAACTCAGCGGAGAGAATGCCAGGCTTGTACTGGTCAGAGTGATAGTGCTCACGCACACGCTCCAGTGAGTAAGGAGGGAAGTTGATACGAGCAGGGTATGTGTAAGGGACGATGTAAGACTTGCGGAACTTAGTTCCGTCAGGGTGATGGAAGGGCACTGTGTAGTGAATCTCCAGAGTGTCTCCAGGCATGAGCTTCTTTCGTAGATGGTTCCCGGTGCTTAGATATTCGTTGACTGACTCCCAGAACTCCGACCAGTCATCCCGATCTGTGTGATCAGAGTCAACTAACTCCTCTAGAACACTGTTCACCAGCTCCTTCGTATCAAAAGAGCAACTTCCGTTTCTCGCCGGAGACGTGGGGCGAAAGTACACATGGCTAACCAGGATCTGCTCGTGATCGTCCTGGGGAGCGGCAGGGGTGAGATACCAGATAACGTTCCGCCCAAAATCACGGAGTGAATGTAAAAAATAGATTAGGTAATAACTGCCGTTGTAAGCGGTTGAGTACAGAAGATTCTTCAGGGTGGACAAAGGACTTGACATCGTGAGATACTATCCTCTTGGAATCTTTTTATATCGCTAAACGTATCATTTTCCAAGAACGAAGGAAATAAAGCAATCTAGTGTTTCCTCACAAGCAAACATGGATCTGCCAACTCTTTATCGCAAGAACGCGAAAGGAAAGACTCAACAATGGACGATCAAGGTGATCGGTGATAACAAGGAAGAGCCCGAGGACTCTGAGAACACCTGGATGATCACAGAGTACGGTGTGGTGGATGGCAAACTTGTCACACAGAAGCGTAAGGTCGCTCCGAAAGGCAAGAAAACACCATGGGAACAGGCTGTTTTCAACGCTACTAAGAAGTGGGAGGATCGCAAGAAGAAGGACGGTTACACTGAGGATATTCGTGATGAACGTCCGTTCGTCACACCGATGCTTGCGCAGACGGTAAAAGTGAAAAAGGAAAAGAAGACAGGCCACAAGGCTCTTGAGATTAAGTTTCCCTGTCATGATCAGCCGAAACTGGACGGTCACCGTTGTAAGGCTGTGTATGATGAGTCAGGAGTACAACTTCACTCTCGCAAGAACATCGAGTACAAAGGTTTCGCGACACTGAAGGATGAGTTGTTTACATGCCTGTTTGCCCGTATTCAGAGAGGAGGCTTCGGTTCTGGTTCACTTCATCTGGACGGCGAGCTGATGGTACAAGGAGTTCCTTTCGAGGAGCTTTCCGGCAAGATCAAGCGTGCGGCTTATCATGCTGATGTTGATCTTCCTGATGTGGAGTACCACCTTTTCGACTGTTACGACGAGAAGTTCCCAGATGCTCCTTTCTCGGAACGCTCAGAGTTTCTTCGTGGGATCATTCCTGATGAGCACAAGAACATCAAGTTCGTTCCTACGGCGATCTCCAACAATCAAGAGGAGTTCCTGAATCATTACGCTCAGTACATGGCGGAAGGACATGAGGGTATTATGATGCGTGTCTCTAACTCTGCGTACAAGCCTGGGAAGCGACCGTCTTGTCTGAAGAAGTATAAGGAGATGGAGGACGACGAGTTCGAGATTATCGGATTCAACGAGGCTATGGGTGAGGATCGAGGCACTGTTATCTGGGTCTGTAAGACCAAGACTGGTCAGGAGTTCACTGTACGCCCTAAGGGTACACGTGAGTTACGACGTCAATGGTTTCAGAACGGTCAGGAGTACGTAGGACGACAGCTTACGGTCATCTACCAAGAGCTGACAGAGATGGGTGTTCCGAGATTTCCTGTGGGGAAAGCTATTCGGGATATTAAGTAAGAAAACTATGTTAAAGGCTCATTCATAATCAAACATCATCAACAGAGACAATCTTTGCTCCACGGCGTGGTCCCCTAAGGGAGAACGCGATGGATCGATCTCTGGCGTCACTGTCATGACAGTGATAGAATCCTTTCTGGGACTTCCCAGAGTAGACCACGTACTGTCGATTAGAGATGTGTGATACTTTACACAATCTACACTTCGCCTTCGACTTTGTGAAATCAAAGAGGTAAAGATCCTCGCGAATCTCACGTACGAAACGAAGCTTTGCGTCAGGATGGAACTTCCCGAACCATTTGATACATTCATCAACCTTCTTCCCTAACTTCTTCTTGATAACAGCGGGAACACCTTCTGAGTTCATCATCGCTGTAGGGTCTCCTCTTGCGAGAGCGGCGAAGACGTCTTTCATCTCTTCATCTACTTGGTCAAGTTCCTCCTCGTTGTCACCACCTGCGTTATCAACATCTCCTTTCAAACGCATCGCGAGAAACTCGTCGTACTTGCTGGTGTGCTTACACAGTTTTGGTGGTTTCACTGTGTCATACAAAGACATGCGAACCATACCTCTCTCGATATCCTCCGTTTTTTTGTCAGGATTCATCAGATCTTTGTACGTCTGATGAGACTCCCACTTACCTGTCCCGATGTCCTTCTGTCTTGGCAGAAAGATAGTAGGGACAGACTCGTAGTAGAAACAAGTTGTCGGAATAATCTCTGCGTTCTCCTTGTAGCCCATACGAGCCAGGATGAGAGATCGCAGATCAATCGCTGTCTCAGCGTTCACGATCACTTGCGGACAGATGATACGTAGTCGATCGAACTCACGATTACCACGAATCATCCAGATATCGAACTGTTCGTCCACCTCCAGAAGCTTGAGTACTACATCTCGAATGATCTCTGTCGTCTCCTCGATGAACTCCTGAGAAGGCAAAGTCTTGCTTCCCAAAGATGTCTGTAACCAGACAGAGAAAGGAAAGGCTTTTCTCTTGATCAGAGGCATTGTGTTCGGAATGAGAGGTTTCTTTGTCTCAGGTTCTTCCTGCTCTTGCTCCTCAGTATCACTACTCTCTTCCTCACTTTCAGAAGATTCACTGCCACTCTTCGCGTCATTACTCGATTCAGAGCTACTAGAGGAGTCACTCTGTGATCCCTTGTCCCCCACATCCCCTTCTGGGGCGTCGGATAGCACAGCTTTACTGTCTTTGGTGTCACTCATCTTGTAATGATAAATTACCCTAGATGTCCTTGGATAAGTGGTGTAGTTTAAGTATTATTTCGCCTATCGCCGATCGATTTTTGAGGTTTTTAGGTATAAAGCCACTGGGTATATACCTTAGAGCGCAGACTCAAAACACCTTCAATCATGTCGACTATTGTAGATAAACCTGTATCGGAAGACGTTTCGAGTAATACTCCAGAGGAGAACACGGCTCCAGCTGACATACGTCTCCCTGGAAAGTTCGTGGTTTGGTACCACTCCGTTGAGAACTCATCCTGGAGTAAGGACAGTTATGAGAATCTGTGTGCCGGTCTTCCTGATAAATGTGTCGAGACGATTGGTGACCTTTCTAAGGTTTACGCCAGCTATCAGAACAACGTGACGGCTGGTATGTTTTTCCTGATGCGTAAGGGGATTCTTCCTCTCTGGGAGGATCCGGCGAACGCGCGGGGTGGCTACTGGTCTTTCAAAGTGCCGAAACGTGCCTCGAACGAGGTATGGCTTCAGCTGACCGCAGCCCTTGTCGGGAATACCTTGCTTAAGGATCCTGCGAAGGCTACCCAGATCACCGGTATCTCTGTCTCTCCCAAGATCTCCAACTGCGTCATGAAGATCTGGAACAGGGATCGTTCCTTCAATTCGAAGAACGTCTTCGACCAGAACGTCGACTTCTTGGAACCGGGGTCGTTGATGTACAAAGCGAACAAAAATTGATCAGACGGTCAGTCTTTTTAGTACACTAACACAATTTTTACCAGTCAGAAAACATCATGTCCAGACATGAGTATCCAACACGGTCGAAAGGGTCTGTTAAGAAGGTAGAAGTGCCTCTCACACGAGCGCGTAAGCGTCGTCGTGTGAGAAGCTCTTCTCGACCCCAATCTCAACCCCAATCTCAACCCCAATCTCAACCCCAATCTCAACCCCAAGAGGTAGTTGACGACACAAGGCCTATCTACCAGGAGGTGGAAGACAATGAGCCTGATGAAAAGGGTGAGGGTGATGACGAGAAGTATCAGTACGCAGATTCAGATGATGAGGGAGACGAAGATGATGATGATATGAACGAGGAGTCTGAGGAGACTCTTTTGGAGAAACAGCTAAATTTCGTCTTCTCACATCTTCCTCCTGTTTGTCACTGTCTGAGCTGTTTCGAGTATATGGGGGAGATGAACCCACGGCAGTACTGCTGTAAGAGTTATTGTCCTTTCGAACATCACGAGCCGATCGAGCTCGCACTGATTCGTATTAGTAATCTAAAGGGGAGTCCTTATGAGAAGGATTCTCATTACAGCTACTACATCAAAAGAGCACTTCGTTACGGAAAGTTTGTTTTTAACAACTTCCGCAACTGAGTCATGGTAGTAATCATAGAAATCAATCGACTCTTTGACATCAATCGACTCTTTAGAAAATGTTCAAGATATTATACGTAGTCGTACGTTAGAATGGCTAACGGTTCGGTTGTATTATGGGTCACTGTGTTTGTTGTCTTCATGATGTTCCTCATGCAGGCTGACAAGTCTTGGGGAGACATGACGTACATGAAGTCTCGTGAGAACTTTAAGGAGTACCGTGTTCGTAACCTAGATGACAAGCAGGAGGCTGCGGAGATTCTGGGAAGAACGCACGAAAGGCTGAAGAAAGCTTGTAAGTTACTCGCGAGAAACCACCCGAATGACCCTCGAGTACAAAGACTCAACAATAGATTCCCGAATACGACGTTAGCAGAGGCTGACGGGTCAGGGAATCACACATCATACTCTATCAACAAAGGTGAAAAGATCGTCCTTTGTTTGCGTGCGAAAGACGGATCCAATCGTTTTGTAGATGAAAATCTTTTGCTCTTTGTCGCGTTACATGAATTATCTCATATCATGACTAAATCGGTGGGACATACACCAGAGTTCTGGTCGAACTTTAAGTTCGTTCTGGAGAACTGCCAGCGAGCCGGTCTGTACAGATGTATCGACTTCTCCAAGACACCTATGCCGTACTGTGGCATCACTGTCACTAATTCACCTGCGTCCTGCTCTGCGTAATATGTTCAGGATGATTCGCTTTTTACTTCGCTGAATTATATAGGTCGACGATTGTCATGGCTCTTTGTGCTAAAGTCTCGACCAATGATGAGGTTTTCGTTGTGACCCGCCTTTTTCGTGATGGAACACCATTGCATTATGCGTTCGTAGGTGAGGAGATCACGAAAAAACATAAGGATTTACTGGGAAAAATATCGACAACACTTCCTAACGCGACAGAGGAGAAAAGATTAGAGAAGATCTTCTCTAAGAAGACAATTAAGTTATTCAAGACCATTTTGTCCAATGATGAGGAGATTAATTTTATTCCTGACAAGATCTGGCTGGATGACACAATCTACCAGATTAAGATCAAGTTGTTCTCGTATCTTTCCAGTCTGAACCAACGTAAGTTCCTTCTTCCCCAGAACCAACAGCTCTGGGTGATGATGGACAGAGACGGAAGGAAGAAAGATATCATTCTTGGAATTGAGTTTATCAAACAGATCGAGAAGGCAGACGGTACGAAGACACTTTCTTATCCTATGTCTTATCCACCTGCTCTTGACACTGATAAAGTGGAAGTTGATAACGAGTTTCTTACAGCGAACGGTGAGAGAACGTCGGATGTTCAGGCGATTAATGAGGAGTCTGACATTCTTTACGACTTTCTGACAAAACGTGGGAGATTTGAGGAGGTAAATCGTATTTTTCTGTACATGTTGTCTGATGAGATACAGTGGTATCGACAGAAGTTCAAGAAAGATGATATCTCTAAGAAAGTTTGGAACGGGTACTTTCTGAAACAGTGGCCTTTCGCCGACACAGATATCGGGCTTAACCAAGTAGTACGTATGTATCGTGAGGTGAATCTTAGTGTGAAGGCTACAGAGAAGGTAATAGCAGCGGTCAAGGAGGAGGATATCATACCTGATCCGAAACTTGGCCCGTGTTACGCATGGCAACTAATCATGTGGTCTCGTCTTCTTGTTCGTAAGGACACAAGACCTTTCCGCATGGACATGGCTTACTCATTCTTACGATCTCTTCTTTCAGATAATATCCCTTTCATCTACTACACATCTGACAAAGACAAAAGACCTTTTGTGTCTGTGTACGAGCCTGCTCTTGATACTGGTATTATCACAGGAAATCGATTGAGAGAATGGGTTTTTACCAAAGGTGCTTCAGGAAAGTACGTGCCGAAAGAGAAGAAAAACATCGTTATCAAGATGTTTCTTTACAAGGGTGACACAGGAACAAAGTTCCTTACCCTTACTCTTCTCTCTAACGGAGATGTTAGTATTAACCTAACTTTCGAGGAAAGCAAGAGAGCTAATATCACAGATATAGAACAAGCTATCCAGAAAGTGACAGATCTAATCACCTTACTAAACACAGAGTTTCTAGAGAAACAAGGCTCTCCTACCTTCCCTGTTCCAGAGTTTCGTGTAGAGGATAATGAGTTTGTCATGGATGAGAGAACACACATTCAGTACATCAATGTGATTACGACATTCTCGTACAAGAAAGAGATAAGCTTTAAGAAACTTCTTGATTTCTCTCGTCAGTACAAACCTTTCTCAGAACCATCTGTGCTTACACAAGAGTCTGATGATATGTCTGAGCTTAGTCTCAAGTACCGTCGTATCTCCTCATCATCAGATTTATCAGCCATCTTCGAGTTTATCGACAAGGAAAGATTATCAGGAACAGCTCCAGAGGCGACAGTTGAGGCTATTGTGAGGAGATTTGGTAAGACAAAACAGGAAGCTAACGAGACATATCGTCAGTATCGTGTGATGAAAGAGGATCCACAGTCTGCACGTAGACTGATCAAACAGTCTGGAGTTACCATGAAGTTTACTCACGCGGAGAAATACCAAGAGCGTGTAAAGAACAAGACTATTTACAACTACAAGATCTTTATCTCTGGTCTGTCATCATTGTTTATTCTACGTAACTGTTACCAGTTCCTTCAGCACTTTATCAACTCTTTCTACCACCCGAAACTAGCGCCAGAGAAGAAGGCGACTCAGATCCTGATGGAGAAAGGAATCGAGTTTGATTTCGGGTACACTGGTGATAACATCGCGGACGTGGATGAGGTTGGTGATGTTGAGGCGAGAGAGCCTGTCTCAGAAGAGGAGGAGTTAGCTTTATCAAACTTTGATATTGGTGCGATTAACCTGAACAATAACAACAAACCGAAGAGAGACAGTGACGCTATCTTCTCCTCAACGGGTACAGTGGATATTCGTGATGAGTCTAAAGCAGATCCTACTGTGAGACTGCGATGTGCGACAGATCAGAACAAGATTGTGGATAAAGGGACGTGTAAGAATATCTGTGATGATCTAAGATTTAAGTTGCGTCGTTTACAACAGTTTGAGCCTCGTATTTTTCATTTTCCACATCTTCGTGGGAAGAACCAACCTTACTCACGTCAGTGTGACGACTTACGTCGACCTATCGTGATGGCTTACGATCCTTCCACGAATCCAAAAATAGACAAAGACTCTTTCACGTACGCGATTAAGTACCGGTCATCAGCAGAGACGCCTTTCTACTACTATATCTGTCCTCAGGCATGGTGTCCTATCTGTGAGATGCCGATCGCCTTAGCCAAACTGAAAACACGCAAGACGATACGCACCAAGCGTGGTGAGTGTGAGTTCGGTATATGTCCTAACGGTAATCACCAAGTGTACATCAACGTGAAAGGTAAAGAGTACACTTATCCTGGTTTTATCGACCCTGGTGGTAATCCCGAGGGTCTCTGTATGCCTTGTTGCTTCAAGACATTCACGAAGAACACCGCTACTTACAGAAGATGTGTCAAGGATGATCCGTCATCAGGGGTGATGACGAACGGGGACGAGAACGTTGATGAGGGATGGAAGTACATCAATCGTCAGGATAAGATTCCTTTACAAGAAGGACGTTTCGGTCTTCTGCCTGCGGAAGTTGAGGCGTTTCTGGGACAGACTGGATGTAAAAACGGTACTATTAAGCAAGGGTTCGACTGTCTTGTTCGTAAAGGTGTTCGACCCTCACCCGATAGATCATTTGTGTACGCGATAACGGATCTTGTCTCTGGAATCTCGGGATCTCGCATTACCGAGGATGAGATGAGAAAGCGTCTTATCGCGAAAATCACACCCCAGCTTTTCACATCGCTTAACTCTGGACGTGTCAAGCGTATTTTTGTCACGATAGAAAGGTTCAAAGAGTATCTTGGTTCATCCGAGAAACCTTTGCCAGACACGTATCTCTGGGATCTTGTCTCACGACCTGGTGTTTTCACGGAGGAGGGTTTCAACTTGGTTATCTTCACACCACACTCCATCTACTGTCCGTTCGGACAGAACCCATGGGAGTTGTACTCTTTGAGTAAACCAACAGCGCTTATTATCAAGTTCGGGAACACTTACGAGCCTATTTATCGTATTCATAACCCAGATGGTCAACCCAGAATTATCGTTCTACACTCCACTGTTAATCCTATGATCAGTAAGGTTGTTGAGTTCGCTAGAAAAGGATGTCAGAGTTACAACGAGATTGACTGGGACAAGGCCGGTAAGACAGACAGAAAGAAAGAGCTAAATCTTCTTGAGACTCTGGCGGAACTGGAGAAAGACAGTAAAAACATACCTAAGATCGCCGCGCAATACACCGATTTTTACTCCAAGACATGTGCTTTAGTGTTCGAGGGTGGTGGTTATCTCCCTGTGAAACCATCACGTGTTCGTACGGATATTCCTTTCTTGACAGCTGATCAGTCAGAGGAGTTCAAGCCTTTACCGTTGAAACAGACTTTAACATTCCTTAGTAAGTTCCAGGGAAAGACGGATATTCCGGTGATCCCGACACATCTTATCATGCATGGTAGAAGAAAGTCAAAAGTTGTCGCTCTTCTTTTGGAGACAGGGAGAGCGGTACCGATTCAGGAGATCGAGATATCTGCTGCGCAAAAGGGATCTCGACTGATCGAGTCGGAGATGTTGTACTATCCAGAGACGAATCAGTTAATCGCGAAATGGTCACCAGAGCATATGACACCTGAGATCAAAGAGAGAATAAGAACTATTAACGAGTACAGATACAAGAACGAGGCGTTCGAACGTTACAAGTTTGAGATAGGTAGATACTTACAGGAGCCAAGGCAGAAGAAGATTAAGGATGAGTTGATAAAACTACTGGAGGATCCTAATAAGAATCTCTCAAAGGTGAAAACAATTGTGAGGAGACTTGACGGAGAGATATCTTCTACTCCTGTAGAAGGTGCGAAGAGAATGCAGGATCTTCTAAGTAAGTCAAACACTTTGTACAGAACACCTTTGTTACGAAAACCGTGTTTTAAACACAGTAAACAGAACTGTGGTAACGATCCACACTGTGTCACTGTAGGAACAAAATGTAAGTTAGTAACCTTACCTAACACAGACTTCCCTGAAAGAATTCTTGATCTTCTGCGTCGTTACCCAATTCAGAGAGGTGAGATTCTGGACGGTCGTGTTCCTATCACTGATCCGTTACAATCTCTAAAACAGCCAGAAGCCGAGGAGGTGTTACTGTCAGGAAATAAGATAGACATGCAGTTCGCCAAACTTATCGCGAAAGAGAAAGGCACGATCTTCCTTGAGACATTCCCTGATATCGATATCGCGCAACCAAGCTTCGAGGGTGTTGACAAACAGTCTTATCTCATCGTCTCTCCTGAAAGAGAGGCAGAGGCACAAGCTTACTCTTTAGCATCTGTATCACAACACTGGTCATCACAGTTGGGCCCTTGGTTCCGTCTTGTCTCACCTCTGAAATCATGTGAATCTCTGTACTTCTGTTTCGCACAACTCGCGATAGTCATCGCGAAGAAACAGAAAGAGTTGGCAGAGATAGAAAAAGAGGAGGAGGCCGATGCTAAAGAAACTGACAAGAACAACGTTTTCGACGAGGAGGAGTCGTTAATCCTTCCTGATGTTGATACGATCACACTCGCGAATATCAAAGAGGTTTACGCGCATTTTCTTTTACAGGTACCACCAGAGAAGGTTCGTGAGGTCGCCACGACAGAGTTACGTCTTCCCGACAAAGAGGAGATTCAGCGTATGGTCGACGTCTCTGACTTCTACAACAAGTTCCAGGACGAGGAGACAGTTGACTCTGTCGACGATCTCGTGGAGAGAATAATGCGTGGTCCACCAGCACACTACCCCTCTCTGTTCGACATGATCTGGTTAGGTGTGATGTTGGATATCAAGATCATTCTTCTGAGGAAGTCCATCTCCGAGCTTATCGGAAAGGGAAATATCAGTAGAGATCTTTACGGTGTTTTCTTCTACGAACCTACATCGACAGAGGATGACTGTATTAGGTTTTATCTTTTACAGAAGAGTGGTATCGCCTTGGTAGCAAGTGCGGATTCAACAGTAAGAAAACTTCTACCCTCTTAGTTCTACACTGTTAACGAATAAGGATATATAAGCGGATAAGAGAAAGAAAAAAAGAGTAAGAGAAGGTATATCAAGATGCAATTCACAGACCAAAGAACTGTCACCGCCTCGGAACTCTCGAGATGGAAGTCTGTTGAACAAAGGACACCGGAGTGGTATCAAGCAAGAAATACACTGCTTACCGCCTCTGACATTCCTCCTATTCTTGAGTTATCACCGTTTTGTACAAAGTACGAGCTTTTTCAAAAGAAATTAGAAGCACTTTGTGACCCATCATCTTACGAGGAGATTAGTGATGAGAGTCCGTCTCTTAAATGGGGACAAGAGCACGAACCTTTAGCTCGGTCTTTTTACGAGTCAATGCCCCTGGCAAACGGACCGCGCTACGTACATGAGGTGGGGTTAGTACGCCACCCATCTTTGTCGTTTTTAGGAGCCTCTCCCGATGGTGTTGTTCAATCCAAGACAGAGAACGGAGAGTGGTGGTTGCTTGAGATTAAATGTCCGTACCGCCGTCACTTTCATGTTGATGATAAGACTATCCCGCTGTATATCTGGGTACAAGTCCAGATTCAGCTTGAGGTGTGTGACATTCCATTCTGTCATCTATTTCAGTGTCGATATGTGAAGAACGAGTTCGGAGAGTCAAAACTTGTAAACCGTAAGTTGTCCACTATTCGTAGGAACAAATCATGGTTTCAGAACACGGCTTTGCCAGCGATCCGTGAGTTTTGGTGTCTTCTTCAACGTGCTATTCAGTATGAACACGTGAAAAACCCGTATCCCAACCCCTCACAATGGGTATCCATGAAATCATTCACAGGGCATCTACTCTCGGATCCCATACTTGACTGGTTGGATGAGTACAGATTTGAGAAAGAAGTTACATCGTTCGATGACAATCGCTTCTCACAGACGGCTAAGAACAGAATGAAGAACAAAGACGGACTCTTTCGTACCCTTGAGAACTCTCTGCGAGCGTTCTGTCGCGAGAATAATTACGACTTCTGTGCGATCACTCCTCTAGAGGAGAGAGAACGTGAGGCTTTATCAGTTCGGCGCTTCAACCAGACAAAACAAGCGATCGAGGCGAACACACCTGTGATCTCCCGACCTGTTCTTCTGAACTACGGGAGAAAGGCGTACGGTATTCCCGATATGTTGATTCGTAACGATGTCGCACTTGAGTACTTCCGTGAGAAATACCCTCACTCAACAACAGGTGTTGGATTCCTGGAGACATCTATCACCGACTTTAAAGAGATCGGGTACGTTCTCATCTGTTTCACACTGCGCAAGGATCTTCGTCGATCCTACCGCAAGGTTGAGGAGACGAGCGAGTCAGACTCAGATGACGCATCCATGAGCTCAGATTACGAGGAGTACCGTGTACATAAGCGTACTAAGACGTTCTCTCTACCACCTCCACCTGGTGTCCGTCGTTCTGCTCGCATAGCAAGACAGGAAGACATTGATTACTTCGAACCGGAGGACTCCGAGGAGGATATCGATGATGAGATCGAGGAGTCTGAGAAGGATTTCAGGTTCTTTCGCAAGTGGGATAAGGTTCTGCGGGTTCGTTACTCAGGATTCGCGGAGATCGTGGACGCTCTGCTTCCGGAGAAAGGCCCGTGTACACTAGTCGCGTTTATGGGATCATGGTTCTGTCATGTCGCAAATCCGGTGATGGTAGATTTCGTGAAGCAGGATGTTCATGAGGGTACTGAGTGGGCACGAACTGTGAAAAGAGAGGGTCGTAACTGGTTGGTATCTCTGAAGGACGGATCAATCGGCCCGAAAGACGTGCGTCTCATGCCGAATATGTGTAACCGTTACGATCAGAGATGGAGGAAGATCAAGAAGGAGTTATCGGAGAGATGGGGTGAGCTTACTCTTCTGTGGTACTGTGGTGTGGATCAGAGAAAGCGTGCCCATGACAAAGGTATCTTCTCTTGGAAAGACACATCGTTCACATCAACGAACATTGTTAACTCGTTCTACTCTGACAAAAAGCCGAAGAACAAGAAGTTGCGTAAGCAGAAAGAGAAGGAGAAGGAGAAGAAGACATCGCGTCGTCGTCGCATCATGGGAGCGATGATTCGACTGAACAGAACACCTGACAAGGTGTTCCGCTCTTATCATCCGAAGACGTACCCAGAGCCTTTTCTTGACATGCCCTCTAAAACCAAGGAGTTCTTCGTTGATTTCGAGGTTCTTCCGAACATGGGGGAGCAGACAGTATTTTCGGAGCGACGCAAGCAACCTAAGGGAATGATCTATCTGATCGGGATGGGATGGAAGGATCATCGTGGCGAATGGGTGTTCCGTTCGTTCGTCGCGTCCGCTTTAACGAGCTCTGCGGAGAGAGCGGTTCTGAAGCAGTGGTGGCAGACAGTGCGTAGCGTGAAGAAGCAGTTCAAGGCCTCTAAGGCGGTGCTGTATCACTGGTCTCCTGCGGAGCCAAGGTTCCTGAAAAACGCTATGGCGCGTAATCACTCTTCTATGATCGAGGATGACATTGACTCTGGTAGGTACGAGTTCCGGGATCTCATGGAGATGTTTCTTGATGCCGAGGTTGTCGTTCGCGGTGTCTGGGGATACTCTGTGAAAGACGTGGCGAAAGGGCTGTATAAGCACGGTCTGCTTCCGGAGGTCTGGGAGATCGGAGAGAAAGGTAACACTATCGACTCTGGTGAGGGCACTCTAGCCACAGCGACAGGATGTTACAGAAACGCGGCACGCATGGGAGTTAACATCACTCATGTTCCTGACTTCGCGTCCTTGAGAACCTATAACGAGATGGACTGTCGTGTTCTGTTCGATCTTCTCGGATTTATGCGTGAGCATGTTTACGAGCCTAGAGAACAGGATGTACCACAGATCGAGACTGGATCACCGATGGCGACCAAGTCTCTGGATGAGGTGTGGGGCAAACCTGTTCCACCTCTTCTTCTAGCAGGTGAGAGAAGGAAGAGGACTAAAAAAGGAACAGGAACGAAGAGATCAACACCGGAGTTAAAACAAAACGAGGAGAAAGACAGTGATCGCGAGGCTGATGAGATTCGTTCTCCTCGTAGGAAGAGACGTAAGCGTGGTAGTTCCAAAAACACTAAAGATTAACTATGTATCCCTTAAAGCCCTAAGTTAGATTTATCTTATAGGTGATGGATCGAAAGTCATTCGACTTTCGATCCATCAATCCAATAGATAATCAAACTTTAGCGCTTTTCGGAAGCCACGGGCTTCCCGTCGGCTGACGCCTTCGCGGAGTCCGTAAAAACCCTGTTCAGGATTTTAAAGGATAAAGTTCAGAGACTCACTCACGTGGGTTATACACCAAGCGAATGTCCTGAATATTCTTCTCGCAGTGAGTCGCCACACCGGACATACACACTCGGAAGAACTCGTTCAACTCCTTGCGGAACTCCGCAGAGGACTTATCAGCCTTCTTCTTGTTATCGAGATCCAACTCGATGACAAGTCGAAAATTAGGCATCCTCAAAGTTGAGGACTCCATTCCCAGCCATTCCATCTGTTCAATGAGAAACGCCAGATGCTCCAGAGGAGACATTGGTGAGACTGGTGAGGTCTTTGGATTCTCTGGACTTTTCGAGATTCTGCGTCGCTTCCTGGAATTTCCAATATGTGTCATAGGTGTCATAGGTGTCGGAGGACGTGGGTTCTTGCGAGTTCCCACGCGTTCTGTTCTCATGCCGACTACATCCTTAGTTTCTTGAGATTCATCAGACGCGTTCGGATCCATCAGTTCGCGCATTCTTAACATACGATTGACTTTTCTTTTACACATTTCAGCGAGTATCTCACGTGCCTCGATGGCAAACTCGATCATCTCATGCTCGTGATGAGGCGCGTTCTTCCTGTTGCGGTTCCGATACATGATCTGACACTGCTCCAGAACCTCCGTACGGGTAGGGTTGATCCCACTACGCTTGCTAGCTTGTAGCAGACGAGCGATAACACCCTTGTCCAGGACTGTTGTCTTGTAGATATGACAGGAAGGACAGAGACCTTGTAGATTCGCCTTTGCGTTCGACCCACCTTGTTCCAGAGGAATAATGTGATCGATCTCAAAAGTGAGGTCATGTAGAAGCTTCTGAAAAGGTGTCAGACAGAGATTACAGCGCATACTCTGTCGAGCGATGATCTCCATTCGATCCTTATCGGAGAAGGTCTCTCTCTGAGTCGGAACGAACAGTTTCACCAGAATCTTCTTCTCCTCCTCAGGGGAACGCTTACGCTTCTTGTTCACCCACCTCTTTTTCGCCATCTTCTCGCTTTCGACAAAATCGTGAAAAAGGGAGCAATCTTCAAGATGCTCTCGAGGTTCCCAGGTGAAGTCCTTGCGCATGGGTGATCCATGCCACTCCACCAGAAACCTCTCTTTTCCTTCTCGTAGGGCACGCTTGTGGATTTTCTCCACAATGTGCATATCCTCAGAAGGAACAGGTACTGACATAATTTACTATACTGATATTTCATCACTAACTATTACAACTTATCGATTTTTCGAATCGATGGACGTCTCAGCGTCCGGGTTCGAGATGTGGCCATGGGTAGGAGGAGTAGTAGCGGAACGGCCAACGGTACGGTCTTCTGTATCGACTGTAGTTGTAGAAGTACAGCGGAACGCTACCCGATTTAACCTCACCAAAGGGACACATCTGGTAATCCTGCCAGTTCTCGTGGGTGACCCACCCTCGTCCTAGGCCTAGAACGGCTATGAGTAGAATGAGTAGAGGAACAAGAAGCTTCATCGTAATCTTCCTATATTCTAACTAGCATTTTTCATTGGTGCTAGCTGGGTCATCTGAAACGCCTTTTGGAACTGCTGATTCTGCTTCACCGCGTTGTCAATCTCGTTGTTCACCGTGTATCCGATCACGATATGAAGAAGCACCAGGATACCGAGGAGACCCAAATGGTAGTAATCAGGGTCAATCGTCTGTTCTACCAGGGAGGCTGCCAAAAGAAATCCTAAAGAGATCGAGATAGCTTCCGCGATAACCAATTTCGCTTTTTTCGTGTTGTTAAAGGACTCAAATCCAGGAATCTCCTGTCCGAGATCTCCGAAAATGAGGGGATCCTGGATCCATTTAGACTTCACCTGAAAGAGGTAGCCTATAGCTGTGATCACCCCTGTAGTGATGATGTAAATAGAGACAGCAACAATCAGGAAGATGATCCATCGAGAGACATTCTTCGCTTTATTTTTGTACTTCAAGAACTTAGGCTGTAAATTGGAGTTCCTCGCCATCGTATCCCTTAAAAACCTAAAGTTTTTAAGAGGACTTCTTTAAAGACCTATAAGTTGGTTTATATAATCGGTGGGAGAAAGTAAGTTCTGCGAACTTACTTTCTCTCCACCTTTAAATATACCTAACATAGGTCTTTAAAGGATACTATTACTATTCTGTATTTTTACGTCCAAGGCAAGTTTCTCGGCTTGTACATCACAGGGATCTTGTTGTTACGATCCCGACACGTACAGGGGTGTTTCTGGCAGGGAAGAGGAGATTCCACACCAATACCTACCATCTGCTTCATCCCGCGACCCCAAGGGACGTAAGGGCGATAAGCTGATTTTGTCATTGTCACTTGAACGTAGGGGTATTGCTGGGGGCCTCTCCAGAGGGAGTTCGAGCCGTAAGGACAGAAGTTGCAGTTAGACATTATACTATCCCTTAGATTTACGTGAAGGAGTACTTGAAAAATACGAGTTTACGTTTACGTGAAGGAGTACATAAGGTTGCGATTATGGTATCTCTGCGGATGATAGGCCATCGGACGCGAAACAAACGCGCGATTTGAAGGAATAGAGCTCCAACGGCGCGTTGGCATTGAGACCGCTTGTGCGGTCGCAGATGTCCAAGCCTTCATGAGGTACCCTGGAACCTGAAAAGGGAACTGGTACGCTTGACGAAAGTACGGCGCAGGCGTGTCCAGCGTTCTCGCGCCTTGTTGTACTGCCTGGAAAGGGTTTAGGGGAGCGTATGCGTGATCCTTGGAGATATGATGATGAGCCCAAGGGGTGGAAGGATCCCAGGGAGAGGCGTCCGTACTCATAAAGTTACCGTTGAAATAGCGAGGATCCATCTGAATCGGGTGACGTCGTGCTATGTAGTAGGGTGGAAAATTGATCCTTCTAGCACATAACGTATCGTAAAGAGCAAGTACAATTATCATGTCAAAAGCTTACAATCTTACAACTTGGAACTGTGAGCATTATTACATCCACAAAGAGCCCGAACATCATCTGGAGATTAGGATTATCATGGTGATTCCGAAAACACATCCGAATTACCCCTTTGCTGAGCTCTGGCTACGGTCAATCAGAGACCTTCTGTATATGTACGCTCTTGTTCACCCGGCTGTGCTGGAGGGACAGGATCTTACCGTAGAGGATGTCTTTCTTCTCGCTGAGAACACCAGATCTCACTTCAACACTCTGTACTTCGTGGGACAACTTCTGGAAGAAAGAAAATCAGATGAGGAGTACAGGAAAAGCGCGATATGGAAGAACCCAAAAATGAGGAAGGTCGTGAAGACTCACCCGAGCCTGAAAACTGTCATTAAAGAACTCTATCCCGACGGCCGTGCGCTCGCTATGACGCATGAGCAACTGTTCTCTGAATGGCATTACCTGGGTCCAAAAGGATCCTTCAAGGATGATAATATCAGAAGAAGGTACGTCAAAGGGTGGTACTGTATGGCGACTCACTACATGATGTACCTGCGAGGGCTTTTCAAAAACGGGTGCTTCCACGTAGGTTCTGACGAAGGACCAGCTTACCGTTTCTCAGAGTGGTCAGACAGACTAAGCTGGGCGGGGTATGACTACTGGCGCTTCTTCTGTGAGAGAAAAAGAATGGAGAAAAGAGAGCTAGAGAGAGAGTTGGAGTACGAGAAATTGATGCGAGACCTCTCAGATGATGACTCTGATGTGGAGGATACTTGAGCTTCGCGCTTATCTGGGGTAAAAAACTCCACCATAGTACGCACACTTAAAAAAGAATATGAGTAGGAATATAACACAATTAAGCTTGCTTAAAATGTCCCAACGTAGAAAGAACGAGAAACAATCTGTTCCCGTGTCCACCCCTCCCGCTAAACTGTGTTCTGGCAAGAAGAATGCCTCACATGCCTCACATGCCTCACATAGCGACAGCAAAGATCGAAACTCGAAGTCGAACAACTCTTCGAGCTCCGATAACGCAAATAACGCAAATAACGCAAATAACGCAAATAACGCAAATAACGCAAATAACTTAAGTTTTGAGAGAAAACACGTAGAGGTGGCGGATAAGAACACACAGCTTAAAGCGTCTGCTGATACAGAAACATCGGAAAGTTCCAAGATGTCAGAGATTCTGAACGAGGACGAGAAACTTCTGTTCTCTTTACAAGTTGTTGGATCCTTACAGAAAAACGAGAAACTAACAGAGAAAGACGGACTTCCAAGCATTGATGATCGATGGATACAGTCAATCACACGTTGGTACAACGGTGATTCACGACATGTGACATCTGATCGTGTGTTCCAGCTCGCGTCTGACACAGCAACACGTGTCCAAGTTCTTCTTGACGAGGACTACAAGGCGTGTCTACAGGCTGAGAGTTCCAAGAAGGTCTCTATTGTTGGCGCGACCGCTAAGGAGACTCCTGATGAGAAGAAGTTCCGTGAGTCATGTGAGGATCGTCGTCATCTTATCTCTAGGTATCTTCTGACAATCTCGAAGGCGAAACAAGGAATTGAGAATCTGCGCGAGACTTACTCAGACAAGTTCACGAAAGAGAAACTGACTCTTGCGTTATCCAAGATTGACACAACACTCGAGAAGTTGAGATAAATTAAGTTAAGTTAAGTTATTTTCGCATATTAGCATCGAAGAACTCTCGTCTTGACGTGTTAACATTCGTGTGTTGAATGAGTGACTCTGATAGAAATAACGCTGATATCTTATTCTGACCTTCTCCGAATAGATCTCTCACTGATAGATCAACGTATGGTGTCTGAAACTTTCTTACTAGCCTTACCATCTTTGGCAAAGAACTGACTCTAACAACATAGCCGAAAAATCCTGTGTTAATACCACTAACTGGTTCTCCTGGTCTTGAATGTCTAGGACGTAAAAAGAGGGGGTGAACAAGTGATCCACGCAGGTTATTGTGACCAACATACAGAATATCCCAGTTGTGTTTCTGTGATTGATTCAGGGCGATCTCAATATTTTGAGGTGCGTGAGGAAGAAAGAACGCGTCGTCCTCCATTATAAGAACGAACTCATCCTTGGACTCTTGAGCTAACATACTCCATAAAGTGAGATGAGAGAGATAACATCCGACTGATCCAGGGTGTTGTGTCGCGAAGTTCTTGGCGATTTTCATCTCTGGCTCATTCTCCTCGAAAGTATGCTCGATGGTTCTTGTGAGAATATCTGGTTGTGATCCGTCAACAGCGAGGAATCGAATCAGAGATTTTCCCTGAAGAAAACAGAAACTGGGCTTTAGCCGACCAATGAACGTGTTCCATCTTTGAAGATCGCGTTCCAGATTGATGACGTATATATTCTTGATCTTCTGCTTCGCAAATCTTGAGGATTGTGCCACGATATTCACGAACGCTCGTGGTTGCCAGAGATGACATCGGGGACATCTGGCACCGGAGTTAGGCTGTCTCCCTGGTATGTAAGATTTCTTACAATAGGGGCATCGATAAGTGTTTACAGAGTGCTGGCGGAAGGAGGACATTCTATCAGATGAGAAATTACTTGAGCTCCCTTATCTCTGATTTGGTTTTCAAATCTTAAAGGAAGCGCGTTTTATCTGAGGAAATTCATAGACAATGGGGGATGTCAGGGTTAATACCCTCACTTACGCGACCTATTAGATTCGGACTTGGCCGTTTTATCCAGTCTAAGATAAGAGATGTTGTGGAAAAGAATGACACGAACACAGTGCTTAACACTCGCCCTTCTTATTTTCCTTATTATTCTTATGATGACGCCAAGAAACTCCTGGGTCCGTACGTTGTTTGTACGTGGGGAGTCAAGAAGAACACAGAAAAAGAAAGAGGAAAGCTGTTACGATACATGCAGAAAGAATGGTGTAGGAACTCACCAATGGTGCAACTGGTCATGCAATCTACTACCAAAAGACTCACCACTTAGGAACGTTCCTGAGGGGTACCAACATTAAGCAGAGCTTAATGTTATCTACGACGAAGGAGTGGCGCCCGACATAAACTCTGCGTCAATCTTCGCGTGATACTCAACGTCATCGATCATATCCCGCATGACATCCTTAACTACTTCAGGTGCGTCAGCTCTGTCAATAGCTGATAAATGTTCCTGCGCTCGCTCGCCCTCTAATTGTTCTAGACGGCGTGTGATAACCACAAGATCATTGTGTAACTGTGTGTTCTCCTCACACAGTTTCTCCAGAAGTTTCTCAGTAGGAGTTTTCGGTGTGCCGTAAAGCATCCAGTACCCGACGTTGTAAGTGGTCTTTACAGTCCAGATTCCGGTCTCAACCGCGAACTCAACTAACGTGAACAATACCATCGTTATAGTTATAGCAAACGAAAATCGTTTAACCCGATGGCGGTAAAAGCACACTGGGCAGGAATCGTGTTTATCCTACTTTTGTTAGGCCTGATGCTCTCTCGAGTGATCAGAGAGTGGCATATGCGCAGACATCCTCAAGATTACGAGTTTTACGACTCTTTTCCATCATCTGAGGCTGATTGTTACGGCTGGTATCTCCGACAGATGTTAGATGATCAGCCACCAAGAGATCCTTGCGAACCACGAGGTGGACAATACTGTGCGTTCGCGGCACAGAATACACCAAGCATACCAAACCCTAACTTCTCCGAATACCCGAGGCCGAAAAGGCGATGGAGGCGGGGGTTACAAAGATCTTTACTTGAGGACCTTCCGTAGGAAGTCTGATGATATCAGAAGTCCCTTCCGTAAAAAAATATGTTCTAACATATAGACCGAAAATGCCAGTTGAGTACTACAAAGCACGTAAGGGCTATTACTACAGACGTGGTCCCCGTGGTGCCAAGCGTATCTCCAAGGAGGAGTACGACGAGGCCGTCATGGGCAAGCCTATCCGTCGCAGCGCTGTGCGTCGTCGTACCCGACGCCGCGTTCGCTCCCGCTCCCGTTCCAAGTCTAGGCGTCGTGTGAAGCGCCGTGTGAAGCACCACCGTCGTCGCCACCGTTCTCGTTCGCGCTCCAAGTCCAGGCGTCGTCGTTCCACTCGTAAGGGTATGGTGCGCAAGACAGCTCGCCGTGCTTACATGAAGAAACGTAAGCGTCGCTCCCGATCAAAGAGTCGTAGACGACGTTAAGTTCCTTAAGCTTTAGAGCCGTCGTAGACGGTAAAAAAACTTCAGTGTTAGTATAACACGCCATCTCTCTTAAAAAATGGCTAAGTACGGTATGAGCGATACTGCCCGATGTGTGGTGATCGGCCTTCTTCTCATTTTCGTTATCGGATCACTCATGAGTAGACCGATGCGTGAGTCGTTCGGATGGTGTAAGGGATCATGGTGCTCCCCTTACAGAACAAGAATGGACAGATGTTACAATCAGAACGCAGGTCCTATTTACGACGACCGCCTAAGAAGAATGTGTGAGACACAGTTAGCTGAGAATTTCGGAAACCAGACCGGTGCGCTTCCCGGTGTTTCCAGAGCAGGCGCCCCTTACGGAGGAGCAAACAAGAATTTCATTCGTTTGCTGAACCAAGGTAACATGAACATCGAGAACTTTGATCCTGTTACGGATGCGTACGCGTTTGTCCCACATGAGATGTCAGGACAGGTTAAAGGACCTCCTTCTCCGGTAGACTCAGAACATGTTGAGTCTATGGGCGAGCATCTGAAGATGAGCCCACCGATGGTAGAACACCTGACACAGAAAGTTCCTGGGCAGAACTTCACATTTATGTTTGGTGACCCAAGAGGACCACAAGTTATTGAGTCCGATGCGTACGGACCTATCGAAAGTGCGTAAGAAGACAGAGTTTTTACAGATACATCCCCTTTTTGTTTCTTTCAAACAAAGACGAGATTTATCTTCATGAGTATATACGGCATGAGCAGTATGCTTGGACCTCTTCTGCTTCTTGTTGTTCTACTCACCCTCCTTTGGTTAATTAACCGGAACTCGGAGAAACGAATGGAACAATTCTCCGCACCTCCTTTGAAAACACTCCTGTCAGACCTCCATCTAGAGGAGAAGAAGGACGCCGCAATCAGAAACGCGGTGTCTAAGTGTTATGATACACACACAACAGACATACATATGACTCCCGAAGACTGCCTTAACTTCGCGCAGTGTATGGAGTCTGCCGGTGTTAACAAGAATGATCTACAAAGCTCAATGCCAGAGTTAGCTCAGTGTGCAGGACCACCATCAAAAGCTAGTGGTGATTACAACATCGCCCCTAATATGTACAATCTGTACTCACAGATAGCCCCACAAGATCTCGCATCCTCCCTTCTCTCAACACAGAAAGAAGGATTCTCTGTTGAGGATGATGATCAAGCAGTGACAGGTTTTGATCCGTTGGACGAGAAACACGCAGGACCAAGTGAGGGTTTCACCACAGCCGGAGCCCAGGTCGCTATGATGTGTATGTCTGATCCTTACAGACATTGCGCTCGTAAGTACGGCACTTCAGATTGGCCAGGATACTCTCAATGTGTTTACACAGGAGAAGGGATGAATTCGGGGTGGTAATTTTCCTGGGTTTATTATAGCAAGATGGCGAACGGCAATCACCAATTTGTTTATCTGTTTGGTGGTGTTGTGATACTCGCTTTGGTAATTCTGGTGGTTATTGAGGCGATGGGACGTCCCGCTCCATACGTACCTCCCTCACCAACACCTGTACAACCATCACGACCAATTATCGGAGGTTGCGCAGGAACACGATGGGGATGTTGCGCAGATGGCGTGACTCCTCGTGCGGATCCTTTAGGAACGAACTGTGGAGTTCCACCCGCACCTATCCGACCAGTGCGTCCAAGAATTGGTGGGTGCGCAGGAACCCGATGGGGGTGTTGCCCTGACGGCGTAAGAGCCAAGTCTGGACCTTGGGATACATGTTAAGGAATCATGATCCAATCTCCGTTTTCGAGTTTATTATGTAGGAACTCTTTCGAGTAATTAAGCTCTCTGAAGAAAGCTTTAATATCGAAATTAATAATCTCGTCTGTAAGTTCAAGGACTTCAATCATATTTTCAGTGATGTTCTTCTTGTTTGTCTCGTAAATAACGACTGGTCTGTGTTTGCGAATAGTCTCGCGAGCTCCCCAGATAACAACCTTCTCAGCTCCTTCAACATCTATCTTAATGAGATTGAGTTTGTCAAACTCAAGGTCATCAAGAGCTACCATATTAATCTTCTCACTACCTTTTCCAATACAAACACCACCAAAGTTCTGAACAATTCTAGATTTAAACTCCTCTGGAATACTGGATGGCAATACCGTATCAATAATTGTGGTCTCCCCAGTAACATGTCCAACACACATCTTTGATATATGTACGTTCTCACACTCGTTCAACTCGACGTTCTTTACCAATAGATTCATCATTTTTCCTTGAGGTTCAAAGGCGATTACTTTCCCCTTCTCTCCGACGGCTTTTGACAAGGGAACTGTTGTGGTTCCGACGTGAGCACCAATATCAAGAACGACATCGCCTTCTTTCACGTAAGGAAAAACCATACTAAGAAGTCCGTAAGACCATGCCTTACCTGTCTTTAAAATATACTGGTAAATAAAGTCATTGTGTAAAAAGTAATAATTCCCTAACTGGGTCTTCGCAAGAACCTCCATTTTTATTGAAGGTGATAATTTACACTTTTATTACACGCACTGGTGTGCGTTCTACAAGATCACGCACTGGTGTGCGTTCTACAAGATCACGCACTGGTGTGCGTTCTACAAGATCACGCACTGGTGTGCGTTCTACAAGATCACGCACTGGTAGTCCGTTGTGTTTCCCGCACATTGGTTCCCTCCTTTCGCACTTGCGGAGATGAACGGGTTGTTGTTATCCTCTGTCACGTAACACGCAAGTGCGGGACCGTTACCAGAGATAGATGTCGCTCTGTTAGTGGGTACGCGATTCTGATTAAAATCAATAGGGTTCTGACCTTCTGTGTAAGTTCTCGCGTACGCAGCGTGCGCACCCTTCCAGTTTGCCTGCTTACTCTCTAACTCTTTCTGACCAAACGCCGCTTTCAGAGTGTAGGAGTTACAGTCACATGTACCATCATCAATTGTTCCGGTTCCTTTACCCAGAAGGATACGAGCGTTTGTGTCCACATTACAGTCAGACTGATACATCGGTGATCCTTCAGGTTCTTTAAAAGCGAACTGACCTGATGTCTTCGCGCATTTCACTCTAAAATGTTTTAGTTTTGATCCTTTGTAAGAAAACGGAGGAAGATCCCAACAGCTAATATTGATAGACTCACCGTTCTCGTAAGTCGCGATAGCGTCTACACACTCCGCGTTATCCCAACCGTCCATCTCATTGTTCCAATTCTTCTGGCAGTACAACTGACCCCTACAAGTTCCGTTGTTGCCGACAGCTATCTTAAACTCTCCACCTCTTTCCTCACTGAGTTTCATCTTCGCTGCGTAAAGATTAGGTGAGTCAGCAGGAGACTCCAACTGACCACATGTGGGTGAGTTCGGGTTGTTCTGGCAGTCACCGGACTGGTACGTGTTACAACGACTATTGCTTGGATCACCAGAACGTTCGTAAACAAAGGCGTCACATCTTCTGTCTGCACGACAGTGATCAGCACACTGGTCAGCGCTGGACACCTTGATGTTCCTATTCAAAGAGATTCCACCATCGATAGAGGAGCTCGGTCGTGGTTGGTTGAACACGCTCGTGTTTGCGGTTGAGTTCAGTTTTGCGTCGCTCGGAATGTTTTTTTTAAGGATGACCTGCTTTGGATCGCCTGTGTTGTAACTTCCTGTTAGAGTAGCTGACGCAAGATTCTGTGTACAAACCTTTTGTCCTGCGTCATAAGTGGCTACACCACACCACGGATTCGCCTGACACGCTTGAGCACAGTCGTTCACAGTCGCGATATGAGACTCCACATTCGCGTTAGGAACTTGTGTACCGTCGTAGTTCATTCCGCTACTCATTGGATTAACAAATCCGTTATCTCCGTAGTATTTCGGGTTCAAGTACGGTTTGAAGTTATTCTTGAGAGCGCCGTACAGAAGTCTCGGGTTACTGGGATCTGGGTTCGGATCGTACTTCTCTTGACCTTGTTGTTGTAAAAAGCAGACCTGATTCGCAGCGTCCCATGAGAAACGATCACAGTTGTGATCTGCTGCGTCTAAACACATCTTCGCACAGTCGTCAATAGTAGAGACATTAGGAATGCCAGAATCTGTCACACGACCTGACTGATCAATAATTGTCTTTGGGTCTCCCATAAAACTCGTATAAGTGGGGAGCTCAACAAATTCGTCTTTGTACTTCGCTAATTGGTTACGTGGCCCTGCGTACTCATAAGAAATGACCTCTTTTTTTTTTGTAGTAGCTGTCACTGTGGGTTTACCAGATGTCATCAAGTTACACTCACCTGTTGTCTCGTCGTAATCAAACTTCAGACACGCTTTGTCTCCTTTACACATCTCCGCACAGATATTCAGGTTCCCGACAACAAAGTTCTCTCTTCTGTGTTCTCCACCAATCATATTATCGAACTGTTCTTTAGTCTCGACATTGAGAGCGACACCACCTGTCAACTCAGTTCCCATACCACCGATCTCTCTGAACTGTCTCTCTGTCTGTCCGTAAAGCTCGTTACGTGGGCCTCTGCGTACAACACCAACCGCGCTACTCATCTTATCCTTAGGAAGTAACTCCCAGTCTCCGTACATACCAAGTTCGCAAACACCGTTTGTGCTTGAACCTGTGTTGTTACCGGCACCATCAACCTTGTAACCATCAGGGATATGGTACAGGAACCTATTCGTTGTCTCTGCGACATCCTGAGATGTCAGAGGAGCTCCGGTTCCAGGATTACTATGATAGGTTACGTTAGAGGATCTGGAAGGAAGCCTACGTGCGCCACTTGCGTAGTCAGCACACTCATTAATGCTCCCAACACCTTTCACCGTTGCTGTTCTCTGGAGGTTAGCACCACCAAGTGGTGTAGAACCAGCAGATCCGTAACTCCACTCTCTGAGTCTTCCCGGTGTGAGGTATCTCACCCAGTCTTTAGAAGGAGGTCTGAAGCTTGACGCCTCTGCCAGACGATCGGACATATTGAAGTTCTTTGTATAATCAAGAGATGTCAGACCGTTCTCCAACATGAACTGATCGAACTTCATATCACCGGTGAGAGCCTGACAAACACCCATAAGATTCTGTACAACACCAGAGCATCCGACAGCACAAAGAGGAAGAACACTTGCCATCTGACTCTTCTTACCTTTTCTGTGAATCGTGGAAATTAGCCAGCCTTTGAGCAAAGGTACGTTTGGCGTACCCATCTCTTTCGCGCCTTTCGGGAGAAGTTGTAGAATAATTTTAGTGTCCATCTCTCCTCTTGAGCTCTTAAATGTAGGTATAGACCCCATCAACATGTCATCACCGTAACTTCTCACCTTAAAAGTGTTCTTCTTCTGATTATCTGGAAAGTAAGTGGCGTCTATAGGTGATCCCAAGGGAGCGTTTCTCTCAGGGTTGTCATAATCAAGATTCTTTGAACTTACTAAGGAGACAGTGACATCGCCTGTGGCGTACGTTGTCTGGCGATTATCAGGAATCTGATCTAACTCTACCTGTATCTGATACAACTCCTTACCAGCACTGCCAGCGCCATTAGCACCAGGTGACCACCATGTACGGTTCCAGATACGTCTGAAACTTGGCATGAAAGCTCCGTATGCGGACTTGTAAGGTCCCAACTGTCCACGTTGATCAGGGTTATCATTCGGATAGGCACCAATACCAACGACAGGTTTAAACGGTTTTACCTTTGTGGGAGTTCCCTTGTTCTTATACTTAATCATCCATACCGATGCCACTGACGGGTAGTCAGCAAGATAGATATCTCCCGCTGTGACAGAGTTAAAGTCATCAGCAACCGTTAGGTACTGGCTGTCTGGCATAGGAGAGTCTGTGGAGATCATCGCCTTTGGTGATGTCATGATAAGATAGAACTTTCCGTTAGTCTTCTGACCGTTCTTCATGAGAAACGTGAGAGTGTCTTTGTACAATTTCGCCATCACTTTCTTATTGGGACCAGATCCACCATTTTGGTGAAGACGAAGAGCGTACCAGACTGTATTACTAGAACCACCAACCGGAGAGGCGGAGACAGTCCCGTTCTCGCCACGAGGATCTGCGCTCAAGTAGAAGGAAATACTCTCAATATTCTTAAGTTCGTCGTCAACAGTAGCAAAAGTTCTCTTCAGACCAGACTCACTAGCTAGTTTCCTCTTCTGTTTCTCGGTCATCGCACCTTCGATCGCTTTTGTGAGTCTCATAGTGACAGCACAGCTAGAAGGAGTTGTCTTTGCTGGGTAAACACCGACAGCGTCCTTCACGATAACTGGGTCTAAAGCCCATTGTGAACAACTGTTGGACAATGAGGAAAGTTTAAGGTTATTGGTCACCTTTGACATGTTAACATCAAGGTAGCGCATCGCGGATGCTGACCAAAGACAGACACGCGTTCCCGGTGCGGTAAACGCCGCCTCACAGAACTCATCCTGAAATCCTTCTTGTAAAGGTTTTCTCATCTTCTCGTTAACCAGACAGTTAAGAGCGTACATAACGATAACTGCCAGAGCAAGTACAAGAGCGATTTTCAGTACATTTTCTGAGAACCCCATTTAGGAAATCTTGAAGGAAAACTTCCCTTATATTCTCTCTAAGGAACTTTTTCGTTCAAGGTTTTTTGATTTACTTATTGGTTAAAGACTGACCTCACTGACGATGAAAAGAGATTTTGTTAAAGGATACTTTCGCGGGATCGCTCATGTTGTTCACATGAGGTGTTTTGTTTCTAAAAAACTCTTGATCAGTGTGTTGTACATGACCGTAGTTCGTGTACTTCGCGAACGGTGCTCCGATTACCTGACCAGGTCTAGGATCTTTTCTCTCATCAAGCCACCTTCCAGGAGGATCCTGCCATCGACGATGCTTCCTTGGGTAGAACATCGAATCTGTCACAGAAGGACTACCAGTACCAGCTCCTCTACGCCAGCGTCTTCCTGCCAAGTAGACATTGTTCCCGTTCTCGTTGTGTCCGTACCAGTATCTCAGAGAGTTACCGTAACAACGATCAGAGTCAACACCGTCCCACCCAGAGTCAAACTGACGATGGTAGCGATCAGGTGTTCTCGCCCACCAAGGTGCCTTCGACTGGTTACACGAAACGTTAATGTTAATAGGTGTTCTCTCATTGTCAACCATCACCTGATTACGATCAAACTGTGCGTCGAAACGTCTGCGATCTTCCGTGATTCTTGAGTCGTTGTAACGACGTCTGTCCTCCAAGAAGTCCTTACGCTCAGACAGCTTAATGTTCTGTAACTCAAGAGTCTCATCAAGAAGCTTGCGCATCTTGTGCTTACTGGAAAGATCGTTCAGCTTCTTTCCTTTTGCGTCAGACGGATGATGCTGTTTTTTCGGGTCGTAATGTCTGTTATGACCCTTGTTATCATGATGATGACGAAGTTCACGTGTTCTGTCACCTTGTTCGTTCTCACGAACAGATGCCATATTCGCCTCGTTGGGGTCAGAAGAGTTGTCCGGAGTCTGCATAGCTTTCACTAGATCATCAACCTGTACAGGAACACCCTTCTTATGCGACGCCAGAAGAGCACGCTCTCTCTGTAGTTGCGCAGGGTCTGTCAAGTGTAACTCCCAGTCCTTGGCGGAGTGTGATGTGGGAACGGTGAAATTGGTACCACCGGCCATGTTATGACCGGCAGATCCAGCACCCATACTACGTACACCACCGCGAGTATCAGTGGTAGATGATGGACCATGTGTCAACCCTTGTACGTTACTTAGTCTACCGTCCTCTCTCATTCCTGAATCACGAACCGATGCGATCATGTTTGTCTCTCCATCAGATCCTTGATTTATTCTCTGTGTATGTAAATCAGAAGAAGCTGGGGGAGGTGCTCTACGAGGAACAACTCCCATGTTGTCCCAGGAACGACCCAACTGTTGTAAAAACTGGTCATGCTGTGACGGCTTTGTGGCAGCTTGCTTTGATAAATTATTAGATGTTCTGTCCTGATTTGTCATGAACTCCACATTCATATACTTAGGTTTAGACTCTCTATCACGTACGTGATAATACTGAAAGCCCTCCAAAAGACCACCACGAATACCTGATGAGGCACCTTTCAGGTTGAACGAACCGTGATGATGACGAGGAGTGTTATGAATAGGTCCTGACATCTTCACACCACGACCAGCTCCCCACTTCTCCTCATCTTGAGGCACCTCGGTTGGGTTGAAAGGAACCGGTCTCATTGACGGCACAGGAAGCCTTGTCTGTGTGATCGTCATTGGTTGTTGCGGGAAGGGGGACATAGCGGCCTGAGTAGCAGCGGCAGATTGCATCGGCACCGGGTCCCCGACAAACGAGTTTCGCATGAGTCCGGACATGACTTAGATTCTTTAAGGGAGTCAGGCTCTATATATACAGAGAAGGGATTCTTTAGCAGAACCAGAACAACCCTCACGTAACGATCTCTATGCGCGTCTTTGATCTCAACCGTGTACTTCGCAGGGAAATGTCTAGGTGGGCTCGCTTGTGAGTTCAGAGTTACATGAAGCACAACCTGCGAACGTGACTGTAAGTGAGAGTCCGTGTTCACCTTCCACGAAAACCATCCATGTCCGTTCTTCTCGTTACCAGACAACATGGTCCAGTCAATTCCGCCTTGTTGTGCCTGAATAGGCACGTTAACCTCAGCACGAAACTGATTGAGTATAACAAACTTGTCAGGTGGTATAACGATCGTCGGATCCGTGATAATCAAGGGAGGTCCCTCGATAACACGTCTGTCTGGTCCTTGTGAGAACGGGTTGTACTTCTCCATTCTCCACATAGGATTGTAAGTGAAATCAACCCATAGTCTGACAGAACGAGAGAAGTTGTAGTCAGGACATGTCACACTGTATCCAACAGGAAACGACGGTGTCTCACCTTCTGATGTTATCATAAGATCTAACTGTAAGAACTTACGCTTTCTCTCATCAGAGAGGTTGTACCAGTAAGCGGTAGGTTTCCACCAGAACCATCCCGAACCTCCTGTTCCCTCGTTCCAGGCGAACCACGCGTTTGTGCCTTGTAGACGGTTCCATGTTGTGTAACCGAAACCGTCAGACTTAGACGGGAACCCAAGACCTGGTCTCGCCACAAGATTCGCGTAGTCACACTCGCCTTTACTCACATGAAACTCAACAGTTGTCGTGATCGTTGTCTCGTTCGTCCAACGCCATCCTGTAGGGTTGTAAACACGATTACGATCAAACTCTAACGGCTCGGAGTACTGTAAATCATCGAAACGCTCTGTCTGGTTGTTATCCAGAAGCATCACGCCCATGAATAACAAAGCTGCCGCGAAAGCCTGTGACTCCCTTGATCCGTTAAGAACGGGGTATCTGTACACAATCGCTGCGACAAACAGCGTCACGTAGAACAGAGTAAGACAGCGACGCATATCACGATCTGATATGTCACTCATAATTTACCTATGAAAATCCTGTAATTGTCTTAAGTCCGTTCCGCGAGTTGCAGAAAACTTGCGTGTACAGGTCGAACAAGAATCGCGACCTTGCGCGCCTCCTGTAGATCAGGATCTGTTGTCTCCTGCAGAGTTTGCAGAATCGAGTCGTCTAACTTAATGTATCGCAGAATGTCTTCTTTTGAGCTTAGCCTGGTTGCTTGAGTAAGCCCAAGCTTCTCGTCAGCAAGACGCAACGCCTTCACAAGAAGCTCGCTTAGTGTCACAGTAGTCAGATGATGGTAGCACTCTCGATACAGATTCTTACGTATCTTCAGAATCTCCGCGACTTGTTCTTTCACTTCAGCCTGGAACTCCCAATGACCGTTCGAAACTCGAGACTGTCTTAGAAGTCTCACAGCGTCCCATCTCTTCTCGATTCCAGGGAAAACGAAACGACAGTCAGAGCTAATATACTCCAGTCGATCAACGTCCAAACCGTGCCTCTTGTTACAAACGATCTCTCGCAGACAAGGTGGTACACCGTCAGGTAACGGGTACTTGTTCCCGAGACCTGGCTCGATAATCGCTTGTACTGTACGAATGTCCTTGTCGCTGAAAAGATCAGGTCTTGACTCCATCATCCAGCGAACCAGTTTACAAGAGCGTACCTCGTGTTCTGAGCCATCAATCGCCGAGAACTCATCCCAGAGATGGCTAAAAGGACCGTGTCCGACATCGTGACAGAGACCAGCAATCTTCGTCAGCGTGACGTGCCAGTCAGTGATCTCTGGGCATGTGTGTCGCAACTGTTTAGCTACCACACCTGCCAGGTAACCCACGGCGATACAATGTTCGAAACGTTTCGCCTCCGCCTCCGGGAATACCATGTAAGCTAGTCCTAGCTGACGGATCTTCCTCAGTCTCTGAAAGGCGGGGTTGTTGATAATCACCCATTCCTCCCTGGTGACGCCGATTCTACCCCAACAGGGTAGGCGCACGTAACCGAAATTCTCGCTTTTTGACTCCATTTTGGCTTTACTGAAACTCCCTACTTAAGTGGTCTAATAATCAGTTTTATCAAGTTAGATGTCTACAACGTCACCCGAAACAAAAGTAAGTCCCTTCGACACCCATCGAGGCGCGCGGAGGCGTCAGCCGACGGGAAGCCGTGTCTTCCGAGCGACCGGACGGAGCGAAGCGGAGCATTCGCCCAAGCCCTTCGAGAAATACGTGGTCGTCACCGGAGGAGCCGGTTATATAGGATCTCACTTGGTGAAGGTTCTGATGGACGCCGGCTACAAGGTGATATCCATTGATAACTACTGTAACTCCAAGGCCGAGTCTCTGAAACGTGTCGGAAATATGTTTCAGAACGTGATCTACGAGGTGGACGGGGATCTTCGAGACCCTGAAAGTTACCACAGAGTGTTCCAGATATTTACCCCTGTCTGTGTATTTCACTTGGCAGGACTGAAAGCCGTTGGTGAGTCTGTGAGTAACCCCCTTCAGTACTACGAGAATAACCTTCTAGGAACTCTGAGATTGCTGGAAACCATGGAGAAACACAACTGTAGGACAATGGTATTCTCTAGTTCTGCGACCGTTTACGCACCTTCCGAGGAGAAACTGACAGAGACGAGCCCTTTGGCTCCGTCTAACCCTTACGGTCAGACAAAGTTCATGTTGGAGCAAATGCTGAAGGATTTACAGAAGGCAGATCCGAGATGGAGCATCACCTCTCTGAGGTACTTTAATCCTATAGGGGCACATCCATCTGGTCTGATAGGAGAGCATCCTACAGGGACACCCAACAACCTTCTGCCTTACATCACCCAGGTTCTGGTAGGAAAAAGAGAAAGTCTGACGGTGTTCGGTAATGATTACGGGACAGCAGATGGCACTGGTGTTCGTGATTACATTCATGTGATGGATCTAGCTGAGGCTCACTTGGTCGCTTACGAGAAGTTAGCAGAGAAGAAGACTGGTAGTTACAACGTTTACAATATAGGTACGGGTGACGGCAACTCCGTTCTGGAGATGGTGAAGGCTATGGAGTTAGTCTCTAAAAAGTCAGTTCGTTTCGTCATTGCTGATAGGCGTGCCGGAGACATAGGGTACTGTGTAGCCTCTCCTGAGAAGGCTCGTCAGGAGCTTGGGTGGTCAGCTAAGAGAGATCTAAGAACAATGTGTGAGGATGCCTGGAGATGGCAGAGAATGAACCCGAACGGTTACAAGTAATAACTATGAGCCCTATGTGGGCATTAGGTGTGCTTTGCGCACAGCTCTGCGCACAGTGGACAGATAAATCTCTCCACTTGTACCTTGTTCGACACCGCCGTGGCGGGAACGAACACCTCCTCATGGCAGTCGAAACCGACACCGATACATGTGAGGATCATTCCTTCCTCCTTCGTCTTTCGATCTGCGGCGGGACTACCCCGTTCGTACATCGCAAGAAGTTTCATCGGATCAGCCGTTCTCGTCGGGAGAACCCTCTTGTCCTCATCGGTCAGAGGATCGGATCCCAGTGTCAGTGCTGCCAGATTCTCCATGAGAAAACGCTGGAACATCTGCAGTTGCTCTTCAGGAATCCCTGGAAACTTGGTAGGATCCACCTTACCAGTGGTCAGTTCCACCCAGAGTTCTTCGGGAATGTCAACCTCTTGTAGGTCTACCGTCTCCTTCACCTCCACCTCCTCCCCATCCTGGTCGCCGAACTCGTAGACAGTGTCTGTCACAAGTTCTGGCTCGTCGGGTGTCTGAGTTCCCTTCTTGCGAGAGGAACTCGAACTGGTCGGGACTGGAGTGGAGGGTCGGGTTGTAGCTTGTATAGGCTTGCGCACAGGGTCGAACTCGACCTGTGGTGCCCTCATTCTCTCTTTTGTCTCGGAATTCTCGCTTGCCATCTTTCACAGGAAATCGTCCGTTTTCCTTAGATGTTGATTTAACTTGAATGTCACAGAGACTTGTCAATCAATTTTCCTCCGCAGACGTTGCTTACTTAAAGAACGGGTCACGTCTCAGTAAATGGCAGACACTTCGAATACCTCTCTACCCTTACTTCGTCCAGGCATTCTTCATTTTTTAGGCTCCTTCGTTCGCCTTGACGAGTCCCGGATTTTGGAAGATCCCCTCTCCTTTGCTCTTACCTCGGAGAAGGTGGAGAAGGGGGCTATGAGCTTTCACTCTGCTATCTCTCCCGATGAAAAGAGTGAGAAAAAGAGTGAGGGGGGTGGTGGTTGGCAGATTCTCTGTACCGGTTTAGGGGTACCGTTAGACGATATTCGGCAGAAAAGCAATCAGGCTCCTCAGTCGTACGTCACCCAGGTCTGGACTCGGGTTATGGCTTCCCAGGGTCTGCTCATGTCCCTGAATATTGAGAAAGACGCGAACGGTAAGCGAAAAGGCTGGAGGTATCAGGTGACGGACACACAAGTAGAGGACATGAAAACAGCGATGCGTAGGGCGATTACGAGGTACGAGAACTCTCCTATCGCCAGCTCGCCAACACCTGCTGTCTCTAAGCCTACTACTGTCACGGAGGACGCCTCTTTAGACAGGTTAGGGAAGGTCATAGTGGACGCGATCGACGCCTCTCAGCGTGTGTTATTCTTGGTGGCGGACGCTCGATCCGCTCGGGAGATGATTCCTTTCTTGTTTCAGCATGGTGTACATCATTCTATCATGGGGACATCAGCTCTGATCTCCTCTGACAAGCGTCTCACGACCTCGCCTAAGGAGGTTCACAACGCTCAGTTCCTGCTTATGAGTGTAAACTTCTTCGCGATGAGGTATGAGCCTCGGGATTACGACCTTGTTGTTCTCTACAACATGCCGGAGATACTTAATAACTTACACGTCTCTCAGCCTCTGCCTAACTTTATTCAGATGTCCAGGTCAGATGGAAGGAAGAACACACCTTCTTACTACAAGGATCTATGGAGGGCGGCAGATATCTTTCATCTTGTACGTCATCTTACCCAAGAGGCTGGGCTTGTTTGGGCGACACATGTGCGCCCTCAGAGTTGCCATAAGCGGTTCCTGGAGAGGTTGAGAGGGAGTTTAACAGATTCCTCATAGAGATGTTAGACTCTATCTTGTACTTATCTGGTGTACAGACATGACAAAACTCTGGCAGTTTTCCGGTGGGTAGAACCTGTTTTACATGCTTACGTTTAGCACAGTAAGCACACTTGACGCACCAAGGGAAAGTCTCCTCGTTAGCATCAAGACGGTGGCATTGTTTACAGAGGGATCCTAACAAGCCGTAGTCATTCATTCTTAGTAATGACTAGGTGAAAGTAAAGCTGTGTAAACGCGGATTTCGTTATTGAACACAGTAACGAAATACGTTTTAACAAGGGAATCCTTCACAGGGATATTACTGATGAGATAAGGAGACTCACAATTACGAGCAACCACCGATCTCCAGGGGCTTACGCGCGACATCCGGCTCCACAGTGGTCTGTAACCAGGGAGAGACCTTGACTTGTGGATTAGGAGGCTCACTTCTGAGCTGTCTGTTAGCGTTACGCAGAGTTGATCCGACGGTGGACACACCGGTAGCCCAACCTGCTTGTAGGAAGTTACGGTCTTTCAGAGAACCAGCACCCTGCGGGTTCACCTGTGCCCAGAGAGAGCAGTTGTCCTGGGGCAGAAGCTCCTCAGGAGAGAGCTGAGCTCTTGGGAAGCAAGATGCTTGACGAAGTTGCTGATAAGCCGGATCTTGGTACAACATATCCTGCTCACACTGACTTACGACAGGAGATGGGCAGGTAGGAGGCTCGGCTCCGTAGCATGTGTCCGGCCCTGTAGCTTGTGGGCACGGGTTGTAAGCACATGAGCTACCGCACTGCTGAGGCATCGTAAGTGAAGCAGACACGTCTTCGTTGGGTGGAGAGCACGCAGCGAACCCTTCCATACCCATCATGCGACGTCTTCCAGAAAAAGTCTGAAGCAAATAGAGGCCGACGAAGGCTACCGCCACAACTAGAATTATTTGCATGACTCCGCTTTTTGCCATCGTTGATCGGAATCCGATATATAATCAGAGACAAAAAAAGTTTTGAGAGAATCTTTCACGAGCGTCTAATCTCCTTCCTTTTTCACTCACCATTTTCTCTTGCGGTTGTTGGACAGAATAATTCTGCGTTTCCGCTTCGAACTGCTATCTTTTTTAGATCTTTCAGACACCCGACCGCCCCGGCTCTCAGATTTGTTTTTCTTGGACTTGGTGGAGGTTTTTGGCTCTCGGGACTTCCGGCTTTTCGAGGCCTGAGCAGGCTCAGAAGCTTCAGGCTGGCTAACATTCTCTATGACGACCTCCTTTTTAGACCGGGATCTGCCGGAATCTTTTTTACGCCGATCCTTCTTTCTCACCCTCTCGTCCATCTCAGCTACATCATCCTCAATATCCTCAGGTGTACCCCTCTTTGATCTATCTTCCTCCACATTCTCCACATTCTCTACATGTTCTCTCTCATCATCATCACCATCCTCGCTGTGCTCCTCGGGTTTTGAGACCGCCTTTTTAGACTTTCCTTTCTTGGATTTTGAGCTACGTTTTACCTCTGTCGTAACATCTTCTGGGTCTTCAGTGTTTTCGGCATCACCGTATCCTGTGTTATTTGTCTCATCACCAGACTCCTTCTCATCATGCTCTGACTCTTCGGGATCCTCCTGGTCTCTGTCATCCTCTTTCTCCTTGGATTTTCTCCTCTTTGCTTTCTTCTCTTTTTCCTTTGCTCTTAACACATCCTTCTTACTATCACGTTCCAAGAGTTTGTCGATGTCGTACATATCCTCATCAGACTCATCCTCCTGAGTTCCACCAGACATTGGTTTGGCTTTCAGTACCTGGTCAGCGTGCCAGAGCTGTGAGAACACTCCTTTCTCAACGAGATCACCCCTGTATACAAGTTGAAACACTAAGTACTGGTTACGAAACTCCTTGGCGTCCTGCCTATTTAATCTCTCCACAAGTTCCTTACCCAGACGAATGCGAATACGGTCACAGCCATCGTTCTTGTACTTATTACTGCTGATAAACATGGATATGTAAGAGTCTGACATGATCGAAGGAGAGAACGCCCATCCGAACCATTTCCTCCCGTTCTCCACTATCTGTCTCTGACAACTGTCCTTAAGATCCGTGAGAAACTGAGTGAACCTCCACTCGTTCGACGTCACCTCACACTCCAAAATACACTTCGTGAACCTCCCGTCTTTGCCCTGGGAGACCTGTACGCGGGAACAAAGCAAGGGTGGTGACATAATCGTGATCGGATGTGGTGAGCTTGACTGGTAGTAACACTCCAACAACCCGGCTTCACCGCGACGATGACGCACTGTCTGAGGATCCCCCAGCTTGAACTCGTTCTCAAGGTCGATGTTAAAGTATTCCTGCATCTTCTTGTGATACGCTGGAGATTTACAGTGGCTAATCAGACGCGAAAAATATAAGGAAAAACTTCCTCTGTTTACATTACAGTGATCGCAATGCTTAACAAGATTATTCGCGACGTAGTTGAGGAGTTTATTGAGGACTGGGATGACGAGGAGACCAAAAAGAAGATTCAAGAGAGATTCCTTGACCCCGCTATCCACTATCTCATGGACAGGATGTACCCTTACTTATTAGTAAGCGCAACAGTGGTTTTCCTGCTTATTGCCTTATCTATTATGATTCTGTTCGTCCTGGTCAGAAGGTGAAGGGTTAGGGGTTAGGGGTTAGGGGTTAGCGGTTTAAAGAACTTTCTGGGGCAATTGTATAACGCAACAATGAACGACAAGGTTTACTATCTCGACTTCCTTTACGGCCAGTGCTTCTCCCAGCTTCTCCGTTCTCGGGCTACTCCTACTTACGTTGAGAAGCGTATTCTCAACGAGCAGATTCAGGTCATCCGCGACTATCTTCTTCAGTGCGTTGACGAACTCAAGAAGAAGGTCGATGACTACAAGAACCAGACAGACGCGTCGTACGTTGTCTGGGATCGTAAGTACTATGAAGAGCAGGTTCAGACCCGCAATGAGAGTATCGACGCTTTTAAGAAGCGTCTAGTCGAGACAAAATCAGAGGATTTCCTAAAGGAGGACTTCGGGTCTGTCTCGGAAGAACTCGAGATCGCGTTCCCGGATCACCTTCCTAAGAGTAAGGTACGTGAGAATCTTTCGAACGCGTACGAAAACATTCGTTCCAAGCATGATTAGGGAGGTTGAAACGTAATCGCTGACAACTTTATATATCAGTCTTCGACTTGAGGGCGATCAAGGCGTTTACGCCCATGATCTTATTAGTCTTCGACTTGAGGAGCAAGCGCCAGATGTAGTGATCCTAGAGATCCTACAGAAAACTCGATAACCAGCGGTGCCTCATTTGCGAGTAACATCTTGATGTTCTGGCAAAGATTCGCACACTTCGAGAACAGAACTAGGTGACGTAGCAAGTAATACCCTTGAATAATAGTGTTCTCATTAATCTTCTCATCATCACACTCAAAGTTCACACCGGCTGTGGTCTGTGCGTACACTGTCTCTTGGGAGGCGAACTCTCCGTTACAGCTAAAGATAAGCTGTTCACCCATGCTCTTGATCTCGATCACCTCAGAGATGTTGTACGCCTCACGGCAGACCTTCTGGAACTGTTGCGACGGCATCGTGATCATCATACCGAAGCTGGACGGAGGAGCCTTGATGATGTCCTCGTCGATATCAATCGTGTTCAGCTTGTAGTCGGTCACGCGGTTGTACTCCTCGTTCTCAATGCGAATACCTAACTGTGAGGGGCGATCCTCGTCGATGTAGATAGTTAGGGAGTCGTTATTGACCATCGTTCTTGTCAACTTGAACAAGTTGATGATGTTGATACCAACGATGGTTGTCTCTTCACACTGGTAATACTCGAAGTTCTCTGCTTCCAGGGAGAGGTGAACCAGAATAGTCACTGAAGGGTCTGTCGCAGTGATACGGATACCCTTGTGGGAGAGCTCTAAGGTCGTCTCTGTGAGAATCTCGCGAAGAGCCTCTACCAGGCTCTTGATCGCGCCAACCTGAACCGTGCGTAACTCAAACTTATAACCCATGATTGATGCTAGGAGTTCTCACCGTCTTTAAGTCCCCTTACACTAGATCACTTATGGGTAACCGCTGTGAGAATCTTCTTCACGATAGCGAGTTGTTCCTTAATGTGAACCTTCATTCTCTCGATCTCTTTTCTAACCTCGCGCAGAGATGACTGTTGTTCCTTCACAATCTGGGAGACAGAGTGAATCTCCTCCTTAAGCTTAGAGTCAGGTATCCTCTTATCAGGAATGACAGGAGCGTTAACAATCCTGGTTGTTGGAACCTTTGTCTCTCTTGCCTCCTTGGGTTCTATGGGTTCTGGGGCAACCTGGGAGACCCTGGGGCGTGGAAGTCTTGGCAGATTTCTTGCTGGTGAGGGAGTCTCGTCTACTGTATCAACATCTCCGCTCTCGGAGTGTGACGGTGTCACACTTCTCTCAATACTGCTAGGAAGATGAGGGATATCGTTAGTAGAACCGTAATTATCAATATCAGGCTCTCGCTGTGACAACGCCGGGTTATGAACAGGGATATTCACAGAAGGTGAGATTCTGGCGTTACTTACCCCGCTATTATCGCCAAGATTCGGGAAGTTTCTTCTCATCTGAGGTCGAATGTTCGCTTGGTGAACATTCGGCATGAATCTCTTTGTCTCAGCTCTAACAGGTTCTTGGCGTGGAGTGTTAGGTTCGCTATGCTCAACATCAGGATCCAGGTGTGGTACGTCATCTCCCATTCCGTAAGTGTTAACAGCAGGAGTATGAGGTGATCGAATAGACGGAGAGACAACAGCAGGTTGTACAGGCTCGGATTCTGAGCGAATAGGTGGACCTCTTGCGGGGATATGAACGTTCACGTACGCAGGTCCTGTTGGGTTGTGTGACTCTTGGAGAACCTCAAAAGTCTGTGGGGACTTTTTGTAGATGACAGCGCACCAGGAATCTCTGTACTCCATCCTGTAAATTGTCTTTAGACCGACAACACGTGAGAGAAAGTTCTTTGTTGCCTCGAACAAGTTCTTGTGTGCGTCATCTTTTACAGCCAAACCAAAGTAAATATTCCCTGGTAATGCCAGGAGGATATTGATGAAGTTTCGGTTTGTCGCGTTCCTGGTGATGTTAGGATAAAAGTCAAAGTTCCAAGCGTGAAAGGCTGTGTGATCAGGAGTTAGACACAGTAGAGACATACCACGACGAGATGACTGCCTGGGAACAAACGTCTTCTGACCGAACTTGAACTCAGAGAAGTTACCAGACTTGAAACCCGCTGATATAACAGAGAAGATAGGTCCCGTTGGCGCAGGTGGGATGTTAGACAGAGAACTAATGCTCTCCGTGTCATCAAACCCAGAGTCGTCTCTACGTGTCAGGTCGTTACGAGGAACAGGGTTCGAGAGAGTCCTGGCGTTATTGTAAAACTTCGGATTAACTGTCTGATAAGACTGGTTGTTATACTGGTTTCTTTCTGTAATGGCATTGCCACTGCTATAGCTTTGCGAATGTGTTCTACCCCCTGGTAAAGCAGAAGGAACTGGCGTTGTGGGCTCCGAGGGTGTCGAGTTTTCAGACACGAATCGAGCCAACGCCGCCAGTCTTGCTGCAGATGAAAATACAGGTTTACTTCGGTAGGACATCCTAACAGTATGCCATCACAGAAAAAAAGAAAGGAAAAAGTGAACGCTTGTTTTAAAACGTCGGATTCAAGACCTTTAAATGTCCTCAAGCTCACGCATCACGTCCTCCAGACGAATCTTCACGAACTTGTTCGCGTTCTCCGAGATGATCGAGTTCACGTACTTGTAAGCTGTCTGAGCTTGATCTATGTTGCGACCACCAGTGTTGATCACCTGACCGCTCTCGAAGATAGCCACTGTGACACGCTTACACTGACCGATCTTGTCACCAGACCCCTTACCTGCGGTGGACTTGTCCCCTGTACAGGGAGAGCCTGGACACCTACAGATACCATCCTGGTTTTCACGAATAGAGTTGTAGTAAAAGGAGATCTTCACACCAGCGTAACGAGCAGGAGCGTAAGAGATGTTGAGCTCTGTGTTTGCGCACAGGAACTCGTAAAGACGCTCACGATCCACCTCGAATCCCAGGCTGTATCCAGAGTTCACCATAGTGGTGGAGAAATTACGAATACAGAACGATTTTGCCTCCTCCTTGCTCGCGAACACCTTCGTCTTTTGCTTGCGTAGAAACTGCTCAAGGATCTTGATCGCCGCGATACCGTCCTCCTTGATACGGCACCCAGTCATCGTGATACTCCCCTTGAGGAAACACTTGATGTTGATGTGACGACCAGTTCCCATAGGTGATCTTACGAGAACAGATAGGTTATTAGGGAACTGACCGTTCTTGTTCGGCTTCGGCTTACGAATCTCACCCGCGTGCATATCCTTAAAGAGTACACCACGAATAGAGAAGTCTGGACGCTTTCCATCACGAATATTCTTGTTAATCGCCTCCACAAGTACCTCAGCGATCTTCTTCATATCCGCGAGCTCGAGGTTCTTAGACATATTCGCCTTGGCTGACTGTGTGGAAACAGCAAGTGGTGTGATGTTCACGTTGGGTTGAACTGTCTTCCTCTTCTCCTCCAGAAGAGTGAACAGTGTATCAGCGTCTGGCTCCTCCTCAGACTCACAACAGTCTGAGTACATATCGAGAGGTTGCTCTGGTACCAGAGCGTAGACGTCAATCTCCTTCTCGAACTTGTGGTCGCCTATATCTGGGCTAGCATCTGCCATCAGCTCCAGAAGTTCCTCATGAGAGAGACCACTGATATCGCCGATTGCCTGTGGCTTCAACGGTGGACTACGTCCGATAGTTGTCTGATATGGATCCACGAACTCGAAAACATAGGACGAGTCGCGATGTCCAGCATTCATCACCGATTTTTGTTCCATGTGCGACGCTGAAGACATTGGGGGTATGGTAGATAAGTTAGAAAAACGAAGATCTGATGGTGTATTCTCCGTAAGTGACATGTGTGTTCTAAGATAGCAGCCAAAAAACTTTTGGTTTTTTTGATGCCTGCACTTATTTCTTAAGCCCCCCTCCCTTTATACCCCTTTTTTACAAGGGTATAAAGAAAAACGCAGATGATCGATCGATGAGACTCTCAGTAAGAGATGCTGGGAATATCTTAACGCCTGTTGAGAACGAGGACTTACACACGGTAACCGCAGATCGCTTTTGTCATGCCAGGCTGTGGGCAAAACGTGGAGTCGATACCAACTAGCTCTGTCTCTGGGTACAACTGTGCGCAAACTTCGTTCATCCTTTTAACAGCGGGTTGTGGGTCAAGACCTTCACCAGGCATCGGCAAGCAAAACGTGCTCCTGCGTCCTGGATTTGTTTTGTCAAGACCACCAACATGTCCACGAGAGCAGATAGCTCTGACATATCCTGCTTTCTCATACTGATTTTCTGGTATTTGTAACATCCCGTAGTCAGAGTTGTAAGTTCCTGCGCAGATGTCGTCAAAGTCAGCACCAACTGGACCGATGGATGACCATGGTGTATCCGGTGAATAAATATTAAACCCTGGTATCTCCTGTCCGGACGGAAGTCCTTGGATAAACTTATCAAACGGAGATGGTCCCGTCTGAGAGGAACTTGTAGAGCCTGTAACACCAGTTAAACCTGTAGGGCCTGTAGACCCCGCAGGTGTAGGATCTAGATTAGGTGAGTAGTAAGCGTTGGGATATATCGGCAACTTAGAAGGTACTTTCTGATAACAACCTGGTTTACTTGCGTCGCATTTGTTGTACCCTTTGTAAGTCGCTCGATGTGGTGGGATACACCAGTTAGAAGGACCTGTCATCCCTTTCATCTGAATACGATAACGATAACCAAAAGGCCCGTTAGGTAGTCCACATGATCCACCCATGTAATTAATCTTCTTTCTTCCGTCAGAACCAACCTTTATATTATCCCATTGACCTATGGCTTTCATGTAATCTCTCACAACGGCGGAAGCAGGTGTAAGAGTGATAATCTCTAAAGATTCTCTTGTGTACTCAACGTACCAAAGAATAATCGCTGCCATCACAACGATGAGGAAACAGAGTTTCGTGTTATCTCCACGAGGCATCGTACCGTAGTTCCGATCTGTTCCGTATAACTATGTGGGAGTTTTTCTCCTCAGGAGTACGAAAAATAGTAGTCACACTCCATGAGTTTCTTGCGCTTGTTCATCATCCTCCATCCTATCTTGTCTCTCTTGAGAAAACAGAAACAAATATCTGTAAGACGCCTGTGTACACATGCGAGAATACATATGTCCTCAACGCTTAACCAGTTCAACATATGTTCGATAACATCATCACACATGTTGAGCATGGACGCTCTGTAAGGCTTGTTCTGTACCTTACGGAACACAGCGACTCTGTACATCTTCGCGACTCTCTCTAACGACTTGTCCTCATGGATCTCGTCCAATGAGGAGTTACACAAAATCTCGAATCCTCGAGAGACCATAGCCTCACGCAAATCCTCGTAACGTACAATAGGCTCGCGAACAGCTTTCAGAGCTGAAGGTAATTTCACCCAGACATGTGAGGACATTGTGTAAGAGTTGTCGACGCGTGTGATACCAGGCTCGTGCCGGTACAACAACCCGATGCTCTCATTTCCTTTCTCATCTTTCTGCTCGGTTGTTGTATGAAAAGGTGGAACATCCTTTTCGTCCCAGTATCTGTTCTCCTCTACGTAGTAAGAGATGTCCAGATCAGGGTCTACAATAGGCTCCTCCACAGTATCGTTCGAACAGTCGCTGTGATAACAGTCTCTGTGTTTCAACCTTGCGTTGACCTCAATTGAAGGCTGTAAAGAGTTTCCGTCCATGTAGATCACGATTAGGTGTCCACCAATCTTGGTAACTGTCGCGATGTTATCCAGTCCGTGAGCGTCATCCTCGTAAGGATCCATCGCGAACTGGATAGCGTTCGCGCAAACAACGGAGTCATACGACTCCTCAAGATGCTTACGCAGACGTAGATCATTCATGTCACCTTGTGTCACACGAAGACGACAGTTAATGTCCGCGATGTTGTCGTATACTAATGGTGTGTACAACGAGGTCTTAGCGATATGTAACTGAGTCGCGTCTCTTTCCACAAGGTGGATAAGACGTAACCCGTTTGAGATGCTCAGACGATAGTAAAGACTGGCGTCTGTTCCACGTCCGGCACACATGTCCAGAACGGATCCTTGGCGGATCCATCGTGCGTAAACCTTAGCCTTCACCTCTTTCATGTACTTTGACCAGAGACAAGCTCTCTTGGAGACCGGCTCCCAGGACTTGTAGAACGAGGACATGCGCCTTCGGTAAAGATCATCCAGGGTGACAGGTTGCTTCATGAGCGCCCATAGTTCTGGCACAATATCGATGTTTTCAGGGTGTAACTTGTCGTGACGGATCTTAACAACATCGATATCAGTCTTGTTCATAAAAGGGTCGTACCAGTAGCAAAACTCCGCCAGGAACTCAGTGACATGACACCAACAGTAAGACATGTATCCATCCTTGTAAGCGGTCGTGTACAAATCCTCCACCATTGAAACTCCGTAGGTACTGGCAATATCAGAGAGGCGTGACGCATTTCTCTTGTCAAACACCTTGACCATACGGCTGAAGTTGTAGTATCTCTTGCGCATACCACCTCGCTTGCTCCTCTCTGAGAAAAACAGAGCGAAGTCGGACTCGTCTTTCAACCACTCCAGACCGATAGTTATGCTCGGTCTTGGTTTCCATCGAAATGATTTTGATCCGGGTTTTCCGGTCTTTGGCGTGAAGATCACACCATCCTTCGGGAAGGATCTGTCGCGCATCACCCTCCAGATCTCGTCGGGTGAATAGTACTGCTTGCGCAGTATTTTAGCGATCGGAGATGTGGTATCTAGTCTAATCTCCCTCCGGATGTTATCCATGAGAGAGAGACGCTCCTCCAAGAACGAGGAGATCTTCCCTGTTCCCCAGTAGAGAATATCGAAGAGCATAAGGTAAGGACGGGCGTCCTCGTTAAAAACACCTTTGTTCATCACCTCTCCATCCAGAACAACATCTCGATACTCCTTGCTTTCACAGGAGCCGATGCGGTACAACGACCAACTTCGAGGAGATATGTACCAACATATCCCTTCGGAGTCAACGTAAATGCCTGAACGCTCACCGTCCGGCTTGGCTGAGACCATCATCTCCTTCACTGAGAACCCGTACAGATTCTTCGTAAAAGGGTGAGATGGTGCCTGAAATAATCGGCGATACTTGCGCTCAAGCTCTTTAACTTCCGCGAAATCAATCTGTATTTGGATCTTTCCCTCGTCATTTACGTGTACACGTAGAGACAAGGGATCTCCTACTTTTTCCGCAACGTGTGGTGGTTTCCCGATATACTCCATTCTTTCTTGATACCTCGTGTTGATACACACCAGTTTTTAAATCTTCGATTTTTATCTGGCGTTAGGCTTTTCGGATGACGTCATACAGTTTTTTAGCCCATTTGTTCATGGCTCCCGCCCCTTTTAGGTTCCTCGGGTTCTCCTTGGTGGCGAAAGCCAGAGCAGCGGTTCTGGACTTACTGGCTGGGTATAGTAGAATAAGGCAGACAGCGTGTAGACGTCTCTCAGTCCATTTCTTGTTCGTGGACAAAAGAAGGATGTATTTCACGTACTCTTGGAAAGCAGTCTCGTTAAAAGGAGCACTGTGTATCTTCGTGGCCTCTGAGACGGTAAGAACCTTCTTTTTCAGACCTTTGTTCGCCAGATTGTGTGCTCGCACAGTCCATGCGAATATAGTTGATCCGTTAGTGACAAACTTGAGAACTGGAGCTCTGGATAATGTCCTGCTGTAATGATCTCTACATGATGGACACGGCAGAAGATGTCGGAGTGATCCGTAAAAATTACGTAGATTACGCTTTTGTGAAACTGTGATCGTTTTCTTCTCACGAATATAGTTGTACGCAATCTGGTGTATCGCGTACCATACTTTCGATCCCCATATCTTAGAGTCAAAGTCCATCTGTGTATGATATTTCTTGAGAGATTTCTAAGAAAGGTGAAACCTGCAGATCTTTTAGGATGAAGCGATCACCCTTTTGTGAGTGTGGAGCGAAAAATATCTCCAATCGGACGAACTCCTCATCCTCTGGTGCGACAAACTCCAGATGAATATCTGTCCTGAAAGGAAAGTCGAATATGTTCTGTGCGAAGGATGAAGGTTGACAGCATATGTTCATCGGTAACAAATCATCGGATTTCCCCATAGCTAACCTTATCTTCACCGTGTTTAACATCTTCGTTGAACCTCGAATAAAAAGCTGATAAGTCCGATTGTCAGTAACAGGAAAGTAACGAAATATCTTTGAGCTTCCTCCACGAAGGTTACTTACCTCGATTCTTGAGCGTTGACGCGAGTAAAGGCGCATGAAACCAGCACCCTTATCAGTCTTCCATCCAAGTGTGTGGAAAACAAGTGTGTCTGTCTGTTTAGGAAGATGAGCTTTCAGTATAGAAAGACCTATCTCAGTCCATATCAGACTCGCCTTGTTCTCACGATAAGGTGTCTTCATCATAATATTCTCACAGCAGACAATACACGGGAACACGTAAGGTAGAAGTAAGAAGAACTCCTTAAGAAAAATCTGATACGGAGAGTCATGCTCATGTTTGTTCGACTCGTCCGCGATCATATGAACAAGCTTGTACAGAATATTATGGTTCGGTGGGCCTCGAATAGCTCTCGAGTACATCGGTGATATCTCCTCATATGTCACCGTGTTCTTTCTCAGAAGTCTGTTTGTATGATTATGAAATCTTACTGTCCATCTCGCAAGATCTTCCGGTGATCTCGCATCTGTTGGAGGATCAGACTCCACGAACTTTTTCGAGTGAACACCACAGGATGCGCATGGCAACAAGTAAGGTGTTATCATGTAAAAAACCTTTAATCTCTCTAGTCTTTCAGTGTACTCATCGGGTGGAAAAGGATAGTCCTTGAGAAACCACGCAGACCAATGAATGAAGTACCAGAAGATATATCCCCACTCATTCGGAAACATCTGTTATGTAAAACCACGGTCGATGCTCATTACTATTACTAAGGTTAATCTCTAATTACCGAATGCGTTCCCCTTGCTCATTCACCTTTCCTATCTCTCTAGCAGGATTACCCACCATTAAGGCGTAAGGTGCGACATCCTTAGTCACGACCGCGCCGGCACCAATAAAACATCCCCTCTTCAGAGTAATACCAGGAACAATCGTCGCGTTCGCGCCGATAGTCACGTTGTCCTCAACGACTGTCTTGTCGTAAACACCGTGTTTGGAGAAGGCTGCTCGAGGGGTCTTGTCGTTACAGAAAACCATGGAGGGTCCCAAGAAAACATTATTACCACAAACAACTCCGTCATACACTGAGACGTTGTTCTGTACACGACAGTTATTACCAAGAACCGCGTTATTAGCGATGAAACAGTTCTGACCGATAGAGCATTTCTCACCTATAGTGGCTCTCATCACGTGAGAGTAATGCCATATCTTTGTGTTATCACCGATCTTAGCGTCATCAGAGACGATAGCAGTCTCATGTGTAAAGAACTTAGGTTTCGGCCCATGACGAATCCTGGATCCACTTGTGTCACCGTTCACCAGTTGACGATGACAAGCGTCTAAAACCTTGAGCACACGTAGACCTTCCTCACCGTTTGTTACAGGGTCAGAGCGCGTGAGACATGATGTCATGAACTGCTTACACTCTAGGTAAAGAGGGAATTGATCCTCTGACCAGTCACACTGTACTTTCTCCACATCGGGCTTTCTAGCAACAGGGATAGTTCCTGGTTCCTGTTGCATGTACTCTGAACAGATCGTCAGTTTCTCACCACGAGGTTTACGATCATTAAACACAATCATGCCCTTGTCACCCACAACGATAGTCTTCTGCTCCTTCTTTGGGAACAACCAGTTCACGGAGATGCGAGCGAAACAGTTACCGTGAAACTCAAGAAACGTGTCGGTCACGTCGTGAATGTCAGGGTGTAGATGCTTTTGTCCGACACATACAACCTTCTTTGGTAACGTGTTGTTCATTAGAGCAAGAATAAGAGAGATATCATGAGGTGCGAAACTCCAAAGAACGTTTTCATGCTGACGAATCTTACCAAGATTTCGTCGAGAACACTCAATATATCTAATATTACCGATCTTACCCTCAGAAACTAGCTCCTGCAACTTCTTCACACATGGGTGATAACGAAGAACATGACCAACCATTAGGATCTTATTACGACTGCGTGAGAGCTCGACAAGTTCGTTCGCCTTTTCAACGTCAAGAGCTAGAGGCTTCTCCACAAATACATCCTTGTCCGCAAGAAGAGCCTCACGGGCGAACTTGTGGTGCATCTCTGCAGGTAAAGCAACGGCTATCGCGGTGATATTCGGATCGGCCAGAAAGTCTGTCCAAGAGTCAGTGACGTACAACTCTGGGTTTTCAGCTTGGAGGCGCTTTACAGTTTTCTGGTTAACCTCACAAACACCCGCTAAGACACCAAGGGCTTTCAAGTCACGAAAAAGATTCTTACCCCAGTAACCAACACCGAGAAGACCGATGAATGGTTTAGGGGACTTTTGTTCATTTTCGTTACTCATATCAACTAAGATATAACCCATTGAGAAAACCGATTATTAAAGAAAACGCGTTGAGGCATTTCAACACTAGGTACGTTAGCACTAGGTACGTTAGCACTAGGTACGTTAGCACTAGGTACGTTAGCACTAGGTACGTTAGCACTAGGTACGTTAGCACTAGGTACGTTAGCACTTGTTACCTAACAGAACGTATCGGATGAAGTAGTACAGAAGATACAACCCTGAGAAGAAGAACCCGAACAGCATAGCAAGAATACGCACTACAGGATCTGACTTTGAGTTACAGTTGTACGCGAGTTTGGCGGTCAAGAGACCGATCACGAGCGCGAGAACACCGGCCAGAAGATTAATAGCTTGTAGGTTCACAGGTTGTTCGCTGATAACAACTTGTATGTCTTTCTGGTCGTCCTGAAAGTACTCAGAGAGACGAGCGTCCTCCTTCTCTTTCTTATTCTTCATATGTTCCGCGATAGCAGCCACAGCGAAAAACTCCAACATCTTGTTAGTAAATCTGGCTGTAAGTATAATAGAGCGAAGAATTTTTCTGTATCTTGATGGCTCTTTTCGGTCTTGCATGTCCTTTATGTATCGTTCTTCTTCTCCTTCTTCTGGCTAGCTTTGTGTACAACAACGCGGTATTTCGTGAGATTCAGAACCAACACAGAATGTTGGCGATGGAGAGTGCCAGAGCGAGTCGTGCTCAGGTGAAAGAAGGATTCGTGACAGCCTGTCCTCATCAGGGAAGGTCTCCTGAGAGCCAATGTCAGGGAGATATCGACATGTCTGTTCCTTACGGACAGACAGTGTCCGCCGTCCCTCTAAGCAAGAACTGTCTGTTATCCATGTACGTAGAGTCCTGTCAACACGCTAAAAAGCTACAACCAAGAGTTCCGGAAGGTTCTGTGTATAACTACAAACCTTTCGACCGCGAGGCGATAGCAAACCCGCAGATTTACGATCTTAAAAGCTCCGCGACCGATCGGCGATTGAACCGTCGAGCCGATCTTAAACTCCCAGGGTTCTACCCTCAACGTAAGTCACGTTGTGACAGACTGAACATGCGTGACTGTCTGGCCACACCCTCATGTGGATGGTTGGTTAACCGGGGTGGTGAGTTGGGTAGATGTGTCAGAGGGACTCCTATAGGTCCGGCTAACCCGAGAGATATCCCAGATCCTGAGGACGCGATTCGTGGGAACATCACCTTAGATATGTGGAAGTACTCCCACCCTAACCCGTGGGCACACCAGACAGGAAATATCAGATGAACCATATCCTTTAAAGACCTATGTTAGGTATATTTAAAGGTGGAGAGAAAGGAAGTTCTGTGAACTTCCTTTCTCCAACCGATTATATAAACCAACTTATAGGTCTTTAAAGAAGTCCTCTTAAAAACTTTAGATTTTTAAGGGATATCCCATACCCATTATGGATCCGTTATCCTATGTGTCTCGACTAACAAAGAACAAGTCTCTACCTGCCTCGCAGGAGTCAGGGTTCTCTTACGAGATGATCGCGATAGGTGTTTTCGTATTTATCTACGTGATTATCAGGTTAACAGAGTCTTATCTTCTTCCTATGATCCCCGAGTTCTTTAGAACGGAGATATCTGCTATATTCCGGTGGTCTCCTGTACTGGTTCCTATTATTTTCGGTCTGACGTACATGCGTCCTGGAAAGACAGAGAGTAATACTGTCTCATGGCAGTCAGAGCGAGAGAGGTTCACGGGTGTGACATCGGATGACACACTGAAGAGAAGGATGAGAGCGATCTGGTCTAAGTAAAACGTTTTCTTCCGTAAATTATCTCGTTAAGAGTAAGACAAGCCGTGTCATCATGAGCAACCTTAACTCTTTACTCGGTTTCGGCTCTAAGGGTGCTAAGAACAGTGGTGCCAAGAACGCTGTGTCGAGCACGAACGCGCTTTCAGGTGCTGCACCTGCCAAGGAGTCTAACTACGCGCAAGCTATGCGCCTCTTACAGATTCAGAGAGGTGTCCAACGTGCTGTCGCAGGGTTCTCTCCACAGGCGAGAATAATCAGTACCCTTGCGGTGACTATTCTCATAGGAGGACCCATTTACAGTTTTATTGAGGATCCTCGTGTACAGATCGGATTCATGCTGTTTTTCTCCTTAGCTGTTCTTCTAATGGTCTGGGGATTGATGGAAACACGACAGCTCAAGTGGGGAATGATAACTGCTTGGGCGACAGGAACTGGTATCTGGATGTACGTATTTTACCAAAGATTAGAGACAGAAAGAGTTAACGATCGTGTCGGTAAAGTGGCGTATATCTGTTCTCCGACCTCTAGATGTAAGAACGATGGATGGTGGGGTCCTTATAACGGTACTAAGCCGTATGTGTATCAGGATCCTCACACGAACAAGAAGACAGGGTACATCCCTGGTATTAACTTCAAGAATACGATTCCGAATAAGTTCACTTACTCGTTCTGGCTAAGAGTAGATTACGAAGAATGGTCAAAACCTGATTACAGGACAAACCCATCTCCTGTTATAGTGAAGGGTGGTTCTACACAGACAGCGGTACCTGCTGTGTTTATCGACCCTAGCACAAATGTCATTCAGTTTCAGGTGACTCCTCTGATGGCAAGAAAAGTTGAGGTTGTTACAGTGAACTACCCTTTTGATAAATGGGTACATTACACTCTTGTCGCGTACAAGGACTCTATCGAGATCTACGTAAACGGTCTTCTGCGAAAGACAAAGATTCTAAAGTCCCCGATCTCAGTTACAAGATCACCTATGTACATCGGAACCGTTCCTGAAGACTCAGGGTCTGACAAAGGTTTTATGCCAGGTGAGCTTCTGTTCCTTGAGTATTACAACAAGTCCATGACTGCTGACGAGGTAGACAAACTGTATAAGGATCAGAGATCCAAAATGATGACTCTGCCGTCTCCTGAGAAATTAGGAGACGCGGAGGAGGAAGCTAAGACACGCTTCTGTAAGAAGTGTCCTGAGAAATGCGGGAAGAAAGGTGAGTCAAAGACGAAGAAGTTGATGGGCGCTAATCTTTCTAACGCGGATCAAGACAGACTGATGGTTCGTCTTGGTATTAAAGATCCTGATGGAAAACCAAAGTCGAAAAAGGTTCCGACGATTGACACGTCAAAGTACAGCGTGTCTAATGTTCTCCCAGGTGGTATGTCCAAGGATCTCGGTTTGGAGAGCTTTGTCGTGAATGACACTTCTGACACTTCCGCGGATTATCTGACAGAGACGTCTGTTTCTAACTGCCTGGATAATCAACTCAGCTCGTTCTGAATATGAAAGAATCTGAAAGACGAAAAAAATATTCGGAAGTATATATCGGCGCCCTAAAAGCGAGCCCATAAGATTATGTCTAACAGAACAGCCAACACACGAATGGGTAATACCGCGAACTATTTTCGCGGTACGAACAAGCTTGTTGTCGCTCTGGTCGGCATTTTTGTTGTCCTTGTCGTAGGTATGATTGTTTACTGGATCTACCAAGCAGTAATGAAGTCAAGACAAGGAAGTGATATGAACCCCATCCTTGTTCCTGGACCAATCGACCCGACCGCGAAGAAGAACGCGAAGCATTGGAAGCTACCTATCTCATCCTCAACGAACTCTCCTAACCTGGCTTTCACAATGTCTTTCTGGATGTATATCGCCAATTGGAACTACCGTTACACCGAGCCCAAAGCGATCCTCATCAAAGGAACCTGGCAGGATGGTGGTCGTGAGGATGCCGCGCCTGGTATCTGGCTTGCCCGTAAGACGAACCGTCTCGTGGTTGCTACACGCACTAAGGCTCGTGGTAATCTCGAGTTCTGTGATGTGGATAACATCCCTCTTCAGAAGTGGGTTCATGTCGCTTACGTTCTGGACAACCGTGTTGTTGATATCTACATCAACGGGAAGTTGGAGCGCTCTTGTGTGCTTACAGGTGTTCCTCTGCTTAACAACAGGGATCTGTACCTTTTCCCGCTCAACCCACAAAAGAGTGATGTTGTACAGAAACAGGATCACGGCTACATGGGTCAGTTCTCCTCTCTTCGTTACTTCTCCTCAGCACTGCGACCTGTTGATATCGCTAGACTGTACAACGAAGGTCCTCACACCACGAAAGGAGCCGATCATAAGGATGCGGCAGGAACACATGGTGGAGACGGAGGCGGTGGTAAGTGTCCCCCACATAAGGACGCTCAGTACAACCTCTCTTTCAAAATGCCTGGTATGTAAGTGTGTTAATCTTACGTCCCAATACTCAAAATCCTATCTCGTGAATCGTAACTTGACGAGTTAGAAAAAGTAGCAACACAATGTCCGCAGGTCTTAACGAGATTCCTATCGAGTTTATTCCAGGTCTCTGGGTCTCTCAAGAAGAGGGCATAAGAGGCCGTGGATCAGGTTTTTTACTCGCAGAGAACATCAAATCCGTCGTGGCAGTGGACACGAAAGTGCCTAACTCCAAAGACGCGACCAGAAATTGGAACATTCTTAACGTGACACAGAAAGAGTTGACCAGAGAGAGCTATCTAGGAGCTCTCATACGTATCATCACCGAGTCTTGGTTAGAGACCAACTCTGTCATGATACTCGGATCCCCCTGGTCTATTCAGAGAATCCTGGTACGTTTCCTTCAAAAAACAGGAGGGATGGCTGAAGAAGTGGCAGCCCATGTCGTTTCCACAAAAATCGGAGGGTAAAATCGCTTCTTGATGATGGTATAAGTAAGAGAAAGAGTAAGTAAATCACATAACAATGGACGAAACAAAAGAGCAAAAGGGCGGGTTACCAAAACCCACCACGTTCCGTGAGTTTCGCATCTTCGTGGACGGTTCAGCGACGGATCAGGCGAAGACTGTAAAAGCCAAGCACCTGCGCAGAGCCGGAGTAGGGGTGTTTCACCCTGACTCAGGTACCAGAATCGCCGAACCCTTCCCACTACCCAACCCGACTAATAATCGGGCTGAGTACTGGGCCTGTATTCGAGCCCTTGAGTGGGTGCTGGAACAGGTGAAGGATCTGTCTTTGGAAGAACAGGGTAAGATCAAGGTGGTTCTTTTCTGTGACTCTCGTTTACTCATCAACTCGATGACTCAGTGGATCACAGGATGGAGACGCCGAGGCTGGAAGAAGTCTGACGGACAGCCTGTGAAAAATCTGGAGTTGGTTCAGAAACTGGACGAGCTGATGACGAACCGGCTCCCAGACACCGCCTTTGTGAAGGTGAAGGCACACACAAGAAAACCACCCAAGTCAGCCTCTGAGGAGGTGAAGTGGAAGTGGTATGGTAATAAGGTCGCGGATGAGCTGGCCAATCAAGGGCGTCGTATCGCGGAACAAGGCTGACGAAGTCAGCTATCGCAAGCTAAGGGTAAATAATAAGATGAAAACATAGTTATTGGGATCACTGAGGTGCCTGTTAGCCTGCGGTTCGGCACCGACAGCTTCTTACTGAGGTGCCTGTTAGCCTGCGGTTCGGCACCGACAGCTTCTTACTGAGGTGCCTGTTAGCCTGCGGTTCGGCACCGA